>PVML01016909.1_pt1 | contig 386355 bp, 374 predicted proteins | sample 1853371 | NCBI WGS metagenome assembly PVML01 (sample SAMN08533508, study PRJNA380276) | Human gut metagenome, whole genome shotgun sequencing project. | isolation source: participant 1, chromium library | host: Homo sapiens | collected 2017 | reverse complement strand
CCCAAACAGGCTAAAATGGGGCCATCTGGAAAGGAGTGTTTGATATGAGTTTCGCGACGACAATCCCACTTTTACTGGGGCTGGTGATCTGGGCGGGCATCCTGGCCCTGGTGATTTATCTGGCGGTTCTGCTCATTAAGGCCCTGCGGAAGTACCTGAAATCCGGTCCCGTCCGGCAGGAGAAGGCGGAGATGGCCAGGAGCCTGGGGGAGGCCATCCGGTATCACCGCACCCGCTGCAAGATGACCCAGGAGTTCGTGGCGGAGTCCCTGGGCGTGAGCCGTCAGGCGGTGAGCAAGTGGGAGAGCGGCACCGCCGATCCCAGCACCTCCAACCTGCTGGCCCTGGCCAAGCTCTTCGGAGTTTCGGCGGAGGAGCTGCTGAAAAGCGTGGAATGACCCCAAAAACTGTGATCGCCTGCCCCGGCCGGGGCAGGCGATCTTTTTTATTGGACTCATCAAGAGGCGGAGCGGGCGTTCTGTCCCTGCTGCCAGTCCTTGTTGAAGCGGTGTTCATCCACTAGCAGTACAATGAGCGCGGAGACTACGGATACGCCGGCAAAAATGAGATAGGTGTAGCGCAGGTTGCCGCCGGTGATGTTGGAGACTACGCCGTTGACCACGAAGGAGAGGGCGGACACCGCGCCTTGGATGGGGAAAACGACGGAATTTACCTTGCTGAATCCCTGACGGCCAAACACGGAGGTGGTAAGGGAGGTGGTGAAGTTGGCGGAGCCACCAATGGACATGCCGATCATAAAGATGGAGACATAGACCAGAACGGTGTTCTCGGTGGCGTTGGCCAGCAGGGAGAGGGCGTACCAGATGCCGAAGAACAGCATGGACTTTTTGGTGCCAAGGCGCTCATCCATATAGCCCACAAAAAAGGAGCCGACCAGGCCGATGAGAGCTACCAGGCTGAGGATAAAGGTGGCCTGCTCCCGGGAGAAGCCCAGCTCCATGTTGCGCAGCACCATTTGAGATACCACGCCCAGGGAGCAGATTTGGAACATGCCGGTGGTGACGGCCACCAGCCAGGTTTCCTTGCACCACAGCAGTCTGCCGGTGGTCCAGCCGCCAGTGGGATCCTCATGGCCGTGGAAGTACTCGGTTCGGTAGACCTCATCGGACACATTGTCCGGGTTGAGGCCGCGCTCCTGCGGAGTATTGCGGACGAGAAGCAGACCAAGAATGCCAAGCACGATGGCGCAAACGGAGATGGGAATTACACCGTTGCCAATGCCCAGCCGACCTACCAGAAGTGTGATAAGGGGGACAAAGGCGACGGAGGCCAGATTGTGGCCCATGGTGGTGTAGCCCATGACGATGCCTTTTTTCTTGGGGAACCACTGGGTGACCAGATCCCCGCCGGAGATGTAGCCCGCAGACATGACGCCGCCCACCACAATACACATGCAGACGGTATACATGGCAAGATTGACGGCATTGCCTACGCCGAGATAGGCCAGGCCGGCGACAATTAGGCACACGCCGGAGGTGATGCGGGCGCCGATCACCCGGTTGATCTGGCCAACGACAATAAAGAAGATGACGCCCACCACGCCGGCCACGGTGTTCATATTCAGTACGGTACCGGGAAGGATGCCGAACTTCTCTGCGATGGCCGGGGCGGTTACATTGGAACCGCTGTTCACCATGCCGGCATAAAGCCAGAACATCAGCAGACAGTACAGGATGGTGACCCAGCCCTGCACACCGAAGTTTACGACCGAGGACTTGTTGCCGTCATGTTTCCTGTTCCTCATGGATGACACCTCCAAATCAATTAAGAAAGGGAAATTCCCAGTAATGCTTCTGCGTTTTGATAGTAGAGCCTGGCGTAGTCCGCCTCATTCAGCGGAATCCCGCGCAAAAAGGCCATCATGTCCTCCACGGACTCATAGGGGTAGTCGCTTGCAAAGAGAATGTGGTCCATACCCAGCACATCCTGGGTACAGCGGAAAGCCTCCGGCGACATATTGCCGCTGGTAGTAACCCAGATGTTGTGCTGAAAGTAGTAGCGCAGCGGGCGGCGGCAGCGAATGGCCGGATTGGGCAGAAATTTGATCCGGTTTTCAATACGGTCCAGCAAAAAGGGAAGCCCCTCGCCCAGGTGTCCCAGTACCAGCCGGAGAGAGGGAATCTCGTCGAACAGGCCGGATACCACCATGCGCAGCAGCGTGGTGACCGTATCCACCGTAAAGCCAAGACCGGGACCGGCAAAGGTAAAGCCGTAGCCTGCGTAGCGGCTGCCCTCGGGGAGCTGAGGGTGGAGATAGACGTAGACGCCAAGTTCGGCGGCCTTGCGGAAGAGGGGGAGATAGCGGGGATCGTCCGGTGCGGTGTTTCCGTAATTAGAGTGGGTGTGCCATGACACGAAGCCATATTCCTTCACACAGCGCTCCAGCTCCCGCTCCGCAGCGGCCACGTCCTTTACGGGGAGAATGGCGCTGCCGAACAGACGGCCGGGATGGGCCCGCGTCAGCTCATACAGCGCGGCATTGGTGGCCTGGCAAACGGCTATGCTCTTGGCGGGCTCAAGCTGCTCGGCGCCGGGGGAACAGCTCAGCACCGCATGGGTAATCCCCTGCTGCTCCAGTAGGGACAGGCGATGCTCGCCTACTTCCAGAAGCCGCTGAAGCAGCTCCCCCTGGGGCATACAGACATCCTCGGTCCAGTGAATCTGGTCAGTGGCGCGGTCATAAAACGGCGGCTGACTGCGCTGCGCCAGCGCGTCAATGAGACATGGAGCGTAAAAGTGATTTTCCAGATCAATGCGGATCAAAGAAAGACCTCCCTTTGAGGAATAATATAATTGAAATAGTCGGTAATAATTATTACACGATGCAAGAGTAGCATAATAATAATATACTGTCAAGTGTTATTATATTATCGCTGCAGAGAAAAAACAAAATAGATGTTTTGGACAAAAAGTTGGCGGGAAACTTGTGCGGAATACAGAATTGGAGGCACAGTGATGCTTGACAGGATATTTATAACAGGATAAACTAGAATCAACAGTTAAATTTGAAAGGAGGGGGAGAAGCATGGAGAGCGATGTCAGGGAAAAGATTTTGGAGACAGCCAGATGTATTTTCCTGAAAGAGGGCTACAAAGGGACAACCATTAACAGTATCGCCCGGGCGGCTGGGATCTCCCCGTCCACCATCTACCTGCACTTCAATGGGAAAAAGGATCTGTTTGAAAATCTGGACATTTCGGAAGAAGAGGCGTTGCAGGATGCATATAACGCCAACCGCACCTCAATTCTTCAGACGGCGCTGATCCTTTTTGGGGAACACGGCTATGACGGGGTATCTATGGATATGCTGGCCAGGGAGTCGGGCTATTCCAAGGCCACACTCTACCAGTATTTCAAGGACAAAGAGGAGCTCTACTCCGCTGTCATGCAGGAGACACCGTTCTATTTCAATTTTTTGAGCATTCAGCCGGAAATAGACGGCTATGATTTGGAGGCTGCTATCAAAAAGATAGGGCTGGCCTATCTGGCGGTTTTTGACACGCCGGAGCGTATCGCCTTTACCCGGGCCATCATCCGGGACTCCAAGCGGCACCCGGAGGTCAGCAGCATCTATCATAAGAACGGCATCGGCTATGTGGCCCGCTGTGTAGAGACGGTGCTGAAGAGGTATACCGGCAATCTCCAAGAGGGGGTGGACACCTATCTGGCCTCTAAGACCTATGTGGGCTCCCTGTTTGGGTTTGCGATTCAGTATAAAATTGTGGTGGGAGTAGAACCCCAGTACGGGGATGAGGAGATTGTAGATACGCTGACAAAGATTTTTCTCCACGGGATTCTGCATTGAATTCAAAAGCACCCTGACTTACAGGACAGGGCGCTCGGGCTGACCGGGAAAGAGCAGAAGGAGGGGAACGTATGCTTGCCATTTGGAACCGCCGCGAGCTGGTCACCGTTCTGACCATGCAGGAACAGAGCGATATCTTGTCCGCCCTGCGGGATGCGGGGTTGGACTACACGGTGAAGGCGATCGACCGCAGCTCGCCTTCCGCCCTCAATCCGGGTACCCGGGCCGACTTCGGTACCATGGGCATGTCGTCGGGGGCACAGTACGAGTACATCATCTATGTGAACAAGAGGGACTACGATGCCGCGCGGGACGCGGCGGGGCTTCCCGGAGACATTCGCTGAATCAGAAACAAAAAGTCCGGCCCGTGCAAATGCACGGGCCGGACTTTTTGGGGAGAAGGGAAGGTTCCGCTTCCCCACGCAAACCGCTGACGCTGGGGTTGCGCGGGGGCCCCGGTTCAGTTGAAGGCGGTGTCGAGATCCTTGTCGCCGCCCCTCGTCGGCGCAAAGTCCACTCTGCTCGGGACACCCTTGCGGGCATCCCTCGCTGCGCTCCCTTGCGCCTCCGCTCCGGACGCGACCCGCTGCGCGGGGCTCGCGCCCGGTTCTGGGTCAGTTGGAGGCAGTGTCCAGATCTTTATCACCGCCCCAGATCATGTTGCGGCGCAGCTCATCGCCCACCAGCTCCATCTGGTGCTTCTTGAGCTGGGCGCGCTTGGAGTTGAAGAAGGTGCGGCCGTTCTTGTTCTCGGCGATCCACTTGCCGGCGAAGGTGCCGTCCTGAATGTCGGAGAGCACGGCGCGCATGCGGGCCTTGGTCTCCTCGTGGGGGATGACACGGGGGCCGGAGACGTACTCACCGAACTCAGCGGTGTCGGAGATGGAGTAGTTCATGGCCGCCACGCCGCCCTTGTTGATCAGGTCGATGATCAGCTTCATCTCGTGGATGCACTCGAAGTAAGCGTTCTCCGGCTCATAGCCGGCCTCCACCAGCACCTCAAAGCCGCAGCGCATCAGATCCACCACGCCGCCGCACAGCACGGTCTGCTCGCCGAACAGGTCGGTCTCGGTCTCGTCGTGGAAGGTGGTCTCCATCACGCCGGCCCGGGCGCCGCCGATGCCCGCGATGTAGGCCAGGGCGAGCTTATAGGCGTTGCCGGTGGCGTTCTGCTCCACCGCCACGAGGCAGGGCACGCCCTTGCCGTTGACGTAGGTGGAACGGACGGTGTGGCCGGGGCCCTTGGGGGCCGCCATGAACACGTCCACGCCGGCGGGGGGGACGATCTGCTGATAGCGGATGTTGAAGCCGTGGGCGAAGGCCAGGGCCTTGCCCTCGGTCAGGTAGGGGGCAATGTCATTCTTATAGACCTCTGCCTGGACCTCGTCGTTGATGAGCATCATTACAATGTCGCCCCACTGGGCGGCCTCGGCCACAGTCTTGACCGCCAGGCCGGCCTTCTCCGCCTCGGCCCAGTTCTTGGAGCCGGCCCGCAGGCCGACGCACACATCGCACCCGGAGTCCTTCAGGTTGAGGGCGTGGGCGTGGCCCTGGGAGCCGTAGCCGATGATGGCGATTTTCTTGCCGTTCAGGTAGGAGAGCTCGCAGTCCTTCTCGTAGTACATCTTAGCCATGGTGATACACTCCTTTTTCTTCTTGTTGATGGGGGAATTTGAACTCATGATAGCATAGTTTTCGGGAAAAGAATGATAACTGTGATACAATCCGCAGAAGCGGAAGGCCGCCGCATGGGGCGGAGGTCAGTCAAGCACCCGCTCCAGCTCGATCTCATCCCCGTCCGCCCGGCCGGTGGGAGAGAAGCGCAGGGTCTGGTACAAATGGCAGGCGGCCGCGTTTTCCGGGCTGACGGTCAGCCGGACGAGGTTGGAAGCCCCGAAGGGCTTGGAACGGATATAGGCAAGCGCCGCCTCCATAGCCGCCCTCCCGCAGCCCCTGCCCTGGTGCTGGGCGTCGATCATCAGATGCCAGATGAAGTAAGCCTCTTCATCATAGTCATAGATGACCATCAGATATCCGACCACCTGACCAGCGCGGCAGACCGCAAAGGGCGTACACTGGCTGTAGTATACATACGCCTGGGCCAGACTACGGATCGGGTGGGATACGAATTTCTCCTGCTGGGCCTCTAATCTCAGGGAAAAGCACGCAAGAAAATTGGATTCATCCACTTTTTGCAGGGTAATATGGTCCATATTTCCTCCTTCATATCTGGAGGGCTAATAGAGGAACACCCTCCCTCTGGTTGACAGGAACATGGTTTCATACAGCTTCATACATGCTCTCCCCCTTTCTGTGGAAAATGAGACACTTCATATTTATATGAAAACACAGAGGCCTCTGTGGAATTTGCCGGGGCCTATGTTCTGCGCACCGGGAAACGGGAGCTTTACAGGAAGTTCTTGCCCAGATAGAACTCGGTCTGCATGTCCCAAACGCGCTGGCGCGTTTGGGAGCCCTCCGGGCGGGAATTCACATCCTCGGGGCAAGTGAATTGCCCCTGCGGCAAGGTTTCGCTGCGCGAAACGCTTGGACGCCGCAGAGCGGCGGCTCGCTGCGCTCGCAGGAACAGACCGGCCGGAGCTACAGGAAGTTCTTGCCCAGATTAAACTCGGTCTGTTCCTTGGTCTCGTCGCCGATGGTATAGGCGCCCCGTTCGAGGGCGACCATGCCGGTGCGCACCAGCTCCAGGATGCCGAAGGCCTCCAGCAGCTTCTGCATGGCGTCGGCCTTGGTCTCGTCGCCGATCAGGGCCAGGGTGAGGGACTTGAGGGATACGTCGATGATCGAGGCCCGGAAGATGTTGGCGATCTGGATGATCTCGTTGCGGATGTCGGGGGTCTCGGCCCGCACCTTGAACATGACCAGCTCCCGGCGGATGGACCGCTCGGGCAGCAGCTCCTGCACGGAGTAGACGGAGAACTGCTTGCGCAGCTGGTTCATGATCTGCTCGATCATGGGCTTGTCGGCCCACACCTCGATGGTGATGCGGGACACGGCTGGGTCGTCGGTGGTGCCCACCGCCAGGGATTCAATGTTATAGCCCTTCCGGGAGAACAGCCGGGAGACTTGGGACAGGACACCGGCGGCATTTTCCACCAACACCGAGAGGGTGCGGCGGGTCACATTGGCTTCATTCATATCCACGCCCTCCTTTAATCCAGAATAAAATCGGTGACCGGAGCGCCGGCGGAGACCATGGGGTGGACCATGGCGTCCTTGTCGATGGCGCACTCGATGAGATAGGGCCGGCCCGCGGCCACGGCCCGGCGGAAGGCCGCCTCGAACTCCGGCTGGGTGGCGGCCCGCTCCCCCTGGATGCCGTAGGCCTCCGCCAGCTTGACGAAGTCGGGGCCGCGGTCCAGATCGGTCTGGGAGAACCGCTTCTGGTAGATCAGGTTCTGCCACTGGCGCACCATACCCAGGGTGCGGTTGTTGAAGATGACGGTGATGACGGGGATGTTGTAGTGCTCGGCGGTGCAGAGCTCGTGGCAGTTCATGCGGAAGCAGCCGTCGCCGGTGCAGTGCACCACCACCTTGCCCGGATTGCCCACGGCGGCCCCCATGGCGGCCCCCAGGCCGAAGCCCATGGTGCCGAAGCCGCCGGAGGTGATGAACTGGCCGGGGCGGGAGAAGTGGTAGTACTGGGCGCACCACATCTGATGCTGGCCCACATCGGTGGCCACGATGGCGTCCCCGCCGGTGACGGCCTGGATGGTCTCCAGAATCTCGTGGGGGTGGAGAACATCGTCTTTCTTGAGGGGCACCTCCGGGTGGGAGAACACCCACGCCTTCCACTCCGGGTAGTCGTGCTGGGGGAGCTTCTCGTTGAGCAGCTCCAGCACCCGGCGGGCGTCGCCGATGATGTGGTGGTGGGTGAGCACGTTCTTGTCGATCTCCGCCCGGTCGATGTCGATGTGGACGATTTTGGCGTTGGGTGCGAAGGTGGCGGGGTCGGTGGCCACCCGGTCGGAGAAGCGGCAGCCGACGGCGATGAGCAGATCGCACTGGTCGGAGGCGAGATTGGAGGCGTGGGAGCCGTGCATACCGATCATGCCGGTGAACAGCCGGTGATTGCCGGGGCAGGCGCCGCCGCCCATGATGGTGGAGGCCACCGGAGCGTTGAGCCGCTCGATAAAGGTGCGGAACTGGGGCACAGCTCCCTTGGAGCGGATGACCCCGCCGCCCACCAGCACCAGGGGCTTCCGGGCCCCCTCAATGAGATCCAGCAGGGTCTGAATGTCCCCCGCGTCGGGCTCGGGAGTCTTGAGATCGTGGCTGGCCCGGCGGAGCATGGCCCCCAGCCGGCCGTGGTTGGCGTGCTGGTCGAGGGGGAGGGGCTCGTAATCGGCCTCGGCGGCGGTGACGTTCTTGGCGATGTCCACCAGCACGGGGCCGGGGCGGCCGGAGCGGGCGATGGCGAAGGCCTCCCGCAGCACGTCGGCCAGGGCGCCGGGGTCCTTCACCAGATAGTTGCACTTGGTGATGGGCATGGAGATACCGGTGATGTCCACCTCCTGAAAGGAGTCCTTGCCGATGAGGTTCTCGCTGACGTTGCAGGTGATGAACACCACAGGGGAGGAGTCGTAGTAGGCCGTGGCGATGCCGGTGGTCAGGTTGGTGGCCCCGGGGCCGGAGGTGGCGAAGCACACCCCCACCTTTCCGGTGGCGCGGGCATAGCCGTCGGCGGCGTGGGAGGCGCCCTGCTCGTGGGCGGTGAGGATATGGCGGATTTTGTCCTTGTAGCCGTGGAGCTCAAATTCGTCGTATACGTTCAGGATCGTGCCGCCGGGGTAGCCGAAGACCGTGTCCACCCCCTGCTCCAGAAGGCACTCCATCAAAATCTGGGCGGTTTTCATTCTCATAGGGCGTCCGAACCTCCTTTATAAATCGCAAAAAAACATGGCGGCCTCGTCCCATAGGACGAAGCCGCCATGACTCCGTGGTACCACCTAACTTCGCGGGGCGCGCCCGCGCACTCATTGCCCCGCTAACGGAGGGGAAACCGTCCCTGCCTAACCTGCGGTTCAGCAGGGCTGCTCCCGGGCGAGCGTTCGGGGCGGCCTCATGGGAGCTTACACCAGCCGCTCCCTCTCTGCGCTTATGTACCGCCCGTACTGTCCCGGTCATCGCCTTTGTACGCTCCGGGCAAGCCCGGAAAATGTAATTACCTGATATCATACCGTTCCGGACCGCATTTGTCAATTGGGTTGATTTCACTTTTTGAACTTCTCTATTTTAAACAACGAAAGTGGAGAACGGAGCGGAGCTCTGTTGTCATCCTGACGAAAAAGTAAACCGGATGGTTTTTGCGAAAATGGTACTGCGGATGTTACCATATTTCTGGAAAAAGAGAAAAAACTAATTGGTTTAAAAGAAAAAATGAAGGGAATTTGAGCGTTTTAACTGGACAAGATGCTTGGTTTGCGCTATGATAAATCTGTTTGAGATACCGGTCAAACGACTCAGAACAATGGCCCGTGTGTGGGTCAGATTTGCGAGGTGGACCTATGAAGCAAAGCTTTTACGGCGGCGTGCACCCCAATGACCGGAAAGAGTTGGCACGCCACAAGGAGGTTGCGCCCCTGAGCGCCGCTCCCAAGCAGGTCGTCATCGCCATGGCAATGCATGTCGGTGCGCCCTGTAAGCCCATTGTAGCCGTGGGCGATCAGGTCAAGGTGGGCCAGAAGATCGGCGAGATCGCCGGCCTGGGCGCCCCCATTCACGCGTCTGTGTCCGGTGTGGTCAAGGCGGTGGAGCCCCGTCCCTATGTGGGCGGCGGAAAGGTGATGTCGGTGGTCATCGAGAATGACTTCCAGGACACCTGGGGCTCCGTGCTCACCCCCCATCCCGACTACAGCAAGCTGAGCTGCGAGGAGATCGTGGAGATTGTCAAGGAGGCGGGCATCACCGGAATGGGCGGCGCCGGCTTCCCCACCCACGTGAAGATCAGCTCCGGCGTCGGCAAGGTGGATACCCTGATCCTGAACGGCGCCGAGTGTGAGCCCTACATAACCGCTGACCACCGGCTGATGCTGGAGCAGGGCGAGCGGGTCATCGGCGGCGTGCGCATTCTGATGCAGGCCTTCGGCCTGAAGAACGCCGTCATCGGTGTGGAGGCCAACAAGGAGGACGCCATCGAGCACCTGAAGGCGCTGGTGGGCGGCAAGAACGACGTGCAGGTGGAGTCCCTGCGCACCCGCTACCCCCAGGGCGCGGAAAAGCAGCTCATTCAGCGCGTCACCGGCCGCGAGGTGCCTCCCGGCGGGCTGCCCGCCCATGTGGGCTGCGCGGTGTTCAATGTGGGGACCGCCGCTGCCGTGTACGACGCCGTGGTGGAGGGCAAGCCCCTGACCCACCGCATCCTCACCGTCACCGGCGACGCCATCAAGGAGCCCAAAAACCTGCTGGTGCCCCTGGGCACCTCCTTCCAGCAGATCATCGACGAGGGCAAGGGCTTCAAGGAGGAGCCCGACCGCGTGCTCACCGGCGGCCCCATGATGGGCATCGCCCAGTATAACCTGGATGTCACCTGCATCAAGGGCACCAATGCCGTGCTCTGCCTGACCAAAAAGGAGGCCGCCCCCGTTGTGGAGGAGGAGGTCTGCCTGCGCTGCGGCCGCTGCGTCAACGTCTGCCCCATGCACCTGACTCCGGTCTACATGCACCTGTACGCCGAGAAGGGCATGTGGAAGGAGGCCGAGGCGCTTAACGTCATGGACTGCATTGAGTGCGGTTCCTGCAACTACATCTGCCCCGCCCGCCTCCACCTGGTCCAGTCCTTCCGTGTGACCAAGGGTGAGCTGCGGGCTCTGGCGGCCAAGGAAAAAGCGGCGAAGGAGGCGGCCAAAGCATGAACGAGGAAAAGAAGCTGAGACTCACGGTGGCGTCGTCCCCCCACGTGGCCTCTCCCATTGACACCACCAACCTGATGCGGGACGTGCTCATCGCCCTGGTACCTGCCATGGTCATGGGCGTGGTGTTCTTCGGCCCCCGTGCCTTGGTGGCCACCATCATCTCCGTGCTGGCCTGCGAGTTCTTCGAGTGGGGCTACCGCAAGCTGATGCACAAGTCCTGCGCCGTCAAGGACCTGTCCGCCGCCGTCACCGGCGTGCTGCTGGCCTTCGTGTGCGCCCCCACCCTGCCCTATTGGATGCTGATCATCGGCGACTTCTTCGCCATCGTGGTGGTCAAGCAGCTCTTCGGCGGCCTGGGTAAGAACTTCATGAACCCCGCCCTGGGCGGCCGCGCCTTCCTGATGCTGTGCTACCCCGTGGCCATGACCACCTGGGTGGCCCCCGGCATCGGCACCGGCGCCTGGGCCGACCTGCTGGGCGGCACCAAGACTATGGCCGGGGTGGATATCGTCAGCAGCGCAACCCCCTTGTCTGCTGACTTCATGCACGGCGGCCTGCTGCCCGATGCCACCATCCTCGACACATTTGTGGGCAATGTGGGCGGCTGTATCGGTGAGATCTCCGCCCTGGCCCTGCTGCTGGGCGGCGTGTATCTGATCGTCCGCGGCGTCATCCGCGCCCGCATCCCCGTGGCCTACATCGCCACCGTGGCGGTGCTCACCTTCCTGTTCCCCCTGGGCGGCAACGACCGGCTGGTGTGGATGACCTACCAGCTCTTCACCGGCGGCCTGTTCCTGGGTGCCTTCTTCATGGCCACCGACTATGTCACCAGCCCCGTCACCAAAAAGGGTGAGATCATCTTCGGCATCGGCTGCGGCCTGCTGACCGTGTTCATCCGCTATTTCGGCGGCTATCCCGAGGGCGTGAGCTACTCCATCCTGATCATGAACTGCTGCGTGTGGCTCATCGACAAGGTGGGCAAGCCCGGCCGCTACGGAGTGACCAAGGAAATGAAGGCTGCGGCCAAGGCGGCCAAAAAAGCCGGGAAGGAGGGCTAAGCCATGAGTGAGACTGCAACCAAGAAAAAGGAACCAGGCATGGCGACCCTGGTGATCGTCCTCTTTGCCATCTGTGCGGCCACCGCCCTTCTGCTGGGCCTGACCAACTATGTGACCGCCCCCTTTATCGCGGCTAACAACGAGAAGACCACCCAGGAGGCCATGGCCGCCGTGCTCCCCGCCAACAGCTATGACGAGGTGGAGTACACCGGCGGCGACGCTATGGTGCAGGCCGTCTACAAGGCCGGCGATGCCGGATACGTGGTGGAGGTTAAGCCCGCCACGTCCTTCAGCGGCAACCTGACTATCATGGTGGGTGTGGACAATACCGGGGCCTGCTCCGGCATCTCCATTACCAGCACCGGCGAGACCTCCGGCCTGGGCTCCAACGCCAGCAAGCCGGACTTCCAGGCCCAGTTCGTGGGCAAGACCGGCGAGGTCAAGGTCACCAAGGACGGCGGCGACATCGACGCCCTGACCGGCGCTACCATCACCTCCCGCGGCGTTTGCGAGGCCGTCACCAGCGCCATCGCCGCCGCCGCGAGCATGGGCTAAGGAGGGTAATCGAATATGAACGTGATGAAACAATTTAGGGACGGCCTGTTCTTCCAGAACCCCGTCACCGTCCAACTGCTGGGCATGTGCTCGGTGATGGCCATTACCACCACCCTGTTCAACGGCCTGGGCATGGGCCTGTCCGTGTTGGTGATTCTGACCCTGTCCAACATCATCATCGCGGCCCTGCGTAAGATCATCCCCAACAACATCCGCATCGCCTGCTTCATCGTGGTCATCGCCGGCTTTGTTACCATCGTTGACCTGTGCCTGCAGGCATTTATCCCGGCCCTGTCCAAGAGCTTGGGCCTGTTTATCCCCCTGATCGTGGTGAACTGTATCATTCTGGGCCGCGCCGAGTCCTTTGCCTACAAGAACGGCATCGGCGCCTCCGCGCTGGACGGTATCTTCCAGGGCCTGGGTTACACCATGGTGCTGGTCATCATGTGTGTGGTTCGCGAGTTCCTTGGAAATGGCACCATTATGGGCGGCCTGCTGGAGATCGGCGCAGAAGGACAGTTGGTCTTCGGCCTGGGCACTGCCGCAGGCATCCGCATCCTGCCCGAGGGCATTCCCGCTCTGGGCATGATTCTCCCGGTGGGCGGCTTCCTGACCCTGGCCTGCGTGATCGCAGCCATGCAGTACATCCTGAACAAGCCCAAGAAGGGCGACAAAAAGACTGAGGAGGTGGCCAAGTAATGGAGTGGACTCAGCTCTTTACCATCGCCCTGGGCGCCATCCTGGTCAATAACTTTATTGTGGCCCAGTTCCTGGGCATCTGCCCCTTCATGGGTGTTTCCAAAAAGATCGAGACTGCCTCCGGCATGGGGCTGGCGGTTATCTTCGTCATGGGCCTGGCCTCCGCCATCTGTTGGCCCATCAATGAGCTCATTCTGGTTCCCATGGGCCTGACCTTCATGCAGACCGTGACCTACATTCTGGTCATCGCCTCTCTGGTGCAGTTCATCGAGATGTTCCTCAAGAAGGCCATGCCCTCCCTCTATGAGGCCCTGGGTGTGTACCTGCCCCTGATCACCACCAACTGCGCTGTGCTGGGCGTGGTGCTGCAGAACACCCAGAACGGCTACGGCTTTATTGAGAGCGTCGTGTACGGCGTCACCGGCGGCATCGGCTTCCTGCTGGTCATCGTGATCTTTGCCAGCATCCGGGAGCGGATGGAGTTCTCCGAGTGGCCCAAGGCTTTCGAGGGCTTCCCGATCGCCCTGGTGGCCGCCGGCCTCATCGCTCTGGCTTTCATGGGCTTCTCCGGCCTGAAGGTCTTCGGTTAAGGAGGGCGGAAGAATATGACGACTGTTATGATTGCCGTTGTGGTCCTGGCTGTGCTGGGCGCCATCTTCGGCCTGGTCCTGGCGATCGCCTCCAAGGTGTTCGCTGTTGAGGTGGATCCCCGTGAAGAGGCCATCCTGGGCTGCCTGCCCGGCGCCAACTGTGGCGGCTGCGGCTATCCCGGCTGCTCCGGCTATGCCTCCGCTGTGGTCAAGGGAGTGGCCCCAGTCAATGCCTGCGCCGCCGGCGGCGAGGCGGTGGCCGCCCAGATCGGCGAGATTATGGGCGTGTCCGCTGGCGCCGCAGTGAAGCAGATTGCCCAGGTGCACTGCACCGGCTGCGGCCAGAACTACAAGCAGTACACTTACGTGGGCATCCACGACTGCGTGGCGGCCTCCAAGCTGCCCGGCGGCGGCGACCTGGGCTGCGCCTATGGCTGCCTGGGCCTGGGCTCCTGTGAGAAGGCATGTCCCTTTGAAGCTATCCACGTCATCGACGGCGTGGCCAGGGTCGATGAGGAGAAGTGCAAGGCGTGCAATAAGTGCGTGGACATCTGCCCCCGCCACATCATCGCCCTGGAGCCCTACAAGACCAAGCGCCACGTCACCATTCCCTGTTCCTCCCACGACAAGGGCGTGGACGCCCGCAAGGTATGCGACAATGGCTGTATCGGTTGCTCCCTGTGTGCTAAGAGCTGCCCCAAGGAAGCCATCACCATGGTCAACAACCTGGCGGTGATCGACTACGAGAAGTGCATCGGCTGCGGTATCTGCGCACAGAAGTGCCCCCGCAAGCTGATCACCGTGGACGGCAAGGTGCCCGAGGTGAAGCCTGCGGCCCCCAAGGCCGCCCCGGCTGCCGCTGTCAAGCCCGCGGCTCCAGCTGCGGAGAAGCCTGCAGCGGAGGCCGCTGCCGCCCCTAAGGCCGAGGCGCCTGCCGAGCCCAAGGAGTAAATACCATAAAAATCGCGCGTTCCCGATCGGGAACGCGCGATTTTGCATGGATGGACGGTTCAGCGCTTGCAGCAGCCGCCGTGGTCGCCCAGCTGGAAGGAGGCGCACTCGGTGGAGGCGCAGTTGGTCACGTTGGAGTCGCAGCAACCCACCTTGATCTCGTTCAGGGTGCAGTAGTTCTGCTCGCCGCAGTGGTAAGCACAACTGTTCACAGAGCACTTGATGCTGTTGTTGGGGGTCTTGTTCATGGTGAGATTCCTCCTTGATTCCTTGGTATGACGCAAGGGAAGCACCGGCCCGCCCTGCGTGACAGGGTGGGAGCAGTGCTTCCCTAGTATGCGCCCCTGAGGGCGGAATATTCGGTTATTTTTTGGCGCCGGACTCCGGAAGGACCTTGGGGATGAAACGCTTGGCGAACCAGCCCTTGCCGCGGTTCTTTACATAGAAATAGCCGATAAAGGAGAACACCACCGCGCCGATAAAGTTGACGAAGAGGTCTTTCATGGTGTCCAGGATGCCGATATCCAGATAACCGCCCAGGCCCAGTGGGTGCTGGGCTCCATCAGCCGTGACCACAATCACGTCGGTGATGTCGTGGATGGCCACCGGGGTGTTGCCGCCGGCGGGGTCCAGCATCACGGAGCCGATGGAGTGTACGATCGTGTCCTTCTGCATGTCCAGCAGGAACATCTGGTCCATAAAGCACTCGAAGAACTCCCACAGCACGCCGATTGTCATGGAGAAGCAGAAGGCCACCACCGCCAGATAGACCGGGGAGAGCTTGAAGGCCAGACGCTCGTCCCGGTTCAAAATGTCCAGCAGGGAGAAGCCGATGGCCGCGCAGAGAAAGCCGTTGAGGGTATGGAGCATGGTGTCCCAATAGGGAAACTGGACATAGTAAGCCTGGATCTCCCCCAGAATTTCCGCCGCAAAGATGAACAGGAGGATGATGATCTCCAGGGTGTCCGGGATATCAATGCGGATTGTGCGCTCGATGAAGCTGGGGATGGTAAACAGGATCAGGGTGAGCACGCATAAGAACACGTTTTCAAAGTTCCCGTTAAACACCTGTGCCACCAGGGCCAGCACCACCAGCACCCGTAAAATGACGTAGACCGCGGCCAGCCGGGGGTTCTCACGCACCTGTTCCTTCAATGTTTTATGATAACGGCCGGGAATTTTCCCTTTCCTTTTCATACGCTTCCTCCTGTTTCGGACGCCTCGGCGGTGGGGAGCAGCTCGGCGGACAGAGTGCGGTAGGTCTCGGCCGACTGGAGCAGTTCGGCGGCCTCCTCCGGCCGGAGGGAGCGCACCACCCTGGCCGGGGAACCCACCACCAGGCTGCCGGGCGGAATCACAGCTCCCTGGGTGACCAGCGCCCCGGCGGCCACCAGGCTGCCCGCGCCGATGGTGCAGCCGTTGAGCAGGATGGCTCCCATGCCGATCAGGCAGGTGTCCTCCACTGAACAGCCGTGGAGAATGGCACCGTGCCCCACGGTCACGTCGCGGCCAATCACGGCCGGGCAGTCTGCGTCACAGTGGAGCACTGCGTTGTCCTGGATGTTGGAGCCCGCTCCCACGTGGATGGAACTCTCATCCCCCCGGAGCACAGCCCCGTACCAGATGCTGGAGGCGGCCTCCACCGTCACGCAGCCCACCAGGGTGGCGTTGGCGGCCAGCCGGGCGGCAGGGTGGATGATGGGCGAATGCCCGTGAAAGCGCTGTATCATGTCTGCTGGTTCCTCTCCCTTTCTACAGTGATATCTATCATTATAGCGCCTGTCCCCGGCGGTGGCAAGTCAAATCTCCCGCCGGCCCGGCATAGGATAGCTGGGAGGTGAAGCCAATGGACTTGAAGCGCAATCAGATCACGGTGGGGGAGCTGCTGGACCACCCGGGGGCCCGGGCGGTGTTTCAGCGCCGTTTTCCCATGCTGATGAAGCACCCCATGCTGGGAGCGGCCCGCACCATCACCCTGGAGCAGATTTTGTCTGTGGCCCAGGCATACGTACCGCAGAAGAAGATCGACGAGACCCTCAGTGAACTCCGCCGGGCGTAGATGCAAAAAGGGCGGGAGCGGCACGTGGCCGCCCCCGCCCTGCTTTATGCCGGCCGGCGGCGGGGCAGGCGGGCATACCAGCGCAGGGAATTGGGGTCTCCGGTCCGGCGCAGGAGCCGGGCGGTGAGGAGCGTGTCCAGCGCCGTGGCCAGCACGGCTGGAGGGAATGCCCACAGCGGAATCCGCGCCGCCAGCCAGGCCGCCGCCGGATGAATCACATGGAGGACGAGCAGGGCCAGTACCCCCCAGAACAGGGCGAACAGAAGGCATACCCGTCCGCCCAGATTGAGGGGCAGGTGGGAGTAATCCCAAAAGGATACCCGAAAGACCTTTTCATAAAACAGCCCGGTCACATACTCCACCGCCGTGCACACCAGGGCGGCGGCGGGGAAGAGAAGGGGCAGGCTGTCCCGGACCAGAGGCGGCAGGAGGAGAATGGCCAATGCCCCCAGGCCGTACACCGGGCAGATGGGGAGCACCAGACGGCACTTCCGGTCCCGTTTGACTCCACCCACCAGGCGGACATAGGCCACCTCCACCAGAAAGCCGAGAAAACTGTAAATCAGAAAGTACCAAAACCACACCATAAAACCGCCCCGCTTCGTCCGTTTTTCATAGCATGAGGCGAAGCGGGAGAGATCATGTGATGCAGTTTTTAACAGGGCGGGGGGACTGACAAGGCGGAGGAGAAAAAAGTGTAAAAATTTGTCCGTTCTGCTCTTGCCCGGGCCGGGGGAAATATGATACGATAGAAAAAATTCAAAAGGGGAAATGAAGCGTCATGCGGCATCTGATCGACTTTGGAGACCTGACGAGGGCGGAGTGGGAGTCCCTGTACCAGCGGTGCAGTGATATTATGGACCACCCCGCCGATTTTATGGACGCCTGCCGTGGGCGGGTGATGGCCAGCCTGTTCTATGAGCCGTCCACCCGCACCAACTTTTCCTTCCAGACCGCCATGCTGCGGGTGGGGGGCACGGTGTTCGGCTTCGCCGACCCCAAGTCCACCTCCACCGCCAAGGGCGAGACCCTGAAGGACACCATCAAGATGGTGTCGGGCTATGCCGACGTGGTGGTGATGCGCAACCCCAAGGAGGGCGCGGCCAAGGCGGCCTCCCTGTACTCCGACGTGCCGGTGATCAACGCCGGCGACGGCGGCCACATGCACCCCACCCAGACCACTGCGGATCTCACCACCATCACCCGCCTGCGGGGCAAGGTGGACGGGCTGTCCGTGGGCCTGTGCGGCGATTTGAAGAACGGCCGCACGGTTCACTCCCTCATCAAGGCCCTGGCCAAGTTTGAGGGCATCAAGTTTTTCCTCATCGCCCCCCGTGAGCTGGCGGTGCCCGAGTACATGCGGGCCTTTATGCGGGAGCATGGCATGTGGTTCACCGAGGTCACCGGCCTGGAGGCCGTCATCCCTCAGTTGGATGTGCTCTACATGACCCGCATCCAGCGGGAGCGCTTCGTAGACCCCCTGGAGTACGAGCGCTGCAAGGGCGTCTACGTCCTCACCCGGCGGAAGCTGGACCGGGCGAAGAAGGAACTGCTGGTCATGCACCCCCTGCCCCGGGTGGATGAAATTGCCATCGACGTGGACGACGATCCCCGGGCGGTCTACTTCGAGCAGGCCCGCTACGGAATGTACGCCCGCATGGCCCTGCTCACCGATCTGGCCAACCAGGAGCGGGAAAAACCGGAGCCGGTGGAAATCGGCGTCAAGCCGGTGTGCTCCAACCCCAACTGCATCACCCAGACCGAGCACTACCTGCCTCCCCTGGTGAAGCAGAACGGCGGCGTGGACTGCTGCGCCTACTGCGACAAGGAGCTGCGGTAAAGGGGGGAACAACCTCCGCCGGACACGGGGATATCGCGTTTTGCCTTGACTTTTTTCCCGATTTTGCATATACTAAATGCGATACACAGCGACGAAGGGAAGGAGTACCCGCGCGGGCGGTGCAGAGAGGGGCCGGATGGTGCAAGGCCCTCCGGCGGCGCGGGGAAGGTCGTCCCGGAGCTCCGGGCCTGAATACAGTAGGGCCCGGCGGGTTCTCCCGTTAGCGAGACAAGAGCGCCTCCATGGCTTCATGGGGGAATTCAGGTGGTACCGCGGACTTACGGGTTCGCCCTGAGCAACAGGCTTGGGGCGGGCCCTTTTGCTTTGCCCCGAAAAGGAGTGTAACAGATGAAAAAAGAACTGCCCAAGGTCTATGAACCCCGGGAGGTGGAGGGCCGCGTCTATGAGATGTGGGAGAAGAACGGCTGCTTTGAGGGCCACCGCGACCCGGACAAGCGCCCGTTCACCATCGTCATGCCGCCCCCCAACGTCACCGGCCAGCTCCACATGGGCCACGCCATGGACTGCACCCTCCAGGACATCCTGATCCGCTTCAAGCGGATGCAGGGCTATGCCGCCCTGTGGGTGCCCGGCACCGACCACGCCGGCATCGCCACCCAGATCAAGGTGGAGGAGGAGCTGCGCAAGAGCGAGGGCCTGACCCGTTACGATCTGGGCCGGGAGAAGTTCCTGGAGCGTGTGTGGGACTGGAAGCACAAGTTCGGCAACCGCATCGTGGAGCAGCAGAAGAAGCTGGGCGCCTCCTGTGACTGGAGCCGCGCCCGGTTCACCATGGACGAGGGCCTGTCCAACGCGGTGCGCCACGTGTTTGTGTCCCTCTACAACAAGGGCCTCATCTACAAGGGCAGCCGCATCATCAACTGGTGCCCCCACTGCGTCACCGCCCTGAGCGACGCGGAGGTGGAGTACAAGGAGAAGCCCGGCCACCTGTGGCACATCCGCTACCCCATCGCCGGGGAGGAGGGCCGCTATGTGACCGTGGCCACCACCCGGCCGGAGACCATGCTGGGCGACACCGGCGTGGCGGTCAACCCCGAGGACGGCCGTTACCGGGACATTGTGGGCAAGAAGTGCATCCTGCCCCTGGTGAACAAGGAGATCCCCATCGTGGCCGACGCCTATGTGGACATGGAGTTCGGCACCGGCTGCGTGAAGATGACCCCCGCCCACGATCCCAACGACTTTGAGGTGGGCCTGCGCCACAACCTGGAGTCCATCCGTGTGCTGGACGACAACGGCAAGGTGGTGGAGGGCTACGGCCGCTACTCCGGCATGGACCGCTACGAGGCCCGCAAGGCCATCGTGGCCGATCTGGAGGAGCAGGGCTACCTGGTGAAGGTGGAGGAGCACACCCACAATGTGGGCACCTGCTACCGCTGCGGCACCGACGTGGAGCCCATCATCTCCGCCCAGTGGTTCGTGAAGATGGAGCCTCTGGCCCGCGAGGCCCTGCGGGTGGTCAACGACGGGGAGGTCAAGTTCGTCCCCGACCGCTTCTCCAAGATCTACACCAACTGGATGGAGAACGTCCACGACTGGTGCATCTCCCGCCAGCTCTGGTGGGGCCACCGCATCCCCGCCTGGACGTGCGAGGACTGCGGCGAGATGACCGTCAGCGAGACCGATCCCACCGAGTGCCAGCACTGCCACTCCACCCACATCCGCCAGGAGGAGGATGTGCTGGACACCTGGTTCTCCTCCGCCCTGTGGCCCTTCTCCACCCTGGGCTGGCCCAACGAGAGCAGCGAGGACTTCAAGTACTTCTATCCCACCGATGTGCTGGTCACCGGCTACGACATCATCTTCTTCTGGGTGGCCCGGATGATCTTCTCCGCCTGCGAGCACACCGGAAAGCCCCCCTTCCACACCGTGTTCATCCACGGCCTGGTGCGGGACGACAAGGGCCGCAAGATGTCCAAGAGCCTGGGCAACGGCATCGACCCCCTGGAGATGGCCGACCAGTACGGTGCCGACGCCCTGCGCTTCAACCTGATCACCGGCAACTCCCCCGGAAACGACATGCGCTTCTACACCGAGCGGTGCGAGGCCATGCGCAACTTTGCCAACAAGATCTGGAACGCCAGCCGCTTCCTGATGATGAACCTGACCATCGACCGGTGCGAGCTGCCCGGCCGGCTGGAGCTGGAGGACAAGTGGATCCTCTCCAAGCTCAACTCCGTCATCCCCGAGGTCACGGAGAACATGGAGCGCTACGAGCTGGGCGTGGCCGCCCAGAAGGTGTACGACTTCATCTGGGACTCCTACTGCGACTGGTATATCGAGCTGACCAAGACCCGCCTCCAGGGGGAGGACGAGGACAGCAAGCTCCGGGCCCAGCAGGTACTCTGCTACGTGCTCACCGAGACCCTCAAGCTGCTCCACCCCTTCATGCCCTTTATCACCGAGGAGATCTGGCAGGCCCTGCCCCACAGCGGCGATTACCTGATGCTCCAGCAGTGGCCGCAGCACCGGGCCGAGCTGGACTTCCCGGAGGAGGAGAAGGCCATGGAGCTGATCATGGACGCCATCCGGGGCGTGCGCGCCCGCCGCGCCGAGATGAACGTGCCCCCCTCCAAAAAGGCGCAGCTCACCGTCTCCACCCTGGAGCGGGCCGTCTTTGAGCAGGGGATTCCCTTCCTCAAGCGCCTGGCCTACGCCAGCGATGTGACCGTGGAGGGCGTGGCCGACGCGGGCAGCGACGACGCCATGACCGCCCAGGGCATGGTCACCGTCACCACCCACGCCGCCCGGCTGTTCATGCCCCTGGCCGAGCTGGTGGATCTGGAGAAGGAGAAGGCCCGCATTGAGAAGGAGCTCAAGAAGAACCGGGCCGAGCTGGACAAGCTGGAGGCCAAGCTGGGCAACCCCGGCTTTGTCAACAAGGCCCCCGCCCACGTGGTGGAGGCCGAGCAGGACCGGGCTGAAAAGCTCCGGGCCCTCCTGGCCAAACTGGAGGAATCCGCCGCTTCCATGGCGTAAACAGGATAAAAACGGAGAAATGCCGCCGCCCTCTTCGGCAGGCGGCATTTTCCGCGCGTTTTTGTTGCTTTTTGTAACACATCTGTAGTTGTAGAATGAGTCCCCAGCGGATAGAATAGATCAAACACAGGATAAAAACGGAAGGGGGGCCAAGCTCCATGAAAAAACTCATGCCGTTGCTGGCTCTTGTCATACTGCTGTCGGGCTGCTGGGGGTGCGTTCCGGCCAGCCCTGCGGAGAGCAGCGGCACGGCAGACCGGCCCACGCCTCCGGCTACCCAGACCATCCTGGACAGCCCCATTCCTTCGGCGGAGGCGAGCCCACCCCTGCGTACGCCCGCCCCCACGCCGGAGGAGGCGGAGCCCGTCCCCACACCCGTCCCACCTCCGACCCCGACCCCGGCTCCAACCTCCACCCCCGCGTCCGGGGCGGATGAGCCTGCGGACGAGGCCATCCTGGCGGCCTACGAGAAGGCGGAGGAGGCCTGGGGCTGGTTCGAGATTGCGCCCATGCCGCTGGACCGTGACGACCAGAGAACCGTGGGGGAGCAGGTCTACTGCCGGGTGGACTACCCGGGCATTAAAACCCTGGCGGATCTGCGGGGTTATTTGAAAAGCCTGTTTTCCGACGGGCTGGTGGAGGAGCTGCTCCCCGTGGACGGGACGCAGTATGTGGAGCTGGACGGCGCGCTCTACACCATCGACGGCGGCCGCGGCGCGGACATCACCAAGGGCGAAGAGACCGTCCAGGTACTCCGGGACGGTACGCCCGGCCGGTGCACCGTTCGGGTGACGGTGGAGGTGCTGGACCCGCAACAGGGATTTTCCGTGGTGGGGAGCGAGACCCACGATTTCCTCTACGAGCAGGTGGGGGAGCGGTGGATTTTTACCACCTTTTCAATGGTGCGATAAGGGATCGACGCAAATCGCATACCGGCTGTGCTATGATCGCAGTATACCAGATTTTGGTATACTGCGTTTTTTTGTGTCAACAAGGAGGGACAAGCTATGGCAGTGACCTGTACCGGCGAGGGGCGGGTGCTCCGGGCCGCCATCAGCGGCGAGGTGGACCACCACCGGGCGAGGGCCATCATGGAGGAGCTGAGCCGCCAGATCGACCTGGAGCTGCCCCGGTCGCTCACCCTGGATCTGGAGGGCGTGACCTTTATGGACAGCTCGGGTATCGCGGTGCTGCTGCGGGCCTACCGCCGCCTGGGAGAGCTGGGCGGCGCGGTCAAGGTGGTCCATGTCCCCGCCCAGGCGGGCAAGGTGCTCCGGGCGGCAGGGCTGGACAAGCTCATGGAATTTGAATGACGGGAGGTTTACATAAGATGAAACCCATCAATGAGGCCGCGGTGACCTTTCTGAGCCGCTCGGCCAACGAGGGCTTTGCCCGCACGGCGGCGGCCTGCTTCGCGGCCCAACTGGACCCCACCCTGGACGAGGTGAACGACATCAAGACCGCCGTCAGCGAGGCGGTGACCAACTGTATCGTACACGCCTACCCCGACCGGCTGGGCAAGGTGTCCATGCGACTGCGGCTGTTTGAGGATAACACCCTGGAGATCCAGGTCAAGGACTGGGGTGTGGGCATTGCCGACGTGGAGCAGGCCCGCCAGCCCCTCTACACCACCGGAACCGAGGAGCGCAGCGGCATGGGCTTTACCATTATGGAGAGCTTTATGGACGCCGTGAAGGTGCGTTCCACCCCCGGCAAGGGCACCGTGGTCACCCTGCGGCGCAGGGTCTCCCGCCGGATGGGGGCGCCCGTGTGAGCGTAGCGGATACACCCGCCCTGCTGGAGGAGGCCCGCCGGGGGGACAACGACGCCTGTGCCCGGCTGATCGAGGAGAACGCCGGACTGATCTGGAGCATCGTCCGCCGCTACTACGGCCGGGGAACCGACCCGGAGGATCTGTACCAGCTCGGGTGCCTGGGATTTCTGAAGGCGGTGCGGGGCTTTGACCCCGCCTTCGGCTGCCAGTTCTCCACCTACGCCGTGCCCAAGATTGCCGGGGAGATCCGCCGCTTCCTCCGGGACGACGGGGCGGTGAAGGTGAGCCGGGGACTGAAGGAGCGGGCGGGGGCCATCCGCTCCGCCCGGGAGCGCCTGTCCGCCCGCCTGGGCCGGGAGCCCGCCCTCTCCGAGCTGGCGGAGGAGACCGGACTGGAGCCGGAGGAGATCGCCGCCGCCGAGGAGGCAAACCTCCCAGTGGCCTCCCTCCAGATGGAGACGGGGGACGGCTTCACCCTGGAGAGCGTGCTGGGCACCGAGGGCATGGAGGAGGCCATCGTGGAGCGGGAGGCCCTGCGGGGAGCGGTGGCCGCCCTGCCCGAGCGGGAACGGCAGGTCATCCTGCTGCGCTACTTCCGGGGTATGACCCAGGATCGGACCGCCAAGGTGCTGGGAGTCTCCCAGGTGCAGGTCTCCCGCATCGAACGCAAGGCCGTGGAGCACCTGCGCCGCAAGCTGGAGTAGGGGCGGCCTATCTTGCCCCTTTGGCGTAATTTGCCCTAGCCCATCGGCTTGCACTTCCGCAACCCTGTAGGGGCGGCCTTTATGGCCGCCCGCGGGCGACCACAAGGGTCGCCCCTACGCCGTGATACGTTGAGGCGGGCATCCCCCTAGCATAGGGGCCGCCGCCCCAGGGCAGCCTCTCTTGCCCCTTTGGCGTAATTTGCCCCTAGCCCATCGGCTTGCACTTCCGCAACCCTGTAGGGGCGGCCTTTATGGCCGCCCGCGGGCGACCACAAGGGTCGCCCCTACGCCGTGATACGTTGAGGCGGGCGTCCCCCTAGCGTAGGGGCCGCCGCCCCAGGGCGGCCTCTCTTGCCCCTCTAGGGCAATTCACCTTCTGCCCACATCGGCCCGTCTTGTGCCGGGCTGACGCACCTTTCATGTTGCAGTTTTTGACAACTGCTTTCTTGTCATGCCTCCGGCGGGGCCTACGCTGTCGCGCCATACTGGAGTGTCATCCACTACGGCTCCGTATCCCAGAAGCGGCCAAGGCCGCCCAGCTCCAGGCCCAACTGGAGGCCCAGACAAAAGGCGGCGTCGCGCTCCCAGGCCGCAGCCAGATTGCAGCGGTCAAGCAAATCCAGCACCTCCTCGTTCAAAGCCTCCGGGTGGGAGGCTTTGAACGCCGCCCACTGTGCACGGCTGTCCCGCTCTGCCTCCTGATAAGGCGTGCAGTGGGACAGCTTTTCCTTTAGCAGAAGAAGCCCGGCCCAGTTCAGGATAGGAAAGAAAGAATTCATATCAGCACCTTCTAAATAGCTTATAGCTATATTATAGCAAAGTAAGAAAAAAGTCAATAGCTAAAAGCTATAGATGAAAAAGATATTGCTATTAGCTATAATAGGAGCAAGGAGTGATTGGAATGGATTACCGAACTCTGATAAGGGAAAAGAGAAAAGAAAAGGGACTGAGTCAGGAAAGGCTTGCAAAGCTGGTACAGGTGTCCCAGCCCTTCATTGCCGAAATTGAGAGTGGCCGGAAAAAGCCCTCAGTGGATGTGCTGATGCGCATTTGTGCGGTGCTGGATATTTCCCTGTTTGGCAACGGGGAACCATAAGGTGGCTTTTCTCGTCCAAAGAGGGTATAATGGCAGATACCAAAACCAAAGACAAGGAAGTGGAGACCGGATGGCAGATATTCTGTATATCGTCGTCCCCTGCTATAACGAGGAAGAGGTGCTTCCCGAGACCTCCCGGCGGCTGCGGGCCAAGCTGGAAGGGCTGATGGCGGCGGGCAAAATCTCGGAGCGGAGCCGGGTGCTGTTTGTCAACGACGGCTCCAGGGACCGGACGTGGGAGCTCATCACCCGGCTGCATGGCGGGTGCCCCCTGTTCTGCGGGGCGGATCTCTCCCGCAACCGGGGGCACCAGAATGCCCTGCTGGCGGGGCTGATGACGGCGAAGGAGCGGTGCGACATGGCCATCTCCATGGACGCCGACCTCCAGGACGACATTGACGCGGTGGACGCCATGGTGGAGCAGTACTACGCCGGGTGCGATGTGGTCTACGGCGTGCGCTCCTCCCGGAAAAAGGACACCTTCTTCAAGCGCTTCACCGCCGAGGGCTTCTACCGGGTGATGAATTTCATGGGGGCGGAGACGGTGTTCAACCACGCCGACTACCGCCTCATGTCCCGGCGGGCGCTGGAGGGGCTGGCCCAGTTCAGGGAGGTCAACCTGTTCCTGCGGGGCATCGTGCCCATGATCGGCTACCGCACCGGCACCGTGGAGTACGAGCGGGGGGAGCGGTTCGCCGGCGAGAGCAAATACCCCCTGAAAAAGATGCTCTCCTTCGCCATGGAGGGCATCACATCCCTGTCCGTCAAGCCCATCCGCTACATTACCGGCCTGGGCTTCCTCATCTTTGCCGTCAGCATCCTCATGCTGATCTACTCCATCGTCCGCTGGGCCACGGGAGCCACCATCATCGGCTGGGCCAGCGTGATCTGCTCGGTGTGGGCCATCGGCGGACTGATCCTCCTCTCCCTGGGGGTCATCGGGGAGTACATCGGGAAGATCTATCTGGAGACCAAGGGACGCCCCCGTTTCCTGCTCCGCGAGGTACTGGAGGATGCGCATGGCGAAAAAGCTGATTGACAAGAGCATCCCCAGGTTCCTGATGGTGGGAGTGCTTAACACCCTGGTGGGGGCGGGCGTTATGTTCCTGCTGTTCAACCTGGCGGGCTGGGCCTACTGGACAGCCTCGGCGGCGAATTACGTGGTGGGCGGTGTGCTGAGCTACTTCCTCAACAAGCACTTTACCTTTCAGAATAAGGAGCGCGGCTGGGCCCAGGTGGGCAGATTCGCCCTGACGGTAGCGGTGTGCTGGCTCATTGCCTACGGCGTGGCCAAGCCTCTGGCGCTGTGGGCCCTCTCCGGGCAGAGCGGGAAGATCCAGGAGAATGTGGCCCTGCTGGTGGGCATGGTGCTTTACACCGGTCTGAATTACTTCGGACAGCGGTTTTTTGCATTCCGTAAGAAGAATTCGTAAGGCGGGAATGCCACGCCGCCGGAAAAGGAGGTTTTCATGAAACGGTTTCTGTCGATCCTGCTGGCCCTGGCGCTGGCCCTCACCCTGGGCATTCCCGCCCTGGCGGCGGAGCACCGGGCCGGGGACACCTACATCCGCATCCTGGGCAGCAGCGGCGCGCGGACGGTGGGCGTCCGCACCACCTACGGAGCGTACCGGCAGACGGCAGACGGCGCGGTGTACCGGGACGACCGGTATGAGTTTGTCTACACCGACGACGGGGTGAGCTGGGTCTCCGCCGGGGCGGCGGAGAGCAGCCTGGGCAGCGGCATGTACGACGGGACGCAGTTCCTGGCCGGCCCCTTCGGGAGCGAGCGGCCCACCTGGTGCTCCGCCGACGGGGGGCACTGGACGGCCCTCACGCCGGAGGAGCAAGATACCGCGCCGGCCATCCAGCGGGGCCGGTCGTCGCTGAACGGCCTCACCTTCACCCTGCGGGGCGGCCGGGAGCTGTGGGTGACGGACGGACAGGGGCGGGCCGTGGAGTTGACGGCGGACTTTACCTCCTTCCTGGCCAGCTACGACATGGCGGATGTGCAGGCCTATCCGGTGCCCCAGGGCATCCGGGTGGAGGTCTACAGCCGGTATGGCTACGAGACCGGCGCGTCCCACACCTATCCGGCGGCGGAGTTGAAGCAGCGCCTGGCCGCTGCCCAGCCCGAGCTGCTGCGGGTCACGGTAGACGGCAAGCCGGTGACTTTCCCCATCTCCCTCTATCAGGTGAGCGGCTGCACGATGGCCCCTCTGCGGCAGATGGCCCAGGCTCTTGGCTATACCTTTGACTATGACGGCTCTTCCGGGACGGCGGTATGCGCCCGGGGGACGGACACCATTTCTGTGCGCGCGGCCAGCACCCAGGCTACCGTCAACGGCAAGACCACCAACTGGCTGGCGGTGCCCGCCGAGCTGCGCGGTGGCATATTCTGTGTACCCGTCCGATTCTTTGCCGAGGCGGCGGGGGCGGATGTGACCTGGGATGCGGCGGGGCAGACCTTCTACCTCACCACAGCAATTCAGGAGGGGTAAACATGAGACGGCGTGCAATTTCGGCGCTGGCTGCCGCCCTGGCGTTGGTTCTCACCCTAGTCACTCCCGCGCTGGCGGCGGGGCGGCCCAATTGGGACGGCCCCCTGGGGGCCATGGCGGGCCCGGTGGTGTGCGAGACCGGAAGGGACTATGTGCTGTACTACACCATCATAGGCGGCGTGTACCGCTCCGCAGATGGGGTGACGTGGACGGAGTTGGATCGCCAGTGGGCGAGTGCTGGCTGGGCCTACGGCACCGGTGTAAACGGACTGGCTCACAAGGAGTTCCAGTTTCTGTGGACGGGCAGTGAGTACATGATGCGCCAGAGTCTGCTGGACGATCCCCGGGAGGACACCCACCAGCAATATGGGGACAGTCCCCGCAACAACTGGGTCACCCTTTTGGACGAGGGCTTCCGCATCATCGGCGCCAAGGCGTTTGACGGCCCGGTCACCGATATCCGGTACGCGGGGGGCACCTACTACGCCACCGTGGACGGGGTGGAGCACGCCTTCACCCGGACCGACTGGGAGCCGGGCCGGGAGGGCGGCGTCTACTACAGCGGCACGGCCTGGTACAAGCAGGAGAATCAGCGTAAGCCCGTGGAGGTGACCAGCTATCTTATCCGGGAGCAGCCCGGAAACAACGGTCCCTTTGGGCTGGCGGTCTCCACAGACGGCTACTCCTGGCTGCCGCTGGAGACCAAGCTGACCCCTGACATGATGCGCCTGTCCGAGACCGGGGGAGGAGCCGTGGTCTACTACAGCCCGTATGACGGTTCGCTGTACTACTATGACTACAGGGGCAGCCGTTTTGCAGGGGCCTGTACCGCCGGATGGGTGGAGGCCGACCTGGGCTTTGACCCCGCCGAGGGCGTTGGAACGGCCTGGGTGGACTATACCTTCCGCTGGACAGGGGACGGCTATCTTATGTGTCAGTCTGTCACCGGCCGGGGGATGATGGGTACCGGCGCAGACCGGTTCAGCCCGAACAACAACAAGGTCATTTTCTTGGATCGCAGCTTCCACCGGACGGGGGAGCACGACTTCGGCGCACCGGTGGAGAACGTGGCCTGTGTGGACGGGGTGTGCTATGCGCTGGTGGACGGAACCGTCTGGCAAAGCGCTGACCGGGAGCAATGGACGGCCACCAGCCTGACCGTCCTGCCGGAGGCGGCCCCCCAGATAGATCTGGGATGGCGCATCAAGGATTGCCCGGTGGACGGCCAGACCGACGGTTCGCTGGTCTACCGGGTGGCGGATGGGAAGCTGCTGGCCTCCGGCGACGGGGTGTATTTCACGGCCCTGTGTCCCTGGAGCTCCACGGGGGTGGAACTCCATTCAGGGGGCGGCACGGTGGTAACTGGTGTGGGGACGGATGACGTTCTGGCAGTGGACTCGGAGGAGGTCCGGGGGCTCTGCGCCGCATGCTTCGGCGAGTTTCCCACCTATGTGGCTCTGGACGGGGAATATTTCTCCCTGACCGATATGCCCCTGCGCAGCACAGCAGGGTGCACCATGGCCCCGATGCGGGAACTGGCGGTCTGGATGGGATATTATGACTTCTCCTACGATGCGGCCACCGGGACGGCGGTGTGCAGCAACGGGGCGGAGAGCATCACCGTCCGGGTGGGCATCACCCAGGGCCAGGTGTCCGGGCGCGGCCCGGTCTCCATGGCGGTGCCGCCTGAGCTGGTGGGGTGGAAGCTCTATGTCCCGGTGCGCTTTATGGTGGACGCCGCGGGGCTGGAGGACGTGTGGGACGCGGAGGAAAACACCCTCTGGATTACCACCCCCGAACAGACGTAAAAAAGGGCCTCCCTCAGGCGGGAGGCCCCTTTTCAACCGGGGGTTCGGCGGCGGACACTACAACGGCGCAGGCGAGGTCGCCCGCTACGTTGACGGCGGTGCGCGCCATGTCCAGCACCCGGTCGATGCCCAGGACCAATGCCACCCCCTCCACCGGCAGGCCCACGGACTGGAGCACCATGCCCAGCATGACGGCCCCTGCGCCGGGTACTCCGGCGGTTCCGACGGAGGCCAGGGTGCAGGTGAGGATGATGGTGAGCTGCTGGGGGAGCGCCAGGGGGATACCGTAGGCATTGGCGATGAACAGGGCGCACACCCCCTGGTAGATGGCGGTGCCGTCCATGTTGAGGGTGGCACCCAGGGGGAGCACGAAGGAGCGCACCCCGGCGGGGACGCCCAGGCGCTCGGCGGCCTCCAGCGAGAAGGGAAGGGCCCCGGCGGAGCTGGCCGACGAGAAGGCGAAGACCACGGCGGGCAGGGCCTCCCGGAAGAAACGCCGGGGGCTGCGCCTTGCCAGGGCGCCCACGGCTCCTCCGTAGATCAACAGAAGCTGCACCAGACAGGCCCCGTAGACCAGGACGGCCACCCCCAGGAGGGAGGAGAGCACTCTGGGCCCCTCTGCGGCCACCACCGGGGCGATCAGGGCGAATACGGCCACCGGCGCCAGTACCATGATCCGCTCTGTGAGGGCGTACATAGCCTCCGCCAGACTGCCGAAGGCCCGCAGCAGGGGCGCACCCTTCTCTCCGATGGTCAGGGACGCCCACCCGAGGGCCAGGGCAAAAAAGAGGATCTGCAGCATATTGCCCTCGGCCAGAGCCTGGATGGGATTGGTGGGGACAATCCCTAGCAGGGTGTCCGCCAGAGAGAAAGAGGGGGCCTCCTCCCGGGCGGCGGGGAGCGGATAACCCAGCTCCCGCCCCACCGGAAACAGGTTGGCCGCCAGCAGGCCCAGGGCCACCGCCAGCGCGGTGGTGCACAAGTAGAACAGGAGGGTGCGGCCGCCGACCCGGCCCATGTGCCGGGCGTCCCCCAGACCGCCCACCCCCGCCGTCAGGGAGCAGAACACCAGGGGAACCACCAGCATCTTTACCAGATTGAGAAACAGGGTGCCGAAGGGCTGAATCCAGGCCGCGGCAAACTCCGGGGCATTCTGGAGCGCCAGCCCTGCCAGCACGCCCAGCCCCAGGCCCAGCAGGATCCGGAGCGAAAGGGGCAGCTTGCGTCTCATGCTCCACCTCCATTCCCCACTAGGATATGGAGGCGGGGGAAAAACCATACGGAGGAACGGCCATGGAGTACATTCCCGCCAAGCAGATCTTAAGCCGCAACAGGAGCACCGCCTGGTTCGGCACCGACTACACCATGAACCTGTACCGGGGCTGCTGCCACGGCTGCATCTACTGCGACAGCCGAAGCGCCTGCTACGGCATCGAGGATTTCGGCCGGGTGCGGGCCAAGGAGAACGCCCTGGCGCTCCTGCGGGACGAGCTGCGGCGGAAGGTGCGCCCCGGCATTGTGGGCATGGGCTCCATGAGCGACCCTTACAACCCCTTCGAGGGGGAGCTCCAGCTCACCCGCCACGCCCTGGAGCTGCTGGACGCCTACGGCTTCGGGGCGGCCATCGCCACCAAGGGGGACGGGATTACCCGGGACATAGACGTGCTGCGCTGCATGAGGGAGCACGTGCCGGTGCTGTGCAAGGTGACCGTCACCACCACCGATGCCGCCCTGGCCGCCCGGGTGGAGCCGAACGCTCCCAGCCCCGCCCGGCGGCTGGAGGCGGTGGCCCGGCTGGCGGAGGCGGGGCTGTTTGCTGGCGTGTTGCTCATGCCGGTTCTCCCCTTTTTGGAGGACAATGTGGAAAACGTGCGGGCGGTGGCGGAGGCCGCGGCGGAGGCGGGGGCCCGGTTTGTCTACCCCGCGTTCGGTATGACGCTCCGTGATCAGCAGCGGGAATATTACTATCAGGCATTGGAAAAAGGCTTTCCCGGCCTGGCGGAGCGCTACCGGCGGCAGTACGGACCCCGCTACGAGTGCCCCAGCCCACGGGCAAAGGCCCTGTGGGCTGCCCTGGAGGAGCGGTGCCGCGCCCTGGGCCTGCTGTGCCGGATGCGGGACATCACCGCCGCCTATCAGCGCGGCTACGGGGAGCGGCAGCTCACCTTTTTCTAAGGCTGCGGCTCAATGTCCATGGACGCCATCTGTTCCGGCGTACAGCCGTTGGCGGCGCCCATCTGCGTCCAGTAGCGTGTGGAGGCCCGCACAAAGGAGCGGGGGGACAGGGGCATGGTGACCGCCAGCTCGGCGGACCGTCCGGCGGCGACGGCCCTGGCCAGCGCCCTGATGCTCCGCCTGACCAGGAAGGCGAAGGGGGTGCCCAGGATGGCCTCCCCGCCGCCGATTTTGAGGCATGCGCCGAAGGGATAGCCGTTCTCCAGGCAGAAGAGGCGCACCATGTCCACCGCGACATCGTTCTGGTGTGGCTCCAGAAAGCCGCAGTTGATCAGCACGCTGATACGCGGCCTGTGCTCCGGCCCGGCCCCCTCCAGGAACTCCAGAAAGCGCAGGAGAGGGGCGGGAAGGCCGTCGGCATAGAGGGGGAAGACCAGCAGCAGGTCGGTGCAGTCCGCCGCAGCCGCCGCCAGCTCGGCGTGATTCTTTGCAGTCAGGGCCGCATAGCGGGCCTCCCCCTTCCAGCGGGCCTGGAACAGCTCGGCGTAGCGCCTGGAATTGGAGCGGGGGGCGCGGGGGCTGCCGTTTACGATCAGAAGCTTCACCACCGGGCCACCTCCTCTCCCACGGCGGCCTCCAGCTCCCCCTCGGCCACAAAGCGGACGCGGTGGCTGCGGAAGGACATATTGTGGGCGTTGCGCTCCACCAGCCGGGTGAACAGGGCGCGCTCCTCCGCCCGGTCCGCCCCGTAGGCCAGGATCACCGCGTCCTTGGGGACCACGGCGCGCTGAACGTGGTGAGTCTCGCCGTTGTGGATGCGGAGAAAGGCCTGCTGCACCGGAATGGCCCGCTCCAGCATGGTCTTCATCACCGGCGCGTAGGAGCCGTATTTGACCCGGCTGACATAGAGTACCTGCTCGCTCCGGGCGATGAGGGGATATACCCGTGCCGCGTCGTCCCGGATGACGCAGCGGCCAGGCGTTTTGGTCCAGCAGCCGAAGCAGCCCACGCAGTTTGCGATGCGGAGGGCGGAGAGATCCACGGCGGCGGCATCCTGGGGGAGAGCGGCGGACACGGGACGGTCCGTCATCAACAGTTTCATGGGTGCTCCTTTCCGGGGGAGAATTCCCCCAGTGAAATGATATGATTTTATCACAGTGCGGGCCAAAGGGCAAGAAAAGGCCGCAAAATTTAAGCTCCGCTATAGGATCGGTTAAAATTGGCTAAAATCCCGGCGCGTCCCCTTGCGCACCGGGGCAAAACGGGGTAGAATAAGGCCAGCAACCCAACAAGCCGCACCGTAAGGAGGTTTTTAATATGGCTTTTTTGGATGAACTGAAGGATCGTGCAATGGATCTGGGCCGGGCCGGCGTGGCCAAGTCCAAGCAGCTTGCGGAGATCACCAAGCTGTCCCTGAACAACGCCAGCGAGGAGGACGCCATCAAGAAGGCGTATGTGGAGATCGGCAAGCTATACTATGCCGAGCGGGGCATGGCCCCTGAGGCGGCCTACGTGGCCCTGTGTGAGCGCATCACCGCCGCCAAGGTCAACATTGAGGAGAACAAGAACCGCATCGCCGAGCTGAAGGCTGAGGGCAATGTGTCCGACGCGGACATCCCCCACGTGGAGACCGACGTGCCCCCTGAGGAGCCGGTGGACGGCGGCTGCGGCTGCTGCGATCACGAGGTGGCTCCCGAGGAGGTATTCTCCGACGACGACAAGCCCCAGGAATAAGCATCTGACCCGACAGGGCCCGCCATCCGGCGGGCCCTGTTCCTGTGACTGGACAACATCAACCCCTAATGCAGTATACGGCGATTGTCTGCAAAGAAAGGGTGACGGCATTGATATTGCACAGGGCGAGGCCGCCGCGGGGAGCGGCAAAGGAGAAGGCGCATACCCTCCCCACGGAGAGGGGGACGGATTTCTCCACCAGGTGCCGAACAGGGCGGGGAGCGTGGGGCAGGGCGATGGGAAGGCCGGCGAGGGATTCCGGCAGCTCCGGCGCGCCGGGAGACAGAACTTGGTTTCCTCCAGAAAGGCCAGATCCATTTGAAAATCCCTCCTAAAACTGCATCGTATACGAAAACATAAAACGAGCGTGCACGGCAGAGCCGTGTACGCTCGTTTTCAACTCAGACCGGATTCGCCTGCCAGGCAAAATCACAGGATGCGGCGGGCGCCCACGTAGACGTTGGCGTAGTGGCCGCGGGTAAGATCGTCAATCTTGACGGTGTATGTATTGGTAGAGGCGTGGATGAACTGCCCGCCGCCGATATAGATGCCCACATGAGAGGCGGCCTTGCTGGTGTTGTACTTGAAGAACACCAGGTCGCCGGGCTGCAGCTCACTCTTGGAAACAGAGGTGCCATTGGAGAGCTGAGTGGAGGCGGTGCGGTTCAGGGTGTAGCCGAAGTGGCGGTACACATAGCTGGTGTAGCCGGAGCAGTCAAAGCTGCTGGGGCCGTTGCCGCCGTAAACATAGGGGCAGCCGAGATACTGCTTGGCGTAGTCCACCACCTGCTGGCCCAGGCTGCTGCTGGAGGCGGTGGCTACGGCGGTGGCGCCGTCGCCGCGGGAACCGGCGGAGTCCTTGCAGGTGACCATGTAATCGCTGCTGACATAGCCGGTGACGCCATTGGTAGAGATCTTGTACCAGCCGTTGTCGATACCCACGATGTTGACCACCGCGCCGTTGTTGAGGGAGGTGACCTTACCGTAGCTGGTGCCGGGGCCGCTGCGCACATTCAGGGGAGAACCCTGGGACTGGACCAGGCCGTAACCGATGGTGACATCCGCCTTGGCGGACACGTTCAGGTACTCGCCGGACATATAGCCCTCCACGGACTTGTAGTCCACCTTGTACCAGCCGTTGCCCGCGTCCTCCAGAACCACCACGGTGTCGCCCTTGGAGGCGGTACCCAGTACGGTGGCGGAGGTGCTGGCCTCGTCGCGGAGGCGGAGTGCGTCGGTGTTGACGGTGCCCACGCCGACGCTGGCGGCGGAGGCGCTCACCACGCAGACGGTGGAGAGGACGGCGGTTACAAGCGCGGTGCGCAGGAGCTTGGCAGGCTGTATCATGGGTCGATTCCTCCAGTTTCAAAGTAATACCCGCCCGGAGGGCGGGGCTTTGGCTTCTCGGGTGTAAGGCGGGATTACGGGTTGGCGAGCGCGCGCTCCAGCCAGACGGACGCCACGTCCATGGCGGCGTAGAGGCTGTCTTTCTCAGTTTTCTTAACCACCCGGTCCCGGCTCTTCAGATCCGGGTCGGTGAGCTGAAGCTGAACGGAAACCTTGGTCGCCACGTCCAGATCCTGATCCTTCTTCTGGGAGAGAATCTGGAGCATGATGATATATTTCTGGGCCATGCTGCCGTAGTAGATCAGGCTGTCCTTCCGGCGGAGGGGGTGGCCCTTGTAGGTCAGGGGAATATTCTGAGCTGCCATTTTGACCTCCTTTGAGAATTGTAACTATTCTTAAAAACTGTAACCAAATTGTAACACATTGTTTCCAGCTCGTCAACTGCTTTCCTGCTGATTTCACAGGAAATTTGTACCGGCATGCCAGATGGTAGGGGACAGGCTGTTACTCTCTGGATTTTTGAGGGAAGGCGAGCCGGCGGGCGAGGGAGAGGACCGCAAAGGCCAGGCCGGCCAGCATGAGCAGGGCCTCGCACAGCATGGGGAACAGGCGGCCATCCAGGGAGACCGCCAGGGTAAATTTCCCCCGCAGGACCACCACATAGGCGCCCAGGGAGGCCAGCTCCACCAGCAGGGCGCAGGGGGCGGAGCGGGGGAACGCGCAGGTCCAGGCCAGAGCCAGCACGTCGGCCAGGAAGAAGTAGCGCTCATGCATGTGGGGCAGCAGGAAGGGCACGCCGATGGCCAGGACAACCGCGGCGGCCAGAAGAGCCCGGTCGTCCGCCTGGCGGCGGAAAACCAGCAGGGCGGCCAGCACGGCCGCAGCGAGGGCGAAGGCGGCCAGGATGCCCAGGCGGGCGGCGAGGGCAGTGTTCACCTCCGCGCCGTGGGGAATCAGGGCGTACATATTGGGGGCGTTCAGGTTCAGATAGCCGGAGTACTCGGCGGCCTGCCCGAAATAGACCCCCAGGATGTCCCCCAGGGGCTTGCCCAGCAGCAGCGCGGGCACACAGGTGGCGGCATAGGCCGCCGGAAACCACAACAGCTCCCGGAAGCGCACCCGCCGGAGCAGCCACAGCCCGCCCCACAGGGGGAGCACGAAGACGGTCTGTAGTTTAAAGGAGAAGGCGATCCCCAGCAGGAGCAAAGAGCTTCGGTTTCTTCCCTCCAGCGCGCAGGCCAGGGCGTGGAGGGTGAGGGCGCCGTACAGGGCGTCGCACTGCCCCCAGAACGCGCCGTTGAGTATCACCGTAGGCAGCAGAAGAAGCAGGCAGAAGCAGAGCAGGGGGCGGTTCGGGCGCTCCGGCGCGAAATGCCGCACCAGCCGGAAGCCGCCCCAGGCCAGCACCACGTCAAACAGAATGGAGAAGAGCTTGATCAGGTACAGGTCGGGTATGGGCAGATAGGAGATGGCGGCAAGAAAATAGAGGTAGGGCGCGTTATAGTTGCCGATCGGCAGCTTCACGGCCGCGAAGCCGCCCCCATCCCGGAAGGCCGCGGCCCATTGGGAGAGGAACATCTGGTAATCGGCGGACTGGTAGTCCAGCAGCAGGGCCCGGAGGAAGAAGGCCAGCCCAATGGGCAGCAGGGCGTCCAGCAGCCGGGGACGGTCCAGGCCCTCCCGGCGGAGCAGCCGCAGCGCCAGGGCGGCCAGGGCCAGCAGGAGCAGAAAGACGGCCAGATGAGCGGGCGCTCCGCCCAGGGCAAGGGAGCCGGCGGGAAACAGGCTCAGGCCCAGCAGGGCCAGTCCCGCTGCGGCCCACGAGAGGGAAAAGACGTTCATAGGCACCTCCTGTCGAAAAAAGGCCCGGGGCAATGGGGTGCCCCGGGCCTTTCACAGTGGGATCAGACTTCAGCGGACTCGGAGAGGACCGCCGCCTCGGCGGGGGCCTCCTCCTCGGGAACCGCCTCCTCGCCGCTCTGGGCGGTGCCCTCGTCGTCCACCTTGTCGTACTTGCGGTAGACGGACAGGCCGGAGCCGGCGGGGATCAGCTTGCCGATGATGACGTTCTCCTTCAGGCCCAGCAGGTGGTCCACCTTGCCCTGAATAGCGGCCTCGGTGAGCACCTTGGTGGTCTCCTGGAAGGAGGCGGCGGACAGGAAGGAGTCGGTGGCCAGAGAGGCCTTGGTGATGCCCATCAGCAGGCGGGTGCAGGTGGGCAGCTTGAGCTCGAGGCCGTCGTTGGTCTCGCCGGCGTCGATGCGCTTCTGCACGGCCTCCTTGGCATCCTCAAAGCGGATGAGATCGACGGTGGAACCGCTGAGCAGATCGGAATCGCCCGCGTCCTCCACCCGCACCTTGCGCATCATCTGGCGGCAGATGACCTCGATGTGCTTGTCGTTGATGTCAACGCCCTGCTGACGGTAGGGCTTCTGAACCTCCTGGATGAGGTAGTCGTACACGGCGTGGACGCCGCGCACCCGCAGGACGTCCTGGGGGTAGAGGGCACCCTCGGTGAGGGCGAAGCCCTTCTCCACGGTGTCGCCGTCCTTCACCCGCAGGCCCGCGTAGGGCAGGGCGTAGGAGACCACCTCGCCGTCGTTGGCGGTGATGGTGACGTTGCAGATGGCGTTGCGCTTGGCCTCCTCCAGAGTGACCCGGCCGCTGATCTCGGCCAACTGGGCCATCTTCTTGGGCTTGCGGGACTCGAACAGCTCCTCAACACGGGGAAGACCCTGGGTGATGTCGCCGCCGGCGACGCCGCCGGTGTGGAAGGTACGCATGGTGAGCTGGGTGCCCGGCTCGCCGATGGACTGGGCGGCGATGATGCCCACGGCCTCGCCCTCGCCCACGGGCTCGCCAATGGCCAGGTTGATGCCATAGCACTTGGAACAAACGCCACTGCGGGCGCGGCAGGTGAGCACGCTGCGGATCTTCACGGAGTGGATGCCGTGGTCCTCCAGCAGCTTGGCGTGGTCGGCGGTCATCATGGTGTGGTGGTCGATGAGCACCTCGCCGGTATGGGGATCGCAGATATCCTCCACCGGATAACGGCCCTTGAGCCGCTCGCCGAAGGTCTCAATGACCTGGCCGTTCTCCACGATCTCGCTGACGGTGATGCCGTCGTCGGTGCCGCAGTCGTGCTCGCGGATGATGACCTCCTGGGACACGTCCACCAGACGGCGGGTCAGGTAACCCGAGTCGGCGGTACGCAGAGCCGTGTCGGCCATACCCTTTCGGGCGCCTCTGGAGGAGATGAAGTACTCCAGCACGGACAGGCCCTCACGGAAGTTGGACTTGATGGGGATCTCGATGGTGCGGCCGGAGGTGTCGGCCATCAGGCCGCGCATGCCGGCCAACTGGCGGATCTGGGCGGAGGAACCACGGGCGCCGGAGTCCGCCATCATCCAGATGGGGTTGTAGCGGTCCAGGCCGGCCATCAGGGCGTCGGTCACGTCCTTGGTGGTCTTTTCCCAGGCCTCGACCACCAGGCGGTAACGCTCCTCATTGGTGAGGAAGCCGCGCTTGTACTGCCGCTCGATCTTGACGATCTCCTTCTCGGTATCGGCGATCAGGCCATACTTCTTCTCGGGGATGGTCATGTCGTAGATGGAGACGGTGAGGGAGCCGCGGGTGGAGAACTTGTAGCCCCGGTTCTTGATGGTGTCCAGCACATGGGCAGACACGGTGAAGCCGTGCTTGACGATGCACTTGTCGATGATCTTGCCAAGCTGCTTCTTGCCCACGATGAAGTTGACCTCGGGGTCGAACATCTGCTCGGGGTCGCTGCGGTCCACGAAGCCCAGATCCTGGGGGATGCCCTCGTTGAAGAGCAGGCGGCCCACGGTGGTGCGCACCAGCTTGTGGCGGACAACGCCGTCCACCTCCGCCTCCCGGCGGACCAGGATGGGCACGTGGAGCTCCAGCTCGCCCTCGTCGTAGGCCAGGCGGGCCTCGATGTCGTTGGAGAAGACGTGGAGCACCTCGCGGGGCAGCGCGCCGTCCTCGGTCTCGGCGCAGATGCCGGCATAGGTGGGAATATCATCCAGGGAGCCGGGGTTCTTCACCCAGACATAGGAGTCGGAGGTGATGGCGCCCGCGGCCAGGGCGGCCTTCACCGCCGCCACGTCGTCGTAGGTCTCCTCGGCGGTGTGCTCGGGATACTTCTCATAGGTCAGGTAGTAGGAGCCGAGCACCATGTCCTGGGTGGGCACGGTGACGGGGCCGCCGTCCTGGGGCCGCAGCAGGTTGTTGGCCGAGAGCATGAGCACCCGGGCCTCGGTCTGGGCCTCGGCGGACAGGGGCACGTGGACAGCCATCTGGTCGCCGTCGAAGTCGGCGTTGAAGGCGGTACACACCAGGGGGTGCAGCTTGATGGCGCGGCCCTCCACGAGCACGGGCTCGAAGGCCTGAATGCCCAGGCGGTGCAGGGTGGGGGCGCGGTTGAGCATGACGGGGTGGTCCTTGATGACAAACTCCAGGGCGTCCCACACCTCGGCCTTGCCCTTGTCCACCATCTTCTTGGCGGACTTAATGTTGTTGGCCAGGCCGTCCTCCACCAGCTTTTTCATCACGAAGGGGCGGAAGAGCTCGATGGCCATCTCCTTGGGCAGGCCGCACTGGTAGATCTTCAGCTCGGGGCCGACCACGATGACGGAACGGCCGGAGTAGTCCACGCGCTTGCCCAGCAGGTTCTGGCGGAAGCGGCCCTGCTTGCCCTTGAGCATGTCGGACAGGGACTTGAGGGCCCGGTTGTTGGCGCCGGTGACGGCACGGCCCCGGCGGCCGTTGTCGATGAGGGCGTCCACCGCCTCCTGGAGCATCCGCTTCTCGTTGCGCACGATGATGTCGGGGGCGTTGAGCTGGATCAAACGCTTCAGGCGGTTGTTGCGGTTGATCACCCTGCGGTACAGGTCGTTCAGATCGGAGGTGGCGAAGCGGCCGCCGTCCAGCTGTACCATGGGGCGCAGCTCGGGGGGGATCACCGGCAGCACGTCGATGATCATCCACTCGGGCTTGTTGCCGGAGATACGGAAGGCGTCCACCACCTCCAGGCGCTTGACAATGCGGGCCTTCTTCTGGCCGGAGGCGTCCTTCAGCTCGGCGCGGAGCTGGTTGGACAGCTCCTCCAGATCAATGTCCTGGAGCAGCTTCTTCACGGCCTCGGCGCCCATGCCGGCCTCGAAGTCGTCCTCGTACTTCTCCCGCATGTCGCGGTACTCCTTCTCGGAGAGGATCTGATTCTTGGCCAGGGGGGAGAAGCCGGGGTCAGTGACAATATAGCTGGCGAAGTAGAGCACCTTCTCCAGAATACGGGGGCTGATGTCCAACAGCAGGCCCATGCGGGAGGGGATGCCCTTGAAATACCAGATGTGGCTCACTGGGGCGGCCAGCTCGATGTGGCCCATGCGCTCACGGCGCACCTTGGCACGGGTGACCTCCACGCCGCAGCGGTCGCAGATCTTGCCCTTGTAGCGGATCTTTTTGTACTTGCCGCAGTGGCACTCCCAGTCCTTGGTGGGGCCAAAGATCCGCTCGCAGAACAGACCGTCCCGCTCCGGCTTGAGGGTGCGGTAGTTGATGGTCTCCGGCTTCTTGACCTCGCCGTAGGACCACTCGCGGATCTGCTCCGGGGAGGCGATGCCGATCTGGATGGCGTCGAATTCAGCGTAACTCATATCTTTGCTCGTCCTCCCTTAATTAGTCCATATCCTCATCGGAATAGTCATCCGAGAAGTCGTCGCTGTCGTCCAGCTCCTCTGCGTCCGCGGCGGCCAGGTCGTCGTCGTCGCTGCCCTCCTTGAGGGTGTAGCCCGCGGCAGCGAAGTCGGACTCCCCGCCGGCGTCGTAGCCGTAGTAGTCGTCGTCCTCGTCGCGGAACTTACCGGGCTGGTAGTTGTCCTCGTCGTCGTCCTTCAGCTCGATCTCCGCGCCCTGGTCGTCCAGCACCTTGATGTCCAGGCACAGGGACTGCAGCTCCTTGACCAGGACCTTGAAGGACTCGGGCACGCCGGGCTTGGGCACGTTGTGGCCCTTGACGATGGACTCGTAGGTGCGCACGCGACCGGTGACATCGTCGGACTTGACGGTGAGGATCTCCTGCAGGGTGTAGGCCGCGCCGTAGGCCTCCAGGGCCCACACCTCCATCTCGCCGAAGCGCTGGCCGCCAAACTGGGCCTTGCCGCCCAGGGGCTGCTGGGTGACCAGGGAGTAGGGGCCGGTGGAGCGGGCGTGGATCTTGTCGTCCACCAGGTGGTGGAGCTTGAGGAAGTAGACGTAGCCCACGGTGACGGGGTTGTCAAACCGCTCGCCGGTGCGGCCGTCGTACAGCCAGCTCTTGCCGTCGGGGCGCAGGCCGGCCATCTTCAGGGTCTCGGCGATGTCCTTCTCGTCGGCGCCGTTGAAGACGGGGGTGGCCACCTTCCAGCCCAGGGTCTTGGCCGCGTAGCCCAGGTGGACCTCCAGCACCTGGCCGATGTTCATACGGGAGGGCACGCCAAGGGGGTTCAGCACGATGTCCAGGGGGGTGCCGTCGGGCAGGAAGGGCATATCCTCCTGGGGCAGGATGCGGGACACGACGCCCTTGTTGCCGTGGCGGCCGGCCATCTTGTCGCCCACGGAGATCTTGCGCTTCTGGGCGATGTAGACACGCACCACCATGTTCACGCCGGGGGAGAGCTCGTCGCCCGCCTCGCGGGTGAACACCTTCACGTCCACGATGATGCCGCTCTCGCCGTGGGGCACCTTCAGGGAGGTGTCGCGCACCTCGCGGGCCTTCTCTCCGAAGATGGCGCGGAGCAGCCGCTCCTCAGCGGTGAGGTCGGTCTCGCCCTTGGGGGTGACCTTGCCCACCAGAATGTCGCCGGCGCGCACCTCGGCGCCCACGCGGATGATGCCCCGCTCATCCAGATCCTTCAGGGCGTCCTCGCCCACGTTGGGGATGTCGCGGGTGATCTCCTCGGGGCCCAGCTTGGTGTCGCGGCTCTCGGTCTCGTACTCCTCGATGTGGATGGAGGTGAACACATCCTCCTTCACCATGCGCTCGTTGAGCAGGATGGCGTCCTCGTAGTTGTAGCCTTCCCAGGTCATGAAGCCCATGAGGATGTTCTTGCCCAGGGCGATCTCGCCGTTGTTGGTGGAGGGGCCGTCCACGATGACCTCGCCCTTCTCCACCCGCTGGCCGGCGTCCACGATGGGGCGCTGGTTGATGCAGGTGCCGTGGTTGGAGCGCAGGTACTTGGTGAGCCGGTAGTCCTCCACGCGGCCGTCGTCGTAGCGGACGGAGACGGAGTCGGCGGCCACCTTGGTGACCACGCCGTCGTCCTCAGCCAGGATGGCCACCTCGGAGTCGATGCAGTTCTTGTGCTCCTGGCCGGTGGCCACGATGGGAGCCTGGGTGGTCAGCAGGGGCACGGCCTGACGCTGCATGTTGGCGCCCATCAGGGCGCGGTTGGCGTCGTCGTTCTCCAGGAAGGGGATCTGGGCGGTGGCGATGGAGAACATCATCTTGGGGGAGATGTCCATATAGTCCACCTGATCCCGGTCCACGTCGATGATCTCGTTGCGGTGGCGGCAGGTGATACGGTCGTGTACCAGGCAGCCGTTCTCGTCCAGCGGCTCGGTGGCCTGGGCGATGGTGTACTGGTCCTCCACGTCGGCGGTCATATAGTCCACCTGGTCGGTGACGTGGCCGGTGGCTTTATCCACCTTGCGGTAGGGGGCCTCGATGAAGCCGTAGCGGTTGATGCGGGCATAGGAGGCCAGATAGGAGATCAGGCCGATGTTGGGACCTTCGGGAGTCTCGATGGGGCAGAGGCGGCCGTAGTGGGAGTAGTGGACGTCGCGCACGTCGAAGGAGGCGCGGTCACGGGACAGGCCGCCGGGGCCCAGGGCGGACATACGGCGCTTGTGGGTCAGCTCGGCCAGAGGGTTGGTCTGGTCCATGAACTGGCTCAGGGGGGAGGAGCCGAAGAACTCCTTGATGGAGGCGGTGACGGGGCGGATGTTGATGAGGCTCTGGGGGGTGACGATGTCCAGATCCTGGATGGTCATGCGCTCCCGGATCACCCGCTCCATGCGGGAGAAGCCGATGCGGAACTGGTTCTGGAGCAGCTCGCCCACGCAGCGCAGGCGGCGGTTGCCCAGGTGGTCGATGTCGTCGGCGGAGCCCACCCCGTGGGCCAGGCAGTTGAGGTAGTTGATGGACGCCATGATGTCGTCCACGATGATGTGCTTGGGAATGAGGTCGTCGATGCGCTCCTTCACGGCCTCCTTGAGCTCCTCGCCGGTGTAATTCTGGAGCAGCTCCTGGAGCACGGTGAAGCGTACCTTCTCACTGACGCCGCACTCCTCCGGATCAAAGTCCACGAACTTGGACATATCCACCATGTGATTGGAGAATACTTTGATCTGCACGCCGTCGAGCTCCAGTACAACCTCGTTGACGCCCTTGTCGTCCAGCTCGTGGGCCCGCTCACGGGTGAGCACCTCGCCGGGCTCGGCGATGATCTCGCCGGTCATGGGGTCGGCCACGGGGGCGGCCAGGGTCTGATTCACCAGGCGGGTCCAGATCGACAGCTTCTTGTTGAACTTGTAGCGGCCCACGGCGGACAGGTCGTAGCGCCGGGGATCGAAGAACAGGGCGTTGAGCAGGCTCTCGGCCGAGTCCACCGTGGGGGGCTCGCCGGGGCGCAGCTTGCGGTAGATCTCCAGCAGCGCGTCCTCATAGGTTTTGCAGGCGTCCTTCTCCAGGGTGGCAACGATGCGGGGATCCTCGCCGAACAGCTCGAGGATCTCGGGGTCGGTCTTGGGGCCCACCGCACGGATCAGGCAGGTGATGGGCAGCTTGCGGTTCTTGTCGATGCGCACGTAGAAGGCGTCGTTCAGGTCGGTCTCATACTCCAGCCAGGCGCCCCGGTAGGGGATGACGGTGGTGGCGTAGGTGATGCCGCCGGCCTTGTCCTCGGTGTGGGAGTAATAGATGCCGGGGGAGCGGACGATCTGGGAGACGATGACGCGCTCGGCACCGTTGATGACGAAGGTGCCGGCCTTGGTCATCAGGGGGAAGTCGCCCATGAAGATCTCCTGCTCCTTGATCTCCTCGGTCTCCTTGTTGCGCAGGCGCACCCGCACCTTGATGGGCGCGGCGTACGTGGCGTCCCGGGCCTTGCACTCCTCCACGCTGTACTTGGGGGGCTCATCCATGGAGTAGTCGATGAAGGAGAGCTCCAGGTTGCCCGCGTAGTCGGTGATCGAGGCCACATCCTTGAAGACCTCCCGCAGTCCCGTGTCCAGGAACCACTGATAGGAGTTCTTCTGCACCTCCAGGAGGTTGGGCATGTCCAGGATTTCTTCATGGCGGGCAAAGCTCTTGCGGAGGGTCTTGCCGTAGTAGACGTCCTTGACCATCGTAGAAAAAACACCTCGTTTTCTTTGTTTGGGGAGCGTTGGGCGGCAGCGCTCTCCGGTTTCCATCGGCTGTCTTCCGTCAAACCCGACAAAGCGCGGCGGGGAAGAAGGAAGTACACGCTCGGCTGTGTGGACAAAAAAGAAACAAATCCTCTTGCGCTTTCCCGCCCCGCATGCTAAACTGTGTCCAAGCTGGGAAAAAATCGGGAAAACTGGATTGGAAGATAAGAGCATTTCAGTATACCATGAAAAGGGAACAAAAGTCAATTGTTTTATCCGTCGAATCTGGAGAAATCCAGATTTTTTTTATATTCTCATGAATAGAAGGGGAGAGCAGGCATGCTGGAGCGGTTTCTGGATCAGATTGGCGAGGTACTCCGCCTCTGCGAGGATACGGACGGAATTCTGGTGGTCAACCGGGAGGGGATCATCGAATACCACCGGATTCCGCTGAACAGCTACTGGTGCTCCCAGGACACGGTGGGGCGGCACATTCTGGAGCTCTATCCGGAGCTGGACGGGGAGAGCAGCACCATCCTTACCGCCCTGCGGACGGGCCGGGCCAGCTACAACGTTCTCCAGGACATCAACAACCACCGGGGGGAGCGGGTGCTGCTGGAGTCCACCACCATCCCCATCGTGGTGGACGGCCGGGTGGAGTGTGTGGTGGACTCGTCCAAGTACCACACCATTGACCAACGGGTGATCCGTGGCGGGGAGGGCGGCGGCCTGTCCACCCTGGACCGGATGCTCACGGAAGACCCGGCCATGTTGGCCCTCAAGAGCCGCATCCGGGACGTGGCCGGGCTGGACTCGTCGGTGCTCATCTATGGTGAGACGGGAACGGGCAAGGAGCTGGTGGCCGAGTCGCTCCACAGCGAGGGCGGCCGGGCGGGACCTTTTGTCTCCCAAAACTGTGCGGCCATCCCGGCCACCCTGCTGGAGAGCCTGTTTTTTGGCACGGAAAAGGGAAGCTACACCGGTGCCCTCACCCGCAAGGGGCTGCTGGAGGAGGCGGACGGCGGCACCCTGTTCCTGGACGAGATCAACTCCATGGACCCGGCCCTCCAGGCCAAGCTGCTCAAGGTGCTGGAGGAGAAGAAAGTGCGCCGTCTGGGGGGCAGCCGGGACATCCCCTTCGACGTGCGGATCGTGGCGGCGGTAAACGAGAAGCCTCAGAAGCTCATCCGGGAGGGGCGCCTGCGGGAGGATCTGTACTACCGCCTGGGGGTGATTCGCCTGACGCTCCCGCCCCTGCGGGAGCGGCTGTGCGACATCGGCCCGCTTGCGGACTACTTTATCGAGCACTATAACCGGAAGCTGCACCGGAGGGTGCGGGGGCTGAGCGAGCGGGCCCTCCGGCTGCTCCGGGGCTATGCGTGGCCGGGCAATGTGCGGGAGCTGAAAAACGCCATCGAGGGGGCGGTGGCCGTCGCCCGGGGGGAGCGCCTCACCGTGGAGGACATGGAGGAGATCCTGGCCGGGCGGCTGGGCGGCCTGAACCGGCCGCCGGAGCTGCCGGAGGCCCTGCGCCTGGAGGAGAGCTTTTCCCTCACCCGGGCGCTGGACTCCTACGAGCGGGAGCTGCTCAGCCGGGCTATGCAGCAGGCCGGCTCCATCTCCCAGGCAGCCCGCCTGCTGGGCCTGTCCCGGCAGAATTTGAAGTACAAGCTGAAAAAATTTGACCTGTAAAAAATTTTGCGCCGCAAAATATTTTCCCCCTGAAAAAGGGCCCGAGAGCCGGAGGTATGTCCTATAATACCGGCCCTCGGGTCCTTTTTTGGGCATTAGGGTGAGCTGGCATCCCGTTTGCAAAGTTAAGTGCACGAAACTTGCCGCAGGCGGAAAGGAAGGCTGATATGCGGAGACTTTGGTACAACGGAACGGTTGCCTCGATGGACGGCGCCATGCGCCGCTATGAGGCGGTGGGTGCGGAGGACGGCAGACTGACCTTTTTGGGGAGCGTTCAGGAGGCTCTGGCGCAGGCGTGGGATGAGACGAGGGATTTACAGGGTGCCATGGTGCTGCCCGGCTTCACCGATTCCCACATGCACCTGCTCCACTACGCCATGATTCAGAAAAACCTCTCCCTGTTTGGCGTGGCGTCCATCGGGGAGATTATAGAACGGGGGCGGGCCCGGATTGAGCGGGACCACCCATCCTACCTGATCGGCATGGGCTGGAATCAGGAGACCATGGCGGAGGGGCGCCTGGTGACGCGGGAGGATTTGGACCGCATCTCCACCGATATCCCGGTGTGTATGCTGCGGACCTGCCTGCACATCGGGGCCTGCAACTCCATAATGCTGGAGCGCATCCGCGCGCTGGAGGATGTGGCGCCCGAGGTGCTGGCCCTGGTGGACTTTTCCAACGGCATTCTGCGGGAGGATGCCGCCCGCCTGTATATGAAGGTGCTCCCCCAGGCGGATGACGCCTATGTAAAGGAGCTGATCCGGCTGGGCCAGCGGGATCTGAACGCGGCGGGCATTACCTGTGTCAATTCCGACGATCTGAAGGCCATTGCCGGAGTGGACCCTATCCGATTGATCGGCATCTTCCGGGAGATGGAGGCGGACGGAGAACTGACGGTGCGGGTCTACGAGCAGTGCCTGGTGGAGCCCGAGGACTTTGAGCGGCTCCAGGCGGTGCGCAGCGATCCGGCCGACCGGGAGAGCCTCTTCCGCACCGGCCCCCGCAAGCTGCTCCAGGACGGCTCCCTGGGAGCCAAGTCGGCGGAGATGATTGACGGCTACCTGGACGAGCCGGACAACCACGGCATCCCTATCTACACCGAGGAAGAGCTGTGCAGCCGGATTCGCGCGGCCCATACCGCCCATATGGACGTGGCGGTGCATGCCATCGGCGACCTGGCCTTCCGCAAGGTGTGCGACGCCATCGAGTGGGTGGAGCGGGAGGAGCCCTGGCCGGATCACCGCCACGGCATCGTCCACGCCCAGACTACCACACCCGCCCTGCTGGAGCGGATGAAGGCCCTGGGCCTCCAGGCGTACATCCAACCCATCTTCATTGACGCCGACATGAACATCATCGCCGAGCGGGTGGGGGAGGCCCACGCGAAGGAATGCTACAACTGGAAGGCCATGGAGGATCTGGGCATCCGGGTCAGCGGCGGCTCCGACTGCCCGGTGGAGCCCTTCAACGTGTTGGACAACCTGCGCGCCGCCGTCACCCGGCAGAACCGGGCGGGCACCAGGGTCTACCTGCCCGAGCAGGCCCTCACGGTGGAGCAGGCCGTGCGGCTGTTTACCTCCGATGCCGCCTGGGCCAGCCGGGATGAGGCTGTCCGCGGCACCCTGGAGCTGGGCAAGCAGGCCGACCTTGTGGTGCTGGACCGGGATCTGTTTGCGATTGAACCGGATACGTTCCCCGAGGCAAAGGTGCTGGAGACCGTGCTGAACGGCAGAACGGTCTTTCGGGCCTGAACCCCGGGCGGGCAGAAAAAGGAGTGTTTAAGGATGAACAAAATACTGGAGAAAGCCAGGGCCATTGAGCAGGAGATCATCGCCGACCGGCGTTGCCTCCACCAGATGCCCGAGGTGGGTGTCTATACGCCCAGGACCGCGGCCTACATCAAGGAGCGCCTGACCGAGATGGGGATTGCGCACCGGGACTGCGGCGTCCACTCCCAGGAGGACCGGGAGAAGATGGTGTTTGCCGGGTACCCCGACGCCCCCACTTCCACCGGCGTGGTGGCAGTCATCGGGAAGGGCGGACCGTGCATCCTGCTCCGGGCGGATATGGACGGCCTGCCCATGGAGGAGACCACCGGCCTGGACTTCGCGGCCAAGGGGGACACGGCTCACATGTGTGGGCACGACGCCCACGCAGCCATGCTGCTGGGGGCGGCCCGCATCCTCAAGGAGATGGAGGACGAGCTGCCCGGCACCGTGAAGCTCATGTTCCAGCCGGGCGAGGAGATGGGCTACGGCTCCCGCACCATGGTGGAGGACGGCCTGCTGGAGAACCCGCGGGTGGACGCTGCCATGGCCCTCCACGTGGGCTCCCAGGTGGAGGTGGGCAAGCTGAACTACTCCCCCGGCGTGGCCTCCGGGGCAATGGCCACCTTCATTATCAGTATCCAGGGTAAGGGAGGCCACTCCTCCGAGCCGCAGAAAACCGTGGATCCGGTGAACATCGCCACCCAGGTATGCTCGGCTCTGAACATGCTCATTCCCAGGGAGGTGGACCCAGAGGCCTTCGCCACCATGACCGTGGGCGCACTCAACGGGGGCCGCGCCTCCAACATCATCCCGGATACGGCGGAGATCATGGTGTCCTTCCGTACTCTCAGCCCGGAAGCCTACGACCACCTGCTTGTGCGTATCCCCGAGATTCTGGATCACTATGTCAGCGCCTGGCGCGGCGCCTATACCACCCGGGTGCTCAAAACCCCCAGTACGGTGTGCGACGCCGCCTTCTCTGAGGAGATTGTCCCCTTCGCCGCGGAGATCCTGGGGGCGGAGAACGTCAGGCCCGTCCCGCCGATGAAGGGCGCTGAAGACTTCGGACATGTGACCCGGCTGGTACCCGGCTTCTACGCCTTCATGGGGGCCGGCTCGCCCGAGGGCTATCCTCTGCACAATCCCAACATGGTGCTGGACGAAAGTGCCTTTGCGCTGGGGGCCGCCATCCTGGTCAACTCCGCCGTGGGCTGGCTGACCAGGCATGCGGGCCAGTGACACCCCGCCCCCGGCGAGAGCGTGTGCGGGCCGGGGCAGACACAGTGAGGAGGTATCACCACTATGGGTAATACACTAAAAAAGAAAAAAGGCTTCAGCATGCCCCATGTGTACGCCGTCATTCTGATCCTGATGCTGCTGGTAACCATCATGACTTATGTGATCCCCGCCGGAACATACGCCAGGGTGGACGGAAATGTGGATCCGAACAGCTTTACCTATGTGGAGCAGACCCCGGTTTCCTTCCTGAGCTTTTTTACCTCTCTTCACCAGGGCTTTGTGGAGAGCGCCAATGTGATCGGAGCCGTGCTGCTCATCAGCGGTGCCATCCAGATCATCCAGAAGACCGGGGCCTTCTCCGCCGGTATTCAGGCCCTCATCAAGCGGGCCAAGGGCCGGGATCTGGTAATGGTACTTCTGTTCTTCACGATCTTCACCGGCATGGGCGTCATCGGTTACCTGGATGCCCTCTATCCCTTCTATCCCATTATCATCTCTCTGTTCATCACCCTGGGCTATGACAAGATGGTGGGCACCGCCATCATCATGCTCTCCACCGCTGTAGGCTTTACCTGCGGTATGGTCAACCCCTACACCACCGGCGTGGCCCAGACACTGGTGGGCCTGCCCATGTACTCCGGCATCGCCCTGCGGGCGGTTGGGCTGGTGGTTTTCTATGCCATCGCGGTGTTCTTCCTGACCCGCTATTGCATCAAAATCAAGAAAAACCCCAAGTACAGCGTGATGGGAGAGAATTATCTCCAGGAGCAGACGGCGCCCATGCAGTTTGAGGAAGGATTGGACTTCCACGGCCGCCGGGTGGCTATCATTGTGGTGTTCCTGGCCGCCATTGTCCTCTCTGTGGTGGGTTCCCTCCGGTGGAAATGGGGGTTGCCGGAGATCACCGCGGTCTACATGCCCGTGGCTATTGTGGCTGTGGTTCTCTCCCGCATGAGCGTTTCCGAGGCCTGCTCCGAGTTCGGCAAGGGCATGGCCGGCGTGGTGGCGCCCACCATGGTAATCGGCCTGAGCCGGGCGGTGTCCGTCCTTCTCGCCGAGGGCAACATCACCGACACCATCATCCATGCCGTATCCGGCCTGCTGGAGGGCAAGAGCCCGGTGATCACCCTGCTCATCATTTACGCCTTTGTCACTCTGTTCAACTTCTTCGTCTCCTCCGGCTCCGGCAAGGCCGTGGTCATGATGCCCATCCTCCAGCCTCTGGGTCAGGTGCTTGGGATCAATCAGCAGGTCATGGTGCTGGCGTACCAATACGGCGACGGCTTCACCAACACCTTCTGGCCCACCGCTTCCCTGCTTCAGCTCTCTCTGTGCGGTATGGACTACGGTCACTGGTTCAAGTTCGCCTGGAAAATTTACGCGTGTCTGATTACCGCGGGGTTCCTCCTGATCATTATTGCAAACCAGATCGGTTACGGTCCCTTCTGAACACTGCCTGGCGGGGGCGGCGCATCGTCGGCGCCGCCCCCGCCGTCATTTCTGACTGGAAACGGGCCGGAAAGCTTTGCAAAATCTAGTGATTTTCTGATTGACTTTAGAATTCGCATATGGTAAAATTCTAAATCGCGCAGGTATGCCTGCCAAAAGGGGATACGCGGCAGAAAAGCCAGACGGCCCTGCAAATCAAGCGATGGGAGGCAGACCGCATGCTGACGGAACTCAAGCAGGGCTCCAAGGTGGTCGGCGTCAAGCAGACCAAGCGGGCCGTCAATGATGGGAAAGCCGCCCGGGTTTTTCTGGCAGAGGATGCCGATCCCAGGGTGACCGCCCCGGTGGAGGCCCTGTGCGCAGAAAAACAGATTCCGGTGGAGCGGGTTCCCCAGATGAAGGAACTGGGCTCCGCATGCGGTATCGCCGTGCCTAGCGCGGTGGCCGCGCTGCTGCACTGATTTTAGCGAAACGGAATAATTTTCATCCGTTTCGTTAAAATATATTCTTTAGAAACCAAGAAAGGAGGAAAACCATGCCTACGTTTAACCAGCTCGTCCGCAAGGGACGCGAGGCCGCGACCTACAAGTCCACCGCTCCCGCCATGCAGAAGGGCCTGAACACCCTGCAGAACCGCATGACCGACCTGCCTTCTCCCCAGAAGAGAGGTGTGTGCACTGCGGTTCGTACCGCCACCCCCAAGAAGCCGAACTCCGCTCTGCGTAAGATCGCCCGTGTGCGTCTGACCAACGGGATGGAGGTCACCGCCTATATCCCCGGTGTCGGTCACAACCTGCAGGAGCACTCCGTGGTCATGATCCGCGGCGGCCGTGTCAAGGACCTGCCCGGCGTGCGTTACCACATCATCCGCGGCACTCTGGATGCCCAGGGCGTTGCCAACCGCATGCAGGCCCGTTCCAAGTACGGCGCGAAGCGGCCCAAGGCCGGCAAGAAGTAATTTTTCTCCGTAAAAATTCTTCTGAAAACCCAATAAGAGACTTTATGCGCAAACGCGCAAGGCAGTTGTCCTTGCGGAAGCGCTTACCTATATATAAATAGGGGGCGTTTCCTGTGGGGCACTGGACAAGCAGGCACTTGTCTTACACGGGGGCTTTTCTGAAAAGCCTTCGAGTACCTATGAAATCATACTATGAAGGAGGGAAGCAAAGTGCCCAGAAGAGGAAATGTACCCAAGCGGGAGGTTCTGCCCGATCCGATTTACAACTCCGTCCTGGTGACCAAGCTGGTTAACAGCATCATGCTGGACGGCAAGAAGGGTGTGGCCCAGAAGGTCGTCTACGGTGCTTTCGACATCATCAAGGAGAAGACCGAGAAGGACCCCCTGGACGTGTTCACCACTGCTCTGGAGAACATCATGCCGTCCCTGGAGGTCAAGGCCCGCCGCGTGGGCGGCGCCACCTACCAGGTGCCCATCGAGGTTCGCCCCGAGCGCCGTCAGACCCTTGGTCTGCGGTGGCTGACCAACTACTCCCGCGCCCGAAGCGAGAAGACCATGAAGGAGCGGCTGGCCGGCGAGATCATGGATGCCGCCAACAACCTCGGCTCCGCGGTCAAGAAGCGCGAGGACACCCACAAGATGGCCGAGTCCAACAAGGCCTTCGCGCACTATCGCTGGTAATAAGGAGTTAGAGTATGCCTAGGAAAGTTACCTTAGAGAATACCAGAAACATCGGTATCATGGCCCATATCGATGCCGGTAAGACCACCACCACCGAGCGTATCCTCTACTACACCGGCGTCAACTATAAGATCGGTGAGACCCATGACGGCACCGCCACCATGGACTGGATGGCTCAGGAGCAGGAGCGCGGCATCACCATCACTTCCGCGGCTACCACCTGCTATTGGAAGGGGTCCAAGGACCAGTTCCCCCAGACCCGCATCAACATCATCGACACTCCAGGCCACGTGGACTTCACCGTGGAGGTGGAGCGCTCCCTGCGCGTGCTGGACGGCTCCGTGACCGTCATGTGCGCCAAGGGCGGCGTCGAGCCCCAGTCTGAGACCGTGTGGCGTCAGGCCGACCACTACAAGGTCCCCCGCATGATCTACGTCAACAAGATGGACATCATGGGCGCGGACTTCTACAACGTGCTCAACATGATCCACGACCGGCTCAAGTGCAACGCGGTGCCCATCCAGCTCCCCATCGGCTCCGAGGATACCTTCAAGGGCATCATCGACCTGGTGGAGATGGATGCCGACATCTACTACGACGAGCTGGGCAAGGACATGCGCGTGGAGGAGATCCCCGCCGATATGCTGGAGCTGGCCCAGGAGTACCGCACCAAGCTCATCGACGCCTGTGCTGACATCGACGATGAGATCATGGAGCTGGCCCTGGAGGAGAAGCCCATCCCCGAGGATATGATCCGCCGTGCCCTGCGCAAGGGCACCATCGAGAACCTGCTGGTTCCCGTGACCTGCGGTACCTCTTACCGCAACAAGGGCGTCCAGAAGCTGCTGGATGCCATCGTCGACTTCATGCCCTCCCCGCTGGACATCCCGGCCATCAAGGGTGTGAACCCCGACACCGACGAGGAGGACGAGCGTCCCGCCGACGACAACGCGCCCTTCTCCGCCCTGGCCTTTAAGATTATGACCGACCCCTATGTGGGCCGCCTGTCCTTCTTCCGTGTGTACTCCGGCAAGCTCACCACCGGTTCCTCCGTGCTCAACAGCACCAAGAACCAGAAGGAGCGCATCGGCCGCATCCTGCAGATGCATGCCAACCACCGGGAGGACATCGAGGAGGTCTTCTCCGGCGACATCGCTGCCGCCGTGGGCCTGAAGAACACCACCACCGGCGATACCCTGTGCGATGATAATCACCCCATCATCCTGGAGTCCATGGAGTTCCCTGACCCTGTCATCCGCGTGGCAATCGAGCCCAAGACCAAGGCTGGTCAGGAGAAGATGGGCCTGGCGCTGGTAAAGCTGGCTGAAGAGGACCCCACCTTCCGTACCTGGACCGACGAGGAGACCGGTCAGACCATTATCGCCGGCATGGGCGAGCTCCACCTGGAGATCATCGTCGACCGTCTGCTCCGCGAGTTCAAGGTGGAGGCCAACGTGGGCGCACCCCAGGTCGCCTACAAGGAGACCATCAAGAAGTCGGTCGAGCAGGATACCAAGTATGCCCGCCAGTCTGGCGGTAAGGGCCAGTACGGCCACGTCCGCATCACCGTGGAGCCCAATGAGCCCGGCAAGGGCTATGAGTTCCTCAACGAGATTACCGGCGGCGTTATCCCCAAGGAGTATATCCCTGCGGTGGACGCCGGTATCCAGGGCGCCATGCAGGCGGGTGTTCTGGCCGGTTACCCTGTTGTGGATGTGAAGGTCCACCTGACCTTCGGCTCCTACCACGAGGTCGACTCCTCCGAAATGGCGTTCAAGATCGCCGGCTCCATGGCGTTCAAGGAGGCCTGCCGCAAGGCAGACGCCATCCTGCTGGAGCCCGTGATGAAGGTTTCTGTCATCGTGCCCGACGAGTATCTGGGCAACGTCATCGGCGATCTGACCAGCCGCCGCGGCATGATTCAGGGCCAGGAGAGCCGTCCCGGCGCCACTCAGGTGGATGCCCTGGTGCCCCTGGCCAGCATGTTCGGCTACGCCACTGACCTGCGCTCTTCCACCCAGGGCCGCGGCCAGTACTCCATGGAGCCCCACAGCTATGTGGAGATCCCCAAGAGCATCGCCGAGAAGATTATCGCGGAGCGGGGCCGCAAGGACGATTAATTTCTGTCCTTTGGCATTTCTCGCAACAAGGGTATTGCATTTTATTCTGCAATGCTATACAATATTTTCGCATTATTGTGGAAATAAGAACCATCTTACTATCAGAATTTAAGGAGGAACATCCAAATGGCTAAGGCTAAATTTGAGCGTACCAAGCCCCATGTCAACATCGGCACCATCGGCCACGTTGACCACGGCAAGACCACTCTGACCGCCGCCATCACCAAGTACCTGGCTATGCAGGGCGGCGCCGACTACACCGATTACAGCTCCATCGACAAGGCTCCCGAGGAGCGCGAGCGCGGCATCACCATCAACACCTCTCACGTGGAGTATGAGACTGCCAACCGGCACTATGCCCACGTTGACTGCCCGGGCCACGCCGACTATATCAAGAACATGATCACCGGTGCTGCTCAGATGGACGGCGCCATCCTGGTTATCGCCGCCACCGATGGCCCCATGGCTCAGACCAAGGAGCACATCCTGCTGGCCCGTCAGGTGGGCGTGCCCGCCATCGTCGTGTTCCTGAACAAGTGCGATCAGGTGGACGACGAGGAGCTGCTGGAGCTGGTCGAGATGGAGGTCCGCGAGACCCTGTCCAAGTACGAGTTCCCCGGCGACGATATCCCCATCATCAAGGGCTCCGCTCTGAACGCCCTGACCTGCGAGGGCGGTGTGGACGATCCCGACTTCGCCTGCATCAAGGAGCTGATGGATGCCGTCGACAGCTATATCCCCACTCCTGACCGTAAGGCGGATCAGCCCTTCCTGATGCCCGTCGAGGACGTGTTCACCATCACTGGCCGCGGCACCGTCGCTACCGGCCGTGTGGAGCGCGGTACCATCAAGATGAACGAGGAAGTCGAGATCGTTGGCCTGACCGACGAGAAGAAGAAGACCGTCGTCACCGGCATCGAGATGTTCCGCAAGCTGCTGGACTTTGCTGAGGCCGGCGACAACATCGGCACCCTGCTGCGCGGCGTCGCCAAGACCGACATCGAGCGTGGCCAGGTTCTGTGTAAGCCCGGCTCCATTCACCCCCACACCAAGTTTGTGGGCCAGGTGTACGTTCTGAGCAAGGACGAGGGCGGCCGTCACACCCCCTTCTTTAACAACTACCGTCCTCAGTTCTACTTCCGTACCACTGACGTTACCGGCGTCATCACCCTGCCCGAGGGCACCGAGATGTGCATGCCCGGCGATAACGTTGACATGAAGGTGGAGCTGATCACCCCCATCGCCATCGAGAAGGGCCTGCGTTTCGCTATCCGTGAGGGTGGCCGTACCGTGGGTTCCGGCGTCGTCATCGACATCGAGGAGTAATTACCACTCCGTTAGAAAGAGCTGGCCTCTGGGCCGGCACTCATAAGACAGCATAAGATTGTTTTCGGGAAACGGCGTAGCTTTGGCTACGCCGTTTCTCCGTTAGCAAACCGATGTATCAGCTATTAAGAAGGCCGATCTGGGCCATTCGCGTTGGCTCAAACCACGTTTTGTATCTGTTTGAAGGTACAAAACGTTCCGCAGCCTGTCGGAACGATTTTTCGACAGGCTGAAGGGGCCTGTCTACTGGACAGGCCCCTGAATTTATGATACAACAGAGGAAAAGAGAGTGAGGGGGCGTATCAGACATGCAGATTACACTGACCAACCTGGGAGCCGTCACCCCGGACGAGGCAGAGGAGACCTTACAGACGGTGACCGACTTTCTGAAAGGGCTGAATCTGGAGAAGCTCATCACCCTGCTGCTCCTTCTGGCAGGCTGCCTTGTGGTCATGAAGCTGGTTCTCCGGCTGACCGACCGGGCTTTCCTCCGTCTGGAGCTGGAGCGGAGCCTGCATACCTTCATCCATGCGGCCCTGCGGGTGATTTTGTGGATGATTACCCTGTGTATCGTTCTGGACTACGTGGGAGTGCCCATGACCAGCCTGGTGGCGGTGCTCAGCGTCATTGGACTGGCGGTGTCTCTGGCCATCCAGGGCACTCTGTCCAACCTGGCCGGCGGCATCCAGGTGCTGCTCTCCAAGCCCTTCAAGGCGGGGGACTACGTGGAGGCCGGCGGCATCTCCGGTACGGTGATGGAGGTCGGGCTGGCCTATACTAAGCTGTGCACGGTGGACAACAAGGTGATCTCCGTGCCCAACGGACAGATTTCCGGGGAAAAGATCATCAACTACAGTACGGAAGAGCGGAGGAGAGTAGATCTCACCTTCAACGCCTCTTATGACAGCCCGCTTCAGCAGGTGACCGGCGTTCTGCGGGCAGTCGTGGCCGCGCACCCCATGGCCCTGGCCGAGCCGGAGCCCTTTGTGCGGGTCAACGCCTACCGGGACAGCAGCATTGAGTATGTGGTCCGGGTGTGGTGCGCCACGGGGGATTACTGGACGCTGTACTACGACCTGTTGGAGCAGGTTAAGGAGGCTTTTGACCAGAACGGCATTGAGATGACCTACAACCATCTGAATGTCCACTTAGTGGAACGGAAGGAGGAAGAACAGTGAGTAACGATACCATTGCGGGCAGCGGACTGGAAAAGATGTTCTACGGGCAGATCCTCAGCATCCTGGTGATCATCCCTTTGGTGGGGTGGATTGCCGCCATTGTGGGTATCGTCCTGTTCCTGGTTGGCCTTCACGAGGCCGCCGGGGCCGACGAGGGCTACCGCACCGCCTTCTATGTGGAGATCGGCATTCTGGTGCTGAGCGTACTCGCGGTTTTTATCGGGGTGCTGAATATAGTCACTTCGATTCTGAGTCTGGTGGTGATCTACCTGGTTTGTACTACCACTGCCGGCCTGCTTGAGGTCAAAGGCGACCTGGGCACGGCAGCCCGGGGACGGTTTGCGTGGAAGTTCTATGGGGGCTGCACGGCCCTGGTGGTGGTCTGCTCTATCCTGAGTCTCATCCCGCTGGTCAACATACTGGCGATGGTGGTAATCGTCCCCGCGTCCATCGCGTCTGTTGTGGGCGGGATCCTCCTGCTGATATTCCTCTACCGGGCCTGCAAAAGTCTGCGGTATTGAATACGGAAAAACGCGGCGCGAAAGCGCCGCGTTTTGCATTCAGGCGGGCATCTCCAGCCCGTGGATGAAGCCCCCGAGCTGGGCGGAGAGCACATCGCCGCCGATGACCGTGCTCTTGTAGACGAGCAGGCCGGCCTGGATGCCGCTCTCACCGGTGGGGTAGTTGGTGATCTCATAGGTGTACCGCTTGACGCGCTTGCCGCAGTAGTCGGTCAGATCGAAGCCCTGGCTGGCCTGGAGTTCCAGGTACTGGCTGTAGGTCTCGTCGAACTGCTCGGGGATGATCAGCTCCTCCACGGCGATGGGGTCGCTGGAGACCGACCAGCCGTAACTCTCCAGATAGGCGATCCGGTCCTCGTTGGTGCGGACTCCCTTGGGGCTGACCGCAGCGGAGGCCGCCGCGCCCCGCCCCCCCAGCAGCCCGGCGGCCGCCACCAGTACGCCGCAGACCACGGCGGCAGCCGCCGCGACGGCTACAATTCGGCCCTTGCGGACCTTGGCGGTGATGATGAACACAGCGCAACGCTCCCTTCCGAAAAGTGGTCGTGATGATTGGTATGTTCTTTTCCACCGTTGTATGCTAAAATGTTGAAAAAAGGACGAGCCACAGGAGGAGCCTATGGAGCGGTTGGATAAAATTTTGGCCAATACAGGCCGGTGGTCCCGAAAAGAGGCGCGGGAGCTGGTGCGGGCCGGCCGGGTGGCCGTGGACGGCGTGACGGCCCAGGCGGCGGACGGGAAATACGACCCCGCGGCCCGCTTTGAGGTGGACGGCGAAACGGTTTCCGGGGAGCGGCTGGTTTACCTGATGCTCCACAAGCCGGCGGGGCTGGTGTCCGCGACGGAGGACCCCCGCCAGCCCACCGTGCTGGAGCTGCTGCCCCAGCATCTGCGCCGGGTGGGGCTCTTCCCGGCGGGACGGCTGGACAAGGACACCGAGGGCCTGCTCCTGCTCACCAATGACGGCCCCCTGGCCCACCGCCTGCTGGCCCCCCGGCACCACGTGGACAAGACCTACTTCGTCCGGGTGGACGGGGAACTGGATGGGGCGGACGCGGCGGCCTTTGCCGCAGGGATGATGCTGGAAGACGGGCTGGCCTGCCTGCCTGCGGGGCTGGAGGTGCTGGAGCAGCCGGACACCGCCCTCGTTACCCTACACGAGGGCAAGTACCACCAGATCAAGCGCATGCTGGCGGCCCGGGGGAAGCCGGTGGTGTACCTCAAACGGCTGACCATGGGGCCGCTCATGCTGGACCCGGTCCTGGAAAGGGGGGAGTGGCGGCCTCTGTCTGCGGAGGAGGTGGCCGCTCTGCGGCAGGCGTAGGGGCGGCCCGAGCGGGGAACGCTCACGGCCAACTTGCCCGGCACAGCCGGGCATGCCAGCGCTTTGGCTTAGCGCTGCGGTTTCGTCTGCGCCCTGCCTTCGTCTCCCAGCCCACGGCCTCTGTGCTTCCTGTCAGCTTTCGGCAATTTCAACAAAAAATTTTGCAAAACCTATTGAAAAGGGCAAAAAGACCCGGTATAATAGAAAGGAAATGGACGAGAGAGCGGTTTGTCCCCCTGCGGGGGAATCAAAATAAGGAGGCTATCACCATGTCCAGCAGGATTTTTCAGAGCGTTGTCTTACAGATGAAGGACAGCACGGAGAGAGCCATCGGCGTGATCGATTCTGAGGGAACGGTGGTGGCCTGCAATGAGCTGAGCTGCATCGGGGAGCACTGGCCGGGCGCCGTGGAGGTGGTCAACAGGGGCGAGGGAGACGCGGTCCGCTTTGACGGGCGCACCTTCAAGGCCCTGGCCGGCTGGGGGGCCCAGTTCGACTATGCCGCCTTTGTCAAGGGTGAGGACCCCGAGGCGCAGATGCTCTGCGCCATGGCCACGGTGGCGCTGAACGGCGCCAAGACCTACTATGAGGAGAAGCACGACAAGGCCACCTTTGTCAAGAACATCATCTCCGACAACATTCTGCTGGGGGACATCTATGTCCGCGCCAAGGAGCTGCACTTTGTCTCCGAGGCGCCCCGGGCGGTGTTCCTGATCCGCCAGGTGGAGACCAGCGATCCCGCCCTCATTGACGTGGTGCATACCCTGTTCCCCGACAAGCAGGTGGACTTCGTCCTCTCGATCAGCGAGACTGACGTGGCCCTCATCAAGCAGCTCTCTGAGGGGGCCGAGCCACGGGAGCTCTATAAGATCGCCAAGCAGATCGAGGAGAAGATCACCGAGGAGCTCCATGTGCGGGTGGTCATCGGCATCGGCACCATCGTGGGCCACATCCGGGAGTTGGCCCGGGCCTACAAGGAGGCGGGGATCGCCATCGACGTGGGCCGGGTGTTCGACACGGAGAAGAGCATCATCAATTACGAGAATCTGGGTATCGGCCGGCTGATCTACCAGTTGCCCACCACCCTGTGCGAGATGTTCCTTCAAGAGGTATTTAAGAAGAACCCCATCGACGCACTGGACCAGGAGACCCTGTTCACCATCAACAAGTTCTTTGAGAACAACCTGAACGTATCCGAGACGGCCCGGAAGCTCTTTGTCCACCGGAACACCCTGGTGTACCGCCTGGAGAAGATCAAGAAGCTTACCGGACTGGATCTGCGGGAGTTTGACGACGCCATCACCTTCAAGGTGGCGCTGATGGTCAAGAAGTACCTGATCTCCCGGGGCATCGACAACTGAGTGCACTGCCAGCAGGGGCGCCGGAGACGGCGTCCCTGCTGGCAGTGGGCATTTCTTTCGAATACGATAAATGAGGTAACCGAGCGTGATACGGCTTATTGACATTCAAAAGTCCTACGACAACGGGACAAAGGCCCTGAAGGGGGTCAACCTGCGCATCGATGACGGGGAATTTGTCTTTCTGGTGGGCCCTTCCGGCTCCGGAAAGTCTACGATTCTGAAGCTCATCACCGCCGAAATCGCGCCCACCGGCGGGCGGCTGATGGTCAACGGCTACAATCTGAACAACATCCGGCCCCGGCAGGTGCCCTACATGCGGCGCACCCTGGGGGTCATCTTCCAGGATTTCCGGCTCATTGAGAAAAAGACGGTGCGGGAGAACCTGACCTTTGCCATGCGGGCGGTGGGGGCCTCCCCCCGGGAGATCCGCAAGCGTGTGCCCTACGTACTGGAGCTGGTGGGCCTGGACCAGAAGGGGGACCGCAAGCCCAACCAGCTCTCCGGCGGCGAGCAGCAGCGGGTGGCCATCGCCCGCGCCCTGGTGAACAACCCCCAGATGATTATCGCCGACGAGCCGACGGGCAATCTGGACCCCATGCGCTCCCTGGAGATCATGATGCTGCTGGAGCGCATCAACGAGCTGGGTACCACCGTGCTGGTGGTCACCCACGCGAAGGAACTGGTCAACCGCTTCTCCAAGCGGGTGGTGGCCATTGAGAACGGCAGGATCATCAGCGACGAGACGGGCGGGTATTACAACAATGAGACAACGATATGATTTCGGCTATTTCCTCTCCGAGGGCTTCCACAGCATCTTCACTCACGGCTTTATGTCCTTCGCCGCGGTTTGCATGATTATCTGCTGCCTGCTCATCATGGGCTCCTTTACCCTGGTGGCGGTGAATGCGGAGAACATGTTCAGCGATCTGGAGGCCGAGAACCAATTCACGGCGTACATCGACGAGAGCCTCACCCAGGAGGAGGCCAAAGCCCTCCAGGACGACATCGAGGCGGTACCCAACGTGGCCCGGGCGGAATTCATGACCAAGGAGCAGGCCCAAGAGGAGTTTGAGGCCGATTATGAGGGCAACGAGCTGTTTGACGGCCTGCCCTCCGATGTGTACCGGGACCGGTTCCACGTCTATCTGGACGATATCAGCAAGCTGACTGAGACAGAGAACGCGGTAAAAGAGGTAACCGGCGTGGCCAAGACTAAATCAGCCCCCGAGATCGCCGAGGGCTTCACCGTCATCCGCAACATCGCCGGGGCGGTGGCCGTGATCCTGGTGGTGATCCTGTTGGCGGTGAGCCTGTTTATTATCGCCAACACCATCAAGCTGGCCACCTTCAACCGGCGGGAGGAGATCGCCATCATGAAGATGTGCGGCGCCACCAACGCCTTTGTCCGCTGGCCCTTCGTCTTTGAGGGCCTGATCCTGGGGCTGGTGGGTGCGGTGGCGGCCTTCTTCCTCCAGTGGGGCATCTATGTGCTGGTGGGCAGCGCCATCAGCGGCTCGGACACCATCTCCCTGATCACCGTGCTGCCCTTCCAGCCCATGGCTTTACGGGTGCTGGGCGTGTTCGTCCTCACCGGCTTCGTCATCGGCGCGGGCGGCTCGGTGCTGGCCATCCGCAAGTTTCTGCAGGTATAACGGCAGCGGCAAAAGGAGGCTTCCATGGCGTTTGACAGATCCCTTCGGCGGGCGGCATGCGCCCTGCTGACGGCCGCGCTGCTGGTTCCCGCCTGGGGCGGGCTGGCCCGGCAGGTGAGGGCGGCCTCCCAGAGCGAGATCGACGCGCTGAAGGCCGAGCAGGCGGAGAGCCAGGCCCGGCAGGAGGAGCTGAAGGAGCAACTAGCCGACGTGAAAGAGGACCAGGCGGCCGCCCGGCAGAAGCGGCAGATCCTACAGCAGCAGTTAGAGGCAATCAATGCCGAGCTGGACAGCATCAACGCGCAGATCTCCTACTATGACGGGGAGATCGCCCAGAAAGAGGCGGAGCGCAGGGAGGCGGAGGCCAAAGAGCAGGCCCAGTATGAGCGGTTCTGCGAGCGGGTGCGCGCCATGGAGGAGGAGGGGACGGTGTCCTACTGGTCCATCCTCTTTAACGCCGAGGACGTCTGCGACCTGCTGGACCGTCTGGCCGATGTGGACGCGGTGATGGACTACGACAACCAGGTCATGGAGGAGCTGACCGCGGCCCGGCAGGAGCGGGAGCGGCTTCAGGCGGAGCTGGAGAGCGCCCGCGCGGAGGAGCAGGCGGCCAGGGAGCAGCAGGAGGCCAAGAGGGCGGAGCAGCAGGCCAAGGTGGCGCAGGCCCAGAAGCTGCTGGACCAGATCAACGCCGATGTGGCGGAGGTCAACCGGCAGTTGGACACAGAGAACGCGGAGTGGGCCGCCATCGGGGCGGACATCGCCCGGAAGCAGAAGGAGCTGGAGGAGCAGCGGAAGCAGAACAACGTCCAGCTCCCGCCTACCGGCGACGGCTGGCTGTGGCCCCTGCCTGCGTCCAATTTGAAGCTGACCTCGGCCTTCGGCTACCGGATGCACCCGGTGGATCACGTGCCAAACAGCCACACCGGCATTGACGTGGCCGCCTCCACCGGCGTCCCCATCTACGCGGCCAGGGGCGGACAGGTCATTATGTCGGAGTATGGCGCCGGCGCCAACTGGTCCTACGGCAACTTCGTGGTCATCGACCACGGGGACGGCACCACCACCCTCTACGCCCACATGTCCTCGCGGGCGGTGAGCGAGGGGCAGATGGTGTCCCAGGGGCAGACCATCGGCGCCGTGGGCGACACCGGCAATACGTCGGGCCCCCACCTCCACTATGAGGTGCGGCGGAACGGCCAGCGGACAGACCCCGAGGCATATTATCCCAATCTTCCCTTCATTCGGGCCTATAATTGGTAATGGAACGGACATAAAAGGAGCGGCAACGTGGCAAAGAAGCAGAGTCAGAAAAAGAGACCCCAGAAACAGAAAATCGAGTGGCGCCGGGTGTTTGTGGCCGGGCTGGCCGTGGTGATGGCCCTCCTGCTGCTGCTGCCCATGATCAGCATGATCGCCGGCGGCGTGGGCGCGGTGACGCAGAGCGAGATCGACGCGCTGAAGGAGGAGCAGCGGGAGAGCCAGGTCAAGCAGCAGGAGTTGAAGAACCAGCTGGCCGACGTGAAGGAGGACCAGGCTGCCGCCCAGCAGAGGCGGCAGCTCCTACAGCAGCAGTTGGAGGCAATCAATGCCGAGCTGGACAGCATCAACGCGCAGATCTCCTACTATGACCAGGAAATCGCCCAGAAAGAGGCGGAGCGCAGGGAGGCGGAGGCCAAAGAGCAGGCCCAGTATGAGCTGTTCTGCGAGCGGGTGCGCGCCATGGAGGAGGAGGGGACGGTATCCTATTGGTCCATCCTCTTCAACGCCGAGAACTTCTCCGACATGCTGGATCGCCTGGCGGACATTGACGCGGTGATGGACTACGACAACCAGGTCATGGAGGAGCTGACCGCGGCCCGGCAGGAGCTGGAGCGGCTTCAGGCGGAGCTGGAGAGCGCCCGCGCGGAGGAGCAGGCGGCCAAGGACCAGCAGGAGGCCAAGAAGGCGGAGCAGCAGGCCAAGGTGGCGGAGGCCCAGAAGCTGCTGGACCAGATCAATGCCGACGCGGCGGAGCTCAACCGCCAACTGGACGACGAGATGGAGGGCGCGGCGGAGATCCAGGCGGAGATCGCCCGGAAGCAGAAGCAACTGGAGGAGGAGCGCCGGCAAAACAATGTCACCATCGACTCGGAGACCAACTACCTGTGGCCGCTGCCCGGCTACTACCGGCTGACCTCTCTGTTCGGCTACCGCATTCACCCCATCACCGGCAAGGCCCACAGCCATACCGGCATCGACATCCCCGCCCCCGGCGGCACCCCCATTCAGGCCTGCAAGAGCGGACAGGTGGTCACCTCCGCCTACCACTACTCCTACGGCAATTACGTGGTCATCGACCACGGCAACGGTAACACCACCCTCTACGCCCACATGAGCTCCCGGGCGGTGAGCGAGGGGCAGATGGTGTCCCAGGGCCAGACCATCGGCTATGTGGGCACCACCGGCAGCTCCACGGGCAACCACCTGCACCTGGAGGTGCGGGACAACTACACCCGTGTGGACCCGGAGAGCAAGTTCCCCAGCCTGAGCCTGACCCACCCTTGGTAATGTCCGGATAGCGGCAGGGCCGCGTTGCTGTGGAAATTCCGCCCGCTGTGCGCGGGCAAGGCCCAGAGGCGGGCGGAGGCATCGGCCTCCGCCCGCGCTGGTTTTTCTGGAAAGGATCTGATCCCGTGCGAAAGAAACGTTTTTCCCTGGCCCAGCTTCTGCTGGCCATTGCACTCACCGCCGCTGCCGTGCTGGGCTGCGGACTCCTGGCCGTCCGTGCCTGGATGGGGGAGGGTGGGCGTTCCCTGGTGGAGGGGCTGCGGCTGGTCAACACCCTCTTTGTGGGGGAATATGACGAGACAGAGGTGGTGGACGCCGCCCTGGAGGGCATGGTGTCCGGCCTGGGCGACCGCTGGAGCTACTACCTGACGGCTGATGAGCTGGAGGCCCAGAACCAGCGCCGCACCAACCAGTATGTGGGGGTTGGGATTACCGTCAACTACACACGGGAGGAGGGACTCTATATCCTCGGAGTGGAGGCCGGGGGCCCCGCCGAGGCGGCTGGATTGGAAGCCGGGGAGGTCATTACCGCTGTGGACGGCGTCTCCCTGGCGGGAGAGGCACGCTATGAGGGCGCGAATCTTATCCAGGGGGAGGCGGGCACCACCGTCACCCTGGAGGTGCTGGGGGAGGACGGGGCGGCCCGCACCGTGGAGGTGGAGCGGGCCGAGCTGAAGAACGACCCGGTGGAGAGCCGGATGCTGGAGGGAAAGGTGGGCTATGTGCGCCTGCTCAACTTCTACGACCACAGCGCCCAGCGGCTGGAGGAGGCCGTCACCCAGCTCCGGGAGCAGGGGGCGGAGGCGCTGGTCTTTGACATGCGGAACAACGGCGGCGGCTACCTGAGCCAGCTCACCGACATGCTGGACTTCCTGCTGCCCGAGGGCCCCATCTTCATCAGCCGCGACCGGGCGGGCCATGAGGAGATCACCAACTCCGACGCGGACTGTGTGGAACTGCCCATGGCGGTGCTGGTCAACGCCGACACCTACTCCGCCGCCGAGTTTTTCGCCGCCGAGCTCCAGGAGCAGGGCGCGGCGGTGATCGTAGGGGAGCCCACCAGCGGCAAGGGCTACTCCCAGCAGACCTTCCCTCTGCCCCACGGCGGCGCCGTGGCCATCTCCACCGGCGCTTACTTCACCGGAAGCAGCGCCTCCCTCATCGGCACCGGCCTGACCCTGGACGCGGAGGTATACAACACCGGAGCGGAGGATGCTCAACTGGCCGCCGCGCTGGAATTGCTGGAAATCCGGTAAAAAAGTCTTGACTGTAAACCCACTTGATACCCTACCGTGGAGACAAGGAGGCGAGCAGAATGACGATCGGTGAGCTGGAGACCAGCTTGGGCATGACCCGCGCCAACATTCGCTTTTAGGGAAGGGATAAAACCCCACCGGCTTCGCCGGTGGGGTTCAGTCTTTGGCAAAAGTCGTTAGATCCAACGTGAAAGGGAACCCGGATGGTTCATCTCCGCATCAGGAGCCGCAGCAAGCGGCGGTCGTGCTCTGAATCGCCCTGCGGAGCGCTTTGCCCCTCTGCCGCCCGGCGGACAGGCGGCGTGGGGAGGCTGGGCTCTCTCTGCCCGGCCAGCAGAAAGCCGCTGGTCAGGGCGGTGAGGGGAGCCACAGTCACCAGACCGAAGGAACCCACGATGGTGTGTATGATTTCTGAGGCGACATACTTGTAGTTGAGAATGTTATAAAGGGGAGTGCCCTGGGCCATAAAGACCATGAGCAGGGCGACGTAGCCGCCGGAGTAGGCCAGCAGGAGGGTGGTTGTCATAGTGCCCATGGCCGCCCGCCCCACATTCATACCGGAGCGTACTGCCTCCCAGCGGGAGATATCAGGGCGCTTTTTCACTACCTCGTTGACCGCAGATGTGATATCCACCGCCAGATCCATCACCGCGCCGGAGGAGCCGATGAAGATCGCCGCCATAAAGATCTGGGTCAGGTTGAGATCCTGATACCCGGAGTAGAGCAGACTCTCCGAGTAGGACATAACGGCCCCGTGGATCTGAAACAGGTCGGTAAACACAATGCCCAGCACACATGTGACCAGTATCCCCAGGAACGCACCCGACACGGCGGCGGCGCACCGCCGCTCGAAGCCGTAGACCAGGGCGATGATCAGCAGGGTGAGGGCCAGAGTAACCGCCAGGCCGACCAGGATGGGGTTCCAGCCCTTGAGGTAGAGGGGCACCAGAACCTTCCACAGCATCAGCACCGTCAGCACGAAGGAGACGATGGCCCGCAGGCCGGTACGCCCGGCGAAGAGGATCAGGAACACGGCGAAGACGGCGGCCAGCAGAGCCTCCTTGCCGATGCGGTAGTGGTCGGTCATGGTGACGGAGAGAATCTCGTCCCCCTGGTAGCTGACCACCACCATGGCCTTGTCACCGGGGGCGAATAGCTTGTCCTGCTCCAGGGAGCCGTTGAGCATGTTGATGCCGGTGGCGGTTCGTCCCTGAAACCGGCCGCCCAGCAGCTCCAGAGTGCAGCGCTGCTCACCGGAGCGGACGAGCCCGGTGTCCACGATGGTGGAGTCGTCCACCGCCAGCACCCGGGCCGCGCAGCGGTCGGCCTCCTGGTACTGGACGGCCCCTTCATACCCGGTGGGGAGGAGGAGCAGCAGGGCGGTCAGCGCCAGGCAGAGCACGACGGGGACGTAATAGCGGCGCTGGGCGGGGTCACGTAGAAAACGCATAGATGGATAAGTCCTTTCTGCGCCGAGGCGGATGGGGTCGGGAGACCCCATCCGCCTCGGCTGTATGGAAGTGGGAAAGCAGGGGTTAGGCTATGCCGAGCATGCCGGCCAGCTTGTGATAGATCTGAGTATTGTCGTAGTAGCCGTTGAACTGCCCGGCGTTAACACCGTGGGCCAGCACGGCCACGGGCAGGCCGGTGTGGCTGTAAGAGGTGAAGGAGATGCCGGACTTGTTGTTGATGATGTGGGTGAGGGTGACGCTCAGAGGCTCGTAGGTGCCGTAGAGCACGTATTCCTCCTGCTCGTACTGGCTGGCAGCGGTGCCGTTGACGCTCTTTTCGTAGGCGGCGCGGAGCTGTTCCAGCTCGTAGTCGGTGAGCACCAGCTTATCGCCCTCCTCGCCCTGGGGCTTGAGGCCGAAGAGCGCCTCCACATCCTTCAGGACATCCTCAAAGGAGGTCTTGTCCTCCTTGTACCTGGACACGTAGTCGCTGTCGAACTTGGCGTAGGAGATCTTCTGGCTCTCCAGCAGATCCAGATAGGTGTCGTAGTCGGTGCCGGCAAAGCCGATGGTGAGGCCGCCGGTTTCGTGGTCGCTGGTGACCAGGATCAGGGTCTCATCGGCGTGCTCCTTGGCGAAGTCGATGGCCACCTGTACCGCATCGGCCAGGGCCTGCGTGTCGTGGATGGTGGAGGCGGCGTCGTTGGCGTGGCAGGCCCAGTCGATCTTGCCGCCCTCGCACATCATAAAGAAGCCGTCCTTGTCCTGGGAGAGCACCTCAATTCCCTTTTCCACGTAGTCGGCCAGGGCCCACATGTCGTCGGTGCGGTCGATCTCGTAGGCCATGGCGTCGCTGTCGGCCAGGTGCTCGTCGATGATTACCACCGGGCCGCCGGTGACCTGCTCGGCCTCAGCCTGGGTCTTGACCACATGATAGCCCGCCTTTTCCGCCAGGGCGTACAGATCGGCCTGATCTCCCTCGGCGCCGGTGGGCTTGAGCAGGCCGCCGCCGGCGAAGTACTCAAAGCCGGAGTCGATGAGCTCCAGGCCGATGTCGTAGTAGTCATTGCGGCTGGCCTGGTGGGCATAGAAGGCGGCAGGGGTGGCATGGTTGAGGTTGACGGAGGTAATGACGCCCACCGAATAGCCCTTCTGGGCGTGGAGCTGTTCGGCAATGGTTTCGTAGGAAATGGTGCCGGTTTCGTCCACGTTGATGGAGCCGGAGTAGGTCTTGTAGCCGGTGGAGATGGAGGTGGCGGTGGAGGCGGAGTCGGGGGCAAAGGAGTTGGAGTCATAAGTCACGGCGGAGCCGGCGGCCTCAAAGTTCATGAAGTTGAGGTACTCGGGACCGTCCAGAATGGCTCCGCCGTTGTCGTCCAGGCTGGGCTGGGCCTGCCGATAGTCGGCGTCGTTCAGCGCACCCAGGAAATCGGATGTGGACTGGATCTGGGGATAGCTCATGCCGTCGCCAATGAAGAGAAACACGTATTTGGGGGCTTTGACGGTGGAGCCGGTGGTGGAGAGGGACTGAACCTCGGCGGCAGGCGTGGGGGTGGGATCGGGCGCGGCGGCCGTGGGATTGCCGCAGGCAGCCAGGGCCGTGCCCAGCGTCAGGGCGGCCGTGGACAGGGCCAGGGGACGCTTCCAATTCATTCTGATTCCTCCAAAGTTATTTTGATACGCTCGGTACGCTGCCATGATAGCGGATAGATTGGGGAGTGCGCTATCAGCGTGGTGTAAAACAAGCTAAACTCTTTGTAAGATATCGTAAAGGAAAGGTGAGGCGCGGGGGTTGACAAGCGGCGGAACCGGAGTGATAATCAGAGGGCGGAACGAAAAACACGGCCCGGTTGGTAGTCCGGGCGCGGTCCGGGGGAGCGTCCCGCCCCCGGACCGTCAGTAACCTGCCTCCTTGGTTGTCCGCGCTCCGCGCAAGACCTATATTTAAGGAGGACAACTTCATATGGAATGCGGCTATGCGAGGCTGACGGTCTGGTTTGCCGACCCCTTCTGGGTGGGCGTGTATGAGCGGGAGGCGGAGGGGCGCCTGGAGGTGTGCCGCCATACCTTCGGCGCCGAGCCGAAGGACGGAGAGGTTTGGCAGTGGCTCCTGTCGGCGTGGCGGGGCCTGGACTTTAGTCCAGCGGTAGAGGCGCCCCGGCGTCCATCCGGCCGGGAGAATCCCAAGCGGACCCGGCGGCAGGCGCGGAACCGTCCAGAGAAAACCGGCGCCGGCACGAAGTCCCAGCAGGCCCTCCAGCTCCAGCGGGAGGCGCGCAGGGTGGAACGGGCGCAGCGGCATCGCCAAAGGGACGCGGCGGAGGAGGAGCGCAGGTTCCGCCTCCGCCAGGAGAAAAAGAAGGAGAAGCGCCGGGGGCACTAACCCCCGGCGCTTCCTATATCCTCCGCCCGCATAAACCGGGCCCCGGCGCATATCCTGTTCCCGAGGTGATGGGGTTGGTGGGAATTGTGGCGCTGGAGGAGCGACGGGGCCGCCGCCCGGTGGTGACGGAGGAGCGGGTGCTGGGCCTGCGCTGTCTGCGGGTGTCGGTGCCGGTCCGCCCCGGTCTGCGGGAGGACAGGCGGAAGAGGCGGGCGGAGCAGGGGGCGGCGGCCCTGTACCGTGCAGGAGTACGGCGGGCGCTGACGGCGGAGGATTTTCCCGACTGGCCCGCGCTGGAGGGACAGGGGCTGCGGAGTGTGGACCCGGAGCCCTTCTGCCAGGCTATCGCCGTCCCCCTGGCCCTGGCCGCGCTCCGGCGGGCGGGCATACTGCGGGTGCGGGCCACTGTGGCCCTGTCCGGCCCCCGGGTGAGCCGGCCGCTGTTTGCTGCGGCGGCGCGCCTGTGTCCCCAGGTGCGCCATCTGGTGGTGGATGTGCCCGGCGAGGGGGAGGAACTGGCGGCGTGGCTGCGGGAGGAGTATGGCGCGGCGGTGCTGCGGCCCGGCGGGGCGGCCCCCGACGTGACCCTGGCCTTCGGCCCGGGCGGGGAGGAGAGGGGAACGGTGCTCCGGCTGTACGGCCCCGCGCCCGGGCTGGCCGGCCTACGCCCCATACTGGAGGAGGGGGGGCTGCCGCCGGACCTGGCCCCCCTTCCGCTGCTGTCCCTGTTGTGGGAGTGCGGCCGCCTGACAGAGGGACAGATCCGGATTCATGCCACATGATGGGAAATAATTGACTTGACAGAAGGTGGGAAACTACCTATAATATCGTATTAACGTGGCGTAATGTTTCTGTTGAGATTTCAGAAGAGGCCTGGTTGAGGCCTTTTGACCGATAAGGAAGAAGCAAAAAAGAAAGGTGTGCGCATACGGCAATGGCGAAAGAATTTAAGCTGAGCGCGGAGCGCTTGGAGGAGCTCAAGCAGGAGCTCAACTATCTGAAGACCGTCCGGGAGAAGGAGGTCGCCGACCAGATCAAGGAGGCCCGCTCCTTCGGCGACCTGTCCGAGAACAGTGAGTACGACGAGGCCAAGAACGAGCAGGGCAAGCTCTACTCCCGCATCGCGGAGGTGGAGAACATCCTGGCCAACTATGTGGTCATCGAGGAGCATGAGACCGACCCCAATTCCGTCCGCCTGGGCTCCAAGGTCAAGGTACTGGATCTGGAGTTCGAGGAGGAGGAGAGCTACCAGGTGGTGGGCTCCCAGGAGGCCGACCCCATGAACGGCCGTATCTCCGAGGACTCCCCCTTCGGCAAGGACCTGCTGGGCAACGCAGTGGGTGACGAGGTTCAGGTGGAGGCCCCCGCCGGCGTACTGAGGTACCGTATTTTAGAGATTCAAAAGTAAGGAGCAGAGTCATGAGCACAGAAGAGAGAAGCGTCAACCAGCCCGAGGAGCAGCCGTCCCTGTCCGAACAGCGCCTGATCCGCCGCGCCAAGCTCAAGGAGCTGCAGGATGCGGGCCAGGACCCCTTCCAGATCACCAAATTTGTGGTGAAGCACCACTCCGCCGACATTAAGGAGGGCTTTGAGGCCCTGGAGGGCGCTATGACCTCCGTGGCCGGCCGCATCATGTCCAAGCGGGGCATGGGCAAGGCCGTGTTCTGCGATCTGCAGGACGGCAAGGGCCGCATCCAGCTCTACGTCCGCGTGGACGAGCTGGGCGAGGAGGCCTTCGCCAAGTTCAAAAAGACCGACATCGGCGACATCGTGGGCGTGGAAGGCGAGGTCTTCAAGACCAAGCGGGGCGAGATCTCCGTCAAGGCCCACAAGGTGACGCTTCTCTCCAAGTCCCTCCAGCCTCTGCCCGAGAAATTCCACGGCCTGACCGACAAGGAGATGCGCTACCGCCAGCGCTATGTGGATCTGATCATGAACGAGGACGTGCGCCGTACCTTCCGTATCCGCACCGCCTTCATCAAGCATATGCGCCGGTATCTGGACGAGCGGGACTACCTGGAGGTGGAGACCCCTGTCCTCAACACCATCTCCGGTGGCGCCACCGCCCGGCCCTTCATCACCCACCACAACACCCTGGACATCGACATGTATATGCGCATCGCCACCGAGCTGAACCTGAAGCGGCTCACTGTGGGCGGCTTTGAGCGGGTGTATGAGATCGGCCGCATCTTCCGCAACGAGGGCATGGATCCCAAGCACAACCCGGAGTTCACCACCATCGAGCTCTATGAGGCCTATGCCGACTTCCACGACATGATGGACATTGCCGAGGGGGTTCTCTCCACCGCTGCCAAGGAGATCCTGGGCTCCTATCGTGTGACTTGGCTGGGCAACGAGATTGACCTGACTCCCGGCTGGAAGCGCATGACCATGATCGATGCCGTCCGGGAGTATGTGGGCGTGGACTTTGAGGCCATCTCCGACGACGAGGAGGCCTGCAAGGCCGCCGAGGCCAAGGGCATCGATCTGGAGGGCTGCGAGCGCACCTGGGGCACCGCCCTGTACGAGGCCTTTGACCAGCGGGTGGAGGAGAAGCTGATCCAGCCCACCTTCATCACCATGTATCCGGTGGAGGTGTCCCCGCTGACCAAGCGCTCCCCCAAGGATCCCCGCCTCACCGAGCGCTTCGAGCTGTTTATCAACCACTGTGAGTTTGCCAACGCCTTCTCCGAGCTCAACGATCCCATCGACCAGCGCGGCCGCTTCGAGCACGAGCTGGCCCTGCGTGAGATGGGCAACGACGAGGCCGGCATGATGGACGAGGATTTCATCAACGCCCTGGAGTACGGCATGCCCCCCACGGGCGGCATGGGTATCGGCATCGACCGCTGCGTGATGCTGCTCACCGACTCCGACTCCATCCGCGACGTGATCCTCTTCCCCACCATGAAGCCCCTGGACAAGCCTGAGTCCGCCAAGCGCGCCGCGGCTGGAACCAACTGCGCTGTCCCCGCCGCCGAGCAGGGCCCGGTGGACTTCTCCAAGGTGGAGATTGAGCCCCTGTTCCAGGAGTTCGTGGACTTCGAGACCTTTGCCAAGTCCGACTTCCGGGCCGTGAAGGTCAAGGAGTGCACCGCCGTGCCCAAGAGCAAGAAGCTGCTGAAGTTCGTTCTGGATGACGGCACCGGCGAGGATCGTGTGATCCTGAGCGGCATCCACGACACCTATGAGCCGGAGGAGCTGGTGGGCAAGACCCTCATCGCCATTACCAACCTGCCGCCCCGCAAGATGATGGGCATTGACTCCTGCGGCATGATCATCTCCGCGGTACACCACGAGGAGGGCGTGGAGAAGCTCCACTGCCTGATGGTGGACGACCACATTCCGGCGGGCGCCAAGCTGTATTGAGCCGGTCTGTCCTGGGAAGCGGGAGCAAGTGCAAGGGGGTATGAGGAGAGCCATGGAGAAGCGCCTGGGAAGTGAATATCTGCGTGCTGACCGGGCGTTTCATACCCCCGCTGCTCCCATCCCCGGCTGGAATTCGCCGGACTGAATGAGCATGCCGAAGGGAATCCTTCCTTCGGCATGCTTTTCTGCGTCAAAATCGTTTCCATCCCACCCTTAAGGAGGCCAAGGCTTTGATCAAGAAATGCGCGCTCTGGCTGCGGGACAGCTTTATCCGCAGCCGGAGCCTCAACGCCACCCGGATCGTGGCGGGCTCCTTCGCGGCGATTATTCTGATCGGGGCGTTGCTGCTGACCCTGCCCATCGCCTCCCGGGACGGACAGAGCGCCGGGTTCTTCACCGGACTGTTCACCGCCACCTCCTCCACCTGCGTCACCGGCCTGATCCTGGTGGACACGTGGACCCAGTGGACTCTGTTCGGTCAGGCGGTCATCCTGACCATGATCCAGTTGGGCGGCTTGGGCTTCATGACGGTCATCACCCTCGTCTCCTTCGCCCTCCACCGGCGTATTGGCCTGTCGGAGCGGCTTATCATGGTGTCCACCCTCAACCTCAACGACATGGACGGGGTGGTGCGGGTGGTGCGCCACGCCCTCATCGGCACCTTCGCCATGGAGACGGCGGGGGCGGTGCTCATGTCGGTGTGCCTCATCCCGGAGTTCGGCTTTCTCAAGGGCACCTGGCACGCCGTGTTCCACGCGGTCTCCTCCTTCTGTAACGCGGGCTTTGATCTGCTGGGAGGGCGCTTCGGTGCCTTTAGCAGCCTGGCCGGCTACAACGACAACCCCCTGATGCTGGGCACCACCGCCGCCCTCATTGTGGTGGGCGGCCTGGGCTTCTTCGTGTGGGAGGACATTGTGGACAAGCGGTGCTGGAGCAGGCTGTCGGTCTACAGCAAGATGGTGCTCCTCATCACCGCCGTGCTGATCGTGGGGGGCGCCCTGTTCTTCCTGATGGAGGAGTTTGACAATCCCGCCACCCTGGGGGACATGCCCCTCTGGCAGAAGGGACTCAACGCCCTGTTCCAGTCCGTCACCCTGCGCACCGCCGGCTTCGACTCCATCGGCCAGGGCGGCCTCAGCGACACCAGCAAGGCCATGTCCTGCGTGCTGATGCTCATCGGCGGCTCCTCCGGCTCTACCGCCGGCGGCATCAAGACCGCCACGGTGGGCGTGCTGCTGCTGGCCCTGCGCTCCGGCCTCATGGGCCGGGAGCAGGTCACCTTCCGCGGCCGGGCGATCCACTACCGCCGGGTGCTCAATGCCATGACCCTGGCGCTGGTGGTGCTGGGTGTCTTTGTGTTCAGCTCCATGGTGGTGTCCACGGTGGAGGATCTGCCCTACCTGGACAGCGCCTTCGAGGTGGCCTCCGCCATGGGCACGGTGGGCCTGACCACCGGGACCACCCCCACCCTCACCCCCTTCTCCCAGGGGCTGCTGATCCTGCTGATGTATATGGGCCGTGTGGGCATCCTGTCCTTCTCCATTGCCTTTATCACCGGAAACAGGCATCCGGCCAAGATCAAATACCCTGAGATGAACGTCATGATCGGCTGACGCGCCGCATCAGGAGAAAAGGAAGTGCTTTCCCTGTTATGAAAACCTTTGTTGTCATCGGCCTGGGCCGGTTCGGCAGCGCCGTGGCCACGGAGCTCAGCTCCCTGGGCCACGAGGTGCTGGCTGTGGACGAGCGGGAGGACCACGTGCAGAGGGTGGCCGAAAAGGTCACCCACGCCGTGACCGGCGACGCCAGGGACCCCTCGGTTCTGCGGGCCCTGGGCGTGCGCAACTACGACTGCGCCGTGGTGGCGGTGGGAGACGATATCGGAAACTCCGCCCTTATCACGCTTAATCTGAAGGAGATTGGGGTCAAGCGGGTCATCTGCAAGGCCCAGAGCCACGTCCACCGCAAGGTGCTGGAGAAGATCGGGGCGGACCGGGTGGTGTTCCCCGAGCACGAGATGGGGGTCAAGCTGGCCCAGGGGCTCTCCAGCTCCAACGTGCTCAACTTCATTGAGCTGAGCGAGGATTTCGGCATCGTGGAGACCGCCGTGCCCAAGGAGTGGCACTACGAAACGATTCAAAATCTGGATGTGCGGGCCCGTTACAAGGTCAACATCATCGCCGTGCGCAGGGGCAAGGACGGGGCGCTGAACGTGGCCCCCGGCGCCAGCTATGTCATTGAGCCGGGCGATGCGGTGGTGGCCCTGGGCCGCACGGAGGACATCAACCATCTCCAGGACTTGTAAGGAGGACCGCCATGGAGCGCATCACCAGCCGGCAAAATCCGCTGATCACCCGCCTGCGCAGGCTGGGGGCGGAGAAAAAGGCCCGCCGGGCCCAGGGGGTATTCCTCTGCGAAGGGGTCAAGCTGGTGGGGGAGGCCCTGCGCTGGGGGCCGCCGCCGGAGCTGCTGGTGGTGGCGGAGGGAACCGCCCCCCCGGCGGAGCTGCCCGCCGGGGTGCGGGTGGTGGAGGTGCCGGAGGCGCTGCTGCGGGTGGTGTCCACCGTGGAGACCCCCCAGGGCATGCTGGCCGTGTGCCGGACGCCGGATACCGCCCCGCCGGAGGCGCTGCCGGAGGGCCGCCTGCTGGTGCTGGACGGGGTGCAGGACCCCGGCAACGTGGGCACCGTCTGGCGCACCGCCGACGCCTTCGGGGCGGCGGGGCTGTTCCTGCTGCCCGGCTGCGCCGAGCCCTTTGCCCCCAAGACGGTGCGCGCCACCATGGGGGCCTGCTTCCGCCTGCCGGTGTGGGAGGGGACGCCGGACGAGCTGACCGGCCGGCTGGCCCGGTCGGCCGTCCCCCTGTATGCCACCGCCCTGCGGGACGACACGGAGGACATCCGCGCCGTCCCGCTGGAGGGCGCCGCCGTGGTCATCGGCAGCGAGGGGCGGGGGGTGTCCCAGCCGGTGCTGGACGCCTGCCGGGCGACTTTAAAAATCCCCATGCGGGACCGCTGCGAGTCCCTCAACGCCGCCGTGGCGGCGTCTGTGGTGCTCTGGGAGGGCTGGCGCTGAGCCAGGCCGCCCCAGCGGACGGCCCCACTCCGGTGGGACCGCGCGCTGGCGCGGCACAGAACAAGACAACAACCGGAAGGAGGCAATCCCGTGGCTGCGTTAACTTATCTGCTGTGGCTCACTACCCGGGAGGGCCTCCGGCCCGAGACGGCCGCGGCGCTGGTGCGCCGGTTCGGCACCGCAGAGGCGGCCTACTTCGCCGACCCCGGGGAGTACGAACTGCTTTCGTTGAGTGAAAGGCTTTGCCGCTCCCTGGCGGACAAGTCCCTGGAGCGGGCGGAGCGCATCCTGGGCGACTGCGACCGGCTGGGCGTCACCCTGCTGACCTATCAGGACGCGGCCTACCCGGAGCGTCTGCTCCAGCTCCACGACTTTCCCCTGGTGCTCTATGTGAAGGGGCGGCTCTTCCGCTTTGACGAGGAGCTGGCCGTCGCCATCGTGGGCGCCCGGGAGTGCACCCCCTACGGCGTGGCCATGGCGGGGCGGCTGGGCCTGGAGCTGGCCCGGTCGGGGGCGCTGGTGCTCTCCGGCCTGGCACAGGGCATCGACGCGGCCGCCCTCAAGGGGGCCCTCCAGGGCGGCGGCCCGGCGGTGTCGGTGCTGGCCGGCGGGGTGGACGTGGTCTACCCCCGGCGCAACCAGGGACTCTACGAGGACGTGGCCGCCGCGGGGGCCATCCTGTCGGAAAACCCGCCCGGCACCCCGCCGGAGGGGTGGCGCTTCCCCATCCGCAACCGCATCCTCAGCGGCCTGTCCGCGGGCGTGGCGGCGGTGGAGGCCGCCGAGCACAGCGGCACGCTGATCACCGCCCGGCTGGCCCTGGACCAGAACCGGGAGGTATTCGCCGTCCCCGGCCCGGCGGACGCGCCCATGAGCGCGGGCACCAACGGCCTGATCGCCCGGGGCGAGGCCAAGCTGATCCGCTCGGCCCAGGATATTCTGGTGGAATATGTGACACGCTTTCCCCATAAGGTGCGGCAGGCCCCTTCGCTGTCCCGGGAGGGGGCGGAGGCGCGGCTGGAGGCGGCGGCCGAGCCGGCGCCGGAGCCGGTGCCCCGTCCGGCGGAGAGGAATCCCCTCCCTCTGCGCCCCCGGAGTGAGCTGGAGGCCATGGGGGACGAACAGCGGGCCATCTTCGCCCTGCTGAGCGGCCGCGCCCTGGTGCCCGACGAGATCGTGGGCCGCACCGAGATTCCCGCCCGGCGGGTGAACACTGCCCTGACCCTGCTGCAGGCTCAGGGCTATCTGAATGAGCTTCCCGGCAAGCGGTTTACCGCTGCCGTCCGCTTTGACGACTAAGTATGTAAGGAGTACTATGCTGTGGCAAAATCGAATTTGGTGATCGTCGAGTCTCCGGCGAAGGCCAAGACCATCGGCAAATATCTGGGCCCGGGCTATGAGGTGAAGGCCTCCATGGGCCATGTGCGCGACCTGCCCAAGAGCAAGCTGGGCGTGGACGTGGAGCACGGCTTTGAACTGAACTACCAGCCCATCAAGGGCAAGGAAGAGGTCATTGACGAGCTGAAAAAATCCGCCAAGAAGAGTGAGAAAGTGTTCCTCGCCACCGACCCCGACCGGGAGGGCGAGGCCATCTCCTGGCACCTGAAGGAGATGCTGGGCATCCCGGACGACAAGACCTACCGGGTGACCTTCAACGAGATCACCAAGAAGGTGGTCAACGACTCCATCGCCCACCCCCGGGCCATCGATATGGATCTGGTGAACGCCCAGCAGGCGCGCCGGGTGCTGGACCGCATCGTGGGCTATCAGATCTCCCCCCTGCTGTGGAAGAAGATCCGCCGGGGCCTGTCCGCCGGGCGGGTGCAGTCGGTGGCCACCCGGCTGGTGTGCGAGCGGGAGGCCGACATCAAGGCCTTCGTCCCCCAGGAGTACTGGTCCCTGGACGCTGATCTCTCCCGCATCGCCCCCAACCTGGGGCAGTTCAAGGCCAGCTTCTACGGCCGGGAGAAGAAGGTGGAGCTGAACAGCGAGGCGGAGGTCAACGCCGTCATGGAGGCGGTGAAGAACGCCCCCTTCGCCGTCACCGGCGTCAAGCGGCAGGACAAGCAGCGCAACCCCGCGCCCCCCTTCATCACCTCCACCCTCCAGCAGGAGGCCAGCCGCAAGCTCAACATGACGCCCCGGCGGACCATGTCCATCGCCCAGCAGCTCTATGAGGGCGTGGACATCGAGGGGGAGGGCACCGTGGGTCTCATCACCTATATGCGTACCGACTCCCTCCGCCTGTCCGACGAGGCCACCGCCGCCGCGAAGGACTTCATCCTCGCCCGCTACGGCGCGGACTACTACCCCGGCAAGGCCCGGGTCTACAAGACCAAATCCGGCGCCCAGGACGCCCACGAGGCCATCCGGCCCTCCAACGTGAACCTGACCCCGGAGGACATCAAGAAGTCCCTCACCGCCGAGCAGTATAAGCTCTACAAGCTCATCTGGAGCCGCTTCCTGGCCTGCCAGATGGCCTCCGCCGTGTACGACAGCGTGTCCATCGAGGTGACCTCCGCGGGATACACCTTCCGGGCCACCCACTCGGCCCTCAAGTTCTCCGGCTACACCGCCGTGTACGTGGAGGGGAAGGACGAGGAGGAGGAGGCGTTCCAGTCCCCCCTGCCCGATCTGAAGGAGGGGGAGGCCCTGAAGCTGGAGGCCCTCAAGCCCGACCAGCACTTCACCCAGCCCCCCAGCCGCTACACCGAGGCCACGCTGATCAAGGCCCTGGAGGAGAAGGGCATCGGCCGCCCCTCCACCTACGCCCCCACCATCTCCACCATCCTGGACCGGGAGTATGTGGTGAAGGAGGGCAAGAACCTCCGCCCCACCCCCCTGGGGGAGGTGGTCACCGGCCTGATGAAGGACAAATTCACCGACATTGTGGATACCGCCTTCACCGCCACTATGGAGGAGCGGCTGGACGAGGTGGAGACCGGCAAGGTGGACTGGAAGAGCCTGCTGGGCGACTTCTACGGCGACTTTGAGCAGGAGCTCCAGAAGGCCGAGGCGGATCTGGACGGCGAGCGCATCAAGGTACCCGACGAGGTGTCCGACGTGATCTGCCCCAAGTGCGGGCGCAATCTGGTGTACAAGTCCGGCCGGTTCGGCCGCTTCCTGGCCTGCCCCGGCTGGCCGGAGTGCGACCACACCCAGCCCATCGTCATCGAGATGCCCGGCAAGTGCCCCAAGTGCGGCGGCAAGATCCTCAAAAAGACCTCCAAGCGGGGATACGCCTACTACGGCTGCGAGAACAACTCCAGCAAGGACGAGGCCAAGCGGTGCGACTTCATGACCTGGGACGTGCCGGTGAAGGAGACCTGCCCCGAGTGCGGCCACACCCTGTTCAAGAAGTCGGGCCGGGGGTTCAAGAAGCCCTTCTGCATCAACCCGGAGTGCCCCAACTTCCTGCCCGAGGATCAGCGGGGCTACAAGAAAAAGGCCGCCTCCGCGGAGAGCCCGGCAGAGGGCGCCCCTCCCGAGGAGGAGAAGAAGCCCGCCCAAAAGGCGGCGGCCAAAAAGACCGCCGCCAAAAAGCCGGCCGCGAAGACGGCGGCCGCCAAGAAAACCGCCGCTCCCAAGAAGACGGCGGCAAAGAAACCGACGGCGAAAAAAGCCGCGGCCAAGACCAAAAGCGAGGCCTGAGGCCCGCTTCCACCGGTGGAAGCCGTCAGGGATTCCCCCTGACGGCAGACTCAGTTGAAATACCGGAGGAATGAGATCATGGAAACCCAAGAGAGAAAGCTGCGCACCAACCTGGACACCGACCTGCTCAAGCTGGTCGCCATTGCCGCCATGCTGCTGGATCACATTGGCGGGGCCTTCTTCCCGGAGACGCCCATATTCCGGTGGATCGGCCGGCTGGCCTTCCCCCTGTTCTGCTACTGTATGACGGTGGGCCTGCTCTACACCCACGACATCAGGCGCTACCTGGGGCGGCTGGCGATTTTCGCCGTGGTGTCCCAGCCCTTCTGGATTCTCGCCTTCAACGCCGACGACATCCTGGGCAACCTGACCAACTGGAACATCTTCTTCACCCTCTTCCTCAGCCTGCTGGCCATGTGGGGGCTGACCACCCGGCGCTGGTGGCTCTTTGTGCTGGGGGTTCTGGTGCTGGCCTTCGGAAGCTTTGACTACAACTACAACGGCGTCATTCTGATGCTGATCTTTTACTTCTGCCGGAACAAACCCGCCCTGCTGGCGGGGCTGTACATCCTGTTCTGGCTTCCCGCCCTGTGGGGCGGCTCCCTGGAGGATCCCCTGGCCCTGGTGGTGGGCGGCCACGCCGTCAACTGGACGATCTTCGGCCTGCTGGCCCTGCCGCTGATCCTCTGCCGCACCCACTCCGGCATCCGGATTCCCAAGTGGTTCTTTTACGCCTTCTATCCCGCCCACTTGGCAATCATCGCCCTGGTGGGGTGGTGTATGGGCGTGTAATTTGGAAAAGGAGCGTGTTGGCATGAAGATTCTGCTGCTCAACGGAAGTCCCCGGCCCAACGGCAATACCGCCGCCGCCCTGGACGAGATGGAGGCCGTGTTTGCCGCCGAGGGTCTGGAGACCGAGCGGGTGCAGGTGGGAAACCGGGTTATCCGGGGGTGTATCGCCTGCGGCAAGTGCGCCGGGCTGGGCCGGTGCGTGTTCGACGATCTGGTGAACGAGCTGGCCCCCAAGCTGGAGGCCTGCGACGGGCTGGTGGTGGGCAGCCCGGTGTACTACGCCTCGGCCAACGCCACCCTGGTGGCCCTGCTGACCCGGCTGTTTTACTCCACCCCCTTTGACAAGACCATGAAGGTGGGGGCCGCCGTGGCGGCGGCCCGGCGGGGCGGCCTGTCCTCCACCTTTGACGAGCTGAACAAATTCTTTACCATCAGCGGCATGCCGGTGGCCTCCAGCCAGTACTGGAACAGCATCCACGGCCGCCTGCCCGGCGAGGCGGCCCAGGACGCCGAGGGCCTCCAGACCATGCGCACCCTGGCCCGGAACATGGCCTTCCTGGTCAAGAGCATCGCCCTGGGCCGGGAGAAATACGGCCTGCCGGAGCGGGAGGAGCCTCTGCGCACCCACTTCATCCGCTGAGTCCCACACAAGGAGGAACCCATGGAACCAGTCATCGTAATCGGCGCGGGCCTGGCGGGCTCGGAGGCCGCGTGGCAGCTCGCCCGGCGGGGCGTCCCCGTCACCCTGCGGGAGATGAAGCCCGCCAAAATGACCCCCGCCCACCATACCGAGTGGTTCGGGGAGCTGGTGTGCTCCAACTCCCTGCGCTCGGATCAGCTGGAGAACGCGGTGGGCCTGCTCAAGGAGGAGCTGCGCCGCATGGACTCCCTGATCCTGTCCTGCGCCGACGCCCACCGGGTGGAGGCGGGGGGGGCCCTGGCGGTGGACCGCCACGGGTTCGCCCGTGCGGTGACAGAGAAGCTCCGCGCCCACCCCCTCATCACAGTGGAGGAGGGGGAGGTCACCCGGATTCCGGAGTCGGGGAACGTGATCGTGGCCTCCGGTCCCCTGACCTCCGACCCGCTGGCGGAGGCCATCCGGGCCTTCTTCCCTGAGAGCCGCACCCTCAATTTCTACGACGCGGCGGCCCCCCTGGTCACCTTCGAGAGCGTGGATATGGACAGCGCCTTCTTCGCCTCCCGCTACGACAGGGGGACCCCGGACTACATCAACTGCCCCATGACGGAGGAGGAGTACGACGCCTTCTGGACCGAGCTGTGCGCCGCCCAGGAGGCGGAGGTTCACGGCTTTGAGGACAAGCATGTGTTCGAGGGCTGTATGCCCGTGGAGGTCATGGCCCGCCGGGGGAAGCAGACCCTGTGCTACGGCCCCCTCAAGCCCCGGGGCCTGAACGATCCCAAGACCGGAAAGGAGCCCTTCGCCGTGGTGCAGCTCCGCCGCGACAACGCCGACGGCACCATCTACAATCTGGTGGGCTTCCAGACCCACCTGAAATGGCCGGAGCAGAGGCGGGTGTTCTCCATGATCCCCGCCCTCAGGAACGCCGAGTTCGTGCGCTACGGCGTCATGCACCGCAACACCTATCTGGACTCCCCCCGGCTGTTGGACCGCTATTACCGGGTGAAGAAGGAGCCCCGCGTCTGCTTCGCCGGGCAGATCACCGGCGTGGAGGGGTACGTGGAGTCCACCGCCTCCGGCTTCCTGGTCGCCGTGGAGCTGGCCCGGCGGCTGGAGGGGAGGCCCCCCGTGGACTTCCCCCAGGAGACCGCCGTCGGCGCCCTGGCGCGCTATGTCAGCAACGAGAGCGTCACCGACTTCCAGCCCATGAACGTCAACTTCGGCATCATCCCGCCCCTGGGCTACCGCGTCAAAGGCAAGCGGAATAAAAATGCCGAGCTGTCCAAGCGGGCCTTGGAGCTTCTGGACGGGCTGGACTGGCGGTAGGGGCGGCCACAAAGGCCGCCCCTACAGGAGCACCGGGCGGCCCCAACACGTAGGGGCGACCCTTGTGGTCGCCCGCCCTGCCGGGCGCACGTCCGTAGGGGCGGATGCCCACATCCGCCCGCTGCCGCGGGGTTCCCGCACCGACACCCTGGGGGATCGGACAGAAACGGGCGGCCATAAAGGCCGCCCCTACAGGAACACCGGGCGGCCCAAACGCATGGGGGCGCCTCTTGTGGACGTCCGCCCCGCCGCGCACGCCCGTAGGGGCAGATGCCCACATCCGCCCGCAGCTCAAGGCAGAAGTTCCATGAGGAGACGCCCGGCCAGACGGAAGCCGTGCCGGAAGCAGGCCAGCCGCTCATAATCGGACATTTCGCCCTCCAGATCGTTGAGGCGGTCGAGAAAATCCAGCCCGAGGGAGGCGCGGATCTGGTCGTGGCAGGCGCTGATGCGCTCCAGCCGCTCTTGATAGCCGGGGGCTTGACGGAAATCCAAGTGCCTGTTATCCAGCTCATGTTCTAAGAGCTGCTGTAGGAAATCATTCATTTTATCAACACCCCACTAATAGTGTGGATTTAGTATACACGCTATTAGTGGGAAATGTCAAGGGGGGATTCGGTGTATTCCAATGATTTGTTTGGCACACGGCTAAAATGCCTAAGAAAAGATAGGGGAGAAACTCAAAAAGACTTGGCCGATTTTCTCGGTATCAAACAAAATCAAATTGGTGAAATGGAAAATGGCCGCAAGGCATCTACCTTTGCCAAGCTTGCCCTTTTGTGTGAGCACTACAACATCAGCGCCGACTATCTCCTGGGCCTTACGGACGAGCCCCGGCCTCTGCGGCAAGACGATGGGGCGGGGCGATGAGGGCATCGCCCCCTACAGGAACGCCGGGCGGCCCCAACACGTAGGGGCGACCCTTGTGGTCGCCCGCCCCGCCGTGGGCACGTCTGTAGGGGCGGATGCCCACATCCGCCCTCTGCTGCGGGGTTCCCGCTCCGGCACCCTGGGGATTGGACAGAACGGGCGGCCATAAAGGCCGCCCCTACAGGAACACCGGGCGGCCCAAACGCATAGGGGCGACCCTTGTGGTCGCCCGCCCCGCCGGGTGCCCGCCCGCCGTTGCCGTTTATCCAGGAATGAACAGAGAAAGTGGAGGAGAACATATGAAGATCATCGTAGACGCCATGGGCGGCGACAACGCGCCCGTCTCCAACGTGCGGGGTGCCCTCGCCGCGGTGCGGGAGCTGGGCGTGGAAGTCATTCTGGTGGGCCGGGGGGAGGACATCCTCAAGGTGCTCAAGGAGGACGGCATCGGCGAACTGCCCCCGGGGCTGGAGATTGTCCACGCCTCCGAGGTGGTGGAGATGTGCGACAACCCGGCCACCGCCTTTAAGGAGAAGAAGGACTCCTCCCTGACCGTGGGCCTGAACCTGCTGAAGAACGGGGACGGGGCGGCCTTTGTCTCCGCGGGCAGCACGGGGGCGCTGTTGTCGGCGGCCACGCTGATGGTCAAGCGCATCCGGGGCATCCGCCGGGCGGCCATGGCCCCGGTGGTGCCTACCGGCGGCGGCGGCGCGGTGCTCATCGACTGCGGCGCCACGGCGGAGGGTACGCCGGAGTATCTGCTCCAGTTCGCCTTTATGGGCTCCTATTACGCCGAGCGGGTGCTCAAGCGCCCTGAGCCCAAGGTGGGCCTGCTCAACATTGGCGCCGAGCCCTCCAAGGGCACCGACCTCCAGCGGGAGGCCCACGCCCTGCTCACCGAGGCGGGCAAGGCCGGGCGCATCCACTTCGTGGGCAACGTGGAGGCCCGGGAGGCGGTGTACGGCGAGGTGGACGTGATCGTGTCCGACGGCTACTCCGGCAACATCTTCCTCAAGACCATGGAGGGCACCGGCGGCTTCATGGCAAAGCAGCTCAAGGCCATGTTCAAGAAGAACCTGCTCACCAAGCTGGCGGCGGTGCTGGTTTCCGGAGGCCTGCGGGACTTCAAGAAGATGATGGACGCCGGGGAGGTGGGCGGCACCCCCCTCATCGGCATCTCCAAGCCCGTCATCAAGGCCCACGGCTCCTCCGACGCCTTCGCCATCAAGAACGCCATCCGCCAGGCCCAGAGCTTCGCGGCCTCCGGCATTATTGAGGACATCACCGAAAATATCGACCACATGCGCCTGCGCAGTGAGTAAATGGGAAAATTTTGACTTTCCTATTGACAGGCGGGAGAAACTTGCCTATTATCATAGTGCAATGACACCGTCGGGAACGACGGAAGCGACAGGAGTAGATGAACATGATTTTCGAGAAGCTCGCCGCCCTGCTGTCCGAACAGTTCGGCGTGGACGTGGACAGCATTACCATGGACACCTCGTTTGAGGATCTGGGGGCCGACTCCCTGGACATCGTGGAGATGACCATGGCCGTGGAAGAGGAGTTTGGCCTGGAGGACATGGACGAGGAGGATCTGTCCGGTATCTCCACCGTGGCGGATCTGGTCCGCTACCTCAAGTCCAAGCTGGAGGACTGAAGAAACCAAAGAGACAGGAGCCCCGCCTCCCGGCGGGGCTCCGGCTTTGAAAGGGAGGATCGGCCATGGAGGCATTGGAAGAAAAGCTGGGTTACCGGTTTACCAACCGGGCCTTTCTGGAAAACGCCCTCACCCACAGCTCCTACGCCAACGAGAACAAGGCCAAGGGACTGCAGAGCAATGAGCGGCTGGAATTTCTGGGGGACTCTGTGCTTGGTATGGTCGTGGCCGACTACCTGTTCCGCACCCACCCCGACCTGCCAGAAGGGGATCTGACCCGCACCCGGGCGGCCCTGGTGTGTGAGGGCAGCCTGGTGGAAGTGGCCCAGTGCCTGGAGCTGGGCGCCTACCTGAAGCTGGGCAAGGGGGAGGAGGCCGGCGGCGGCCGGGAGCGGCCCTCCATCATTGCCGACGCGGTGGAGGCGGTGCTGGCCGCCGTGTACCTGGACGGCGGCATCGGCTCGGCCCGGAAGCTCATCCAGAAGTTCATCCTGGACCGGGAGGCGGAGAAGAGCGCCAGCCGCGATTACAAGACCGCCCTCCAGGAGCTGGTGCAGCGGGAGAGCGGCCAGGTGCTGGGCTACCAGCTCATCGGCGCCGAGGGCCCCGATCACGCCAAGATCTTCTCGGTGGAGGTGGATCTCAACGGCATCCCCATCGGCCAGGGCCGCGGCCGCAGCAAAAAAGAGGCGGAGCAGAACGCGGCCAGGGCCGCGATAGAGAAGCTGAGGGCGGGGGAATAACCGGCCCGCGGGCGACCACAAGGGTCGCCCCTACGTGCAGGGGCTGTCCGGCTCCTCTGTAGGGGCGGCCTTTATGGCCGCCCGTCCTGTCAGGCCTTCACAGGGCCTGGGGCAGTGCAAAACCTGGTGTACGGCGGGCGGATGTAGGTATCCGTCCCTGCGAAATGGTTTGCCCGCTGTATACCACCAAACCAGACGCGGAGCGCTCAGGCGCTCCGCGTTTTTATGGAAAAGGGTTTGCAAAGGACGCCGTTCCTTGGTATAATAATTTATTCAGAATGATAACATGGCGAGGTGCAGACCTTGTATTTAAAAGCGCTGGAAATCCAGGGGTTCAAATCCTTTCCGGACAAGACGGTACTCTCCTTCGGGGAGGACATGACCGCCATTGTGGGCCCCAACGGAAGCGGGAAATCGAATATCTCCGACGCCATCCGCTGGGTCATGGGGGAGCAGTCCTCCAAGGCCCTGCGGGGCGGCAAGATGGAGGACGTAATCTTCGGCGGCACGGCGGTGCGCAGACAGCAGGGCTTCGCGGAGGTCTCCCTGGTGCTGGACAATACCGACCACATCTTCCCGATGGAGGAGAGCGAGGTGATGGTCACCCGGCGGTATTACCGCTCGGGGGAGAGCGAGTACTACATCAACCGCCGTTCCGTCCGCCTGAAGGACGTGAACGAGCTGTTCATGGACACCGGCCTGGGCCGGGAGGGCTACTCCATCATCGGGCAGGGCCGCATTGACGAGATTTTGTCCGTCAAGAGCGCCGACCGCCGGGAGGTCTTTGAGGAGGCCGCCGGTATCTCCCGCTTCCGCCACCGGAAGGAGGAGGCCGAGCGCAAGCTGGAGCGCACCCAGGAGAATCTGGTGCGCATCACCGACAAGATCGACGAGCTGGAGCTCCAGGTGGAGCCCCTCCGCGCACAGAGCGAGAAGGCCCGGAAGTTCCTGGTGCTGCGGGACGAGCTGCGGGGGCTAGAGATCTCCCTGTGGCTGGAGCAGTTGGAGAAAATACGGGCGGGGGCCATCAAGACCCTGTCCGACTACGAGAACGCCGTCCGCCAGAAGGAGGAGGCCCAGGGGGCGGTGGAGGCCCTCTACGCCGCCGCCGAGGAGCACGCCGCCCAGATGCGGGACAAGGACGTGGAGGCCGAGGGCGTCCGCTTCCAGATGATGCAGCGGGAGGCCGACGCCAACGGACTGGAAAACGCCGTTGCGGTACTCCGGGCCAACATCCAGAACAACCTGGAGAACCGGGACCGCATCCGGCGGGAGCTGGAGCAGCAGGAGGGGCGGGCCGACTCCATCGGCGCCCAGATTGCCGAGCGGAAGGAACGTCTGGAGGCGCTGGTGGGCGAGCTGGACACCCTGGCGGCGGAGCTGTCCGCGAAACAGGGGGAGGCCGAGGAGGCCGTCCGCTCCGCAGGCACCCTGGCCGGAGAGCTGGAGGAGCTGCGCCGGAAGGAGGCGGTGGAAAACGCCTCCGCCTCCGAGGCCAGGGTTCTGCTCTCCGCCCTAGCCGCCGCGGCCCAGGAGCTGCTGGACCGGGATGAGGCGGTGCATCAGGAGCTGTCCGCCGGTGAGGAGCGGGTGCGCCAGCTTCAGGAGGGCCGGGACGCGGCCCAAAAGGAGCTGGCCCAGGCCCGGGAGGACCGGGATTCCCTTCAGAATGTGCTCAACGGCTACGGCCTGCGGCTGGAGTCCCGCCGGAAAAAAGCCAAGGAGGCCGAGGAGCGCCATGTCAAGCTCCAGATGGAGGAGAACGCCCTCCACTCCCGTATCCACATGCTCTCCGAGATGGAGAAGCTCTACGAGGGCTACTCCAAGGCGGTAAAGCTGGTGATGGGGGAGGCCCGGCGGGGCCAGCTCAAGGGGGTCCACGGCCCGGTGGCCGGGCTGCTCCACGTGCCCGACCACTGCACCGTGGCCATTGAGACCGCCCTGGGCGGCGCCATGCAGCACATTGTGGTGGAGCGGGAGGAGGACGGCAAGGCCGCCATCCAGTACCTCAAGCGCCGGGACGGCGGCCGGAGCACCTTCCTGCCCTTGAGCACCATCCGCCCCTCCGACTTCCGGGATCAGGGCGTGCGGAGGGAGGCGGGCTTCGTGGGCCTGGGGGACGAGCTGGTGCAGTTTGACCCCCGCTACCAGAGGATTTTTTCCAATCTTCTGGGGCGCACCGTGGTGGCCGAGGATATGGACGCGGCCATCGCCATGGCCCGCAAATACGGCCACCGCTTCAAAATCGTCACCCTGGACGGCCAGGTGCTCAACCCCGGCGGCTCCATGACCGGCGGCTCGGTGTCCCGCAGCGCGGGCATCCTCAGCCGGGCCAACGAGCTGGAGCGGCTGAACCGGCAGCGCGCCGGTGTGGAGGAGCAGCGCGCCGCCGCCGCCCAGGCCATGGAGGAGGCCAGGCGGGAGGCCACCGCCGCCGCATACGAGGTGGAGACCGCCCAGGCCCAGCAGCGCCAGCACGAGGACGCCATCCTCAAGCTGGAGGAGCGGCTGGCCCATTTCGACGCCCAGCTCACCGATGCCTCCCGCCGGCGGGACGAGCAGCGCCGGGAGCTGGAGCAGATTCAGGCCCGCTCCGCCCAGACCGAGGCGGATACCGCCGCCGCCCGGGCGCGCATTGAGGCCCTGGAGGGCTCGGCCGCCGCCCTGCGGGCCGAGGCCGAGGGCAAGGCCCAGGGCCAGAGCGAGCTCCAGGCGCGCACCGCCGGTATCCGGGAGGCCATCGCGGAGCTGAACATGCGCCGGGCCGGCCTGGAGGCGGAGCAGCAGGCCGCCGGGCAGAGTCTCACCGAGCTGGAGGCCCTGCGGCGGGATCTCACCGGCGACCGGGCCGAGCGGGAGCGGATGCTCACCGCGTTTGAGGAGAAGAACGCCGCCCTGGAGGAGGAGATCCTGGAGAAGGAACGGCGGCTCCAGGCCATCCGCCAGGAGAACCGGGAGCGGCAGGAGGCCATCGCCCGCATCAATGAGGAGAAGCTGGCGTTGGAGGCCCGGCGCAACCAGGCCGACAAGCAGGCGCGGGAAAAAAACAGCGAACTGTTAAACTTAGAGCGGGAGGTCTCCGTCTTAGAACAGAGGAAGGCCGCCGCCGCCCTGGAGGAGAAAACCCTGCTGGACAAGCTGTGGGAGACCTATGAGCTGTCCCATGAGGCCGCCCGCGCCCAGCGGGTGGAGTTGGAGAGCGTCCCCAAGGCCCAGCGCCGGGTGGGCGAGCTGAAAAAGGCGATCTCCGGTCTGGGCAATATCAACCTGGATGCCATTGAGGAGTTCCAGCGGGTCAACGAGCGGTACACCTACCTGACCGACCAGCGGGACGACGTGCTCAAGTCCAAGAAGGAGCTGGAGGGCATCATCGCCGACATCACCGAGGAGATGAAAACCATCTTCGCCCGGCAGTTTTCCGTCATCAACGAGGCGTTCCAGCAGACCTTTACCGAGCTGTTCGGCGGCGGCAAGGCCACCCTGGAGCTGGAGGAGCCGGAGGACATCCTCAACTGCGGCATTGAAATCCGGGTGCAGCCCCCCGGAAAGGCCCTCAAGGTGCTCTCCCTCCTCTCCGGCGGCGAGAAGGCCTTCGTGGCCATCGCCCTTTACTTCGCCATTCTGAAGGTGCGGCCTACCCCCTTCTGTGTCATGGACGAGATCGAGGCCGCCCTGGACGACGCCAACGTGGTGCGCTTCGCCCGCTACATGCGCCAGATGGCGGACAAGACCCAGTTCATCGTCATCACCCACCGCCGCGGCACTATGGAGGAGGCCGACGTGCTCTACGGCGTCACCATGCAGGAGCAGGGCGTGAGCCGGATACTGACCATCAACCTGAACGACGTGGAGAAGGAATTGCACATCAAATGACGCCGGACGCGGCGGACGGCAACACCCAGCAGGGGCAGGCCGCACCTGTGCCGCAGGGTATGAGCAGACCCCGGCGAAGCCCAGTGAAACGGGTTCGCCGGGGAGAGGAGACGCAAGGGAGCGGGCGAGGAATTTCCGCCTGCGGGAGTTCCGAGCGAAGCGGACTTTGCGTCGACGAAGGAGCAGGGCGTGAGCCGGATTTTGACCATCAATCTGAACGACGTGGAGAAGGAGCTGCACATCAAGTGACAGAGCTTCCAAAGTGGGTGCATCCGCGCCTGCGCGGGTATGATTACAGCCGGAGCGGCGGGTATTTCCTCACACTCTGCACCCAGGGCCGGGCCCCGATTTTAAGCGAGATCGTAGGGCGGGGCTTGCCCCTGCCGGACTCCGTTTCCTCCCCGCTGGCCGGATTGCGGCGGAGGAGTTAGAGCAGTTACCTAAGCGATTTCCGAGGCTTCAGATAGAAAAAGCGGTGATCATGCCAAACCACATCCATCTGCTGCTGGTACTCATGACGGCGGGGGCAAGCCCCCGCCCTACAGAGGGAGCGCATTTTGGAATCCCTGATGTGATGCGCGTGTTTAAATCGCAGACGACCAGACGATGGAATCAATATCGGGGGACGCAGGGCCGTCCGCTCTGGCAGGCCTCCTATCACGACCACATCATCCGGGATGAGAACGACCTTCTCAACCACTGGAGCTACATCGAGCATAACCCCGCCCGCTGGGCGGAGGATGAATACCATGTTTGAACGATGAAAGGAACCAACACCACATGGGCTTTTTTGAAAAGATCAAGGCGGGGCTGACCCGCACCAAGGAGAACATCGGACACTCCTTCGACCAGCTCTTCGCCGGAGAGCTGAACGACGACTTCTACGACGAGCTGGAGGAGACGCTGATTCTGGGCGACATGGGGGTGGACACCACCATGAAGGCCGTGGAGGAGCTGCGCCGCCGGGTGAAGGCGGAGAAGATCAAGGACATGGAGGGGGCGCGGACGTGCCTGCGCCGGGTGCTCACCGACATGCTCCAGGTGGGGGAGCCCGCCCTGAAGCTGGACACCACCCCGTCGGTGGCCCTGTTTATCGGCGTCAACGGCGTGGGCAAGACCACCACCATCGGCAAGCTGTCCGCCCGGATGAAGGGGGAGGGCCACCGGGTGCTGATGGCCGCCGCCGACACCTTCCGGGCCGCCGCCGCCGACCAGCTCGAGATCTGGAGCGAGCGCAGCGGCGTGGAGCTCGTCCGCCAGTACGAGGGGGCCGATCCCGCGGCGGTGGTCTTTGACGCCCTCACCGCCGCCAAGGCCCGCAGCGCCGACGTGGTGCTCATCGACACCGCCGGGCGGCTGCACAACAAGCAGAACCTGATGAACGAGCTGAACAAGATCAGCCGCGTCGTGGACCGGGAGCTGCCCGGCTGCGACCGGGAGACCCTGCTGGTGCTGGACGCCACCACCGGACAGAACGGCCTGATCCAGGCCAAGCAGTTCAAGGAGGCCGCGGGCATCACCGGCATCGTCCTGACCAAGCTGGACGGCTCGGCCAAGGGCGGCATTGTCATTGCCATCGCCCAGGAGCTTCAGGTGCCGGTGAAATTCATCGGCGTGGGGGAGGGCATCGACGACCTGATGCCTTTTGAGGCGGAGAAATTTGTCGAAGCCCTTGTTTAAAAAGCAGTATGGGCCGGTGCCCTCATCGGCCCGCATATTGGAGATTGGAGGCCGTAACATGGCGAGAATCGACGGACGGGCGGCGGATCAGCTCCGGCCCGTGGAGATCATCCCCAACATCAATCAATTTGCGGAGGGCTCCTGCCTGATCCGCTGCGGCAGCACCCATGTGCTCTGCTGCGCCAGCGTGGAGGAGGGCGCGCCCCGCCACGTCCCCGAGGGGGAGGGCTGGGTCACCGCCGAGTATTCTATGCTGCCCCGGGCCAACCGGGAGCGATCCCGGCGGGATATCGCCAAGCTGAAGCTGTCCCCCCGCTCCGCGGAGATCCAGCGGCTCATCGGCCGCGCCCTGCGGGCCTGCGTGGACATGAAAAAGCTGGGAGAGCGCACTATTACGATCGACTGCGACGTACTCCAGGGGGACGGCGGCACCCGCACCGCCTCCGTCACCGGCGGGTTTGTGGCGTTGAGTCTGGCCCTGCACAAGCTGGTGATGGACGGTGTCCTGCCAGAGATGCCGCTGACCAACTGTGTGGCGGCGGTGTCCGCCGGTATCGTGGGGGACGAGCTTCTGTTGGATCTGTGCTACGAGGAGGACTCCTCGGCCCAGGTGGATCTCAACTGCGTCATGACCGGCGCGGGGGAGCTGGTGGAGCTCCAGGGCACCGGCGAGGGCCGGCCCTTCACCATCGTGGAGCAGCGCGCCCTGGTGGAGCTGTGCGCCAAGGGCATCCGGGAGCTCCAGAACATTCAGAGACAAGTGTTGGGGGGCTAAATGTATGAAACTGGTATTGGCCAGCAAGAATGCCCATAAGCTGGTGGAGATGAGGGACATCCTCTCCCAGTTGGGGGTGGAGGTGGTGCTGGAGTCCGAGGTGGGCGTCGATGTGGACGTGGAGGAGACCGGCGCCACCTTTGAGGAAAACGCCTTTTTGAAGGCCCGCGCGGTGATGGAGGCCTCCGGCCTGCCCGCCATCGCGGACGACTCCGGCCTGTGCGTGGACGCGCTGAACGGCGCGCCCGGCGTGTACTCCGCCCGCTACGGCGGGCCGGGGCTGGACGACGTGGGCCGCTACCGGCTTTTGCTGGAGAACATGCGGGGGCAGCTGGACCGGCGGTGCCGCTTTGTCTCCGCCATCTGCTGCTGCTTTCCCAACGGGGACCGGGTGGAGGCCCGGGGGGAGTGTCCCGGCACCTTGGCCTACGCCCCCAAGGGGGAGGACGGCTTCGGCTATGATCCCATTTTCTTTGTCCCCGCCCTGAAAAAGACCTTTGCGGAGCTCTCTCCGGCGGAGAAGAACGCCATCTCCCACCGGGGGAATGCGCTCACGGCCTTTCGGGAGAAGCTGGAGCAGTATCTGAACAAGTAAAATGCCTTCCCGCAGGAGGGCAGATCAAAAGGAGACCGGTCTATGGAAGAACTGACAAGCAAGCAGCGGGCCCAGCTCAGGGGTCTGGCCAACAGCATTGACACCATCCTGCACGTGGGCAAGGACGGCATCGGGGACAACCTGGTGAAGCAGGCCGACGACGCCCTGGAGGCCCGGGAGCTCATCAAGGGCAAGGTCCTGGAGAACAGCCTGCTGAGCAGCCGGGAGGCGGCCGAGGCCCTGGCATCGGCCACCCGGAGCCAGGTGGTACAGGTGATTGGAACCAAATTCGTTTTGTATCGTCCAACCCATAAGAAGGACAAAAAGGACAAGATCGTACTGGTGACGGACAGGAAGCGCAAGTAACGCAGAGGAGGGGAAGCCTATGAAGCTCGGCATCTACGGCGGCACCTTCAACCCGCCCCACCTGGGGCACCTGACCTCCGCCCGGCTGGCCCTGGACGCGCTGGGGCTGGACGAGCTGCGGTTTGTCCCGGCGGCGCTGCCGCCCCACAAGCGCCTGCCCCCCGACGCCCCCGGGCCGGAGGCCCGGCTGGAGATGGTGGAGCTGGCCGCCGACGGCCTGCTCCTGCCCGGCCGGGTGAGCGTCAGCGGCATGGAGCTCTCCCGCCCCGGCAAGAGCTACACCGCCGACACCCTGGCGCAGCTCCACGCCCAGAACCCCGGCGCGGAGCTGTGGCTGATGATGGGGACGGACATGTTCCTCACCCTCCAGAACTGGCGGGAGCCGGAGCGGATCACCGCCCTGGCGGGCATCTGCGCCTTTGCCCGCACCCAGGCCGACTGCGGGGAGCTGCTCACCATCCAGGCCGAGCATCTGCGCAAGACCTTCGGGGCGAAGGTGTGCGTCCTCCAACTGCCCCAGGTGGTGGACGTGTCCTCCACCCGGCTGCGGGAGCTGCTGGCCCGCGGCGAGGGTTGGGAGTACCTGTCCCCGGCGGTGTACGGCTATATCCTCCGCCACGGGCTCTACGGGGCGGGGCGGGATCTGAAGCGCCTGCCCGACCGGGAGCTGCGGGCCTGCTCCTACTCCATGATCCGCGCCAAGCGCATCGCCCACGTGAAGGGCACGGAGGAGGAGGCGGTGCGGCTGGCCCGGCGCTGGGGCGCCGACGAGGAGCACGCCCGCCGGGCGGCGATCCTCCACGACTGCACCAAGTATTTGGAACTGGACGAGCAGTTGCAATTATGCGCGAAATATGGTATCGTACTGGACGAATTGGAGCAGCAGGCCGTCAAACTCCTCCACTCCAAGACGGGCGCGTGTGTGGCCCGGCACGTGTACGGGGTGAGCGACGACATCTATGAGGCCATTTTCTGGCACACCACCGGAAAGGCCGACATGACCCTGCTGGAGAAGCTCCTCTATATCGCCGACTACATGGAGCCAACCCGGGATTTTCCGGGGGTGGAGCGCCTGCGGGCGCTGGCCTATGAGGATCTGGACGCGGCGGTGCTCCTGGGGTGCGAGATGAGCATACAGGAGATGGCGGAGCGGGGCCTGCCCGTGCACCCCAATACGGTAAAGGCCCGGGATTGGCTGCGGAGCAAGACGAAAGGAACTAGTGATTGATGAACCCGGAACAGAGAAAGAACCACCGGGGCGGCGCCCGGGTACAGAAGCCGGAGAGTCCCCGGCGGGAAAAAGAGACCAAGCGGGAGAAAAAGCCCGGCCGGCCGCGCACCAAAAAGCAGAAGATTCTGCTGGGGCTGTATATTGCCCTGACGGTGGTGGCGGCCATCATCGTGGCGGGGGCGATTGTGTTCGGCCTCATGAGCGCCCCGCCGGAGGTGGCCCTCCCCACTCCCACCCCCCGGCACACCACCATCATCAACGAGCAGGGTGAGGAGGTAGAGGTGGAGATCCCAGGCCTGTCCGCCGGCCGCAAGGAGCAGTTTTACACCTTCCTGGTGGCGGGCGTCAGCGGCGGCAACACCGATACGATGCTGCTGGCGGCCTACGATGTGCCCAACCAGAAGCTCAGCGTCATGAGCCTTCCCCGTGACACCTATGTCATCTACAACGGCCGCACCGTGATGATCAACTCGGTTTACAGCCGGGGCGGCGGCGAGGAAGGCGGCGTGGAGGCCCTGAAAAAGGCGGTGGGCTCCCTCACCGGCGTGACCCCCGACTTCTATGTATTGGTGGAGTGGGAGGCGGTGGGTGAGCTGGTCGATGCCATCGGCGGCGTATATTTTGACGTGCCGCGGCGCATGTATTACAATGATCTGTCCCAGCACTTCAAAATTGACCTCCAACCTGGCTATCAGCTTCTGGACGGCAACGGTGCCATGGGTGTGCTCCGCTGGCGGCACAACAGCGATGACAGCGGGCACATTCTCAACAGCGGCTACGCCATGGGCGATCTGGGCCGCATCAAGACCCAGCAGGCATTCCTCAAGGAGGTCGTCCGCAAGTGCCTCCAGCCCGATGTGCTGCTGAGCAACCTGATGGACTATATCAGTATCTTCCAGAAGAATGTGACCACCGATCTGAGCGTGGGCAATCTGGCCTACTTCGGCAAGTCGGCCATCGGCAGGCTGGACATGGACAGCGTGGAGTTTGTCACCCTGCCCAACCAGTCCGCTGGGGACGCCCACCTGCTGCCCGTGGGCAGCCAGATTGTGGAGATGGTCAATGAGGGCTTCAACCCCTATCAGTCGGACATCAGCCTGCGGGATCTGAATCTGGCCGGAAAGCGACCCGGCTCCAGCAGCACGGGCACGACGCCCAGGCCCCAGGCTACGCCTAAGCCGGAGACCACGCCCAGCGCAACCTCCGCTCCGGTCGAAAGCCCGCCGGGCACGCCGCCGGCCACGTCCACCCCGGGCGGAAGCCAGCCCCCAGCCATATCCACTCCGGGCGGGCAGACGCCGCCTCCGGTCCAGACCCCGGCGGCCACTCCGGCGCCCGCCGTCCCCTCCGCGGAGCCGACCCCGCCCCCGGCGGAGAACACCCCAGCCATGACGCCGCCCCCGGCCGCCACGCCGGACGGCGGCTACGGACCCGGCATGGTGCCGGTGGAATAAAGGAAGATAGAAACGGATGAATCCTGAGAACAAAAAGACAAGCCGGGGTGGAACGCGGGCTGGAAAGCCCCGCACGCCCCTCACACCGAGGCAGAAGGCCCTGCGCATTGCGTGCCTGGTTTTGGCCATTCTGGCGGCGGTTCTGGTGACGGTTTTCGCCGCCTACCGCCTCCTGGTGGTCAAGCCCTCGCTGCCGGAGCCAGGTGCGGAGCGGCCGGACGAGGACCAAAACTATGAGTTTGGCGAGGGCCCCCGCCTCTCCGGCGACCGCAAGGAGGAGTTTTATACTTTCCTGCTGGTGGGCCAGGACACGGGCGGCGGCGGCAATACCGATACCCTTATGGTGATGGCCTACGACATCCCAAACCAGACCCTAAACGTCATGAGCATCCCCCGGGACACCATGGTGAACGTGCCGTGGGACATCAAGCGCATCAACTCGGTATACAACTACGCGCCCTACTACGATAAGGACGGCATCCAATTTCTCAAGGAGGAGGTCTCCTACCTCATCGGGTTTCAGCCGGACTACACCATCGTGGTGGAGTGGGAGGCGGTGGGCGAGCTGGTGGATGCCATCGGCGGCGTAGAGTTTGATGTGCCCATCGACATGAACTACGACGACCCCACCCAGAACCTGCACATCCACCTGAACGCCGGGCTCCAGGACATCGACGGCGACAAGGCCATGCAGCTTTTGCGCTGGCGGAAGAACTCCGACGCCTATGGAAACGTATACGGCGGCTACCCCAACGGCGATCTGGGCCGCATCGAGACCCAGCAGGCCTTTTTGAAGGCGGTCATTGAGAAGTGCCTCAACAGCATCAGCCTCGGCACCATCCCCAAAATGGCCCAGATCTTCCTGGATAACGTGGACACCAACGGCAGCCTGACGGTGAACAACCTGGCTTGGTTTGCCAAGGAGGCCATCGTGGGCGGCCTGAGCATGGAGAATGTGCACTTTATGACCCTGCCCAACCGGGGGGCCAGCGTCTACAGCCGGACGTACCACAACTACCAGTCCTATGTTACTCCCATTCCGGACGAGATGCTGGAGCTGGTGAATACCTGCTTCAACCCCTATTTGGAGGACATCGAGCTGAACGAGCTGGATCTGATGCAGGTCAACGAGGACGGCAGCCTGTCCTCCACCCGCGGCCATGTGGAGGATACCAAGGCCACCAAGCCCCCCGCGAAGGGGAACTCCGGCAGCTCCAAGCCCACCGACAATCCCGCGCCGGAGGTGCCCGACACCCCGGAGCCGTCGGTCACTCCGACGGCCACACCGGAGGCCACGCCAACGGTGACGCCGGAGACCACGCCCTCCGCCCCGGCGGAGAGCCAGCCCCCCGCCGTAGAGACTCCGGCTGTCACGCCTGCGCCGGAACCCACCCCGGCCGCAACCCCCGTACCCACGCCGGCTCCCACGCCCATCCCCGCCTCCACCCCGGCGCCCGACGTGCCCGTGGACGGCTTTGGTCCCGGCATGGAGCCCATTGAATAGAAGGAGAATGAGATGACTGCAAACGAGATTGCCCTGACCGCCGTGAAGGCGCTGGACAGCAAGAAGGGCCAGGATATCAAGTGCCTGGAGACCGGCCACCTGACCACCCTGGCGGACTATTTTGTGCTCTGCACCGCCACCTCCACCACCCAGATCAAGGCCCTGGCTGACGTCTGTGAAAAGGCCCTCAAGGACGCCGGGGAGCCCCCCCACCATGTGGAGGGCCACCGGGGCGGCACCTGGATCCTGCTGGATTTCTCCTCCGTTGTGGTGCACATCTTCAACGAGGAGGCCCGGGAGTTTTACGACCTGGAGCGCCTGTGGAGCGACGCCGCGCCGGTGGATCTGTCCGGCGTGCTGACCGAAAACTAACGCAAAAAAGCCCGGCGGGACTCCCGCCGGGCTTTTTTTGCGCGGAGAGGGAACCAAACCGCCCGCCCATGCATCTATAGGGTGTCCGGACAAGGAAAGACGAGGTGAGCACATGGAACAGACCAGAGACGGCGCGGGCCGGGCGTCGGCGCGGGAGGAATTTGCTGCGGCGGTGACCGAGCACAGCCACGGCATGTTCCGGGCGGCCCGGAGCATCCTGGACAGCGACGCCGACGCGGAGGACGCGGTGGGCGAGGCTGTCCTGCGGGCCTGGCAGTCCTGGGACCGCCTGCGGGCCCGGGGAGCGGTTCGCGCCTGGCTGCTGAAGATTGCGGTCAACTGCGCCTATGAGCAGCGGCGGAGGGACAGCAGGGTGATCTATACCGACGAGCTGGAGCCGCTGGCCGGCGGCGCGGAGGACGCGCTCCCCGGCGGCCTGTGGGATGCGGTGCTCCATCTGCCAGAGGAGCAGCGGGCCGCCGTGACCCTCTACTACTACGAGGATTTGCCCGTGGCGGAGATCGCCCGGGTGCTGGGGGTGGCCCAGGGAACGGTGAAGTCCCGGCTGGGCCGGGCCCGCCAGCGGCTCAAGGAGCAACTACAGGAGGAGGACAAAATATGAACCGGTTGGATGAACGGTTAAAAGAGCGGGCCCGGCGGGAGGACTGCCCGGTTCCGCAGGGCTTTGACGGGCGCATGGACGCCATTTTGGAGGGGCTGCCGGAGGGACGGAGAAAGCCCGGCCCCCGCCGTCTCCGCCGGTGGGTGGTAGCCGGGGTTCTGGCGGCGGCCCTGTGCGTGGGCGGCGTGGCGGCGGCCTCCGGCGCGCTGGAGCTGATCGCCCGGCCCGGCGGCTTCGGCGGTACGGCGGAGGGCTTCCAGCCCTATTCCGCCGAGGTGGGGGCGTCGGTCACCGACCAGGGCTACACCCTCACCCTGGACGGCATCGGTGTGGACGAGGCGTTTATTACCATCTACGCCACCATCACCGGAGAAGAGCCGATCCCCGACTGGGGCGGCGAGGAGGGGGTGGGGCCCGCGGTCTGGCCACTGAATTTGCGGGCGGAGGGCCGCGAGCTGGAGTCCTGGGGTGCACAGATGGAATGGGAGCGGCTGGACAGCCATACTGTTCAGCTGACCCAGCGCTGCCCGGTGATGACCGTCCTGCCCGCCGTTGTGGAACTGGAGGTATATACCGACCAGCTGGTGCCCCAGGTACGGGGGAACTGGAGCCTTGAGCTGTTGGTGGATAAAACCGCCCCCGATGGAGAGAGTCTGGTGGCGGAGCCGAACCTGCCCTTTACGGTGGACGGACAGCGTATCACTGTGGAGAAGGTGGCAGTGGCTCCCTCCGGGGGAGGGCTGGTGCTGAGCGCCAGGAGTGACCGCCCCTTTACCCACTTCATCCTGCGGGACGACCAGGGAACGGTGCTTCCGCACAGTCCCTACGGCCTTGTGTACGGCAGCCTTCGCACCCGCTCCAATTTCTATGAATTTCAGGGCGGCCGCACCAACATGGCATCCCTCACCCTGGTGCCCTGGGCGGCAGACGGCGGCACGCATCGGGTATCCGGCAGCCTGGACGATCTCCCGCTGACTGACGAGGGAGCGGATAACGGCTATACGCTCCTGTCGCTGGATGTGGGAGAGGAGCAGGCAACGGCGGTGTTTCGTGCAGAGGGAATTCTGGGGCTGAGCGACGCGTACACCCCGGACTTCGGCCTGTTGAATGCTGACGGAGCGGAGCTGGCTTTGGGTGGTGCCAAGGAATGGAAACGCGATATGGAAACCGGAAACTGGATTGTGACTTGGAGCTACCCGGAGATGCTGGCAGGGCAGGTAGCGGGCGTGTGCTTCTGGCAGCCTAACTGTATTCTGCTGGAGGACGAGGCGGTAACCATCCCGCTGAACTGAACACGGGGAAACAGGCCGGCGGCGTGCGGGGGAATTCCCCCGCATGCCGCTTTTTGCCGCTTACTTCGATGGAAATGTGTGTAGTTTATATTTCGTAAAGAGAGATGGCCGTGCTGCTGTAGAACGGAAAGAGGCGGCCTCTGGACGGGTTTAAGAGCAGATGCGCTTCAGGAGGGCCGTCAGCTCTTCCACCTGTTCTGGGGAGGCGGAATAGCGCCGGTTGTCCTGGTAGACGCGCCCCTGGCTGTCCACGCCGAAGGTGCGCCCCTCCTCTGCCGGGGCGGAATAGACCGTGACGGTATAGGCGGCGGGGGAGACGGGGACGCCGCCGTCGGTGAGCCCGTCATAGCGCAGCCGGGTGTCCGCCAGCAGGGAGGACAGCTCCGCCAGCAGAGCAGGCTCGCTGCTCTCGTGGGAGCCATGCCCGCCGCCGTCGCTGCGTTCCACCACTACCTGCCGGAGGGACGCGCCCTCCGCCACGCCGATCCGCTCCCCCAGGGAGGCTGGGCGGAGAAACCGGAGGGCGGCCCCCAGCCCGAGCGTCAGTGCGGCGGCCAGCACCAGCACCGGCCAGAGATACTTCCATTGCACGCCCACGTCCTACACCTCCCCGCAGACGGCGGAAACCAGCTCGGAGAGGGGCTCCGACTGGGTGGAGCGGAGCGCGTAAATCCGGTCCCCGATGTAGATGGCGTTGGTATCCAGGTTGTAGTCAAAGGAGCAGATGATGTTATCCTCCCCGATGATGAGAACCATGCACATGCCGTCCAGGGGGGCGGTGGAGCTCCGCCGGACCAGACGGAGCCGGGCGGTGTCCACCAGAAGCTCCATCTGCTCCAGCAGGGCGGGATCGTACGCCTGATATTCATGGAAGGTACCATTCCCGTCCAGCTCATCCAGGCGCACCACGACCGCCACCTTGGACTCCAGCCCTGTGCGGGCGTCCGCCGCCTCCGCCAGCGAGACCGGGCGGTACGCCCACAGGGTGCCCGCCAGCAGGGCGGCCATCAGCACGGCCAGGACGATTCCGACGATCTGCATGCGCCTGCTTCCCATGTCCATACACGCTCCCTTCTTTGTCGCCTCCATCTTATCTGGATAAGCAGGAAAAGTCAAGCACACCCCTTGCAAACCGGCCGCTTTTCGATTATAATATCACAGATTATATGCCCGTCGCGGACGAGACAGATCGAAAGAAAGCGTGAGAGATTTGAAATACGATTTTGCCGCCATTGAGCCGAAGTGGCAGAAGAAATGGCAGGAAACCGGAGTCTATCAGACCGGGAATCACAGCGACAAGCCCAAGTTCTACGCCCTGGTGGAGTTCCCCTATCCCTCCGGACAGGGCCTGCATGTGGGCCACGCCCGGCCCTACACCGCCATGGACGTGGTGGCCCGCAAGCGCCGCATGGACGGCTACAATGTGCTCTTCCCCATGGGGTATGACGCCTTCGGCCTGCCCACGGAGAACTACGCCATCAAGAACCACATCCATCCGGCCAAGGTGACCCACGACAACATCGAGAATTTCCGCAGGCAGCTACAGATGCTGGGCTACTCCTTCGACTGGAGCCGGGAGGTCAACACCACCGATCCCAGCTACTACAAGTGGACCCAGTGGATCTTCCTCCAGCTCTATAAGCACGGCCTGGCCTACAAGACCACCATGCCGGTGAACTGGTGCACCTCCTGCAAGTGCGTGCTGGCCAACGAGGAGGTAGTGGAGGGCGTGTGCGAGCGCTGCGGCTCCCCCGTCATCCGCAAGGAGAAGAGCCAGTGGATGCTCAAGATCACCGAGTACGCCCAGCGCCTCATCGACGATCTGGACGGGCTGGACTTCATCGAGCGGGTCAAGACCCAGCAGAAGAACTGGATCGGCCGCTCCACCGGCGCGGAGGTCACCTTCCAGGCCACCACCGGCGACGCCATCGTGGTCTACACCACCCGGCCGGACACCCTCTTTGGCGCCACCTATATGGTGCTCTCCCCCGAGCACGAGCTGGTGCGCAAGTGGCTGGAGGGGGGCGCGCTGAAGAACGCCGCCGAGGTCACCGCCTACCAGAAGGCCGCCGCCTCCAAGTCCGACCTGGAGCGCACGGAGCTGAACAAGGAGAAGACCGGCGTGCGCCTGGACGGCGTGCGGGGCGTCAACCCAGTCAACGGCAGGGAGATCCCCATCTTCATCTCCGACTACGTGCTCTCCACCTACGGCACCGGCGCCATCATGGCCGTACCCGCCCACGACGACCGGGACTGGGAGTTCGCCAAGAAGTTCGGCTGCGAGATCATCGAGGTGGTCTCCGGTGGTGAGGACGTGCAGCAGGCCGCCTTCACCGCCAAGGACGACACCGGCATCCTGGTCAACTCCGACTTCCTCAACGGCAAGACCGTGAAGGACGCCATCCCCGCCATGATCCAGTGGCTGGAGGAGAAGGGCATCGGCGCGGCCAAGGTCAACTACAAGCTGCGCGACTGGGTCTTCTCCCGCCAGCGGTACTGGGGCGAGCCCATCCCCATGGTGTACTGCGAGAAGTGCGGCTGGCAGCCCCTGCCCGAGGAGCAGCTCCCCCTGTTGCTCCCCGAGGTGGACTCCTACGAGCCCACCGACGACGGCGAGTCCCCCCTGAGCAAGATGACCGACTGGGTGAACACCACCTGCCCCTGCTGCGGCGGCCCCGCCAAGCGGGAGACCGACACCATGCCCCAGTGGGCGGGCTCCTCCTGGTACTTCCTGCGCTATATGGACCCCCACAACGAGAAAGCCCTGGCCTCCAGAGAGGCCCTGGACTACTGGAGCCCCGTGGACTGGTACAACGGCGGCATGGAGCACACCACCCTGCACCTGCTTTACTCCCGCTTCTGGCACAAGTTCCTGTACGACATCGGCGTGGTGCCCACCAAGGAGCCCTACAAAAAGCGCACCTCCCACGGCATGATCCTGGGCGAGGGCGGCGAGAAGATGTCCAAGAGCCGCGGCAACGTCATCAACCCCAACGACGTGGTGGCCCAGTACGGCGCGGACACCATGCGGCTGTATATCATGTTCATCGGCGACTTTGAAAAGGCCGCCGCCTGGAGCGACAACGCCGTCAAGGGCTGCAAGCGCTTCCTTGACCGGGTCTGGAACCTGGCGGAGAACCTCACGGAGGAGGCGGGCTGTTCCAAGGCCAACGAGAGCGCGGTGCACAAGACCATCAAGAAGGTGTCCGACGACATCGAGGCCATGAAGTTCAACACCGCCATCGCCGCCCTGATGGCCCTGGTGAACGACTTCTACCAGAACGGCTGCTCCAAGGGCGACTACGCCGCCCTGCTGCTCATGCTCTCCCCCTTTGCCCCCCACATGGTGGAGGAGCTGTGGGAGACCCTGGGCTTTGCAGCCGAGAAGGGCGGCATGGCCTGCCAGCAGAGCTGGCCCGCCTACGACGCCAGCAAGACCGTGGACGCCGAGGTGAATATGGCCGTGCAGGTGTGCGGCAAGCTCCGCGGCACCATCACCGTCCCCGTGGACAGCGGGGAGGAGGCCGTGGTGGCCGCCGCCCTGGCCGATCCCAAGGTGCAGAAGTTCACCGAGGGCAAGAAGCTGGTCAAGACCATTCTGGTACCCAATAAGCTGGTCAACCTGATTGCGAAGTGAGCTGGTGAGGAGCCGCCGTTTTTCCAGGAACAGTAAAAACAGAATGCTGGAAATCAAAATCCGCTCTTGACAACTGCAAAAGGATCGAATACAATGGTTCTGTTAAAGCCATATCTATGTGGCCCTTTGGCGGTGGAATCCCGCCGCTTCGGAGGGAGGGGAAGTCAATGTCGGAAGTCCATGTGAAGGACGGCGAGTCCTTGGAGAACGCACTCAAGCGCTTTAAGCGCAGTTGCGCCAAGTCGGGCGTTCTGGCCGAGGTTCGCAAGCGTGAGCACTACGAGAGCCCGAGCGTCAAGCGCCGCAAGAAGTCTGAGGCCGCCCGCAAGAACCGCAAGAAGTATTACTAAGAATCACAAACCCCCGCGCCGATTCGGCGCGGGGGTTTGTTGCATCCCGGGAAGGGCTTGTGTCAGGATTCCATCTCTCCCCTGGCCCACGCCATGAGGGCGGGCAGGGTGCAATCCTTCCCCAGCAGGGCCCGCTCCTCCGGCTCCAGCTTGGGGAGCAGGGACTGGCGGGCGGCCGTATATTGGCCGCTCCTCCGGCAGTGGGCCAGCCGCAGGGCAAAGAAGGCCGCCTTTTGGAGGGCGGGGAGGGCCGCCTCCGGCTGGGCGTCAAAGAGGGCGGTGTGGCAGGCGGCATGGTAGAGGGCGGAGGCCGCCGCCCGAACGGCCTCGTCCAGCGTCTCCTTCCCCATGGGGGGCAGCAGTTCCTCCAGAGAGCCGTAGACCGGGAGGGTGTCCAGCCTGAGCTGGAGGGCGTCGAAGGCGGGCCAGGCAGCCAGGGCCGCCCGGTCGCAGAAGAAGCCGCAGGCCCGGTCAGCGAAGGGCATCTTCTCCAGCACACCCCGGCAGGCGGCCAGCTCCGCCGCCCCCAGCGCGTCCAGCACCACCACCAGATCCACGTCGCTCTCCGGCCCAGCCTCCCCCCGGCCGAAGCTGCCCTGGATGCCAACAAAGGCCACCCGGCCGGGCAGGGCCTCCAGCAGCGGCGGGAGAAAGGCGTCCATCCACGGTCTCCAATCCATTGCTCTGTCCTCCTTTTTTATTTTGAAAGGACAGTATAGCAGAAAACGCCCCGACGGACAAGGGCTACTTCAACAGCTCGGGAAGGAGATCATCCACCTGAGGATAGGCCAGCACGGCGCTGGAGATGCCCAGATTGCGGGCCACCTGGAGCTTCTTGCGGATGGAGCCTGCGTCGTCGAACAGAACGAAGTGGGCCCCGTTCTGCCGGGACATGTAGGTGAAGTAGTGGGCGCACAGCTCGCTGGAGAAGAACACCGACGGAGCCCGTTCCTCCAGCCGCTGGCGCAGCTCCTCCCGGGTGAGGGGCATCCCCTGGCCGGTGGGGGAGGGGAGAAAGAAGTCCTCCGCCACCCGCTCCACCGCCAGGGCCACCCGGGCCGCGCCGAAGCGCTCCACCGCCTCCTGAAGGCGCTGCTGGAGGGAGCCGCCGGACAGGGCGGAGGGGATGAGGGCGATGGCGGAGTCGGAAAAGGGGGCGTAGGCCTCGGTCACGTAGAGGGGCCAGCCCCGCTTTTTGGTCAGCTCGCCCAGCGTGCGCACCGCCTGGGCCAGCACCTGGAGGGGATGGCCCTCAAAATCGCAGAGAATACCGTCATACCCTCGGGCCATGCACTCCCGCAGCACCTCCTGGCAGAAGGGCCCGGCCTCGCCGCGGCCGTCGAAGCCGGTGTTGTCAATGACCATCAGGCCGCCCCGCACCGATACCGGGATGCTGGCCCGGAACAGGTGGGGCCCGCCCCCCACCCGGTAGGCAACGTGGGCCACTGGGAGGCCGAAGCGCAGGGCGGCCCGGCACTGGTCGGGCGGCGCGGTGAGAAGAAGCTTCATGCTGGTTTGCATATCTTAGGTACCCCCTTGTCCAAGTTCTGAAAAACGTGGTATAATCACTTATATGCGGACAAGACGGAGAATAGAAGAGGTGAAACCATGGCGCTTCCCATCCTGGCCCACTGGGCGGGCCGGAGCATTTTCGACATCGAGCCCGCCGCCCTGGCCCGGCGGGGCATCCGCCTCCTGCTAGCCGATCTGGACAATACCCTGGCACCCTATGGGGAACCGGAGCCCACACAGGCGGTGAGGGACTGGGCGGCGGCCCTGGGAGAGCAGGGGATCACCCTCTTTGTGCTCTCCAACAACCGGCACCCGGAGCGGCCCCGCCGGTTTTCCCAGGCGCTGGGCGTGCCCTTCCTGGGCCACGCGGGCAAGCCGAAGCCGGGGGGCTTCCGGCGGGCCATGGAGCAGATGGGCTGCACGCCGGAGCAGACTGCCATCGTGGGGGATCAGCTCTTTACCGACATTCTGGGCGGGCGGAACGCCGGGGTGTTCACTCTGCTGGTGGAGCCTATCCGCCTGGCGGGCAATCCGGGGCGCTACCTGCGCTACGGAGCGGAGTGGCCCTTCCGCATGTGGAGCAAAAGGAGGACAAAACCGTTATGAGCGCAATCTTCGGCCCGGCGGGCAACGCCGAGTCCTTTCCTTATAAATCCTCGGCAGACGCCCCCCGCTGGCTGGCGGAGCTGGGACTGGACTGCTATGAGTACCAGTGCGGCAAGGGGGTCAATGTCCGGGAGGAGACCGCCAGGAACATCGGCGCGGCGGCGGTGGCGGCGGGCATCCGCCTGTCCCTCCACGCCCCCTACTTCATCAACCTGGCAAACCCCGACCCCGAGAGCCTGCAAAAGACCATCGGTTACATCACCGCGGCCTGTCAGGCGGCGGACTGGATGGGGGCGGGCCGGGTGGTTATCCATTCCGGCGCGCTGATGAAGCGTACGCGGCGGGAGGCCCTGGACATCGCCCTGCGCTCCCTGAAAGCGGTGATAGCTGCCTGCGACGACGCCGGCTATGGACACATCGCCCTGTGCCCCGAGACCATGGGCAAGATCAACCAACTGGGGGATCTGGACGAGGTGCTGGAGCTGTGCACCCTGGACGAGCGGCTGGTACCCTGCGTGGACTTCGGCCACCTTTACGCCCGCTCCCTGGGGGAGCTGGAGGGGACTGCGGCCTGCGCGTCCATGCTGGACCGCATCCGGGAGGTACTGGGGGAGGTGCGGGCCGGTGTCTTCCACAGCCACTTCTCCAAGATTCAGTTTACCCCCAACGGGGGCGAGAAGATGCATCTGACCTTCGCCCAGGACGACTTCGGGCCCGACCCCGCCCCCCTCATGGCGGAGGTGGCCCGCCGGGGCTGGAGTCCCACCTTCATCTGCGAAAGCGCAGGCACCCAGGCAGAGGACGCGCTGACTATGAAAAAGTTGTATCAGGCATGTCAGAAGTGAGGGGATGGGGCGCTTTCGCAGGGGCCGGAGCGGGGCGGCGCTTTGCGCCGTACAAGCGTTTTCCCGAAGGGAAAACCTTGATGCCGGGCGAATTCAGTTCGCCCGTGCAGATGAAGGGGCCGGGGCCCCCGGCGGGCCTTGGCCCGCTGGGGCAAGCGCAGGCACCCAGGCGGAGGACGCGCTGACCATGAAGCGGCTGTACCAGGCCGCCTGCGGCTGACGGCGGGCGGTGCGGGTATCCGCCATTTACGTGAGAGAACTATACAGATTGCATGTAATAGAAGGGAAGGTTTTACCATGAATCATCTGAAACAGATTGCGGCCAGGCTGCCGGAATATGGCCTCGATGCCATGCTGCTCAACAGCGAGCCCGGGGAATACTATGCCGTGGGCTTCCACGGAGAGGGCAATGTGGTGGTGACGGCGCAGGGGTGCTTTTACTTCACCGACTCCCGCTACATTGAGGCTGCCAATCACCTCATCACCGGCGCGGAGATCGCCATGACCGGCCGCAGCCGCAACTACCGGGCTATGGTGCAGGAGGTCGTCGACCGCTGCCGCATCCGGAAGCTGGGCTTTGAGGAGGGCTATCTGTCGGTGGCGGACTATAACCTCTGGAAGGAGGGCCTCACCGCCGAGCTGGTGCCCGCTCAGAAGCTGGTGGACGCCCTGCGGGCGGCCAAGGACGACGGGGAGATCGCCCTGATGACAAAGGCCCAGGAGATCACCGACCGCGCCTTTTCCGAGATCCTGAAGTTTATCCAGCCCGGCATGACCGAGCAGGAGATCGCGGCCAAGCTCCAGTACGATATGCTTCGCTTCGGTGCGGAGAAGATGAGCTTCGACCCCATCGTGGTTTCCGGCCCCAACGGCAGCCTGCCCCACGGCATCCCCAGCGCCAAGCAGGTGCAGCAGGGCGAGTTCATCACTATGGATTTCGGCTGCAAGTACGGCGGATACTGCTCCGACATGACCCGCACCGTGGCCCTGGGCGAGCCCACCGGGGAGATGCGGAAGGTCTATCAGACCGTGCTGGAGGCCCAACTGGCGGGCATCGCCGTGACAAAGGCCGGCGTGCCCGGTAAGAGCATCGACGCCGCCGCCCGCAAGGTCATCGAGGACGCGGGCTACGGGGAGTATTTCGGCCACGGCTACGGCCACAGCCTGGGCATCGAGATCCACGAGTCCCCCAACGCGAACACTCGGGAGGAGACTTTGCTGCCTGTGGGCGCCGTGGTGTCCGCCGAGCCGGGTATCTACCTGCCCGGGAAATTCGGCGTCCGCATTGAGGACGTGACGGTTTTGACCGCCGACGGCTGTATGGTCCTCACCAAATCCCCCAAAGAGCTGATTATTCTGTAAAAACCCTTGCAAATAAGGGAAGAATGGGGTAAAATAGCGTAGCTGAATTTTGAGAAACCTTATTTTGGAGGATGAATACCAATGCCTACGATTACTGCCAGTGATTTCCGGAACGGCGTGACCTTCGAGATGGACGGTCAGGTGATGCAGGTGGTGGAGTTCCAGCACGTGAAGCCCGGCAAGGGCGCGGCCTTTGTGCGCACCAAGATGAAGAACGTCATCACCGGCGGCGTGACCGAGACCTCCTTCAACCCCACCGCCAAGTTCGAGCAGGCCTATGTGGAGCGCAAGGACATGGAGTACAGCTACAACGACGGCGATCTGTACTACTTCATGGACCCCGAGACCTACGATCTGGTACCCATCGGCGCCGAGCTGCTGGGCGACAACTTCCGCTTTGTGAAGGAGAACATGGTCTGCAAGATCAACTCCTATAAGGGCAAGATCTTTGCGGTGGAGCCCCCCACTTTTGTGGAGCTGGAGATCACCGAGACCGATCCCGGCTTCCGCGGCGACACGGCCACCAACGTGACCAAGCCCGCCACCCTGGAGACCGGCGCTGAGATCAAGGTGCCCCTGTTCATCAACCCCGGCGACAAGATCAAGATCGACACCCGCACCGGCGAGTATCTGGAGCGCTGCAAGGCCTGATCGCCTGCCGGACTTCTGCGGAGGCGGAAGGGCATCGGCGGGTGTCGGGGGCCCCGCGCAGCGGGGCGCGCCTCCGGCGCACACAAGGGTTTTGCCGGAGGCAAAACCTTGGCGCAAGGCGGAATTCAGTTCCGCCGCGCAAATGAAATCAAAGGGTTCCCACGCAAAGCGTGCTTTGCGTGGGATTCACCCGCCCCGGCGAGTACCTGGAGCGCTGCAAGGCCTGATTGCCTGCCGGGCTTCCGCGGAAGCGGAAGGGCATCGACGGGTGTCGGGGGCCCCGCGCAGCGGGGCGCGCCTCCGGCGCACACAAGGGTTTTGCCGGAGGCAAAACCTTGGCGCAAGGCGGAATTCAGTTCCGCCTTGCAAATGAAATCAAAGGGTTCCCGCGCAAAGTGTGCTTTGCGTGGGACTCACCCGCACCGGCGAGTACCTGGAGCGCTGCAAGGCGTAAGCGCCCGAACGCCCTGGAACAGGCGCACAGCGAACCGCGCAGACGAAAAAGCAGTTGTGCCGTAGGCGCAAGATGTTTTTTGCGGAGCGGTAAGCAGTGTGCCGTCGCGGAGGGTGTGAGGCGTGATAGCTGACGCTGTAAAGGCGCATCGTTTTGTGAAGGCCCTTTGGGCCGCCTGTGAAAAGGAGATTATTATGACTATTTCTGAGAAGGTCGCGTATCTGAAGGGTCTGGCCGAGGGCCTGGATCTGGACACTGCCAAGTCCAAGGAGGGCAAGCTCATCTCCGTAATGATCGGCATCCTGGAGGAGATCGGCATGTCCATCGAGGATCTGGAGGAGAACACCGTCGCCCTGGGCGAGGAGATCGACGCCATCTCCGACGACCTCTCCGACGTGGAGAAGGCCGTGTTTGACGAGGATGACGACGACGATGACTGCTGCTGCGGCGACGAGGAGGACGATTTTTTTGAGGTGGACTGCCCCAACTGCGGCGACACCCTGATGATCGACGAGTCTGTCCTGGAAGAGGGCGTGATTCAGTGCCCCGGCTGCAGGCAGAAGTTTGCGCTGGATCTGTCCGACGACTGCTGCTGCGGGGACGGAGACGAGGATGGCTGTGGCTGCGGCTGTGAGGAGCACGACCACGACTAATAGAACCCCCTGAGCGGGCGCCCCGAGTGGGCGTCCGCTCTTTTTTGCGGAACTACGCAGGACCGCGCCCCATAGCGCCTGCTTTTTGTAGAAAACAGCACCGGTCCCTCTCTTGCGCGGCCCTGGATACCATAGTATAATGAAGGAGTTAACTTAGGTAAACTAAATTTTTTGAGTGGAGCGGCTATGAGAACTCAGACGGAACAGAACGAGAGAACCCTGGAGGAGGTGGCGCCGGGCGAGCGCGGTGTTATTCTCCAGGTTGGCAATGAAAACGGCCCGGTGAAGCGGCGGCTGGTGGATATGGGGCTGACTCCGTGCACCGAGGTCACGGTGCGCAAGGTAGCCCCTTTCGGCGATCCGGTGGAGCTCAACCTGCGGGGGTACGAGCTGTCCCTGCGCAAAGCGGACGCGGCCCAGATCCGGGTGGCAACCGGCGCGGAGGGGGAGCGGCGCGCCCAGACACGGCGGCGGCGCATCGGCATGGTGCAGCACATTCCGGACGAGGAAACCCTCCGCCGGATGGATGCCGACCACGCCCATGAGGCGGCGGAGCACGGCGGCGTGCCCGACTACGCCAGCCACGACACACGGGAGATGAAGCTGGCCCTGGTGGGCAACCCCAACTGCGGCAAGACCACCCTGTTCAACGCCCTCACCGGCTCCAACCAGTACGTGGGCAACTGGCCGGGCGTGACAGTGGAGAAGAAGGAGGGCCGGGCCCAGGTGGAAGGCAAGTCCGTCACAGTGGTGGATCTGCCCGGCATCTACTCCCTCTCCCCCTACTCCATGGAGGAGATTGTTGCCCGGGACTTCATCGTGGGGGAGCGTCCCGACGCCATCATCGACATCATCGACGCCACCAACATTGAGCGCAACCTCTATCTGACCGCCCAGCTTCTGGAGCTGGAGCGGCCTATGGTCATAGCGCTCAACTTTATGGACGAGGTGGAGAAGCACGGCGACCACATCGACGTGGCGGGGCTGTCCAAGGCCCTGGGGGTGCCGGTCATTCCCATCACTGCCCGGTCAGGGGAGAACATTCAGACTCTGCTGGAGGCGGCCCACCGGCAGATGCACGTGGGCGTCACCATTGAGCCGGATGATCTGTACGACGGCTTTACCCACCAGATCCATCACAAGGTGGGCGAGCTGATCCACGACAAGGCCTACGCCGCCCATATCCCCGCCCACTGGGCGTCTATCAAGCTCATCGAGGGGGACGCCCTGGTGGAGAAAGCCCTGGGCCTGTCTCAGAGGGAGCGGGACGAGCTGGAGGCCGTCTGCCGGGAATATGAGGGGGCCTATGATCTGGGCGACCGGGAGACCTTGATCGCCGACGCCCGCTACCAGTTCATCCAGACCGTGGTGGCCCAGTGCGTCAGGCGGGGCCGCCCTCTGGGGGCGCCCACCCTGTCCGACCGCATTGACGCCATCGTGACCCACAAGGTTCTGGCCATCCCGGTGTTCCTGCTGATGATGCTGTGTATGTTTGCCCTCACCTTCGGGCCGGGGCAGATGCTGGCCGACGGGGTGGACGCCCTTATCGGCGGCTGGTTTGCCGGGGGTGTCCGCTCCCTCCTGGCCGCCGCGGGTACTGCACCGTGGGTGGAGGCCCTGCTGGTGGACGGCGTGATCGCCGGTGTGGGCGGCGTGCTCACCTTCCTGCCCCAGATCGCCATTCTATTTCTGTTCCTGTCCTTCCTGGAGGATTCAGGCTACATGGCCCGGGCGGCCTTCATTATGGACCGGCTGCTGCGGCGCTTCGGACTGTCCGGCAAGGCGTTTATCCCCATGCTCATGGGCTTCGGCTGCACCGTCCCGGCAGTCATGGGAGCCCGCACCATGGAGAACGAGAAGGACCGCCGCATGACCATCATGCTGGTTCCCTTTATGTCCTGCTCCGCCCGGCTGCCGGTGTACGGCCTGCTCACCGCCGCCTTCTTCCCCCAATACGGAGGGCTGGTGGTATTTTCCCTCTATCTGCTGGGCCTGCTCTTCGCCATCGGCTCGGGCATCCTCCTCAAGAAGCTGGTTTTCCAGGGAGAGCCCGCCGCCTTCGTGCTGGAGCTGCCCCCCTACCGCCTGCCCACCCTCAAAAATATCGCCCTCCACGTGTGGGAGAAGGTAAAGGGCTTCCTGGTGAAGGCGGGTACCCTGATTCTGGCCATGAGTGTGCTGCTCTGGTTCCTCCAGTCTTTCGGCTTTGAGGGCGGGACCTTCGGCATGGTGTCCAGCGAGGAGTCCTCCATCCTGGGCTTCGTGGGCGGCCTCCTGGCTCCCCTGTTCGCCCCCTTGGGCTTCGGCACCTGGCAAGCGGCGGTGGCCCTGCTCACCGGACTGGTGGCCAAGGAGATGGTGGTCTCCTCCATGAGCATGTTCTACGGCTTTTCTGTCACTGCCAGCGGTGCGGCGATTGCCGCCGCCCTGGGCGGCACCTTCCAAAGCCCCCTGGCCGCCTATTCCTTCCTGGTGTTTGTCCTGCTCTATGTGCCCTGCGTGGCGGCGGTGTCCACCATCCGCAAGGAGATGAACTCCACCAAATGGACCCTGGCCTCCATCGGCTGGCAGTTGGGGGCCGCCTGGCTGGGCTCCTTCCTGGTCTATCAGCTCGGCTCTCTTGTGCTGCGGGTGATAGGATGTTAAAATATATCGTATATACCGGTGTGGCGGCGCTGATCGTATGGGCGGCGGCCTACCTGATCTACCGTTTCCACCAGAGTCTGAAGGGCAAGCGGGGGTGCGGCTGCGGCGGATGCCCGTCCTGCCCCCACACCCGCTGCCGCCACCGCAGGACATAGGAGCCGATGCCCACATCGGCCCGCATCAAGGAGGCGCTCTTATGGACCATCAACTCAAACAGCTTCAGGACTGGATCAGCGAGAGCCGGCATATCGTCTTTTTCGGCGGCGCGGGGGTGTCCACAGAAAACGGGTAATTAGTCCCTAATATGTGCAAAAAATTTAGACGTTAAATGTCACGCCCACAACATGGTTGTCCTCCACCCGAATCTCCTTGATTATTGACCGCCACAAGCGGCGCTGATCATCCTTTTCGAGTGTCCTGTATATCGCCTCAAAGTCCGTATCAAGGAAGGCTCTCAGTTTCCCAATATCAGGAGCCTTTTCCGCCTCGTATTCCGATTCCAATGCCTTTGCGATATCCTCTTTCAGCTTCGCCGCCATTGCTGTATATTCATCGTCCGGCATGTTCCCAGCGAAGTATGCAACGTTCAGGCGGCGGAGCTGTTCTTTTGCTTTCGCTACATCAAACTTGATGATCCGCTTTTTCTTTTTGGATGATGCGCCGACCTCCGTTTCGGAGATGTATTCCTCGATCATTTCGCGTATATGCTCAAGCAGATACTTTTCTGTTTTCTTCTCTGATACGCTGGAGCGGTATGTGCATCCTGTATTGTCGCGCCCGTGATTACAGCGATACGCATTGTATTTGATGCTCCGGTCATTTGGGTATGACTTATATGTTGCTTTGAGTGTGTGGCCGCAACTCGGGCAGGTGATGAGCCCCGAGAAAAGGTACACATTCCAAGCCTGGGCCTTTTTGATCAAGTTCTTCCTATCCTGAATCTTTTTCCAGTTCTCGCGGCTCACATAGGCAGGGCAGAAGTCCGGTATACCCTCGAATGTCCCGCAGTATATTTCAAGCTTTCCGGTTCGCAGCCACTCCTTCGCAGCTCGTGTCGTACCATATTCCGCGTTTACCAAGAATCCGGCCCGGCGGACGCTGTTGTATTTCAACGCATACTCCCAAAAGGCGGTAATTGCGGCCTCAAGTTCGGGGTCTTTGACCAATTTTCGCAGGCCGTCCACGATTTCCGCCTTATAGCCGATTGGGACGCGGCCATACGGGTATTCTCCACGGTTTACTTTACTATTGAATACGAACTTGATACGCTCGGATGTTCGGTCTGCCTCGTTCTCTGCTACAGATAGCATGATGTTAACCTTGAGGCGACCGTCCGCCGTTGCGGTATTATAGTCCTCCATGGTGGCCTGCCAAGTCACATTATTTTCGTCCAAGACAGCCTGAACCTGGTGATACTCCCACACATTACGGAACCAGCGGTCAAGCTTTATGAAGAGGATTCGGTCAATCTTCCCGGCCCGCACATCGTCCAACAGCTCTTGCATGACTTTCCGCTTCAAGGCTGGCTTCCTGGCCGAAAAACCCTCATCCCGGTATGTGCCCACGACCTTATATTTCTTTTCCTTAGCGAAGTGTAGAAGTTCGTCCTCCTGCGCCTGCAAGCTATATCCATGAAGCGCCTGCTCCTCGGTAGATACGCGGATATATAGCGCAACTCTGATAATGCGGTCTATTTCTGCTTTCATTGACAATCTCTCCCTAGTTCGCTATAATAGGAGAGCATAAATGCTCCATTAGCGTGGTTATAGTTGTTTATGCAAAGCCCCAGGGTGTTCCGGCACCCTGGGGCACTTTTATTTTATAGGCCAAGGATTTCCTTTTTCTTGGCGTCGTATTCGTCCTGTGTAATAGCCCCGGCGTCTAGCAATTGCTTGAATTTCAGTAGCTCATCTGCGGAGCTTCCGGCCCCATGTTGAGCAGAGGTGTGACGTTGGCTGTCTACAATGACGGACAGTAGAGCCACGATCTGTTCCCCGAGTTGCTTGCTTGATTTATGGGTAAGCCCTCCTCGCTTTGTTTCAGCGGTAATCAGGGGGATTTCAACCTTAGAAACGAGCGGATTCCGCATATTTATGACAACTGCCATTCTATTGACCATGTCCTTTTGCTTTTTCCCGATTCCGCTGCCGACGATGGCACCGACTCCGCCGAACACAGCACCGCCGACAATGGCAGATCCAAGGCCGCCTTTCGTAATTGAAACGCCATCCTCCACCAGTTCAAAGTCCAGAATATCAGAGAACGGGAAAAGGTCTGGGTTCTTTTTGTCTAGGCAGGGTGAGCACCAAGTTTGAGCCCTGCGGTCTATCATCAAATAATTGCCGACCCGGTCAGTTGGGGAAAACGACTTGTATGCTACTGCGTTGCGATCTCTTTCTTGTATATGATCTGATATTTGCTTGACGGTCATGAGCGGCAGAGAAGTAGCAAGCGGACTACATTTCGCCCGGCATGCCCCGCAAACCACACCATCAGTCACCTGTAGTTTACCAAGCATGGACACTTTCCCGCCGCAGAGTGAACATGTTTCTTTGTTCCCAAATAGTCCCATCTTATTTGCTCCTCTTTTACCCGCTCCTAAGAGCGGGCTTTTTTATTGCGCTTTTTTTAGTTCGGCCAGCTCCTTGCTCATGGAGCGGATCACCTGTTTCAAGAGAGCCACGTCGTCCTCTATGGCCTCTATTCTGGTCATGGGAGTTAGCTTTGCCTGCACGTCTTGTAACCCCTCAGCCAGCAAGTCAAACTTCGGCATAACATCTGAATCAAAATAGGCAATCATACGCTTTTCAGATGCCCGGATGGATGCGTCAATCATGGTCTGGATGGACTGTAGGTCTTTTTCGTCTAACATGTGTAACCCCCCCTAGAAATATAGCTCCGTCGCAAGATTCCCGTGTGTGTACCAGCAAACGGCCTTTCGCATGAAATCCTCGGTAACTCCAAAATGCTCGGCTAAAGACCAGATATCGGTGTAACCATCCGCAACGGCTACATCCAAGTCCTCCATTGAAAGGATCTCTTTAATAGACCATTTATCTGCCCGGTTTTCATGCTTCTGTCTAATATCACAGGCAGCATGCTTGTTATAAAAACTTCCTGTCATGCAATGTCCCAACTCATGTGCTAGTTTAACTTTCTCATCTGTTTCATTTTCCAGTTTGAAAGGATCGATCGCTATGTAGCAAATACCATCATCATCCATGATAGACAAAGCTTCTCTCTTTTTTAGCTTATAGCAGTCTACAGCGATATTCTCTTCTTCGGCCAGCCTGTAGAGAGCTGAAAGCGTAATCATTGCTTCTTCTTTTTCCTTTCTGCAACAAAAGCGGCGTATCTTCGCACGTCCTCCAAGTCTTCGTCGTCTATGTCGCGTGAATCACCCCAAAGGGCAAATTTAATATCAGCATCGCTGATTTTGCGCTCACCCTCTTGGGTGGGCAATTTTTCTTTTCCGATAAGTTCTTCTACTGATAAGCCAAGATAAGACGCAATAGCTGCCGCTTTTTCAGCCTTTAATGTTGTTGACCGCCCCTTACGTAACTCAGTGAGTGTGCTCCTGCTTATGTGCAAGTCATCGCACATTTTACTTCCTGGTATTCCAATCTCCTTCAATCGAGCATCAATTACATCAGATAACTTGCCCATGAAAATACCCTCCGATTTGTGCAATTAGACAAAATACAAAAACATGTATTTATTTAGTTGACAAATACAAAACACTGTATTATCCTATGGGCAGACAGTACAGTGAATTGTATTTTGATTGGTAGCAAGATCATAATAATACAATAATTTGTACTTGTCAATAATTTTGCGTAGAGAGGAGTGGATTTGTCACTATGGCTGAATATACGAGTTTTGGTTTGGCGGTTAAGACGAAACTGCTTGGCCCCCCTGTAAAAACTCAGAAGCAACTTGCCGCACAGGTATCTGAGCGTACCGGACTTTATGTGGATGATTCGTACATTTCTAAAGTCTTGACTGGGCGGCGCAAGGGGGCAAAAGTTACTAAAGCCATCCAAGAGATTTTAGATTTACCAGATGGCCCAAATGATAGCACATAATAAGTCCGATAAAACGGACAATAGACTCACCCATATGTGTGGAATGAAAGAAGGCAGTTAACCAAATGGAGAAAACCTTGGATCGTTACGGTCTGGCGCAGGTAGTCATCAAAGACGCCATCAATGGTGAGGCGGAGATTTACATCGACGGCCACCGTGTGACCGGCGTCATCGGCTATAAAATCGAACAGGACGCGGGGGTAAACCGGGTGCCGCTCCTGACAATGCAGGTCAACTGCCAATTAAACCTAGATTGCGGAGCGATTCCCGTTTTACCCGAGCCGTGGACATGGTTCTATGCGCCGAAGGTTCCGAATTTTACCGATGTTCGGGACATTCCTTGCAAGCCTGAGTAAACCCGACCGTGGCGCTTAACTTCGCACATGAGTGTGAAATAAATCACAGAAAGGAGCATGTATGGACAAGGCTTTAAGAGTACGGCTGGAAGATGCCGAGCAGATTTTATCTGACGTATCTATCAAGTGTTGCGAAGTCCTGAACCTGATTTCTGTTCATGGCGTGACGGACGCACACAGAGAAGCACTCCACATCGCCGCAAGGGTCGTATATCTCGCAGAGCTCGGCAGGAAAAAAATTCGCCAGGGTCTGCAAGATACAGACCCCAGCGAATGCGGTTAGGTCACTTCCCAACCAGACAAGTCATCTGGGACACCATCGACCAGCCCTGCAAGGCTGTCCCACTCCGGGCATCCAGTAACGTGCTGCAACACGTTATCGGCCTGTGCCTGCGGAGTATCGCAAGACTCCCAGATGTCGCCGCCGAAGAGCAGACCATACTTCCCATTGCTCAACGGCACTATAGATAGCTTCCCTATGGGGCTATCGTAGACCCACAAAAAATCTCACCTCCTTCCGCCGGTATTCTATCACCGGACGCGGGAGGTCACAAGAAAAATGAACAGGAGATTGAGCTGAAATGAACTATTTGACTGACGAGCAGGTGGAGCAAGAGATTGAGCGCCTGCGCAACTCTCCCTATGTGGCACTAGCCCGAAAAGAGCAGTATGTCCGGTGCCAACGTAGGCAGGCACTTTACAGTTTGCGTCACCTGGAGAAGAAAGGAAAGTCGCTTGCAGCATCCGGCATCACCATGGATATGTTGGATGCTACCATGGAGGATTAGACAACACTGAAACGTGATCTTAATCACAGAAGGGAGCCCGCCATGAATGGAACAGAGCTGACCAGAGAGGAAAAAACCGCTGTTGTCAATAAGTTTTTCTCTGAACTTGCTGACATCCTCAGCGAGAAATATGGGTGTGATATCAAGATAAGGCCATTAACGCAATCAATTCCATTGGATTTGATGTGCCAGACTGGGTTCCGCTTATCGGCGGCAAGGGATTCCATATCAACATCCCGAACATCCCGCTTCTTGCTACCGGCGGCTTCACCAATGGCCCGTCCATCGCGGGCGAGGCTGGAACCGAGGCAGTTATCAGCTTTGACCCGGCCTATCGGGCGCAGAACTTGGCATACTGGGCCAAGGCTGGTCGCATGCTTGGTGCGGACGAGGACGGGACATCGTTCAGCTTGTCCGGCGGAAGCTCCGGTGGGGACGTGAACCTGGGCGGCGTGACCTTCGCGCCCAATATCACAGTTACCGGGCAGGCCGACAAGGAGAGCATCATGGATGCCATCGAGGCCGAATATCCGGAATTTATCGACATGCTGGAAGCGTGGTTCGCAGGAAGGGGGAAGCCGGTCTATGGCTAGTATTCACACTACCGTTGAAGGCGACACCTTCGACGGCCTGGCGCTGGCGTATTTCGACGATGAGAAGCAGTCCAGCGCCATCATCCAGGCCAACCCCGACCATTGCGGCACGCTGGTCTTCGGGGCCGGGGTTGAGCTATATATCCCGGACGAGGCAGCTATAACACCACCTGAGACCCTGCCACCCTGGAGGCGTGAGACATGATAAGGATTACCTATAAAGGTGTGGACATCACTGAGAGCGTATCCATCAACCGCTGCTACCACGACATGTATGCCGCCGGTCGGGCTGATACTCTCAACCTGCGTGTGAATGATGTGGATAACTTGTGGGATAAGTGGACACCCGCCGTCGGGGACGAGCTCAAGGTGGACTATGGCACCATCGGCACCGGAACCATGTTTCTTGCGTCTGCGACGCCGCGCAACGGGACATATGACCTGTGCGCGTGGTCGGCCCCTGCATCCGGTTACGAGGTGCAGAACAAAGCGTGGAAGCAGGTTCGCTTATCTCAGATAGGGGCGGAAATCGCCGCCAATAACGGCCTGTCCTTCGCCTCCTACGGGGTGGATGACAGGCTGTATCCCTATCTGCTCCAGTCCGGGGTGAGCGACTTCGCGTTTCTCAACCGGATCTGCACTTTGGAGGGCTGTGCCTTCCTGGTGTACGACAAGAAGCTGGTCGTGTACTCCGAGCCATACATGGAGGCAGCGGCTCCGTCTGAGGTGCTGACCGTGACCGTGGACGGCGATTATGAGTACACCGACCGGCGGGCGGAGCTGTATGGCTCCTGCATCATCACCGGAGGCGAATACTCCGGCGAGTTCGACGCGGGCAATGGCGTTGGGCGCGTCCTGCGGCCAGAGACACCCCCGAACATATCGAGCAATGCGGAGGCCGCCCGGTATGCGAAAAGCCTGCTGAGGGCCGCAAATAAGGGCTGCTGCGCCGGGTATGTGCGGTCTCGCATTCTGCCCGGCTATGCGGCGGCCTCTACTGTTACTCTGGAGAACAGCCGGGCCCCCTCCTGGGACGGGGCGGTGTTCCTGGAGCATGTACGGAACGACTACGGGGCCGGGAAAAGTAAAATCTTTTTCCGCCGCCCACTGGAGGGGTATTGATGATCAACAAGGGCTATGTATCCGACATCAAGGAGGCTGGGAGAAAGGCTGCTGTGGTGCCAGCCTTCGAGGGAACGAGCGTCAGCGTTGAACTTGTGGTGCCCTTCTTCTTGTGGGAGTGCCTGGAAGTCAAAATGCCGGTTGTGTATGCCGTGTTCCCGGATAATACCGGGGTTGTTCTGGCCCGGATGGATGGGGAGTGGAATCACAAGCTCTATGATGGACTGGAACTAGCCACGGGTGATATGAGCATCCCAGGCGGAGACCTGAAAACTGGAGCGGTGCCGAGCTACAACGGGCACACCCATAGCGGCGTCGAGGCTGGCCCAGGGGTCACCAATGGGCCGCAGTAAGGGGGAGCATATCACATGACATTCATTGCAAGGTGGGGGCCGAAGGGGTTCCTGACTTCCCCCACGAAAATCGTCCCATTCAATGGGTTTTCCACATCGTTGGCCCTGAAAGCGGACAGCGAGAACGACACCAGCGGCACAAACCCGACCAATACGCGGGGGCGGGAGTTGCGCCCCATCTCCTTCGAGACCACCTATTTTTCCGCTGCGGGGGTAGACCCCAGGGCGCAGGTGGAGGAGTGGGAATCCCTGTTGGGGCAGTCCCACCCGCTGTATATCGGCGAAAAGCGGTTCGGGCCTGCCAAGATGAAGCTGACGGCAGTCTCCACCTCAGAAGTGCAGATGACGGCGACTGGCAAGTGGATTTCCTGCAAGGTTGCCATGACGCTGGAGGAGTATTCCGAAGGCAAGACATCGGCTCTGGTGGATTCCAAGGGCAACAAAGCCGCCGCGCCCAGCAATCCCACAAGCGGCGGTGGCTCAGCGCGCGCCCAAAAGGCCACATCCAACTACAAGGCCACCATAGCGGCCAAGAAGGCGGCCATGGATGCCACAGCCTCCAAGTCAGACAAGGCGCAGAAAAAGGTAAGCAACTGGGCAAGGCAAAAAAACGATGGATAAAGGGGGCGACGGAACTATGAGAGCAAACGGGAACGGAGCCCCGAACGTGTGCGCGTCGAATCTGCTGCGGCTCATCCGTGGAGAAGTCCCCTATGAGCGCATAAAGGGGCTTGACCCGCGCATGATTGACAAGCCAATCACAACGGCTGAACCAGAGATCCAGCAGGACGCCGAGTGGCTGCTGGAGACCTACGAGCCCCGCGTCACAATGGACGGTATATCCGTCGCGCAGAATGACACCGGCGGCGGCTACGTCGTGGCGGCAGATGTCACAGAAAACACATAGGAGGTGGGCCGGATTGGCAGATTTTAATTTTGTGGAGACCGACAGCGCCAAGCTCTACACCGCGATCATCGGCTCCCTGATGGATGAGTGCAGAGAAGCGTTGTACCCCGGCGACGAGCGGCGCATCTTTGGCGAGGCCTTGGTGGCGGTGTTCGTGGCCTTATACAACGAGTTCAACGACAAGATGAGACAGCGCACCTTGCAGTATGCCAGGGGCGAGGTTCTGGACGCCCTGGGGGCACGCTACGGCGTGGAACGGGCGGCGCCGGCCAGCGCATCGGCGACCTTCCGCTTTACCGCGTCGGCGGCCCAGGCGGAGAACATCATCATCCCGGCGGGCACCCGCATCACAACGGATGGGAGTGTGTATTTCGCCACGCAGGAAACCGCCGTCCTGCCAGTAGGGGCGCAGACCGTGGACGTGCTTGGGGTGTGTACCGCCGGCGGCTCCGCTTACAACGGGTTCGCCATTGGAACCATCAAGACACTGGTTGACCTGATCCCCTATATCTCGGGGGCGTCCAACACGACCACCAGCACCGGCGGCGACGATGGCGAGCCATACACCGAGGAGGGCGACGACCGGCTGCGGGAACGCATACGGTTGGCTCCGTCCACACTGTCCACCGCTGGCCCGGAGAGCGGGTACAGATACCACACCATGACCGCCGACCCCGATATCGTGGACGTTGCCATTGACTGCCCAGAGGATGAGCCGAACACGGTCAACATCTACCCCCTGATGAGGGGCGGGGAGATCCCTGACGGTGACACGCTGGAAAAGGTGCAGGCGGCTATGGCCGACGACGTGCGTCCCATGACGGACAAGGTGCAGGTTATGGCCCCGCAGCAGGTGGAATACACCATCAATATCAAGTATTATTGCACCAAGGATGACGAGGCCGCCACCATCGAGACAATCGAGGGAGACGGCGGGGCAATCGACCAATATATTGCTTGGCAAGCGGCGGCGCTGGCGCGGGACATCAACCCTGACCAGCTCCGCCGTTTTGTGTTGGCTCCGGCCAGCGGCACCGGGGCCCTCCGGCTGGAGGTCACGAGCCCTACCTTCCAGGAGCTCACGAAGGCCCAGGTAGCGAAGCTGTCCGGTGTCCCGACGGTGTCCCATGAGGTGGTTACATGAACGAGATGAAACTGAGCACGCTTGAATTTATCCGGCTGCTACCCCAGTTCATGAGAGAGGACGGGGCGGTCAAGGGCCTGTCCGCCGCCATGGACGAGATTGTGCCTGAGCTGGCGCAGAGCACTGCCACCCTGTCCACGTGGGATCACATCGACGAGCTGAGCGAGGACGAGCTGGACGCCCTGGCCTGGGAACTCAATATCCTGTGGTATGACACCGGCGCGTCACTGGATACCAAGCGGGCCCTGATTAAGGACAGCGACCTGGTCTATAAGCGCCTGGGCACGAAGTGGGCGGTTGAGAACGTCATCAATAGCTATTTCGGAGAGGGATATATAACCGAGTGGTTCGAGTATGACGGCCAGCCAGGACGCTTCCGGGTGTACTCCAGCAACCCGTCACTGTCCAATGAGAAACTGACCGAGTTCCTGAACCTGCTGAATAAGGTCAAGCGGGCCTCTGCAAAGCTGGACGGTATCTACATCACCCTGACCGGGCAAATGCCGCTGTGCGCTGGCGTTGCCTATCGGGAGTATGGTGCCGAACAGTACGCCATCGGGGCGACATTGTAAAGAGAGGGAGGATACCATGGCAAAGTTCCAGAACAACGCAATTACAGACAACGGGCGGGCCCTCCTGTCTCATGTGCAGATGGGGGCCGTATTCACGCCGACAAAAATCGTACTCGGCTCCGGCTATATCCCGCCCGGCAAGACGGCCAGGACGATGACGGAGGTTGCTTCTCCGGTGAAGGAGCTTCCGATCACCAAGAAGCAGCGGACAAACGACGCAAAGGCCATTTTCGGCGGGGTGTACTCAAACCAGGACATCACGCAGGATTGGTACTTCCGCGAACTGGCCCTGTACGCCAAGGCGGTTTACCCGGAAGGCCAGGAGATCGCGGAGGTGCTGTACTCCTACGGAAATGCCGGAGACCAGGCGGATCTCATGCCCTCCTACGCATCCGGACAGCCGGTAGAGCGGCAGATGGATCTTGTGGTCTATGTGGGCAACGACACAAAGATAGACCTGACCATCCAGAGTGGCGTATACATGACCCGCCCAGAAACAATCGAGCTGATCGAGGAATACTTGGCGGACATTGACCTGAGCATTACCGACATTACAACGCAAAAAAAATATAAATGGGGCATTGACAACGGGATTGCCTACTTAGAAGAAGTTGAATGAGGTGATACAAATGGCAAAAGGCGAAAAATTGCCGGTAGTAATGGCCTCACAGGTAGGCCAGCCGAGCGGGGTTGCCGGACTGGATGAGAGCGGCAAGGTGCCTCATGCTCAACTCCCCGCCATGGGCTACATCCCCACTACGGAGAAGGGCGCGCCTAATGGCGTGGCGACGCTGGGGCCCGATGGCAAGGTGCCTGGTGAGCAGCTCCCTGACATAGGTGGATTTTATGAGGTGGAGGAGGCGGTGCCTCCGGCCTCCCGGAAGGCAAATACGCTCTATGGCCTGATTCTGGCGGATTATACAGGGACAGGAGGTGAGGGGTAATGGCACAGGTCTATGTCTGGGGAAAATACAACTTGAATGTCAAATATGAGGAAGATCACTCTGCGCATGCCCCTAAACAAGGGGATATCAATAATTTTTGGGTTGGTAAGAGCTATTCCTTTAGCGCTGTGAGTGGGAAATATACCCTCAATAACGCACTTGAAATGAGTAGGGAGAATGACGCAGCTCAATACCCATATGCCATTGATGGAGCCATGGCCGGAGACGGTGTGTATTACGCGGAAGAAGCGTACGGAATTAACAAAACAGCAGGCTGGATTTCGAGCTCTGGTAAGTTGGCGTATAGAATACCTGATACACTCTCTGGGAAAATCTTCTATCCAGTCTATTATGGTGCCAAGACCATAAAAGAGAAGGGCGTGTACATTGAAGATGTGACCAGTGAATCCGAAAATACCTATCCAAAAGACGGAATTAGTGGAAGCTACTATTATGTATTTAAGTATGCAGTTCCCGGTGTGCCGTCCATCACAGTTCCAGGTGCCGCCATGATTGGCCATGCGGTCGATATTTCCTGGGAGGCCGCAGACAGCGCGGAGAGCTACAAGCTGGAGCGCAGGGTGGATTCCGGCGGCTGGACGCAGGTTTACGAAGGGGCCGGCTTGACCTATGCCGACACGGTGCAGGTCGAGTGGTCGAACGTGCAGTACCGTGTGTCCGCAAGTATTTCTGGCGTATATGGCGATCCCATATTATCCAAGACCGTGAACATCGTCCCGTCAACTACATTAAGAATATCCATGCCGGAAGGCAATATTGGGGAAATCAAGGGGGCGATAACGTATACAGCATTGAGCGACGCTCCCCGCGACGCTATTTACATTTCGGAGGTTTTTGAGAACACCTACAGCGATTACCAGAGAGAACTGACATTAAAGCCTGGCGATAGTGTAACTATCCCGGTATCCAGGTTTCCGAGCGCGGCAGGAGGACGGTTTACTGTAAAGGCAAAGGTACAAATTAGCGATAATGCTTGGGCAAATGAAAACAGACAGTTATCCTACACCAAAACGCCTACCTCAATGCCAGACAGCCCGTACCGGGTGGAGCGGCTACAGGGCAAGGAGTGCGATGTCATGCCGCAGACCTTGGCCGAAGCGGTATTTATGCCAGATGGGAAAAGCGTGGCGGCATATATGGATTTCATCAAAACGAGAGCGACAGTGGTCACCGGAAGCTATGTGGGGACTGGAGATTATAACAGTGGAACCGGATGGGGGAGCAGTAACCCGACATCACTGACGTTTGACTTTGCCCCCAAGTTGCTTATTATTGGTTGGCAAGAAACACTCGATAATGGTTTTTTCACCAGTAATTTAGGGGATCGGGTCACCTCTGATAATTACTATTCTATATACACAGGAGCTTTAACGACACAGTTTAAGCAGTATAGAGGCTTTGGTGACCCTTCCGGCAGTTATGCAAAGAGGTCATCAGACGGTAAGACTATAACGTGGTATGCTACTGGTCATGCAAACGCTCAGAGAAACGACAGAAGATACAAATATTATTACCTTGCCATCGGCTGAAAGGGGGGCCACCTATGACCATCATCCAAATAGAACCTCTGGAAAGCGGCCAGCACCCGATCCAGAGCCAGAGCCACCGGCGCGCCTGCTGGGTGGAGGGCTACATAGAGGTGCCCGTCCACCTGGAGGCCGCTGTTTGGGCGACCTATGGCTGGTGTGACCTCCAGATTGAGGAGGGGGTACTGGTGGGCATCACACCCACCAAGCGGCCCCCGGAGCCAGAGCCGGAACCTGAGCCGTCGCCTCTGGATCGGCTTGGGGCCCTGGAGGAAGCCCTGGCGCAGACCGACGAAACCGCTATCGCGCTCTTTGAGAGCCAGGCCGAACAGGCATCTATCAACGCACAGCAGGACGATGCGTTGCTAGATATATATGAAATGCTAGGAGGTTGAAGACAATGGCAGTAAAAGCAATCGCACACAGCTACTGGCGCAGCATCAAACGGGGTGCGCGCACCTTTGAAAGCGTCCTTGACCCCGTAAAGGAGGACGTGCGCACCCTGGCGCGGGCTGATGTGACCGACGGCGTCATCACCCAGGAAGAGTACCAGCAGTACATTGGCGAGAGCTACAAGCCCGCTGACGAAACCGTTTAAATCGGCCAAAGGCCGTAAAAATGAAAGGAAGTACCACAATGAAAAACATCAACTGGAACGAACTCACCCCCGCCTGCTACGCGATCGCCAACGCCAACGATGTGGATGTGGGTGTAGGCGGCAGCATGGTACATAACAACATCCGCCACGGCAGGGCGGTGGACATCGGCGCGGAAAATCTGCCCGCGGCCTTCCGGCCTGACTGGGCAGCCCTGGGCGACGGCGTAGATCTGGCCGCGGAAAACGACGAATTTAACGCCTGGATCAGAAAGCGCCAGGGTAACGTCAAGGCCCTGGCCGCCCTGTGGAATGCAAAGGACTATCAGGGCATGATTGAGCTGATGGAGAACGCCGCCGACCCCGGCCCCATCAACGGCGAGAAGCCCAGCGACCATGAGTAAATACATAGCAGTCATCACCAGGGCGGCCATCACCCGCACCGCCCTGGTGGAGGCCGGGGGGCGGTCCATGGAGCAGGTCAAGGCCGCTTGCGGGTGCAGCCACATCATCAACGCCTGGTTTTACGACACGACCACGGGCCGCCCGGTGGGCAACCTCAAAATCAACGGCGCTGTTAAGGCCTCCGCCGGTTGGAACGGCTGGGGGCTTGCCTGGGACAAGGGCGAGGACATCAGCCTGGAGATTGTGCCTGCTGCGGGCCGGGGGAACTACATCAGCGGCGTGGAGCTGCTGACACCCACCAGAGGGCCAGGTAAGGCCCTCAGCTACTCCCCGGAGTACGGGGGCACACGGGGGCGCTCCGCCGTCCTGCTGGCCGGGGCGCGGGTGATCCTGTACTGCTCCGGCGACGGCACGGCGGACGCTAAGACGCCGGAGGGGCTGCGGGACGAGCTGGTGACCATCGGCTGCCGGTACGACCAGGCGGCCAACCTGCGGGCCCTTGGCCTGGACAGCGGCGGCTCCAGTCAGTGTGACTTCGGCGACAACAAAATCATTCACAGCGCCCGGCGGGTAGCCGGGTATTTTTGCGTCTGGACAACGGACGCGCAGACCCCCGGAGAGGAGAACAACACCATGAGCAAGAAGTACACCGTAACGCCGGGCATCGGCGTCAATATCCGAAAAGGGCCCGGCACCGGCTACGACAAGGTAGGCGGCTACAGCAAGGGCACCGTCATCACAGTCCTGGAGGAGCGCGACGGCTGGGGCCGTACCGACAAGGGATGGGTAAAGCTGTCCAACATGAGCCTGCACACCAGCTCCGGCGATGTTACAGTCACCGACCGCAAGACTGACACCGGCGTGCCCATCAAGCAGATGTTTGTCCCCAAGGGCCGAAAGAATCGCCCAGGCGGGGCGAACCCCTGCACATACATCACCATCCACGAGACGGGCAACAAGGCCACTGGGGCCGATGCAGAGGCCCACGGGGCCTATGTGTGCGGTGATTCCGCTGAGGCATCCCGTGTGAGCTGGCACTATACCGTGGACGATGATTCCATCGTGCAGCACATCCCGGATGAGGAGCGGGCCTATCATGCCGGGGACGGCGCGAACGGCCCTGGCAATGCCAAGAGCATCGGAATTGAGATCTGCGTCAACGAGGACGGAGATTTTGAGAAGGCCAAGGACAACGCGGCCAGCCTGGTGCGGCTGCTCATGGCCGAGCACGGCATCCCATCGCTCAATATCAAGCAGCACAACAACTGGAGCAGGAAGGACTGCCCCCACACCATCCGCCACACCAGTGGCGCGTGGGCGGCGTTTCTGGACCTCTGCAACGGGTATCCGGTAGACGCCCAGCTTTCCGCCGCCGTGGACAAACTGGCCGCGAAAGGGCTTATCAATAGCCCCGATTATTGGAAGGACGGGGTATACTCCGCCGCAAACGTGCAGGCGCTCCTCAAGAAGTGGGCCGCCTCGCTGTGAGAAGGGGAATGGGAATATGAACAATTTTTTTGCGGCCTTCGTTGACAAGGCGAACCTCATTTGGGGGGCCGTTGTTGCCGGGCTGACCTACGTTTTCGGCGTACACTGGCCCGTGTTCGCGCTGTTCCTGGCGCTGAACGTCGTGGACTACATCTATGGCATCCTAAAAGCTCGGGCGACGGACACCATGTCCAGCGCAAAGGGGGCCAAAGGTGTGGTGAAGAAAGTATCCTACTGGGTCATCATCGCCCTTGCGTTTGGCGTGTCGTGCATTTTTATTGATATTGGAGCGACCATCGGCGTTGACCTCGGTTTCCTACAGCTCATGGGCTGGTTTGTGCTGGCGATCTATATTATCAATGAGCTTACCAGCATCGTGGAGAACATGATGGCCCTGGGGGTTGATGTGCCGGATATCCTGGTGAAGGGTCTGGCCGCAGCCAGGACGGTTGTTGACCAGGCGGGGGACAAGGTAGTCCCTGACGAGAAAACCGAATAACATTGATGCAAGAGGGGCACCCATAGCGGGTGCCCCTCTTTTTTTGTCGATATAGCGAATTGCGTCCTGCTTGTTGGTGATGTAGGATAATGCAAGGAGGCGATTACATGGACATGGTAAAGGTTGAGGCACTTGCAAAGTGGATCAGAGAGAGTAAGAACATCGTGGCCTTCACTGGTGCCGGGTGCAGCACCGAATCGGGCGTGCCGGATTTCAGAAGCCCAGGCGGGGTGTTTGATTTGGGGACTAACTGCCCTATTACTACTGAGAGTGGTATCCCCGACTTCCGCAGCGTGGACGGCCTGTACCACCAGCAATACGCATTTCCGCCGGAGACGATTTTAAGCCACAGTTTTTTTGAGCGGAATCCGGAGGAGTTCTACCGATTTTACCGCAGCAAAATGCTCTTTCCGCAGGCCAGGCCCAATGCAGCTCATTGGAAACTGGCGGAGCTGGAGGCGGCGGAAAAGCTGACCGCCGTTGTGACTCAGAACATCGACGGGCTCCACCAGGCGGCGGGGAGCAAAACGGTGTACGAGCTCCACGGCTCCGTCCACCGGAACCACTGCATGAAGTGCCGCCGGTTCTACGGCCTGGACTTCCTGCTGGAGACCGGCGGCGTGCCCCGCTGTCCAGCGTGCGGCGGGGTGGTGAAGCCAGACGTGGTGCTCTACGAGGAGTGCCTGGACGAGACAACCATGGTGGGCGCGGTGGAGGCCATCGCCGGGGCGGACATGCTGATCATCGGCGGTACCTCCCTGGCGGTGTACCCGGCGGCGGGGCTGATCCGCTATTACCGCGGGAATAGGCTGGCCCTGATCAACAAGAGCGCCACCCCCTACGACAGAGAGGCCGGCCTGGTCATCAATGCCTCTCTCGGCGAAGTACTGGGAGCCATTCGGGTATAACAGAAGGGCGTCCACGTGGACGCCCTTTCACTTTTTTGTTGAAAATCGATAAAACCCATGGTATACTCTCCCTAAAGGGGGAGATACCGTGGAAAAGACCGCTGTGCAGAAGCTGGCTGGAGCTCTGAAAGTGTTGGTGACCATCACGCTTGTGTGTAATCTGGTGGCCCTGCTGCTGGTGCCCGGAATGAGCCTGATGAAAGGGCCGGAAGAGCTCCTGGCCCTGACACCCTACGAAAACCCGCTGGAGGTTCCCCTCCGGGTGGGGATCGCGTTTGTCCTGAGCTGGGGCTGGGTGTGGACGGCCGGGGTGTACGAGGTAGTCCTCGCCCTGTTCCTGCTGTTCTGCGGCATCTGCACCGCCGTAATCTTGTGGCAGGGCCGCCGGGTGCTGGGCACCATCCTGACGGGCGCCCCTTTCCGGGCGGAGAACGGCGTCAGCCTCCGGCGGGCGGCAGTGTGTTGCTTTTTGATCGCCGCCGCCGCGCTGGCACGGGTGGTGTGGGGGCTGTTCTACTACGGTTCCGTCGCGCCCCTGCTGACCTATAACGCCCTGTTCGTCCCCATCTTTATCCTGGGCGGCCTGCTCTGCCTGGTCATGTCCGCGCTGTTCCGCCAGGCGGCGGAGCTGAAGGCGGAGAATGATCTGACTATTTGAGGAGGGGAAGCCATGCCCATTGTCGTCAATCTGGACGTGATGATGGCCAAGCGGAAGATGAGTCTCAACGAGCTCTCCGCCCGGGTGGATATCACCCTGGCCAACCTGTCCATCCTGAAAAATAACCACGCCAAGGCGGTGCGCTTTACCACGCTGGAGGCTATCTGCAAGGCGTTGGACTGTCAGCCGGGCGACCTGCTGGAATACGTGCCGGAGTCGGCAGAACACCCGTAGGGGTGGCCTTTGGCTGTCTGTTTTTTTGTTATATTCAAAAAAATATTATTGAAATTCGATAATAATAAATTGACAAACAATCCCTCCTGTGCTATCCTCAGAGACAGACAGGAGGGATTGCTTTATGATGCGGATATGGATTGCGGTGCTGCCGGTGCTCCTGCTGCTGGCGGGCTGCGGTGGGGAGAAGGACGCCGGTTACGTGGCCCGGAAATTGGATATTGTGCTGCCGCAGCCGGCGGCAGTCACCTCCGGGGACAGCCACGGGGGCTTCCACGGGGACTTCCACGGGGACGGCCTGCTCCACATGGAGCTGACCTTTTCCCAAGAGGACGCCCTGGCGGTGGAGGAGGCCGTATCCAGCGCGGGATGGAGTCTGTTTCCCATGGAGCCGGAATTGGAGGAGCGCCTCTACCCGGACGGCGCCGGCGCGTCGGACTGGCCGGACTGGCCCGTGCCAGCCCGGGGATGGTGGTATCTGGAGGACCGTCAGGAGGACGAGACGGAGGATATGTGGCAGCGGTACTCTTACAACTATACCTTTGCGGTCTATGACCCAGATACCGGCATCCTGTACTACCAGGAGCTGGACACCTGAGACAGGAGGAATGTCGGAATGGACGATCTGAGCACCCTCGGCCCGCTGGCGCTGGGCCTGTTGGCGTGGGCGCTGGGCCTGGCAGCCCTGATGACCCGCCGGACGGGACTGTGCGCCCCCAGTCTGGGGTGCTGCGCCGTCGCTCTGTCCCTGGTGCCTCTCCATGTCTACCTGGAGGTGGAGGCGGGCGACTTGTCCGCCATTCAGGATACAGCGCACGCCTTCGCCCTCAGCGCCGCCGCTCTGGTTCTTGGAACCCTGGCGCTCAACGCCGCGGCATGGCTCCGTACCAGATATAAGGAGTGAGACAAATGGAGGAGAAAAAGACTATCCCGGTAACGCCGCCCGTGACGGCGGCCCGGCGGGTGTTTCCGGTGGACGGGAGGGATCGGGCGCTGCTGGTTCTGGCATGGGGCGTGGGCGTCCTGTGCGCGGAGGCGCTGCTCTGGGGCCTGTCCGGCCTGGTGATGACCCTCCTGGCGGCGGCATGGTATGGCGTCCTGTTCTGGTACGGCGGCGCCGCTCCGCTGGCCAGGCGGGAAAACCGCCTTCTTCTGTACGCCGTGGGCCTGTTGGCTCTGACCTTCGTCCTGTTTGCCAATCCGTGGCTCCGGCTGTGGAACACACTGGCCCTCGTTCTGCTGATGGGAATTCAAATGGGGGGCTGGCCGGGGATGGAGGTGTATTCCGTTGGGACATCCGCCATGTTGGGGGAGCGTTTCCTGCGGGTGATGGGCGGCCTGTTCGGCTATCTGGGCGCGCCGGTTCAGGCGCTGGGCTCCATTCGGGGCCTCTCCCGCAAAAAGATGCCCTATGTCCTGGGGGCACTGCTGGTGTGCGTTCCACTGCTGATGGTGCTCTTTCCCCTGCTCACATCGGCGGATGCGCTGTTCGCCCAGGTGACCCGCCGGGCGGCGGACTGGTTTGATGAGCATCTGGCGCTGTGGGCCCTGCGGTTGATTTTCGGACTGCTTGTCGCCCCATTCCTGTTCGGGCTGCTCTACTCCCTGCGGCGGCCGGAGCCGCTGAAGCGGCTTACCCGGCCCGTGGAGGGACTTTCAATGGAGGCCGCAGGGCCGGTCACCGTCCTGGCAGTGCTGGATGTCCTGTATGCCTTCTTTCTGGCGGTGCAGTGCGCAGCGCTGTTCGGCGGCGCTGACTACCTGGCCCGGGCGGGAATCAGCTATGCGAGCTATGCCCGCAGCGGTTTTTTCCAGCTTGTGGCCGTAGCTGCGGTCAATTTGGCCTGCCTGCTGGCCTGCCTTGCTCTCTGCAAGGGTGAGGGGCGGGGGCTCAGGATGGTGCAGGTGCTGGGTACACTCCTGGTGGCGGCCAGCGGTGTGCTGCTGGTATCCGCCCTGTGGCGCATGAACCTCTATGTGGGGGCCTATGGGTTGTCCTTTAAGCGGGCGCTGACCTATTGGGGGATGGCCGTGCTGGCGGTGCTCCTGGCAGCCGCCCTGTGGAAGGTGTGGCACCGGCACTTCCGCTGGTTCCGGGTGCTGCTGAGCGTGGGGGCGGCGGGCTGGCTGCTCCTTAACTACGCCAATGTGGACGCCTTGGTGGCCCGCTACAACATTGGCCGCGGCCTGGACACCGGGGCGATACTCTCCGCCTCGGACGGACGGCTGGGGGCTCTGCCTGCGCTGGAGGAGCTGCTGGAGGCCCAGCCGGAGGAGACAGAGCTGCGCCAGGCGGTGGAGACGCTTCGGGACAGCGCCAGGTGGCAGGCCGCCCATTGGCAGACCTGGTCGGTGGCCGCTTGGCGGGGGCAGTAGCAGGAACAAAAACCGCCCGGACAGCGTTTGCCGTCCGGGCGGTCGCCCCTCTGCTCAGAGGGTGCCGGTGCAGAAAAAGGTGAAGCGGCCGCTGGCATATACCGTACCCGCTCCGTCGTCCACGGTGATGGATACCAGGCAGGTGGTGCGGCCACGGTGCTCCACCCGGGCCCGGGCGGTCACCTGACCCGCTCTGGCGGAGCGGATGAAATCAAGGCTGCCGTGGAGCGTCACATACTTCCGGCCGTCGGTCCGGCAGGCGCTTCCGGCGGCACAGTCGGCCAGCGTGTAGTAGGCCCCTCCGTGGAGCAGACCATAGGGGTTTAGACTATCCGGCCCGATCTCCAGGATGGCCTCCGCCGTGCCGTCCCCAGTTTGATGGGTCGTGATACCGTTATAGACGGCAAAGGCGTTTGCCCTTGCAATTGCGTCAAGCTGTGCTTCGTCTGCCATGTTTCCCGATTCCTCAATCTTTCAGAATGATGCGGTCGCCCTCGATGCGCTCCACCGTGGCGAGGGCCTCCACCCGGATGCCCATCCGCCGCAGAACACGGCCGCCGTCCCGCATGGCCTTTTCGATGGCCACGCCCACGCCGGCCACCTCGCCGCCCGCCTTGGAGACGAGTTCCAGCAGGCTCAGAATGGCCTGCCCATTGGAGAGGATATCGTCTACCAGGAGAACCACGTCGTCCCCGTCCAGGTACTTTTTAGAGACCCGCAGGGTATAGGACTTCTCCAGAGAGAAGGAGTGGGTTTCGGCCGAGTAGACCTCCGGATCGATGTACCCGGTCTGGAACTTCTTCGCATAGACCGCCGGGACATCCAGAGCTCGTGCTACAAAACAGGCCAAGGCGATACCGGAGCTTTCCGCAGTCAGTACCTTGGTGATCCTCACACCCCGGAAACGCTTTGCCAGCGCGTTTCCCATGTGCTCCATCAGATTTATATCCATACAGTGATTGAGGAACATGTCCACGTGGATGATGTCCCCCTCGCCGACCACCGCATCGCTTAAAATCCGTCGTTTTAATTCTTCCATGGTACTCCCTTCCGTCCAATGCACGGTTTCAATGCTTCTGAATAAGATTATAAACTATTTTACACGCCCCTGCAATATTGACAAGCGCACAAAAATAGGGTATTCTAATCAATACAGTGATTGTGGCTTTGTGACGCTACCCGCCCACAGCCAGTTGCAGCGGTATCCAAGTGGTCATAACGGGGCTGACTCGAAATGGATGGGGGCTTAGGTCGCTTTGTCCGCGAGAAGTTTCCGATTTTCAGCTGTTCCCGGTGTTTTTACTCACTTATCCCTGCGTAGTTCTCTCCAACAGTTCTCTCCAATTCTCTCCCGAATGAGGATGGAGCGCCTGTGGGAGTGACCGATTTGGAGATGTACCCAAGTGGTTGAAGGGTCCGCACTCGAAATGCGGTAGGCCGGCTCAAACCGGCGCGAGAGTTCGAATCTCTCCATCTCCGCCACGTCGGAGCAAGCGTCATATCGCTTGCTCCGACTTTTTTGCAAAAGTCAGAGTGCGCTCATTCTGCTGCTCCTCCTTTCCAAATCGAACCCGCTTACGCTGGGCTTCGATTTGGTTTTGGTGCAGACCTGTGGATGGTGCGCCTTTTCGGCCATCAGATTAGTTTGCTCCAGCAGTTCGGACGGGCTGCTGGAGCTTATTTTTTATACCTGTACTTCCCACTTACGCTTCACCCCGTCCGCCTCCGGCAAGGGCAGTCCCTGCGCCATGGCCTGGGCAGAGGACAGCTTGGAGGAATAGTCCAGATGGGCATAGATATTTGCGGTGGTGCTGAAATCGCTGTGTCCCAGCCATTCCTGGATCTGCTTGAGGGGCACCCCATTTGCCAGCAGGAGGCTGGCGCAGCTGTGTCTCAAATCGTGGAGACGAATCCGCTGGAGTCCATGCTGCTCCAGATACTCCGGAAATTTGGAGGTCAGGTAGTTGGGGTTGATGCGCTTGCCCAGCTCATTGACAAACACATAGCCGTCATAGGAGTAATCGTAGCAGTTGCCGCAGATCCGTTTGTTATACTCCTGCTCCTCTTTTACCTGCCGAAAATAAGCGGCGAAGCTGCCCACAAGGGGCAGGGTGCGCAGGCTGGACTTTGTCTTGGCCGATTCCTGCTCCAAAACATAGGTTTTCCCGTCAATGCGTGTAGTGGTCACTGTGTGCTTGATGGTGATGGTGCCCCGCTCGAAGTCAATGGCGTCCCACTTGAGGCCAACCAGCTCGCCTCGGCGCAGGCCGTAGAAAGCAGCCACCAGTATCGGAAGCTCCATCCAGGTGCCCTTGAGCACTTCAAAAATCTGCTGGAGCTGCTCTGCGTCCAGAAATTTGGGCTGAAACTCGTTCTTTCTCGGGCGGTCCACCTTGGTGGCCACATTCTGCATCACCAGATCGGTTTTCAGGGCATATTTCAGCGCCTGATGGATGACAGCGTGGTCGTGAAGCACCGAGTTCGGCTTGACTGTTTTCAGCCGCTCTCCATAAAACTGCTGAATGTGCCGTGCCTCTAGTCCCCGCAGTGTATATCCCTTTTGCCGGAAATACGGCTCGATCACACTGTGTACGATGTTGGAATAGGAGCCATACGTGGCAGGCTTGATCTTGACCCGCACAATGTCCAGCCATTGCAGCAGATAATCCGCAAACAGCATATCCGAGCACAGCTCATCGGGTTCCGGCGGGGGCACAAAGCTGGAACGAATACGCAGCAGCTCTGCCTCTGCCTTCCGCTTGTTTCCCTTCTCAGGAAGCCCGGTGGCGTGCCATTTGCTTTTCCTCTTGCCCTTGTTGTCCTTATAGCTGATGACCACATAGTAGTAGCCCTTTTTTACCTGTAAATGTCCTGTTATCATATTAATCTCCTTTCCGGGGCGGCTCCCCACAGGACAGCTTTTTTGATGCAGCCCCATCTTACTCCATAAGCTGCCCGCTGTCTACGCTGCGATTTTGTTTGCGGCAGACACTTTCGCCCCTACCGCTCCCGGCGGTTGCGCTCCCGCTGGCGTTTCAGCAGTTCCAGCCCCTTCAAGATGTCCTGTTTCATTTGCGTGTCGGAATACGTGGCGGGAAAAAATTTCTTTAACTCTGTCATGGGAAGATGGAGCTGTTCCTGCTGATTGGCCTTGGGCTTGGAGACGATCTGCTCCAGATCCTCCTGGGTCAGCGCACCCAGCTGAGAGAGCTTCTTCAGGCTGATGGCCTGGCTGTGGGAGGGGGTGCAGTCGAACTGCTCCATACAGGAGAGAAGGCGGGTTTGCTCTTCCTCCGTCAGATAGGAGAGCTCCACGGCTGGACGGAGGGCCATTTTCCCTTCGTCCACCATCGCAAGCAGCGGGGGTACCAGGTGGGTCAGCCGGATGTAGCGGTGGATCTGATTGCGGCTGTCTCCGCTCTCCTTGGCCAGTTCTTCATAGGTATTGAACCTTTTCCCCAGTGGGGAAAAAGTGTGGTCACTGCGGTAGCCCTGACGATTCAGGACTTCCAGCTTCATTTTATAGGCAAAGGCTTTTTCGCTGGGCAGGATGTGCTCTCTCTGCAAATTGGCATCCACCATGGCCACCACCGCCTCCTCGTCGGTCATTTCCCGGACAATCACCGGCATGGTTGCAAGACCCAGCCGCTCACAGGCCGCCAGCCGCCGATGGCCCGACACCAACTCATAGCCGCCGTCCTCTCTGGGGCGGGCCAGGCCGGGGGAGATCACCCCCATCTGGCTGATGCTCTCCACTATGCAGGCCATCTCCTCATCGTCCCGCAGCACAAAGGGGTGCTGGGGAAAAGGGTGCAGCTCTGCCACCGGCACTTCCCGTACCCGCTCCAGCTTGGCATCGTCCCGCTCGGCCTGGGTGGTGAACAAATCCTCGAAGCTCATCAGATGTATCTTGTTTTTAACGCTCATATTCGATCCTCCGTTTCTTGTTTTTGTGGGACTGACGGTGGGAGCACCGCATCTTCTGCTCCATTAACATATGCTGTCTCTTTTCTGGCAGCTGTTCCAGCAGCCGCCTGGCGGTTGCCTGCTGCCGGCGCAGAGTGGAAAGCTCCCGGGTCAGTGCCGCGCGCTGCTCTTTCAGTCCATCCATCTGTTCACCAGGCTGACACCGCCGCAGTTTGTAATAGATCCCCGTCCGCTGCCGTAGCTTTTCTTCTATTTGGGATTGGACGGAGATAAGAAAGCCCTCCACATCCTGCACGCTGTTCAGATGTTCCCGGTGAATCAGCTCGATCTGGCGGGACAGCTGTTCCAGCTTGGTCACCTCCAGCCGCATCGCGGGCGACAACGGCCTTGTCCGACCTTCTCGGGGAAAAATCCCCAGGAAATAGCAGTAGTGGAGATACAGCGCCCTCAGGCCGGTGATCTTTTTTTGCGCTGTGAAAGCTGCCCGCCATATTCACCCTTCGGGGTGGCTGAGATAAACTCCGGCGCACCTGCTGATAAGCCTGCCCACAGGCCTCCTTTTCCCGGTAATCCATGGTGTCGATCCGCTGGATGATCCTCCTGTGGTCGTACTCCTCACCCAGCCGTACCATGCGTACGGCTTTTTTTGCGCCTATGGCTCGAATGGTGGCATACTTGCGGTGAGGGCTGGCGTTAATGAGATAACCTTTCTGCTTCATCACCTGGCAGAAGTCAAACCAGCTCCAGGAAATGCCCACTGCCTCATCGATGGCCTGCCGCATGAGACCGAAGGTTGTGGGCTTGCCCTGTTTTTCCGCAAAGTAGATGTTGCGGGGCGTCTTGCCGCTGGGGTGTTCGATCACCGTCAGATTGTGCTCCCGGCACAGCTGGTCGGAGATCTCCCGCATCTGATAAAACGCCTTTTGATTGCAGTTGAATTTTTTCCCGTCTTTGTAGCTGACCGAGTTGATGACCAGATGGTTGTGATAGGTGCCGGTGTTGAAATGGGTGGCCACCAGCACCTGAAACCGATCTCCCCACATCCTCTGGGCCAGCTCCACGCCCAGCTGGTGGCACAGCTCCGGGGTCACCTCGCCGGTTTTGAAGCTCTGGATACAGTGGTAGGCCACATTGCCGCCGGTCTTGTTAAAGTGGCGCTTGGTATACATCATGTCTTCGTAGGCCTGTTCCCGGCGACAATGGAGTCCGGTCACATACATGGTCTGCTCCATGCTCACCTTCTCCTGGTTGTCGGCGTAGTGGAGTACCTGCTGCATATCGGAATAGTGTGTCTTCTCCGGATTTTCGGCATAGCCTACGATACGGCTCAGGCTGTCCTTGACCGCCTTAATTTTGGTGATCCCCACGTTCCACCCCCTGGGTCAAGTTCCCGAAGCGTTCCATGGGGTGGGGAGCGGAAAGATCTTCCCCCATACCCAGCCTTCTCAGGTAGGCGGAGAGGGAAATGCCGCACCGCCTCGCCATCCGCTCCAGCCGCTCTTTTTCCTCTTTGGATACCCGCACGTTGATGCCATACGTTCGTTTTCTCATATCGTTCTCCTTTCTTGGGGGTCATAGGGGCACAGCCCCTCTCGGCTGCTGCCGCCGGCTTTGGTGGGCAACACAAAGCCTATGCTCGCTACCCTCCAGGACACCCCTTTACGGGGTGCCTGGGCTGCCCGGGCTACGTTGACCAGCATGACGGTTATGACGGCTGTGACAGCTCTTTCTCTATGGCGGGATTGCTGTACCAAATAAAGCACTTTTAGCAAAAAGAATTTTATTATGTAGTTTGTTTGCCGGGAAAGAAACTGGATAAAAGAGAAAATGTCGATTGTCTTGAAGATGGGGCGTATTTTCAACCAGCCTGCCCGGATTTCTCCACAAGGGAGAGATAAGTAGCAGACCGGGAGCGCCGATCTTCCTCACTCTCCGGCTCCAGATAAAGGGTCTGAAATTCCTCAAAGGAAACATTAAATTCAATGTCCACCTCATAGCCGCGCTTGACCCGGACCGCTTTCACAAACTGCGCCGCAATCATTTTCTTTGCCTCGAAGGAGCAATTATCATACAACCCCGCCCAATCCATTAACTGGGCGTACTCCTGCCGCACCTGTTCAGCGCCGGAAAGGACCTCGCGCAGTTCGGCTTCCGCTGTCCGTATTTGACCTTCCAATTCTGCCATTTGTACGGTAGTCTCCTCGATCAGATTGTTTAGAAGGTCTACATTCAAGCGGCTGGTCCCCCGGACCACCTTCAGCGTTTCTTCTTTCAAGTCCTGGTAGTCCCGCTGTTTCTGCTGGTATTGCTCCCTCAAAAGTTTTGCCTTGGCCTTCACCTGCTCCGCCTCCCGGTCCCGCTGTTTTTCAATCAGCGCCTGGGGCGGGGCTTTTTGAATCCGTTGAAGCTGGATGTGGATGATTTGATCCACCAGATTATCCAGTTTGGAGACGCCGTAGGTGGTCTGCCCGTCGCATTTCTCCGCGGCCATAGCTTTGTTATAACACTTGTAGCAGGAATAGGTTTTTTTCACTACCGTTCCGTCCTTCTTCTTATAGTTCCGTCCGGCGGTAGCCAGTAAGAGCCGTGCGCCACAATGCCCACAGTAGACATTCCCCACCAGAAGGGACTGCCCTCTGGTCGTAAGAGGAACCTCGCTTTGAGGGACTACCCGCTCACGCACAATCTCCTGAGCCCTGGCGAACACTTCCTCGTCAATGATTTTGAGTTCGGGCAGTACGCTCGACTGGCTTTCTCCCTTTTGGATGATTCCAATACAGATAGGGTTTTTAATGACCCGGTTGATGATACCCATTGTGATTGTCTTGCCGTCTTTCGTGCGGAGGCCCTGATCCATTAAATAGCGGTGCAGTCTCAGCGCCCCGTACCCTTCATAGACGTATTTTTGGAAGATGATTTTCATAACCTCCGCCTCTCCGGGCTCAATGGCAAGATCGCGGACCTCGTGATTTTTCTTGTTGATTCGGCCCCGCTTCACCGCCTGATAGCCAAACGGTACGCGCCCGCCGGTATAATACCCTTCCTGGGTCAACTGTTCCAGCCGGGTTTTTACCCGCAGGGAGGTCTTGATGCTCTCCCCGGAGGCTTGCCAGTAACGGATATAGTTCAGGAGTTTATCCACATGGGTGTCAAAACGCTGCTGACCTTCCATGGCGCTCCAGACTTCAATGCCCTGCTTGACAAACCACTCCACGACAAAAGGCGTTTCATCGTCCCGGCGGCCCAGGCGGTCAAACATGAAAACCAGCAGAATATCAAACTCGCCTTTCAAGGCCATTTTTTGAATTTCCTGTATTGCGTCTCTGTCCTTGGCGGAGACTTTGAAGCCGGAAACTCCTTTTTCGGAAAATTCTTTCACGATCTCCCAGCCGGATTGCCCACGGCAAAACTCCCGGCAATACTGCTTCTGCATGGGAATGTCGTCCTTTTCCACCTGGCCTACCGTGGATACACGGTAAAGGCACACCACACGCTTTTTGACAGCCTGTCCGATCAACTCAGAAATCTGCTTTATGCCTTGCATGATTTTTTCAGCCATATATACCTCTCGCTTTCTGAGAATGGTGTATATATGGCGGCCGGAATATTTTGTTTTCAAGGTGCCATTTACACCATTATTATCTCATATTTAAGCAAAATATGCAAAAAATCAGATTTTTCGAGTAGTTCCGCTGACTAAAAGAGTTTCTTTAATCACCTTGACAGCAGACGGGTTTTTCTGTCTACTGTACCGCACCGTAACTTTGCAACCGTCGATAAAAAGTACCTCTACCTCCGTCCAGGGCTGCGCTTCTTTGGGAAGCTGAACTTTCTTTTCCATAGTGCAATCCTCCATAGTTTCGCATAATATGACAAAAACCGCCCCCTCATGCAGGTGCGGCTCTTGGTATCGTGATAATGAGTTGGAACGGGTTTCAGGAACACACTGGACGGCGCTGGCACGCCTTACACGGGAATTTCACCCCCTGCGGGTCTCGCAGGTTGCCCTCTTTGCCTGCGACGGCTCACGGCCTCTTTGGACCGCTTCAACGCTCGGACTGAGACTGGACAATCGTATCTCCCCGATATGCGGATCATCGCCCCCAGGCCCGCCACGGCCTGTTTGTGCGCGGATGGCTGCTCTCCCTATACCTCCCTTCTCAAAGTGGGGTCATGGCCTGCTCATTCCCGCACGGCTTTCCTCTCGGACGCATATCGGACGTACCCAGTGGACCTATTCAATTATCGAACTGTCGCCAGCCCGCACAGGCCCGCCGGAAAGGCGGCGGGCTTGTGCCGATTGGCGTCGGTGTCGAAAGTCCCCTCATTTTGATGTGCATTTTAGGAAGATCATCATTTTCCAACAAGCTGCTTTCTTTGCTCATTGTGCTTGTTTTTTGATAAAAAGTGGAGCGAACTCTGTCAAAATACAGTCCATTCCTGTCGATAATGGCCGACTGCAATCAGCATAGACCGCATTGGGTCAACTTCCATCGACATAGAAAGAGGGGAGGCCAATGCCTCCCCTCTTTTCAGCCACCCATTTCTCGCAAATAGCTGGCAAGCATGTCGAGAAATTCGCTGTTTGTAGGCGGGGTTCTCAAGTCCGTTCCCGCAATATGCGCTAAAAAGCTGTGATCTGTCCGGCTCCAACAGAAATGAATCAGAGTTCTGAGATTGCGCTCAACCGATGCCGCCGAAACTCCGAACTTCTTTCCGGTTTCTTTATAGAGCCGCTTTGTAATCAACTGGAGCTGTTCGGGATCCTCCTGGATGCGCTCAACCATGTAGACGGTGCAGCGGAAGCCGGCCAGCTTCCCGGTGGTGCCCAGGCTGCGCAGCAGGCGCTCCGCAGTCAAGGGCATTTTGAAGGTGTCGGCCTCCCGGTCAGGTACAAAGTAGAAGATTGGCATTTGATACCGTCCTTTCTAGGTGAAAGCGAGGGCATCTAAACAGATAGATTCCATAGCTTATAACCAATCCTCCACAATATCAGCCAGACTTGTTGGCGTAACAGTCCCTTTGGAAAGTAGGTCAATCAGGTGAAGGATTTTCCGACCGCTCGTTGTGAGACCGGGAGCGATAGCGACTACTCCACTCCGCTTCTCAACAATTTTAACACCGTAGATCTCCAACTCTTCCACAAGCGGACTTACCAGCAGATAATACTCCAAGGTCAGCGGCCCCGCCGTCTTTGCACAAAGATAGCACTTTGCGACTAGTTTTTCTCGCACAAAAGCACCCCCTACTTGATTTGTCTCTATTATACCGGGAAAAGGTGCATCAGTGTGGGGATACTCAAGTACAATCACCGACGTGGAATGGTTGTCCGTGGACGAGCGGTGTCGAAACTCTGGAACCCATGAATTTCTGGATTCCCCCACCTTTGTTGCAATCCACGTTTAATTTTGTATAGAAAAAGTCCCCTCAAATTGAGGGGACTTTTTTAACGCTAAAAATAAGAGCGCCGGGATGTTGTCTACCACCCCGATACGCAAAATATTATGGCTGAAGTTAGTGGACTTGGATTGTCGATGTAGTAATCGTGCGACTATCATAGTCAGAACCGACTTCTGCAAAGACGGTCACTTCGGCATAGTAAGCCTCACCAGAAGGGAGACTGCATTTGTAGTCCCCGGCACAAAAAATGCTGTCATTACGGACTAAGCCATTTCTGGTGCTACCAGTAACAGATTTAACATGCTTACCATCTTCCGTGTAAAATTCAATAGACTCTACACCAACAGAATCGGCTGGCTTACTTGCTTTTACATCATAGCCAATGATAACCTCGCCGCTCCCATCTCCAGCAGAAATCACCGCAGAATATCTGGAAAGAGTGAGACTTGCTCGGGGTTGCTGCATATCAGCCGCAGAAGCAACGCCAACGCAAGAGATAATCATGCTCAGCAGTACAAAAGATGAAAAGATCCGTTTCAATTTATCTCCCTCCAACAGAATCAATCAATTTCTTTAGAATATCTTCAGTTGTATCTCCAGAGAACTGTGCCATTATGAGCCCATCTGACCAAGTAGCCGTAATAGTGTCGATGTTTGACAGAATATAGAAGGTTTGTTCTCCATTAGAATACTGTTCTACTCCCTTGACATCTTTTTCAAACAGTGTCTCTTCTAAATTCCCCCTCGAATGATATCTAATAAAATCCAGGCTAATAAATTCGCCATCCCTGCCGCTCAAAATAAAATAAACGGCGTTTCCCACTGATGAATTGACGGTTTCTGGCTCCGACGCTGTAAACCCGTCTGGACACCATGTAGGAGCCAGATTTTCATCAATCCCAACAGAAGCGAGTGCCTCTCGCAGAGTGGCATATTTCGATATATCTTCACCTGCGTTGGCACCCGTGGACGTGCTATTCTCATTTCCTGACGGCATAAAGCGGAACACGTTATCTGTCCAGCGTCCAATCGTACCGAACACATCAATTCCCGCCGCTTGGGCCGCGACCATCCCGCCAAATACAGCGGCTACAGCGATCACCGCGACAAGGCCCTGTTTAATCCAGCGGTGCAGGCGGGGCGTGCGAGGAGAAGGAAACTTGGCTGGATTCTCGGAACTGTTGCCAGTCTCGGTTTTACAGGGGTATAGAGAGTCATCAGCTCCCTCCGGGACATTGTAATACTCCTGAAACTCCGCCCACGCCTTGTCTACATCAGGGATGCGTCCCGTGGGGTGCTCATCCTCTCTCTGTTCAATCACCTCCAGGATATGAAAAACCACGTCCTCATTCCCTGGCTCTGCCATCTCCATATCCATGCGCAGCAATTCCTCTAGCTGCTCGGTACTAAGCCGGTTCAGATAGGCGTATTTTTCATCGTTCTTAGCCATGTCGTGAACCTCCTTCACATATATATGAACGTTTAAGGCAAATCCTGACAAACTTTTTCATTTCTTTTTCCTTCGCCCTTTTCGCTCAGGAAATACCGTATAGAGCTTAGCCCTGATTCGCTCCAGGCGTTTCTGACTGGCGTACACAGATATGCCAAACTCCTGTGCCACCTCCAGGTGACTGGCACGGTCAAACACTAGTCGTTTCAGAAGTTGATATTCCTCCGGCGTAAGTATCCTTTCGACCTTCTCTATTACAGACTCCTCCTGCGGCTCAGGCTGCGCGGCCACAAGTTCCTCCGGGAGGTTACTCTCATCCGGGAAATCGGCATCCAGGGAGAGCAGACGGAGGAGATCTCTCCTTCTAGTTCGTTCGTTTTCTTTGAGCTTATTTTTTAGGGTGTTCATCAGCCAGCCGCCGGGGTTTTCATGCTTTGAAAACACATCAATACGGCGTAGTGCTTCATGGAAGGTATCCTGAACTACGTCCTTTGCCTGCTCTGGATCTCTGAGCACAGCATTGGCGTATATAAATAATTTTTTGAAGTGCAAGCGGTATAGACGCTCGACCAGCTCATTTTTATCAGGCATCATAGCAGCAATCACTTCCCATCGTCTTTAGTATATCATATTACGATCCCGATGGGAATTTTTCCTTCGGCTCAAACTCCTCAATGCAGACCCGGATCATTCTCTCGATTCCCTCCAAATACTCATCGGACTGGCCCGCCAGAAGCTGGTTGATGTTTGCCAACTGTGCCGCGGAGCTTTCCGTGCTCAATAGGGCATCAACACTTACATTGAGGACCTTTGCTGTGGCATAGAGCGTCTCTACCTTCATTTTCTTCTGACCCCGCTCCACTCTTGAGACAAAGGCGGTGCTGATCCCGATTTTTTCGGCCAGCGTTGCCTGTGTCAGCCCGGCCGCTTCGCGGTACCTTGCAATATTTTTGCCGATGATTTCTTCCAGTATTTTGTGGGCCATACTACCATCCTCCTGTTTGGTAAAATTATATTGCCCAAACTCACTCTAGTCGAAGCACCATTAGTTCCATTTCTATTAACTAATAAAATTTGCGAAATTATGTCAGAACAAACTATTTGGGGTCATATATAAATAAAGGTATCTTTTAAGGATATTTTATCTTGTCTATGGGGAGGGGATATGCCAAGGTTTAATACTATAACCTACTTATGAGGAGTGATAATCACAATACGTTTATATTTATTGGGCCTAGGCATCTATGCTTATGTATAGAGAGGACTCAAATGTCTCTTAAGTCACCATACCAAGTGAAAGTTGTGTTTATTTGAAAGGACGGGTAACAAGTCATGAAAAAGCGAATTTTTAGTGTGCTGGTTTGTTTGGCAGTCCTGGTATCTACAACCATGTTTCAAGTCGGAGCGTCGTATCAACCGACTGACGCACGCCAAGCTGAAATAGACGCCCTTATCGCCAAGACAGACAGTCATGTTTTAGAAGCTGAATCCATAAATACCTCAGAAGTTCTTCCCTTTATTCAGGCATCCGCTGTATACGAGCAGGACGATGGCACGCAGACTCCGGTAGATGTAGATCTTCAAATTCAAAAACTTGGTACACTTACTAGAGCTGCCGGAGGTGGAACACTATATGAAGTCAAAGCCTCCACTAAGAAAGAAGAGGGTTCCGCAGGTGGTGGCCGCAAAGTACAGGCAAACGCAACCCTCTACTGGATAGATAATCTTGGCCCAGTTAATGAGCTGTACCGGGTTAAAGGCGAGTGGATCAACTCTTTGTATGACACTGCCAATCCCGAAAGTGCTGGAGTACTTTACGGGGAGTTCCCCGCAAATGTCCCTGGCGATAGTTGTGTAGCTAAGCATCCTAACGCCATGTCTTTTGATTACTATGCTGATGACATTACCGGATATACTCTAGGCGTACAAACATCGATAAAGTGCGAAAAGAATGGAATCCTCTACCTTATTGTAACCAGTTCAATATTCTCGTAAGTTACTCAGGAGAATTATAGTACTATGAAACTTGTAGCTCCGATTATCAGGACAATCATTTTTGGGTGTATCAGTTGGTCCGTTCTATTTGCGACTAGGCTATTGATGCTACCATTTGATCTGTCTCCGTATGTTTGGCTACTCATACAGGCTGTTGTTTCGATAGTTGCAGGAGTTTTGGCGGGATTGTTATTGCGGGGGAAACTGTATTCTGCCCATCTTGAAATTAAAAGCCTATTGGTGACTTTACTGCCATACATAGTTACTTGGATTGCTATAACATTTTTCATTTTTGCGCTATCGATGGCCAGAATATACAATTGCTTACCTATGTCACACCTAATTATGTCTATTTCCGAATTTATGTCTCCCAGTAATCCAGATTCGCTCTATATACTTATCTCTATCTCATTATTCGATCCTACGGTACACGGTTTCTTAACTATCATGGGTGTAACCTTTCTTGCCAGTTGTATACAGTGGAGGACACCAAAGCAAGTCACAAAAAGTAACTGAGTACATATTAGGATCATCCTTGACAAATGTTGATGAGGTGAGATGTGTTGGCCATTAAGTACTATATCCACAATGCGACCTATATATCTTTTTTAGAAAATGAAGATTTGTTGTTCTTTCTTCATGATTTGTAGTACAACTGTTCAAGATCAATAAATCCGTTAGGTGCATACTCTGGCACTACCACGTTGTTCTAACCGCTGGAACAATGGCGGAGCAGTGACTTCCTACCGTTTCGCCTCTCCACCACAATCTTCTAAAGGAGTCATTTTCCGCCGTATTCTGGACGAGCATTTTGAGGGCATTATCGCCCATGCCACCTTCAACATCTCTGCCGGCAGGATCGAAGGGATCAACAACAAAATCAAGACCCTGCGGCGCAAGGGTTATGGCTATCCAGACGATGATTACTTCTTCCTCAAGCTCTTCGATGTCAGCCGAAAGCCTTACATCAGGAATCCTTCATCCCACAATGTTTATGATTGACCCAAAATTTTCTTGGAATTATGTCAGAACTTGTTATGCCCGGTCATATATAAGTAGAAGCGCTTAAAAAGTCAACCCTTAGCATACCATAATGTTTTTAGGAAAGAAGGTGTCTCCCTTGGTTTAGTGTTATTTTTGTGAGTTTTCCGAATCAACGCATCCAAAGTCTATATTTTAAAAGGAGTATCATTATGAAAAGAGCTATTTCTATGATCATGGTACTTGTATTGGCCCTTTCTATGTGCGTGGTTGGCGCGTCCGCAGTTGAATCAGATGCGATATCTGAAACTTCCGCAACCGTTGGTAATGAGCGGGCTTCGTGGGGATACGTTAAAATTCGGTATGATCCAAACGGTGCATGGGGCGAAGGATCAATGAACACCTATGCCGGTACTGCATATTACATGTATGTAAAAGTCTATGCCACATACAGTAATGGCGATGCCGATGGCCCCAGCGATACCGCTTCTGGCTACAATAAGGAATCCGTGGTAACTGACAAGATTTATGAAAATGGCCCCTACCGCCAGTATTTTGTATCAGGAAAGATAAGAGATACATCCTCTTCTGGATATCAGTATGGCAACGAGGACTCCCCGCTGTTTAAATAATCTGTATCGGTTAGTTTCTAGATCAGAAATGATGTTGGTTTTTGAGTAATAGAAAGCACATATCATGCACATTATTTGTGCATGATATGTGCTTTCTAATAAACATTTGCTGAAAGGATTCCGGTAAGATGAGACATAGTAAGATAAATGGACTTAATTCTCGCTCTACTACCCTCCGCGCAGCAATAGTTCCTACCGCATTTCTTTTATTTGTAGGTATAGTCTTTCTTGTATATTTGTTACATATAGATAGCTCTAATTCCCATACTAATACATCAGAACTCATTAAAGAAACACCATTTGAAAATTTACATCCTGAATTTGAAAATAGCTATTATATTGATGTATACAATGATAATTCTACAGATCAACTTAAAGAAAAGAATACTATTTTCTTATCTGATGCTAACAATCCGATATATCTTGAATTTGCCGAAGTAGGTAGCAGTACTCAAGTCATTATGGTGCTCTATTATGATTATGTGCCAATTAAATTTTCTATAGATGGCAAAAACTACGTTGAGAGTTATACTTTCGATGCTACAGATAGTATGAAAGTTACTATACCTGTATTTTTAGATGAAGAACAGCTAAATAGAGATGATGCTCTCCACAAACTTTTTGTTACTTTTACAGTTTCTCCAAATCACCACGCCGCTGAATATGATAGGGTAACTAACTTTTATGGCGCTAATGCAGTTTATGATCTAGTTTATAGCTTATCTTCTATGGAGCCTGTATTTGAATCCGAAAAGCAACACGATTATTTTATTCCTGACGGGAATCATATGGATAGCTTCAGTCCATTAACGCTAAACACCGATTATGGAGCCAAAGAATTGATTGAAAATGACGGAATTTTGAGACCAGAGCCTCTAATTGAACATAAACAAGGAACTCCCTTCAAGCTAATGTATTTTTTAGACAAGAGCGAAGCATCAAATACACTATTGATAATAACTATAAATTTTTCTCAAGCTAAAATCAATGGGAAAAATTACTATGCGCTTTCGCTTGATGGTAATGCAGGAACCGCTTATGGAGAAATCGAAATCGCTCTACCAAACGAGCCAGGAATGTACGAAATTATTGGATATGCAATACAGAACCCATTTTCCCCAATTACTTCTGACAAGGTTCTTGTAGATAGTAGCTATAGATTCACACTAAATCTAACATAAACATAGAAATTGTTGCCTGTCTTGTTAGCAACAGTTTTGTGCGTTATGTGTATCGGCGTGCAGGTATCATAATTCCCCAAAGAAATCAATTCAGTGAAAGCCAGATCGCCGCGCGTGAAAATGTAAAGCTCGAAACTCCCCTCAAATTGAGGGGAGTTTCGGCTGTTTACTGGAAAATATCCGGCCGCCCCAGGGTGGTAAAGCCGCTGGCGGCAAACTCCGTCACCACCACATTGTTTTGGGTCAGGTAGAATAAGTTTCGCAAAAAGACAAAGAGACATGGTTTGCAGATGTCTGGTAGAATGAAGTTGCGACACCACCATTCGAAAGGAGACAGCAAACCATGTCCGAAAAGATTGTACAGCTAAACGAAGAAGTTATCAAGGGGCAGCTCAAGGAACTTGTGCGCGGAAGCGTAGAGGAAACCCTCAACGAGCTGCTGGAGGCCGAAGCGGAGAAGCTGACCCAGGCGGCCCGGTACGAGCGCAATGAGCAACGCCAGGGCTACCGCAGCGGCCACTACAACCGCAACCTTACCACCACTTCTGGGGATGTCACACTCAAGATGCCCAAGCTCAAGGGGATCTCCTTTGAGACTGCCATCATTGAGCGGTATCGCCGCCGGGAGAGTAGCGTGGAAGAGGCTCTCATTGAGATGTACCTGGCTGGCGTATCCGTCCGGCGTGTAGAGGATATTACCGAGACTCTCTGGGGCAGTAAGGTCTCTCCCTCCACCATCAGTGAGCTGAACAAGAAAGCGTATGTCCACATCGAGGATTGGCGTAACCGTCCTCTGCAAGGCGGGCGGTATCCGTATGTCTATGTGGATGGGATCTATCTGCGCCGCAACTGGGGTGGAGAGTTTGAAAATGTGGCCATCCTGGTGGCAATCGCGGTCAATGAGGACGGATATCGTGAGGTTTTAGGTGCCGCCGAGGGCATGAAAGAGGACAAGGCCAGTTGGATCAACTTCTTCCAGTGGCTGCGTGGCCGTGGCCTGGACGGCGTGAAACTCATCGTTGGAGATAAGTGCCTTGGTATGCTGGAGGCCGTGGGCGAAGTGTTCCCTGAAGCCAAATACCAACGCTGCACCGTCCACTTTTACCGTAATGTGTTCTCTGTCACACCTCGCTCCAAGGTGAAACTGGTAGCCAAAATGCTCAAGGCGATCCACGCCCAGGAGAGCAAAAAAGCCGCTCGTGAAAAGGCCAGGGCCGTAGTGGAGGAGCTGTGTTCCATGAAGCTGAAAGAGGCTGCTAAGAAGGTGGAGGACAGCATCGAGGAGACTCTGACCTATTGTGATTTTCCCAGTGAGCATTGGACCCGTATCCGCACCAACAATGTCATTGAGAGGCTGAACCGGGAGATCCGCCGCCGTACTCGTGTAGTGGGCAGCTTCCCGGACGGCAACTCTGCCCTTATGCTGGTCTGTGCCCGGCTACGCCATGTAGCTGGCTCCCAGTGGGGCAACAAAAAGTACATGAATATGAAGCACCTGGAGGCCGCCATTGAGGATGCCTCCATTGCCGGCTGACTCCATTCATGCCAGAGCTTGCAAACTAAAGTGCGAAAAAATCTTGACACGACCTTGTTTTGTCCGCTGGAACAATGGCAGATCAGCAGTTTCCCGTCCTCCCTCCGGCCCACCACGATCCCCACATGGGAATCGTCCGGGTAGAAGGCCAGGTCTCCGGGCTGCGCGTCAGCCAGGGAAACAGGTGTGCAGTAGGAGTGCTGGGCGGTGGCCCCGCCGCCCCGGCCCAGGATGTATTCGCCGTCTGTGATGTTGTAGAAAACCCAGTCCATCATGCCGGAACAATCCAATCCGTAGGGGCGGTAGGTGCCAGTGGTGGAACTGCCTGCGGCGGTCACTTCCCGGAGCGTACCCCACCGGCTGTCCCAGCCGATGACCAGGGATTTCCCGCCCCAAAAATATCCCACTTTTCCGACCAGGGAAAGCGCGGTCTCCACCGCCTCTTTCCGGGCCTGGTCCAGGTCCGCGGGGAGGGCACGGAGCACCTCCAGCAGATCGGCGCTGGTGATGGTGAGGCTCCCGGCCAGGGAGGCCAGGGCCGCCCGGTCGGACAGGAGTTCCGTCAAGGCGCTGTTCTGCTCCTGAGTGAAGGCATAGATGGTCCGCATATCATCGGCGGTCTTAGGGGTAATGGTGATATGCAGGATGGATTCTGTCCACCCCTCGCTGTCCTCGCCGCCCGGATGGTCTATGGTCTCCACTTTAGATGTGATCTCCGTCATGTCCCAAAATACGGCTTTCAAACGGTCCACCCGGTCCTGGTCCAGCGTGACCACATCCACGCCGCCGTCACTCCCGGCCGTATGGACGGCGAACACAGCCAGGACCTCGGCCCAGTCCGGCCCCTGGCCGTGGATCACAATATCGTCGTAGCCCCCCGCCTGCAACGCCTCCAGCTTGGCGTTGTATTCCACATTGACCGCGGCAACCGCCTGTGAGACGGAGACGGTCTCCGGGGCGCTGGGCTCATTGGTGAAGAATATCCCAAAGGGGGAACTGGCGATGGCGGCGATCAGCACCACGATAACGAGAACGATCAAAACAACGGCGCCGCCAGCCAGCCCGATCAAACTCCCCATCATAGCGGCCACGGCCCGGACCACCGCTGCCGTCAGCCTCCGGCCCAGTTCGGCGGCTCCCTTTGCGGTGCGGGCTGCCTGCCGGGCCAGGCGGCGCTGGGCGGACTGCCGGGCGGCCTGGGCGGGCTTTTGGAATGCTTGGACAAATCGCCGGGCAGGCTTCTCGGCTCCCCGGACCTTGGGCCCCAGAGGCGCCTTGCCTCCCGGCAAGGGCGCGGCGCGTCCCTTCGTACCTGGGGCTCCGGTCTTGGGTTTTGCCCCGCCCATGACAGGGCGGCGAATATCCGCCCCTGGCTCCCGGATGCCTGGAACGGCCCGTCCCCCCTCGCTGGGGCGGGCCTCGCCGCGATATGCGGCGGACCTGGGCCCGCGGGCTGGCTCCCGCCCCGCCTTTGCGGAAGGCGCTTCCGTCGGCAAGGCATCCGGGCGCGCTTGTCCCTGGAGGGCCTTGCCCCGCCCGCGCTCTTTTGCCGCAATCCGGGGGCGCTCCCGGATGGGGACCGCCTGCTGTCCGCCTGGGCTCCGCTCCCTGGGGGCTGTCCCTTGCCGCTGGGGCGTCTGACCTTCCGCCGGCCTCCGCTCCTTGGGGGCGCTGGCCGGTCGTTCCTGGGGCGGGGCCTCCCGGTCCGGCCGGCCGTCTCTATTTTCCTTTGCACTCTGAGTATTCCCGGCGTCGGCTTTCTTCTTATGGTTTGGCCGGAGTGCCTGTATAAATTCATCCGCACCCTGGACTCCGGCCTGTTCCACCTGATCCACAGCATAGGAGCCGTTTTCGGCCTCCCGCTCTTTCCGCTGGTCCACTTCCCGGACCAGTTTCTCTTTCATCAGCCGCCCGGCCTGCCTGGGTGGACCGGCGCTTTTCCGTCTGTCCTTCGGCTTGCCCGCCTTGGGCTTTTCCTTGATCTCCGGCATGGCTCCTCCTTACTCGATACATTAAAAAATAACTCCCCTCAATTTGAGGGGAGTTTCGACATGACTTCACTTGTCTGTGGGCGTGGTGTTCCATAGTTGATACAGGGCCCCGGTCCGGGGGAACTCGTTTGCAAACGGGACGATAGCGCCGCCAACACGGAGCAGGCCGTGACCGGCCTCCGCGTTGGTGACATAGCCCATCTGGTTTTCGGAGATATTGAGCAGTTTAGCCAGTTCCGCCCGGTCCGTGGCGGCCTGGTTGAGCAACACCAGAAACTCACTGTTGGCAAACATGAGCCGGGCTGTCTCGGAGCGCAGGCACTCCTCCACATTCTGCGTGGCGGCGGTCAGGGCCGCGCCGTACTTGCGAAACCGCTTCCACGCCTTGTAGAGGAATTGGGCGGAGTAGTAATACTTGAAAAACAAATACACCTCATCCACGAATACCCAGGTGTATTTCCCAGCCAGACGGTTGGTGGCTACCCGGTTTTGAATGGTCTCCATGGTGACGTTGAGGGCGGTGGGCTTCAACTGGTCCCCCATCTCGTAGAGGTCAAAAACAATGATCCGGCTGTCTATGTCCACGTTGGTCTCATGGGCAAACATATTTAAGGAGCCCTCCACGAACAGCTCGGAGGCCAGGGCCAGCTCCTGGGCTTCCCGTTCCGGCTGGCGCTTGATCTCGTTCCTCCAGTCGGAGAGGATGGGCTGGCGGGCCTTGCCGCCGCTCTTGATGAAGTCGTGGTAGACGCTGGCGGTGCAGCGGTCAATGATGGATTTATGGAAAGCCCCCAACTGGCCCTCTCCCATCTGCTGTTCGCAAATGCTCATCAGCAGTTCGGACTTGAGCGCTACCGGGTTTTCCCCCATACCGTAGCCTCTGGCGATCTCCAGGGGATTGATGTGGTGGCGGCTGTTTGGGGAAATCTCCAGGACGATCCCCCGGAGGGCCCGCACCAGGTCTCCATACTCGCGCTCGGCGTCGATGATGATAATATCATCGTTGGTAGACAGGGCGATAAAGGTGATAAACTCTTTCATGGTGAAGGACTTGCCGGAGCCGGAGACGCCCAGGATGAAGCCGTGGGGGTTGAGGAGATTCTTGCGGTTGCAGATCAGGAGGTTTTTGCTGACGGCGTTAACGCCGCAGTAAATGCCCCCCATGTCCTGAATCTCCTGGACACGGAAGGGCATGAGGGAGGCCGCGGCCTCGGTGGTCAGCGTGCGGGTCACGTCGATGGAGCGCAGGCCATAGGGCAGGGCGGTGTTAAAGCCGTCCTCCTGTTGGTATCTGAGAATGGAGAAGTCGCACAGGGACTTGGAGAGAAGGGTCTCCGTGTCGGCGTTGAGCTGTTCCAGCGTGTCGGCCATGTGCAGCAGGGTCACATTGGCATAGACCATGCGCTGGTCCCTGGTGCTCAGATCGTCCAGAAATTCCTTGGTCTCCGCCCTCTGCTGTTCCAGCTCATAGGGGACCACGGCGGTAAAGTTGTTTCGGGCGTTCTGCCGCTGCTGCCACCTGGTAATATCGCTCTCAATGCCCATGATCTGAGACTGCACATCCCGCACGGCTTCGTCGGTGGGGACCGGGAGCAGGTCGATGGACAGCACCAGCGTCCGGGGGAAGTCGGCCATGCTGGTAATCATGTCGTCCTTGATGTAACTGGAATACTTCCGCATGAACAGCACCCGTCCCACCTTGCCGCCCAGTTCAAAGTGGTCAGAGAGAAACTTCATGCCGTCAGGGGCGATGTAGTCTTTGAAGCTGTGCCCCAGGCGCATGGAGGCGTTCAGGTCAAACTTGTAAAACTGTTCCTCGCCGGGCCGGAAGAAGTCGTGGAGGATGCGTAGGCGCTCATAGGTGTCCAGGGCTTTCGCGCCGCTGTCCAGACGCCCCAGGTTTTTCGAGAGATCGGCGTCTACCCGGTGGAAAAATGCCCTGGCCTCCTCCGCGTTCTTACGGGCCACGGAGACGGTGATGTACTTATCCTGTATGAGGTTGTTGCTGGCCGCCGCCTTCTCTGTAAGCACCCGGTTGTATTCCAGGCGGTACAGGTCCAGGTCATCCCCGCACTCGCGCATGAGGACGCTGTGCTGGAAGTCGGAGCTGTTGAGGCGGCGGTTGTGAATGGTGATCTTGGTCACGGCATCGGTTGGCAGGCTGTTGAGGACGCCGCAGTAGGATGTGAACATATCCCGCTGGTCCTCGTAGGAGGCCAGGGAGTAGTTGATGTCGGCAAAGCGCCAGGTCTGGCTGAATCTGCCGTTGACCTGCCAGATCCCATCCTGCCAAACCCGCTGGATGGGGATGGACTGCTGTACGCTGCGGGGGATCTTAAACGGAACACGCTCGCCCCGGTTGGCCGCGGTAAGAGTTTTACGCATGGCGGCGCGCCCCCTTTCTGACCGGGGCCGCATAGGCCGGGAAAAGGGAGAGAAATTGCTTTTTCATAGGGACCTCCTTCAAAATGGACAGAAAAGGGCCATGCCAGTCCGGCACCCAAATCTGCCGCGCATCACACCCCTTTCCGCTGAAATCAATCGCCGCTGCTGCGGACTAAATTGGAACACGATGGAGGGAGCGGTCAAAAGTCCCCTCAAATTGAGGGGACTTTCAGCCGTTCCCGGCGCTCAGGGCTTTTTTCCTGTTCCCCATATCTTCCTCTGCTCCGGCATGGCCTGGAGGTAGATATTCTCCGCCCGGTACACACGGGGCCCGGCGCACAAGACCTGGGACTTGAGAAACGCCCAGACAAACCGCTCAAAGGTCAGGCCGTTGTAGCGGAAAAAGCCGGTCACAGCGATGGGGGCGGCTGCCAGGATGCACAGCCAACTGGCGGCCTCCTGGCCCACAACGCCTTTGAACACGAAGTAAACACCCACCGCCGCGCCCACGGCCAGGGCGGAACAGAGAAATTGCCGGGTGGACAGGCCGAAAAAGATCGTCTCCCGGTGCTGGTGGACTTCCTTTGGAATTTTGATTTCCATATTGCTATCACCTCGAAAATGGATTTTTTGACACGTTTTTTGAAATATGAGATAATATTCATAGGAAAAACCATATATCTCAAAACAAATAGAGGAGGATTTTTTATGTTTCGGAATCTGACACTGGCACAGCAAATGTTCTTTTTCGTCCTGGCCGTGTTCCTGATCCTGCTGGTATTCCGCATCCTGGTAAAACTGAAACTGGCGCCCGTGCTGGTCTACGCCGCCTGCGCGAACCTGATCTTCCCCGAATGGGTGGCGGAGCAGAAGGCGCTGTACTGGGCCATCCTGGCCGGTCTGGTGCTGGTGACGATCTTCCGCTGGGTCGGCCCCAGGCTGACCGCCCACATGGAGGAGCAGCGGATCATGCGGGAGATCGTGGAGCAGAGCCGGGCGGCGGAGGCTATGGGGTATCGGAATGGCCAGATCAGTTTTGAGGTCAAGGACGGCACACCGCAAATCAAAATCAGGCAGTAAAGCAACAGGGGGATGGGCCGCAGGCCCGTCCCCCTGGCTTTTGCCGAAAGTCCCCTCAATTTGATGGTACTTTTTTATAGGCCAGCTAATTCCTTTACAATGCGCTCGGCGCCCTTGACCAGGCCAGCCAGCACCAGCATATTGAAAATAGTCTCCGCGATGTACTGCCAGGCCATGACCACGGGGGTCAAGTTGGTGTCCAGGACCGGGGAGCCGCTGGACATGAAGGCGGAAAAAATGAGGCAGGCCAGTACGATCACGGCCCCCTCCATGCACACGCCGATATAGGACTTGATGAACTGTTTCCCCGCGAAACTGGTCCCCTCCCCGGCGAAGGTCGCCAGAGGGATTGGGGCCAGGGCAGTAAAAATGTAGAGGCGGAAAAAGCGGCCATAGACCGTCATAATGAGGATGAAGGACATCACCGTGATAAACAGGTTGCCCAGCATGGCTACCAGCCAGAGCGGGATGCTGGCTAAAAAGCCGACGTTTTCAATGGCGTCCACCATCTCCTGGGGCACCGCCACACCGGCGGCAACCATGCCGCCCATTCCGCTCATCACAGACTGGACAATACCGCCGCAGATGGAAAAAACCACGGTCATGATCTCCATGGCGGAGCTCACCGCCACCTTGGCGGCAATAAAGCGGATGAAATGGCGCAGGGCGTATTCCGGCCTTTGCAAGTCCCGGAAACTGGCCGCGGACTGGAAGATTCCCATGGCGAAAAACAGCACCAGCAGGCCGTAGCCCACGGCCTTCAGCCCCTCATTGATGCCTACAATGGCGTTCCATATATCGCCGTCCCGGAACTCCTGGGGCGTGGTGGTAATCAGGGACCATATCTCGGTCAGCTTGTCGTTCCAAATCTCAAAGGCGGATTGCATAGCCTGTACCACCCAGTTATCGCTCACAGCCCCCACCTCGTTTCTTTGTTGGAGGGGGAGGCTGATTGAAAACCAGCCCCGCCTCCTTGTCAAAGTCAGTCACCCGTACCTTATGGATCGCCTCACGCTTGGAATAGCCGAAGTAGGAGCGTACATGAATTTTCTCGTTTGGCGTCTGTACGATCATCTTCCATGCTCCAAAGGGTGTCCCGGTACAGGAGATAATTTTGTTGTACTTCCGCATGGCAGGTCACACCACGCCGATAGCGGACAAAATCTCCTTGGAAAAAGCGATGAGCAAGCCGCCGAACACGCAGAGGATGCCCTGGGTGCGCTGGCTGGCGTCGTGGGACTGGATAGACATACCCAGTTGGACGATACCCCAGCCTAAGATGATGACGCCGATGGCCTTGATACAGGAAAAGATAAAGTCGCTGAGGTTGTTGACAATAGTAAGAGGATCGGTGTCGGCGGCCAGGGCCGGGCAGGCCAGGGCGGCGCACAGGGCCAGCATGAGGACGGCGGAGAAATAGAGCCGGCGGACCTTTCCGGTCCGCCGCTGAGAAAGGGTATTCGACTGGTTGTGTGTTTTGTTCAACATGAAAATCAACCTCTCTTATTCCAGAATTTCAATGTAATCCAAACTGTCAAACGGCACGGACAGGTCGGCCTGGGTGTAAGTCAGGCCGGGGTGGTGAACGTAGGGCGCGGCCCCGCCGTCCTCCGTCAGTTTGATATAGGGGTGTTTGAGAATGTCATACTTCTTGTCCATCACAGGGTGTTCCCCCCGGATGAACAGCAGGGCGTAGTCGTTGTCCAAGGTCCGCACCTCGTCGGGAGTCATCAACTCCCGGCCCGTCTGCTGGTAGCTGACGGAACTGGAGCCGTGGGAGCCGCGGGACACGCTGCGGTTGCGGGTGTCCAGGGTCTCCTTGCCCAGCAGCTCGGAGATATACTTGTGGGTGGACGGCTCATTTCCGCCCAGATACACCAGCGTATCGGCGTTGCCCAAAAGCCCCTCCCAGTCATCCTTGAACAGGGCCTTGAGGGCGGAAATGTTTTGGAGTACAATGGTGGACATGATGTTGCGGGAGCGCATGGTGGCTTGGAGCTTGCCAAAGTCGTCCGGCAGGGAGACGTTGCAGAACTCGTCCATCATCAGGCGGACCGGGACGGGCAGGGCTCCCTGGTGTACCTTGTCGGCCTGGTAGTAGAGGGCCTGAAAGGCGCAGGTGTAGAGCATCCCCACCAGGTAATTAAACGTGCCGTCGTTGTCGGGGATGATGGCGAACACGGCCTGCTTGCGTTCCCCCATGAGGCCCAGCTCCATATCGTCCCGCGAAGTGATGCGGGTGATCTGAGGCAGGATGAAAGCGGAAAGCCGGACAGCGGCGCTCAATAAAATACTCTTGGCTGTTTTTCCGGCGGCCTGCTTGAAAATCTTATATTCCCGCACGGCCACATGATCCGGCTCTTCCTCCTCCAACGCCTCAAAGAGCATATCCAGGGGGGATTGAAAATCATCATCGTCCTCCCTGGCCCCGCCGTTTTCGATCATATACATGACCATCTCCAGATTTTGTTCCTCCGGCGGGGCCTCATGGAGCAAATACAGGATGAGGGCGGTGTCCAGGGCAATCTCGGATTTCTCCCAGAACGGGTCGTTGTTGGTGGAATTTTTCGGCGTGGTGTTCTTAATCAGATTGTTCACCAGTTTCATGGCGTCCTTGTCGTCCTTCAGGTATGGGAACGGGTTGAAGGCGTCGGAGTGGTCGGTGTCAATGAGGTCAAACGCCTTGATAACATAGCCTTTTTCCAGGAGCAGCGGAGCCACGGCCCGCATCGTTTCCCCCTTGGGGTCCGTGACCAGAAAACTGCAATTCGTCTGCATGAGATTGGGTTTGCAGAAAAACCTTGTCTTACCCGCACCGGAGCCGCCGATGACGATTTGCAGGAGGTTGCGGCGGTGTACCTTTCCATTGAGGCCCATGCGGACATTTTGTGTGAGGATGGTATTCTGGAAGGGTGCCTTGTCTCGGTACTTGCGGTCGAGCAGTTTGGGACTGCCCCACTTGGCGGAGCCGTGTTCCTCGCCGGGCCTCCTGTTCTCCCTGGTGGAGCAGTAGAGCACCACGGAGAAGCCGTAGATCAGCAGGGCTCCCAGCATAAATTTGGGGGTATGAGGCGTCCAGCGGATGGCAAAGGGCCGCTCCAGCAGTTCGCTGAAACGGCCCATGAGGTCAAAGACAGTCATACCCTCCTCATAGCCGGAGGCCAGGAGGGCCGCCAGATAGAGGACAGGCAGGGTGAGCGCCGCCCACAGGAGAGGGCTTACGGTGTTGTTTCTACGCATAGAGCCGCCCCCTCACCGCTCCGGTCCAGGCGGCCGGTCCCGGCTGGCCGGGGGGTGTTCCGGGTCTTGCTCCCCCAGGGCGTGGAAAATGGCGTTACGGTTATACCGGACTTCCTCCTGGGTCGCCCCTCCCATCGTAATAGAAGCATCCTCCAGGCCCTCGATCCGGCTGTTAGGCAGTCGTGTGATCCGGCCATAGGTACAGCCATCCAGACGGGCCCCGTTGAAGTTCAGCCGCCCCACGGAACAGTCAACCGTGTTGCAGCGGGTCATACGACTGCGGAGAAAGGCCGCGGAATGGATGGAGCAGTCCCGGAAATGCGTGTTTGCCAGTGTGGAATCCGGGAATAAAGTAAATTCGATCCGGCAGGAGTGGAACTCACAGCCATATAACCTCGTATCCCAAAATTTCACCCCATACAGGCGGCATACATGAAAAGAGCAGTCGGAGAAATGAGAAAAGTTACAGTTGGCATTGTCCGGCATACAATAGAGCGTCACATGGTCAAAATAGCTTTCCTGGAAGAAATTACGCGGAAAACCTGCTTTCGCTGCTCGGTCATAGATCTGTTGGTCAATGACCTTCAGGGGCCGGTCCATCTCCAGTTCTATGGTCTTGTACTCGAATTGCTTATGGCTGGTCCTGGTATAGGGGACGGCCAACAGGGCCTTTTGCGCTTGAAAGTCCCGGATAGACTGGCGGAGCACCGCCACTTTCCCGGCATAGGCCCCTCCATCCGCTTTTGCCGCCCAATCCAGCAGGGGTTCCAGAGGCATATCGTTCCGGCCCTGGATATAGTCGTTCACATTCCGTACACGGCGGGCCCGGTTGCTGCCGTTATACTGGATGGAGTCAATATCCTCCAGCAGGTCAGCGATCTTCTTGCTGATCTCATGGCCGCTTAAAACGGCCTGATAGTCTGGCATACGTTCCTCCTTCCAAAGGGGGCGCCAAAACTCCCCTCAAATTGAGGGAAGTTTTGACGCTCCGGGCTTGATGTTTAATATCCGGTGCGGGGCAGGGGCTCCGGCTTACCGTACACGGTCGTTACCCAGCGGCTGACGGCCTGGACCCACTGGCCGTTATAGACACCGCCCACGTCCGCAACGTTCACAAAAGAACTGCCCGCGGCCAGTCCATTAACGGAAGTGCAGTAGAGGACCGGGGCCTCCACCTGGGCGAAGCCTGCGGGGGCCTGGCCGAATACGAACATGATCTCCGTCACGCGCTCATTGGCGGCAAGGCCCAGGGCTGCGGGGGACGCGGCCAGGGTGTAGGTCTGACTGGTACTCAGGTTATCCGCCAAAGTGCGGTAATCCCCGGTCCCGTTGACCTTGTAGACGATCTTGTAGACGCCGGGGAAGTTCCATGTACCTGTCACCACCTGCTCCAGCCGCACCTGAGCGGGCAGGGTGTCCCGGAAATAGAAACTGTCCAAACGGACGTTTGAGGTATTAGAAATGCCGGAGAAGGTGTAGCGGACCGGCTGGCCGCTGACCACCTCTTTCGGGCCGGTCTTGGAGATGGACACGCCGGTGGACAGGCTCTTGTTCGTCACTTCAAACCGCACGATCTGGCCCTCATGCTCCAGGTAGGCGGTCAGCTCGGTTTCGTTGACACCGTAATGCTCCGGGGCCTTGACCTCCTGGATGGTATAGCGGGAGAGGGGGAGCTGTTTGGACACGGCCAGCCCCCGGCTGTCAGAGCGGATGGTGTCTACCACGTTCCCAGCCTTGTCCGTAATCTCAAACACGGCCCCCTCCAGCAGCGTCCCGGCAGGTAGGCCGGTGGTGGGGTTGTAGTCGGCAGACTTCTTGGTGATCTGGATTTGGCCTGTGATGGGGGTATTCTCCCATTCAACCTCCGTTACCTCGCCCGCCTTGACATAGACGGTGCGGAGTTGGGTGTCCGGGATATAGCCCTCATTCTCTAATTCGCGGAGATAGTAGCGGCCACTCTCCGTCAGGTCCTCAAACCAGGCATAGCCCCGGTCATCCGTGGTCTGCTGGTCGATAGGTGTGTGCGTCTCATCGTAGAGAATGAACGACACGCCGGGGATGCCCTCGCCGTCCGCGGTGGAGACCTTATGCAATAGGATGCCGGAGAGGGGCGCGTTGGTCACAGTCTTGCGGGTAGTCTCTGCGTCCTTCACTGTAAAATAGATTGGAGTGTCATCCAGCTTGAATCCATCTGCGGCCTCGGTTTCAACGGCGTAGTAATCGCCGCTTTCCAGGGGCAGATACACCTTGCCGCTCCGTCCGGTGGTCACAGTGTCCACCAGGGCGTCATCCGACACCCGGCGGATATCGAAGGTGGTGTTGGGGATGCGCTCTGTCTTATCCGCCGAACTGACCTTGATGAGCTCCACACCGCCCACCGGCGTGTTGTAGAACCAGAGTTCTTGCGTATCATCCGGGTTGACCACCACAGTCTGACTTTGTGTGTCCGGGTCGATGGTATATCCGGGGATGCTCTCCACCTCAGTCACAACCACTGTGCCGGTGATGCCGGAGAGGACGATCTGGCCCTCCGCATTGGTCCAATACAGGCCATTGGAGGACAGCTTGCCGCCCTCGTCCGGGAGATAGGTGCCGTCCGCATAGGTGATCTTGAACTGTACTCCCTCCAGCGGGGTCTTATCCTTGCTGGACAGCTTGTGGATGATGAGGTTCCCCATAGGCTGGTTGCGGAACTCTACGGTGACGGTTTGGCCCTCCTTGACCTGGACGGTCTGGGGGGCGTCATCCAGCAGGTAGCCGTCCTTGGCCCTGGTCTCCCGGATGACCAGTGTGGTGCCTGGGTCGATACCGGAAATCAGGAAAGAGCCTGTGCTGTCCGTCACAAACTTGCCGTTGGCATCGCCCACCACAGCACCGTCTGAGGTAGTCACAAGAAATTCCACATCACTCAGCGGGGCGTTATCGCTGGCCGATACCTTTTTCACCAAAACGCTCCCCTTGGGGGCGTTGGAGAAGTAGAGGGTCACAATGTCCTGGTTCGCGCCGGAGATATAGAAGGCCTGGGGCGCGGCGTCGATCACATGGCCGCTGTCGCTCTCCAGTTCCTCGCAGATGTAGTAGCCCTTTTTGAGCCCGGTAACGGTGAAGGAGCCGTTGGCCGAAGTCACATAGGTGCCCACCACCGTGCCGCCAACGCCGCTGGTCTCGCCGCCCAAATAGCGCAGTTGGAACAGACAGCCGGAAATTCCGGCCCCGGTCACGCTGTCCCGTTTGTAGACCACCAGGGCCGACAGGGGCGTGTTGGAGATAGTGACAGTCTTGTTCTCGCCGCCCTTGACATAGACCTCCGTAACCGGGTCCTCCGGGGCCTGGAATCCGGGGGCGGGCTTGGTCTCCTCGATTTTCAGCCAGCCGTCCTCGATGCCCTCCAGGATGATCTGGCCCGCCTCGTCCGTCTGGAAGGTCCCCAGGTCCCGCAGCTCCCCGGTGTCCGTCTTGTTGCTGGCCCAGGTAATATGGAACTCGGCATACTGGATCGGGTCATGGGTGATAGAATTTTCCTTCTGGATGGTGACGGTGGGCCGCTTGTGGTTTTCAAAATACACATCCCGGTCCCGGTTCGGGTAGAGCGTGACTAGTTGGGGGTCGGCATCCGGGAGGTAGGGAGACGGCACCGACTTTTCCGAGACCTCGTAGACGCCGGGCAGCAGGTTCTCTACCGTGGCGGAGCCGTCCGGCCCGGTGGTCACTTCGGCCACGCTATGACCGTCCGCCCCCTTGACCAGGAACACCGTGCCAGGAACCGGCGCGCCGGTGTCGGCGTCGCTCTTGTGGATGGTCAAATCAGGCCGTCTATCATTTTGCAGTACGATAGTGCCGTCCCTGCCGGGAAAGAGCTGAACATGGTGCTTCCGAGTGTCTAAAATATGATCTGACACCGTGGCGGTTTCCACCAGGGAATAGACGCCAGGCTCCAGCCCCTCCCAGGTGATGGTCCCGTCCGGCCCGGTGATGCGGTCCAGGTAGTGCCCGCCGTCCTCAATCTTAGCCAGCCGGTAAGTCACACCGCCCAGGGGCGTGCCGTCCGCGCTCTCCTTGTATAAGTGCAGGGAGGGCATCTTGGAATTGGTGAACACGAATTGTGCCTGCTCGCCGCCGTCCAGGTGGATGATGCGCTGGGCGTCGTCCACGATATAGCCGGGGCACTCCAGTTCCGTCACGATGTAGGCGGTATCGGCGGGGAGCTTGCTCAGGTCGATGGTCCCGTCCTCGGAAGTGGTGTACTCCTCCGGCCCCCAGGAGCCGTCCACCGCCTCGATACGGAAGCGGGCGTTGGCGATGGGCTGGGAGAGGTCGGCGCTGTCCACCTTGATGAGATGGATGCCGGGCAGGCGGTCATTGAAGAAAACCAGCTCTTTGATACCGTCCCCGGCCTTCAGCTCCACTTCCTGGGGGGTGGTGTCCAGCACATGGCCGTCCCCGCCTGTGTCCCGTTCCTCGGCCCGGTAGGTGCCGGGCGCGCAGTCTGTCAGCAGGATTTGGCCGAACTCGTCCGTCTGGAAGATACCCAGGCTCTCGGCGTCCCGGAAAATCTCAAAGGAGACATTGGGCATGAGGGTCATGGTCCCACGCTCATATTTCGTGATCCGCAGTCCAGGCAGCTCCTTGTTGACTATGGTGGCGCTGGATTCTTCTCCGGCTGCCACGGCCACCGTCTGCACCGTGTCCGTGTCCGCGATCCAGCCCTCGATACCGGCCGCCTCCCGGACCTCCCAGCCGCCAGGGGCCAACTGGTCAAAGAACGCCACACCGATGCGGGTCTGTTCGGTCCGGGTCTCCCCGGTCTCAATATGCTTGATCTGGATGGTGACGCCGGAGAGGGCGTCGCCGGTGTCGCTCATTTTCTGGACGCGGATGGAGCCATAGGGGGCATTGGTAAAGGTCACAGTGGCAACCTTGTTATACTCCACATCGGCGTGCTGGGTGGTCTCCTCCGGGAGCAGGTGATACCGGGGCGGGATCTCCTCCGTCACGGTATAATGGCCCTCCAAGGTCAGGGGGATCAGGACCGTCCCCTCCGGCCCGGTGGAGTAAGAGCCCACCTTGCGGCCCTCCGGGTCATACACAGAGAACACAGCCCCTTCCAGAGGAATCTCGGTCCCTTCCTCCAGCTTCACGATCTTCAGGGCCGTCTCATCCGGTGCGGGTTCTCCGCTGTCGGAGTAGCTGCTGATGGCGGCCAGGTCTAACCGCGCATTGTTGTCCAGGTCGCAGATGTAATTCTGCAAATTGCCGTACTGGTCCTTCTCCTGGCACACGGCGTACATAGCCGCGTACTGGGCCACAGATGCGGAGAGGGAGAGTTGGACGTTTCCGCTCTGGCCCGCCACGCTTTCAGCGGGGTACAGCACCTTGAACTGCCCGGCATAGCCGTCGCTGGTGCCCTCAGTGGTCACAGCGGTAATCTCGTTATTTTCCATGTCCACGATTTTCGTGCCCTCCGGCACCTCATCGGGATTGGAAAAGGCCACGGACACGTCGTAATCATATACCCACGTCTCGCTCCAGACGGTGAACACCTGCTGCTTGTATTCCTCGCCCCCGATGGTCACGGGGTAGGCCGTGGATTTGTTCGCTGTGACGGTCATCCGGGGAGAGAGCATATAGTTGTAGGTAGTGCCCCGCTTGTAGATGTCCTTGGCGGCGGCCAGGATGCGGTTGCCGATGTCCAGCTCGGAGCCGGTGAGCCCCGGCGCAACTTTGAGGTCAGCGATATTCCAATCCGGCATCAGGTAGCACCACAATGCCATTTTGGTGGCATAATACGCCTGGTACTTATTGTCCAGCTCCAGCTCTCCCAGGCTCCGATGGGGGTAGCCGTTGGAGATGATGCCCACCACCTTGGGGTCGCTGGCCTTTTCTTCGGCTAGATATTTGATGCTCTCGCCGGGCCCTACGGTCTGGGGTACGCCGTACTGGTTCGGGTTGACGCAGTACGCAGGAGATTCCTTTTGAGTTCCATCATTGGATTCGTACAAAAAGTAGGTGTATTTTTGTTTTCTGACCGCGCCGTTGATGGAGAGGTAGCCCAGCTCATAGTCACCGTTGTAGATATCGACCTCGCCCAGAGCCTCCTCCTCAGAGCTGGCCGCGAAGGCCGCCGTGGGCAGGATACCGAGTATGGTTACTAAAGCCAGGAACAGGGATATCAGTTTTTTCATGGATGCCTCCTTTAAAATGGTCAGAAGGAGGCCATGAATAAAAATCACCGTCTCCTTCCGATAATTGAGAAACTGATCTAAATATTAAAATTGGGGATTTTCGGGCACAAAAAAATGGGCGTCAAAAGTCCCCTCAAATTGAGGGAAGTTTTGACGCCTCAAATTTCACGGCCTGGACCTGCCAACGGTAGGCCCGTTGGTCCCGGACGCAGGTAAACAAGGTCAGGCGGTTATCCGTGGTGGCGGCGGTGCCTCTGGTGTCCGTCTCCTTTACCTTCTGGACGCTGACCACCTCATAGGTACGGGTGCCGAGCTTGGTAGTCCAGGTAATGGTATCACCTGGCTCCAGAGTGTGCAGGTCTCCAAAGTCATCCCGGACGCCCCGGTTGTGCCCGGCGATACAGCAGTTGCCATCCCACAGGCTGGTGTCCTCGAAGTGGCCCGCGCCCTTGGCTAAGGTCTTGCTGTCCGTGCCCTCGTAAACCTTGACGCTCAAACCGATGGCGGGAATTTTGAGGGTGCCCAGGTGCCCGCCGGAGTAATAGAGATCGCTGGTCACATCCGTCCAGCCTGTGGCGGTAGTCCCGGTCCAGCCGGAGCCCGTATCAACGGCAGGGTATGTGACACTCCCCACTTGGGAGACCAAACCGCCGCCGTCCAGGGCTCCGGGGACCAGATTAGGGGTCAGGGCTGTGCCGGAGCCGGGGAGGTAACTGGTGGGTGTGCCGAAGCCGGGCGGGATCAGGGCTGTATTTTTGCTCCGGTCCACGTTGGGGTCCTCATGCTCATAGATGGTGGTATCGCTGGTGGGCCGGGCAAACAGGTAATCGTCCGGGGCGTCCATGGTGTATTCCAGGGCGCTGGCCGGGGTGACGCAGACGGCCGCCAGTATGAGGGCAGCCAGACAAAGGGTTTTCAGCCTCATTTGTTGTACTCCTTCCACTCTTTCTTGGATTTGTACTTTTGAAGCAGAAAGCGGCCCAGGAATACCAGGCCGACAACGCCCGCCCCGGCGGGCAGGACCAGCAGCCAGCGCCAGTCAAAGCCGCCGCCCTCCGCGGCAGGCTGTGGGATAGCGGTTACGGCCTCCTGCTCCTCTGCCAGGCCGAAAACGGCGGTATAGAGCACGGTCCCGCTGGTAGTCTTGGTCACTTCTCCGGCGTAGTCCGCCGTGACGGTGTAGCCGGTGGCGTATTTGCTGGAAGCGGTGCCGGTATAGGTGGCGGCGGCGTTGTAGAAGCCCCCGGCCTCCTGCCATTGAACATCCGCCAGGGTGAGGGTGCGCCCGCTGTCCTCAATAGACTTGGGCACCAGGGACACATCCGCCTCGGAGAGATTGGGATAACTGCGGGTGGCGGAGACGTTCCGGGTGGACGTGGCATAGCCGGACGCCTCCACCTGGATACTGGCGGTGTCCAGGGTGAGGAGGCCGGTATAGCCGTCCTCCGTGACGGCCTCACAGGTGGCGGCCAGCAGGGGCATGATCTCCTCCATGTCCTTGCTCTTGCTGTCCAGGGTCACGGTTTCGGTGTAATACTTGCTGTCCGTCTCCGTCTGGTCCTCCTTGACAATATCCAGCAGGGTATAGAGGCAGCCGGACCGCTCAAAGTCCCCGGTGGGGATGAGGGCCGGATCATCCATAGGAGAGAGTTCGTAGGTCTTGCTGATCCTGGGCTCGGCCCGGTCTCCCTCCGTGTACTCCAAAACCTCTACTGGGTAAAGTACGGAGGGGGTGGCTTCGGGAGAGGGCGCCTCGGCGGCCAGCGCCGGGCAGGCCAGGGCACAGGCGGTCAGCACCGCCAGAAACAGGGGCACGGCGCGTTTCTTCATGTGGGTCAACTCCTTCGATCAAAAATGGCCCGAAAACTTCCATCAAATTGATGGGAGTTTCCGGGCAAAGAAAAAAGTCCCCTCAAATTGAGGGGACTTACGGGTTATCGCTCCGGGAGTTTGATGCGGAACATCCGGCAGTAATCCTTCTGGGCCTCCAGTTCACACTCACAAATGAGTTTGATAAAGGCGGCGTCGCTGGGGCCTTGGGCCCGCTGGGCCTGCTGGAGCGCGGTAATGTAGTCATGGCGCAGGATGGGCGGGATGGAGACCACACAGTAGCCCCTGTTTACCAGGATCAGATTCATCAGGAGCCGGGCGGTGCGCCCGTTGCCGTCCCGGAAGGGGTGGATGTCCACCAGCCTCCGGTGGGCGTAGGCGGCCAGCAGGACCGGGTGCGTGGCGTCCTTCCGTTTGTTCAGATCCTCTACCAGCCCGGCCATAAGGCCCGGCACCTCCTCCGCCGTGGGCGGGATATATTCCGTGCCGGTGATGAACACCTGGCCCTCCCGGTAGCGTCCGGCGTGCTCCGGGTCAACGCCGCCGTAGAACAGGGCGTGCAGGTGGAGTATATCCTCCTCCTGGAATTGCAGGGGCCCGCCCCTGGCGGTCTCCAGCATATAGTCATAGGCCCTGGCGTGGCCGGTGGCCTCGTAGCAGTCCCGGATGGGCTTGCCGCCCACGGTGATACCGTCCTCCAGGAGCACCTTGGTCTCAGAGAGGGTGAGGGAATTGCCCTCCAGGGCGTTGGAGGTATAAGTCATGCCGATGCGGAAGTAGGCGTCCAGCTCCTTCACCTCGTCCGGGGTGAGGGGGCGGCGCTCCCGTATAGCCTGGGCGTATGCGTCAATACGGTCTAATAAAGCGTTTCCGCTCATGCAGTCACCTGCCTTTCAGAGAAATTGTATGAGATAAATTCTATGAGAATAATTATATCATGCGGAGTGGAAACAGGCAACGGGAAACCTGGGGGCCAAAAGTCCCCTCAAATTGAGGGGACTTTTGAGCGGCGAGCCCCGTCTGCGGAGAGGCCGCGGGAGCCGCACCCGTTCCCCACACTGGCAAAAGCCGCCGTTAGGCGGCTTTTGGGGCGTCCTCCCCTTGGAGACCGCATAATCCGGCGGACGGCCCCGGTCAAGGCCCGCCCAGTCCGCAGACTGGGCGGCTCGCGGGCGATTGCCCCGGCAATCGCCCGGCCTTGACGGGGGACGGCGGGCGGATTAGTCTCCCCCACGGGGAGACGCCCCCGGTCTGCGGCCTTACCGGCTGTGGCGCTGGGGCGGGATGCGGCTTCTCTGCTGGGGGGTGATGTTCCGTTCAATGGAGCCGCCGAACTGCTTGCTCATCCCCTGAATTTGGTCCAGGGCGCTCCGCCGCTGCTGGGGGTCCCAGCCCTCGTACAGCTCCTCCAGACGGGACAGGTCCGGCGTGTCCCGCTTGATGCCAAACTGGCGGCACAGGATGTAGGAAATGCTCTGGGCGTCCAGGTCCACCTCCTCATGGTCATAGTTTGGGTTGGCCCCCTTGGCGTGGATGCGGGAGTGGGCCACCTCAGCGGCGATGGCCGCAAATGCCTCGCTGTCTGAGAAAGCGGGATTGACGGCCAGCTCCATATTTTTGCTGTCATAGTAGGCGGCCACGGGCAGGTCGTGGTCGGTGGCCACGGGAACGACGGAGTAGTTGAGGATGGCGCGCAGGGCAATGCTCATTTCCTTGCTGTCATCCCTCAACTGCACTTTCTTCGGTTCGCGTCCCTGGGTCTGGCGGATGTCGTAGGCGTCTGTGAGACGATACCCCCGGCCCAGGGTATTCCGGGCAAAAATCTTGACTCCTTTGCTTCGCTCTTGGTCTATCACGCCCCGATTCAGGGTTTTCCACCGTTCCGCCGTACCGAATACGGTGGCCTCCGGGTCCTGGAACATGACCAGGGCGATGTTGCCTGCGCTGTATGTTGGGTTATCCCCCTGCATATCCAGGTACTTCACATACAGTTCCGGATTGCTGGTAATCTCCTCCACTCCGGCATCTTGCAGGGAGATGGTGTTCTCCCGGTCCGCCTGCATTTCCGCCCTCCATTGGGTGTCCTGCTGGGACTTTTCAGCGATGATTGCTTCCAAATTTGCCATAATGATGTTCCTCCTAAAACATATTCATCTTGATTTTGGTACAGTTTTTCCTTTGACCTGTGGGGCCCTGCCAGTCTCCCGCATCCCTTCCGACGCCGCCCGCAGGGCCTCCAGGCGGGACTTGACGGATGGTTTCTCAGTAGTCTCCGTCGTCCTCGTATCCGTACTCCTCGTCTGCCTGGCTGTCGAGCCACTCCCGCGCTGTGGTGAGGAGTGCTCTGGCCGAGCGCGGGGGGCGGCTTTTTTTGGCGCTTCTTCCTCTTGCTCTTTGGCGGGGGCCGGGTAGCCCCTCTGTTCCAGATAGTGGTTGACCAGCGGCACATAGTCCACATTGGTCACAAGATCCACGATCCCGCTGGTGGAACGGGTATCTTTAATCACGGAGAACAGCACATTTTTCTTGGCGTAGGCCCGGAAGTCCTCCAGGTCGCTCTCTTTGATGTGAAAGGTCTTGAGTTCCCGGCCCGTTTGAAGCAACCGGGCCATGTTGGCCTTGCCGTAGAGTTTTTTGTTGTTTTGGGACAGGGCCAGCAGAAAGGCGGCCAGGTTTTTGCTCCCAGCCGCCAGCATTTTAACAGCAGCCTCGGTGAGTTGGATGCTCTCCTTTACCATCAGGTCAGCCACTTCACCGCTGTTATCCATTTTCTTCACCTCCCGGTTTTCAAATATTGAATGACCTCCAAAATGGAACAATACTGAACTTTTTGGAGATACCGCTTTCTCAGCAACTTCAAGCGCCGCTTCCGCTGGGGCCCGGTAAGGGCGGAAAACGCCTCCACGTCGCGGGCCGCCCCCCGATAGTCCAGCAGGGTCACGCTCCCCCAGGGCTGTCCGCCCATAAACTTCTCCACATGAAGGAAGAGGGCGAGCACCGGCCACCCGGCCCGGTCCTGAAAGGCCAGCCAGCACAGATTTTCATAACTGCCCGGCTCATAGACACGGGGCGGGTCAAACAGCCAGGACCTCTCACGCCGGGCCAGAAACAGATAATCCGCCACGCCGCCCTGTTGCAGTTTGAGCAGATCCAATTCAAGGCTCCCTGCCTCGGTGGGCTGATAGAGCGGTATCAATCCCAAAATGGCGGTCAGGTCCGCGTGGAGCAGTTTTTTCATAAGGACGCCTCCTTACATGGTCTGGGCGCTGGGCTTCCACCGCCGCCCGGACCTTGGGGATGTCGCCCTCAATGCGGGCGCATAACTTCAAGTCCTGGCGCAGCGCCCGCAGGTGTGTGGTGATTTGTTCAATCTCTGCCTGGATTTCCCCGCCTCCGTCTCCCCGCCGCTTCTGCCGGTATAACTGTCCGCGCCGTTCTGTGAGGGCGTCCATCTCCGCCTGTATCGCGTCATACTGCATGGAGAGCTGGGCCGCTGTCTCGATGTGGTTTTTACGGAGATACCGGAATTGCTCTTGATAGCGGTCCAGTTTCAGCAGTTCCTCCCGCATGGAGAACGCCGCCCGGTTTCCCGGACGGCGTTTCGGGTATGCCCCCAGCAGGCAGAGGTATTTGAAGCAGAGGGCTTGAAAGCCCGTGAGTTTCCTTGGGCGGCGGGGCATCCTGCCTCGCACCCGATACCGGCGGCCCGGCTCCAGCAGATGGAAAAAAGTAGTGGGGGGAGTGTCCGGCGGGGCCTCGCCGGAGCGGACGGCGGCAAGCCTGGCCTGTATGTCCGCCTCGGTATAGCCGTCTTTCAGGCTGTCCAGACGGATATACCCTTTTCCACCGGGGGGAAGGATAGCGGTGTACTTGACTTTGGGGCCGGTTTTTACCTGATACCCCATCCGCCGCAGTTGGCTGAGGAAGGACTGGTAGGTGTAGGCTTGCCGGATGGCTTCGTCCACATCACGGCGGATCAGGTCCCGCACGGTGGACTTGCCCTGTCTGGCCGCCTCCCACTCGGCTCGGCTCATTGGCCTCCCTTTCAGCGGGGCAACGGGCTCAATGACAGACAGCCCGTGTTCCCGGCAGATGGCGTCTGAGGTTCCCCGGATGCCCACGCCGTCCCCGCCGTAGTAGTCCTTCAGTTGGTCCCGGTACATGGCCCCATCCACAAAGGAGACGGAATTAAAAATGATATGCGAATGTAAATGCGCTTTGTTCAGGTGGGTGGAAACGATGGCTTCATAGCGGTCCCCCAGCAGGCGCCGGGCAAACTCCACGCCCACGGCATGGGCCTGGTCCGGCGTCACCTCGCCGGGGGCGAAGGACTGGATGATGTGGTAGCCCTTTCGTTTCCGCCCCTCCTTGCCCCAGCGCCGCTTGGTGTCCATCATGTCGGCATAGACCCTCTCCCGGTCGCAGTTGATGGAGGTCTCGTAGCAGGTCTGTTCCGTTTTCTCCCGGTCCAGGGCGTAGTCGATGGCGGCCTCCAGGGAGGTCTTTTCCGGGTCCTGGGTATAGCCCACGCATTTGTCCAGGCGGTTGTGAATGACTAAAATCTTGGTGTAGGCCATTACAGCGTGTCCCGGACCAGCCGGACCGCCTGACGGACCAGCCGCGCCGCCTCCCGTATCTCCTCCTGGGTGGCCTCGCCTCTGGCGTTGGCCTGATAAGCCAGTTGATTCACATTATTGCCGATGGCGTTCAATTCCCGGAGCAGGGCGGCGTAGGTATCGGGGGGCCGTGGGCGGAGATTGACGCCCATAATGAGTTGACGGAGCATGGGCTCGATCTTGAGCCCAGCAGTCCGGGCGGTCTCCGTCAGCCGGACGTAGTGGGCGGCATCCAGCCGCAGGGTGATGGTTTTATAGGGTTTCATCGGACCGGGCCTCCTTTCCGATGCTGCGGCCTCTTTTCCGGCTCTGGCGGTGGAGTTTTCAGGGGAAACTCCTTGCAATAAGCCCGCTCTCCACAGGCGTCTTTCAGCAGGTGGGCTATACATTTGTCAAAGGAATATCCATGCTTTTCTCCGTCTACCAGATAGAAGTGCATCGCAGTCTCCCGGTAAAGAAGTTGGGCGCCGCTCTGGTGGGTGAGGATCACGACGCCATAAACCACCAAATCGGTCGAGCCGTTGTATGGAACGATCTCCACTGCGGCATCACAGAAGGGGGTGTCGTGGGCGGCAAGCGCGGCTTTGATTTTTTCTGTATTCTCGGCCTGGTGGTCACGGAAATGCTGGATCAGGCCAACCTGTTTCCGCAGGCCGCTCAGGTAATTCCGCTGGTCCTGGCTGATAAACAGTTTCCGTCCGCTCCCGAACACGATGGAATAATCGTTATGGCCCCGGAATTTTCCCCGGCACGGGCTTCTCTCCACATGATAGGACGTTTCACCAAACAGGCGTTGCAGGGTCCACTCCAGAAGCCGGGTCTCGTACATTTTTTTATCAATCATCTGTTCACCTCCAGTTCAGGTATCAAATAGCGCATATCAAATGGATATGCGTTGGTGTTGTGCGGGGGATGGGGGCTGTGCCCCCGGAAAAAAGTCCCCTCAAATTGAGGGGACTTTCGGCGGCGTGGGGGTATCAGGGGCGGAGCCCCTGACCAGCGGCATTTTGCTGTCAAAATGCCATGCTGGCGCGGACAGCGGCGCTTGTGCCGCTGTCACCGTACCGGGGCCGTTTTCCGGCGGGGCGGTTTCTTGGGCCCCTTCCGGGCGGTCTCCAGCTTTTGAACACTCTCCCGGTTTCGGTGCTGATTCAAAGGCGTGGTATGCAGCTTCTGTGCCATAGTCGGCTCCTCCTCTTGTGGTGTGTCTTGATGGCCGGAGGACAGCGGCTCCTCCAGCAGGGCCGGGTCGTCCTCCAGAAAGGAAAGCATTTCTTCCACCCGTTCTTCCAGGGAAGCCTCCACCGTATAGCCGGGGAGTAATACGCCATTGACGGAGAAACGGCCCTCCTGTCCCTTTGGGATGGGCGGGGAGACCTCCGTAAACAGGTGGGCGTAGGCTTTGATCCTGCCTTGCAGATAACGCTCCATATCCGCCTTCTCGGTAAATCTCTTGTCGCTTTGCCCGGCGAGCTGCCAGCCGTCCCCGGTGAGGTCCGGGGTTGGATTGCAGATGGTATTATAATGGAGATGCCAGGATAAATACCATGCGTCCGTCACGGTCTCCTGCTTGGTCCGGTCATAGTGGGTGCGGTCATAGAAGCGGTACGTCATCTTATAGACCCTGTTGCTGCGTTCATAATTTCCATATTGGTCTTTTTTCCACTGATTGGAGGTATGATTGACAGGCAGGGCCATCAGATATTGCTTTGCCTTGCGGATGGCGGCGGTCTCCGCCGCCTGTTTCAGCCATTCGGCCTCAATTTCGGAGAATTTTGAGAAGATCGCTTTCTCCCGCGCCACACTGGCCTCCTCCAGTTCTCCTAACTCTGTGCGTGGCAGCTTGACCAGTTCCGTAATGCGGTCCTGGTCTTTACTGGAATACAGGCGGGTAGAAATTTCAATTTCCCGTCCAGGATCAATATGCGTATATGCCATAGCCGCCCCCTATCGCGCCATAGCCAGCCGCTTTTTATGCAGCGGCTTTTTCCTGACGGCTGGGCGGGTGGCTTTGGCCGGAGGCGGCTCCTGTTTCCCCCCGTCCGCCGTCTGTGCCTGGACCTGGACCGGGAGGGGCGGCCCCGCCTGGGGTTTTTCCTCCGCTGGAGGGGCCGGCTCACCGGAGACGGGTTGCGCCTCCGATGGTCCGGCCATATCGCCGTCCTCCAGGCAGTTCAGCAGGTCCTCCAGCGTGACCTTATCCTTCTGCGGGACCGGGGGTTGGAGCGAATATCCTTGCAGGAGTTGGCCGTTGACACAAAACAACTCCTTTGCCTCCGCCGGGATGGGCGGGGACAGGGATTCAAAGCACGGCGCATACTGGTCAAATTTGCTCTGGATGTACTTCTGGGCCCCCTCCATGGTCTTGTACTTCTTGCTGCCCTCGTACTCAATGCGTTCCCTGGGGCTCCGGGTATAGCCCCAATACCCCTGAGACAGGCCGGGGGCCGTGTAGGACAACTCCCAGGTCAATTTCCATTCATCACCAGACTTGACGATGTTGAATGTCATTTTATAGACCAGGTTGCTGATCTCCCAGGAGCCGTCCTTGTGCCTCTGCCACTCATTGCGGGTGTGCGTGACCTCCGGCGTTTTCAGATATTCGATTGCTTTTTGCAGGAGAAGGGTCTGCGCCCCATGCTCATCCCAGGCGGTGACGGCCTTCTTCATCTCCTCAAAGACTTTCTTTTCCTCCGCCTGGCTTTCCTTTAACTGCTTTTCCAGGTCCTTGACCGGGACATTCAGGAACGGCTTGAAGTCGGCCCTGTCGCCCCGGTAGTTGATCTGCCGCCTGACCTCCAGGTAAGAGCCCTTCCGAAGATATCCTTCACTGGGACCGATCTCATAAAACGATTTTTTTGCCATACTGCAATTCACCTCCCTATCTGACCTGGCCGCTGGGCGGCGCCCGGTCCTTTTTCGGCGTCCAGCCCTTTTGATACCGATGCTCCAGCATGATCGTGCGGACCAGGGCTTCCTCACTTTCAGGCAGATACCGGATGTGCCGGAGCGTCCCATACGCCCAAAACAAATCTTCCATGGCCGCCCTGTACCGTTCCGGCTCCATGGAAAACCGCCGCCCAGAATAAAAGACCAGTTCCACGGCTTTGGCCTCCATCGCCGTGTTTTTTAACCGGCGGAGGTGTGCGGAAAAATCGAAGGAGCGTATATCCCCCGTGGGGCTGTCCCGGTCCCTGCCCTTGAGGACGACACAGTATGCCTCCTCTCCGGCCTCCGGGCGCTGGCTGGTCCATACCCGGTGGCCGTGGGAGCCGCGAAGGAACACATCTCGTTCCCGGACACACAGCCCTCCGCCGGAACGGGGGAGCCAGTAGAAGGTCCGCTCCTCCATCTCGTATTCCGACACAGCCGCCTGGAGTGTCCAGAGGTCCGGGCGGAAACTGGCGGGGGTGGAGGGGGTGGTCTGGCCGCACAATCTGTCCAAAACAGGGAACAATTTAATATTTGCCTCTTTCATCTTACCGGCTGCACCATCCTTGCCCGGCTGTGCCGCCGCTGTTCCGGGCGCACGGCCGGGGGCGGCTGGTAGTCCGGGTCCAGATACTTGGCTTCAAACTCCCACGCTGTCAGGTATTCCTCGCCATGACGGTCATCAAAGTCGCCGGGGGCCAGGTCCAGATAGCCGCTGGGCGGCAGAGGGAGAGGGCTGGCGGTGAGCACGGTGCCGAAGTGCTCCACCGTGATATGCCGCCCCAGCAGGCAGGGCTGGCTCCAGTCGTTGGGGTCGCTCTGCATTTCATAGAGGTGCATCCACGGGGGGAGTGTGGCACGGTCCACCCGATGGATCGTGAACAGGCCGGGCACCGTCAGAATTTCCACGGCTTTGAGCCGTTCCTTGCTTGCGTTGATGTGATACATAACGTCCTCCTGTTATCTTCCCTCAATTTGAGGGGACTTTTTAGGCCGCAGGCCGCGGGTGTAAACAAAGGGATAGTCTTGGGCCAGCCGGTATTGTCTGGCAAGCGCCTCCGGGGTGACGCGCTTGCCCGCGACAAACTTACCGGGATGGACATACTGGGCCAGGCGTCTGCTCTCCGGGATATGATTCCGCACCTCCCAGGTGCCCACCACCTGGGCCTACTCCGCCATTGTCCGGCGCACATCGGGGTTATCCCTGGATGGCCGCAGTTCATACTGATATATTTGATCCGGGGTAAGGGGGGAGCGGTAAATGACCTCCCCCCAGGCCCGGAACGCGCCGTGCTCCACGCTGGTACGCTCATCGTAATTGAGAAAGCCCGTCAGGGGGTTATCCGGGTCCTTGGGATAGGTCCCTATGTCCACGGGCCGCTGGGTGGAGTAATAGCGGTAAAGTTCCTGCTGTTCCATCGCTCTGCCCTCAACGTTCCGGGCCTTTTCGCGGTTTGGGCCGCCTGGCCTTTGGCTTTGGGATGGCACGTTCCTGAGCCTCCCATTGCATCCGTCTGGCGTCATACTCGCTTTTGGCAGGTCTGCCGGGCTCAGGAGGAGCCATTTCGACTTGTGTAACAGCGGGTGCCGGCCTTCTGTCTTTTCTAAGCTGTTGCAGACGGACCTTTACGGACGGGCTGCGCGGGGCGGGTCCCGCCTCCCTCTCCTGGGGTGGTTGCGTCATGTCCTCCTGCGGAGACAATAGGCTCTCCACAGAAGGGGCCTCCCGCTGGACTGCGGGCTGTTCCTGCGTTTTTCCCATATTGATGGACTCATGCAGGCGTTTCATGATCTGCTGAACAGCGGAGCGAAATGCTTCCTGCTCCCCCTCCGGCAGAAGGGCCGCCTGCTCCTCCATCTGCTTTCCCAGATCCGCCGCCTGACAATGGCGCTGGAAACAGGGGAGAAGGCCGAGTGAGAGCTCATCGACACTTTGATGGATAAAAGGCGTCAATTCTTCCTGTAAAACCGTGCGGTATTCCTGCGGCACACTCTGAAATAACTGGTTTACCCGTGCCCGCCCGTCTTGGTATGCACTGATATGGGTCTGCATCTGTTCCAGCAGGGAGCCGCCCGCCCCGATCTCCAGAGGGAGCCAGTAGCGGTCTGTCCGGCCGTCTTTCATATAGTCGATTTTCACCTTGACCGCCTGCGGCGTCCGTTCAGCCTCCCGGTACTCCTGATCCACCTGGCGTACATACTCCTCCGCTTGGGAGAGAGACATCTGTTTGCCGGTGGGGAAACGCTCATCCATGCTCTCCGTGATGGTCACAATAGGCTCGCCCTCCGAATCCAGGTTGACCATTGGGGCCTCCGGGCCGCCTTCCGCGAAGGGCGGCTTCATCAGGTCGTCCACAGCGGCGGAAATATCGTGGGCAAATGCTTTCCACTTGTCCGCCACCGCCCGGACCGTACAGGCTCCTCGTTTGAAAAAGCCGGTGAACAGGCTGGCGCTCTCGCCCAGCAGATCCTTTACATCCTGTTTCAGATTGCCGGTGATCTCCTTCATCCGGCTGTTATGTTCCATGCTGCTTCACTCCTCGAATGGTTTTGGAAATCTCCCCTCAAATTGAGGGGACTTTTGAGGTCCGGGCCCGCTTCTTCCTGCCCTTGGTACACCTCTTTTGGCTCTGCGGCACAGGCTCCGGGGGCGGACGGTCCAGGCAGCGGCTCTCAACGCCGTCGATCAGTTCCGCGGCGGTATTGCGAATACACTCCAGGGAGGCGCGCAGCTCCTTTTGTTCTCTGCCGCTGCTCCACCCGGTAATGTAACCGAAGGAGTAGTCGCTGGTGTCCAGGCCCAGGTACTGGCAGACGGTATAGGCCACGCTCTCCGCCTCCACCTCGCGGGTGCGCCGGTCCTTCTCATGGGCCCCTACAATGATCCCGCCCTCCACCGGGAGGGCGTGCAGCTTGGCGTGGGCGATCTCATGGACCAGCGTTTTGATGGTCTGGGCCTCGCTCATGCCGGGGCTGAGGGTGATCCTCTGTTCCGCGTGGTAGTACGCCCCATGGACGCCCGGCGGCAGGAGGCCCTCGCTGATAGGGACGGGGGAGATGGCTTTTAAGGCGGACAGCAGTTTTTCATAGCCCTCCACGGTGCCCGTCAGGGCCTCAACGCCCAGGCTGGGGAGTTCCCGCCCATCGGTCTGGCTGACATCAAACACAATAGCCGTGGTGAAACCAGTTTTTTTCACCCATTTCTGTTCCTTGATGGTCTGCCCGTCCGGGCCGGTCTCCTCCACCTCATCCCGCGCCCAGTAAGGGCAAGGGGCCAGGATGGTGATGCCGGTCTCGCCCGCCTTGACATGACGGCCGAATTTCCGTTTCCAGTCCCCATACCCCGCCACCATGGAGGCGTGCGAACACTGGAGCTTAATGAGAAAAATATTGCCGTAACTGTAATGGTGCAGTTTGGAGAGGGATTGCAGATAGGCCGCGTACTGGTCGCTCTGGAACAGGTCGGTGATACCGGCCTCCAGTTGATCCGTCAGCGCCCGCACACGTTCCATACGCTCTTGAAAGTCGATTTTTCACACCTCCCTGGAAAGTCCCCTCAAATTGAGGGAACATTTGAATATGAAAAAAGCCCCGAACATGGTACGTTACCGCTCCATGCCGGGGTCTTTCCTGTGCTGCCGGGGCTTCCAGTCCGGGTGTCCGGGCGGAAGCTCCTCCCTGAGTTCATCCACCCGCTGCTTCATATTCTTCCGGGCGGCCTGCTCATCTCCGAAGTAACGGCCATAGTTGTACCCCTGGAAATTATCGTAGGCGTAACACTTCCAGGTGACGTAGGGGGAGACCTCCGTGGGGCTGTACCCCAGCACTACCTCGGTATTTCCCACCCGGCGGCTGTCGATGATCTCATAGCTCTGGCACATTCGTTTTCCGCTCATCCTGTTCACCTCACCGGCGTCTCAGCCTTTTTTACGTTTTTTCCCGCCGCGGCCTTGGCCTTTTGGCGCTCCATGACCGTCTGACGCAGTTTCAAGCCCTCCAGGATGCCCTGTTTCACGTCCGGGATAGTGGTGCGCTTGTCAGGGAAGAAGGGCCGCAGATCCTCCTCCAGCATTGTGACCTTCAGCGGAGGTGTCTCCTCCCGCTTGGTGGGGGCTACGGCCTGCTCGATCTTCTCAGTGGTCAGACTGCCGGCCTGGCTCTCCTTCTTCAACTCTTTGGCCTTGGTGCCGGAGGGGACTTTATCCTCCTTCTGGATGGCGTCCGCCAATACCTTCTGCTCCTTGGGCTTCATTTGGGCAATATCCGCCCCGGTGTTGACCGGGATCTTCCCCTTGTCCACCAGGTCCTGGAGTTCCGGGACCAGTTTATTCAAGGTCTTGTACCGCTGGATCGTGGCGGGGCTCTCGCCCACCTGCTGGGCCAGCTCCTCGTCGGCACTCATGCGCTTGATACCCATAGCTTCGTCCTGCGCGATCTCCTCCTTGGTGCGGCGGCCCATCTTCCGTTTCATGGCGTCGGTTTTCATCTGGTAGGCGCGGGCCTTCTCCATGGGGCTGATCTCCTCCCGCTTGAGGTTGGAGTCCACCATGGAAATGATGGCCTCGTCCCGATCCAGATTGCGGACGATAACAGGAATATCCTCGATCCCGGCCAACTGGCAGGCGCGCATACGGCGGTGGCCGGAGACCATCTCATAGCCGCCGTCCTTATGGGGGATGACCATGACCGGCTCCAGCACACCGAATTTCTTGATGCTGTCCACCAGGTCCCACATATCCTTATTGTCGCGGACTGCGAAGGGGTGCCCCTCAAAGGGCCGGATGTTTGCCACCTTCATGGTCGTGACCGTCTCCGGCTGGCCCTCCTTGGTCAGGGGGATTTTCAGATCTTTGGGCAGTTCCTCATCCTCCGGCTCCTTCCCAGCAGGGGGCTCCGGAGCCTTGTCTGCCTTGGCGGGCTCCTCTGGGGGATAGGGGAGCAGCTTGCCGGGGACCGGCATGAGCGGCTTATCCCGGTGCCCCTTGCGGTATTCGTTTGCCTGAGTTAAGGTCATTTCGTACACATCTGCCCGGACCTCCAGCATCCCCGCCTGCTCTAGCGCTTTGCAGCGATGGAAGCCGTCTACCAGCTGGAACTCGCCCTCTTTCTCACTTTGGCGGAGAATGATAGGCTTTTGCAGGCCGTTTTTCTTAATATCTGCGATCAGGCCACTGTAATCCTTCCGGGGCTCGTCCCTGACGTAGGTGCCGGGCAAAGGCTTGATTTTGGAGAGGGCAACGAAACGCAGATCGGGGGATCGTGGCTCCTGCTCCTTTTCGTCCTTGGGCTTACTGGGATCAGACACAGGGGACTTCTTCCCGTCGGCAGGCTTGGCAGAGGGGTCCGCAGGGGCCTTGGGGGCTTCCTGTCCCTTCTTCTCGTCGGCAGGCTTGGCGGAGGTGTCTGCGGGGGCCTTGGGGGCCTCCGGCTCCTTCTTCCCATCGGCAGGCTTGGTGAGGGGGTCTGCGGGAGCCTTGGGGGCCTCCGGCTCCTTCTTTCCATCAGTAGGCTTGGGAGTAGTGCCCGCAGGGGTCTTGGGGGCCTCCGGCTCCTTTTTCCCATCGGCAGGCTTGGCAGAGGTGTCCGCAGGGGCCTTGGGAGCCTCCGGCTCCTTCTTCCCATCAGCGGGCTTGGGAGTAGTGCTCACAGGGGCCTTGGGGGCCTCCTGTCCTTTCTTCTCGTCGATAGGCTTGGCGGCTCCAGCGGCAGGCGGTTTTCCCGCCTCTGGAGGCGCGGGTGTGTCCGGCGGCGCGCCGGGGACCGGGGCGCGGAACGCTCCGATCAAAGGGTTTTTCTTGGGGTCTGCCATAGTCGTTTTCCTCCTTTATGTCGTGGCGTTTTATTGAAAACTTCCCTCAATTTGAGGGGAGTTTTGCTCGTTTGGGACGATCCGTGGGGAAAACCGCCCCCTGGGTGTGCTTGGCGGCGGACAGGTCGGCCAGTGTGGACGGGAGGCCGTCAAAGTCCTGGTCGGTCCCCAGGATCGAGGACAGCAGCACAACATCGGCCCTGTCCACGCCGTACCTCTCCGCCAGCCAGTCCAGGTATTCCCGGCGGTTGGAGTAGTTTTTTGTTTTATAACGGCTCATAAGGACTACTCCTCCTGTTCATTCCCGCTGTGGATAGGAAAAGTCATGCTGGACTGCCGCCTGATAATAGGGGCTCATTGTGACTGGCGCGTTATATAGGGCGGTCAACAGATAGGCGCGGATATTACGTATCTCTGTTGTGTTGCGTCTCATGCAGTCAAACACATATTCCAAATGGCCATTGTCCAACATTTGCAGCCGCCCTTTTACCTGCTCGGCCGGCATTTCCGCCCCTCCAATGCGAAAGGTAGGCCGGGTGCTGCATAGCGTGTCCACGATCAGCTCTGTCACGCTTTCCACGTCCTCATAACCAAACTGCTGGCAGAGAAGGGGAAATTCGATTGCTTCTTGCACTTCTCTCCGGCACTCGCTTCGATCTATCCATCTGCTCTCCGGGACTGTGGCAGATGGATGGATAGATGGATAAAGCTGACTGAGATCAGTCTGATTAGATTCAATATAACTTGCGTCCGATTTTCGGAAGTCTGCACTTCCGATAACCGGAAGTCTTGACTTCTGTTTTTCGGAACTCTTGACTTCTGATTTTCCGAAGTCTTGACTTCCGAAAATCGGAAGTCTGGGAATGTCTTGCGGCGCAGCGGGTTGCGGCAGTATGGTGCGGGTGGTGAAGCGTTTGACATAGAGCTTAGTGGGGCGGCCCTGCCCCTGCTTGACCCGCTCAATGAGGCCGAAGCCTTTCTTGCCGGTGTCCAGCTCTGCCAGGAGCCGGACTGCCTTTTCATGGCCGCAGTTCAGGTCCTCTTGTATTTCATCCAGAGTATAGTAGATGAACACACGCCCCATATCGTCATACCAGCCGTTTTTGGCGGACAGGCCCATGCGGTCCAGCAGGAGGCCGTACAAGAGTTTTGCGTCTGTGGACAACTTTTTGAACGCTTCCCCGGTAATGAGCTGCCGGGGAATACGGTAGAAAGCAAATTGATTGCTCTCGTCGCCATAGTAATAATCGAAGTTCATGTTCTGCCTCCTGTCGTTTGGGCGCAAAAAAAGGGCACGACCCTTTCAACTGGATCGTGACCTTTTCAATGATAAAGTTGTTTGGCCGGATTGTTCCCCGGAGCAGCGTCAATCTCGCATATGTGCTTTCAGACAAATAGTTCTCTTTTCTCTTAATTTTCTCAATTTGCGATAAGGTCTTTGAGGGGAATAATAGTGGATAACATGATTTTCACCTCAGAAGTATGCGGTGTGGTGCTCATAGCACCTTTCGACAAAATCTCCCGGCCGCCATGCTCCACCATTCGATTTATTGTATTTTTATCGTTGTTTTTTCGATGTTTTTATCCATTTTTTCTTTATCATAGAATATTTTTACTAACTGTCATTTGCGTCATTGCTGTCATGGGTAAGGGTCAGGCGGAGAATCCGTTCCGAGGCGGTCCGCCGGGTGGAGTAGCAGATGTTTGCCGGAACCAGAACGCGCTCCCAGTGGCGCACGATATACCGGGTCACTGCATTGGGCGTAACCTCTGTTTCGCCCATCTGCTTCAAAAGCGCCGTGGCGCTTCCCTCATAGCCGCCCTGTGCTTTGACAAACTCCACCAGCCGGAAAAGAAACGGCGGCACGTCGTCCCGCTGAATCGCAGCTGAATCCTTTCGCTCTACCAGCGTCCAGCGGTAGTTCTCGAAGCGGAGGGTGAGCTGCTGATATTCGATGTCCCGTCCGGTTGCCAGGAGGACGGCTTCTTCTTCGGCCCGGTTGCTCTTTTTCAGCAGATATGTGGTGTCTGCCGCCCCCATCAGGGCTGTGGACCCGGACACTTCGTTAAAGGGGTCTGCGCTGTCGGTGAGCTTGCGTAGATGATGGACCAGGATCATGCAGAGGTTATGGCAATCTGCAATGGCCTTGAGGGCGGCCATGTCGCCGTAGTCACTGGCATACATGCTGCCCTTGTTCACCGTACCATCCCGCACCTTTTGCAGAGTGTCGATGATGACCAGACGGGTCTGGGGATAGTCCCTCAAAAAATCCTCCAGCTGTTCCTGCAAGCCGCTGCCCAGCCGCTGACACAGCACCGAAAAGCGTAGGGTTTCCGGTGCTTCCTCGGTCAGCTGCTGCAAACGGCTTTGAATCCGTGCGTAGGTGTCCTCCAGACACAGGTAGAGCACGTCACAGCGATGGGTGGCAAATTCCCACAGGGGTTCTCCCCGCGCCACCTGCAATGCCAGCCACAGCATCAGCCAGCTCTTGCCGATTTTTGGGGAACCGCACAGGGTATTCAGCCCCTGAGGAATCAGCCCCTCCACCACAAAGAAGGGGCGCTGCAATGGACTGGTTAACAGGGTGTCCGCATCCATGTACTGAATCTTCTCAACCGGCATGATCCTGCGCCTCCTGCTCCATCACATAGCGAATGACGCTGACCTTGGGAATCTTGAAGGAGTTGCCGATTTTCATGCCAGCCAAGTGGCCGTCGTTGATCAGGTCGTAGGCCAGGTGGCGGCTGATGCCCAGCATTTTCTGGAGCTGGGCCACAGTCACAATGTCCGGATAGTCCGGAAACATCATATGGTAGAGGTCTCGGAGTTCTGATTTCTTCATAGTGCTTCATCCTTTCATTTTTTGCGCGTGATTAGCTGTTAAAGGGCAAAAAAACACAGGCCTTTCGACCTGTGTTTTTTTGCTATGTATGCCCTTGCGTATATGCCAGCCATTGTTCTGCCAGCCTGTCCACCCGCTTTTTCACTGCACTGTGGGTGTGGTATCCCAACTGATCTGCAATTTCCTGATAGGTATATCCATTTTTGCGGAGTTCCAGAATGTGAATATCTCGAGGGGTAAGCTGTTTTATAAAGTCTTTTACCAGCACCTCTGCTACGACTTGTTCCTCTATGTTGGACTGATCTGGTTCGGTTGCTCCCTCCATCAGTCCGTCCAGAGATTCCTCCATACGGGGCGCAAAATTCCTGGTGTGGTAGCGTTTCCTTAGAAAATCAATCTTGGCTGCTGAGTTGACGGATGAATAGTCCTCGTCACAACGGTTTTGCTTTACAACTTCAATAATCTCTTTCATACCATGCTTATCTATCGCTCGTTCTACCGTAGTATGCATAATGGTGTTGACCTCATCCATGGTACGGTAGGGATATTCAAATGATCTTGGCCGAGAAAAGAGAAACTGCAAGTTGTAGTCGGAGATCTCTGCCAGACAGTTTAGAAAAAGGGGCGTGGCATAGGTCCAGCGATAGATGGGGTCATCCATTGAAAATGCTTCCTTCTTAGCGTAGATCCCAAGATGGGGCCATACCAGAAAAGAAATTGCCTCCATCATCAAATGGATAAACTCCGTATTGAAAATGACTTTTCGGTAATGCTCGCTTTCCAATGCCTTTAGAGCAGACCTTGGAATATCACGGCATTCTTTACTTTTAGAGATCATATCCAACGGCAGCAGGTAATAGGCCGGCAAATAGCGCAGAGGGGTGTCATATGGAAAGACCATCAAAGAAATCTGCGCGTTTTGTGTGTTGGCCTCTGCACTGGAAGCATTACCGGGTTGCTGTGTCATAAAATCCCTCCTTCATTTTGAGTATTAGCTTACCACTCTGCCCCTAAAACGGACTGAAAGTACCAGATTGTTCCTGAATCATGTATAATTTTTTAGAGCTTATCACTTCATGTGGGAGATTAAAGTCAATTTTTGTCGAATCAATCTAAAGTAATTATAGATATAGCTGCTTTAACCTAAGATCTTGTGTTCGGACATGAAATTGTATTGTCCTAAATTTTTGTATTTGCTATAATAAAAGCATCAATTTCCCGACAAGTTATCCTAAATGGTTGCCGCTTACAATGGATTTGGAAACGGTGTGTTGGGAGTCAATATCGGGGATATTGTCGATTTACTTCCCCAAGTATAAGTATATTTATCGCATAGGAGATCGCTTAAGATGTTCGATATGGATCAAAAAATAGATTTTCAAGCGCAAGAAAAGGCCACCAAGATGATATGGTACGTAAAAAAGGCCGCAGAAATGACCCATACAGTCATCATGGCGGATCAAAAAGCATCAAAGGCCGTTTCTGCAATTCAAACGCAAGATAAGAGTTGAAAATGGGCAGTTTTGCAGGAATATCTGAAAGAATACGGCGCATTTATCAATAAGACAACTTTACTTACCGGAGTGTATGTCTACCAAGTAAATGCGGAGTTCTATGCTGAGGTTAATTTGCAGGAGCTTGACCGGCAGCTTCAAATTATGGTTGGAATCGTATACCTGAAAGAGGCAGTTCGTGCCGCAGTCAGTGAGACATATAAAGAGTGCCTGAAAAAGTTGCTGAGGAATAGTGGAATATTCACCGAGGCACAGCTAAATCTTTTGTAAATCGAATGGAGAGCCAATATGCCAACACTTGAATGGATTGGAAAAGATAAAGTGGTAAACCACCACCAGGAGGTGCCTTACCGGGTGCTGGAGCGCCAGTACAGCTATGACGAAGCTGGACGGCACGCCGAGGACAACGGCAGCGAAAACATGATTATCCACGGCGACAATCTGGAGGCGCTGAAAGCCCTGCTGCCCCGGTACGAGGGCAAGGTGAAGTGCATCTATATCGATCCGCCCTACAACACCGGCAACGAAGGCTGGGTGTATAACGATAACGTCAATGACCCCAAGATCAAAAAGTGGTTGGGCGAAGTGGTTGGCAAAGAGGGCGAGGACCTTTCCCGGCACGACAAGTGGTTGTGCATGATGTATCCCCGCTTGAAACTGTTGCAACGGTTATTGTCTGATGATGGAGTTATTTTTATCAGTATTGATGACAATGAGCTATATAATCTTAAAGCTACCTGCGACGAAATCTTTGGAGCTCGGAATTTTATTGCAAATATAGTCTGGCAAAAAACGTATTCTCCAAGAAATGATGCTCTCGGAATTCCTTATGAAACTGACAACATATTAGTTTATTCTAAAAACGGAGCATGGCGTCCCAATAAGTTGAAACGAACAGCTAAAATGGATGCCAGACATGATACCCCTGACAATGATCCTATTCCATGGCAGTCTGGAGATGTTTCTGCTGCCGGTGCAGCCGATCATCAAGGCATGGTTTATGCGATACAACAACCAATCACAGGTAAACTTATATACCCGGCGGCGGGACGGCATTGGAAGGATGAACAGTCTGTTGTGCTTGAACGAATGAACAAATGGGCGGTGTATGAATTAAGGAACATTGATGATTGTGATGTACGAGCTCAACTTTGTGGCGTATCGAAAGATGACATACGCCAAGACGTAATGGCAGTTATGTTGGCGCAGCCTATTGAAGAATCGGCTATTCAAGCAAAGAAACGATATGAGGAAGGAAACTGGCCAGAGTACTATTTTACAAGAAATGGTACTGGTGGGATTCGTTTTAAAAATCATATAAAACAAGATAACGGGAAATTAGCCACTAATTTATGGCTATTTAACGATGTTGGGCACACAGATGAAGCCAAGAAGGAATTAAAGTCTATTTTTAATGGCATAGCGCCTATTGAAACGCCGAAACCAAGCAGGCTTTTAGAGCGCGTGATTTTTATTGCTTCCGATCCTGATTCCATCATTCTCGACTCCTTCGCCGGTTCCGGCACCACTGCCCACGCCGTACTCAACATGAACAAAGCAGACGGCGGTAACCGCAAATTTATCTTAGTTGAAATGGAGGATTATGCCGACAGCATCACCGCCGAGCGCGTCAAAAGGGTGATTGACGGCTATGGAGAGGGCAAAAAAGCAGTGGAAGGCACCGGCGGCAATTTCAGCTACTATGAGCTGGGGTCTATGCTTCTGCTGCCGGACGGCAACCTCAATGAAGAAGTGGGCCCGCAGAAAATCCGGGAATACGTCTACTATATGGAGACCAAAGAGCCCCTGCCCGCCGAACAGCCCACGGACGAGCCTTACTTCATGGGCCTGTGCCGCAACACCGCCTATTACTTCTACTATGAGCGGGAAAGCGTCACTACCCTGGGCTATGCCTTTTTGTCCACCATCCAGACCAAAGCCGAGGGCTACACCATCTATGCCGACCTATGCGCCATCCCCCAGGAGACACTGCGCCGCCACAACATCACCTTTAAGAAAATCCCTCGGGACATTGCTCGCTTGTAAAGGAGAGACGCAAAATGGCGGAAGAGCTTTCCGAAATATCTAAATTTGTCTCTAGTTACTGGAATTATTACCTTGAGCTTGAGGAAGCCTTTAAGCACACACAGAAATATGTTGCCTTTGACAGACACAATGATCGCACCTACTCTGTTGAGTATTTGAAACTTATTCAGGCTGTGTGCAGTGAGATTGATGTTGTGGCAAAAGAAATTGCAGAACATTTTGACCCAGACTTCTGTACAATTCAAAGGCCCACTATTTCCCACTGGGGATATGTCCTCATTAATAATATGCCCCAAATCGCAAAAGCCCGTATCCACTTTACTAACGGGTATGTGGTCAAACCATGGGATAAGTTTGGATATACCCAATATTCAGATAAAAAAGGAAATATAAGATACAAATTACTTCCAAACTGTGACACACCCAGTTGGTGGAGCGATTACAACAAAATGAAACACCAACGCACATCAAGAAATGCAGATGGTGAAATCAACTTTGTAAAGGCAAATCTTAAAAATATGGTTTTGTCATTGGCAGCACTATACTCCATGGAATGGCTATATATGTGGAGTATTCACACTGAATTTGGGCCTAAAATTGTAGAAAGCAGTGTGTTTGATCTAATATATAGCGATTCTGTTGAAGACATAGGTGGTACATAATATGGAACTGAAATCTTATCAGAAAGAGGTCATTGCTGATCTTGCACACTACCTGGAGCTGGTTGTGGAGCTACAAAGCCCGGCAAAGGCGTATCAGGCCCTCTGGAACGAAAAGAATGTTCCGGTGGGCTTCGGCGGTATGCCGAATTATGTGAATGTGCTCCCCGGTGTACCCCATGTGTGTGCCAAGGTGCCCACCGGCGGCGGCAAGACCTATATTGCCGCCAGTTCTCTTCGGACGGTTTTTGACGCCATGCCCCAGCGCCGGGCTAAAGCCGTGGTGTGGCTGGTGCCCTCTGAGGCCATTCTGACCCAGACCCGCAAGGCGCTGGAAAATCCCGACCATGCCTATCGCCAGCGGCTGGATGTGGATTTTGGAGGGCGGGTACAGGTGTATTCCAAGGAGCAGGCCCTCATGGGTCAGAACTTCACCCCCTCTGCTGTGACAGAACAGCTTTCCTTGTTTGTGCTCAGCTATGATTCCTTCCGCACCAGCAAAAAGGAAGGGCGCAAAGCCTATCAGGAGAACGGCTATCTGGCCGAGTTTGCCAAGTGGATGGACGATCCGTCCGTTCTGCTGGCCGATACCGATGAGACGGCGCTGATCCAGGTGATCCGCTATCTGAATCCGGTGGTCGTCGTAGACGAGAGCCACCATGCCACTTCGGATTTGAGCGTGGAAATGCTGCAAAACTTCAACCCCAGCTTTGTGTTTGACCTTACCGCCACCCCCAAGAAGAAAAGCAACATCATCTCTTTTGTGGACGCTGCACGGCTGAAAAAGGCCAATATGGTCAAGCTGCCGGTCATCGTCTACAACCGCAAGTCTCAGGCAGATGTGTATTCAGATGCCTATGCCATCCGGAACAAGCTGGAGGCGCAGGCCAAACGGGATCAGGAAACCAGCGGGCGTTATATTCGCCCCATCGTTCTGTTCCAGGCCCAGCCCCGCAACAATGCGGACAGCACTACATACGAAAAAATCAAGAAAACGCTGGTGGACGGGGGTATTCCTGAAAAGGAAATTGCCATCAAAACCGGCGATAAGGACGAGCTGAAAAATGTGGACTTGCTATCCCCCGACTGCCCCATCCGGTACATTATCACCGTGAATGCCCTGAAAGAGGGCTGGGACTGCCCCTTTGCCTATGTGCTGGCCACGGTGGCAAACCGTACTTCTACTGTGGATGTGGAGCAGATTTTGGGACGTGTGCTTCGGTTGCCCTACACGCAGAAGAACAGCAGCGAGGTGCTGAATCTCTCCTATGTTATCACATCTTCCGCAGACTTTCATCAGACGCTGGAGAAGGTTGTGGCCGGGCTGAATAGCGCCGGTTTCAGCAGCCATGACTACCGGGCACAGGATGTGGATGTTCCCGTTATGGCACCTCCCATCGCAGAGACAGAGCAGCTTCCCATTGTAGCCCCTCCCGCTAACGAACCGGATCTGCCGGAGGTAGACGGCTCGGATTTGAAGGCACGTTTTAAAGCCGCCACACAGGAGGCAGAGCAATCCGTACAGGATGGAACTATGCAGTCCGACCCCATGCTGTCACAGGCCCTGCAACAGAACAAAACCTATGAGGATGAGATCAACCAGGCCGAAAATACCGCTTTGAGCCAGGCTCCATTGGAGGTGCGCGACAAAATGAATCAGTTCCGAATGAATGAGGAATTTGCAGACGAAGCCGCTGCCCTGCGTTTCCCCCAATTTATGCTGGAGACTGGCCCCAGCCTGTTTTCGGAAGCTCACGAAACCCTGGAACTGGAACATTTGGAAGGTGGCTTCTCTCTGCGCGACAAAGACGCTCATGTGGATTTTACCACCGTCAACGCTGAGATGGCGCGGGTGGATGTAGACGACAGCAAAGACAGCACCGCAAAGGCGTGGCGGCTGTCCGGCGGCGACAGCGCCTTTTTCCGGGAGTGGTTCAACACCCAGCCCTCGGAAAAGCGACTTTCTTTGTGTAAGGGCATTATCAAGCAAAAGCTGTCCAAGATGAACTGCGTCAACGACCGGGAGCTGGATGAGTACATCGACCGGGTGATCGGCACCATGAGCGAAGATCAGCTCTCCGAGCTGGAGCAGTCGCCGTATCCTTATGTCGTGAAGATTCAGGGGAAGGTGAAGGAACTGATTGCCCAGCATCGCTCCGGCGTCTTTGATACCTGGCTGGAGCAGGACAAGATTTCCTGCCTGCCCAACTATGCGCTGCCAGCGGTGATCTCCCCAACGGCATTTACCTCAATGGTGCCGAAATCGCTCTACACTGCCGAAGAAGATATGAACGAGTACGAGTTCAAGGTAGTGTGGGCACTGTCAGAACTGGGCAATGTTAAGTGGTGGCATCGGAATATCTCCAGACTAGGCTTCCAGATTAACGGGCCTGTTCACGCCTACCCCGACATCATCGTGATGCTCCACAGCGGAAAGGTACTGATGGTAGAAACCAAGGGCGATCACTTGGATAATGATGAGTCCAAAGAGAAAGCCAAAATCGGCGACCAGTGGGCAAAGCTGGCCGGAAAACAGTACAAGTATTACATGGTGTTTGAGACCAAGCAGCCGGACTATCCGGGAGCGTATTCTCTGGAGCGGTTTATGGAGATTGTGAAGGGATTGTAATTTTCCTGAAATATTTGGAGGAAGATATGACCACTAGAATTGAAGTTTGTACAAAGGAAGATGAATCCACAACCGTTAAGGGCGGTATTTTGGAGCAGTTAGTGGCACAAATATTGACGGTTCAGCAGTTTGAAGTTACGCAAACGGTGCGTGTAACTGGCATGGAAATAGATGTATATGCAAGACACAAAATTACAAATCAAGAGATTCTTGTTGAGTGTAAAGCGCATGAGAATGCTTTGCCTGCGGATGTCATCACTAAATTGCTAGGCAACATAATGCTGCGCAAAGCTGATGCTTGTTGGCTTGTTACGACAGGGCCTCTGTCTAAAGATGCTGAAGGCACGCGGATTGAATGGGAGCGAGAATCAAATAGTGACAGAGGAAAATTGGCTTTTTATACGCAGGACAGAATTCTGGATTTATTAGTCGACTCTAAACAAATTCAACCGTTGAATAAAATGCTTGGCCTAATTTCAAATGAATTTGTGGCTGGAGATGATGCAATGTTAATGTGCACCTCTTCAGGCATGTACTGGATCATACCAGTTGTTGATCCTGCGCTGGGAATGTCCTCAACGGTTCTTGCATTTGACGCAGTTCATGGTAAAAGAATTACATCAACTGAACAACTTAATAATTTAAAGGCCCATAAAAACAGCTTTAGTAGTTTTCAATGGCTCGGTAGCGAAAATATTGACTCTAAGCAAACAGAATTGCTTGCCGAAGAATACAGAAACATTGTTCCAGTAATAAGTGGTGATGATTGGAGCGACTATCGCCCAGCAAGACCGGAAGATTTTGTTGGTAGAGCAAAGATTTTGGCAGACATGCTTGAATTTTTAGAATGTGTTAATGGTGGCAATTCAAAAACAAGATTGTTTTCTATAAAAGCACCATCTGGCATGGGAAAAAGTTCTGTTGTATTGAAATTGGCTTCCCTGGTAACAAAAAGCAGAAAGTATTCCAAAAAGTTTTTTGTATACGCAGTAGATGTCCGTACTGCTATGTCAGCACGATATGCAGAGATGGCAATTAAATCTTGCTTTTCTGAAGCTGATTCACAAGGATTTACAGATGTTACAACGAGGGACATCAATTCAACTACTGTAAGTCAATACCTAAATGATAGTTCAATTCAAAAGACATTAGAATATTTAAAACAACACGGGAAAACTATTGTAATTGTATTTGATCAATTTGAAGAGCTGTTTTCTCAAAAGGGTTTGTATCCACTCTTTGATAATATGCGTGTCCTTTGCAATGAGATAGATGCGCTACAAGGTCCACTTGTTTTAGGATTTGCATGGAAAACAGATTTAACGATTCCTGCTGACCATCCAGCATATTATATGTGGTCAAATTTGGCAGATAGGCGTAAAGAATTTGAATTGTCTCAATTTAAGGCAACAGAAATTAAAAGCGCCATTAAGCTTTTTGGTAGGCATTTGCAAGAGCCTGTTAATCCCATTTTAAACAATTACTTAACCAAACAATGTCAAGGATACCCTTGGTTGTTAAAAAAGTTATGCATTCATGTCTTCAAGTTGATACACGATGGAAACAGTCAGGACTATGTTATTGGTCAAAGACTTAATATAGTGGACTTGTTTGAAAGGGATATTTCGGAACTAACGCCAGACCAGCACGCTTGCGTAATAGAGATTGCTAAATCTTCACCGGCGGATTATTTTTCAATTACAGAAACATATGGTAGCGATATGGTGCAAACTCTGATAAATGGAAGAATTGTAATCCGACGTGCATCAAAGTTAACGTTGTACTGGGATATTTTCCGAGATTACGTTTTAAATAAGACTGTTCCAGAACTTATGTTAGATTATATTCCTCAGCAGCAGTTTAGAACAGATATGCGCGCATTCGTGTGCCTGATAGACAAAGGAGATTTGACATCTTCAGAATTGGGAAATGAATTGTCTATAAGTACATCTACAATTGATAATATAATGATTGACGCTGTTATGTTTGGGGTTGCACAAAAAAACTCAAATGCTATACATATCATCCCAAGCACAAAAGAAGCCCTTTTATCCTCTCTACAAACTATTTTTAAGAAGCATACTGTATACATTGAAATAAAAAAATTAGGAATTGAATATTTTGATTATTCCTTATTTGCTAAGATTTTTCATGGAATTTATACCGATACCAATATTAATACCAAGACAAAAGCAACATATTGCAGTAAATTATATAATTGGTTTGTATGCTTGGGATTGTTTGAAGAAACTCACGGCAAAACTCATTTTATAAATGTACCGAGTGCTAAGTCTGCTGTATTTAATTTGGATGCAAGAACTCGTAGAGGTCGATATCAAAGCGGCGGTCAAAATCTATTTTGGGGACAGACTTCTCCTGAAAAAATGATATTTGCGTACAAATTGATTAAGTCTGGACAAACAAACTACGATACGCTTAAATCGAACGGGTACAGGAATGCAATAGAAGCTTTAGTAGCTGCTCGCGCAATAAGAAAACACGGAAATGATGTTTATATTATTTGTAGTCTCTCTCAGGCTTTTACAAATATCAAACAGGCAGATACAATTATATTTTCAAAATCTTTGATGGAGCAAAACCCCTCTATTAAAAGTGATGAAATGGGAATAAAGCTTGAAGAAAAATTTTCAAAGAAATGGAAGGATGGTTCAAGAACACGGTACGGAAATTCGATGATTCTATGGGTCAAATATTTATCATCTAATAGTTTCGAGGAATCTCCCGCTATCAACTGAACACAGCAGAAAATTTTTCAGTATAAAATTGTATATTTACCAACAGCTAAGGGGCTGTTGCAAAATAATGCAACAGCCCCAGCTTTGCTATCCTGATTTTTAAAACGGAAAGCTGAATAACCAGTTTAACCCATAGACACCCTGACTAGATTAACCCAATAGGCACAATCAAATTGTTCTCGTCAAAGGCCCCCAGCTTTTCTGCCATGCACAGTATCGCGCCGGTACCACGCTGAAGCGGAGATTTGTCGATCAACTCAAAGACCTTTGTGAGCTTTTTCGGCGGGGTGGCCATCTTCTTGATCTCCAACGGATAGAGCTTTCCGTCCTGCTCCAGCAGCAGGTCGATCTCCTTGGCGTCGCTGTCCCGATAGTAGTAGAGAAACGGCTCCAGCCCCGCGTTCTGGTAGGACTTCATAACCTCAGACACCGTGAAATTCTCCAGCAGCGCCCCGTTCATAGCCCCGGCCATAGCCGTCTCCGGGCTGGTCCACCGGGTCAGATAGCACACCAGGCCAGTGTCGTAAAAATACAGCTTGGGCGTGGAGACCGTCCGTTTCAGCAGATTATTGGAATAGGGGTGCAGCAGAAATATAATACCCAGCGCCTCCAGAATATGCAGCCAACTCTTGGCCGTGGCCTGGTCGATCTCCGCATCATCGGCAATGCCCTTGTAGTTCACCTGCTGACCGGCCCGGGCGGCGGTGGCCCGCAGAAACCGCAGAAATTTCAGACTGTCGATTCCAGAGGACAGCCGCCGCACATCCCGCTCCATATAGGTATCAATATAACTGGAATAGAACAGATTGGCGTTGGTATACTGGCCGGTGACCAGTGCGGGCATACCACCCCGGAAAATCCGCTGATACATGGTCGGAGTGTCGCATACCGTGCAGTGCTGCTGCCGCTTTTGCAGCGCATTCAGATCTACTCGGAAGGGGCCTGCGGCAGGACAATGGAGAATCTCACTCTGTGACATGGGAGACAGGTGGAGCAGAGCCACTCTCCCTGCCAGAGATTCCTGCACACCCTCCATCATTTTGAACAGCTGGGAGCCGGTCATCCAGAAGTCACCCGGCTGGTGGCGCTGATCCACCATCATTTTGATGTAAGGAAACAGCTCCGGGGCATACTGCACCTCGTCGATCAGGAGAGGCGGCTTATGAAGCTGGAAGAACATCTTGGGGTCGGTCTTTGCAAGCTCACGCTCTGTGAGATCGTCCAGAGTGACAACTGTCCGTCCCTGTCCCTCTACCTCGATCAGATGCTCCAACATGGTGGTCTTGCCCACCTGCCGGGGACCTACGATCAGCAATGCGGGATACTGGGAGGAGACCTCCAGAACCACCGGCTCCATGTGGCGGGTAACGTACACATCCCTCACCTCATTTCGGATAATATCAGACTACACTCCTATTTTACCCGAAAAATATGGGTGTGACAAGTCTACCATCCAATTTATTATAGTATTGTGTATATCAGTTCCCGCAGGACAACTTCTTCGGCAGCGGCCCTGAAATTGTTCATGGCTCCTACCCATGCCATCTGGTCTGACTCCTTCAGGCGCTCGTCCACTCCACTGGTAGCTGCCATCTTTTCCACCATATCAATCACCATTTCTTCGGCCCGCAGGTCAATCTCTGCCAGATGGTCATCCAGCTGCCCAACCAGCAGCAAGCGGTCGTACAGCATGGGTCTGTGCTGCTTCAGGTAGGTTTTACGAAGCATACCGTACTTGCCCAGCGGTCGGTCATCTGTCTCCGGCAAGCAGAGATCAGGGTAGTAATAGTCCCCCACCTGGGTATAGGTCAAAGATTGACTCATAGGTCTATTCCTCCTCCGTCATAAAAGTATCCAGGATCAACCTGGCACCCATGCGAAAGCCGCAGACAAAGCTGTCTAGGTCACAGCGGGCATTCAGCTCGCTCCAGGCGTCGGTATACGCCAAGAAACGATCCCTCTGAGGTTCCTCTAGCTGCTCCAGCAGCCATTTTTCCAGATCGGAAAGCGTCCGCTGCACCTTCCTCATTGCTTCGGGATGGATGCTTTCCCGCGCCTGTGGGTCCATATTGCCATAGAAGAATTGCTCTAGATAGCGCATCATTTGCCCTCCTTCTGCTTGGTATGGGCATCCATCTCCTTGTGGAAGGACATCATGGTGACGATATGCCATTGGGATTTGCGGTGGATCGTACGGAACCGCATGGAACAAATAAAGTCAATAAGGACTACTTTGGGGATATAGTAGCTGCCGCCGGACTGGATGTAGTACAGCTCACCCTTGCGGCACCACTGATGGACAGTGGTGGGGCCGTAGCCGATCAACTTGGCCACCTGTCTGCCGGACATTACATCGGGGCAGTCCTTCATCAGCCTCAAGAGATACCCTTTCAGTGCCTTTCTGGTTTTCTCCGGCAGCTCCTTCGACGTCAGGGCCGGAAATTTCGTTTTGCGCTTTGTGTGTTGGGGCAGATACAACTCCGGGCAGATTCCCTTTCCCCGGAGATAAGTCTGCACATCCTCTTTGCGGATCTGATAGCAGCGGGTCTTTTTGCCGGTATATTGGCAGGGTACCTTGCCGGTTTGGAGCAGGTACCTGGCGGTGGATTTGCTGATATGGCACAGCTTATAGAACTGGTCTTTGCTCATCACATCAGGAACGGTATCCCAGTTAATTGGCTCATAATTCATGGCAATCACCTCGTCAGAAATGTTGCATCAAAAAAGCCATTTCCTGTGTGTTGCCAGGTGGGCACTTTCGCCCGCAGTTCTCTCCGTAGTTCTCTCCAAAACGCTTGAGTTCTCTCCAAAAACGGCCAAAACGGGCATTTATTCGAATTTCAGGGGTTTGAGGGCATGGGGCCGGATCAATTAGCGCAAACCGCTGTGGCACAAGGGCTAGACAGCGGATAAAACCGCCTGAAAACGCCTGGGAATTTCAAGAAGTGTATAATTGGACAACCGACTCGAAATCAAGTTGTCCGCAAGGGCACGTGGGTTCGAATCCCACCGCTTCCGCCATGGGTGAGTCCTTATAGGACTCACCCATTTTTTCATAATTTGTAAATTCATTTTGAAAGTTGTACAGAAATTTACAACTTTTTTCTTTTTCCAGCCTATATGTAGAAGCCTGATTTTACATGATAGGAGGAAATATGATATATTACAAACGATATACGGGAAAGCTGCTTCCGCAGAAAACGGCAGAGCAGCCAAGCTGGGTCCAATGGACGCACCATTCAGAGGGCAAAACCCACTGTGAGGAATGCTTAATGTTGGATGGTTGTTGGTTTCAGGAAGAAAATGCTCCGTCTTGTCCACATCATCCATACTGCCACTGCACATTAGACCCGATTCCCTATGCTGTGGTTTTGATGAATACAACATCATATAGCGATTACAGCAAATTTGATCCCTATCTATTTGACCCAGAAAATACATATAGACATGGAAAAAATCGAGCATTTGAAAGTTGGGGCTATTCTGCTTCAGATTCTACGTGGCTTAAGAATCAAAGTGAGAAACAGGCACTTGAAAAATATCTATCCGGTGACTATATGTTAGGAAAGTTGGATAGACGAGGCTAGCGAATTGATATCAGAGTTACGATTCCCAGAAAAGGCAAATCAGGCAGCGTGTCATTTATTACTGGATGGATGCTTATGCTGAACGGAAAACTCAAATTGAATACGCCGTATGGGGGAAAATAAAATGAAGATGATGGATTGCGTAGAAGTGATGGTAGAAAAAGATAGCTATGCAAAAGAAGGCGTTCACAAGGGAATGCAAGGGGTTGTCTGGGAGAAGGAGCCAAAAGACGGCTGTTGGGTCGTCCTCTTTCCTCAATGTGGAGATAAGGAAGATATTGCAGACCTCTACATGAAAGAAGAGGATCTGAAATTGATTCCTGTTATGTCTCCAGATGTAAATGAGCAAATCAAGGCGCAATTTGAAAAAGAAGCCGATCAGACAAAATCATTTGCCGAAAAGCTGGATGATCTTTCTAATTATCGTATCTAATGGGATAAAAGCCTCTTGCTTGCTGCGCTAAAACCATTGATATGACTGGATTTTTCCAAGTCCTATAATTACACTCCGACCATGGGTGAGTCCTATAAGGGCCCACCCATTTTTTAATAATTTGCAAATTAGTTTTGAAAGTGGTACAGAAATGTACTACTTTTTTCTTTTTGCTGCCTATATGTAGAAGTCTGATTTTACATGATAGGTGGAAATATGATATACTACAAACGACATACAGGAAAGCTGCTGCCGCAGAAAACGGCAGAGTAGCCAAACTGGGTCCAATGGACGCACCATTCAGAGGGCAAAACGCACTGCGAGGAATGTTTGAGGCTGGATGGCTGTTGGTTTCAGGAAGAAAAAGCCCCGCCTTGTCCGCATCATCCTTTTTGCCATTGCACACTGGATCTTATTCCGTACGCTGTAGTGTTTGGTAATGTTTCAGTATACAGCGATTATGGTAAATTTGATCCCTATTTATTTAACACAACCGGTCTGCAGACACACAATAAAGAAAAACTCTTCAAAGAATGGGGATATACTGTTGACGATGCAAGATGGCTGCAAGCAGAGATAGAACGGCAAGGGAGGGAAAGATATCTCTCTGGGCAATATGAGCTTGGAAAGCTAAATATGTTTGGACAAAGAATCAATATCAGAGTAACTATTCCAAGGAAAGATGGCTTCGGCGATATTTCTTTTGTCACAGGTTGGATGGTGAAACCCAACGGACAGATAAAACTGAACACACCATACGGAGGTAAATAATATGACATACATGGATCATGTAGAAGTTATCGTCGAAAAAGAAATGTACGCAAGAGATGGTGTTCATAAAGGCATGCAAGGGTGGATCACTGAACCAGAAAACATCAACGGATATTGGTTGGTTAATTTTCCTCAGTGCGGTGAAAAGAATGATATTGCTACAATTCCTGTCAGAGAAGAAGATGTGAAAGTAGTAAAAATCCTTGATGCACATGTGAACGAGCGCATTAAGGTGCAATTTGAAAAAGAAGTCGATCAGACAAAATCATTTGCCGAAAAGCCGGATGATCTTTCTGACTATCGCATTTGATAGGATAAAAACCTTTTGCCTGCTGCTTCCAAATCATTGATATGACTGGATTTTTCCAAGTCCTATCATTACATTCCGACCAAAACCCCTCTGGAGCGAACTCCAGAGGGGTTATCTTTGTTTATGCGCCGCAATTTCTGAGTTTATTTCAGCCCCAACTCACTACGAATCTCGTCATAAGGTCGTGTCAAGATTTTTTCGCACTTTAGTTTGCAAGCTCTGGCATGAATGGAGTCAGCCGGCAATGGAGGCATCCTCAATGGCGGCCTCCAGGTGCTTCATATTCATGTACTTTTTGTTGCCCCACTGGGAGCCAGCTACATGGCGTAGCCGGGCACAGACCAGCATAAGGGCAGAGTTGCCGTCCGGGAAGCTGCCCACTACACGAGTACGGCGGCGGATCTCCCGGTTCAGCCTCTCAATGACATTGTTGGTGCGGATACGGGTCCAATGCTCACTGGGAAAATCACAATAGGTCAGAGTCTCCTCGATGCTGTCCTCCACCTTCTTAGCAGCCTCTTTCAGCTTCATGGAACACAGCTCCTCCACTACGGCCCTGGCCTTTTCACGAGCGGCTTTTTTGCTCTCCTGGGCGTGGATCGCCTTGAGCATTTTGGCTACCAGTTTCACCTTGGAGCGAGGTGTGACAGAGAACACATTACGGTAAAAGTGGACGGTGCAGCGTTGGTATTTGGCTTCAGGGAACACTTCGCCCACGGCCTCCAGCATACCAAGGCACTTATCTCCAACGATGAGTTTCACGCCATCCAGGCCACGGCCACGCAGCCACTGGAAGAAGTTGATCCAACTGGCCTTGTCCTCTTTCATGCCCTCGGCGGCACCTAAAACCTCACGATATCCGTCCTCATTGACCGCGATTGCCACCAGGATGGCCACATTTTCAAACTCTCCACCCCAGTTGCGGCGCAGATAGATCCCATCCACATAGACATACGGATACCGCCCGCCTTGCAGAGGACGGTTACGCCAATCCTCGATGTGGACATACGCTTTCTTGTTCAGCTCACTGATGGTGGAGGGAGAGACCTTACTGCCCCAGAGAGTCTCGGTGATATCCTCTACACGCCGGACGGATACGCCAGCCAGGTACATCTCAATGAGAGCCTCTTCCACGCTACTCTCCCGGCGGCGATACCGCTCAATGATGGCAGTCTCAAAGGAGATCCCCTTGAGCTTGGGCATCTTGAGTGTGACATCCCCAGAAGTGGTGGTAAGGTTGCGGTTGTAGTGGCCGCTGCGGTAGCCCTGGCGTTGCTCATTGCGCTCGTACCGGGCCGCCTGGGTCAGCTTCTCCGCTTCGGCCTCCAGCAGCTCGTTGAGGGTTTCCTCTACGCTTCCGCGCACAAGTTCCTTGAGCTGCCCCTTGATAACTTCTTCGTTTAGCTGTACAATCTTTTCGGACATGGTTTGCTGTCTCCTTTCGAATGGTGGTGTCGCAACTTCATTCTACCAGACATCTGCAAACCATGTCTCTTTGTCTTTTTGCGAAACTTATTCTACCTGACCCGTCATAATATTTCCGTACCGTGTTCCTGTCTGTCCCCACCGCCTTGGCGATGGCGCTCTTGCTGGTAACCTCCGGATGCTCCCGCATATAGGCGGCGATGGCTTTCTTCTTCTCACTGATCCCGTCCGGAATAGCATCCAGGTTTCTGCTCTCCTTGATGGCCTTGATCTCCGCCTTCATCTGTTCGATTAGCCCAGGCAGGAGCGCCTCGCACTCCTCCCGTGTTTTAGCGTACACATTACGGGAGTGCTTTTTGCCGTCCGGCCACATTGGGGAGTAGCGTCCCTCCCAGCAGTTTTCGCTGATCTGGGTGATACAGCCGGTGCCGGGCTTCCGTTTCCTTCCTGCATAGGGCTGGAATGTGGTCATCGTCCGCTTCTCTTGCGGCTCCGCAGGTAATTCCTGCGGAGCCGCTTTCCCTATTTTCTGGTCGATTTTGGCCGCTGCCTCAGACCGCATGGGATTTGTGATGTGGGTGTAGATGTCCAGCGTGGTGGCCGCCGAAACATGGCCCGGCATGGCAGAGAGGGTCTTCACATCCATCCCGTTTCCAAGAGCGATGGTGGCAAAGGTATGCCGTAAATCATGGAAACGAATTTGCTTACACTGGGCGTGTTCCAGGATGAGGTGTAGCCGCGTTCTGATGTAGGCCGGGTCCAGAGGCGAGTCCTCCTTCACCGGCGCGGGGAACATCCACCGGGAGTTTACGCTCTCCTTGTACTCTTTCAGAATGTTCAGAAGCGTCGGAGGCAGGCTGACCGTGCGGATGGAGGATTTCGTTTTGGGCTTGGAAATCAGGAGCCCGTCCTCCTTTGTCCGGTAGACCTGCTTGGTGACTTGTAGTTCTCCGGTCTCCAGATTCAGGTCATCCCATTGCAGGGCCAGCAGTTCTCCCCGCCGCAGGCCGGTGGTCAGTTCCAGCAGGAACAGCTCGAAGTACCCCTCCGCCTTTGCGTGGATCAGAAACCGCTGGATCTCCTCACGGGTCAGCACCTGCATCTCCCGTGCTTTCTTGGGCGGCAGCTTGCATCCGACGGCGGGGTTCATGCGGATCAGCCCCTCCTGCACTGCCTTCTCCAAAGCGGACCGGCAGTTCATGTGGCAGGCCCGCACCATGCGGTCGGACAGCCCCTTGCCGTAGTGTTCCGCGTGGAGGAGCCGTCCGCTCTTTTTCAGTCGGGCGTAGAACTGCTGCAGGTCATTCTGTGTCAGCTGATCCAGAGGGATGTTTCCCAGTTCCGAGATAATGTGCCGATAGATCCTGCCCTCATAGCCCGAACGGGTGGTGGGTCGAAGCTTCGGCTTAGAGTAGTTCTGATACCAGAAGTCCATCCACTCTCCGAAGGGCATTTCGAGCTTAATCTTGTCTGACTTGGGTGGAGCGTACTGCTCCTGCAACTGCTTCAGCTTCTCTACGCATTCGCTCTTTGTCTTGGCCAAGACATTCTTGGTCTTGGGAAGGTTCTTTTCATCGTAGCCGATGACCACCCGGCCCTCCCAGCTGCCGTCTTCCTTTTTTCGTACCATGCCGTCGCCGGATGGCCTGCGTTTTGCCATGATGATGTACCTCCTTTGCAGCAACACAACATATCCCAGAAAGAGAGAACTATCCAGGGGCACGGCGAACTGTTATCAAAAAAGTTATCATTTGGGTAGCGAACACAGTGGCAATCAATCAAAAATTTTTCTGTGATAAACCAAAATATATACATTTTTACAAAAATTGACCATCATAAGCAGCGACGAGAATTCTTTAAAAAAACAAAAGCACGAAAAACACTCAAAAATAGGCATAAAGGCTTTGATTTCTCTTGCAATAATTGAATTCTTGGAGAATTGGAGCTTGTTTGTAGCCCACTTTTTTACTCATCTCTTGATAGTATGTCTCAAGGGCTTTTTTGAATATGCTTTATAGTGCTTATTCTTTGTATATTGCGTGCTAAAAATTGGTACGCCCGTTGTCAGTCATCATCTATGTGTTTTCCTAACAGAGAACAGTTTCTGGGATTTTATCAATTCAAGTTTTAGTTGATAATTTCCATGTAATTAGGTATGATGGAAAAGAACCATCCGACCTTATGGTTTGAAAGAAGCAACTAACCATATATAAAAGTATCACAAGCAACTTACACTGTACGCATGGGATCATGCGTGATGTAGGCGGAAGTTTTTGGGAGATGCACACGAATCAGTTAAAGATAACTTTATTTCTATATAAAAATGGATTTTGTGTGTGGCGGAAACCACATCTGGGGGTGGATGTGGTTTCTTTCTTGCGGCCTTTTTGCGCCTTGCGTTAACCTGTCTAAGTGACAGGATATCGCAGGGCGCTTTTCTATCTTCGAAAAGGAGTCCGAGAATATGAGCTTGAAATACACCTGCCTCGGCTGTGGGACACCCTTGGGTTACGAGGGACTGTGCTGGAAATGCGAGTGCGAGAAAAGCCGAAAAACCGCGCTGGGATGGATGCCGGAACAAATTGCAGAGAAGCAGAAAAATCTGATTCAGAATATCCAGCGGCTGGCGGATATGGAAGACCCGGAGTTTACCGACTTCTGGCAGCTTTTAGGCTACCGGGATGCCATTACCCCGGAGATCCAACGGGCAGCACTGGCTGTAGAGGGATTCTATCCCTGCGAACTCTATTACGGAGCACCGGATGATGTACGGGATGCGCTGATCACCGCTTTACTGGAAACGGATAGCTCCCAAAATGCTGCCGAACTGATGTCCTGCCTTGCCTTCCAGGGAGATGACAAGGCAATGGAGACTCTGCTGGAACTGGAGCGGAACCCCCGGCCCTGGCGCAAGAGTCTCTATGTGGATCCGTCCAGCTATGCCCAGTGTGGCGGCTGGACCTTTGATAAGGATGGCCATCGGACGCAGCTCAACTTCAATACCTGCTATCCTATGGTCAAGGGGGCGACCGGCGAAGCGTCTCCCGTTCGCATCGGGCGGGCACGGGAGGACACCTGTCCCCACTGTGGCGGGCATATGGTGGATATGCTGGTGCTGGATGGGCGGGATGAGCGGCTGAAGTTCTTGGGGCTGGACGGTATTCTGACGGCCACCTGCTGTCCCAACTGCGTGGGTTTCCTGAAAGGCCCCGCCTTCAACCGCTTTACCCTGGACGGCGGCGTGGAGGTCTTTCCCTCGGAGCTCTTTGACGGGGCGGAGGGGATAAAATGCTATGTCCGGCCAGAGGACTATAAGGCACTCACCGAAAATTCTTTTGTGCTGGCCAAAACACCTGTGCCCCTGTTTTACGGCGCCGCCTGCGACGATGTGAACACCATTGGCGGCTTTGCCAACTGGGTGCAGGACGCGGAATATACCATCTGCCCCCACTGCGGAAAGCCCATGAAGTATCTGGCCCAGATCCAGTGGGATACGGTGTATGACTGTGCGGAGGGAACGCTCTATGTGGAGTTCTGTCCGGATTGCCAAATCCTATCCATGCAGCATCAGCAGACCTGAGAGGAGCGCATGCGATGAGTTTGCCAAAGCGTGACGGCGTGAAGGGCCGCTACTACCTGATCCACAAGCCGGATACTTCTCCAGAGGTGCTGGCGGAGGCGGATCTCTGTATCCAGGATGTTCTGGACGGCACTGCTCGTGAAAATCACTCCGATTACCCGACCGTGGTGCGAAACCACAACGGAACGCCCTTTCTCCCTGATCAGCTGCTGGAGCGGTATCTTTCCCGGCTGCCGCTGAAGGGATTTCCCTGCGAGGATGCGGTTTCCCTCTGCGATGCCATGCGGCGGCTGGTTTGCTGGGAGGAGATTCGCTATGAGTTGGAGAAGTACATAGAAAAGCAGGTGCAGGAGCGGCTCTTCCTTGTGGGAGAGCGGGAAGATGGGTTTACCGTCTTTCCGCCCTGCACGGTGTGTCCGGAATTGCGCCTGGAGGATGTGGACGAAGGGCTGCTGCGCTTTGCCTGCTATGTGGCAGTCTGCCACACCGTGTATGGGCAGAGTTTTGAGTCTCTCAAAACCGAACACATCCTCGGCCTGGTTTCCCAGCTCCGTCCCGACATGGTAAAAGAACTGAAAACCAATGGCAGCGGCAAATTGCCGCCTAACATCCAAACGCGGAAAACAAAGCACCTGACCGCCTCGGCCAATGATGCGTTTGCCACCGTCCGCATCACCGCCAGGGACTGCACAGAGGAGTGCTATGCGGAAGTCTTGGACTATCTGTGTGCGGTGCTGGAGCAGGAGGAATTCCCCCGCAGTTACTCGGTGGAGTTCCGTGGCTCAGAGAAAAACTATCTGCCCATTCCTGGACTTCCTAAAAAGGGAGTTAATCAGTTCTTTGCCTGTGCTGTCCAATACCCCAAATTACACGCCGATATTGAGCGGTATGCACGGCTGGCCATGCGGGAGTATGAATGGTACAACAACCTCTCCGATGAATCCTGCGCCATGCCCGGAACCTTCGCCGTGTTTGCTCTGGGACTGGAAGGAGAACAGTGGGCACCGCTCGTGACGGAGTATCTGGATCTCTGCGACGACGAGCACTCCTCCCTGCAAGATAAATTCCTTCATGCCTTTATCCGGAAGTTTGGTTTTCAACCATGGACACTGGGGGTATTGGTTCGGGGCGCATTGTCTATGCAGTGGATGAAGCCTGCCAAGGAATTCCGCAGTCTGATTGCCAATGCGGAAAGCCTGGATGCTCTACTGGCAGTCAAGTGCCGCTTTTCCGCTTATCTCCTGTCAGAAGAAAATAAGGACCCGAAATTCCGGGCCATCGCTTGGCAGAGCCTACTCTGGGCCATCTGGGGTCCGTCCTCCGAAAACGGTGGCAGCAAGGTCATCAAAGCGGCCCCAGAAGAATTGAGAGAGAAATACCGGCAGGTATTTGCGTGAGGAGAACACCATGAAAAAAAGAAAAGTCAAGGACTTTATTGCCCTGTACGCCCCGGAAGATGAGGAAAAGCTGGTGCTGATCCAAAGCGGCACCAGCGCGGACAAGACCTTTCTGGATACTTTCTGGACGGCGCATACCCATGCCCTCGCCATGGTGGATGTCCAGACCGGACAGGTGCTCTCCGGCCGATGCTGCCTGAGCTGGCCGCTGACGGACAAGGAAAGGGAATCCGGTGACTATTCCAAGCGGTTTGCCAAGGGCAATATCTATCGGATCAAGACCCGCGGCTGGAAAGGCGACGCCCTCAGTGAACCCCAGTGGTATGTCACGGAGGTACTGGAGGAAGGTGTATCCTGTCCGGCACTGGAGGAGCTCTGGGCGGAGTACACAAAGCCCATCCTTTTGGAAGATGAAGTGCTGGGGACACTCACGCTGGATCGTGAGATGAGCACATTCGATGGAACCTGCCAGTGGATGGGGAAAGAAGTCCGGATCTCGTTGGATGTGGAGATCGAAAAGAAAGCATCCTGGACCCGCGTCACCAATGTAATGAAGAAACTGCTGGCAGATCAGGAAGTCTGGGACAAGTCCCTGCGGGCGATGGCCGCTCAGACGCTCACTGCTCAGGCCAACGAATGGCTGGCAGACAATGACCAGACCGACCGGGCCCCGGAGAAGGACCCCATCACCGAGGAGGAGTTCGCCCGGCGCATCCTCATCACCGAGTTCACAGTTTCTCCGGGCGGCGGTTTTACCGCCTGGTATGAGGACGACGATATGTTCTGGGGCCATGTGGTCACTGTGGATGGAATACTGAAAAAGGGGCCCATTGGTGCGGATATGCAGGGATAAAGAGAGGAGAAACCTGAATGAACAGTGAGCAGATTACAGCCTTTTTGCAGGAGCATTGGAGCTGGGTGACACTGATCATCGGCGCTGTCCTGCTGATTGGTGCGATCATGAACTGGAACTGGCTCTGCGACCCCACCGGCAAGCCGGACTCCCACCGCTATGGCCGCGGCTCCCGGCGGGTGATATTCTTCTTGCTGGGGATCGTGCTGATTGTGACCAGTGTTATGTCTTGGATGTTGTAAGGAGGCCGAAACGATGACTGAAAAATATCCTACCTGGCTCACCGGCCATGTGAAGGAGTGGGCCGAGAAGCGTCTGCCCACCGTGACATTGTGTTCCACCACCGGCAATGAACTGCTGGAGGTGTGGTACTACGGAGACTTGCTTACAGTGAAGGGGGAGCCTCAATCCTATATTGTAGATAGTGACGAGGCCCCCGGACTGGTGGCGGCCCGTGACCCGGAGAGCGGCGAGGCGTTCATTATCTTCGACGGCGGGCGGCATGGCTATGACAATCTGTTCTGTGATGAACATGATCCGGCTGAATTGGAACACCGCCCCCTTAAGCGGTATGAGATCCCCGCCTCCAAACTAGTGCTGGAGCTGGGCTACAGCATTGACTATGAGGATGAAAAAGAGGGTTTCGAGGCGGACGAGGCGGATACCGTGGAACTGCTCAGCGGCAGACGGATGCCCTGGGAGCAGGTCAAGCGGGATGGCATTGACTACATTGCGCTTTACTATGTGAACGAGGAAGGAAAACAAGTACAGATTTTGGATGCGGAGCTGGCATGAGTACAGCCGTTCCATCCTCCGACAATCTAAGGAGGTACCCCATGACCCAGGAAGAACAGATCCGTCTCTACCGGCTCATGGAAAAGCTCAACTGGTTTTTCCACCAGGAGATGCACTATCTCGACCGGAATATTGCGGAACAGACCGCGCGGGAGTGTTATCCGGAGATCCGGGAGTTTACATATGATATTTTGTGGAATGACCTGCCCAAAGAGGTGCAGGATCAACTTGATTAGGATAAACCCTAATGACTTTGCACTGGCCCAGGAGGTGGAGTTGCAATGTCCATAACCGCTTATAAAATAGAATCCGTCGGGCATGACCGGACCGGCAAGGACTACGGCTATGTGAATATCATGTACCGCTACGGCAACAAGCGGTCCTGTCCCCAGCCTGATCAATGCGAAAAGATGGAAGTCATGTGGGCGGATGAGAGCGTCTATGGGCCCCCTGCTCCCGGCAGCAAGGTGGGTGACTTTATCATGACCTGGCTGATGGGCCCCTGGAACTGCGGGGTGTTTACCCACCGGGAGATCGCCCAGCGGCTGATGGATACCTTCACCGGCCTGAAGATCAAGGAGCTGAAGTGGTTCGAGAATCCCAGAGAGAAGACACTGAAAAGCGGCAAGCTCCGGGCGCGCCGGGCCAGGTGGCTTCCGGAGCGGGAGGTGGATCTGGTGTATCTCTACTCCGACTACTATATTGACGCAAGAGAACCTACTTCTGCCCAAACTGACTTCTTCACCGTCACAAGGATGGACGCCTGGGGCGTGAGCACCTGGTTCATGTGTACCCCACAGGCCGCCGAGAAGCTGATCGCTATGGATTTCGAAAATCTGACCGTCAAGGCAACCACCATTGTGGGATAGATTAAAAAGGAGTAAGCCAATGATGGCTTTGGAACAACTGCCCCGCAAGGTGGAAAACCCGGAACTGAAGCGCGTTCTGCGGGGCTACTTCCACATTCGCAGCCAGAAAAAGAAAGTGGCAAAGAGCATCACCGTCTATCAGGATGCTGCCGAGCGATTCGGAGAGTAAGCTGGAATGGAGGGACTGGCATGATCGGGACAGATGAAAACCGGGCGGTGCTCCATGTGGAGGTCATCTTTTGGATCGGCAAACGAAAGGCTCCCCCCAGCCTGGTCAGCGGAAAGTATAGCCCCCATTTTGTAGTCGTGGGAACCGCTGAGTATCTGGGTGTATGCTTCCTGGATGGAACCGAGTGTGTATTTGATGAACCGGCATTGGGGAATGCCCAGCCCCTCTACCCGGATACTGTGGACTACGGCCCGCTGGAACACAATGCGGAATTCTTGATTTATGAGGGGGCCAATTCCGTTGGCAAGGGCCGGGTGCTGGGCCGAACCGTTCCCTATCAAGTAAAGCAGCAGAGGAAGTAAGTCCTATGATCGAGGGTGGGTTTGAAGGATAAGGAGCAATGCCATGATATCAATAGACTTTCTGAACAAGGTATATAAAATCCTGGACTCGCAGGAATACAACCTCTCTTTTTCTCCCGCCAAGTTCAAGAACTATATGCTGTACTGCAACGGCAACTTTATCGGCGGCCTGTTCGATGAGGAACTGTGCTTCGTCTATGCCGACAGTGTGAGCGAACTGCTGGGGCAGCCGGAACCCGTCTACCGCGGCTACTCCGGCACCGCCCAGCACAGGATGCTGGTGATCCCGGAGGAACACTGGGAGAAGGCGCTGAAACTGCTCTATGCCGAGAAATTTGACTGGAGCCGTTTGGTGTACGACATCACATACACCAGCATTGGCGCGGCTGTGGTGGAGGACTTCTATGATGAGAATGTGGTGTTCCTTCGGTTCTGCTTTGACAAGGAACTGCTGAAAAAGAACCCTTTGGACCAGCAAGGCCGTATCCTTCGGATGGTCTATCTCAATCAGGACCTGACAAAAGCGGGCAAATATCTGTTCCCCAGACTGCTGCAAAAGTTTCTTGTTTTTACAGATCGCAGCGGGAAAACCAGTCTGGAAACCATGCTGAAACGGTGGTACACCACGCTGGAGAAGATGTACCGCAGTCAGACAGCGGGATAAGGAGGGCAACGACATGACAGAAGAAAACAAAACCTACATCCGCCAGCTCAAGGTCGCTGATGTCCCGTGGCATCGGCTCACCACCGCCTATGGCCGGGGGACGGATTTTCCCGCTCACCTGACAGTCCTGGAACAGATGCGTGATTTGGCGTCAGTCAAAAAGTCCCTCTACGTGTTCACCACCAACCTGGAGCACCAGGGCACCCTGTGGCACGCCACCCCCTTCGGCACGGTGTTCCTGAACCGGATTCTGGAGAAGGCCCTCATGGAGAGCGGCCAGAACCCCGTGGCTCGCTTCCTTGCCGGGGAGCTGCTGGACTTCTTTGCCTGCATCCTCCAGTGCTTCCACGATGGAGATGAGATGGAACACGCCTCTCCCCTTCCCTGCTTCTCTGATCTGCTGAAAGAAGAATACCTGTGGTCAGAGGAATACGACGAGGAAGAAGATGAGATGCGCTACGAGGAGGACGAGGTCTTCCCCGCGGACTTGTTCTACAGCTTCTATTACTACTCCTGGCAGGCGGTGCTGGCCTACCGGGGCGCACTGGAACAGGAAGTTTCTCCGGAGTTTCTCCCCAAGATTGCGGCGGTTTTGGAAGGACTGTAAAGGAGGTTGCGCCCATGTTTGAGGAATTCTATGGGATGTACGGGCCTAAGGAGCAGGAAGTGGTCGCTCTGATCAAGCGCTGTATCGGGGGAGGATATCACAACAAGGGAGACTTTTGGGGAATGACCGTTGTAACGCTGGGCATGGTGTTCTGTGACACCGGCAAGGCCAGCCCCAAAGAGGAGCGGCTGGAGTGGCCGGTCACCAACGAGGAGCGGGACGGCGAAAGGGGCTGGGGACGCTTTCGCAACGAGCAGATCTGCCGTCTGAAGATCCGCCGGATAAAGGAAGAATGGGCGCAAAACCTGGTGGCGCGGCCCTGGTGCATCTCCGAGGTGGTCAGGGCTCATGAGGACTGCCCGGAGCTTCAGGCCATTCTGGACGAGTACCACAAGCCGGTGGTGATCCAGGACGAAGTGCTGGGTGAGCTGACGCTGGATAAGGACTATGATGCCTTTGAGGGTGAGATCCAGTGGTGCGGAAAGGGTGTACGCCTTTCTCTGGAGGTCAATGCTGAGAGCAAGCCCTCATGGACCCGCGCCCGCAACGCCGCCAAGAGGCTGGTTACAGATCAGGAAACCTGGGACAAGGCCATGCGGGACTTTGCGGCCAAAAACCTGACTGGGCTTGCCAACAACTGGCTTTCCCAGGATGAGGAAAGCGCCCGTGACCCGGAGACAGCCCCCATCACGGAGGAGGAGTTTGCCCAGCGCATCCTGCTCACCGAGGTTTCCGTTTCTCCCGGCGGCCGTTTTACCGCCTATTATAACGATGACGATATGTTCTGGGGCCATGCGGTAGAGGTTAGCGGCTCTTTGAAGAAGGGCATTACCTATGCCAACCTTGCAGGATAAGGAGGATAGCCTGATGAAACTGAACAGTAAACGCATTGATTTTGAATACACGCCCGGCGAGGAAATTTTTACCTTTCCCGAGGACACGGGACTGCCCTTTTTCTTTGATGTAGATGAGGAACTGACCGACAATCCTTCTGCCATGGACGCGGTGGGCGAAATGCTGGATGAGGCGGAGACATTGGCGGAAAAGGCCAAAGCCGCCATCAAAGCGGCGCTGGCGGACGAGAGCAGCCCCTACCACGACCTCGTGACCTTTTTCATGCAGTTCCACCGGGACGACGTAGGCCCGGATATTGCGGCTGATCTTTTTCCGGGAACCGATCCGGCCAAGCTGTCTTTTATCGAGATGGTGGACTTTTTGCGGCTCAAGCGTTTTGGCAGCTTGGTGGATGGCGAAACCGGCCAGCAAGCCTTTATTCTGGACCTGTCTTTCAACCCGGAAATCACCGACGAGCTGATGGTGGTCTACTTTGACTTGAACAAGGAGATTTTCTGCATTACCCATGAGAGCTGATGAAAGAAAAAGGGCGTAGCACTTGCCCACGCTTTTGATCCAGCAGATCCGCCTGCAATGGTATAAAGACTGTCGGGGGGGAAACTACGCTGTGCAAAGGAACCAGTATCCCAGAGCAATGCGTCTGCCGAAGGCAGGGAGGCATTTTTTGCCACCGATGGCAGCGGCCAAAGCATGATTGTCCTGTTTGCGCCCGAAGGCTGCGTCATCAACGGTGTGGACTCCGAACTCTACGACTGGGAGAAAAACTCCCCTGAATCGAAGACCTGACCGACGGGATGCCGACCGCTTTGCAAAAGCTCATGACCAGCCATGAGGTCAAGAAGATGAAAAGCACCTTCTGCGTCTGGACGAAAGATGGCATCGCCTGGCACTGCAATCCGATGGACGGCGAGGATGCGTCCAGGGACCTGCTCTCCAGAATCGACGGCGAGGCACAGACCTATGTGGAGTACGGGAAGTGGTTTCCCGCTGACCTGCCTTTGGAAGCTGTGCGCCGGCTTGCGGACGGGGCGCCGGTGACAAAGGAACTGGTCGCCGCGCTGAACCCCAGGCGCAGCGAGTGGGAGGAAATCAAGGCAGGACTGGATAAGATCGGCTATCCAAATGAACTTTGATCTGTAGTAGACAGGAGATGGTTCGAATGATCAAAGAACGCACCCTAATCTCCGGCGACCTCAAAAGCAAGGTCAAGCAGCTGATGGAGTACGCCGGGTGGTACGAAGGGCGAAAAGTTGACATCTCCATTGCGGAGCAGTATTACGCCGATCATGGCGTCCCGATGATGAAGACCGTCCAGCGGTTTTACCGCAAGTATTTCGGCCTGTGCTGTGAGTGGTACCTGGAGCAGAAAAAGATGAACTGGGCGGCTGACTTTGAATTTGCTTTGTTTCCTTACCTGGTTAACGGGATCAAAGACCATTTGGAGGACGCCTATTTTCGGGACATGTCCGGCTGTGAGCTGGCGGAGATCGAACAGGCCGCCGGTGAGCGGTGTCAGCCTATCGGTCATATCGGCTACTACTACCCGGCAGAGGTTTGGATCTCCGAGTACGGGAAACTGTATGCGAAATATGAGTATCAGGATGAGATTGAATGCTTTCCCGATGTGTTCGCCCTGATTGAGCACGATTTGCGGCAGTGTAAATTTAATTCCGCTGCCATGAAAACCGTGGAGGCGCTGGATGGGAAGCAATGAGAAATCAATCGCAAGCAAAACTGGAGGAAATAGCTATGGATTATTTGAAAATACTGCGTGAAAATCCTAATTTGGCAGAGGAATTTGATTCGCTTTTTGACTTCTTCCTGCTGGATGAGTTGTCCCCGAGGGATGAGGCGGACGGTCGAGCAACCTTCACACTGCCCGGCATGGCATTTGCCAGAGATGGCTCCGGCGGAGAATACCATTTGTTGGAGGATGGCTCCATCGGCTATTACAGCAGCGAAGGTGAGACAGGCCGTCTGGCTGAGAGCATGGACGATCTCTTTTCCCTGCTTGTGAGCTGTATCTGCTGGCATGACTGCTGTGATACAAAGCAGTATGTGGATTCCAAAACACTGGAGGAATATGGGCAGAGGCAGCGTAACTGTAACTTGGAAGATATGGATAGGGGCAGCTTGCGGCGGGTGTCTGATGTGCTCGGTATCCCTACCGGTGAGGCGCTGGCTCCTGTTCTGGAGAGGTTCCGCAAAGCAACACAGCGCCAGCCCCTGTATCAGTGTATTTTCCATGAGGACGACGGAAGCCTGACCAAATCATACGGTTTGATGTTTGAATGAGAAAGGAGCAATCACGATGAAAGCATTTGACCCGGATTATAAGCTGTTGGACGAGATGTATCAGGATGATTACTATCCTGCTTTTCTGGTAGACAGGGTAAAGGACGAGCTCCAGAAGGTCATCGACTTGCTGGAAAGCGGCGAAACCGACACCGAAGTGATACAGGAAACGCTGGATGAGGCAGTCTGCGGCATCAATGATCTTCAGGAGGAGTTTGACGAGAACGACAGCGAGATCGAAACGGTGGCCCGTGATTGCATCGGCGTTACCGTGGCCTACATTCTGGAGTGGTTCAATATCCCCATTGACACCGAGGAGGCCATCCGGGAAAGGGACTGGTGATACCCATGGCGAAAAAAGAACCGGCCGTTTGTGATGAGTGCGGCAGCCTGTTTTTCAAAGGCTCTTCACAGATGATGGGACTGTGCCCGGAATGTGCCCATATTCTCTATGGCTATCCGAATTGTCCCCATCATTTTCAGAATGGCCGGTGTGTGAACTGCTACTGGGACGGCTCAAAGAGCGGGTACATAAAGGAACTGAATCAACAGGAGGAAGCTGATATGCCTACGACCGAATGGCTGAACAAATACGAATCCACCAAGGACAAACTGGCCTGCAAAGCTGACCTGGAGGCCCATTTTACAGAAAAATTGATTGGGAACATGGCGGTGGATGTGCTGGACATCGGCCCCGTCCATTTCCCCACCGGGCAGATCTTCGCCTGCGATCCGCTGGTGGAGCTGGAGGACACGCCGCCCTTTATACAGACAATCCCCGCCGGGACTTACCCAGTAAAAATCTGCGTGGTACCCAGTGAACAATACGGCGACCGCTACGCCTGTGTCAAGGTGGAGGTCAGCCAGGAGAAGCCTGTCCGCTATGAGTTGGGCATGACAGGCAAAGAGGATCTGGAGGAGGAACTGGGCGAGGACGATTATTTTGGCTTTGGCGTAGACGCCGGGATGGGGTGCATTGCGGATATCCAAACTCAGGCAGCCTTTAAGAGGTACTGGGCCAAGCGGCTGGAGGAGGACCCGGACATCGACCCCTACAACGACCTGTTCTGCGACTTGATGGAGGAAAACGCCAAAGCCCATCCCAAGTATCAGGAGAGCCACGGCGACTGGCTCAACTGGACGATACCGGGCACGGACTGCAATCTGCCTGTCTTCTCCTCCGGCTGGGGTGATGGCTACTATCCCGTCTACTTCGGCTATGACGCAAAGGGCGAAATTTGCGCCGTGTATGTGCGGTTCATCGACATCGAAGCCTGCTACAAGGAGCAGGCGTAAGGAGGCAAGCGATGGAATGGCCAAAACGGGCGCGGACAGCAGCATGGGAAAGCGGTGTCCTGACCCTGGATGGAGAAAAACAGTTTGAGATCCCGGAGCTGACCATGAATCTAATAGAGCGACTGGCTGGCTACACCCTGGTGGGGTTCCATGTGAAGGACTACCCGGTATCGGATGAACTGCTTGCAGCCTTTGCCGGACATAAAAGCATGGTCAACTTTGGTGTGGAAAACGCCGCCCTCACCGACGCCTGTTTTCCCATTTTTTCTGCCATGCCCAAGCTGCGCTATCTGCTGCTGGACGGCAACGCCGCCATCCACGGCAGCGGCCTGTCCGCCCTGCAAAACTGCAAGCTGGATCTTTTGACCCTCAACCGCACCGGGCTGGACGACGGCGGGCTGCTCCAGGCAGCCGCCATCCCCAAGCTCTCCCACATCCAGATCGACCATACCGCAATTACCTATGATGGTCTGCTGGCCGTCGCCGGGAACAGCCGGATCGAGCCGGTGGCCCATGAGCAATTCACCAAGGCGCAGATGGAACACTTCTTCCATATCCAGCGGGAGAAGGCCAAAAAGCCCACTGTGCTGGACGAGCAGGCGGCGGAGGAATGCCGCAGGGTGTTGTCCGCTTTCTTTGCCGAGATGACAGAATGGGAGCAATATATGGAGCAGGCCGGATTTGAGGACTCCGAAGCTGCGCCCCGCCTTCTGGCGATCTGGGAGAGGTATGTGAGCGAAAAGCCCCGTCCGGGCTACCGGCCGTTGGCACTCTCTTACAGCGCCCAGGGCACCTACAATGGGGAGCGGTTTCTGGACGCGGAGCAGCTCACCCGGAACAAGCTCTGCATCTACACCAGAGAGAAAAATACTGGCTTTGACCGTCGCTTCCTCATGAAGCGTGTGGACGGGAGCTGGAAGATCGACGCGGTGCAGGAGCGGCTGGACGGCTGGCAGCGCGTGGGATTGTGAGGGATACGAAATGACATGGAAATTTGAAACATCCGGTTTCGATGGGCAGTGTACGTTGTTTGGCGTAAATATCTTTCAGTACCGCTGGCGCGACTGCCGGGAAACAGCGGCGGTCATCGATCCCCATTACGGCACGGAAAAAGTGTTTCATGTCTATGAGGTGGAGATCAACGGGCAGATCCACCGCTTTGCCGCCGGGGAGTTCTCCAACTGCGTGTGGGGATTCTACCTGGAAAAGAACGGATGAGAGGATTGCTGCCCCATGAAAGCTAGCGCCGGATCGGTCTATACGGTCTACAACCAATACCTGAAACGCTACACCGCCTGTCAGGTGGCCTATATTGCACCGCCGGACACGGTGAGCAAGGAGTCCTGGGCGGTGATCCTCTCTCTGGATTGGGTGGGCGACGCCCCTCTGACCGCGGAGGAATTGCCCCATCTCCATCCGCTCTACAAGGACTTCATGTACTGGCCCCGTGACCTTCACCCGCTGCGGGTGCCGGTAGAGATCCCACCCCAGTACACACTGGTGGGCACCCTGCCGCCCTTCACCGACCAGCCCTGCCGCTCCTACGGCGGCTGGAATGACGGCTATGAGGTGTACCGTCAGATCAAGTGGCAGGAGATCCCGGAGGAGCGGCGGCGGGCCTTCAAGGAGGCCATAGAGAGCGACGGGGAAACGGAGATCGGCGGCAAGCCGGTGAAGGTCAGCAGTCATCGAGTGATCGACCAATATACCCCCTTTGATTTCGCGCTGGAACTGGAGGCGCTGCCCTGTCTCTCTGAAATCATCTGTAAGCAATGGCACCCGGATCTGGCAGAGTTTTTGCGGGGAAACCCCTTCATCCATGAACTGACCCTGCTAAACCACGGCCAGAGGACGCTTGACCTGCGGGGTACCAGCATCGGAAAGCTGATGCTGGATATGACCGGCCTGGAAGAACTGTGGCTTGGCGAGGAGACGGAGCAGCTCCTGTTCCAGAACAAGGGGCCGGATGCCTGCACCATCCATGCCGCCGGAAATGGCAGCGGTTTAACCCTCCAATTTATCGGGGAATACCGCCCCCACCCGGAGCTGCCGAACCTGTGGGGACTGCATGGTATCCGGCTGGAAGAGTTTGACCTGACCGGCTTGCCCGTTGTTCATCCCAGCCTGAAGGAGCTGCGGCTCTGGGGCGCACCGGGAAACCTGAGAAATTTCTCCGCTGTGGCACAGTTCCGAGAACTGACGGACCTCTCCACCTTCGACCTGTTCGGCTTCGACGCGGCCGACATCCCAACCCCGGAGCAGATGCCAAAGCTTCACTGGTTCTGGATGACCAGCCTGCCGGAGTACGCTGCAAAAGCGGCAAAACACCTCTGAAAAGGCAAGCCGGGCATGGATCTGCGAATCACCAAGTCCCGGAAACCGGAGTGGCTGGCGCAAAATCTGGACAACCCCTTCCGGGGCTGGGACGGCGCGGAGCATATCCCCGCCAGTGCCGCGAAAAAGGCAGCCGATCAATACCGCAAGACTCGTTCTCAGATGATGAAGCTGGCCGCTGAGCCGGACGGGGACGCCCAGACCCAGGCGCTGGAGGCGGTGGCAGCCTACACCCAGACCTTCAACAAGATGCGCTTTATCGAAACCGAGGAACGGGATGAAATTTATATGGCCCTGCGGGGTATCCCGGATGCCCTGCCGGGAGATACGCTCCAGAAAGATGCCCTGATCGAACAGTTTGAGCAGCTACGAGATTTTTGAGGATATGAATTGATGAGCCGAATGGTTGATGAACCCTATTTTACATATAGTACCTACAGCGCCCTGACCTCCGGCATCCAGGTGAAATGCCCAAAATGCAACCGCGCAGGTGTTGTGACAGCGGACGATGAAAATGCTTATTTCCGATGCCTGAGCTGCGGCCATCAAGAAACCCGCGACCGGACGGTCTACCGCTACGATGTGCATAACCAATGTAGGAACTGTGGCAGGTGCTATCGGGTGGACATTGAAGATGAGGCAAAGCAGCACTTTTCCGTTCTCCATGTGGCCTGTCCCTATTGTGGGACGACCATGTCGGGCGAGGTACACAAGACGGCGGAGGCTTTCTTCTATGCCGCTGAGATCAAGGACGGAAAGGAGCCCTGGTTTGGTCTGGAACTGTGGTTCCTGACCTCCTTTCAAGGCAAGCCGGTCTGGTCTCTCAACCGGGAACATCTTGCCTATCTGATCGACTATCTCAGCGCCGACCAACGGGAAAAGCCGCTGGGCATCCCACGAAAGACCCAGGCTGACCATCTACCCACCTTCATGAAAACCGCAAAGAACCGGGAGCGGATCGTGAAGCTGCTGAAGAAAATGCAGGAGGAATGAGGATGGAGCAGAAAGTTATTTACAACGGCCAAGTTCTTACTCTGACCCAGTTTTGGGCTACGGGGGAGCCTTGCCTGTGGATCACCGACCCACAGCAGATCGGGATACCAAAAATGGAGTTTGTAGGCGGATACCCAAACGAATACTGCATTTTCCTGAAAAATCTGACTGAAACGGAGTTGGAACAAATCACATCCCTGGACGGTACTCCACTGGATATGACAGAAGAACTGCGGCAGCATCTAACAGGAAAGGACAAACCCTATGGCGCTACAGGATAAGAAAATCATGCCTCCCCCTTGGCTGGCTCACCGGGAGATCGAGCGATACTCCATCGGCTGGCGCATGGGCTCTGGGGAGGATTACATAGACCGATTTGGCGATTGGCTGGACGCCCTCTCATCGGAGGAGCGGACGGAATACCGCACCCTCTTTCCCGAACCGGTGACCTGGACGGGCTGGTGGGATGACGAGGACAAGGTTGAGGTGCTGGAGCATGGTGACTTCTGGGTGGATGCATGGCAGCCGGAGGGCCAGCCCAAGTACACCCACCAGTGGCTCCAGCAGGAATTTTCCATGGGGAGAAAGCGAGAACTGTACCTATTCTGGGGCCATCAGCCTGCCGAGGGCGGCCAGCTAACGAAAAGCTGCCTCAGCCAGTGGTGGATGGAGGACTTCTGGTCCATCGCCGACACCTATCTCTGCATGGAGCAGTATATGATGGCCGCAAAAGCTGAGCTGTTCGGTGACGGGGAGATCCGGGACCAGATTTTGAAATGCAGCGACCCCAGGCAGATCAAGGCCCTGGGCCGCAAGGTGCGGGGCTTTGACCAGAAGGTATGGGACAGGTTCAAATACGCCATTGTGCTGGGTGGCAACTGGTGCAAATTCAGCCAGAACCGTGACCTGCGGGAGTTCCTCCTCTCTACCGGGGACAGCGTGCTGGTGGAGGCCAGTCCCTATGACAGCATCTGGGGCATCCGGCTCTCGTCCAGCTCCCCGGGGGCCCAGGACCCGATGAAGTGGCGGGGGCAGAACCTGCTGGGCTTTGCGCTAATGGAGGTGCGGGACGAGCTGCGCCGGGTGACGCAGAATGAAATGCTTTGCGATTGGAGTACGGTATGGCAGAAATGAAACTCTATGAACTGGTCAACCACTATCACATCGGCACCGAACTGACCTGCGCCGAGGCGATGTTCATGGCCTGCAATGAATATTACCATCTGAATTTGTCCGAGGAGACACGGAAGATGTTCTCCGTCATGGGCCTTGGGATGCAGACCGAGCAGTCCTGCTGCGGCGCTTTCACTGTGGCGGTGGGGATCATCGGTCTGATGACCGCCAAAGAGGGCCAGACCGATGTGAACAACATGGAGGGCTATCGGATGATTGCTGAATTAACAGACTTTATGCTTGGATTCTATGGAACACTCCATTGTGTCGAGCTGCAAAGGCTGGAGATCGTAGGATACGAAAACCCCTGCCATGCTATTGTGGAGGCGCTGGCCAAAAAACTGGAGGAGCTGCTGGCTGGCCGCAGCATCTTACGCCCGGTAGATGCAGGACAGATTGGCTCCTGACCTTTGGCAAAAGAAACAGGCCATCGTCGAGGAAGCCCGCCGTGCTGTGACGGAGCAGTATTAAGGTGGAGTACATCAAACTCTTTTGGGAGGGCGCACCGGAGGAAGAACCACCGGTCATCCTCTATGAGGTGGACACAGAGCATGAGCGGCTGGCCTTCCGTTCCATTGACATTTTCGCCGGCGGCCGCACCCACAACATCCCTGACCTTTACGACGGAGCCATTGAAATCACACCCATTCCCACCGTGGAGGAATTCAACGCCCATGTCTGGGGTGAGGAGTTCCATGCCTGTTTGATAGAGAAAACGGAATTTGAGGCCGTCTGGGAGAGCCACACCCACAATGGAGCGTTAAAGCAATCAGGAGGAATCTGATGAAACAGACAGATATTTATACTGAGGCCTTGGTCTGTCTGCGGCTAATCCTACAGACAGACCACCCGGAATTCAAAAACTGGCTCGACTGGCTGGGGCGGGATATTGAAGATTGGACCCAGCGGCGGGAGGTCGCCCACCATCTTTTAGCATACGGCGGAATGGGTTCTTTCAACGATCTGCCCAATATGCGGGGAAACCATGATTATATCTTCGATTTTCTCAAATCGGTGTGCTACACCTTTGGCCACCGCAATGGCAAGCGGCAAGGAATTTCACCAGAGGCATTGATGGAGGAGTGTGTCCACGATGCAGAGCAGGCATCCTATCATCCCCATAAGGGACTAAACCGAGCTATCGCCCAACATCTGATGCAAGGCAATTTACAGGATAATCTGGATCGACTGTAGGAGGACTTGCTATGAACGAAAAACGATTTCGCCCCCAATTCAATCAAATGGATACCACCGAGAAACGGGTGCTGATGGAGAACCTGGCTGCTCGTTATACTATGACCTTCCTCGGTCTACATACCTTTGACCGCTGGGGCCAAAGCTGCACCACCGGCATATTCGAAAAAGATGGCCCGGAGTTCGTCTTTGTCCCCGGCGATACCGTCACCTTGGGCTGGGAACGGTTCGCTGTGGGACTGAATCAGGACAGTCGAGAGGAACTGGACTATCTGTTTCAGGAATGGGAGATGGAGTGTGATTCGGAGGAGATGATCCGTGAAAGCATGGCTCCCGTTCGGCAGGCAGCCATTGGCCCTATGCTGGTGGGCCGGGAGCTGGAGGAGCTGTGCTGGGAGCCGGTCAAGATGGACGATCCCAGACTGACCGCCCACCCCGACTGGCTGAAGAAGTTCCGGGATTTTGCCTGGAGCGACCTTGACAGCCTTACCTTGCATCAGTCAGCCCGTATTGAGCGGACGGAAAAGGGCTTTCAGATCTGGATCTATAACCGCACAGACTACGGTGCGCTTCTTGACCAACTGGAGAAGCAGGGCCTTTCGCTGCCTACGGCGGACGAGTGGGCCTATCTGTGCGGCGGCGGGTGCCGCACCCTGTTCCCCTGGGGGGATGGAATGGACTACTCCATGCATCTGCACCATTTTGAACGTCCGGAGGATGAGGACAAGCCCTTCGATATGGAGGAACCCAACTTCTTCGGCCTGTCCATCGCCTATGACCCCTATATGCGGGAGGTGGTGAAAGCCAAAGGGTTTACCACCTGCGGCGGTGATGGCGGGCGCAGCATCTGCGGCGGACTGGGAATCTTTCTCGGCTTCCTGCCCTGTTCGCCGCACTGCAAGCCGGAAGTGCAGGAGGAGAAGGAACTGAACGGCGACTATGACTTCTACCGGCCCATCATCCGGATAGAGTCAGCTTGAGAGATCATTTGGAGGACACTGCACGAGAGAGACAACACCTGATCTTACAAAGATCAGCAAATATGAGTTTAATCCTTCGGCACAAGCCGGAGGTCATCAGAACCCAATTGGACGCCCATGGCTGGGCGGATGTCAATGCGCTGCCGGCGGGCATCGGTAAGAAGTACCCCATCAATCGGGACATTCTGGAGGAGATTGTGAGGAGCGACAGCAAACAGCGGTATGCCTTCAATGAAGACCGGACGCTGATCCGAGCCAACCAGGGGCACTCCATCCAAGTGGATGTAGGACTCACCGTAACCGAGCCGCCGGAGGCGCTGTACCACGGAACGGCCCAGCGGTTTTCCGCTGGCGGAGTCCTCCTATCGGGCGCTATCCCTATCTGGGCGACCGGGAGAAGGCGCTCCAGACCGCGAAGCGGTTGGCGACGGAGCGGCTGTGGCCGGGCCGACACAGGTTCCGCCCCATGTCCTTCTTTGAGGACCCGAACCTGCGGGAGCTTTTGCTGGAACCGGAATCCCTCCGGCGCATCCGGTAGGCTGCCCTCATTGACAACGGGAGTTTAATACGGAAATAAATTGCTTGGGAATGGAGGATCTGCCATGAGCAAGGAGCTGAAACTGTATAAAGCATTTATTGACGGTCTTGTGGATCGGAAAGACAGCATGACCGCCCGGTGGGTCAAGGGTGATGGTTTCCCCCAAACGGATGACAACAAGGCAAAAAACGATCTTTTCGCCGCACTGACACCAGCGCAGAGAGAAGTGCTGGCTGAAATACTTCAGGACGAACACATTGCGGGTATCCATGATGCCCTTGCATATATCAATGAGATGATGGATCTGGATGGGCTGGAGCTTTATCAGGATGGTGAATCCTATCCCAACGACTATTTTGAGAGCCTGCACTATGACTTCATCAGCCGTTGTGACGGCGATGAGTGGCCGGAATAAAAGGAGGCATGACGGATGTATATCGGCAAATACTGGGGCAACTTTATTGGAGGTTCCGATGACAGTCTGAACCTTGTGGCGTTTTTGGAGGACCAGAAGAAAGAGGAGATCCCCCTCAGCGAAATCTTTGCCAAGATCGGGCTGGACAAGCAGAACTGGGACTTCCACCAAACGGTGGAGTATCTTGAGTTCACCCACTCCAATGGCGTGGAGATCGACTTTCACTTCGCCATTGATGTCGTCACTGATCTGGCCGCTATCCTGCTGGAGTGTAGTGTCAGCGGCGGGGTAAACCTCCATGATCTGGACGAGTATAACACCCCCTCCCGCCGCATCCGTGTCACAGCCACGGCAGAGGAGCACGACGCTATGGACAAGGCTCTGGCAGATTTCGCCCAAGCTCCCCTGTCCTATGACCTCCACGATCTGATGAGCGATGAGGAGATCGAGGAGATGGCCCATCAGGTGGCGGCGCTGCGAAAGGAGCTGTACGAGTCCGCTGGCCGCAACCGCAGCTACCATGTGAAGGCGGAGGACATGAAGAATCTGCTCCCCGACTGGGCTGGGGCCGATGGCTGCATCGCCACCAACCGCATCACGGTGGAGGGCTGCAAGGTTGGCTACTGCTATCGGGAGAAGCCGGACGGCGGCTGGGACAGCGGCTGGCGCTTCACCGCTGGTGACGAGAGCGAGGCGTACATGGACGACCCCAACAACGCCGGGATTTACAAGCTGAACACAATTTGCAACGACGATCCCGACATCATTCCTCTGCTGAACACCCCCGCCCCCTGCGCCTTTGAGCGGGATGAGCATGGCGTGTTCCAGCCGATTAAAGATTGGAAACCAGAAAATGAGGAGGAGCCGGATATGGACATTTTACAGCGGTGCCAGAAGTGGCATGAAACCGACGAATACCAGAAGATCATTGACGCGCTGGAGGCCATCCCCGCCGAGGAACGCACTCCTGAGATGGACAGTGAGCTGGCCCGGGCTTATAACAATCTGGCAGACCCAAATAAGCCAGGCGGCAAAGATATGCTCAAAAAGGCGATTGCTTTGCTGAAGCCCCATGAGGAATACTTCGAGGGCGACCACTACTGGAACTTCCGCATGGGCTATTCCTATTATTATCTGGACCAGGAGGGGCGCGCCCTTCGGTACTTTGAAAAGGCGCTGGAGGCCCGCCCGGATGACGCGGATACCAAAGAATTGATTGATTCGTGCAAGAAAGGCATTGCCCTGCCGCAGTTCTCGGAGTGCTTCCGGGAGCGGACAGAGGACTGGTGGGAAACCTTTGCCGAAATGGAAGGGGCACTGCGCCAGATGATGGACGAGGACAAGGATCACACCCGTGGCGCGGAGATTGTGGCCCAAATGGAAGATACTTTGAACCTGGTCTTTGACGAGATCTCCTGCGAAATGGGCTTCAACGGAGAGAAGTACGAGCTGATCCTCACCCCGGAGGGGGACAGGGTCAAGCTGTTTGAACTGGTCTACTTTCAGAAGCACGCCCCCAAGGAGGTGCTGGAACACTGGAACATCCTGGTGGGCCGCCAGCCCATCCGGGATATCGGCCTGCGCACTGACGACGGCTGGGATATCTCCGGGGATGACGTGCAGATCTGGTTGGAGGAGCAGGGTGAAAACAGTTTTACTATCTCCGCCTACTGTGAAAAGCTGCTGCCCATGCTACGGAAAGAGGAAGGCCGGGCCTGGTGGATGCTAACCACCCTCACCGACCAGGTGCTGGGTGAGATCTCCCACATGTGGTATATCGACGGCTTCGATGTGCTGGAGGGGCCCAGGGCGGAGCCTTCCCTTCTCCTCTCCCAGCTGCCGGACAAGCTGAAAGAGCGGGGGGTGGACCTCTCCACCGCCCCGGAAGCGTACTTAGACAGCTGCCTCGCCTACAAAATGGAGCCCAATAAAGACCCGGACGCCGATTGGCGGCTGGATGTGATCGCCGGTTCCACCAACTGCGTGCCTCTGATCAACGGCTATCTGAACGAAGACAACGACTTCATGGACGCTCTCCATGCCGACGGCGCGGTGGCGGGCTTCTTCTGCTATCCCCTGGATACCCTGCGGGAGGAAGAAGGAAGCCAGAAGCTCTTCGACTTCCGGGACAAGCTGGAGGAGGTGTTCACCTCCGGGGAAGGCCCGGAAGTGCTCACCCTCACAGGCGGGGCCACCGGTCTCTTCTGCGGCTATGTGGACTTTATCGCCTGGGACATTCGCACCGCACTCAGGATGGCCAAGGCGTTCTTTGAGGACAGCGGCATTCCCTGGGCCAGCTTCCACACATTCCGCCGTGAAGCGGGCACGGTGAACCTGAAAGCGCCACCTGAGGAGGAGCCGGCTGACGGGGGGCAGGCCGCCGAGTTGGCCGAGCCGCTGACGGGCATGGACTATATCCCTTACACCCCGGAAAACGCGGAGGAGTTTTTCGCACAGATCGAGCAGTGGAACGACGCGGACGAGTACACCCGCTGTATCCAGGCGCTGAACGCCATCCCGGAGGACTGGCGGAACTACCGCACGACCTACGCTCTGGCCCGAGCGCTGGAAAACTACGCCATCATTGGGGACCATGACGAGGGCACGCCCCGTTACAAGGGAGACAAGGCCCTGCTCCGCGCCATCGATGTCTTGGAGTCCGTTTGGGAGGAGGGCCAGGACAAGGCGGAGTGGAACATGCGGATGGCCTATGCCTATCAATATCTCTTTGAGCAGGAGGAGAAAGCCATTCCCTACGCCCAGCGGTGGGCGGAGCTGGACCCTGAGGATGAGAACGCCCCGGCGGTGATCCGGGAGTGCCAGGAGGAGATCGCAAAGCGGGGCGAGGCGGAAACAGACGGCGAGACAGACCACACGGGCGTCTTCACCGGCTTTGTCCTGCTGTCCAGGGGAGAATGGGACAAGGCGCAGTTCATCCGGGACATGAAGGAAAAATGGGACATCCCCGTGGAGGAATACGACGCAAGCGAGGACAAGAGCGACGACGCTCTGGTATTCGAGGTGGGCGGCATGGTCGCTGCCGTCAGTCTGGCGGCCTGTCCCATTCCCGGCGGCGAAGCCGAGGCCAACGCGGAAAACAACTATATGTGGGAGGATGCCGTAAAAGCTGCCAGGGAGCACCGCGCCCACATCATGGTGGCGGTGCTTGGCAAAGAGGAAGATGTTCTGGAGAAGGGCAAACTCTATACCAAATTGGTGGCTGCCTGCTGCCGCCAGAAATACGCCACCGGCATCTACACCAGCGGCGTAGTGTTTGAACCGCGCTTCTACGAGGGCTTTGCAGACATGATGCGGGAGGACGAGCTGCCCATCTTCAACTGGATTTGGTTTGGTCTTTGGCGGGATGAGAACGGCATGAACGGCTATACCTACGGCATGGATGTGTTCGGCAAGGACGAGATGGAGGTGCTGGGCACCGATGCCGAGCCAGGCGACCTGCGGGACTTTTTAGCCAGCCTTGCCTCCTATGTGCTGGAGAATGATATGGAACTCCACGCTGGGGAAACCATCGGTTTTGCGGAGGATGATAAGCACGCCATCACCCGCAGCCCCGGCGTCGGCCTGCCGGAAGATCAGATGACCCTAAAGATCTCCTGGGAGTCATTGGCTGGCGGTCCGGATGATGACCGTGAGGACGGCCCGGACGGTGAAGCCCCCCAGGATGAGGAATCCAGTGTTCCCGAGGTCTATACGGAGGAGGAACTGGCGGCCGTCGAGGGGCACATCCAGCAGTATTTCGGCAAGTTTGGGCATGTGTTCCATGAGCTGTCTTCCCCGGACATCCATGTGGACATCTGCGTGGTGCCGCCCTCCCAGGAGCGGGACTACTACACCCTGGTCACCATGGGCATGGGCGCCCACCGGATGAATGTGCCGGGGGCGCTGGCGGAATACAAGCTGGAGCGGGCGGAGCTGGCCATCGCGCTGCCGAGGAACTGGAAGCTGAAGCATGAGGATCTGAAGAATGAGCGGTGGTACTGGCCCATCCGCCTGTTGAAAACCCTGGCCCGACTGCCCATTGCCAGCGATACTTGGCTGGGTTTCGGCCATACCATGGACAATGAGGAGGACTTTGCAGAGAACACGAAGCTGTGCGCCGCCATTCTCACGCCCCCCCAGGGGACGGAGGACGGCAGCGAGGTCTGCACCCTGCCGAGCGGCGAGGAGGTCAACTTCTACCAGGTGCTCCCCCTCTACCGGGACGAGCTGGAGTACAAACTGGCCCACGACGCGGACGCCCTGCTGGATAAAATGAACGGCATCAGCTTTGTGGCGGAGCCTGACCGTCAGAATGCCGCTACCAGCGGTACCCTTTCGGACGGGAACCCCATAGGCAATATGGACGATGCTGCCTGGCATCTGGAGACCATCCGGGAGAAGCATCTGCCGGTGGACGAGATCAACGCCTATAATCACATGGCCATCTACCTGCGCTGGTGCATGGAGCATGACCTGATGAGTGTAGAATTTATCGAGCGGTACAGCGAGCAGTATCAGGCGTTTCTGGCAGATATCAAGCAAGCGGACTTGCGTTCTTTCATCCGCGATGTACTGAAGGGACAGCTCTTTGGCGCTCTATTCAACGAGAAGGGCGCGGCCTTTGCCGGGTACTACTACGGAGAGAGCGACAGCCCTTACTATCCCAGCGATATCGACAGCTACGCCGTCAGCGTCATCGGGCCGGAGCGCAATTACTCCGAGGAGATCCAGGACGAGGCGTACCTGTTCATCCCCTTTGACGAGGACTACTACCAGGCTATGGCAGAGGTGATCGAAGAACGCTTTGCCAACTGGCAGGGTCAGGACTTTGACGAGGATACGCTGGAGCCCTCCGAGGTGGCTCAGGCCATCATGGAGTATCTGGACTGTGAATGCACCTATTTCCCTTCCATGGCAGATGACGACCCCATCATGTCGGCATACAGCTACGCCAGGCGGGACGCCGCCCATGAGGGCTTCGTGCCGGTGCTGATCAGAGCGGACGACGAGACGCTGCTGGAGTGCCTGGTGATGAACGCCGACCCGGAGCACGACGCGGACTGCTATGAATTTGACCTCAAAACCGTGACGGAGTACCGGAAGAAGATGCTCTCCGCCCCCATCAAGGACGGCAAGGCAGTCCTGGAGGCATTGACCGGCCAGCGCAAGGAAGAAGCCGAGGACGATGACATGGACTGGGAGGAGGAAGTTCTTGGAGAGATGGAGGGCGGCTATGACAATGACCGATTCTCCTGCTATTGGGATTCGGATAGCCACATGACCTATCCCCTCATTTTGGCCAAGATCCCGGTAAAGAACCCCTGGGAGATCTTCGCCTACCTGCCCTTCGGCAACTGGAATGAGTGCCCCGACACCCCGGACCTGATGGCAGTGGCGAGATACTGGTTCGAGCAGTATGGCGCCATCCCTGCCGCCATGAGCCACGACGAGTTGGAGTTTGACCTCCCGGCCCCTGTTTCCCAGGAGAAGGCCATGGAGGTAGCCACAGAGCAGTACGGCTTCTGCCCGGACATTGTGGATCAGGAGCAGGATGAACCCACAGTGGGCAATCTGGCGGATGTTCTGCGGCAGTCCACTGTCTGGTATCTCTGGTGGGATTGATGGGAGGCGCCCCGGCAGGCGATGAAAACTCAAACACTGACCATTCAGAGGAGCAGATTGGAAATCGAGAAAAAGTGCTGGGCTTTACGCTTCCGTCCCAGGTTCGGAAGTTTTTCCTGCTGACCGCAGGCATCTATGTATCCACAGGCGTGATCATTGATCTTTTCGGAATGTTTGATCTGACCCTCCATGGAGAGCGGTATTGCGTATCGGGCGAGTTCTGGAAAGACACAGGTGACGACCAGCTTCTGCTCTATCCTGATGACGAAACCATATGGTACTATGCCCATGGAGATGATGACTATATCCTGGTTGTGGGGATCTATTGTGATTGAGAGGTGGTAACATGGCAAGTGTATCCACTTGGAGCGGAATCCGGAACAAACTGGAGCAGGACTACCTCTGCCCGGCTCTCCGCGGGCACATCCAATAATCGCATCCTTTTCTCCCATGCGGCTATGTGGACCACGCCTGGGCCGCGAGCCGCACGGTGGAGGAATTGGATGCAGTTGCGGGAAGCCATATCCAGGCAAAAAACAGTATGACACATGGGATGATGAGGATAAGGCCGGCTATCAACTCTACCTTTAGGAGCAGGACATGGAAAAGCGGGCCTACCGGGACTGGTATCTGAGCCAATCCCCGGAAACTGCCCCAAGAAATCGTCCAGCAGGAACTGGAGTTTCGATTCAAGTTATTCCCTAACAAAAAGGAGGAAACGAAATGAGCAATGAAGTATTCCAGCAAAATTTGAATGATGAAAAAGGCTCCCGTCCCGGCGGGCCCTATCTCATTCAGATGCTGTTCAAAGAGCCGGTGTCTATGCCTGGAAAAGCAGAAATGACCGCCGTGATGGAAAAACACATCGGGACGGCAGAGTGTTTCTGTCACGATAAAAAGACAGCAGGCTTTGCCGCCCTGGAGCATATGGCGGAATTCAAGGATGTCAAGGCTCCGGTACAGCTCATGGTGATGGGATGCAGCAAATTTAAGGGCAAAGGCTTCGACGCGTTCCTCATGAGTCAGATGTGGGACTGTCAGGAGGACCGGGAACGGATCTTCCGGGAGTGCCGGTATCAGGTCGTGGCCACGGATATGCTGGCAGCGGCGCTTCCAGTTCTGGAGCGGGCCAACCTGGATGCTGACTTTGTGGAGGCCCTGGCGGAGCTGTATCCCACCTGTGAGGCGTTCTACTTTCAGAACTGCGGCAAGCTGCTTCTGGCTGAGGATGTGTGTTCTCACCAGATCGAGGGGGCGGACCGCTTCATCCGCTTCGGGGTCAATGTCCGTTTCTTTAACATTCAGGGTACCGAGGATATGCTCATCGACACGGTGGGTATGAGTACCCTGTTCCTGCCGGACCTACAGTACCATTTCCACGGAATGGATCCCAACTGGGTGGTGAACCACGCCTACAATGCGGCGTCGTATATTCTGGCGAATGACAACCCCATCAAGGATGGGGAAACGATAGATGGCATAGCGGACGGCCAGATGAGCCGGGAGATTCAATGGAAATGCCGATATGAGGATGCTCTGATCCAGCCGCCCAGGGGAGTGGTAGACATCCATATGGGCGAGTATGCTTCCGGAAAACGCTGAACTGATAAAACGACTTCCTGCGCAGTCAGAGGAAATGTTTGTCGTCCCCTTAGGTGGATTTTTCGTTCAGTCGGTGTATTCTTTGTCTATTACATAATAAAATCTGATATGCCTGATGTGAAAAACTTGCTTCTCAGACATTCTGAGGGTACAATACCCAAAATCCGAACATGAAAAGAGCCCTTCCGAACAGGCGGCAGCCGTTTTGCTGCACCTGGTCAAGAAGGGCTCTCTGACCAAATGTAAGACCACAGGCAGATTGGAAGTAAACGGAAACAGCAAAAACAAGGTTGTCAAAAAGTGATTATTTCACAAAAACATCACAACACCCCAAATTAAAATGAACCGCTCAGCTTTGACCGTAAAACAGGTCATCTGATTTGATCGAGCCGTCCCGACTGGATCGCATCTAAATTGGCCTTGAGCCGTTCCTCCGGCCAATCCCACCACCGTAGTTCCAGCAAAGCCGCGATGAGATCCTCAGAAAACCGCTTTCGGATTGGCTTTGCAGGGACACCACCTACGATGGTATAGGGTGGTACATCTTTTGTCACAACGGCCCTGGCGCCGATGACAGCCCCGTCTCCAACGGTCACACCCGCCAGGATGACCGCCTCGTAGCCAATCCACACATCGTTTCCAATCACAATATCCCCCTTGTTGTCCCAGGCTTTGGCCACCTGTTGCCGCTCCAATCCCCACTTCTCAAAAAAGATTGGGAAGGGATATGTGGCGAGAGATTGCAGCTTGTGGTTGGCGCTGTTGAACAGGAACCTGGCCCCGCAGGCGATGGAGCAGAACCTGCCGATCACCAGCCGGTCCTGGTTGACGGGATAGTGATACAGCACATTGTTTTTTTCAAAGTCAACAGGGTTATAAACAAAGTCGTTGTATATGGTATAGTCCCCGACAATAATACTGGGAGCTTTCACGGCATGCTTGAGATAAACTGTCTGACGGTCTCCCGTCCGGGGATAGATGTTTGATTCATTCATATTCTTTTTCTCCTTTTACTCGTTTCGGCTGCCCTGTGCTGGCGGTTTATGCACCGGCGTTCTCCCTTCCCAAACCCTGCTTTTAAAGTAGACCAGCCCCACAAGAGCAGGCAGGATGGGCGAAAGGGCCTGGCCCAGATAGATCCCGGAAAAGCCCAGAGAGAGGGGAAATGCCAGCAGCCATCCCACTGGCAGGCGCACAACGACGGCGTCCAACAGGGCATTGACCATGGCCACGTGGGCTGCTCCCACGCCGATGGCAAAGGAATCTAGTGTGTACATCGCGGCGTAGATCAGGCTGTTTATACTACAGCAGGTACGCAGGTACTGCACCCCGCAGCGGATCACCTCCGGGCTGGTGCCGTCAAACATGCAGATGAGAGGTTCGGCCAGAAGCTGGACCACCACCGCTACCGCCGCAGTGACCGAAAGGTTCAGCAACAGGCCGGACCGCACCACCTTGCGGGCCCGCTCAATTTGGCCAGCCCCCAAACACTGGCCCACCATGGCGGTTATTGCCTGTCCGATGGCCCAGCAGTGCATCCCGGCAAAGGTGTTGATCTTCAGTCCCACACCGGACGCAGCGGCCACCGGAGTTCCAAACTGGTTGAGCATCCCTGTCACCAGCAGATAGGCCGTGTTCACCACAACCATCTGTATGGCGGTGGGCAGGCCAACCTTCAAGATGGCCAGCAGCTTTTCCCGATGAAACTCGATTTTTCTAAGAGAAAAGCCCGGCTGATACCGCCGTAGATATACCAGGGAACCCATAAAGGAAACACCCTGAGCCGTGATAGTGGCCCAGGCTGCGCCTGCCGTGCCCATGGAAAGCGGCCCAACCAGAAGCACATCCAGCACCACATTGAGGACCGTGGCGACACCTACGAAAAAGAGAGGCGTTTGGGAATCGCCCAACCCCTTCAGGATAGAACAGACCGCATTATAGCCAAAAACGAACACCGTTCCACAGCAAATGATCTTCATGTAGCCGCAGGCATCCTGATAAGCATTCGCCGGTACATTTAACGCCTGAAAGAGGGCCTCATAAATGGCGAGGCCGAGGATGGTAACAACAGCGGAACCCACCAGCGATAGAAAGAACAGCATTCCGATCGTGTCCCGCTGACCCGTTTGGTCGTTTGCGCCCTTGCACTGGGCCACCAGAACGCTCCCTCCCATAGTCAGGCCAATGCAAAGGGAATTGATGATAAAGCACAGCATGGAGGCGTTGCTGATGGCGGCCAATCCAGTCTTTCCCACGATTTTGCCTACCACCAGCATATCCACCACATTGTAGAGGGCCTGCAGCAGGTTGGCCAGAAACAGCGGAAAGGCGAACCGAATCAGTTTTTTCGGCACGCTCCCGGTCAATAAATCTTGTCCTTGGGTCATATAATATCTTCCTTTCAAAACAACAGAGGGCAGCACAATACTGTGCGCCTTCTGCTCCATCCCCCTAAAATGGGTATCACAAAAGGCCGCGGACAAAACATCGTCCGCGGCCTGAAATGGTCTATCTTTTCCAGTCAGCCTGCAAAAAGGGGCACAACAAACCCAAGGCAGTGACTTTCTGCCCTGTCCTCCCGGTTTTACAGGTTGAAATTCCAGTAAGGCTCCGCACAATGTTTTGTGGTATAAACTTGTGTGGAGCCAAAATCAATGCAGAATTTTCCGAACAACATCGTGCCCACCTCACTTTACTGCAATAAATACTATACCAGGTGTGCTTCCGCCTGTCAATGTCCTTCTGATGGACGGTCATTGACAGGTCAGAGCACAGTTCCCTCAACCAGAGTGTGGAGGATCACATCGGCTACGCGGAAAACACTGTGGAGATTGAGGGCGGCAGCCACACCCAGTTCGGCAACTATGGGCCCACGTGAGCGGTCTTCCGGCCACCATTTCTGCGGAGGAGCCGCAGAGACAGATGGTACCGTCCATCGGAGCCTCTCTTGCACATCGGATATCAAGGCAACCCCCATTAGCCAGAAAGCGGAGTGCCCAGCTGATATGTACCCCCTTTACTGGACACCCAGTAGAGGGGGTATTATTATGCGGTACACATATGAGTACAAAAGGAAATGTGTAGAACTGTATCGAGAAGGAAAATGGCCAGAAACGCCGGAAGGTGTTAGCGATAAATCCTTTCGGGATAAAGTGAGACTATGGGTAAGAGCAGAGGATAGCCGCGGTCCAGAAGCACTGAAACACAAAAATTTCAACAGGAACTGGACACCAGAAGAACGGCTGGAACTAGTATCCCAAGTAATGTCCGGAAAATCCTGTGTGTCAGTGGCAATCGAGGCCGGTATTCAAGATAGACTATTGTATCAATGGGTTCAAAACTATAAAACAAAGGGGTATAATGGCCTGGTAGAAATGAAAAAAGGTCGTCCAAGTAAAGGGGTACCCCAAATGAAAAAGGAAGAAGCAAGGCCACTGAATGAATCCGAACGAGAAGAATTGATCCGGCTTCGGGCAGAAAACGAGTATATAAAGGCGGAGAATGAAGTTATAAAAAAAGAGATCGCCTTGAGAGAAGAGAGGCACGCAGCGCAACTCAAGGCGAGAAAGCAGCGATCATCAAAGAGCTGCGTGAAAAAGGATACCAATTGAAATATCTGTTGAAATCTATGCAGATGGCACGGTCTACCTATTATTTTGAGTTGAGCAAGGCCGATCAAGTTGCTGTTCGAAACCATTGCTTGGCAGATGAAATCAAAGACATTTTCTCACAGCATAAAGGCCGCTACGGTGTGCGAAGAGTATATCAGGAACTGATAAAGCGCGGCCACAAGGTCAATCATAAGCGGGTACAACGGCTTATGCACACTATGGGGTTGGCAGGAAAGCGCCCAAAGGAAAAGTATCATTCCTACAAGGGCGAGGTCGGCAAGGTTGCTGAGAATATCCTTGACCGGGATTTCAGCACGACAGCTCCTATGCAAAAATGGACTACCGATGTATCTCAGTTCGGTTTTTCGTGGGGGAAGTGTTATCTCTCTCCTATACTCGACATGAACACAAACGAAATCATTTCTTATGATTTATCTCAAAGTGCCAATATGGAACAGATCCAGAGAATGTTGGCCGGCGCCTTTACGAAGTTTCCCTCTGTAGATGGCCTGATCTTTCACTCTGATCAAGGGTGGCAGTACCAGCACGTGTACTTCAGGCAGGCACTTAAAGATCACAAAATCATTCAATCCATGTCAAGGAAGGGCAACTGTTACGACAATTGCATCATGGAGACCTTCTTTGGACGGATGAAAAACGAGATGTTCTACGGGCATGAAAAAGAGTATTCCTCTTTTGAAACATTTGCCAAGGCTGTTGACGGCTACATAAATTACTACAACAACGAAAGAATCCAAGAGAAAACAAAATGGATGCCTCCTACAAAATTCAGAGAGGCATCCATGTGCACCTAATTCAATTTTTTATGTGTCCAGAATTCTGGGTACATATCAAGCAGGCACTCCGCTTTTCATAGTTCTCTTTGCAGATACACCATATCTACCAGCTTGACTCCGCACTCATAGATGGGGTGGTCGTAGTGGTCAGTGAAAAAGTTCTTGACCAGATGATGCCTGCAAAAGCCGCAGCTCTCGTAAAACGGGATGGTGGAGGGGCTGTCCCCAGTACCCACCTGTAGCAGCATATACTGTCCCGCGTAGGTTCGAATGAGGAAGTCCACCAGGGCTTTCCCATAGCCTTTGCCCTGAAAGTCCGGCTCCACGGCGATGTTTTTCAACTCCAGAACGCCTCCGCCCTCGTCGGTTACGACACACTCCGCCTTAACTCCGTCATCTTCCAGCACATACATGCTCCCACGCTCCAGGTAACGGTCGATCATGTCCTCCTGCTCATCCGCCAGCAATAGCAGCGCAAGATATTGCTTCTTATTGGTTTCAACCCTTCTGATTTCCACGCTTGTCACCGCTTTTCGTAGACCAGATCCACGATTCCGTTGTAATGTTCTGTTGCCACGAGCTTCAGCGACAGTTCCCGATGAAGCCCCGGAAACAGCCGCACGCCTTTGCCCAGCACTGTAGGAATCACTGACAGCCACAATTTATCAATGCGGTTCTCTTTCAATAGCTGTCTGGCCACGGACGCACCGCCGCAGATCCAGACGTTTCCCTTCGATTCCGTTTTTAGCTGATCGGCCAGGGCGGTCAGTTCCCCATTCCAGAAGCAGACATTCTCCCGATTTTCTCTCTGCCGGTGGGTCACCACATAACAGGGGCGGCCCTCGTAGGGCCAGATGTCCGGAGAGAGCGCCGTGACGATCTGATGGTACGTAGTCCACCCCATGACGATGGCTTCTACCGTCTCATAAAACGCCGGATAACTGCCGGAGGTATCCGGTTTGCTGCCGTCTCCCTCCAGCCAACTCACGCCGCCCTGCTCGTCCGCAATATATCCGTCCACACTCATGGCAAGATATAACACGATCTTTCCCACAATCATCCCCCCGCTGCCCCTATTGTACCCAATGGGCAAAAAAAGTGCAAGGTAAAAAAACATGACAGACAGTTGTGGTGTTCCTGTGGTATAATACAGAAAAATCAGGAAAGGCGGAGCTGCCGGAGCGGGAAGAGCCGGAGAGCAGCTTGGGGATTTGACTGAAACATTGGCCGATCGTTACAGGAGGAATTGACATGGCGTCCCATCCGGATTTTGTGAACTATATGGCCGAGCAGTTGCGGGAGGCCGGAGCCATCCGCAGCCGGAAGATGTTCGGCGAATATGGCCTTTATTGCGACGATGTATTCTTCGCCGTCGTCTGTGACGACCAGCTTTTCGTCAAGGTCACCCCGCAGGGCGAAGCGGCGTTTCCCGACCTGCCCAAGGCCCCGCCCTATGAGGGGGCCAGGGATTCCTTTCTGGTGGAGGATGTGGAGAACCGGGAACAGATGACGGAGCTGGTGCGTATCACCTGTGAGGCACTGAGAAGCGGGCCTCAGAGAAAGCGGAGGAAATGACCATGGTCTTTGACAACAAGAAAGAGCACAAGGAATTCTATCTCCCGCCCAAGACGCCGGGCATCGTCAACGCGCCCGCTATGAGCTTTCTGGCAGCACGGGGCCATGGCGAGCCTGAGAAGCAGGCCATGTGGTTTTAAGGGAGGGGCGAACAGAATGAAAGGCTTTACCCGCATGGAAACCCGTTTCTCCCTGTGCGGTCTCAACTGCGATTTGTGCAGTATGCATCTGGGTGGCTATTGTCCCGGCTGCGGAGGCGGAGCAGGCAACCAGAGCTGCACTATGGCTAAGTGCTCCCTGGAGCACGGGGGCATCCAGTTTTGTTGGGAGTGCCGGGAGTATCCCTGCCCCCGCTACGATGGCATCGACGATTGGGATTCCTTTGTCCCTCACCGGAGCCGACAGCAGGACATCGCCAAGGTCCGGGAACTGGGGCTGGAGGCCTATCTGGCTCAGTTGGGGGAAAAACGGGCGATCTTGGATTCACTTTTGGCCCGTTTCAACGATGGCCGCCGCAAAACTCTTTTCAACACGGCGGTCTATCTCCTGCCCCTGGAGGATTTGCAGTCCGTGATGGCTGATCTGAACAGCCGGACGGAGCTGGCTGGGCAATCTGTCAAGGAGCGGGCCCTCGCCGCTGTGGAGCTGGTCCAGCAGGCGGCGGACCGCCGGGGCGTCAGTCTGAAGTTAAACAAGAAACCGAAAAAGGGGTGATCCCATGGCGGCTTCCAGGGTGACCGTCCACTTCCCCTGCCCGGTGGAGCGAGTGTGGCAGACCGTGACCGACCTAATGAATACCGCTTGGCGCGGCGACCTGGCCCGGGTGGAAATTTTGAATGAAACCCATTTTGTGGAACACACCAAAAGCGGCTATGCCACAAATTTTACCGTTACGGCCTGCGAGCCGCTTTGCCGCTGGGCCTTCACCATGGAAAACGGCAGCATGTCCGGGACCTGGGTGGGGATCTTTGAGACGGCGGAGGGCGGCGCCCGGCTAACCTGCATCGAAACCGTTAACGCCAAACACTGGTGGATGCGCCCCCTTGTCCCCGGATACCTGAAGCGGCAGCAGAAACGGTATCTGGACGATTTGCGGCGGGAACTGCAAAAATAGGACCGTGTTACTCTGCGTTGCTTGCGGCAACGGGCCGCTTTCCCTACAATGGGGGGTGAAAGGAGTGAGCCCATATGTTGAACGAAACTATCAAAGCCCTTCGGAAATCCAAGGGTCTTTCCCAGCAGGAGCTGGCGGTCAAGGTAAACGTGGTGCGGCAGACCATCTCAAAATGGGAGCAAGGCCTGTCCGTCCCGGACTCCGATCTGCTGATCGCCCTGTCGGAGGCCCTGGAGACGCCTGTGAGCACGCTGCTGGGCGAGACGGTGGCGGAGTCGGAGGCGGACGAGGTCAAAGCCCTTTCGGAAAAGCTGGAGATCATCAATTTGCAGTTTGCCCGGAGAAAGGCCGTGCGGCGGGCGGACCTCCACTGGCTGCTCATCGCGGTGTGCGGGGGCATCCTGGCCGTCGCCGCGGTTCTGGCCGCGGTAAACAGTCCCTATCTGGGCTGGGATTACAGCGCCCCGGAAACCGCCGTTATGGGGGTGGCCATCCACGCCTTTGAATGGGGCTTTGTCCGTCTGGCGCCCTTTGCTCTGATCGCGGCAATGGTCGGCGTTTTCCTGACGCGAAAAAAACATAAGGTATGAATTGGGAGAGTGCACCACTGAACATGGAGATAACTACCACCGGACAAATATAGGCACGGAAAGTCGGGCAGAGTCACTTACATTCTGCTATGCTGAATCCAGAAGGACGGTGTGACCAATGGATTGGGTAGCAAGTATTCATCAGGCGATCCAGTATATCGAAGAACATCTCCGGGAGGAGCTGACCATCCGGGAGATCGCGCAGCAGGCGGCCCTATCCCCTTTTTACTTTCAGAAGGGTTTTGCCATGCTGTGCGGTATAACGGCGGGCGACTACATCCGTCAGCGCCGGCTCTCCGCCGCCGGGCTGGAGGTTCTCACGACGGACCGGAAGATCATCGACATCGCGCTGGAGTTCGGCTACGATTCGCCGGACAGCTTCACCAAGGCTTTTGTCCGATTCCACGGCCTCACACCTGCCGCACTGCGAAAAAGCGGAGGCGCGGTCCGTTCCTTTGCTCCGCTTCGGATTAAATTGACATTGGAAGGTGGTCAAAACATGGATTGCAAGATTATGAAAAAAGAGGCGTTCACGGTGCTCTGCCGGGCAAAGACGTTCAAGTATGAGGACGCCGCTGCTCAGGTTCCCCAGTTCTGGGCAGAGCATTTCGGCACAGGCGGCGGCAAGGTGGTTTGCGGCATGTACGGTATCAACCTGGACGAGAGCATGGGCGGCAACGAGTTTGAATATCTTATCGCCGACAACTACGATCCGGCCAAGGAGATCCCCGATGGCTTCACCACCCGCACCATCCCGGCCCATACCTGGGCGGTGTTCCCCTGTACTGGCCGGATGCCCCAAGCCCTCCAGGGACTGAACCAGCAGATCTTCTCCCAGTGGCTGCCCACGAACCCCGACTACAAGATCGCCGCAGGCATCAATGTGGAGCTGTATAGCGACGCCAGCAGGTTTGAGGACGGCACCCAGGACCAGGACTACTACTGCGAGGTCTGGGTCCCGGTGGAAAAGAAGTAAGGCACATTCCTCGGCAAAATTAACGGTCCTACCATATTGTTTCAAACAGAATCCACCAAACAAACTAGTATCGTATGCTGACAGCGTGCGCTGTATGTTATGTGTTGCATCAGGTGGGATGCCGAAGATATTGGAGGAAAATGTAAAAAAATCCGGCGAAGACAGTTTCGTTTATAGATAAAAATCGATTTCGTCTGTGAAGGAAACCACATCCGGCAATCGGTGCGGCTCTTTCTTTGCGGCCTTTATACGCCCTGCGTCAGCTTGTCCAACGGACAGCGTATCGCAGGGCGTTTTTCTATCGTTTGAAAGGTGCCAAGGCGCATGAGCTTGAAATACACTTGCCCCATTTGCGGCACGCCCCTGGGTTATAAGGGCCTGTGCTGGAAATGCAGGTCTGAGCAGGAGCGAAGGACTGATTGTCCTGGACACCGGAACAAATCTCAGAGAAACAGAAAAGCCTTATTCAGAACATCCAGCGGCTGGGTGATGTGGAGGCCCTGGAACTCACCGACTTCCGGCAGCAGGACGGGCTGATCCATCCTCTGCTGTCCACATAGATTCCAGCGAAGCATCAAACCTGATGTGCGGCCTGGCCATACAGGGGGATGACCGGGCCACGGAAACGTTATCGGAACTGGATTTGTGATCCCACTGGAACCCCCATGCGGACCGACACAGCAGAGGCGGAGCCAGATGGTGGGGGTGGATATCGGATACGGCGGGGAACCTCTGCTCATCCCCATCAACATGCGGGACGGGAGCCTTCTCTGCGTAGGCAGGGGCAATGAGGTCTGAGAAATTCTGCCGAAAACCGTAGGCGGACTGCGGCAGGAACTGGTGAAGCTCAACCAACTGGCATGGCAGGCCGGCAAGGACACAATCCCCCGCTGGACAGAAACAGAGGGTTATCCGGTTGATGGTAGCCTCCACCGCTGTATTCAATACAAGAATATTGGTTTGGAATGCAATATTATCAATCGTCCTGATAATGTTCTCAATTTCATCGGAGCCCTGTTTGAACTCTTCCATAGAACCGGCCTGTTCGGCCGCTCCCCGAACCAACGCTGCGCTCCGCTGAAAACCTGATCGCCGGTTTTATCATTTGGGTTGCTTTGAATGTCAGCATCCAGATTTCCCTGGGCAAATTCCTGTGCAATCAAAATGGGTATCCATACTGCCAATTTGTCAAATCCGGTTCTGTACCCCCTAGGGCTTGTTTGAAAATTGGCGATGTGCCCGGCGACGAGGAATTTGGGGCCGCTGGCAAGCAATTTTTTCGCAGGAATCCTGACGGATTTCAGGGAAAAATTGCGCCGTCCAGCGGTCAAAAGGCCCGTCGATTGGGCATGTTGACATTTTTCAAACAAGCCCTAGGATACAAAAATCCAAGCATGTCCACAGTCAGCCTGCAATGAAACAAACAAGTCCAAATATCTTATAGGAAGCCGTGGGACTTCGCCCACGGCTTTTTAGCTGGAACAGGTACTTGCAACCCTGCCTTTTCTTATGGTGCACTATTCCAAGATCATTTCTATCAGCAAGGAGGTGCTGCCTTGAACGGGCAGGTTTACGGCTATATCCGGGTCAGCAGCAGGGAACAGAACGAGGAGCGGCAGCTCATTTCCCTGCGGGAAGTACAGGTGCCGGAGGAGAACACATTTATAGATAAGCAGTCCGGCAAGGATTTTGAGCGGCCGCAGTACAAGAGGCTTCTGCGGAAATTGAAAAAAGACGATCTGCTCTACATTAAGAGCATTGACCGCCTGGGCCGCAATTATGGCGAGATTTTAGAGCAATGGAGAATATTGACCAAAGAAAAAAGCGTTGACATTGTGGTACTGGACATGCCTCTGCTGGATACCCGACAGGGGAAGGATCTGATGGGCACGTTTTTGAGCGATATTGTGCTGCAAGTACTCTCCTTTGTCGCCGAAAATGAACGTGCCAATATCCGTCAGCGTCAAGCGGAGGGAATTGCGGCTGCCAAGGCCCGAGGGGTACGGTTCGGCCGGCCGCCAAAGCCGCTGCCCGATAACTACCTGAGCACCTATCTGCAATGGAAAAGCGGGGCACTCACAGGGACCGCCGCCGCGAAGGAGTGCGGAATGCCGTTGGCTACCTTCCGTTACCGGGCGGAACGGTACGAAAACACGAAACGTTGAACAGCAGGCAGCTTCACAAAAAGGTGTACCTTTCTGTAAGCCCCCAATTTTCAAAATCTTTTTCAAAAAACTCTTAACATGACGAGGATTTGGACGATAAGGATAATGTATAGAGACAGCAGGCAGCTTCACAGAAAGGTACACATTTCTGTAAGCAGCCAAAAGCAAAGCATGGATTTGGAGGCGGGCGGCCACGATGTCATCCAGAGAAAAACAATATAATGTCCTCAAGCTGCGCCTGTATCCAACCTCAGAGCAAGCAGAACTTTTTGAAAAGACCTTTGGCTGCTGCCGCTATCTCTGGAACCAGATGCTGGCTGACCAGCAGCGGTTTTATTTGGAGACTGGCGTCCACTTCATCCCTACCCCGGCAAAATACAAAAAGGGAGCCCCTTTTCTAAAAGAAGTGGATAATCAGGCACTCATTCAGGAGCACAACCAGTTGTCCCGGGCGTTCCGTTTATTTTTTCAAAACCCGGAGGCTTTTGGGCATCCCAATTTTAAGCGAAAAAAAGATGACCGGGACTCCTTCACCGCCTGCAATCATGTGTTTACTTCCGGCCCGACCATTTATACCACGCGGGACGGCATCCGCATGACCAAGGCCGGAATGATTCGGGCTGTCTTTCCACGCCGCCCGCAAAACGGGTGGAAACTCAAGCGCGTCACAGTGGAAAAGGCCCGGACGGGCCGCTATTACGCTTATGTCCTGTATGAAAGCCTGGTACAGCCGCCGGAGCCGGTCCTTCCCGCTCCGGAGCGCACCCTGGGGCTGAAATATTCCCTGCGCCACTTTTATGTGGACGACCAGGGCAACAGGGCTGATCCACCCCGCTGGCTGAAACAGTCCCAGGAAAAGCTGGTGCATCTTCAGCGGCGGCTGAACCGAATGCAGCCTGGCTCGAAAAATTATGAGGAAGCCGTACTGAAATACCGCCTGCTCCATGAGCACATCGCCAATCAGCGCAGAGACTTCCTCCACAAGGAATCCCGGCGGATAGCCAACGCCTGGGATGCCGTATGTGTGAGGGGCGACGATCTGGGTGCGATGACGGACACGCTGATTCAGGCCGGGAGCGCCGTAAAGGAGGCGGGGTTCGGGATGTTCCGGGAGATGCTGTGCTACAAGCTGGCCCGCCAGGGAAAAGCATTTATTCAGGTAGACCGGTATCTCCCTACCACCCGGAGCTGTTCGGCCTGTGGGTTGACGCGGGACGCGCTCCATGCGCGGGATTACAGGCGAAGTGGTTGGGTCTGTCCAGAGTGCGGCGCGGTTCATGACCGTGAGGTCAACGCGGCAAAAAATATCAAAGCCCGTGGGCTGGAACAGTTTTTTGATTTACAGGGGCAGGACAGGAGCGCCTGACCCTTTCCAGGCGTCCTGTGCTCCGCCTTGACAATATGCCGGCCGGGACACCGGTGAACGCCCATGATTCCGGCTGGAGAGCGTGGATGGAACGCCGGTGGGGAGCCTCCGCCCTTCCATCCACATTCTCCGGACCGCCGAGTGGGAAACGAGAGGCCGCATCCGTGCGGCTGAAGCCTGTAAGCAGGCGTCCACAATATTATGACGATGTTTCTGCACGCGGCGCATGGATGCGCGCCGCTGGCCACAGGAAGGAGATCCCCCATGCTTCAGCTCTCTCTGCGCCCCGGTGAGTATCTCACCATCCATGGCGACATTGTGGTACAGCTCGCTCAGCTCTCCGGCAGCCGCGCCTTCCTTCGGGTAGAGGCCGACCGCAGCATCCCCATTGTGCGGGGAAAGGTACTGGAGCGGTCGGGGGCTCCCCGGCCGGAGTGCCTGGCATCTCTTCCCCGCAGCCGCGCCAGGAAAGGCCGGGATGCCGTCTACCACTGGAGTGCGGAGCGGGAGCGGGCCGTCCGCACAATGGAACAGCTCCTGGAGCGGATGGAGGCCGGGGACAGCCGGGAGGAAGCCCAGGCGCTGCGGGCACAGTTGGAGCACCTGCTTCCAACTGTATGGGAGGAGGAGCTGTCCGGCCAAATACAGGCCCTGTTCCGCAGCAAAACAGCCCAGGACGTATAAAGAACCACCTTAGTTTGGTTTCACCCGGTCTCGCGAACCGGTTGAAATAAATCGAAGTGCAGGGACACAGCCCGCCAAAGGCCACGGCGTCTGTGTTGGTCTGCCAAACCACTAAACGCACATGAGGGATCGGTGCGTTGGACCAGCAAACCCAATATCATTTCAGAAAGAAAGGAAACGATCGAAATGAGGATCCAGCATAACATTATGGCGATGAACGCCTACCGCAACTACGCCAACAACACATCTTCTCTGTCCAAGAACCTGGAGAAGCTGTCCTCCGGCTACAAGATCAACCGCGCCGGCGACGACGCCGCGGGCCTCGCCATCTCCGAGAAGATGCGCGCCCAGATCACCGGCCTGGACAAGGCCCAGGACAACGCCAAGGACGGCATCTCCCTGGTGCAGACCGCCGAAGGCGCCCTGACCGAGGTCCACGACATGCTCAACCGCATGTATGAGCTGGCCGAGCAGTCCGCCAACGGCACCTTTGAGGACGGCACCGACCGCAAGCAGCTCCAGAAGGAGGTCAACCAGCTCAAGAGCGAGATCAACCGCATCGCCGACTCCGCCAACTTCAACGGCATCAAGCTGCTGGACGGCTCCATGTCCGCCAACGCCACTACCAAACTTACCAGTACCGCTACTAACAGCAAGGCCGGCGTAGATCTGAACATTGTGGCCGACTCTGTGTATGATGCCGCCGGAAAGCGGACTGAACTCGATTTTTCACTATCTGTTACAACTACAGCTAATTCCGCAGGTGTCTCTGTTGATGAGAATGGCACTGTGTTGATTACCGTGATGGGTAAGGAGGCGGATGGAATTAGTGCCGAAGAGATCCAGGCCATGCTGGCAAAAGCCAAGGCTGCTAACTCCAAGGTTAGCGAGGATATAATGAATGCAGTGCGGGATGCTACGGTTACCGGTAAGGGCATCGTCGTTCCTAAGAGCGCTACCAATGTTACGAAGTGGACTGATGTGGCTACTGTGACTAGTGCTACCACCGCTAACAAGGGCGAGTCTCTGGTTCTGCAGATCGGCGACACCTCCGACCGCTTCAATCAGTTGCGGGTTGGCATCAAGGACTGCCACGTGGACGCCCTGGGCCTCACCGATATGAAGATCGGCGATCAGACCAGCGCTGCCGCTGCTCTGGACAAGATCAAGAGCGCCATCAACTATGTCTCTGATGTCCGCGGTACTCTGGGCGCCACCCAGAACCGTCTGGACCACACCATCAACAACCTGAGCGTTATGCAGGAGAACATCCAGGACGCCGAGTCCACCATCCGCGACACCGACGTGGCCGACGAGATGATGGCCTACACCAAGAACAACATCCTGATCCAGTCCGCCCAGGCCATGCTGGCTCAGGCCAATCAGGTGCCCCAGGGCGTGCTGCAGCTGCTCCAGTAAGCTCTGGTGTTGGCTGAGCAGCTGCGCGCTCCCGAACCCTCCTGTGCTGCCCCGCCCTGGGGCACGGGTAGCCCCCGCCGAAGCCCAGCGAAGCGGGTTCGTTGGGGAGAGGAGGCGCGACGGAGAGAGCAAGCTTTGCCGCCTGCGGCGAAGCGAGGGATTCGAAGTCCGCGCCGACGAAGGGCGTGCTGCAGCTCCTGCAGTAATCCGGAGCAGTTGTTCTTTCACAGCAACCACAAGGGGGCCGGGCACTGCGCCCGGCCCCCGTTTTTCTATGCTGAGACAGGGAGGAACTATGACAAAGGAACAAACCGCCTTGGACATCGCCCGCCGGATGGCGGAGCTGGGAGAGCGGAGCCACGCTGTGACGGCCTATACCCTGGCTATGGCGGACGCCCGGGACCGCCAGCCGGAGACAGAGCTGGAGGCCGCCCTTTACCTGTTTGAAAACGGCGGGAACTACAAGGTGGCCTATGACGCCTTCCGCTCCCTCTACCGCCGGGGCTTCCAGCGGGAAACTCTGCTGGAGCTGATGACCCAGGCTTTTTACCAGCCCAACATCAAACTCCTGAAGAGCCGATACGAGAAGAACTGCCGCCTGCTGCGCAAATATCCCTACTGCTTCCAGCAGGACTTTCCCGCTTTTGAGGAGCTGCCCCTCCGCTTTTACCCCTACGACGACCAGCGCTACATCCCCTTTACCGCAGAGACGGAGACCTTCGGGGAGCCTTTGGACCTCCGGCACCCGGTGGTCAGCCGAAACTTCTTCCAAAACCTGGACAAGCCCGTACTGGCGGCGGATGTGTACTCCCAGTATGAGCTGGAGTACCTCCGGGACAACGTGCGGAAAAGCGAGTGGGTGGGCCGGGAGAACCACGTCTATCTCCATTACACGGACTGGGGGATCTTCTGCGCCTATCTCCAGGTCCTGAACCTACGGCCCCTGCTGGAGGAGGAGAAGCTGGTCTTCCTGATCGGAGACGAGATCAGCCAGTACCCCATCGACTTCCAGGCCCGGTTCGGCATGGATTACAGCCAGTATCCCGTCAAGCCCGTCGGCATCCGGGAGATCCACCGGCTGATCTGGCACACCCAGCTCTCCAGCCATAACGGAGGCGATTTCTTCAACGAGATCTTTGACAACCACCCCAACCTGATCGCGGTGGAGTCAGTGATGCTGTATCACCTGCGGGATCAGGTGGAGAAGTTCCGCAAGCTGTTGGACGGCGGCGGAACGATCACCTTTGACAGCGTCATCGGTGACGGGGATCTGGAGAAGCCCCAGCGGCTGGCGAATCAGCTCAGCCGTCTGCACAATCGGACGGACAAGGATATCTTCGTGGCCCTGTATCTGGCTATGGCGGATCTGCGGAACCTGGACCCCGCTGCCCGAATCGTTCCATCTATTTTTTTCCAACCCCACTTCCACAACTACCACTGCACTCTGGGCACGAACGACCAGAATCGGGCGGTGCTGGACTCGGCGGAGTACCAGGAGCTGCAGGACTTCTCCCCCCTCAAGGGCTTCAAGTATATCAAAACGTTTACACCCCTGCGCCGTCCCACCACCTCCACCGGGGCGTGTGTGCGATTCATGCAACGCCAGATTGACGAGTGGAAACCGGGCCAGGAGCCGCTGACAATCCCCGACGAGCTCACCGAACGGGTCCTGAACCGGAACTACATGGTGGACTGGCAGGACCGACTGTTTCAGGATTCGGTGCTGGTCCGCTTTGAGGACGGCAAGCTGAATCCGAAAGCCACCTTCACCGCCCTGGCAGCCTTTTTGGACCTACCCTATACGAAGAGCATGACCTACTGTTCCCGCAACGGCGAGCGGGACCCGGAGTCTTTGAAGGGAAATGACCGGGGCTTTGACCCGGCGGCCATCTACCGGACCTATGAGGAGTACCTGGGCCGGGAGGAACGGGTGTATCTGGAGTATCTGATGGGAGACGTATACCGGCGCTACGGCTATGATTTTCAGTATTACGACGGCGCGCCCATGGACGAAGAGGCGATGAACGCGCTGGTCGGCAGGCTGCACGGCTGCACGGACCTGATCCTGGCCTCCTATAAAAAGGCAATGGAGCACAAGGTGTTTTTCGAGGGGGAGGACCCGGAACAGCGGCGGCAGGAGATCTTGACCGAGATCGGGGAAAACATGGCGGCCAAGCGGCGGGAGATCGCAGGCGTTTTGATGCGGGGGCTGCGGTTCGTCAACAAAAACGGCGCGCCGCTGAACTTCATGCCCCTTTTGGAGCTGGACCCGGCGCTGCTGGAACAGCCGCTGTATCACTGAGGAGGAGGACATGGAACACAAGGGAACCGTATACTTTTTCACCGGCCTGTCTGGGGCGGGGAAGACGACCGTGGGCAGCCTGTTCTACCAGCGGCTCAAAAACACCAAGCCCAATGCGGTCTATCTGGATGGGGACGAAATCCGGGTGGCCTTCGGCGAGGATGTGGGCTACACCAACGATGACCGCCTGCGCTGGGCGGGCCGGATCTTCCGGGTGTGCAGGCTGCTCTCCGACCAGGGTATCGACGTGGTGTGCTGCTCCATCGCCATGTTTGACACTGTGCGCCGCTGGAACCGGGAGCATATTCCAAATTACAAGGAAATCTATATCCGGGTCAAAAAAGAGACCCTCATCCAGCGCAACCAGAAGGGCCTCTATACCGGGGGGCGCAATGTGGTGGGGGTGGATCTGCCCTTTGACGAGCCCCAAAGCCCCGACCTTGTGCTCCAGAACGACGGGGAGTGCACTCCGCTGGAGCTGGTAGAGGAGATCGAGGGGGCGCTCTACCCGAACATCGTGGAGCACCCCATCGACAATACCGATTACTGGAACCTGTATTATCAAAACAAGCTCTGCCCCACCAGCCCCTCCCCCTTCGCCCGGTATGTGTCCACCCTGGTGGAGCCGGGGCGGACGCTGGCGGAGCTGGGGTGCGGCAACGGGCGGGACGCCCTCTACTTTGCCTCTCTGGGGCTGGACGTGGTGGCGATGGACCTCTCTGAGGCGGCCATCGGCATGCTCCGGCAGCAGCCGGTCCCACACGCCCGGTTCGTATGCGGCGACTTCGTCAGCCACACCCTCCACCAGCCGGAGAGCTATGACTACGCCTACAGCCGCTTTACCATCCACGCCATCAACCAGAAGCAGGAGCGGATGCTCCTGGGGAGCATGGCCCGGGCCCTCAAGCCGGGCGGAAAGTTCTTCATCGAGGTGCGCAGCGTCCATGACCCGCTCTACGGCAAGGGGGAGGCGCTGGAGCGCAACGCCTTTTTCTACGACAACCACTACCGCCGTTTTCTTGTGCTGGACGAGCTGACCGAGGCCCTCCGGCAGGCCGGCTTCCGCATCGAGTACGCCAGGGAACAGACCGGCTTCGCCCCCTACGGCAACGACGATCCCCCCGTCATCCGCGTTGTGGCGGCGAAGAATTGAGGAGGCGGTTTTTATGACCTGTCCCGCGGATCTGCATACCCATACCACCGCGTCAGACGGGCAGTATACCCCGTCCCAACTGGCCGCCAAGGCCCTGGCGGCCGGAATTCAGATTCTGGCAGTCACCGATCACGACACCATGGACGGCGCGGAGGAGGCCGTCCGGGCGGGACAAGCCTGCGGATTGACGGTGCTCCGCGGGGTGGAGCTGGGGGCCCGTGAGGACCGTCACATGCACATACTCGGCCTCAATCTGGGCCCCGAGTGTCCCGCCCTGGCGGAGCTCTGCCGCAGGCTCCGCGCCAGCCGGGAGGAGCGGAAATACCGCATCGCCGCGTTTCTCCGCGGGAAGGGGCTGGACGTGCCGCTGGAGGAGGTGGAGGCCCTCGCCGGCGGCGGAGTGGTCGCCCGCCCCCACTTCGCCCGGGTGATGCTCCGGCGCGGGTATGTCTCCTCCCTCCGGGAGGCCTTCGACCGCTATCTGGACACGGACGAATACCAGCGCATTGAGCGGTGGAAGGCCGGCGCCCCGGAATGCATCGCGGCCATCCATGACGCGGGCGGAAAGGCGGTTCTGGCCCATCCCTGCCAGCTCGGCTGCTCCCACGGGCGCCTGGAGGAAATCCTCCGTGCACTGAAGGACGCGGGGCTGGATGGGATTGAGTGCTTTTATCCCCGGCATTCCCCCGAACAGACCGCCGCCTATCTGCGTCTTGCAGACAAATACGGCCTCCATATCACGGGGGGCAGCGATTTCCACGGGGAGGCCGTCCGACCTGATACCTTCCTTACCCCCATTCCCCTCAACCTCGACTGGCTGGGAACCTTCCAAAATGCCCAGCTAGTCCTCAATTGATTTACGTACGGTGTCACAAATGGCGTTTGGCATGGTATGATGGATTTCTCGATTAGATAAGGGTAGATCAGAACAGGTATGTATCCGGGGCTTTCTTCATCTGAAATAGCATAACAGAGCAGTATGTCGGCTTCGGTTATCAGGCGACAGAACTGGAACTGCACTTCCGAACCGCCAGCCCGGAAGGGCGGCGTACGGAAGTGCAGTTCTCTTTTTACACCAATCGCAGAAGCTGCGGCCTATGTGTTTTCTCCTGTCAGAGAAAAATATCTATCTTCCTATATAGTTCAGCCCGGCAGGTAAACAGATGCCCTAATTCACCCCGACCAATCACCCTGCTCTACTGCGCTTTCGCCGCACCGAAATAGTTCCCGCAGCTTGGTCTACCTTATCCGCCTGTTCTATCTCTCCCAACGTCTTTCGCAACAGAAACCCTACCGGAAGTAATAGCAGATTCAAAAAGATGGCATATCCGAGAGACAGGCATGCTACATTTAGGGCAATCCCTAATTCCTCCAGATTACCGCCACCCAGGCTGTGCATCATTTTAATCAGACTAAGCAGTGAGCCAGCACCTCCGGCCAGTAAAGATCCTATAGCCACCTGCCGATAGGCCAGATAACTCTCCAGCGCACGGGCGGCGGAAGGTTTTTTCTCTTGAAACATAGCCCGGATTGCCCAACCAAAAGCGCGGAAAGAGTTGTTCCCCAGAAGAACCAGTACGCACGCGATTAGCAGGAACGCCAGCGTTGTATAATCCAGAAGCGACAGCAAGTTTGCAACATCCAGTCTGATTCCGGCCGGTGTAACTGAACAGACTGCCCCACCTCCGACCAACAGAGCGCATCCAAAGAGATAAACCAGATATCGCACCTATACCACGCCCTTTCTCTGTCTACAGTAGTATTTCAGTTTCCCTCTGCTCTTAATGGTTTCATGTATCATATCGACATATTTTTGCAAAAATTAAGGCTCTAACCTGGCTACATCTCCTCACTGCTGACAGTGTACTGGCTAAGGTGAGGTACAGGAACGCGCCGTACTCAAAAATGCGGCTAAAATAAACGAATATGAAAAATGTCCGGTGGGTCTCCCATCGGACATTTTTGGCCGTGTCTACTGCGGATACCCGTACCCCGGTCAGGATATCTCCATCATCTTCCCATTTTCCAGCACAATAGGCGGCAGCTCCGTCTCGTCTCCATATAGGTCCGGACGGGCCAGAAGATAGTGCTCCAATGCGTTCCGGCTCTCAAATTTGGTCGCCTGGAAGGGACCAGCCGGGCCATACTTCTCCACAAACAGCAGTCCGTCCTCCGTCTCCATCAATACGCCGGTATGCCCCACAAAGCGGACCCCGTCAAGTGGGGAATGCAGATATACCTCGATCAGGGACATTCCCTTGGCGCTGTCCACCTGTATGCCACGCTCCGACCACGCTTCCTCAATGCGGGCAAGGTGTTCCTCCTGGTTCGCCGCCCCCTCCAGAGGTACGGCATTGAACAGAGTAATGAAATCGGCCCGTGCTTCTGAACTGAGCTGGTATTCCTTCTGCGTGTCAATGGCCTCAATGTCAAACATTAGATAGGTATCACTCTCATCCGCAGTCCCACAGGTCTGGAGCTGATCCCGCATCAACAGGAACGCGGTCAGGCGGCAATTGGCCTCCATAAAAAATGTGCCGTCTGGCAGTTCCTTAATGTCAAACAAAAGTGAGCTGTAGTCAACAAAGTCACCCTCCATGGCGGTAAAGCCCTCCGTGAGGGTGGGCGTGGTCACCCGGGCGTTAAAGTCGTCTGCCCAGGCCAGCAGGGTATCGGTCTGCTCCTGAGATACGCCGTGGGCCTGAAGCGCATCCACGACCTCCCTCCTGGAGCTGTCATCCGTCAAATTGGAATAGAGGGCCTGTGTTTTTTCCGGCACATGGGAACCGTCAGGCGCGGAGGGTAAGCTCCCAGCAGGTGTACTACAGCTAGCCAGAGAAATTACCAAGAGTGCTGCCACAATCGTAGCGAATCGTTTTTTCTTCATATCAATCTGAGTTCCTTTCATAATTGCCTGTGAATTTGAGATGTATCTAACAGAGCATATATGTTCCGGAGCAAATCTGTCAGCTATCGTCCAGCACAGATTTGCGGCGTCTCCACATTATAGACGCAAATCCAGCTAAAAAGTTTTCAGCAGCTGCTTTGTTTCTAATATTCGCGCTCTATCGCGCCCACAAGGAACGTGGTATAATATTTAATAACTTTCTCAAAAAATGTGGAGGGAAATGTGACCTGGCGGCCAGGCCATGCGTGTATAGAACAGGAGGTAAGAACATTGCGTCATGGAGAAACGGTTGATTTAACGGCGCTATACGAAACATATTCCGATCTGCTGTTCCGGACAGCACTGACCTATGTGAGCCATTCAGAAGACGCTCAGGATGTCGTCCACGATGTGTTTGCGGTCTATCTGGCGAAGCGGCCTACGTTCCAGGATACGTCCCACCAACGGGCATGGATGCTGCGCGTTACAATCAATAAATGCCGGGATCTCCAGCGCCGCAACGCGGTACGCAGGTATACCCCTTTAGAAGATGCGGAACACATCGCCTCGCCGGAGGATTCAGAAATATCCGAACTTCTGGCCGCCGTTCGGAGCCTGCCGGACAAGCTGCATGAGGTGGTGGTGCTCCACTATCTGGAAGGGTTTTCAGTGGAAGAAACCGCACGCTGCCTGCGCATCTCGGTTTCCGCAGTCAAAATGCGTCTGACCCGCGGCCGGCAGGCAATCAAAGCACTCCTTGGAACGGAGGAATGAATATGTTTGATCAAAAAGATGTAGAGGCATACCGCAGGATCAAAGCGCCGGAGGAGCTCCGGGAGCAGGTCATGCGCCTGGAACAAAAGCCGGAGCCGACACGCACCAGAACGAAATGGATTTCGTTTGGATCTCTGGCCGCTGCCGCCTGCGCAGCCGTCCTGTTTATTGCCGCTCTCCCTCCCTTTGCTGTGCGTGGGGAAACCGCCCTCTTGTATCAGGGCGTACCCATTGGGGCGGAACCGGTCTCCATTCCGGCGGACCATCCTCAAATGACATCTGGACTTCGGGAAGTCTCCGGCGGAATTCCTCTGGCGCTGGAAACCGGCGAAACGACCCGGGTATCTGTTTCCGGCGGTGAATTCAGCCTGTTTGATCCGGAGGGCGAACTCCTCGGAGACGGCACCGAAGCAGAGATCTCCGAAGACGTTCTGCTCTACTGGGACCTCTCCGGCACAGAGGACACCATGTTTTCCCTGACCTTGAAAACCAATGGCAAACAGCTTACCTATGTACTCTCCATGCGTGACGATGGAGGGTATGACCTTCAGCAAAATCAGTCACCCAAATAAATGCAGAACAGGAGACCATGTATTATGAAAAAGATGATCACTTTTATTCTCGGTGCGGCAATGGCGATCTCCCTGGTGGGATGCAGCGGCAACAATGGCAGCAGCAATCACGGCGGAAGCGGAGACGGCTCCACCTCTTCCTACTCCAGTGCGGTGGAGGTTCTGGAGACGGTCTATGGGGTGTATTCAGAGGATCAAAAGTTCCCCATCGGCGGCGGCGATTCGGAGCACATGACCACAGATGCCCCAGGCGCCTTTGACGTATCCAAGACCGAGGAGCTGACCTCCACCTTGAGCCTTCCGGAGAGCGAGACCACCCACATTGATGACGCGGCATCTATGATCCACATGATGAATGCCAACACCTTTACCGGCGCGGCCTATCACCTGACCGGCGATGTGAGTGCCGACGAGTTCGCCGACGCCCTCAAGGAGGGAATCCTGGCGAAGCAGTGGATCTGCGGTATGCCGGATACCTTAGTCGTAATCAACGTGGACGGCCAGTATGTCATTGCCGCGTATGGCGCGGATGATTTGGTGGAAACCTTCAAGGATAACGCGCTCTCTGCCCTGGACGGAGCCGAGGCAATCATTGACACCCCGGTGGTAGAGGGCTGAGAACCGCCAGTTCAATATAACATTATATAGCGTTGCGGGGCGGCCTCTTCGCCAGGGAGCCGCCCCGTACGTTGCTGTTAAGGAAGGTTTTCTATGCTTTTTTCCAGCATCCCATTTCTATACTACTTTCTCCCGCTGGTTCTGGCCGTATACTTTCTCACTCCGGCCCGCTTCCGAAATGCAGTGCTCCTGCTGGCCAGCCTGATCTTCTATGCCTGGGGCGAGCCTAAATACGTCCTTCTTATGCTGGCCTCCATCCTGTCCGGCTATGGCTTCGGCCTCTTGCAGGAGCGGTACCGGGGCCAAAAAGGGGCCAAACTGGTCTGCGGGCTCTCCGTGGCGGTCAGCCTGTCCTTTCTCCTGTACTTCAAATACGCAGACTTCTTCCTGGAAAACTTCAACGCGGCCACCGGACTGGGGGTTCCCCTGCTGCGCATCGCCCTGCCCATTGGCATCAGCTTCTACACCTTCCAGATCATCAGCTATACGGTGGATGTATACCGGGGCGAGCCAGCTCAGAAAAATCTGATCCACCTGGCAGCCTATGTGGCTATGTTTCCCCAACTCATTGCAGGGCCTATCGTCCGCTATTCCGACATTGCACAGCAGTTGGAACACCGTTCCCACTCCACCGCTCTGGCTGCCGAGGGGGTGCGGCGCTTTCTCATTGGATTGGGGAAAAAGATCCTGATCGCCAACCAACTGGGAGAGCTGTGCAGCGTGTTCCGGGCGTCCGATGAGAAGTCCGTGCTCTTTTACTGGCTATACGCCGTCGCATTTGCCCTGCACATTTATTTCGACTTCTCCGGATACAGCGATATGGCCATCGGCCTAGGCAAAGTATTTGGCTTCCACTTCCTTGAAAACTTTAACTATCCCTATATTTCCGCCAGCATCACAGAGTTCTGGCGCCGCTGGCACATATCGCTGGGCACCTGGTTCCGGGATTATGTGTATATCCCGCTGGGCGGCAACCGCGTCGGAAGGGCCCGCCAACTGCTGAATATTCTGGTGGTGTGGATGCTGACCGGCTTCTGGCACGGGGCAGCCTGGAACTTCGTTGTCTGGGGACTGATGTTCGCCGTTCTTCTGATCATGGAGAAGCTGTGGCTGCTGAAACCTCTCTCGAAATGCCGCCCGCTCGCCCATCTCTATGTAGTATTCTTCGTCGTGATCAGCTTTGTGATCTTCAACGTGGAGAATATGGGGCAGGCCCTCTCCGACATTGGCGGTCTGTTCGGTGCCGGCGGTATCCCGCTGGTTTCTGCAGAGGCGGTCTACTGTCTGCGCAGCTTCGCTCTGGTGCTGATTCTGGCCGTTTTTGGAGCCACCCCCCTCCTCCGGAATGGGCTTGTCCGCCTCTCCCAGTACCCCACCGCCGGTAAGGTCCTCAACGCACTGGAACCCTTTACACTGTTTATACTGCTGCTGGTCATGACCGGCTATCTGGTGGACGGCTCCTTTAACCCATTCCTATACTTCCGGTTTTGATAGGAGGATACCATGGATAGCAAAAAGAAAAACCTGACGGTCTGTATCCTGTTTGGGCTGCTTCTGGCCGTGGCCTTTCTGGCCTGTTTGTTTCTCCCCAAGGAAGCCACTTCGGACAGTGAGCGGAGGAAACTGGCCGCCATGCCGGCGTTCACCTTGGATACCGTACTGAGCGGGCGGTTCATGTCCGGCTTTGAAACCTACACCCAGGATCATTTTCCCTTCCGGGACCAGTTCCGTACACTGAAAGCCCTGTCCGCCACCGGCCTGTTCCACCGGCAGGACAACAATGGGATCTATGTTTCCGACGGCTTCGCCGCCGCGGTGGAATACCCCCTGAACGAGTCCTCCCTGGACCGGGCGGCAGGCCGCTTCCAGTACCTCTATGACAAATACCTGAACGGCAGCAATCGGGTGTTCCTCTCCGTAATCCCGGACAAGAACTGCTTTCTGGCCCGGGAGAGCGGGCACCTCTCCATGGATTATGCGCAATTGGAGTCCCTGATGGCACAGAAGGTTGGCTTTGCCGATTATATCTCCATCTCAGACCTGTTGGAGCGGGACGACTATTACAGGACCGACACCCATTGGCGGCAGGAGCGGATCACCGATGTGGCGGAGCGGCTGGCCCAGGCCATGGGGGTCACCTTGACTCAAAATTACGAAGAGTCCGTGTTGGAGCGGGACTTCTACGGCGTTTACTGCGGACAATCGGCCCTCCCCTTGGCCCCCGAGTCCATCCACTATCTCATCAACGATGCCATCCGGGACTGCACGGTGTATGATTACCAGAACAACCGAACCGGAACGGTGTACGACATGGAGCGTGCCATGGGAAAGGACCCCTATGAAATGTTCCTCTCCGGTTCTCTGTCTCTGATTACCATGGAAAATCCTTACGCCCAAAGCGGCCGGGAGTTGGTGTTGTTCCGCGACTCTTTTGGCTCCAGCATTGCGCCTTTGCTGCTCAGCGGATACTCCAGGATCACTCTGGTGGATATTCGCTACATCCAGCCGGACTACCTCGGGCAGTTCATTGATTTTGAAAACTGCGATGTACTGTTTCTCTACAGCTCCCTGGTTCTGAACAACAGCGACACGCTGAAATAACCGATCCGGCTGTGGATGCTTTGGGTATCCACAGCCGGATCTTTTTGTTCAAAGGCCAATCTGCCAATCCATGCTGTCATTGGAACAGCATCCCCATTCCCACCCTCGCAGACGCAGTCAATACCCGGTCATTACAATCATCCGTTACAATACATCTGTACGCAGTCGGGGCATAACAATTCTTGAGGACTCGAACCTCGCACGTGCCCTTCCGTGTATCCATGATGCGACTTACGCTGTCGCCGCGCGGCATTCGCCCTGCTTCTGCTACCAGGCACTTTGGCCTATTCCACTAAGTCGGTCTTCCAGTTGCTCTCTTGTAGCCGGTTATCCAGCCGGCGCAGTTCTTTGGACATCCGGTCGATCTCCTTTTGCCAGTCCGCCACAGAGAACGCAGACCGGATCTTGATCTCCGTATTTCTGGCGCGGTAGGATATCTGACTTCCCGCGTACACAACATCCCGGTATACATGGAGTTTGAGGGACAGGGCATCCTTTTGGGCAATCAGTTCTGTCAGAGTCTGCCCCTCAACCACAGTCTGGCAGTTGGTCCGATTGATTCTCGCAATCAAATAGGACAGGCGAGAAATGGAAGCATCCAGCTCCTGTTTTAGATTCTCCGGGCATTCCACCGGTTGCTCGCCCTCCTGCACCAGCGCATTGCTGCTCAAACGGTTTTTGAGCTGTTCAATATTCCGGTTCAGATCTGCGCGTTCCTGTAAAGCCTCTGCAAGTTTCATAACTTCACCCTTCCCGATCCATCGGCTGCTCTATAGCCCTGGCTTTCTTAGGAGATGTAGATACCGCCTGTTTCAAAGGCATCTTACAGCGTCTGCATCTCTCCTTATCCGATTGAATACTGAAACATACATACAGAGCGTGAATCCCATAAACGCTATGTATAAAAGCAATTATAAATTATAGTATAGCATACTTTATCAGAAATGGAACCATCGTCTGCCCGAAAATATTCTTTTTGCAGCAGCGGTTTTAGCGATAAAAATATTGTGTGGGTACCAAACCGGCCAGCAAGGAACTGTGGACCGCTGTTCTTCGCCTCCGCTCCGTTGGGGACAGATAGTAACCCCACACACCTTGAATTTCATCAAATTGTATGATATTATTTGCAACAATGTTATCGCGGAACGGCCAGTGCTCAACTTTCTTTTCCCTTTCCTGCCCGCATTTTTTCTATTTTCAGCAGCCGCAATTTTTCACATCATCCACGGCGATATGATACTCCCTATCTTGTCCCCGGCATGCGCCGGACTAGAGCAATGGGTGCCCCGAGCAGGCGGGAATCCCTGGGGCGTCAATATGAAAGCAGGTCAGATAAATGAAACGGTTTGTGAAGAATGTCGCTCTGGTGCTCCTTGTGTGGCTTTTATTCATCATTCTCTGTCTAGTCATTCCACCGGCGTTTCACAAAAGGGCCACTCCCGAAGATTGGCTGAACGATATCCGCTATGAACATACCGCACCAGAGCGGGTGCGGAGCATCGACGACAACTCTGATGCCCTGCTGTGGCGGCTCCGGCTTATTGAGGAAGCAAAGGAGCGGATTATACTCACCACGTTTGATTTTTGGGATGAGGAAAGCGGCCAGGATGTGATTGGCGCACTTTGGGCGGCAGCCGAGCGCGGTGTCAGGGTTCAGGTGCTTCTGGACGGCATCAATGGCGGACATTTCCTTCCCATGAGTAGGAACCTTTGCCAGTTGTCAAGCCATGAGAACGTGGAGATCCGGCTCTACAACCCGATCAACCTTCTAACCCCGTGGAAAATCAACTATCGGATGCACGATAAGTATCTGATCGCTGATGACTTTGCCTATATCCTGGGTGGTAGAAATACAGATAACCGCTTCCTGGGCAATTACCAAGAACACTACAATGTGGACCGGGATATTTTAGTATATGAAACCGAGCCTGGGGCAGGCCAGTCCTATCAACAGCTGATGAATTATTTTGAGGCGGTGTGGGCGCTTCCATGCTGTAAGGTTTTTAAAGATTCAAGGTGTGAAAGCGATCTGGCTGGCTGTTATGAGCAGACCGCCCAACGTTACCCGGAAGTCTTTACAGACAGTTTGACTACAGCAGAATGGGAGTCCGCCACACTGGCGGCATATAGCGTGGAGCTATGGTCCAATCCAATCGAGCCGGAAAATAAGACACCAATCCTGTGGGCCCGCATGGTAGACGCTATGGCGCAGGACAGTAACGTTCTGGTTCAGACGCCCTACATTATATGCAGTAAGGATATGTACGAGGACCTTCGGACTGTCTGTGCTGCGGGTACCAGAACAGATATTCTGATCAATGCCGTAGAAAGTGGGACAAATCCTTTTGGCTGCACCGACTACTTAAATCAGAAAACGCATCTCCGCAGCACCGGCACCCATATCTATGAATATCTGGGCGAGCAGGCACAGCATACTAAGGCCGTGCTCATAGGCGAAGATCTGACGCTCGCAGGTTCCTGCAACTTTGATATGAGGAGTGTTTATCTGGACACCGAGCTAATGCTTGCGATCAAAAGCCCGGGGCTAAATGCTCAGATCCGTGCTCAACTCGATGTACTGAAGGAAAGCAGCCGACACATGAGTCCTGATGGCTCTATAGAAGATGGCCCAAGTTATGTTCCTAGAAAGCTAAGTTGGGGAAAAGAGGCCATGTATGCTGTCCTGCGGGTAATTACTTTGCCATTCCGGCATTTGCTATAATTTATTTCCAAATAGGCTGGACTTTTTGCGCTTCTGTGTGTGGTATTCCGTCTATCTATTTTCCGAGTGAATGCCTGAGTCACACCGTTGGGCCCAGATCCAGAGGTAACGTGAGCGGCTCCGCCGCCACTGACACGGTCTGGATTCGAACCAATAGGCCGTGTCTATCATACTTTCGTCCACATCGAGGTGTGGCAGAACTGCTCTTTGCAGGGCGGCTGTTCCCACCTGTCTCAAAACTGGGGTATCGGCTACGAAAATATGGCTATTTTGGTTACTATAACGTCAACGAGAATGGTTCCCGTAAAGTTCTGTGCACTGCTGATGGTATGAATGAGGATAAAGCGAGTAGCGCCAGCTTCTTTCAGCGGCCCGGTGACCATGGCCTGGAAAGTGGGCAGCTTATGGTTGAAGAAAAGTGTTTGGGAATTCTGGAGCCTGTACGAGAAGTGTCTCCGGAGGCAATACCAGCACTGCACTGTTTGTATTCACTGTTACCCTGGATTCCAAAGTAAAGCTGGCAGCAAAATTCTTAGAGGTCCGGCACTGTTTTATGTTTCTATCCCGTAGCATAAATTGTAAAGCTAAAAAAGAAATCCCTTGAAACCATTTCGTTTCAAGGGATTTCTGCAAAGGACGGTCAAAACCGATATTTCTATAAAATTAAAAAACGCCGCGAAGCGGCGATACCAAATCACAACCCAGCGCAGCGGTTGTGATTTGGAAAGGATGAGCAGCGGCGTGAGTGCGCTCTGACTTTTGTAAAAAAGTCGGAGCAAGCGATACAAAGCTTGCTCCGACGTGGTCCGAGTGGGGAGACTCGAACTCCCGGCATCTTGCTCCCAAACGCTTGAACCAAATTTTTTGTGGTAATTTGTAGTGCTTTCCAGCACTTTCCGCTCGGTATCAAGTATTTTTTGACGCTCTTAAATCCGCTATTTCCAAGTGTTCCGGCCCTGACTGTGGTCAAATATGGGGTCAAAAACGCTTCCTGACCAGGGGCGGCAGATGTCTGTCGGTCCCGGCTGGGAAGCGTTTTTTCGTGAGAGAAGTTACTCGATTTCCAGCAGCTGCTGGGCGGCATCCATGGCCGCTCGCTTATCCCGAATCTGTGGATCGTCATACGACTTTCTGCGGCACATCCAGCAGGAGCAGTGGATCTTCCCTTTGGACAGCCGTCCGGCGGCGCCGCGTGCCCATGCGGAGACAAACTCTTCGCCCCCAAGCTGGCGGAGGATCGTTTCCTTGCGATGGATCGCACGCATGCGCTGTTTGCGATAGTAACTGCGGTCTCTGTTCAATTGTGCTCACTCCTTGACAGTTCGGGCCACCTGCAAGAGTCGTCAAGGAAACATGCTCTCTTACAGGCAGCCTATCTGCCAAGAAGAAAAATGGTGATAGCCCATCATTTTTTGACCCTTTCTGTTTTGGCTATTGTACCTCTGCCGGGGGTGTTAAGCAAGTTTTTTCTGCGCGGCGGGCGTATCAGTTTTTCACACGCCTATTCAAAGAATGAGGGCTGAAGACTATCCCCTATCTGCTCAACAGCCACTGAATGCCTGCCACCGTCCGCTCGATTCCCTGGACAAAGTGGTTGCCGGGATTCAACTGGAACACCGTGTCGATGCCTTTGCTCTGGTAAAAAGCCCAGATCTCCTCTGTATTTTCCTGAACTGTTTTCAGGATTGGATTGCGTGTCTTAGCCTCCTTGTCCCCCAGAGAGAAATAGATGCAGTCCGGCCGGCTCTTCGGCTCGTGGGAGAAGATGTACTCTTTGAAGCCAGGAAACCACAAGGAACCAGACATGCACCCCACCCGAGAGAACATATCTGTCCGGTAGATAGCGTACAGGGCGAACAGACCAGCCAAAGAGTATCCGGCGATTCCCCGCCAGGACGGAACTCCGGCAAGTTCCTTCTCTGCCGTTGGGATAATCTCCGTGGTCAGGTGCCGTAGATAGTCGTCTGCTCCGCCGGTACAGGATTCGGCGTTTCTGAAGACTGGTGGACTGTCCCAGGGCACCATGTCGTGGTTCCAGTCCAGATCACTGATGGCCACCAGCGTAAACGGTGGGCAGCCATCAGGCTGCGTGGCCCCATATACCTTCTGGCCTTCATCAGAGAAGGTGTTGAGGTAGGTGATGGGGGCTTCTGGTTCGATGCTTGGAAAAATGGATACGGTTTTGCTGCCAATTGTAAAAGGCTGCATATTGGCTCATCTACTTTCTGTATCGGTAATTACTACCCACTGAAATTCGTATTGTTCTACTCATTGTACAGCAAAGAAACTGCGGGTACAACAGGTGTGAAAAGGACATATAGTTCTGCTGTAAATAAATTAAGAATCGTGCGAACACATGATTTTCTTGCGTATCTCTGTTGAATATGCTATTATTATATACAACGCTGTCAGGTGTTGGAATAAACCTTGGCGGCATGACCGCATAAACAAAATGCTCTGCCGTCTGGCAGAGCATTTTGCTTATCAGGGGGAATCTTCTTATGGCAGTCAGTTATAAAAAACTTTGGAAGTTGCTCATAGACAAGGACATGAAGAAGAAAGACCTATGCGCAAGAGCAGGAATCAGTTCAGCCTCTGTCACTAAAATGGGGAGAAACGGCCACGTTACAACAGAAATTCTGCTGAAAATCTGTACGGCGCTGAACTGTGGTATTGAAGATATCATTGAAATTGTACCTGATGACAAATAAAATTTGTGTGGCCGCACACCGAAGACAATAAGAGCGGCTGGGAAAATCGATAAAGTATAGCTATTTCAAATGACTCAAAGTATTTGCGTATGCTTGGCGCTAAACGGTATAAAGGATTGTCGGAATACTACGGAGATATCATCCATTAGAGATAACTGATTTATTTATACGCCAACGGTTGTAAGAGGATATATCATTGAGGAATTAGAATGCGCTTGTAAGTTCAAAGCTGCAAAATACAGTGTGTTTGGCAATTGGATCTTTCTCATGAGAGTTATGAAATGTCGTGTTAAAATAAGTGTTCTCAAGCAGTCCGTTTTATTGTACATAATAGTTGTTAAAATTTGTATTGCGGGTGAACTATAATGGATAATCATACTCCCGAACAACGACGGAAGAATATGCAAGCAGTAAAAAATAAAGACTCCAAAATAGAACTGTTATTGCGAAAAGAATTGTGGGCACGCGGACTCCGTTACAGAAAAAACAGTTCTAAAATTTTTGGACACCCAGATATTGTTTTTATCGGCAAAAAAATTGCCGTGTTCTGTGATAGTGAATTTTGGCATGGATATGATTGGGATAACAGAAAGAATGACATAAAATCACATCAAGAATTTTGGATTCCAAAGATAGAGCGTACAATTAAACGTGACCGGGAAGTCACAGAAACCCTTCAGGACAGTGGATGGATCGTACTTCGTTTTTGGGGAAAAGAAATTCAGAAAAATACAGTTGGATGCGCAGATATAATTCAAAAAGTATGGGAGGCACGAAAATGAGTGGATTTGCATCTGAAGAATATAATAGCTGCAAAACCTGGATTGCTGCCCAAATTCAAGCAGGTGCGACATGGGAGCAAGTTAAAAACCTTTGTGTTTCGCCGGAGTTTATTGATAGAGAACTCGAGCGTTTGAAGTACGATGAGCTGATTATTCCCTTAAAAATGGATTTGAATATGTGGAGGGACCTTGTAAAAGATATCGAAGGCAGTTACAGTCCTATTGTTGAAATGTATGGCATCTCTGCCGACGGAAACAGCAATACACTTCCCATCCCAACAGACTCGGGCTCAGCGTGGGTGCGATATAAGAATAGTCTCCTTGGGAAATATACACGAAAGCCCAAAATGTCTGAGGCGGCCGTTGCTTCTATAGAAAAGAATTCACATTGGATTTTAAACCATATTAAACGAGATACTCGTGCTGCAGGTCCCGTAAAAGGACTTGTAATGGGTAGTGTTCAGTCAGGCAAACTACAAACATGATTGGCTTAGTGTCCATGGCGGCGCATTATGATTGGAACTTCATTATTGTTTTGTCTGGCACGATTGATAATCTACGCAAACAAACCAGAGATAGATTTTTTGATGATTTGACCCAGAGCGGAGGCGTAAGTTGGCACATTCTGGATCGGACCTCTAATCCAGACTATATGGTAGATATTAAAACAAAAGAAAGATATCTGCTTGAAGATTTGCACTTAAATACATATCAAGATGGAAAAACCAGCGGTATGTGGATGCATAGATATGTAAATGTATGCCTAAAGAATTCCACTCGTTTACGTAATTTGATAAAATGGTTGCAGGCAAAACCCCAGCGTGCAGCAAAACTTCGTATTCTTGTTATCGACGATGAAGCTGACCAAGCCAGTGTAAATACGCGGAAGATGAAAGAAGATCTGGATGAAGAGGAGCAGGAACGTACAGCTGTAAATCAGCTGATCATTGATTTAATAAATGGTAAAGATCATGAAGGTGCTCCGTCAAAGGCACCTTTTCAGGCGATGAATTATATCAGCTATACTGCTACACCCTATGCTAATGTCTTGAACGAAGCGTACGAAAGCTCCTTGTATCCTAAAAACTTCATTTGCAGTTTACCAGAATCTAATGAATATTTCGGAGCAAAAGTAATTTTCGGAAGCAAAGACGACGCTAAACATACAGGATTGAATATTGTTCGTGAGATCCCTGAGGCTGAACTAAAAACTTTAAAACTACTTCATGACGGTGGCGCAGTTGCCCTTCCAGATGAATTCAAAAAGTCGATTTGTTGGTTTTTGTGTGCTGCTGCCATACTGAGGTCACGTGAACATAAAAAGCCGATAAGTATGTTAATTCATACCACAGCCCTTCAAAGCGGCCATTTTGAAGAATATGATGTTTTAAAGAACTGGTTGATTCGAGAGGCAAACACAGGAAGCATTCTGCAATTGTGTCGGGATGTATATGAGTCTGAAAAAGATGAATTTACACTAAAGGATTTATCTGAGGCATATCCGGATTATGGGCGTTTAAGTCAAGTAAATTCCGAGTTTCCAGTTTTTGATAAAATTGAGACGGAAATCAGAATTCTCCTATCAAATATTCAAAATATTATGATGGGGGAAGATAAAAGTCCTGTATATCGGGAAGATGGAATTCACCTTTGTGTGGATAACTGCAAAGCAAATAGGCTGGCAGAAGAGGGGACATATCTTCGAGTTATTTATCCTACTTCGGAGCAGTTAAGTTGCATGTCCAAGGCCCCCGTGTTTATTGTTATGGGTGGCAATACACTGTCTCGAGGCCTTACAATTGACGGTTTAGTATGTACTTATTTCGCACGCAGCTCTAACCAGGCGGATACACTTATGCAAATGGCACGGTGGTTTGGATATAGAAGCGGATATGAATTGTTACAACGAATCTGGATGCCTTCGGCAGTTAGAAAAAAGTTTGAATTGATGGAGGAAATTGATGAAAAGCTAAAAGCCGAATTTGAAGACTTTATGGAGAAGGGCCGCAGTCCGGCACAATTCGGTCCTAAGATTATGAGCACGGCCAAAATAGCTAAATTTATGCTTTCGGCAAAAAATAAAACTCAAAATATTGAAGAATGTGAATTTGATTTCAGCGGGGACAGTTATGAGACTACTGACTTTATGGACGATCAGAATATACTCTCTGAAAATATACAAAAAACCGAAGCTTTTCTAAAAAAACTCGGAACAGCAAAAAAATCCGAGATAAGTGACTCCGCATACATCTGGAGAAATGTTCCCGTTAATACCATTCTAAATGAGTTCTTGGGAAATGGGAAATATCATATTTTCGACTGCTCTTCTTTGTCTGCAGACATTCCCGTATTTCTTACATGGCTTAAAGGAATGAATGCTGACGGCCATTATTTAAAGTGGAATGTAGCAGTTTCTGGAGACAGCAAGGCGGCTGAATATTGGTATGTCGAAGATAAGAATATCGGTAAAATAACTCGTACTAAGAAAAAGACGCATACTCCCGGATACATTGATATTGGATCGTTGCGTTCTGGTCGTGATGTCCTATGTGATGTGCAGAAAAGCGCATTGACACCAGGTCAAAAGCTTATATTGGATACCGCAATAAAAACTGGAAAAAACCTAATTTCCGTCCGTGGTACAATAGGCTTAGAGGATATCCCGCTTTTGCTCCTTTACCGAATTAGCAAAGATCAAGGTAAAGATACAAAAACCAGAGAAAAAATCGGGAGTACCGAAGATGTAATTGGATTCAGTATAATCGTGCCGGGTGACTCTATCGGCAAAAGTCATGTTAAATCAGTAAGGGTAAAAATCCCTGTTCAATAAAAGAAAGTGTGACAACAATGCTTGAAAGATTTGTCCTCCCGATTGATTACGGTGTTTCTTACGGAAGCGTTACATTAAAATCACTCCAAAATGATAATGTTCCAGAGTTGGATCTTCTTGTGCGGGAAGCTATCCAAAACAGTTCAGATGCGTCGCTACAAGAAACTGATCCGTTCTTTATTGTTAATTTTACAACTGGCTCCTTTTGCCCCTCTAAATTTAACTTTTATATGACGGGGATTGAAGAATATCTCAATGATCGTTTTCCGTCTGAGCATGCAGATTTTTTAGAAATTCGTGATTTAAAGACTTCTGGATTAACAGGGTGTATTCGTAAAGCAGATATTAAAAAAGAAGATCACGGTAACTTTTTTAAGCTTATTTATGATACAGGAAAGCGTCAAACACAAGCTGGTGCCGGAGGTAACTGGGGATTTGGTAAAAGTGTTTATTACCGTGTAGGTATCGGAATTGTTATCTTTTATTCTCGTATTAAAAATGAAACCGGCTATGAGTCAAGGTTAATTGTGACTCTGGTGGAAGATGAGAGCAAAAAAAATCCTGACGGAAGTGATGCGACCATTTTAAATCGATTGGATCCCAATTCTGCAGGAAAAGCTTGGTGGGGAATACGCGACGGAGAAGACTTATTGCCGATTTCAGATGATGAATTCATTGTTCCGTTATTAGATACATTTGGGCTTAAACCATTTACTGGAGAGGAAACTGGAACTTCTGTCATTATACCATATATAGATCCGTCAAAGCTCCTTGAGGATATTATTCCTGCGGATGCAGAAATTGAATCCGGAATTCGAGATCATTTTGAAACGAACTGGACATCAACGCTTGCTGATTATCTTAAACTTGCTATACAACGATGGTATGCACCTAAAATTCATAATCGCAGTTTACCCGAGTTTTGTGATAAAAAATGGTTGTACGCATCTGTAAACAACATTCCTATCCGCAGGAAAGACATGCTTCCGTTTTTCCAACTGGTACAAGAACTTTATACAGCTGCAATAGCAAAAACTTACGGGAGTGAATACCGCAGTGAGTGGTTACCGCAAATCCAATGCCTTGCGGTTAACATCCAGCGGTATTTTGAAGGCGGCTCTACATCAGGCTTTGTGGCTGCAATTAAAATATCTCGTGATGAGCTGAACGGTACGCAAAATGTGCTAAGCCCTTATGTATATATCGGGAAATTTGAAGCCGAGAGGGGGAAAAATGAACCCATCGTAATGTATGCAAGAGATCCAGGAATGGTTATTGATTATTCTGTGACTGGCCCATGGGTAAAAGGTATCTCTTTGCCTGAAAGTGAAGATGAATTTATATTTGCCTTTTATATGCCTACAACAACAAAAATACTAAAAAATGACCTTCCTGCTCCCGAATTCGCAGGAATGAATTTGGGCGAGTATCTGCGAGCGTGTGAAGCATCTGACCATATGGGATGGGATGATCCCGCAAAAATGCAGATTGTAACCAGAATTCAAAAAAACACAGTAACTCAGATTGAGAATAAAATTGTAAAAAATAATGAGCCGAAATTTGAAGCAACTGCCAGTAAACTTGCTGCAACACTTGGAAGGTCGCTTTTGCCTCGCGTCGGGTACGGTAAGAAGAAAAATGGCTCCGGTGGAAGCGGAAGTGGGGGCGGTTCTGGTAATCTCAAAAATATTGAGTTTGAAATCTTTCCCACATTGATATCGAGCAATGAAATCGAGATCCCATTCAGATTAAAACTCTCGCACGGAAAGAAAACGGCTGATCTTGAGCTTATAGTAGCTTCAGAAGGCGGATGGATTACCCCTTCCTCTTGGCAAAGCGATATCGGCACTTTATTTCCTGCAACTATCGAGTCGTTTACTGTACATACTGTGACTTCCAATATTGATGCGCAGCCGATCGAACTTAATGATGGGTGTTCATCTAAAAATCTTTTGTTTGATACTGAGAAACTATCGGCAGAACTTTTACATGCTGAAGGAAGCCATGAGCTTAGCTCGGTCAAAGTAACTGCACATATCCTGAACATGGAGCTTTACGGGCTACTGAAAATCAGAGCATATGATAAGAAATATCGCTTTTCTATTAGGGTTGAGTAAGGAGGATAAAAGATATGCAAAACATATATTTCTATCCTAAACTTACTGATAAGTTGCTTGAAAATTGCGGCTGTTCTGTAACGAAGTATGTGTTTACATACTCGTACCAAGGTCAAGATTTTGGGCTGTTGCAAAAGGGAAGTTCAACAATTCGTATTTCAGACCCCCGTGAAATATGGAAAATTGAGACGGAGGGGCTTAATTTTGAGAAAACAGTGCGGATTGCCTATCCTAATTTATTGTTCGGAAAAGACGGCGTTGCATGTAGTGATGCTGAAATCGGGATTTGTATTATTTGGACAAATAAGAAGTTGACCCAAACTGGCTGCATTTTGCCAGAAACCGATGTAATTACACCTCAAGGCAGAGTGTGTAAATTCTCCTATAGTTTCGAACCCGGGATGATTACCGGTGACCTTGAATTGACTGTTTCGGCATATATCAAAAAAGCCGCAAATGTCATTCGTTCCGATGAAGAAATTCTTATGAATGAGGAAGGTGTTTCTATCGGTGAAATCGATTCGGTTATATTAGACTTTAATAGCATCTACATGGAATTCCCCATTGAAGAATACAAGAGTGATAAAGAACCTTTATGGTGGGTCGAGTTTTCCCAATGGGAAGACCCCAAAACCAGTGACGAGTTTACTAAGGATAACATTTGCTTGTATCTCAACCCATATTATTCTGCCTGTCCTATGACGGACGGAACAATCAAGAATGTTGATCTGCTAATAGATATCCTTGCTACTACTTATTTTATGATTTTCCAGCGCCTTAGCGATGATGATCTGAGGGCGACTCGGCAAGATATAGGCCTTCAGTCTAATTCTATTTGCAGTATTCTTCACCAGTTTATTGAAGATTGTGAGGAGGAGCTTCATTTTGAAACTCCTGAAAGATTGCTTAAGAGTCTGCAAAGAGAAATCAGGAACAGATTAATGGCAGGTGATGAAGAATGATTCGATATCAAAAGCTTTCATACAGTGATGCAAAGGTTATCATTGCGGAATATGATAGTTATGATGATAATGAATTTAAGGATCTTGAAAATCATTGGAGAGCCAATGATGTGTCTGCATCTGCCTTTGATCCTTCTTATGAAGATTTCAGACATGAGTTACTTGCCGAATTTAATTCTGCCCTTGTTGAAACCAGCGGAAAAATGACATACCTTTTGGACCTGAGAGTAGGTATTAAGTTGTTCCAATTGATGCCTTTGGATTCCAATTTTTCTATTATTGAGGCCAATAATGATGATATATGGAGATATATCTCAGTTAAAGTTATGCCCGATATTACATATCTCAGATATCCAACCCCAGAAAAAGGAAGTATTCGGATTAATCAAAAACGCTTCTTCTCTCATACTCGCCGCATCTGGCTAAAAACACTTTGGTGGTATATCTATCTAAGTTGGCAAGGCAACGCAGAGGATACCTTTGAAGTATTGAAAGACAACGGTGTTGATAATATTAATAAACTAATTGAAACACCTGGGCGGGGATATCGTCTGCAACTGTTCAGACATATGATGTTAGAGTATCATAAAACACGTCCGCACAAGGTTAAGGACTTTGCAGCATTTACAAAACTCAATAATGCAAAGTGTGTGTCAATTGAACCAGAATTGACCTGTGGCGGAGTTGCCGCATACGCCCAAAAATTGTTGGAAGAGGTATCTGCTCCGAAGGAGGTGGAGTAAATGCTGCTGGAGGATATAAAAAACAACTGGAAAACGGATATTCTCGGTTATGCACAGGTCATTTCATCTCTGAAAGATACAAAATACCCAGCTCATACAGTAAAACTTGTTGATGGCTACGGGGTTGCAATTCCATATTCAGGCGACGATGTTAACGAAAGTTTCTCCAATGTACGCATCTTCAGCACAGATAATATTATGGCCTCACCTGGGGTTATTCAGCGTTCGTTGGTATTGACTACGGACTCTTTTGAAGCCGAACAACCCTTCGCTTCACTTTGCGCGGAATTTATTGATCCAGGCACTGATGGCAGTTCAAGAATTGCTGTTTTAAATGATCCCGTTGCTTGGTGGGGAAAATGGAAAGAATTACTGGGAAACAAGAATATTGATGCACGAATTTATGATGTTCTCGGAGAGCTGTGCGTTTTATATGTATTGCTACAATCTGGTGAAAATGCTGCTTGGAATGGTCCGGACGGAGCATCCTATGATATCGAAACCGATGATAAATTTATTGAAGTAAAATCTACCTTGTCCAGGAGTAAACGCGAAATTACTGTGAACAATCAGTTTCAGCTCGATGCTTCAAGGAAGAATTTAAATCTGGTTTTGTGTGTTTTTGAACCATCTATCCAATCTGGGGTCTCTATTAATAAAATAACAGAAAAGTTAGGTGAACTTGGATATAATGTTAAATTGGTGAATCAAAAGTTGTCCGAACTCGGATTTGAAGAAGGGATGAGCTCTCGCAACAAAACATTTCTTCTTCACGAAATGTTGAGATATACTATAAATTCTGACTTTCCTCGAATTACACCCGAGTCTTTTATTGGCGGAGTTCTACCAGCGGGCGTAACAGGAATTACATACACCGTTGATTTAAGCGGAATGACTTCAGAGTCAATGGTGCAAGGAGCAAATCATGATATATAAAACAATCGACTTATGCGCCGGCATTGGTGGAATTCGCCGTGGATTTGAGTTGACGGGTAAATTTGAAAATGTACTCTCAGCTGAAATTGATGAGTATGCTTGCAAAACTTATGAGCATTTGTTTGGAGAAAACCCCAAAAACGATTTAACATCTGAAGAGTTCAAAGAACTTGTATCAAGGACTGAATATGACATCTTGTTGGCAGGATTCCCTTGTCAAACATTTAGCCGAGTTGGACAACAAATGGGATTTCGCGATACAACAAAAGGAACCATTTTTTTTGATATCGCCGACATCATTTCCAGAACCAATCCCCGCGCAATCTTTTTGGAAAATGTTGAAAATCTTGTATCTCATAATAAGGGAGAAACACTTAGGCGTATTGTAACTACTTTAGAGGATGAACTCGGCTATCGAATTATCGGAGTAACTATGGACGAAGATGGTTCTTATGTATATAATACCAAGTCCTTTATACGTAATTCAAAGAATTTTGGATTACCTCAAAACAGGCCACGTACTTACATAATGGCTTTTAGTAAAAAAATGTTTGGGGATGCAGTAAAGGTGTTAACAGATGATATGCCATTTTCTAACCACAAGGTAATTTCTGAAGATTTAAATTCAATTATTGAACCAGAGGTTGACGACGTTTATTACATGTCCAGTGGTTACTGGGATACACTAAAAAAACATAAAATGCGTGAGCAAGCAAAGGGACATGGCTTTGGCTATGTGATAGTTAATGCTCCAGGGATTGAGCACCCTATTGCAAGTACTATCCTTGCTACTGGTGGTTCAGGGAAAGAGCGCAATCTGATTTTTCAACCCAAAGCTGGTATTGCAGGGAAAAAACTCCCGACAAAAAAAACCGGATTAAATAGTGAAGGCATCCGTGTAATGACCCCTACTGAATGGGGACGGTTACAAGGTTTTATAGGTTATGCATTTCTTGACGAAAACGGTCATGAAACATTTAGTTTTCCAGAAAACACAACTCGAACCCAGAAATATAAACAATTTGGTAATTCAGTTACAATTCCTGTTATTGAAGAAATGGCCCTTTTTATGTTGTCATGTTTTAAAAAAATGACAAAAGCCCAAGCGAATCTACTCTTAGAGTTGGCTTGGAGTCAAGATACGATCACTCGCCGTGATGTGATAGAATCTCTTCGTGTCTCAAATAACAGGGCGAACTACTTGTTACGCAAAATGAAAAATGCTGGCTTTTTGATTCCAATAGTAACTAAAGGTCGGGGAGCCAAATATAAAGCTGGAGTTACCCGGGGAACGAAGATAAATATTGAAGAATAACAACTTAATGCAGTTATAGTTAGAATGAAAGAATAGGTTATGGGTGATAGTGAATGACAGAAGTAGTAGCAGCCCTGATCTGGGATCAGGGCAAGTTCATGATCTGCCAGCGCCCAGCCCATAAGGCCAGAGGCCTTCTATGGGAGTTTGTTGGCGGGAAAGTGGAGCCCAGCGAAACCAAGGAGCAGGCACTGATCCGTGAATGCCAGGAGGAACTGGCCATCACATTGGATGTGGGCGAAATATTTATGGATGTGATTCACAAATATCCAGATTTGACTGTCCATCTTACCCTGTTCAACGCATCTATTCAAACAGGTATTCCTCAAAAACTGGAGCACAATGATATCCAGTGGATTGCAGTGAATGAAATTGATCAATACGCCTTTTGTCCGGCAGATGAGGAGATTCTAACAAGGCTAAAACTATCGACCAAGTAGAAAAATTAGATGGAAACCTCCTTGACTACACTGGGAAACACGAGCAGACAGAGAAAGGAAAAATGGGAGATGAACGTCATCTGCTTCGGCGATTCCAACACATACGGCTATGACCCCCGCTCCTATCTGGGTGGCCGCTACGCTGCGGACAGCCGGTGGGTGGATATCCTGGCCGAGGAAACCGGCTGGACCGTCCGTAACCTGGGTGAAAACGGCCGGGAGATTCCCACGTCGGTCCCTGACTTTCCTGCTGATACCGATCTGCTGATCATCATGCTTGGGACCAACGATCTGCTCCAGGGCAGAAGTCCGGAACAGGCCGTTAAACGGTTGGATCGGTTCCTCTCTGGCATCTCCCTGGATCGAAGCAAGATCCTGGTGATCGCCCCGCCGCCGATGACTCTGGGAGCGTGGGTACCCAGCCAGCAGCTCATTGATGACTCCCACGCCTTTGTCTGGCTCTGTCAGGCCCTGGCGGAGCATCTGGGCATCTGCTTCGCCGACGCCGGGAAGTGGGACATCCCCTTGGCCTACGACGGCGTCCACTTTATGGAGCAGGGGCACAGAGCCTTTGCCGCCGGACTTCTGGAGGAACTCAAATGAAACGAATCCTGCCTATCCTTTTATCTCTTCTGCTGTTGACCGGGTGCGGCGGAAACTCCGCGGATGGATACCAGCAAATCACCCAAGAGGAGGCCAAAGAGATGATGGACACCCAGGAGGTCATCATCCTGGATGTGCGGGAGCAGGACGAGTACGACAGCGGCCACATCCCCGGCGCGGTCTTGCTGCCGGTGGGGAGCATCGACGAGGATACCGCCGCTGAGGTGATCCCCGAAAAGGATTCCACTGTTCTGGTCTACTGCCGCAGCGGGAACCGCAGCAAGACGGCATCCTCTGCCTTGGCGGAATTGGGCTACACCAACATCTACGAATTCGGCGGTATCAACACCTGGCCCTATGAGACGGAGTCATAGCCCCGGAAATAGGGAGCCTAAACACATGTACCCCCTGCAAAAACTGCATCGCCGATACAAAGAATACACGGGACGCGCCTTTGGGCGCGTCCCGTTGCTCATTTTCTGCCGATTTGTCCTCACGGCTTCCCCAGCCAGTCCTTGAACTCGTCCAGGGTGATGACCTCCCGGTCGCATTTCTTTTTCATCTCTCTGGCCTGTTCGCTCCAGGCATAGAACTGCTCGTCGGTAATACGGCCGGCCTTGATCCAGGCGAAGCGCTTCTTGTACTCCTTCCGGTAGGCCTTGAACACCGGATCATCGGACTGCTTTTTGGTCCACTGCTGAAAGGCCCCGGCCTCCCGGCAGGTCTGCTGGCCGGAGGCCACTGGGCGCTCACAGTACTCCGCACTGACTCGGCCGGTCTGTGGGAACCAGCGGCCGCAGTTCTTGCACCGCCGGACGGTGATCCCGCGCTCCACACAGCTGCGCAGGGAGTAGTCGATCATGTCCGAAATATGGAGGGGATACAGGACCGACGAGCATCGGCCCAGCTCCACCGGCTCAAAGCTGAGGGGAATGGGGTGGAACACAAACAACTCCGGGTCCTTGGGAGCGTCGTAGAGATAGTGTGCCGCCGCCTGCTTCTGCGGGTCACGCCCCGCCTGATCCACATCCAGTACCAGGTCAAAGAACCGTTGCACCTGCCGCTGATACAGCGGGAGCTGCTCTGGAAGGCTCCGCAGTTCCTCCAGCATCTGCCGGTCCTCCTGTTCGCTGACCGGGATATCCGCACCTATCCGGGAGAAGCGGTCATACCAGCGCACATACAGAAGTTCCAGATAGATGTGCCAGCTCTTCAGTTGGCCCAGCTCCACCATGGTGGCTGTGCCAGCCTCCCGGTCTCCATCTTGAAACAGACGCTCCCAGCTCTCTGCGATCCTACGGAGCGATGGAGTCAATTCGTCGCAGTCCATTTCCAGAAAAGACAGCAGGCTCTCCAGGAACGGGAGTTCCTTGTAGGTCGAGGGAACGCCCTGGACCCCGTAGCTATCAAATTGGAAAACCTCTTTTTTCTCAGAGAAGTACATCTTGGCATACCACATGTCGGCGCCCTCCAAAATAGACAATCGTAAAAAATTTATAAAATAGTCTTGACAAGGGGGTAGGTTCACATGCTACAATACTCTCACAGGGGACTGTCAAAATAATCTTACAATAGTCTAACACCCGCAAATCCGGTTGTCAACGGGGAATTGGTCCCCAACATTCGGAACGGCACCTTGAAAAATGAATACCCATCACCAGAGACGATACTCCACGGGGAAGTAACGCCAGGACGTTGTCGCAGAGCACCGACAATTGAGCGTGCCAAGGGGAAGAAAACGCTGTGTTGGTCAAACAAGGCCGCAGGGCAGGAACAGGTATGGTGTATGGCCAAACCCAGAAAGACAGAAAAGAAAAAGACAGACCCTGTAAAAAAACCGCTGAACTGCTGCAACAGTTCAGCGGCCTGCCGCGTTTCGGAAAACACAGCCTGATCTGTGTCCCAGTTTAACAGAGAGACCTCCGAAACGCAAGAAATTTTTTCTCTGAATTTGAACACCGGAGGTACTAAACATTGAAACTGTCTGTCTACAAATCCTACGACGACCTGCCTCTGTTCCTCAACGCCAAGATGGTGGCGCAGGTACTGGGCGTGTCCATCTCCACCGCCTACGAGCTGCTCAACGATCCCGGTTTCCCCACGCTGCGGGTGGGGAGCCGTATGGTAGTTCCGAAAGAGAAGTTCATCCAGTGGGCGGAGGGACAGTCGGGAGGTACGAAATGAGAAAACAGCACTGGCCCAAGCGGGACCCTATCAAGAACTACTTCCCCCTCCCCAACGAGATCTTCTCCCTGGGACTGTCTGCTGGGGCGATTGCAGTCTACGGATTTCTCCTCCACCGTGAGGACCGGAAGACCTATCAGTGCGTGGCCAGCTACCGGATCATCGGAGAGGCTGTGGGGATGAGCGTCAACACGGTGCGCAAGTATGTGACCGAGCTGGAGGAACGGGGTCTGATCCGGACGGAGCGCACCACCGTCACCACCCGGGACGGCCGCACCCTCAACGGCTGTCTGCGTTACTACATCCTGCCCATCCAGATGTCCATTGAACAGTTCTATGAGCGGCAGCTCCACGTAGCTGACCTGGCGCTGGAACGACAGAGAGCGGAACAACGCATGGCAGCGCTGAAGAGAAAGGAGTGTGCATCCGGATGCTGATGCAGATGATCGACTGCCTGATCGAGCGGGACCCGTCTCTGTCAGCACGGCGCACCATAGACATGCGGCGGTACATTGTCAACCGGTGGAACCGTACGCACGAGGAACCTATCGACGAAGACGGGGTGGCCCTGTTCCTCTGCGATGAGAACCGTGGAACCCTGACAGATGAACAAAGAATCTTTGCGAAGGAGTGCCGTGAGGAAATCAAGGCCTGCTATCGAAATGCGGTGTTCCAGATGTTTCAGTGCGGGGAGATGATGCACCGGCATCTGGTGTCCGGGCCAGAGGAATACTGCCGGATTTTTCTGCCGCAGTACGCCGTCCCCTGCAGCAAGCAGCTCTCCCCGTGTAACGGCCTGTGAGGGGCTGTGTGCCCTCTTTGGGGGCGGGGCAGAGTCCCTGCCCCACTGGGGGCTTTCAGGGCGGATTTGGCCCGATTTCGGGGGGCTTCGGGAGAGGGCAAAATGGGGCCCCCGGCGAGGCCCAGCGCAGCGGGTTCGCTGGGGAGAGGAGGAGCAGTGGAACGAGTGAGTTTTCGCCCCTGCGGGGCGGAAACGAGGGCTGTGGAGCTTGCGACGACGACAAGCAGGAGAAAGCCCTGGCGCTTTTATGGCGCCTGGGCGGTCACTTCCGCCCGCAGTGCGGGCGGTTTCAGGGGTTGGAGTTGGCGCTGTTCCGACCAACCTGATTTGAGATTGGCGCTGTTTTTTCTCAAAAGCCGCCTGAATCCACGCTGTGACAGGCTTTCGGGCGGCGCTGATGCAATAAGGAGAGGATTTTGAATTTGAAAAAGGAAAATAAGAAACATTCCGTCTGGCTCAGTGAATCCGCCTGGACCGAGGTGGAATCGCGCTACCGGCGAGATAACTGCTCCACCAGAAACGAATTTATTGAGAAGGCCATTCGGTTCTATTCCGGTTACCTTGACGCGGAGTCTGCCGATGCTTACCTGCCCCGGGTCCTCGCCGATGTGCTGGAAGGCAAGCTGAATGCATTCGGTAAACGGATGGGACACCTGCTGTTCAAGCTGTCGGTGGATCAAAACCTCATGGGGAATATCCTGGCCGCCGACATAGAGATTGACCCGGATCAGCTGCGAAAGGCCCGCGTCCGCTGTGTCAAAGAGGTAAAGGAGACCAACGGTGAGATCAGTCTCGAAGACACGGTCCGTTACCAAAAGGGGGCTGAGTGATGCCGGGACTAATCCAGAAGTCGGGCTACATCAAGCCGGGAAACGGCGGCAGTCACTACGCCGAGTACATCGCCACCCGGGAGGGTGTGGAGCTGATCGAGGCTCCGCCCCCCTCCCATGACGGCGGCGGATACCTGGAATATATGGCCCAGCGTCCCCGCTCCCACGGACTGTTCTCCGCCGACGGTCCCGCCGATCTGGAGAAAACCATGGAGGAGATCAACGGACATACCGGACCGGTGTGGACCTTTGTCTACTCTCTGAAACGGGAGGATGCCCACCGGCTGGGCTATGAAAACGGTGAGAGCTGGCGCAGGTTATTGCTGGCTCATCAAGCAGAATTGGCGACAGCGATGAAAATTCCGCCAAGCAATTTTCGTTGGTGTGCCGCCTTCCACGATGAGAAACACCATCCCCACATCCACATGATGGTCTGGTCGGCGGACCCAAAGCAAGGATTTCTAACAGAAAAGGGTATCGAGAAGATGCGCTCCCAGCTGTCCAATGAGATCTTCCGGGACGAGCTGCTGTCCCTGTATCAGCAAAAAGATCTGTCCTACAGCCAAGTGCGGGACGCGGCGACGGAGGCCATGGGGCGGCTCATCCGGGAGATGGAGACGGGCCTGTGCCACAGTTCGATTATCATGGAGCAGATGGAGACGCTGGCCGGGATGCTGGAGTGCCACAAAGGGAAAAAGGTCTACGGCTACCTGAAAAAGCCGGTGAAGGCCCAGGTGGACGCCATCGTGGATGAGTTGGCCAAGATCCCGGAGGTGGCCCAGTGCTATGAGCAGTGGAATCAGCTTCGAGATGAGCTGGAGCGTTACTACAAGGATTCACCCAGAGAATACCTGCCGCTCTCACAGCAAGAAGAATTCAAAGCCATCAAGAATATGGTCATCCGGGAGGCGGAGCGGCTCCGGCTTGGCACATTTACCTTCGAGGATGCCAGCATGAAAGATGAAGTGGACGAGGATCAGGATGCGGTGTGCTTCGCCTGGAACTCCAGCTGGCGGATGGCCGAGGTCTACCAGAGCGCCAAGGAGGTGCTGGAGGAGTACGAAAATCCAGAGGAGGAAAAAGCGGAGCAGGTACAGGTGCTGGAACAACTCTGGCAGAGAGGTTTCCCCCTGGCCGCCTACCAGCTGGGCAAGTGCTGGCGGGATGGTCGGGGCGTTCTCCCCGATGACGAGCAGGCGGAACTGTGGTTTCAGCGGGCGGCGGACGCGGGATATGACTTCGCCCAATACGCACTGGGAAAGTTCCTGCAAGGCCAAAATCGAACGAATGAGGCGGTATCCTGGTATGGAAAAGCGGCGGCGCAGGAGAACACCTGCGCCGCCTACCGCCTGGGAAAGCTGTATCTGGAGGGGAAAGATGTTCCGAAAGACGTGCAAAAGGCGGTGGCCTATCTCACCGACTCCGCCGAACATGGAAACCAGTACGCCCAGTACGCTCTTGGAAAACTGTACCTCACTGGGCAGGGCGTCAAACAGGATCGGGAGCGGGCCTGGGCGTATTTCTATGAATCGGCGGAACAGGGAAATGAGTACGCCGACTTCTTTCTGGAGCACTTCGATCAGGTGCGCAGGCCCAATGTGTTCCTGGCGGCCACCCGACTGCTCCACCATCTGAGTCAGATCTTTCGTGACAACTCGGTGCCGCCCGCCGCCCCGGTGGGACAGCGGGTGGACCGAAAGCTGCGGCGGAAGATCCAGGAAAAGAAGATCGCCATGGGCCACAAGCCGGATGACCATGAGGAAACTCCCCGGCAGGACATGGGCGGCATGACCATGGGGTGGTAGCAATCGCCAACGAAACCGCAGTAAAAAATGCTGTTGAATTTTACAGCAGATCGAGGTATACTAAGGGCAAGAAAGGGGCTGAATACCATGCCGAACATCAAACCCATCTCTGATCTGCGTAATTACACGGAGGTTCTGCATGACGTGGCAGTTGGCGCTCCGGTTTTTCTGACGAAGAATGGCCGGGGCCGCTACGCCATCGTGGACATGCAGGACTATGAGCGGACACAGGCCACCCTCCGGCTGATGAACGAGCTGGCCAAGGGCCGCAAGTCCGGGGAGGAAAAGGGCTGGTTGACGCTGGAGGCCGTAGAAAAACATCTCGGAATCGCAGATGAATAACCTGCATTTATCCGACGAGGCGCAGGCTGATTTGGACGGGATCAAGTCCTATATCGCAAAGAATTTGGAAAATCCCAGCGCAGCGATCTCCACGGTACGGAACATCACAAAGGACATCCGCAGATTGCGGGAGCACAGTCTGATTGGCGCGTCCCTGTCCTCGATTGCCGATGTCGAGAGTGACTATCGTTTCCTGGTGACCGGCAGTTACCTCACTTTTTACCGAGTTCTTGACAACGATGTCTATGTGGATCGTGTGCTCTACGGCCGCCGGGATTATCTTCGCATCCTCTTTGGAGATGTGCAGGACGACGAAACAAACGAATAGAGACAATCTTCTCCATAGGGAGAAACGATTTGTCACCGGAACCGTCTGCAGAGATGCAGGCGGTTTTTTCTATGGCAGGCATATCAAAATCTGGACCGCAATACAAAGATAAAATCCTGCCCGCAGATGATAACTTTCTGAAAATAGTTGCAGTTGGGGGTAGCTATTGGAAGGAAGTTCGGGTATTGTGTGTTGCTGACAAAGGAGGCGGCACACATGCGCGACACACTGGAAAATCTGTACTTTGGAAACATCACCCCCAATGATCAAATTGTCAAATCGGGGACTGCCCTGAAAAAGGCTATGGAACAGTCAGCAGAGTGCGAGGAGAAACTCACCGCCCTGCTGGAGGACAAAGAAAAAGCGCTGCTGCTCCGGCTCATCAACGCAGAGAATGAGATCGGCAGCACCATGGCCCTGGAGAACTTCATCCTGGGTTTCCGGCTGGGAGTGCGCATGATCCTGGAGGCCCTGGACGAGGACGACGGCAGTCTGATCGACCCAAACAAGGAGGGATAGCCTATGGCAAAACGCAGGCCGTCCGGTGACGGCATGGTCCGAAAACGGGAGGACGGCCGCTGGGAGGGCCGCATCGTGGTGGGCCACAAACAAAACGGCGAGCCCATCTTCCGGTATGTACTGGCCAAAAACCAGAAGGAACTGCTGGACAAGCTCCACCGGGACCTGGAGGCCTTTCAGGATGTGGAGCTCACCGAGGACAGCCGCATGACCCTGGGAGAGTGGCTGGAGCGGTGGATGGAGGACTACGGCGCGGCCACCCTGCGGCCCAACACCCTCCGCAGCTACGAGCAGTTCATCCGGTGCTACATCAAGCCCTATCTGGGGGACAAGATCGTCTCCCGGGTGACCCGTATGGACATCCAGAAGCTATACCGGAAGCTGAAACACGAGGGCCGTGTCCATGAACACCCGGAATACGGGCACGAGCTGTCGGACACCATGGTGCTCCGCATCCACGCCATGCTCCACCGGTGTTTGAAGGACGCGGAGGCGGCCCATGTGATCGCCCGAAACCCCACCGACGGGGCCGCGGTGCCCAAGGCCAACCATCGTCCCAAACAGATCCTCACAAAGGAGCAGATGGACATCTTCCTGGCGGCGGTGGACCGCAACGAGATCTGGCGTGACTTCTTCTACACGGAGCTGACCACCGGTCTCCGTCGGGGCGAGATCTGCGAGCACGCCGTCAGTCAGTGGATCTTCCCGGAACCGCTGGCTCCGGAGAAACCGGTGCGGCCCAGTGCCGCCTACTACTGGATGAAGCGGATCTTAAGAGAGGCAGGGCTTCCTGCGATCCGATTTCACGATTTAAGGCATACCTTTGCCACCCACGCCCTCACCAGCGGCGTGGACGCCAAGACCTTGTCCGGCATCCTGGGCCACACCAACGCCAGCTTCACCCTGGACACCTACACCCATGTGACGCCGGACATGCAGCAGGAGGCCAGCCACATCGTGGGCGGCTTTCTGGAAAATCTCCTGGGGAAAGACCTGAAACCGTGGCAGAGAGACAGGCCGGAAGGAGGTGCCCGCCATGGGTAAGCGGCGGAAAAAGGGCGAGGGCTCCGTCCGCCAGCGGAAAGACGGCCGCTGGGAGGGCCGGGTGGTCATCGGCTACGACGAGAAGGGCCTGCCCAGGACAAAGAACGTCCTGGCTAAGACGAAACGGGAGTGTCAGGAAAAACTGAAGCAGCTCCGGGAGACGGTAACCGGCTCCAAAACGGAGAAGGTCCGGCCGGAGATGCCCTTCGGGGAGTGGCTGGACTTCTGGTATCAGAACTATGTGAAGCCCCAGATCCGCCCCACCACCCAGGCCAACTACGAGGCGAAGATCTATCAGCACATCATCCCGGAGCTGGGGAAGATCCCCCTGAACCAGCTGGCACAGAAAGACCTCCAGCAGTTCTATGCCCGGATGAAGACGGGCGGGCGGCTCATCCGCACGGAGCAGTTCGGCAAGGGGCTGTCCGACTCCATGGTGCGCGGCCTTCACGCCGCCTGCCGGTCCGCGCTGGAGAAGGCGGTGCAGGAGGGGCTCATCCGCACCAACCCGGCGGTGGGCTGCAAGTTGCCGCCCAAGCGGGGCCGGGAGATGCAGGTATTGGGCCGGGAGGAGCTCCAGCGGTTCCTCATCCAGGCCCAGGCAGAAGGTTATTTCGAACTGTTTCTTCTGGACTTATGCACCGGCCTGCGGCGGGGCGAACTGCTGGCCCTCCAGTGGGACGATCTGGACTTCAAGACCGGGACCCTGACCGTGAACAAGCAGGTCTACGAGGTGAAGGGGCGGCTCCAGGTGAGCATCCCCAAAACCCGCGCCTCCATCCGCAGGCTGGTCCTGCCGCCCGGCGTGGTGGAGGTGCTGCGGCAATACCGGGAGACGGTGGACTCCCGGTGGATGTTCCCCTCACCGGTCAAAGAGGATATGCCCATGACGCCAGGGGCGGTGCGCCGACGGCTCCAGATCATTCTGGAGCGGGCCGGGTGTAAGAGAATCAGATTTCACGATTTACGCCATACCTTTGCCACCCTGTCGCTGGAGAACGGCATGGATGTGAAGACCCTCTCCGCCATGCTGGGCCATGTGTCGGCGGCCACCACCCTGGACATCTACACCCATGTCACCGGGGATATGCAGACCGAGGCGGCGGCCAAGATCGACCGGGGGCTGGGCAACGAGGTGTTGGGGAGCCCTGAGCAGGCAGAGCAGGGTTCAGTCGAAGATTTCCAGCCGGTGCTGAGAAAGACCCGAAAGCCCGGCACCGGGTGCATCTCTCAAATCAATGACCACCTGTTTGAGGGGCGCTACTCCCCCACCTGGCCGGACGGCACCAAGCACTCTAAATGCGTCTACGCTCATACCCAGGAGGAATGCGAAGCGAAGCTGAAGGTGCTGATTCAGCAGATGAACGCAGAGCGGCAGGCCCTACGGGACAAAATGCGGGGCATCACTCCGCCGGATAAGCTCACCAAAACGCAGAAGAAAATCTGGTTGTTCATGAAGTTCCACCCCGACGTGACCAGCTATCGAGCTATTGCCAGGGGCGCCGGGGTGACGAGGCATACTGCGGCTAAGTGGTATGAGATGATGCGGGGAATGCTGGGGCGGGCGGCGTAAAAAGACGGCCTGCCTATCTTATCAAATTTTATAATGCATCATCAAAAGTATCATTCTGCCTTGCGGAGCGCCGCCAAATATCGTATGATGAGCACAGGAGATGCCGGGGGAGGTGCTGAAATTGAGTATCCAAGAGGCTCTCATCACGATGTTTACCGACGATCCTGTCAACTGGCTCAAATGGGCAATCGTATTCGCCGTCCTGATCGGCGGCTATGCCATCGCGGTGCCGCTCTACAAAAAGGTGTCCCACGGCGTCAGCTGGGAACGGAAACGGGACATCGCAAAGAGCAGGGACCACGTCATCAAAGCGTCTCTGGCGGACAAGCACCCCTCCGGTGAAGTATCCCGCTATGATTGGCACGCTACCTACCACTACACGATCGACGGCAAGGAGCGGCAGTATACCGCCTATTTCAAGCATCCATCGACACCGCCCCTGTACCTGTATCTCTATTATGTCGATGATCCTGACAAGCTGTTCTCCTGTGAGGAGTACCACTACGAAAACCACAAAGGGCTGCTCCTGCTTCCGGTCATCTTTCTGCCCTGGATCCTGGCCGGCATCGCCCTCGTCCTCCTGGGCGTAGACCTGTCGGGATTTTGAAAGTCATATCGGCATTCTGAACGTTCAAAAGAGGTTGGCATCACAATGTGATGCCAACCTCTTTTCTCAAGGTCATTTCTTGCTTTCCCTCTCTCATCCCCGCCAGTTTGCCAGTGGATAGGAGCCGTTTTTCTCTCGGTATTCCTGCAGCAATTGTCGTTCCCGTTCTCCTGGGTTTTCACAGGCTTCGTAAGCAAGCAGCAAAAGTCCGCAGTCCGAGATCTGCCAGACAGCACGTCCGCCTGCGTGGATATTTCCTCTTCCCAGTCCGTAGTCCATATACTGCCTCAGTCTCTGCCGCAGGCCACGCTTTCCTTCCGCTTTTCCAATATACAGGATACTTTGGTCGGCACATCCCTCATATTTCTCCTGAAGCTTTTTCGCAGGATAGATTTTAGCCTTAGGGCGGTACTCCTGTTCCGAGAAACGGATTGCCATTCCCTCAGGCGCAAATACCCAATAGACTCCTGGCACCTCAGGGACAGAATGACAATCGTTACAACAGAGTTCTTGTAGTGTGACGGCGGGAACCGATGTGGGACAGAGCGCTTTGAGCCGACGAAACAGGCGTAACAGGACCCCTTCCGCGATGCTTTGACTGATCAGGGAACCCTCGCAAAAATGGTCTCTGCGGAAATGCCATGCGATACAGGCCAATACACACAAATAGGGCTGCATCTCCAGCCATCCCGGAGGGGCTATCGCGATATTCCGCTCCTCGAGGCCCCACTTTTGGATCACCTCGTGATAATTCTGGATCACCAATCCCGCCTGGTAGGTTCTGTCTACAAAATCATGTAAATCGCGAGCGAGTGTTTTCTGCCCAGGACTACGGGAATACACGGAATAACGGCGGCACCAAAGCTTCTTTTCCTCAGAAGTCTCGATTTGCTCCAGCAATTTGATCGCCCAGTCTAAAAACAAATTTTCTGTCATAGACGCATCTCCCGATATTCAATTGTCGTTCATTCCAAAAGGAATCGTGAGCAATTTCTTTTTATATAGGCTCTCTGTCCGGATGACCTCATCATCTGTCACAGTTTTGGGCAATATCTGCAAAATGGAGAACTGGAAATCGTGGTAACGTTCGGGGTAGGCGCAAATCAGTTCCTTCATCAGCTTATTATTGCCGTGCAGGGAATCCACATAGCAGGCCCACCGCCCCAGCAGTCCATCTTTTCCATAAGCCGATCCCACATACTGCTTTCCCGTCTCCCGGTCAACGATGAGATAAATAGCGTTGACGGAGGACAGCGCTGTGTGCCACGCCTCATAAACGGTTGGATTTTCAACGATTTCCTTCAGTTCATCATATGTAAGGATCAGATTTTCAAAGCCGGAAAAGACTTTCTTTTCATCTGCCTGAATTGCCACAACAGGCTTTTCGGTCGTTCCCTTCTGATGCCACATGCGCGCAGACTTCCCCCAATCGATGATCAGTCTGCCCTCATATTCTTTCAGCAAATCGAGGGGTTCGAGATGAAAATATGCGTTCTTGCCCTGGAATTTTCTGGCCTCAATTTCCGGGATACCCTTTGGGATCATATCGGGCGTATCCAGAACAGCAGCACCTACTTTATAGCAGGAATCCAGCTTACAGAGAGTCCCCTGGTCGCTTATAAAGGTCACCCAATAATCGTACCCTTTGCTGAATCCAGATTTCTGATGACAGGTATATTCATATACCACATTTGCTTTATAACACTCTCGAAATCCACGATCTGTCAGTGCATGACGAATTAATTTGACTTTTGAGGGATTCAGTCCTACTTTTCTTAACACGTCCGAGAAATAAAAAATCGCCATTTTATATCTTCCTCCGCATATAAACTGTCAGAGTCGAACTTATCACCCAGGGTGATATCGTCATGAGCTCACTCCCCTATCCGAAAACAGCTCTTTCACTCCTGTCGCTGGGCGATGAAATCCGAGATAGCCTCCACCGTCTGGGCCTGTTGTTCCTCCGCCGAGATGGTGGCGGGCAGGTCCCCCTCCTGCGGCCCGTAGTTACCGAACTGGGCGTGATTGCCACCCTGGATTTCCACCACGTTCTCAGTATAGTCAATTTCGTCTTCCACGCTCTGGTTCAGGGAGCCATAGACGGTGAGGGTATCGGCAGGCGGATAGTCGCCGTAGAGGTAGGCTCCCAGCAAAATCAGGCCGTCCACCTCGTCCGGGTGCTCCGAAGCGAACTGGGAGGCCATGGCCCCGCCCATGGAGTGGCCGGCGATGTACCAGTGCTGGATATCCGGGAACTGGGCCATCACATCCTCTGCCGCATTCACGTCGAAGATGGCCAGGTAGAAGGGCATCTCCACCAGAATGCAGGTGAGGCCGGTCTGCCGGAGCTGGTTCAACAGGGGCAGATAGGCGGCGGCCTCCACCTTGGCCCCGGGGTAGAAGATGATCGCGGTGTCCGTGGGATAGGACGGGGAGAGGATGGTCAGATCATCCCGAACCTCCAGATGATCTCCGCTTGCCAGTACCTCCAGAGCCACGTCCTCCGCCCGGTAGTAGTTGGACACATACCAGAAAAAGCCGCCCGCCAGCAGAATCAGGACCGCCAGCAAAATACTGACGGCTATCTTCCACTTTTTGCGGCAGGATTTTGCCTCTGCCGTCATTGCACACCCTCCTCCCACTGCCGGATCACTGCCGCAACGGTCTCCGCCGCAATATGGGAACCCAACTCACTGGGGTGGACGCCGTCGGCGGCATAGAGGTCCTGAGGAACGGACCATTCATAAAACCGCCGGCCCACATCGGCGATCAGGGCGTTATTTTCCTGTGCCGCCTTGTGGTAGGCCTCGGACAGCTTTCGGGCCATCTCGTCGTAGTCCCAGCCCTTGTCCGTCAGCTTGGCTCCGCCCCTCTGATAGGCCCAGGTAGCAAACAAAATGGGGACCGCTCCGTTTGCCCGGATCTGCCGGCAAAGCCCCTCCACACTGGAGAAGAAGCTCTTAGAGGCGGTGATGGGGCCGTGGCTCATCTCCTGGAGCACCACATAGTCCCACTTCTCCTTTTGGAGTGCCGCCTGGGTCTGACTGCCCAGCCTGGTGCAGGGGTTCAGCTGTTCCGACAGCCGCGCCCCGCCCCGGGCGTGGTGGGTCACTTCCGCCCCGGTCAGGTCAGCCAGCATCTGGGGCATATCATTGGTGAAGGTAAAGCTGTTGCCCAGCATGAGAATGCGCATGGCACTGCTCCTTACTCGTTTATTTCACTGTTTTCCACTGCCATTATACACGGCCTCACCGAGAGGGACAAGGCCGGGAAAGTGCAGCCAAGCCTATCAGATTTTGCGACGCAAGATTCAAAGATAAGGTTGCGGCCGCGTGAACTGATTGTGAACAGGTGGTCATGACCCCATATTTCAAAAATTGTGCAGTTTGCCTTTGCTTCTTTTCAGAACGAATCGTGGCGAAGGCGGACCAAAAACTATGTCTACAACGAAAATTCAAAACAGATCCGCAAAAGTGAGTTGACCACATTTGAGACCATATTTGTGCAGAACGTTAAACAAATTATTGTTTGAAAAGTTATGAAAACCGCCTCAAAACATCAGTTTTGAGGCGGTTTTTGGTCCGAGTGGGGAGACTCGAACTCCCGGCATCTTGCTCCCAAAGCAAGCGCGCTACCAACTGCGCTACACCCGGTTATGAAGTTTTCTGATTGTGGTCAAATATGGGGTCAGCGCCGGTTTTTGACCAGTTCCCAGCGGGGGGCAAAACTCCGTCGGCCTTAGCGTCCCAGAGCTTTCCGGGATTTCAGGAAAGTGCGGCTCGAACTCCGGCCTCACGCTCCCAAAGCAAGCGCGCTACCAACTGCGCTACACCCGGATATTTTGTTGGAGTGTTCCACTTTGTTGCTCAGTCAGCTTTTCTATTATAATATATAGACAGAAGGATTGCAAGAGGGCATTTTGATATGATATGATAGCCCATACGAGGTGAGCTAGGCTATGCGAATGAGAAAAAAACCGAACCTGGGAGTGCGGATGGAACGCTGTACCCGGGTGCTGATTTCCGACCCGGAGGAGCGGAAGGGAAAGTGGCGGGAGCTGATGCCCGAGGCGAAGGAGGTCTTTCTGGAGCTGGGCTGCGGCAAGGGCCGCTTTACGGCGGAGACTGCGGCGCAGAATCCACAGGCGCTCTATATTGCGGTGGAACGGGTGCCGGACGCCATGGTGATCGCCATGGAGCGGGTCTGTGCCCAGGAGCTGCACAACGTCTTTTTTGTGGATGGGGACGTAGCGCAGCTTCCGCTGTTCTTTGCTCCGGGTGAGGTAGACCGCATCTACATCAACTTCTGCGATCCCTGGCCCAGCAACCGCCACGCCAAGCGGCGGCTGACCCACCCGGACTTCCTGCTGCGTTACCGGCAGGTGCTGGCAGAGGCGGGGGAGATCCACTTCAAGACAGACAACCGGGATCTATTCGAGTGGTCCCTGTTCCAGTTCCCCAGGGTGGGCTTTGGGGTGTCTGAGGTCACCCGCGACCTGCACGCCGACGGCATCCACGGTGTAATGACCGACTACGAGGAGAAGTTCCACAACCTGGGGACCCCGATCAACCGCTGTGTGGGTACCATGGGCCCGCTGCCCGAAGTGCCGGAGCCTCCAGCAGAGGAATGACCGCGCAAAAAGGAGCTTCCGCTGTATGGCGGAAGCTCCTTTACTTGTGCTCAGAGAAACGCGACCACCCGGTACATGAGCATGAAGTGAAACACCGAGCCCATAAGGATGAACAGGTGAAAAATCTCGTGACAGCCAAAGCGGGGATTATCGCGGCCAGGCCACTTGACGGCGTAGAGCACGCCGCCCACGGTGTAGAGAATGCCGCCGCCCAGCACCCAGAAAAAGCCGGCAGGGGGGAGCAGGCGCAGCAGGGGGACGAGGGCCACCACAGCCAGCCAGCCCATGAAGATATAGATGCCGGCGGTGAGCCAGCGGGGGGCGGTGATCCAGGCCAGGGTGAGCACCAGCCCGGCCAGGGCCAAGGCCCAGATGACACCGAACAGGGCCCAGCCCCAGGCACCGTCGGTGCGGAGCACCACCAGGCAGATAGGGGTATAGGTACCGGCGATGAGGAAGTAGATAGAGGCGTGGTCGTACTTGCGCAGGGCGATACGGCCCTTGACGCTGACGTTGCGGCAGTGATAGAGAGTGCTGGCCGTATACAGGCCCACCATGCTCACGCCGTAGATGAGGAAGGAGACCACGTGCCACGGGCTGAGGGAGAGGGCGGCGCAGCGCCGCAGGAGCAGCACGGTGCCCAGCAGGGCCAGGGCGGCCCCAATGCCGTGGGTAATGGCGGACCAGGGACGCAGCCCGTCATAGGGGTCCCGGTCCTTTTCCCGCAGCCTGACCGGGCGCGGCTTTGCCTGGGAAGGATAATAGAGCATGGCCTTGCGGCGGGGGAGTGCGTTTTCCTGATTCATATGGATCACCTTTCCTTATCTTTAGTATAGCACATGCCGCACAATATAATCAATAGAAACTTTAAATATAATTTTTGAAATTATATTCGGTCTCCTGTTCAAAGGGAACAACGCTAGGATATGGCGGAACGGGCGGCACTATGCGGACAAGGCGGCGGTTGCCGGAGGGACCGGAGTGTGTTATGATAAGAGGCGCGAAACAGGGGAGGGCGGAGCATGGAGCGGATTCTGCTGATAGAAGATGATCAGGCGCTGGGGCGGGGGACCGCCCTGGCGCTGGCCGGGGAGGGCCGGGAAATCAGGGTGGCGGCCACCCTGGCCCAGGGCTGGGCGGCCCTGGGCGAAGGGGAATACGCGCTGGTGCTGCTGGATCTCAACCTGCCCGACGGAAATGGACTGGATTTTCTCACTGCGCTGCGGCGAACCAGCGGGGTGCCGGTGCTGATTCTCACCGCCAACGACCTGGAGAGTGACCAGGTGGCGGGCCTGGAGCTGGGGGCGGACGACTACGTGACCAAGCCCTTCTCCCTGGCGGTGCTGCGGGCCCGGGTGAACCGCCTGCTGCGGCGGGGGAGCGCCCCGGCGGCCACGCTGGAGCTGGGGCCCTTCTCCTTCGACTTTGAGCGCCTGCGCTTTATGCGGAACGGGACGGAGGTGGAGCTGTCCAAGACGGAGCAGCGGCTGCTGCGCCTGCTGGTGGAGCACCGGGGGCAGACCCTGACCCGGGAGCAGCTCCTGGACCGGGTGTGGGACGGGGGCGAGTTTGTGGACGCCAACGCCCTGTCGGTGGCGGTGAAACGGCTGCGGGACAAGCTGACGGACGCCCCCATCAAGACGGTGTACGGCCTGGGCTACACCTGGGAGGAAAAACGGTGACCCCGGCGGTGTGCGGGGCCCTGGCCCTGGCGGCGCTGGGGGCGGGCTTCGGGCTGGTCCAGTGGCTCTACACCCGGCGGCTGCTGGCCCGGCTGGACCGGATGCTCGCCGGTGCGGTGGACGGCAGCTTTCGGGAGAGCCGCTTTGACGAGTCCCGCCTCTCCGCCCTGGAGGGCCGGCTGGCCCGGTTTCTCAACGGCAGCGCCGCCTCGGCCCGGGAGCTGGAGGGGAAGCGGGCCGCTATACAGACCCTGATCTCCGACATCTCCCACCAGACCAAGACCCCCATCGCCAACATCCTGCTGTACGCCTCCCTGCTGGCGGAGGGGGAGCTGTCCCCGGAGCAGGCCGCCCAGGCGGCCACCCTGTCCCGGCAGGCGGAGAAGCTGTCCTTTCTGATCCAGGCCCTGGTGAAAGCCTCCCGGCTGGAGACGGGGATCATTACCACCGCGCCGGAGCCCCAGCCGGTGGGGCCGCTGCTGGAGGGGGCGCTGGCCCAGGCCCGTCCTCAGGCGGAGGCCAAGGGGCTTACCCTGGCGGCGGAGCCCTGCGGGGCGGCCGCCCGCTTCGACCGGAAGTGGACGGCGGAGGCCCTCTTTAATGTGGTGGACAACGCGGTGAAGTACACCCCGGCGGGGGGACGGGTGACCCTCTCCGCTGTCCCCCTGGGGCAGTTCTGCCGGGTGGACGTGTCCGACACCGGCATCGGCATCCCGGAGGAGGAGCAGGGGCGGATCTTCGGCCGCTTCTACCGGGGCGGCGCTGTGCGGGCGGAGGAGGGGGTGGGCATCGGCCTCTACCTGGTCCGGGAGATCCTGCGGCGGCAGGGGGGCTATGTCAAGGTGGCCTCCCGTCCCGGCCAGGGAACCACCTTTTCCCTCTACCTGCCCCGGGAATAGGGCGGATCTTTCCAAACTGTAAGATTTGAGAAAGAGTGTGGAAAGATTGATCCACTACAATGGGTACTGTCAGAAGGCAGTACCCATTTTTTCCACAGGAGGAGATTCCAAATGGCGATTTTGCAGACCAGGGAACTGAAGAAATATTATGGCGCGGGGGATACACTGGTGAAAGCCCTGGACGGGGTGGAGCTGAGCGTGGAGAACGGCGAGTTCGTGGCTATCATCGGCACGTCGGGGTCGGGCAAGTCCACCCTGCTGCACATGCTGGGCGGGTTGGACCGGCCCACCTCCGGCACGGTGACGGTGGACGGCCGGGAGCTGTCCACCCTGAAGGACGAGGAGCTGACCATCTTCCGGCGGCGGAAGATCGGCTTCGTGTTCCAGGCCTATAATCTGGTGCCGGTGCTCAGCGTATATGAGAACATCGTCCTCCCCATTCAACTGGACGGCGGCGCGGTGGACGAGAGCTACGTCAGGGAGGTGATCGCCGTCCTGGGGCTGGAGAAGAAGCTGGACAGCCTGCCCGGGCAGCTCTCCGGCGGCCAGCAGCAGCGGGTGGCCATCGCACGGGCCCTGGCCGCCAAGCCCGCCATCCTCCTGGCCGACGAGCCCACCGGCAACCTGGACTCCCGCACCAGCCAGGATGTGCTGGGACTGATGAAGGTCACCGGGCAGAAGTTCGCCCAGACCATGGTGATGATCACCCACAACGAGGAGATCGCCCAGTTGGCCGACCGCATCGTCCGCATCGAGGACGGGCGCATCGTCACGCGGTAAGGGGGCGAGGGTATGAACGTCTCCAACCGCAAGTGTGTGTGCACCCTGGCACGGCGGAGCCTGCGGGCCAGCCGCACCCGTAACCTCATCGCGGTGCTGGCTATTGCGCTGACCACGGTGCTCTTTACCTCCCTGTTCACCATCGCCCTGTCCATCAACGACGGATTCCAGCAGAACAACTTCCGGCAGGTGGGCGGCTACTCCCACGGCGGCTTCAAATACCTGACCGAAGCGCAGTATGAGGCGCTGAAGGACGACCCCCTGATTGGGCAGGCCGGCCTGCGGCGGTTCGTGGGTATGCCGACTCAGGCCCCTTTCAACAAGGCCCACGTGGAGGTGAGCTACGCCGACGCCAACGACGCCCACTGGATGTACTGCGACCCGGCGGAGGGCCGCCTGCCCCAGGAGGGTACCGACGAGGCGGCCACCGACACCCACGTGCTGGAGCTGCTGGGCGTGGAGCCGGAGCTGGGGGCCCGGTTCACCCTCACCTTTGATGTGGACGGGCATGAGACCACTCAGACCTTCACCCTCTCCGGCTGGTGGGAGTACGACGAGGCCATCGTAGCCAACCACGTGCTCCTCCCGGAGAGCCGGGTGGACGCCCTGCTGGACGAGGCGGGGGTGAACCCCAACGCCCCGGAGGACGGCATGACCGGCGCCTGGAACCTGGACGTGATGCTCAAGAGCGGCTCGGCCCACATCGAGCGGGACATGGAGCAGATTCTGGCCGGCCACGGGTTCCAGAGCGAGGACGCCGCCGGGGAGGACTATATTCGCTCCGGCGTCAACTGGGGCTACACCGGCGCCCAGCTCGCCAGCGGATTGGACGTCCAGGTGGTGGCCGCCATTGCCGCCGTGCTGCTGCTCATCCTCTTTACCGGCTATCTGATCATCTACAACGTGTTCCAGATCTCCGTCACCAACGACATCCGCTTCTACGGCCTGCTCAAGACCATCGGCACCACCGGCCGCCAGCTCAAGCGCATCATCCGCTACCAGGCCCTGGCCCTCTCCCTGGCGGGGATCCCGGTGGGGCTGCTGCTGGGCTGGCTGGTGGGGGCGGGTCTCACCCCGGCGGTGATCGGCCGGCTGAACGGCGTGACCAATGTTGTGTCCGTCAACCCCGTCCTCTTTGCGGCCTCCGCCCTGTTCGCCCTGGTGACGGTGCTCCTGTCCTGCCGAAAGCCGGGCCGGATGGCGGCGAAGGTGTCCCCTGTTGAGGCGGTGCGCTACACCGAGGGGAGCAAAACCCGCAGGAAGGCCGGGAAGCGGGCGGGGAAGGGGGTCTCCCTGCTCTCCATGGCCTGGGCCAACCTGGGCCGGAACCGGGGCAAGACGGTGGTTACCGTGCTCTCCCTGTGCTTGGCGGTGGTGCTGCTCACCATGACAGTCACCTTCGCCAAGGGCTTCGACATGGATAAGTATATCGCCGCCTTTACGGCCAGCGACTTCATCCTGGCCGATGCCGGACACTTCCAGACCGGCGGGGAGGTATTCAACCCGGACATGGCCCTGCCGGAGGACGCGGTGGAAGAGGTGGAGGCCCGGGGCGGCATCACGGCCGGCGGCCGCACCTACGGCTGCACCTCCCCGGTGGAGGAGTTCATCACTGAGGAGTACTACCGCTCGGTGTGGGGCCGGTGGAACGACGCGGAAACCCTGGATCAGATGGTGTCCGGCATGGACCGCACGGAGGACGGCCTGCTGGCCGACCGGGCCCAGCTCTACGGTATGGAGCGGTTTGCCCTGGACCGCCTGACCGTGCTGGAGGGGGATATCTCCAAGCTCTACGAGCCGGGCGGGCGGTACGTGGCCGCTGTGTACTCCGAGGACGACTACGGCAGCCCGCGGATGGACAGCCACTGGGCCCGCCTTGGGGATAAAATTACACTGCGGCACGTGGAGGAGTACGAGTACTACAACCCCAACACCGGCGAGGTGTACGGCGGAGAGGAGGACATTCCGGAGGGCGCGCCCTTTGCCGCCCGGGCGGTGAAGTACCGGGACCTCGAGTATGAGGTGGCAGCCTTGGTCAGCGTCCCCACCGCCCTGAGCTACCGCTATTACGGGGCCGACGAGTTTATCCTCAACGACCAGACCTTCCTCCAGGACACCGGCACGGCGGATATCATGTACTACGCCTTTGACGTGGACGACGGCGCGACGGCGGATATGGAGGGCTTTCTCCGGGACTACACGGAGAACGTCAACCCCCAGCTCGATTACGAGAGCAAGGCCACCTACGCCGCAGAGTTTGAGGGCTTCCGGGGGATGTTCCTGATGCTGGGCGGGGCGCTGAGCTTCATCGTGGGCCTGGTGGGCGTGCTCAACTTCTTCAACGCCGTGCTCACCGGCATCATCACCCGCAGGCGGGAGTTCGCCGTGCTCCAGTCCATCGGGATGACCGGCGGGCAGCTCAAGAAGATGCTGGTGCTGGAGGGCCTCCTCTACACCCTGGCGGCCGTGCTGGCCTCTCTGCTCCTCACCGTGGTCATGGGGCCGCTGCTGGGTACCGCCGTGAACAGCCTGTTCTGGTTCTTCACCTACCGTTTCACCCTGGCGCCCATCCTGCTTATTTTCCCCATCTTCGTGGTCCTGGGGTTGGTGATCCCCCTGCTGACCTACCGCTCCATCGCCCGGCACACCGTGGTGGAGCGCCTGCGGGAGGCGGAATGACAAACGGGCGCAGGATATAAAACGAGAGCCGACTTGTTTGACAAGTCGGCTCTTGTTTTGGCCTATGATAAAAATGCACCCATTAAGACCCTGCGGAGCAAGGGCTTAAGGGAAAGAATGGTTTATAAAGCAGAAGAACTCTTGACCACACGGCCCCTGCCGCTTTTTATTTTGCAAACTTGGGCCCGGATACTTCATTTCCCGCGAATGCATTGGGGCCGGGGTTGGACAGGGAGAAATACATCTTTGCCGCCTTAGTCGTACCGAAGTCCTGATTGGAGCCGCTGTCCTGCACCTCATTAAAGGCATCCCGGAACATTTGGTTGTGCGCCTCCTCACGGTTGAGCAGGAAGTCGATGGTTTCCCGTACCTTTTTGTCCTCAATCTGGCGGTAGAGGTACTCGTATACTACCTTGGCCCGCTGCTCGGAGGCAATATTGCTCAGCAGATCCGCGCAGAGATCTCCAGTGACAGTGACATAGTCTGCTGTCCAGGAATAGCCGGAGGCGTTGATGAGACCGGGATTCAAGCCAAGCAAAACATGTGTTTCGATCTCGCCTGCCTGGACCTTGTCTGCTTCCACGTCATGACCGTTGAGCAGATTGATGGTCTGAGCTACCATTTCCATGTGGCTCAGCTCCTCCGCCGCGATATCCATAAACAGATCCTTGATCTTGGGGTTTCTGATGCGGAAACTCTGGGACATATATTGCATGGCAGCTTTTAGCTCGCCGTTGCCGCCGCCGAGCTGCTCCTGCAATAGTGCGGCATACTGAGGATTGGGCTGCTCCACTTCTACTGGATGAAACAGTTGTTTTTCGTGCTTGAACAAGCATATCACCCCTTCCGATTGGTTGTGTTTAGCTTTCCGCAATTTAGAAAAGCTATGCGGGCTCTGTTCGTTTTGCATGATACAGGCGGCAGATTGAAATACCTTTACCACCAAAAGAATACGATATGCATTAGGAAAGAAAGGTCATATATACTTACAAGGGAGCAATCAAGCCGACTTTACCAGCGCAAATTTTTATACGATGCCGCACTAGAGAGATGACGGCCTCCCGCGCGGGGCCCCCATATTTCTTGGGATCGTAGAGCGCGGCGTCATGAGCCAGACAGTCCCGTAACGCCTGGGTATAGGCGGCCCGAAGCTCCGTGGCGAAGTTGACCTTACACACACCCATGGATACCGCACGCTGCACATCTTCGTCCGGGACACCGGAGGAGCCATGGAGCACCAGGGGGATATCTACCGCTTCCCGGATCTGAGTCAGCCGCTCAAAGGCCAGCCTGGGCTTGCCCTTGTAGAAACCATGTGCGGTCCCAATGGCTACGGCTAAAGAGTCGATTCCCGTTTCCCGGACGAAACGGGCCGCCTCGCCTGGATCTGTGTAAAGATCCTCACCTGGCTTGACCTCCAGATCATCCTCCTTACCGCCCAGTTTCCCCAGCTCCGCTTCCACACAAGGCCGGGAAGACATCCCGCTTGCCATCTCCACCACTCTGCGGGCCAGGGCGATATTTTCGTCCAGCGGCAGTTTAGAGCCGTCGATCATCAGGGAGGTATAACCGTCTGACGCGGCCTGCTGACATAGTCCAAACCGGTCTCCGTGATCCAGGTGCATAGCCACTGGCACAGACGCCTTACCGGCCATAGCACGGGCCATGGCCGCGAAGACTGCTGGCTCCGCGTATTTTAATGTGGATGGCGTCGTCTGAAGTATGACCGGCGCGTGCTCGGCCTCCGCCGCCGCGATGACAGCCTGCATCATCTCCATATTTTCTACATTGAACGCGCCTACCGCATAACCGTTTGCACGGGCATCCCTCAAAAGTCCTCTGCTGTTTACCAGTGCCATATAATATTTCCACCCTTTCCGTATTCAAGGCTTTGCTTTCTCCAGATTTGCTTCAGTCCCTGAGTACCGCATAGAGATAGTCGTCGATGCAGTCCCCCACACGGTCCATCAGGAGGTCTTCAGCCTTGGGAGGCAATATACCCACATGGACTCTGGCGTATTGGACTGGCATATACTGGCTGATCAGGGCCATTGGGATGCCTGCTGTGTTCAAATTATCCAGCAGGAGGCGGAGCGCACCCTGCACCTTGCTGTTGGTCAGGTAATACCGGGCCCGGTCTGAGTAGCTGAAGGCCCGGGCGTACCGCTTCTCCGGCATAGAGCCATGATAATATTTGGCCCACTGGCCCTGGTCCTCCAGCATGACTTGCTCCAGGATCTCACGAAAATGGGAACACGGGAAATCCATCATCCCATACAATTCCCGTTCGATCTGCTCCAGGGCAAACAGTCCTTCCCGGAGGGCGAAGGTCAGAGCTGGTCCGACCTTGAGAATGGCGATCCCGTCCTCTACCATCTTTCGAAGGCATTGCCGCGGCTGATAATCCGTGGAATGTCCTTCAAAGACCAGGTTGGGGTGCCGCTTTAAATGCTCCGTCAGGCTGTGGGCGGCCGTCCGGTCATATTCGATCACGCTTTCGTCGGCAAATTCCACCCCGGGCTGCACCACAATGGCAACCACACGCTCCCATGCCGCCTCCAAATGATTGGAGCAGAACGCCGCCTGGAACGTGGACAGCGTGGCTTCGCAGTCCTCCGGCGCGGTTACGGTTACGCTGTCCTCATTTTCCTGGGCGCCGCCTGGGATGGGCACCTCACTGCCGATGATATAGACCGGCGCAGGGGCTTCCGGGTGCCACGCACTGTATTGGGCAAAAGCTTCCTCGGCGATACGGCAGAGTTGGGCGCCGCGGTGGGCGATCACAACATCCGATAACCGCTCATTGGGAGCGTCGTCCGCCAGGCACATGCTGGTATCAATATGTATTTTGGAAAAGCCAGCCAGTACATAGGAGCGGATCAGTTCCCCTGCGTTTTTCATTGCCTCAGCCTCGGGAAGATGGGTCCAGGTCAGCGGACCCAGGTGGTCGCCGCCGCAGAACAGTTTGTCAATCGGGAAATTTTCCTCTTCAGCTAAACGGTTCAGAAACGCCCGGAACGCTACCGGGGTCATACCGGTATAGCCGCCGTTCTGGTTCACTTGATTTGCAGTCGCCTCTACCAGCACCACCGTATCACGGTCCTTGGCCCGGCGAAGGGCCGCCCGAATTACATACTCGTTGGCACTGCAGCAAGAATAGAGGCCCATTTCACGATTCTGTCCGCGCTTTTGCAAGAGTTCAGAAATCGGATTTTGAATTTGTAGATTGGTCATAGCTTCCCCTTTCCTTTTGCACAGAGGGCACCCGGCGATAGCCGCCGGGTGCCCCATTGGCACGTTCTGTTTTCAGACGATAAAATTTAAGAACTTCTTCATTGGGTCTTGCTGGCTTTGCGGGCGGCCAACTCCTCCATGATCTCAGCGTGGCGCTTCTCGGTCAGCTTATAGAACAGCATGGGGACAACTGCAAGGATTATAATTCCAGCACTGACTAGCGTATATACAAAGTGGAAAGAATTTAATACGTTCACCGGCTGTACGGTCTCTTGGGGAATGTAGCCAGTCAGACCGATTACAGCGGCAACAGCGATACCTGCGACTGCCATGACACACTTGGTCACGAAGCAACGGGTAGAGGTAATCATAGCTTCATTGCGCTGGCCGGTTTTCCATTCGCCATACTCAATTGTATCCATCATCATCGCGTTGACACAGACCATGACAGCTCCAACGCATACAGTTGAGACAGAAGATGTGGCAAAAAGTACAATAGCGTTATGATACCCGGCAAAGTAGAGAACGAGGCTGGATATTGTCATGAGCCCGGCAAAGAGAAACATGCAATTCTTTTTCCCAATATGCTGAGAGAGAAAGGTGAAGATCAATGCGCCTACAACCATACCAACCAGATTAATCAAGTTCAGCACAGTCATATAACCCAGGCTGCCCCAGTTATATACACAATAATAATAATTGAGATAGCCTTTCAGCATCATACCTAGCAGGCAAAAGATATTTGAGATTTGGATCAGGAGCAAGGGCTTGTTTTGAAAAATATTTTTTAGTGCCAGTTTGAGCTCAAACTTCTCACTGTCGTCTGGTACCACATGCTCCCGTACCAACTTGAAGGAAATCAGGTACATGGTCACACCCCAGACGGCAACAGCAAGTGCAAGGAAAAAGTAAACATACCAGTTAAATTCGCCAAAGAAGGCCAGTGCCATTGGCATCACTAATCCAATAATTCCAGTAATGGTATTGGACGCGGTGGTAGTGAAGCCAACAATTTCCGAGCGCTCTTTCGTATTGCTGGTCATTGCCGCAGGCAAGCTCCAGAATGGTATATCCACAGAGGTAAACACAATACTGCCTGTGATGATATACATAATACCTGCAAAAATGCACAGTCCGATGGTGCCGATATCGGGCTTAAAGAAAGAGAGTGCTAAACAGATCCCCATAAGAGGACCTGAGCGGAGAAGCCACGGGCGAAACCGGCCCCACTTACTCCTAGTACGGTCTGCAATGATACCCATAGAGATATCGGTAAAGGCGTCAAAGAATCGAGCCCCACCAAAAAGGAACGCTAGGAAGCCGGCGGGCAGCTTTAGAATATCCGTTAAAAACGGAGTAGTCCAGGTAGACCACAAGGTATACATAGAATCATGCCCGAGTACACCAATTGCGTGGCCGAGCTTTTCCTTCTTGGTACATTGCCTTGGTTCTTCCTCTAATTTAGCTTCCTTAACGACTTCGGTAGACACAAAATTTCCCTCCTTGTTTCTTCCTCAACGAGTTGCGGGGCAAGCGCGAATAACCTTGGCATGGGTCCCTGTGGCTCTTGCATTTATTTAATGATACTCCGGCAACCAGTCGCCGTGGGCCTGTATGAGGTCGTCCACAAGGCTGCGGATCTCATCGATGGTCAGTTCGCTCCCGGCATGGGGGTCCAGCATGGCGGCCTGATAGATGTACTCCTTCTTCCTGGTGAGAGCGGCATCTACGGTGAGCTGGTGCACCTCGATCTGCCGCCGATTCAGCGCGGCGAGCTGATTGGGAAGCGGCCCCATGTGGCAGGGGGAGAGATGACCCTCGTTTACCATACAGGAGACTTCCACACAGGCATCGAAGGGCAGGTTGTCAATAAGCCCAGTATTGAGAACGTTACCAGCAAATCCAAAGGTTCTGCCGGTCTCCAGTGCCTCGATGATGCCGGCGGCGTACTCGCTGCTCCTTGTGTGGGTCAGGTTCTCATTGTGGACCAGATGCTCGGCCTGCTGCTTCCACCGCGCAATCTGATCGCGGCAACGGCGGGGGTACTCATCCAGCGGGATGTGAAAGCGGTCGATAAGCTCAGGATGGTCCTTTTTGATGAACCAGGGGTAATATTCGCTGCTGTGCTCGCTGGATTCTGTGACGAAGTAGCCGAACTGCTTCATGATTTCGAAGCGAACCATATCATGATGATTATCAGGAGTAAACTGCTCGGCCACTGACGGAATTCTGTCCGCATACTCAGGATGTAACTCACGCAATGCAAGCGTGGGGGCGTAAATTGGTCCCTCCTGGGCACGCTTGCGGATGATGGGATAGAGATCCTCGCCGTTGCGGCTAATCTCTAATAGCCAGGCCATGTGGTTGATGCCCGAAATCTTGTAAGAAACGCCGTCCCAGGGCATGCCAAGCTCGGCGAGGAGTTCAGGTACACAGGCCTGGTGGGAGTGGCACAGACCAACTGTATTGACAGAACTGGCTCGGAACATCGCCAAGCATAGCATGGACATGGGGTTTGTATAATTGATGAAGAGTGCATCAGGACAGACCTTCTCCATGTCTTTCGCAAAGTCCAACATTACAGGGATGGTGCGCAGTGCCCGGAACATTCCACCGATGCCGTGCGTATCTCCGATCGTCTGGCGCAGTCCATATTTTTTGGGAATTTCAAAGTCTGTAATCGTACAGGGGTCATATCCTCCCACTTGAATGCAGTTAATGACGTATTTTGCTCCACGTAAAGCATCCAGCCGGTCTGCATATTTGACGACCTTAGCCTTTCCGTCGTTAGAGTTCCGGTTAATATTAGAAAGCATCATATAGGACTCTTCCAACCGCTGATGGTCAATGTCATAGAGCGCATACTCAAACTCGCGCATAGCATCCGTCGTAATGCAGTCGCCTAAAACATTTTTTGCAAAGACGGTACTGCCTGCGCCAAGAAATGTAATTTTATCCAAATGAGTAACCTCCTATTTTATTTGGAATGAAACATTATGCGTTAGTGGTATAAGTCAAATAGTCCAAATCAATAACCGGCGTATCGCACACAATGCGGATCGTGTGCGAACCGGCTGGTAGATCAGCCTTTTGAAACAAAAGCTTTCCCACAGCCGCAGCTCCGTTAACATTTACCTGCTGCACAAACTCATTATCGATATAAACGCTGGCAACACCGAAGTTGGAATCATTTTGTCCATACCAACGGATTTCGCTTCCAGTAAATTCGAACTCGACCGAGGCGCCGGCACTACTGGCATAACGGGCGGTTCCTTCCTGAAAGACGTCATGATAGTCATCATTCCATACGCCTGTATACACCAGTTGGGCGTCCATTGCATCAACAGTAACCGTCGTCTCCGGCGGCGTTGGTTGATCTTGCTCTGGTAGATAAGAAATATAGTCCAAATTGATGTTCCAGGCGTTTTGTACAAGGCGAATGGTATGTTCTCCTTCCTCCAGTCCCGTACGCTCAAACATTAGCTGCCCAGTTGCTTCCTGGCCGTATAGGATTATGTTTTCCACTAACTCTCCGTCTAAATAGACATCTGCAGTGCCAAAATTGAAGCTCATCTCTGCATACAGGCGTACGGCTGTACCACGGAAAGTCAGTTCAGCATAAGCGCCGGCTTCGTCTGTGCGCATTGCGTTTCCCATGTAGAACTCGCTGTTGTGATACTCTTCCCAATTCCCAACATAAGTGATCCGATCCGAGAGCGCATTGACCTTTTCATAGATGGGTTCAAGGGTAGCAGCTTCATATGCAAAGCGGTCAATATCAATCACTCCGCTCTTGCACACAATTTTAATGGTATGCTCGGCAGCCGGAAGATCAAGCGCTTCAAAAAGACATACGCCTGCTTCTGCGGCCCCATTCGCATCAACTGTTGTTTTCAGTTCATCGTCCAAATAAACTTCTGCCGTGCCAAAATTGGTATCCCTCTGGCCATACCAGCGAATGGAAGTTCCAGTAAAGGAGAATACAACCGAAGCATCCGTACTGTTGGTATAACGTGCAGTCCCTTCGCTGAAAGATGCGTTGTTGTCATCATGCCATGTCCCTGTGTAAATAAGAGCCTCGTCTCTGTCATCAACAGAGGTGAAACCATAATCAGGGTCAACAGGTTCTGGATCCGGTTCCGAAATTTCCACCGCTTTAACCAGTAGATAGTCGGAAAAACGTGTATTGAATACAGCGTTATCACCCATCAGGTTTGTTGCCACGACACGATCATTGACATAGTCAACAATCCTATACATTTTATTTGGATCTAGCCCCTTCAACTCAATATCTGGATAGCCAGTGGGGCTATATTTGCTCCCATCTTTGTAGAAGGCATAGTACATAACCCCGTCTTTCTCCACCACATAGGTTTCGTAAGGGTCAAAACCATAACTGTAAAGATCGCCAATAAACCGGCCTTTCTGCAACTGAACTGTATCCGCAATCCCAAGCCATTTTTCATATTCTTCCTTGGCAGTACCGCTAAGGTCACGTTTTTCAATGAGAACAGAGCCCGTACCGACGGCACTTGGATACCAGATGTTATTGTGGTCGGCTGTAACAGGGAAATAATCTCCCATCAGTGCCTTGTAGGCTTTCACGCGTCTCCTTGTTTGATCCACAGAAGTGGGGTCAGCCGTAGCAATCTGTGTCATATATGGTAAACTATAGTAGTCCTGGGGCGTACCGCAGTTGCACAACAAATTGAACACATTGGGGTCGTTGGCCACCATAGCCTCATAAGAGACGCGGTATATCTCGGATTGCTTTTCAGTGGATTCTTCTGGCGAGGCGTGGTTATGTGCAGGATTGTAGCATTCAGGCATACTCCACACATAATCTCCCTTGAAGCCATCGAACCCCCAATCATTCATTGCACGGTTTACAAAGTCAACTTGGCTTGCAATCGCACCATCCGCCATAGGGCAAAGTGCATATCCCAAGCTGGGATTGGTCCCACCACCAGGAGTAGGAAGCCTTGCAGGTCTTCCATCTGCATCCATAACGAAATATTCAGGGTGTTGCTGATAGAGTATACTATCGATCCCGCCGTCACAAGGTCTCCACCAAAGGAGTGCAGTCATACCATGCTCATGAATTGCATCTGTCAGCCGCAACGCATCGGAGGCTCCATTTGGAAACTTTTCTGGATTTAAGGCCCAGTCTCCTGCATTGGTATACCAACCATCATCCAAAGTGATCTGCTTGACTCCGGCTGCCTGAAGTTCATCCAATTTGCCGATTATTAAGTCGATCGTCCAGTTAAACCCCCAGCCCCAGCTTTCCCATCGGAGATCATAGCTGCTATCAGGAATATCCCCAGGTGCAGGCATAATCATGCCCAAGTGATCCATTGCATTTTTGTAACCTCTCAAGCCGTTATAATAGTCACCCGGATGGACTACAGCAAAGCTCTCACCAATTTCGATCACGCTTCCGGCGGCAATGACTTTGCCTGGCCACCCGATAGAAACTTGAGCTGAATCACTGGTTTCCTGAACCGGAGTATGTACCTCCCTCCTGGTTGCAGAAGCATCGCCAACGGTAATCCCTCCATCAGCAATGTAAATATCTGACACAGGAATACTTGCAGCCGTGTCATCCTGTTTATTCTCCCTACTGAACTTGCCAGAGTCGGTCAGGTCAATCTTTTGAAGCGTATCATAGTAGTGCATCGGCCCCTCACCGCCGCCGTTATAACTCCAGATACGATCTTCCGCACCATAAAGCTCATACACACTGCCAATGAACCAAGACACTTCCACATCAGAAGCTCCTGCCTCATAGGATGTTGCAGTATATACCACACCCTCCTCGATATCAGAGGTCTCCAGCACATAGGTACGAATTAGGCCCGTGCTCATGCTCTGAGAGGTAATGGTCATTCTCTGACCGCTGCCCATCACTCCGCTGGTGCTCTGCTCCACATCACATGAAATATGGCTGAAGTCCTGAACCTCCTGCCCTCCAACCACTGGCCCTCCCAATGGAGAAGGCTTGCTCATCTGGATGAGCCCAGATCCCTCTGTGCGGTACAGAGTGATTGTCTGCCCGTCCGCGTCATAAGTGACGCGGACGCCATTGCCGGCAATGGCATAATCACCTTCTGCAATCAGTCCTGCGTTGCCGGTGTCCGTTGCAGGCGCCGCCGCAAAAGAAGCGGTGGGCAAGAGCTGCAGACACAGCATCGTACTGAGCGTGAGTGATATGAACTTTTTACCACGCATTTCCGAGTCCTCCTTCTCTATAATCCTTTGTGTTGAAAGTCGCCTGCTAGAATCGCTTTATTCTCCCACATACGAAAAATAGTCGAAGTCAACCACCGGAGACACACAGACGATGCGGATGGTATGCTTCCCATAGGCCAGACCGTCCGCCTCAAATAGAAGCTGCTGAGCCGCCGCCGGCCCATACACATTTACCTCCCCTGCCAGAACGCCGTCCACGTATACCTCCGCAGCGCCGAAATTTACATCATTTTGACCATACCACCGAATGGCCGTCCCCACAAATGTGAACTCCACGGACGCGCCGATCTCGTTGGTATAACGGGCCGTCCCTTCATAAAAGCTTCCGTTGCTGTCGCTATTCCATGCACCCGTAAACACCAGGGAAGCATCCCGGTCATCCACCGGGACATATACGGGCGCAGGCTCGATTGGACCATACGCATACACATTGAGTTCGGCGGCAGTACCGAACCCACCTGCGCCGGCAATCGCCTTGAGCTCCAGGCCGACGGCTTCTACCGGTGCAAAGCTCACGGTTTTATCCTTGGCATCGAGCGCCCAGTCTGAGCCGGAGGCGACTAGGTCCTTGCTGCCGTCCTGGTGGATGGCGTACAGCTCATACTCCGAAATTATGCCATTTGTCCCGTTTTGACGTGGGGTATAGACGAAGCGGCCGACGGTATAGGGCTGGTCAAAGGAAACGGTGATACTCTGCGGCAGTTCATCTTTGGGAGCATAGTTGGTATGCCATATTGTGCGGACGTTTCCATCGAGGACATTGGAGGCGGGGCCCTCCGTCGTCCCGCCGTAGACGCTGGTGGCGGTTGCCGTCATATTGGACTGGGGAATCAGCGTGTACGGATTCTCCACCACTGCAAATTCAAGGTCGTCGGACAGGCCCTCCCGGGTCTCCGCCATGATGTGCGCTGAACCGACAGAAACGCCTGTAATGGTTCCAAACTCATCCACCGTCGCCACATCCGGATCACTGGAGGTATATTTCACGACCTGATCAGAGGTGTCCACAGGCGCGAAACTGGTTTCCAGCTTCATGACATCCCCTGTGGGAAGGGAAGTGGTCTCAGCACTCAGCATAAGGGAATTGCCGGAAACCAGGGCGGGCGTCGTGTAGCCGGGGTCATCCAGCAGCACGCGCATCATCTCAACAAAACTGTTTTCCGCATAGCCGATCCTCCAGATGCGGTCATCCTCACTTTTGGCCTGAATGGTCAGATTCCCGGAGGAATCCGCGACCATCTTGTTATTGGTGTCCTTCTGCAGGGCACTGTACCAGACGCGCATGGTACCATCTCCGGCGGAACTGCCTGGCTCATAGTAAAAACTGGAGCGATAGATCTGGAAATCATCCCAACTGCCGTCTGGCCCGGGGGACAGCAGGGGCTTGGTGCCCACCTGCTCCCAGTTGACTCCATCCTTTGATGTGGTCAGGTGCAGGACAGAGCCATCCGGATTTCGACCGGCAAAGCACTGGGAGATACAAACAAACTCCTTCAAATCTGGAACATACTGGACATCCTGATGCCAGGGGGCCAACTGCTGCCCATTCTCGTCAAGCCCCAGGAAGCCGTTGACGCGGACTGGCTCACCCCAGGTGATCCCGTCGTCCGAATAACGCATTTCCACGAAGTTCGCCTGACCATTCTGATACCCCACGTCGCCGGTATTGTTGGCCCACAGGATGAACACATCCCGGAAGTCATCGTAGACAATAGTGGGAGAGAGCATATCGTAGCGGTCTGGAGAAGCAATGGCGGTAATGAAGTCATCCTCTCCATCCGCAACCTGACGCTCCGCGTCGGAGGTGGGCTTCGACCATACGCGGGTCATCTCATCATAAGTCACGGGGACGCCCCAATGTACGCCGTCATAGGAAATCCGCAGCCGGACTTCGGCCCCAACGCCTCCGCCCTGGTCATCCGCCCAGTTCCAATAGGCCATCATGGCATCGTATTCCGCGTTATAGACCATATCAGCGTCGCAGTTGTGGTAGCGGGTGCTGGGCGGCTGCGGCTCAATGGGATTGGAAAGCCCCTCCGGTTCTACCCAATGCACTCCGTCGCTGGAGGCAACGATGGACGGGTTTTCGTAGATGGAGATCCGCATCACGTTGGGCGTATAAACGGCCCAATAGCGATAGCCGTTCCACGGTTCTTCCAGGACAACTACGTCCGGGTGAGTCACCTGGTCATCGGCATGCGCACTGTCGCTGTAATAGGCGGGAAAATCCTGATATCCGGGGGCCTTGTTCAATGCGGACTCGCTGGAGTCTGCCGCAAGCGCCGCGGTTGGAAATAACTGGGCCGTCACGAGTAGGCCCGTTAGAAGCGAAACAGCTTTCCTTCGATTTCTCATATCCCTTCTATTCCTCCTTTGTAGTCCGTCCTTATCCTGTTAACGACGCCTGATCCGGCAGTTTCATATTTGGAGCTATCCTCTCCCCTCTGTTTTCAAATCGTTTCTCTCAGACAAGGCAAACGATCCTTGTAAGAAAAATTTACAGGGATATGTAGGCGTCCAGGCCCTTGGGCTGGTCGGGGTTTCCGCCTAGGGCAATTGCTTTCAGCAGAGCTGTCATTTGCGCGACATAGATGAACAGAATGCCCCATGCGGCGAACTCGCCGACTTCCGGAATCTGAATATGGGCTGCCGCGTCGTACCTATTTTCTGTGCAGTGGGAAATCGTGACCACAGGGCCGCCGCGCTGAATCACATCTTTCATCATAGCGCTTTGGAGCTTTTCTTCACCGGGCCGCAGCAACGCGAGAGTCAGAGTCCGTTTTCCACTGACCACGATAGGCCCGTGACGGTAATCCAGCAGATGGAAATAGCGGCCTGTCAGCATGGAGATCTCCGTAAAGGCGAGGGCGCCCTCCTCCGCGATGCCGCAAATGGGGCCGTCCGCCAGCACCACCACATTGTCCCAATCAAGGTTTGCGATCTCGGCCAGCACCGGCCGGTACTTCAGCTGAAACGAGGTGCTCTCCCGCATGGCTGCCAGGACACTCTCTCGGAGGCGGTCATCCCTTGCGTATTCCGCCGCCAGAAGCAGTGTGGAGGCATACAGGTTCGTGACAGTTCGGGTCTGGCAGACACTGTCATCATGGCACCAGTTCAGCGTCAGGTTCAGGTCGCACAAGGGCATCAGATCATTCCCATCCTCCGTTGTGATGGACACCGCTGGACATCCGTGAGCCTCTTTGATGTGCTTCAGGGCCCATACCATTTCAGAGGTCTTTCCGGACCGTGAAAGCAGGAGCACGATGCTGCCCTTCACCGTCTCATACCAGAACAGAGGGTCCACAATGTAGTCGCCGGCGGCGATCGCATTTGCGCTGGTTCCCGGGAGCGACGCAAACAGAGATGCTGTGCTCTTCGCCAGCATATAGCTGGAGCCGCAGCCCAAAATGGTAAACTTCTTTTGCTGGTTTTCCTGGAAGAACTGCTCCAGATTTTTTTTGTTCTTCTCAAAGTATTGGCAGGTGTAGTTCAGGGACAGCGGGGTATCCAGAATCTCAGCTTCGGTCAAAAACATAACATCATTCTCCTTCGGACATTTAACTGGGTGATAAAGGGAACCGTTCCATGGCCAACATGAGCGCGCCCTCGGTCGCGGAGTATTTGGGTTCACAAAGTATGCAGTTCAGCTCTTCGGCCTTTTTACGGAGAGGGGCCAGGATGAATTCTCCGGCATGGAAGATACCGCCGGAGTAGGAAACGCTGATGGGCTCGGCGGAGAAACGAAGTTTTGCCTTGAGCGTGCGAATCATGAGCGCCAACTCAAGCGCAGCCGTTTCATACAGCGCGGCAGCGGCTGTGTCGCCAGCCCGGGCGGCCTGTAGGACGTACCGCTGGAACCCCGCGACTTTTTCCCGATAGGGGGCAAATTCCCGGACAATCCGATCAATAAACTGGTAGTCCTCCGTCAGGCCAAACTCCCCGTGGACTAGATCATAGAGCGGACCCCTCGGCAACCGGCCATCGGCCTCTTTGGAAAACAGACTCATTCCCTGCCGACCAATCCAGTAGCAGGAGCCCTCATCCCCAAAAAACTCCACCCACCCCCCGCAGCGGGCAAATTCTTTGTCACACCCGCGTCCAAATGCGATAGAACCTGTGCCGGAAACAATATGGATTCCCTCCCCACAGGCGAGGGATCCAGCCCAGCCAACTTCACCGTCATTCACAACATACACTGGGACTGGAGTCAGAGCATCCGTCAGCAGGCGAACGATCTCCCGGTCATTTGCTGGGTTTTCGCCATAACAGGGCATACCCACGCAACACCCGGCACAATCCTGTGGGCTTACCCCGCCCCCAGAGAGGGCCTCCCGTACCACCTTCGTGATCAGGGCAACGGATTCCGGAATACCGATGGACTGATAGGAACAGGTCGGGTAGGTCATGGTTTGGATCGGAACACTGTCAGCGGTGGAGATCGCGACGGCGGTTTTTGTGCCTCCGCCGTCTACCCCGACATACCATTGCTTCATATTGGCTCCTCCATGTGGTACTTTTAACTGTAATAACGCGTGCGGATCGGCTACTTCTGTATATACTGTATAGTTTTTTGCTAATTTTGTCTATGGTTTTGGGTAAAATAGGCCAACTACCCTCAGTTGTATGCATTTTGAATCGATACAACTGACCTGAGTTGTATCTCTTTTTTTAACAGGGAAATATTTCCTTGTAAATTCACTCCCCATATGATAAAATAATTGGCAAAATAGTAATAGTCTCTAAAAATACTTGTAAGGATCTATGGGGCGATTGGCTATCTGAAGTGACGTGAAGCAGCGGCAAGCGGGGGGTGCGGTATGGCTCAAAGGCCGGTCTATATAGACGTTTACACGGAGATGCTTCGTGATATACAGACGGGGCTCTATCCGGAAAATTCACTGTTCCCCCCCGAAGAAAAGTTGTGCCGGAAGTATAACGCAAGCCGTAGCACTCTCCGGCGTGCACTCAACATGCTGAAAGAAACCGGTGTACTTTACTCGGTCCAGGGTAATGGAACCTATATTAAGCCGTTCGTATTTACCCAGCCCCTATCTGATTTCTACTCGTTTACTGATACGCTTAAAAGCAGCAATATTCTAATTCAGAATTCTGTCATTCACTATGATCTGGTCAAAGCCGATAAGTCTTTGGCGATTGAAACCGGGTATCAGGAGGGAACGGTGTTCCATAAACTGCTCCGGCTCCGCTCGGCCAGGACGTATCCTCTGATGCTGGAAACCACCTTTCTCCCCCAAAGCCGTTTCTTGACGCTGGACACGGAGGCGCTCTCCTGCGGCTCTCTATATGAGTTTTTGCGAGAACAGTATAACTTCCATGCAGATCGGGCCACGGAAAAATTCCGGCCCGTTATGCCGCGCTCAGAAGAAAGGACGCTGTTGCATATCTCATCCAATGTTCCGTGTACTCTTTTGGAGCGATACAGCTATGAGGGCAATGTCCTGATTGAATATACAAAATCCATTGTCCGCGGCGATAAATATGCGTTTCGGATTGAGTTGGCAAACAACTCGGTGATTCCTCTCCCGGAACAAAGGGAGCGCTGAGTACATATTGCATTCCAGTTATCTTTATCCTCACAGTTTTTTGATATTTGTGGTGAGATGGAAAACCAGCCATATGAGTCTGTAGAGGGGAGGACGTGCTGTCCTCCGCATCCAGCCACCGGCGGCAAGGGCCGGGGCCGACCATAGTTCCGCCTATGCTCGGCCGGTATAAAATAAAGCTGCGCCCCATGCCATTCCATTTTCGGACGGCATGGGGCGTGTTTTTTTGTGCGGGAATCACTTTTTGTCGGATAACTTTTAAATTAGATCCAGGAGGTTGGTTTTTCTGCTGGCTTATGCGGCGCAGTCAGAGCACGGTGCGTAGATACTTTTTAAAGAGACGGTCAACGGCCACGAAAGCTGAAAGATACAGGAGACTTTGGACATGGCCGGTGAGCTCCGCTGCAAGGCCATCCGTTATAAGACTGCCCTGCCTTTGATCCAGGGGGGCTCAGCCACAGCCGGGCCGATGTGCGCCGAACGGTGTCCGAGGGACTACGTGTGTGAACCAGCCGTCCCTAATTTCAAGGCACATCCCGTAGTGGGCCACAAAGAGAACGGTGAGTCCATCTTCCGCTATATCTATACTGATATCCAGAAGGAACTGACAGTTAAGCTCCGGCAGAGTATTGAGGTGTATCAGAGTGTCGAGCTGACTGAGGAGAGTCGGATGGCACTGGGCCAGTGGCTGGAGCAATGGTTGAAAAACATAGCTCCTAACATTCGCCCCTCTACCTTGAGACGATATGAAGGTACCGTGCGGAACCACATTGTTCCCTTTATGGGAGACAAGCCAATCACTCAGATAACCGGAAAAGACATTAAAAAGTTATATGATACGCTGGCTCGTCAGGGAAACCGAACCACAGGAGAGTGCTTGCCAGCAGTACTGTCCGTGGGATTCACTCCATGCTCCATGAAGCACTGGGGGAGGCAAAACAAATTTTAACGGATGAGCAGTTGGAACGATTTGTGGAGATTATACGGGAGGATGCCGTCTGGTATGACTTCTTCTATACAGAACTGACAACCGGACTGCGGCGAGGTGAGATCTGCGGCCTCCAGTGGAGGGACTTTGATGCAGATGATGGAAGGCTCAAGATTTGCCGCGCTGTACATGAGGAGCGTGGCGGAAAACTGACTACTTGGGATACCAAGACATCAGCTGGTGCCAGAACGATCACCCTGCCGCCCAGTACTGTAGAATTGCTCCGGGAGAGGAAAAAGTCCGCTCTGACGGAATGGATCTTCCCCCATCCGTGGAAACCAGAACAGCCTACCCACCCGAGTACTGCCTATGATCGGCTGAAAGCCCTGTTAAAACGGGCGGAGCTGCCTGATATCCGGTTTCATGGTCTGCACCACACTTTTGCCACCCATGCGTTGGCATCTGGTGTAGATGTAAAGACTCTGTCTGGAATCCTGGGACATACCAGGTCGGCGTTCGCCCAAGACACCTACCCACACCACTACGGATATACAAAAGCGGGCGGCTGAGATCGTAGAGGAATTTCTTAAAAATATCTTTGAAGAGGAGTTGAAGCCATGGGAAGAAAGCCAAAAAACGGCGAAGGCACCGCCCAGCTGAGAAAGGACGGCCTTCCCAAGACGAAAAATGTGCTGGCCAAGACCAAAGGTGAGTGCGTGGATAAATTGAAAACACTGAAAGACACCATTGCACCTGCAAATCCGTCCAAGGTTCGGGCAGATATGCCATTTGGGGAGTGTCTGAACTATTGGTACGAAACCTACAGCAAACCATAAATCCGGCCCAGAACCCATCGAACCTACGAAGGGTATCTCCGGCTATACATCAAACCAAGGCTAGGCGATATTCCACTGAACAAACTAACAGAAAATGATAAGCAGCAAATTTGTGTGTGGATGAAGCCAGATGAGTATGCCAATGGAAAAGGTATTGCTGACAGCCAGATTCGATGTTGCCGCAGTCTATGCCGGCAGGCACTGGAGAAAGCAGCTGAGGAGCATTTGATCCTCTGCAACCCGGCCATTGGATGCAAGTGTCCGCCTGCAAAACGAGAAGAGATGAAAATTCCCTCAGGGGAAACTATGCAGAGAGTACTCATCCAGGCCAAAGAGGAAAATTACTATGAACTCTTCCCTCTGGAGTTTGCCACTGGCCTGCGACTGAGGGAACTGGCCGCCCTTCAGTGGGACGATTTGAACTTAACGACTGGAGAGCTGCGGATCGACAAGCAAGCTAGCATTGTCGGATCAGAGGTAGTCATCTGTGAACCCAAAACAAAAGCGGCGGTTCGTACCATGATCCTGCCGCCATCCGTCAGGCGAGTGCTGGCAGAGTATAAGACCAAGGTGGATTCACGATGGATGTTTCCATCCCCAAAGAAAGAAGACTTGCCCATGCGTCCATCCTCGCCCCATAAGCGCCTGCACAGAATTTTGGATTATGCGGGATGTGAACGGGTGAGATTTCATGGTCCGTGCCATACTTTTGCAACCAACGCCTAGGCCTACGGAATGGACATCAAGACCCTGCCGACAATTTTGTGTTATGTATCCAGCGCTACTACCCTGAACACATATTCCCACATAACCGACGAGATGCAGCAATTGGCGGCGGAAAAGATTGACCGTGATACCGCGAAAGCAGAGGTCAAACAACCAGAAGAGCGGAGAGAACATTCCATGACAAACTTCCAAGCAAGGAAACGATGGAGTCGCAAAGCAAGCTGAAATGTTGCAAAACCGGCCCGCCGATGGAAGGTGCCCATCCGGCGGGCTGATTTTTTCTGTCTATGGGCAAATTTGTGGTCAAGAAATATTCTCAGAAAATATAAGAGAAGATTTATGCTGAAAATGCGACTGTTTGAGAGATAGCGGCAACTTCCAACGAGATTAGTTGGGAGGCGCTAAACAGTATTGGCACAAACAAAAAAGACGGGCACTCCTGAAAGGGGGTACCCGTCAAGTAGTTAAAGCAGAAATCCGTCTGTGGTATTTCTGTGGTCAAACGAGAAAACGCCGCAGTTTTCACTGCGGCGTTTTCTATGAATGAAATGTGTGGACAAAAAAGATGCACACTTTCAAAAGCTTTGCAACGAAACAGAATAAGCATTTTGGAAGCGTTTCAGTCTAATAACTTCTGCAACGGCTTTTATTGCCTTACTCCAAAAGACGAATTTCATCATCTTCAAACCAATTATTTTTCATGGCAGTTGCTTTCACTGCTTCGCAGTCATATGTATAAGCAATTATAGCCAAACTTTTTTGTGCGCGAGTACAAGCAACATAAAACAGACGGGTTGTCCTTGTTATACTATTGTCTTTACCCTCTCTTTCATTCTTGATATCAGTTTCTGTTTTTAGTTTGACGCCAAAAAGTTTTTCATAACTAAAAAGAAATCCTTTTGCTTCTGCGTCATCTATAATAACCATAACTCTTGGGAATTCCAAGCCTTTAACACCCTGATGTGTTGCAAACCTCGTATTATCAGAGACATATGCAAAATATTTTTCTAAAGTGGTAAATGGGACAGATAGAGCCTTTCTTAAAGCCGTTATCCTTATAGATTCGTCTGCGGCAGGAGATGACAATATGTTATCTACACGTTCATCCAGTTTAAATAGCCCTGTGTCTTGAATTGAGCGGAGGACATCCAAGCAAGTTGGAATAGCATCATCTTTCCATAGTTCCATCAATTTATCTACAGCACTTTCGACTTGCTGCAGTGCTTTTGTTTGATCGTCAAGAGAAATCCATTTCTTGCTTTCCATTAAAGGAGAATACTCTTTGACTATTTTTAGTACTTCAAAGTCATTATTGCCTTTATAGGCCTGAACAAGCGGAGATATAACTTTTGACAGAAAAGAAAGTTCTGAAATTGACCCATCTCGCAAAGATGTGTTAAATACAGGAACCTCATTAAGTGGTAAATACAGTTCTAAAAAGCCAAAGCGACTAGCAGCCATATGGTGTTCTAGTATGAGACTTTTATATTGTTTACTGTCACGCCACTCACCATCACCAGTTTCTTCAGACATGATTTCCGCAACTCGCTGCTCCGTCACTTCTTTATTAGCATCTGAAGAAACGATAAACAACCTTACATTTCCCACCTCTGCGTCTGACCGAGGGCGTTGTTGTTGAGTATCGACTGTAAACCTTATGGCATTTGCCAAAGTAACTATTCGAGATGCACTGCGATGGTTCATGATTTTTTGGGGCTTTACCCAGTCATCAGGGATACACTGAGAAAGGTTTTCTTTGCCATCTTGATAGATTCGTTGCATTGTATCCCCAAACATGCCAACTATGAACTTTCCTTTGTGCCTTTCGCATACGGTAAAAATGGCATCTACCAGTTCTTTTTTTGTATCTTGGCTTTCATCAATGAGGAGAATAGGATATTGGGAAATCAAAATGTTCTGCATAGTATCTTCTGCACAGATAAATTTCGACCCCATTTTTACTACTTCACTATGGTTGAGAGAATCATATCCTACATTATCTCCATTTGGATTATAGGTAAACCTTCTTACCGTATTGATTTTAGCTAGTCGCTCTTGCTTTTTTCGTATATCCTCTGCTCGTTTTTCTGAAGTTTTTCCCGCTTTGCTTTTTCTTTGCTTTTCTTCAAGTTCTGCGATTTCAAGGTTTATCGAATTGATTACCCACGCTTTGATATCTGACTGATAGTTTTTAATAAGCTCCCACAAGAAACTATGTATAGTTGAGACTGAGAAAATCGACTTGTAATGTAATCGCCTGGATATTTCATCGCAAGCTGCATTGGTGTAAGTAATTACGGCTATCTGTTTTCTATTCGTTAGAAGCCAGTCACCTAGTGTTTCATCCAAGAAAGTTAAGGTTTTTATTAAGCTTCGAGTTTTCCCTGACCCAGCTCCCGCAAAAACAAAGAAACATTTTGGATCTTCTTTTAAAAAGCATCTCTGAATTTCTTCATCTACATGGTCATCTACATGATCATCTAATAATTCTTCGGTTACCTCTTTTATTTTATCCATCGTTAATCCTCCGGATGTAAATAGTCCTGTAGCCACATTAAACCTTGGTTAATATATGGTGGAACCGAAAGCTCGTCTGGACTAATTTCAAAAATTACGTCTAATGCGAATTCTGCCTTCTGCTCTGATTTTCCTGCACGCAGCATTTTATAAATTTTTTCATGGATCATTTCGAATGTGTCATTAGAGTTAAGTAAATCATGCGTTTGTTCAACCAAGTTCCCAGAATCAGTGACTTTTATCTTCTTGAAAAGATCATAATTTGTATATATAAGACAATCTTCAAAAGTTCCAGGTATGGCCTCTTTTTCTTCTCCTTCAAAGTCCACTTTTACAGGAGTTTGATAGGCTAAACGAATAGAAAATCGATACGGAGAAGCAAAAGAAAATTCCTTTTTATCTTCTGAATAATCTACCAACTTGTCGATGTCTTTTTCTTTCATCAGCCACTTTGCAATAGCGTAGTTTCCACTGATTTGGCCTTCTCCTCTCTTGAGAACTACAGATTTGTGATAACCTTCTTTTTCTGCTGGATCTAAATCTGTAATAACCAATGTTGGGAGGCATAACTTTTCAATCAGAGGACTTAACCGGTGAGCATGACGTCCATTAACCCCAAGAATTGTAATATACCGCTGATATAGTTCTGGAAACTTTGAGCGTATAAAATGTGGTAATAGCATACTTTCGGCTACACCTTCGACCAGAATTGCTGCATCAGCAAAAAACAAATCACAATGGGTTGATTGCAGATAACGTGTAACAAATTTGTTGGTCTGATCTGAATCCCCAAATACATCAGATAAGTTAATTACTTTGGATGTCGCTACTGCGCATTCAGTCCCTTCTGGTAGCCGTTTGAAATATCTTAAATTTCCAAAAGTAGTTTCTATAGCAATATGGCTCGAATGGGTGCTGATCACCAATTGCGTTGTAAAATTCAAGTTTTGCTTGAGAAATTTATGGTTAGTTAAAACTTTATATGCTTGGCGTATAAAAACTTGCTGCACTTGAATATGGAGGTGAGCTTCTGGTTCCTCTACCAGCACCAAATGCATCGGCTCAATTACGGTATTAGTATCTTTAGCTTTTCCTTCACGCATCCAGTCATCTCTAAAACCCATCAAATCAAAAACCATTGAAATAAGGTTTTGATAACCCAACCCATTATACTTTTCTGGTAGTTTCAAAGTATTGTCGGTTTTACTGAGCGCATATTGTACGGCTGAATCGTGTTTTAATGTTTCGCTAGTCATAACTTTAGTTGTTATTGTAAGTTTGGGATCACTAATACCCGGATAACCCAACCCTTCTAATTCTTTTATTGCAGGAGCAAATTTTAATGCAAGTGTCTTATCAAAAACTTGGCGTGCGCCTTCAGTAGCTTCTAAAATATCTAAATCTTCTGGAGAAGGAGCCTTTTCTGGATCTAGATGTTTTTCATAATAATTGCGCATTTGGGCAGATAACTGTTTCCGAACCTTTTCTGTTCCTTCTGAACTGTCAGGATCTGCAAATCCGCGTTGTGCGTCAATCATGTCAACCCTTACGATGTCCTTTAGTGGGTTATCTGTTAAACATTCTGCCTCAAAGGATGTTGGTTGTACAGGGGCATCTTCGAAATGTGACGGATCAAGGATAAATGCCTTGATAGAAAAATATGTAGTCAATTTTCTATCAAGAAATTCACACAAGTCTTTTGGGAAGAGATTGAAAGAACTTTTTTCAACCCTTGCATGTTCTGTGGTGCGAGCTGAAGAGTACGCTTCTCGATACTCATTAAATAAATTAGAAACATCTTTTGGTAAGAGAGCTAACCGAACTCCCAATTTTCCTCCGCGCCATTTTAAGGTAGGAATTATGCTGGCAACATAATGCATTTCATTAGGAGCCACATCAAGCCAAATATCCATTTTAGGAACAATAGTATCCCAATCTAATAAATCAGCAGGCTGCTCGCAATCCGCTTCCACCCATTTAGTTCCTATTCTGTTTATATCAATACGTTTTGCAATGGTTGCAACGGTGTACAAAGGGAACATAATAAAAAACTTAATAATGGACTGCCAATCTTACACAAAGTACCGCCCAAACGAGACTACGGGCGGTATTTTTGTATCATGGCGGAGAAAGGAGGAACTTCCCACGGGGGCTTGACTGAAAAGTTGAGCCTCTTTTTTCATGCCAAAAAACAGGAGGTAAATGCTTATGGCAGATGATAAAACCACAAAAACGCCGGAACAGCCGGTAACGGATAGCGGGCCGGGCAAGGAAACGCCTCCCGCTCCCCCAAAAGAGCCGGAGAAGGTTTCCGTTTCTCCGGAGCCGGAAAAAAAGACGGAACCGGAGGTAAAGAACCCGCAGGTTTCCGTCTATAACTTCGCTGAAATTATGAAGGAAAAGAAGGTCGAGGAACGGGCGGCAGCTCCCAGCGGGGAAAAGCCTGCCCCGGCAAAAACGGAAAAACCGGAAAAGCAGCCGGAGGCTCCGAAGAAAGCGGAGGAAAAAACCAAAGAGCCGGAACAGCCGAAGCGCCGGGGCCGTCCCCCGAAAGCAGATAAGGACAAGGCCGCAACCCCGAAGCCCGAAGCTCCCGCACAGAAACCGGAAAATGCGGTCAAAAAGGAACCGGAGAAAAAAACGGCGCCAACGGTACAGGCCGCTCCCGCTCCGAAGGAACCCGAAAAACCGAAGGATGCACCACGCCGGGGCAAGGAACAGATCGTCTATATCAAGCTGAACGAGCTTCACGCCTTCAAGAACCATCCCTTTGAGGTTCGGGATGATGAAGAAATGCGGGCTATGGTGTCCAGCGTCAAGGACAAGGGCGTGACCCAGCCCGCTATCGTCCGTCCCCGTGAGGATGGCGGCTATGAGATCGTGTCCGGCCACCGCCGCCAGAAGGCCAGCGAGCTTGCCGGATATGCGGATATGCCCTGTATTGTTCGCAATCTGACGGACGATGAAGCCATCACGCAGATGGTCGAGGACAATCTCAACCAGCGTGAAGAAATCCTCCCCAGTGAGCGGGCCAAAGCCTTGAAAATGCAGCTTGAGGCCATCAAGCACCAGGGCTCCCGCACTTCGGGCCAGATTGACCCGAAGGACGCAGGAAAACGCTCCAACGAAATTGTAGCCGAGCGCAATAAGATGGCGGTCAAGCAGGTGCAGCGGTATATCCGGCTCAATGAGCTGGTTCCCGACCTGATGAAGCTGATGGATGAAAAAAAGCTGGGCTTTACTACGGCGGTGGAGCTTTCCTATATCGGCAAGAAGAACCAGAACTATATCGCCGTCGCCATTGACAGCCAGCAGTCCTCGCCTTCACAGGCGCAGGCAAAGCGTATGCGTGAGCTGGACGAAAAGAAGCTGCTCAACGGGGATGTGATCGACGGCATTATGATGGAGGACAAAAAGGAGGTAGACAAAGTGATTTTGACAGGTGCGGAACTGAGCAAGTATTTCGGCAAGGAAATTACGCCGAGGGAAATGAAGGACCAGATCATCAAGCTGCTGGACGACTGGAAGGGTCAGCAGAAGGAACATGAAAAGCCGGAGAAGAAAACCGAACAGGAAAAGTAAGCCCAAACTTCGGGTCAGCATGGCCCGAGGATTGCGGGGCTCTGCCCCGCGCCCCGAAGCTCTGGAGATATAAATTATTCCCCGTCGCCAGTTATTCCGTAGCATAGCCGGGAAAATCAGTCAAGGGCAGCGCCGCCGCAGGCGGTGCCGGAGGCACCCTTGACGGATTTCTTCCGGTTATGCTTTTTCCCGGTCAAGCGACGGGGATATAAATTCTCCAGAGCCGTTCCCCTTCCCGGGGGAAGGGGCGGAGGGGTTGGGCGAACTCTTGCTTCTCCCTAAACCTAAACAGAAATGGAGGCTCAACCAATGAAACGACCTTTAGCGTACCTGACCGCCGCATGGAGCGGCGAGCCGGATGTTGATATGGAGCTGGCGGCCCACTACTGCCGTCTTGCTTATGAGGCGGGCTTTTCCCCGATCTGCCCGCTCTTGTATCTGCCGCTGTTTTTGAATGACAGCGTTCCCGAGGAACACAAGGCCGGGATTGATATGCGCCGGGATATGCTGCGGCGCTCCCACACCCTGATTGTCTGCGGCAGCGCTGTGGACGAGGATGTAAAAAATGATATTGCGGTTGCCGGGCGGCTGGGCATTGCGGCGACCACACTGGAAGGGGTGCTTGCCGTGAAGGGACACGGCACCCCGGGCCATGCCGGACATTAAGCTGGGAAGCCTTTTCGACGGGATCGGCGTGTTCCCTCTGGCTGCTTCCCGGTGCGGTATCCGTCCGGTATGGGCCAGTGAGATTGAAAAAGCGCCCATCTCCATAACCAAAAGGCACTTTCCCGACATGGTGCATTTGGGGGATATTACGAAGGTGGACGGCGGGAAAATCCCACCTGTCCATATAATTACCTTCGGTTCCCCCTGTCAGAACCTTTCTCTGATCGGCAACCGCTCCGGCCTTGCCGGGGCAAAATCAAGCCTGTTCTATCAGGCGTTTCGTATCATACAGGAAATGAGGGATGCTACTGATAACCTATATCCAGCTATCGCTGTTTGGGAAAACGTCATGGGAGCGTTTTCTACAAATGACCGGATGGACTTTAGAGCCGTCCTATCCGCCTTCTCGAACACCGAAGTTCCAATGCCTCCTTCGGGAAGATGGGGAAACGCCGGAATGGTGCGAGGGGGAACGCCTGATGTGTGCTGGCGGCTCATGGACGCCCAGTATTGGGCAGGCTCCCGAAGGCTGGCACGAAGGCAGCGGATTTTCGTCGTGGCGGATTTTGGAGGCAGACGTGCCGCAGACATACTATTTAAGCCCCGTCCAATGCTCCCACTTCCTCCGCCTTGCGGAGAGGGCGGGCGGGCCGCCGCCGAAGGAGATCGAACAGCTTCTTTTGAAACAGGGTGGCAGATACCAGTCATCCACCCCTTTCAGTGCTTCCGTATGCGGGGAGCGGCAAAAAGGCAGGAAGAAACGGCCTTCCGAAACAGCTTCGGATTACCAACTGACCCTTTTCCCACTCTTTTAGCCAGTGATGTAACGCCCTTTGCCTTCTGGTATGAGGGCGACTCGGAGGGCGGCTGTATCCGTTTTCTGACGGAAACGGAAAGCGAACGGCTGATGGGGCTGCCAGAGGGCTGGACAAAGTACGGGGCGGACGACGTGGAGATCCGGCCTCTGCAACGCTACAAGGCACTGGGAAACGCGATTGCCCTCCCTTGCGCCGATTACATTATGGCCGGGATTTATGAGGTGCTGGCTGACCGGGCCGGAAAGGAGGAATGAGCCCATGTTTGAAGCCTATATAACCAATACAGCCCTATACCCCTTAATGGGGATTGAGGTAGGGACAACGGTACATTTCCCCATGACGACACAGGAGTTGCAGGCCGCCCTTGCCAAAATCGGGATAGACGGGAAACGGTACAGCGAAGTGTTCTTTACCAGCTTTGACAGTGATGTGCTGGGGCTCTACGATTATCTCTACGAATGTGAGAACATCGACGAGCTGAACGAGCTGGGCCACGCCCTGCTGGAAGTACGGGATAAGGGCGGACTGGAAACCTTTGAAGCCGCTCTTGTCTTGGGAAACCACACAAGGAGCGTGAAGGATTTGATAAACCTGACGCAGAACCTTGACCTTTACCGCTTTTACCCGGATATTTCCGATGATGAAGGGCTGGGCCGTCTTTACGCCGACGAGCTTGGGACTATCGACATACCGGAGCACATTCAGAACTACTTCGATTATGAGGCATACGGGCGGGATGTGCGTATCAACGAGGGCGGCGTATTCGCTCCCGGTGGGTATGTGTCGGCAGTCCCGGAGGGCTTCAAGGAGTATTACCACGGGCCGCAGGACATTCCGCCGGAACACCGGATATTTGCCTATCCTGAAAAGGCCGAGCCTGTCCACTCCATTCTCGCTACACTCAAACGGTTTCAAGAAGCCCCACCCGCTCCGAAAAAGGACAAGGCGGGGCCTTCTCATGAAGAACGGTAAGACTTCTGGCCAGCATGGCCCGAAGCATGAAGGAGGTGCATACCATCAACTATTACCCTATCAATGAAGGGGCCGCCCGCCGGGCAAAGGAAATGAACAGCTTTTCCGACTACAAGGAAGGGAGCGCAACGGCGGAATACCGGGCAATGGTGGACAAAGCCGCCGCCATAGCGGAAAAGCAGAAATCCCGGGTGGACCCCATGTACCATGAGAAGATCGACCATCTGTTAGACACCTACGCCCGCAAGCTGGCCGAAAACATGAACCAGGGCTTTGCCATTGACGCAAGGGTTCCCTCTGTGATGATCGCCGGACCTGCCAATTTCCCGGTGGGAAAAAAGGAAAAGCAAAACCGGGCTCGGGACAGCAACATGGAGGAATGGCGGTATATTCAAGGGCTTCTGGATAAGATACGCAGTACCGGCATGGGCGGGATCAGCGCCGATGACCCGGCGGCCATTGAAAAGCTCCAGAAGAAGCTGAACGGGCTGGAACGCTCCCAGCTCATTATGAAGGAGGTCAACGCCTATTACCGCAAGCATGGCAAGCTGGATGGCTGTGCGCTGCTGTCGCCGGACCAGATTGAAAAGCTGAAAGCAAGCATGGCGTCAAGCTGGCGGAGCGACCCGAGGCCCTTTGAAAGCTACCAGCTTACTAACAACAATGCGGAGATCCGCCGGGTAAAGGCCCGTATCGAACAGCTTTCCAAACAGGCACAGCAGGAATTTCCCGGCTGGGAGTTCGATGGGGGCCGTGTGGAAATGAACCGGGAGGACAACCGCTTGCAGGTGTTTTTTGACGGAAAGCCTGACGCGGACACCCGGGCCGAGCTGAAAAGCAACGGTTTCCGCTGGGCTCCCAGCGTGGGCGCATGGCAGAGGCAGCTCACGGACAACGCCATCCGGGCGGCTGACCGCTTGGAATGTATCAAGCCGCTGTCCGGCGAAAAGCCCTCCCAGCTTCAAAAGAAGCCCTCTATCTTGCAGACCATGCGGGAACAGGGCGAAAAAGTCCAGACGGAGCCGGAAAAGAAAGCTCCGTCCGGCAGGGATGCCGAGCGGTAAACCTCGGGCCACATTGGCCCGAGGTTTTCTGTTCCCCGAGATTGTACGGGGGCCTCCCGGATAGCGGGAACCCCGACGGAAAGGAGGTTTTATGCAGGAAGAAGTAAACCAAAAAACGGTTGCCCTTTCGATCAGGACAACGAAGCTCACGGGAAAAGTGCTGGCTGCCGCTCTTGGCAAGGTGGTTCGGGCGCTGCAAAAGCACCACCGGAAGGCGCTGACCCCGCAGGGACGCCAGAGCGTGAAAAAGCTGATGAACCACTATGGCGGCAAAAGTGCCATGCCCTATGTGGGAGCTCCAAAGGATTTTGACCGGATCGCGAAGGAGTTCCATGTGGACTACGCTTTCCATAAAGTGAGCCCCGGTCACTACCTGCTGTTTTTCAAAGCCAATCAGGCGGACGCTATCACGGCGGCCTTCCAGAAGTACAGCGCAAAGGTGCTGAACAAAGAGCAGGACAAGGCTTCCATCCTCGGCCAGCTTCGGAAATTCACGGAGCAGATCAGGACGCAGGCAAAGGAAAAGCAGCGGACCAGAGAGGCGGTGAAGGACGGACGTTGAGTGACAAGATTAGAAAATATGTGCTCCCAAACCTGCCGTACCTCTTTGTGTTCTGGTTCTTCTCCAAAATCGGGACGGCCTACCGGATCGCCCCCGGCACAGACTTCGGGACAAAGCTCATGGGGATGCTTGATACCTTCCCCAAAGCCTTTGAAACCTACTGGCCGGGGCTGGGAGGTATTGACCTGCTGGTGGGCCTTGCCGGTGCGGCTGGGATGTATCTGCTGATACAGTCAAAGATCAGGCAGGCGAAAAAATTCCGGCGGGATGCAGAGTACGGCACCGCCCGCTTTGGAACAAAGGAGGATATAAAGCCGTTTGTTGACCCTAAATTTCAGAACAATGTCATTCTGACCGGGACGGAGTTCCTTACCATGAACACCCGTCCGAAGATACCCGCCAATGCCCGGAACCTGAACGCCTGCGTTATCGGCTCGTCCGGTTCGGGCAAGACAAGGTTCTGGCTGACCCCGCAGCTCCTTCAAGCCCATTCCTCGTATGTGGTGGTAGACCCGAAGGGCGGCACCCTCGACCAGTGCGGGCGGTTTCTGCAACGGGAGAAATACAGGGTGCGGGTGTTCAACAGTATCGACTTTTCAAAATCCATGCACTATAATCCGCTGGCCTATATCAAGACGGAGAGCGATGTTTTGAAATTCGTTACCGCCCTGATCGCCAACACCAAAGGCGATGGCAAGGAGGGCGACGAGTTCTGGACCAAAGCCGAAACCCTCTTGTACTGTGCCCTTGTGGCCTACATCGTCTTTGAGGGGCCGGAGGAAGAACGCAACATGAATACGCTGGTGGAAATGATAAACAGCATGGAAGTCCGGGAGGATGACGAAACCTTCAAAAACGCGGTGGACTATATGTTTGACGGGTTGGAACGTCGCAGCCCCCAGCACTTCGCCGTGAGGCAGTATAAGAAATACAAGCTCGCCAGCGGAGATGTATGCTCTAAGTGACTTCTTAATCATGGTTTATGTCATGGTTAGTGAAGCAGTCACTTAGAGCATTTTCATTTCAGGAGGTACAGCCATGAGAAACGAGAAAATCACCCCACTGTACGAACGATTGAGCCGCGATGACGAGTTACAGGGTGAGAGCAATTCCATAAGTCATCAAAAGCAGATGTTAGAGGAGTTTGCACGTCGGAATAACCTGCCCAATCCCCGGCATTTTACCGATGACGGTGTATCGGGAACCCGTTTTGATCGCCCCGGATTCCTGGCGATGATGGAGGAAGTTGAGGCGGGGCGTGTAGAGGCCATTGTCATCAAGGACATGAGCCGCCTGGGGCGTGACTATCTGAAGGTCGGTCAGGTCATGGAGATTTTACGGCAGCGCGGCGTCCGGCTGATCGCCATTAACGACGGTGTGGACAGCCTGAAAGGCGACGATGATTTTACCCCCTTCCGCAACATTATGAACGAGTTTTACGCCCGCGACACCAGCCGGAAAATCCGCTCCGTGTTCAAGTCCAAAGGTATGAGCGGCAAGCATCTGACCGGCACCGTCATTTATGGCTACCTGTGGGACGAAAAGCGGGAACACTGGCTTGTGGACGAAGAAGCCGCCGAGGTGGTACGCCGTATCTTTTCTCTGACGATGGAGGGCTACGGTCCCTATCAAATCTCCAAGCTGCTGTCCGAAGCAAAGGTTGAAATTCCCGCTGTCCATCTGGCACGCTTTGACGAAGGAGTAAACAGGACGAAGCCAGTCAAAGACCCCTACGGCTGGGGTTCGTCCACCATTGTGAGCATTTTGAAAAAGCGTGAGTATTTAGGTCATACGGTTAATTTCAAGACCCGCAAGCACTTCAAGGACAAGAAAAGCCACTATGTTGACGAAAGCGAATGGACAATTTTCGAGAATACCCATGAGGCCATCATCGACCAGGAAACCTTTGACAATGTGCAGCGCGTCCGGGGAAACGCCAGACGCTACCCGGACGGCTTTGGGGAGGCATATCCCCTGACTGGCCTAATGTACTGCGCCGACTGCGGCGGCAAGATGTATGTTCACCGCACCTATAACGGTAAGCGTGTTCCTCAGTACACTTGCGGCCAGTATGGCAAATACCCTATCGGCTCCCTTTGCCCCACACAGCACCGCATCAAGGCCGAAGCTGTTCTGACCCTGATTGCCGATATGCTCCGGACCATCGCGGAGTATTCCAGGAATGACCGGGCCGAGTTTATCCGCACTGTCCAGGAAACGCAGGCCGCCCAGCAGACCGCCGACATCTCTAAAAAGCGGAAACGGCTGGCTGCCGCCCAAAAGCGGGCCGGAGAACTGGAACGGCTGATTTGCAAAATCTATGAGGACAACGCCCTGGGCAAGCTGCCGGACGCCCGGTATGAGGCCCTGGACGCACAGTACGCCAAAGAGCAAGACGCCCTCAATGCGGAAATCACAGAGTTGGAAAAAGCCGTTACCGGCTATGAGCAGAGCCGGAAATCTGCGGAGAAGTTTATTGCCCTGATTGACAAGTATGAGAACTTCGACACGCTTACGAATATCATGCTCAACGAGTTTGTCGAGAAAATCCTTGTCCATGAGCGCGCCCGGAAAGGCAGTCAGGACACCACGCAGGAGGTTGAAATCTACTTCAACTTTGTGGGCCGGTATATCCCGCCCGCCTTGCAGCCTGTTCCCTTGACCCCGGAGGAACAGGAAGAACTGCGGAAGAAGGAGGAGCGCAAAGACCGGCTTCACCAGAACTACTTACGCCGTAAGGCAAACGGCAAGCAGAAGGAATGGGAAGAACGCTACACCGCCAAACGCAAGGCCCAAGTGGAGGCGGCAAAGGCCGCGATCCGGGCTGAGGACATGGAGAAAGGCATTTTTACCACCATCAGCCAGTTACCCAGGCAGGAGCCGCGCAAGGCCACCTTACCGGCCAGCGCCGCAGTTTAACCATCACAGTGCAAAGGAGGACAAACATGAACGAATTGACTTACACCCGCTGCGGGGATTACTACATCCCCGACCTGAAACTTTCCGAGCAGCCGGAGGCCCCCATCGGCAAGTATGGCCGTATGCGGCAACGCTACCTGAAGGAACACCGGCCAGGACTTTACAGCAGCCTGATCTTGAGCGAAATGCTATACCCGCACCTGTTGGAGATTGACCGGGCGGCGCGGGAGCGCATAGACGCCATGCTGCCCCGCATGATGGAGGCGGCGGGCGTTACCGAGGAACTGAAAGCCCGCGACCCCATGCGCTGGGTGGGGTTGATGAACACGCTGAAGGCGCAGGCGGAGGAAATTATATTGGATGAATTAATTTTATAAACAAGAAGCAGCAGAAATTATTCTGCTGCTTCTTGTTTATAGATTGGCATAAAAACGGTGAGCCTAAACTAACACTTTTCTCTTGCATTTTTATTTCCTATGTGGTATAGTGAATAGCGTAAGCTAACCTAATTAACTTACAGGAAGGTTTTTATATGCCGAGAGATAAGACAGATACACATAATAAATTGCTCCCATGTATTAAGCAGGAATTTTTAGAGCATGGATATGAGAAAGCGTCTATGCAAAATATCGCAAGACGAGCAGGAATTACTGCTGCGGGGATATATCGCCATTTTCCAAGCAAAGAGGCTATGTTTACTGCAATGGTAGAACCAGTAACGAGTGATTTTTTGAAGATGTGCGATGTTTCTATGGAAGAAACATATTCTCGACTTAGTGACGATGATTTCCTCAAAAATTTTAACGAGTTCAGAACGGGAAAAAACAGGGAATCTATACACATAATAAATTGCTCCCATGTATTAAGCAGGAATTTTTAGAGCATGGATATGAGAAAGCGTCTATGCAAAATATCGCAAGACGAGCAGGAATTACTGCTGCGGGGATATATCGCCATTTTCCAAGCAAAGAGGCTATGTTTACTGCAATGGTAGAACCAGTAACGAGTGATTTTTTGAAGATGTGCGATGTTTCTATGGAAGAAACATATTCTCGACTTAGTGACGATGATTTCCTCAAAAATTTTAACGAGTTCAGAACGGGAAAAAACAGGGAATCTATTAACTTTATGTATGACAATTATGATGTTTTTCGATTATTACTTGTTTGTTCAAAAGGTACACCTTATGAATCTTTTCAGGAGCGTCTTGTGGAAATCGAAATGCAAGGAATTATTGATTTGTTTGGCGTACTTGAAAAGCGAGGGCTTCCTCATAAAACAGTAACAGATAATGAACTTCATATATTGTGTACCACATTTGTCACCGCTCTTTGTGAAACAATTAAACATGAATATACAAGAGAACAGGCATTGAAGCATTTGGACTTCATCGGTAAAATGCTTTACCCTGGTATGCAAGAAGTCCTTGGCTTCTGAAAATTACATAATAAATGACTGCACTGAATTTTAGGGCGTTATCGTCCTAAAATTTTTCTGTTTTATGGGTTAGTTAATGCTAACCAAAATCATTAGCTTATATAGGAGGGATGGACTATGAAAGTAAAGGGTAGCTTGTATTGGATTTATTCTTTTATAAGCGGATGTAAAGGCAAAATGTTGGTAGCTATTCTATTGGCTGTGATTGGGGTATTGTGTGGAATGGCACCCTATTTTGCGCTCGCAGGAATTTTGTCGGGATTGATCCAAAACACTTTAACGGCAGAACGCATCTTTTGCTATGTGGGAATTGCTGTGTTAGGCGAGACTCTTAAAATGTTGTTTAATACAGTTTCCTCTTTGAAAGCTCACAGGGTAGCTTATCATATCTTAGGGAATATTCGATGCAAACTGGCTGAGAAAATGATGCGTGTTCCTATGGGAGTTATGGTTGATACCCCATCAGGTAAGTTGAAAGCGATGGTTGTAGATACTGTTGACAAATTGGAACAGCCCTTAGCTCACATGTTGCCAGAGATCACAGCAAATGTTTTCACACCGCTTTGCATTATTATTTTACTTTTCATTTTGGACTGGCGTATGGCACTGGCCTGTATGATTGTGATTCCTATTGGCGTTTTACTCTTAATGGGGCAAATGAAAGACTATAAGAATAGATCTGATAGATATATTGAAGCCAGTAGCAACATGGACAGCTCTTTGGTTGAGTATGTCAATGGGATTGAAGTAATCAAGACTTTCAGCCAAACAGGGAAATCATTCCAAAAATTCTCTGATTCTGTTAAGAATTACCATGATACGACATTGGATTGGTGGAAAAATACCTGGCTATATTCAGCACTTGGTTTAACAGTAATTCCTGCTACCCTTGTGGGAGGTATTCCCGTTGGAGCGTATCTTCTTATGCAAGGAAGTATCAGTTTTTCTATTTATATTACATGCCTTATTTTATCCCTTGGAATTGCCGGTCCGCTGATTCAAGCAACGTATTATGCTGATAATTTTGCTGTTGTTGATGCCAGTATCCGGCAAGTAGGAAATTTTCTTGATGAACAAGAACTGGTGCGGCCATCAAAAGAAGTTTTGCTAACAGATGATGGCTTTCATTTTGAGCATGTTTCATTCGGATATGATAAAAAAGAAGTGCTGCATGATATAACCTTTTCCCCTGTGCCGGGTGGAAAAACGGCCATAGTAGGGCCATCTGGTTCAGGTAAGTCAACCATAACAAAATTGATGGCGGGCTTTTGGGATGTAACAAGCGGTCATATCATTTATGGATGCCAAGATATTCGCAATATTCCAACAAGCCAGTTAATGAAACATATTAGTTTTGTGTCACAGGATAACTTCCTTTTCAATATTAGTATCAAGGAAAACATCCGAATGGGAAACCCTTGTGCTACCGATGAGGAAGTCCTTGCCGCAGCAAAAGCGGCCAGATGTGATGAGTTTATCCGCAAAATGGAATATGGATACGATACTTTGGTCGGAGATGCAGGAGGAAAGCTCTCTGGCGGAGAAAGACAACGCATCACGATAGCCCGCGCAATATTAAAGCCAGCAGATGTTGTAATTCTGGATGAGGCAAGTGCCTATGCCGACCCAGAAAATGAGGTGTATATTGAAGAAGCTATAAATGAGTTGGTAAAAGACAAAACTCTTATTGTAGTTGCCCATCGTCTGGAAACGATTGAAAATTCAGATAAGATTGTTGTTGTAGATCAAGGAAAGATTGTAGCTGAAGGAACACAAAGCGAATTATTAAAAAATTGTGCTCTTTATAAGCGGCTGTGGAACGAGACAATATTAACTTCAGAGCGGAAAAGAGGTGAGTGCAATGCTTGAAACCATGAAACGAATTTTGACTATGGCGGGCAAATATCGCCACAAAGTTACAATAGGAATTATCATCAGCCTATTGCACTCCTTCTTTTCCGCAATGGACTTATTTGCCATACTTTATATTTCTTTTTCTATCAATACCCTTACCCAACAGAAAATTGGAGTTGCTGCTGCGATTTTACTTGTGGGCCTTACAGGTAAGATTATTTGTAAGTATCAGATAACTGAACATATATCTGGTTCCAGCTACGATGTCTTTTACGAAAAGCGTTTGGAGGCTGGTGAAAAATTAAAGAGAGTGCCGATGGGTTATTTCAGCGAAAAGAACCTCGGTGAAATCCAGATGGCAATGACTACAGATATGAATGCTTTGGAATCCTCGGCAATGTCTGTTGTAGAAAACATTTTGGGCAGCCTGATTTATGCTGCAGTTTGTACTTTAGTATTGCTTCTTTTTAACTGGAGAATAGGGCTTATTACATTAGCGGGCCTTGGAATCGGAATTCTTTTGCTCCGTGTCGTTCAAGAAAACGCAAAAAAAGTAATGCCAGTACGTTTTCAGGCTCAGGAAGAAATGACAGAGAAAACGTTGGAATTTATACAGGGCAATATGGTTATGCGCCTTTTTGGAACAGGGCGGGATGGTTTGAACAGAGTAAAAGAAGCATTCCATAAAAAACAGGAAGCAGACATTCGTCTGGAAAATACAGCGGTCTGGCCAATCAGCTTTTACAGATACATATTTCGACTGGCGAGCTGTGGAGTAGTATTGATTGCCGCATTGCTCTATGTAAGACAAGAAATGACATTTCCTATTTGTGTTATGTTCCTTTTTGCGGCTTTTCTTGTTTACTCACAGATGGATGGACTTGCCTCTAATATTGCTCTGCTACGAATTGTAGATACTGCTCTTAGTCAAGTTGAGTCCGTATTGGAAATTCCGGAGATGTCAGGTAATGACACCATAGATAAAATACAGAATTATAATATTGAACTTCATAATATATCCTTTGGCTATGAAAATCGTCCCATCATTCAGAATGTCACATTAAAAATCCCAGAACATCGAGTAACGGCTATTGTAGGACCGTCTGGCTCTGGAAAAACGACTCTATGTAATTTGATTACAAGATTTTGGGATGTGCAGCAAGGCGAAATTATGATTGGTGGCAAAAATATCAAAGAAATAGAGTTTGAGGAATTGATGAAACTGATGAGCATCGTGTTTCAGAAGGTGTACCTGTTTCACGATACTATAGAAAACAATATAAAATTTGGGAAACCTACTGTCACGCATGAAGAAGTTGTTGAAGCGGCACGTCGAGCATGCTGCCATGAATTTATCGAAAAATTACCAAATGGATATCAGACAATTATTGGCGAAGGTGGTTCAACACTATCTGGTGGTGAAAAGCAACGTATTTCTATTGCTAGAGCAATCTTAAAGGATGCTCCTATTATCATTTTGGATGAGGCCACATCCAGTGTTGATCCTGAAAACCAGCACGCATTATTGACAGCTATCAACGAACTAACATGTGGAAAAACGCTGATTATCATTGCCCACCGGCTTTCCACAATCAAGGATGCCGACCAAATTATCGTTCTGGATAACGGGCATGTTGTCCAACAGGGGACACATGAAACATTGCTTCAACAGGATGGCATTTACCGTAGGTTTGTAAAAATACGGCAAACGGCATCCTCTTGGAAAATATAAACAAAATAAGAAAGGGTTTAGGTAAGCATTATGGAAAACAACAAACTGAAAGTCAAAGACTTGGTGAACATCGGTATTTTTTCGGCACTGTATATGGTGATCTCAATGATTGTTATGATTCCCGTTGGAATTGCACCAATTCTATGGTTGATCTGGCCCGGTATTGCGGGGCTTTTCGGCGGAGCATTTTTTACACTTTTGATGACCAAGGTTCCGAAGCAAGGCGCAGCATTGATTCTTGCAATTATTACTGGGCTTTTGTATTTTGCAACAGGTGAATGCACTTGGGTTATCATCGTCACTTTTGCAGTTGCCGGAATTCTGGGCGAAGCTGCAAGAAAGGTATTGGGTTACAAATCATTCAAAGGCATTGCCCTGGCTGGCGGATTTACCGCCTTTGGTTTTATTGGTTCTCCCCTGCCTATGTGGTTATTTCAAGATGCCTACATGAAGTCTATCGAAGAAATGGGTATGGGCGTTGAATATGTAGAGGGGTTACAGTCTATGATCTCTGCCGGTTCTTTCATTGGTATGTTAGCAGTTGCATTTGTCGGCGGTTTGATTGGTACTTTGGTTGGACGCTTGATGTTGAAAAAGCACTTTGAAAAGGCAGGCATCGTTTAATGGGTACAATAAGAAAGGGTATCTTAGTCCTCGACCCAAGGACTAAGATACTCCTGCTACTCGGCATCAATATATTTGTCTTTACAAATAGCCATGTATATGCAGAAATGCTGGTTGTTGCGGCATTGGTAATCCTTTTATTGCTTTGTGGAGTTTATAAAACGGCGCTGAAAAGTACCATTACATATATTGTACTGCTTGCAATAAAATGTTGGATTTTACCGTTTTGCCCGGAAATAATTATGACTTCACTAAATATCGTAGTTATTACGTTTCGGAAGCTGCTCCCCTGTGTAACATTAGGGGCTTTATTGGTTCAAACAACCCCGATACGCTTGCTTATGCACGCCATGCAAAAATGGCACTTGCCACAGGCAGTTATTATCCCGCTTGCAATTACGGTACGATATTTTCCTACTTTACACGAAGAACAACAAGCTATCAGCGATGCGATGAAATTGAGAAATGTACATGGTGTTTTTCAAAAATTGGAGTATATCTATGTACCGCTCATGTTATCAGCCTCGACAACAGCAGATGAATTAAGTCAGGCTATTACTGCGCGTGGTATAGATAATCCACGCCCTAAAACCTGTGCAGTATCTATGCGGTTCCATATACAGGATTATGTACTCTGCTTTGTCGCTATTGTACTTGTTATTATTGCTTTTGTGTTGCTTTAAGAAGGGGGGATTTTATGATAACATTTGAAAACCTGTCATTTTCCTATGGAAATACAGGTGAAGAACAGTTAAATTCCCTTGATCTGCAAATAAAAAAGGGGGAATTTGTCCTTCTCTGTGGAAGAAGTGCCTGCGGTAAGACAACTGCAACCAAGTGCATCAACGGATTGATTCCGCATTTCACAGAAGGAAAATATTCTGGCTCTGTTGTTGTTAAAGAAAAAGAAATTGCCAAAACACCAGTTTATGAAATATCAGAAGATGTAGGCTCAGTTTTTCAAAATCCTAAAACTCAATTTTTTAATCTTGACTCTGATAGTGAACTGGTTTTTGGCATGGAAAATTTAGGAATAGAGCCAAACAAAATAAATGCCCGTGTTCAAGAAGTAGCTCACGGTCTTAAGATTGAAAATCTGTTGGGTCGAAGTGTTTTTGGCCTTTCTGGTGGCGAAAAACAGATACTTGCTCTCGCTTCTATTTATGCCGTAAATCCGGATATTTATGTCCTTGATGAACCAACGGCAAATATTGATAAAGATGGAATTGACCGGCTGCATGAAATTCTTCTCAAATTGAAGCAAATGGGTAAAACGATTGTGATCTCAGAACATCGCTTATATTTTCTCATGGATTTAGTGGATAAGGCTGTTTATATTGAACACGGCGTTATTCAGAAAGTATATACAGGCGATGAATTTCGTGCGTTAGCGGATTCAGAACGTATTAGGCTTGGATTGCGCTGCTTTACCTTGGACAACGAAAAAGATGAGGTGCCTACAAAGTGTAATTCAGGCATATTGGAGATTGATAATTTATCCGTGAGCTATAAAAATAGAACCATTTTCAGCAACGCATCTTTTGCAGCGGCTCGCGGGGATATCATTGCAGTTACTGGACGCAATGGAAGTGGAAAGTCCGCTTTTCTGCGTGTGCTTTGTGGGCTTATGAAAGAAAAAGCAGGAAGAATTGTGTTTGATGGAAAGCCATATCCATATAAGAAGCGCCGAGAACTGTGTTACATGACAATGCAGGATGTTGTCCATCAGTTATTTTCGGATAGTGTATGGGAAGAATTTTCTCTTCTCAATAAAACTGTCGATGAACAGGAAATCACGAAAATTCTAAGACGACTGGACTTATTGGATTACAAGGATAAACATCCTATGACACTCTCTGGAGGTCAAAAGCAGCGGCTTGCTCTGGCAGTAGCAACTCTTGCAAATAAAGATATTATGATTTTTGATGAGCCGACTAGCGGCTTGGATTATGGGAACATGATCAAAGTCTGTGAACTTATCAAAGAGTTATCTTCCAATAGAATAGTATTTGTGGCGACACATGATCGTGAGTTAATGGGATTGTTGTGTACTCGGCGAATGGAAATATCAAATGAATCAATCTCTGTTTACGATCTCACGACTAAATAAGGAGGTTCTGATGAAACTCTATGCGTCCGGGGAGGACTATCTGGAAACCATCCTTGTTCTCCAAAAGAAACTCGGTATGGTACGCTCCGTAGATGTGGTCCGGCACATGGAGGTGTCAAAGCCCAGCGTGTGCCATGCGGTGGCTACCTTGCGGGACGGCGGCTTTCTTACAATGGATGAAGATCACTTTCTCCATCTGACCGATGTGGGCCGCGAGGTTGCCGAAAAAATCTATGAGCGCCATTGCTTTTTTACCGAGCAGCTTATCGCCGCAGGCGTTGACCCAAAAACTGCGGAGGCCGACGCCTGCCGGATTGAACACATCATCAGCGATGAGAGCTTTTCGCGGCTGAAAGAGGCAGCCGCACAAGAGCAAGAATAAACCGAATAAGACAAGCTATCCTGCCCCGCCAGACGGGGAAAGAAAAAAACCGTTGCAGGGCAGGCAGCTTCGTGCGCCCATAATGGATTTTCCGGGTACTGCGGCGGTTTTGAGTACATCAAGGCCGCCGTTTCTTATGCCCTCAACAAAGGAGTGACGCCCATACGTTGACACGGCGGCTTTAGGAGGGAGCCGCATGAAGCACACTGACCGCCGACAAATTCAGACGATATTTCACTACCGTCAAAAAAAGCCCGGCCACCGGACAGGCCCCGTCTGGCAGCCAGTGCGAAAATTGTCACAATATAACTGAATACCGTGTTTTTTACGCTCGAATAGCTTCATGCTGTCCGGGCGTTTTTTCATACCTATGGGGCCGGAACATCGGGCCAACATGGCCCGAACCTTGCCCCCGGTGCCGTTCCCCGCCACCTCGTTCAGATTTTCCCGAAAAAATCTGAACGGAGGAAAGACCGATGGAAGTCACCATCAATTACAACGGACAAGCTGTGGCCGTGGAAGTCACGCTGGAAGTCTATGAATTTCTTGACCGGGCCGACCACAAAGCCGAGAACCTGTCCCATGAGCAGCGGCGGCATTGGGATGGCCGGGAGTTTGACGAATACATAGTTGCCACCGAGGGCGTTGGTATCTACGGCGAAACGCCGGAGGAATACCTTTGCCGCATGGAAACGCTGGGCGAGCTGATGGCCGTCCTGGACACCTGCACCGAGGCCCAGCGCCGCCGGTTCCTGCTCTATGCCCTGGAAGGTTTGAGTTACGCGGAGATTGGAACGATTTGCGGCTGCTCAAAGTATTCTGTCCGGGACTCCATTATCGCGGTCAGAAAAATTTTCAAAGATTTTTTTGAAAACAGACCCCACGAATGACCTGTTTTCGGGCTACCAAGTGAAAGGGATTGTTTCCCTTATCCCAGCGGGAGGCGGACAGCGGACAAGCTGCCCGCCTCTCCCATTTTCAGGAGGTAAGCCTATGAAAACAATCAATCTGCGGTGGATTTATCCCCACTACCGACATGACGAGTTTGTGGAGGTCAGCGATGAGGTTTGGGAGGTCATGCGGCAGGCCCAGCGCGAGATGAACAACTATGAGCGCCGGAAGGTCTACCAGCGCGCCTACTACTCCCTGGACGCATATAGCTGGACGGAGAACTATGCGCTGGAACACGGCAGATCGCCGGAGGAAATCCTTTTGGAGCGCGAGGAACGGGCCGCCCATCTGCGGCTGCTGGCCGCCTTGCCGGAGGCCCTGGCCCATGCCACCCCAACACAGGCCCGCCGTGTTCATGCCTACTACATTGCTGGTATCAGGCAGCCGGAAATCTCTCGGATAGAGGGCGTCCACAGCAGCAAGGTTAGCGTTGCTATCCGCCGGGGTCTGCGGAATATGCGCCGCTGCTATGATGGCCTTTTCCAAACAGAGTGAGGGCATGCCTATGCAGACCATCAATCTCAAACAATATTATCCATTTTGCAAAGAGGACATTTTTGTGGAGGTGTCCGATGAGATCGTCGAAGCGTTTCTTTTGGACAAGAGAGCCGAGGCCGCCAGAGATCGCAAGATGTTCCGGTATAAGGCGTTTTATTCCCTCGATTGTAACGATGGAATCGAAAATGCCGCCATCAGCTGGGCGCAGCCATCGCCGGAGGACTACCTGATAGAAAAAGAAGAATTAGCCGAATACAAAGAACTGATACGGCGATTGTATGAAGCCATTTCCTCCCTGCCGCCTATGCAGGCTCGCCGTGTCCACGCCCGCTATATGCTGGGTATGAAAGTGAAAGATATTGCCGCAATGGAGGGTATCACGCCATCACAGGCGGGAAAATCCATCCATGCCGCACTGCGGAGGCTGCGCCGATACTTTGCTCGACAGAAATGGACGGTCAATCTATGAGTATTTCCAAAGAAAAGAGGTGCCTGACATGAACGAAAAAATTACAGCCCACCCCTCAAAAGAAGAACGGGAGAAAGTCCTGAAGGAGATTCGGCAGCTTGAAAACCGAAAGAAGATTTTGGAGAACAAGCAGCGCAACGAGGAACGCAAGGCCCGCACCCGCCGCCTGATTGAGCGTGGGGCCGTTTTGGAAGGCATTTTCCCTCTGGCCCCCGACCTTCCCGGCGTAGAGGTCAAAGCATTTTTGATTGCCCTGTCCCATCTTCCGGGGGCTGCGGAATTGACTGCAAACCTGCCAAAATCCGGGGACACGCCATAAGTCCCTTGTTTACAAGGGCGCACTTATACACCGTTGCCGGTGCTGTGCGCCCTGCCGGGGGCGTTGCGTACTTCGTCCGCGATGGGAAGCTACGCTCCCCAAACCCCTTGTGCGCTCTGCGCAGCCAAACACCCGCTTTGCGCTTGTCCGGCTCCACAGAGCCTGTTATCCACTCACTGAAAGGAGGTGTTCCCCATAGATTTCTGTCATATCCCCGTCAGTATTATCAAGCGCAGCGCAGGCCGTTCTGCTGTTGCCGCAGCTGCTTACCGCAGCGGAACCAAGCTGACAAATGAATGGGATGGAATGACCCACGACTACACCCGGAAAGGCGGCATTGTCCATGCGGAGATCATGCTGCCTGCCCACGCGCCGCCGGAATTTGCAGACCGATCTATCCTCTGGAACAGCGTGGAGCAAATCGAGAAAGCAAGGGACAGCCAGCTTGCCCGCGAGATTGAAGCAGCCCTGCCCCGTGAACTGTCCGGCGAACAACAGCTCGCCCTTGTGCGTGCCTATGTGAAGGACAACTTTGTAGACAAAGGAATGTGTGCCGACTTTGCTATCCATGACAAGGGAACCGGCAACCCCCATGTTCATATCATGCTGACCGTCCGGCCCCTGAAAGAAAATGGCGCATGGGGCGCAAAGTGCCGCAAGGCATACGACCTGGACGAAAACGGCCAGCGTATCCCGGACGGGAAAGGCGGCTGGAAGAACCACCGGGAGGACACCACCGACTGGAACGATAAAGGGAATGTGGAGATTTGGAGGGCAGCGTGGGCGGCCTACACCAATCGGGCGTTGGAATCTGCCGGCAGACCGGAGCGCATTGACCATCGCAGCTACAAGCGGCAGGGCATTGATAAAATTCCCTCTGTCCATCTGGGACCAGCGGCCAGCCAGATGGAGAAGCGCGGCATCCGCACCGACAAGGGGGAAGTCAACCGGCAGATCGCCGCCGACAACAAGCTGCTGAAAGAAATCAAGGCCCGCATTACCCGCCTCTACAACTGGTCGAAGGCCGAGGCCGAGAAGCCGGAGGGCCAGCAGCCCAGCATGATTGACTTGTGGGAGGCCCAGCAGCAGCTCAAGCGGCCCGACACCCGCACCGGCAAAATCCGGGCTTTACAGGAGAGCGCCGCCCTGTTCAGCTTTTTGCAGGCAAACGGCATCCAATCCATGCAGCAGCTCCATGAAAAAATCGCAGATATGAACACCCGTTACTATGACCTGCGGCGAGAGATCGTCAAGGCTGAGCGCCGGATCGCTGTCCTCACCGAGCGCGGGGAGATGTGGGCGCAGTACAACGAGTATAAGACTGTCCACAAGCAGCTTGCCAGGGTAAAGCCGGAGAAGCGGGAACTGTTCGAGCAGCGCCACAGCCGGGAACTGATCCTCTATGACGCGGCGGCCCGGTATCTGAAGGAACTAAAGGACAGCGGCGAGGAAATCACCCCCAAGGCATGGCAGCGCGAGATCGACCTGCTGACCGCCCAGAAGCAGGTGGACACCATCGACATGAAAGCCATGCGGGAGGAACTGAAAGCTGTGGAACGGCTCCGCAAGGCCGCCGACCAACTGGCCCGGCAGGAACGGGACAAGCCCCGCGACCGGGGGCCGGAGCGGTAAAGGGTACGGCGCTTTGCCGACCCCTTTCAGGTGCGTCGCGTTTCACGACACCCTTTTGCACACAGAAAAACCGCCGTACAGGTTTCCCCATACGGCGGCAGATGGTTTATTTGCCGAACAAGTCGCTGTGCGACCCGGTGCGGGCAAGCGTCAGCACCAGCACATCATCCTCGATACGGTAAATGAGCAGCCAGTCCGGGAGAATGTGACATTCCCGATGGCCCACCCAATCGCCGGACAAATCGTGATCGCGGTTTTTATCCGGCAGCGGTTCGCCCATCGACAGCAGCGCCACGACCTGTTCCAGCAATTCGATTTTCAGGCCGCGCTTGATTGCCCGCTTGTAGTCCTTTTTGAAAGCGGTCGTGTACTTGACGGTGTACTTTGTTTTCCTCATTTTTTCAGGTCGGCAAATAACTCGTCAAGGTCATTGTATCCCTTTACAGACGGGTCTTTTGCAATCCTTTCCGCTTCCAGCATGGCAGCAATCGTTTCCTTGTTGGGCTGTTCCAGCTTCACCTCAAAGGGAATGCCGCCCTCACGAAGCGACTGGCGCACGAAGATGTTGAACGCCGTGGATAAATTCATGCCGAGTTCCGCAAACAGGGCGTCGGCCTGTGCCTTCAAATCCGCGTCCATGCGGATGCTGATGTTTGTGGTATTTCCAGCCATATCATCAACCCCTTTCTGCTGGTACTTTTAGTATATGCCATTTGCACGAAGAAAACAATACTTTGCACGAATATTTAACAGTAAATTCATTGAAGGAGGTCACTGTATGAAGCAAATTATTTTGCCCGTCACTATCCACCTGAATATCCGCCTGCCCCATGCCCTCTTGCAGCCGGAATCGGCAGACGCGCCCACCGGCCCGGAGCCGGAGGCCCATGCCTGCCAGGGCTGCGGCAACTGCGGCGGGTGTGGGAAGTGCCAGCATGAAAAAAAGCAAGCCTGAACCCGTCCCCGTCATGGACTACCGCCAGTACCGCAGAGCGCGGCGGCTGGTACATGAGTGCTGCAACTATGACGGCGGCCACTGTATCGCGCTGGATGATGGGGAGGAATGTGTCTGCGTCCAGTCCATTTCCTACTCCCTGTTGTGCCGGTGGTTCCGGGCGGCGGTGCTGCCGCTGGACAGAGAACTGGAAACGGCCCTGTTCCACCGCCTGGACGCCAAACGGTGCGCCGTCTGCGGGGCGCTGTTCACCCCCGGCTCCAACCGGGCCAAATACTGCCCGGAATGTGCCGGACGCATGAAGCGTATCAAGGCCGCCCAGCGCAAGCGGAAACAAAGGGCGAAATGTCACGCTTTAGGGGCTGAAAACCCCTTGTAAATCAAGGCTTTTTTCGAGGGTGTCGCTGGGGGCCTGATAGATTTATCCTCTGGCCCCCAAAACGGCCCTCTAAAGGCATACAGACCCCTGAAATAAACCCCAAGGAGGAAGCCTATGTCAGACAATCGAAAATATTACTACCTCAAACTGAAAGAAAACTTCTACAACAGCGAAACGATGGTTATTTTGGAGAGTATGCAGGATGGCCTGCTGTACTCCAATCTGCTGCTGAAAATGTACCTCATGTCACTCAAAAGCGGCGGTATCCTCATGCTCAATGACCATCTGCCCCACACGCCCCAGACCATCGCCACCTTTACCCGCCATCAGGTGGGGACGGTGGAACGGGCCTTGAAGGTGTTCCTTGAATTTGGCCTTGTGGAGATTTTGACCGATGGGGCCTACTACATGACCGACATCCAACTGCTGATCGGCCAATCCTCTACCGAGGGGGAACGGAAAAAGAAAGAGCGTATGCGATTGAAGCGTCAAAAACTGCTCCCATCCGGCGGGGCGGACATTTGTCCACCATATAGCCAGGGGGACATTTGTCCACCAGAGATTAGAGATAAGAGATTAGATATTAGAGATAAGAGTATAGAGAATAGAGAGAGTGAGAGCGCCCACGCCTATGGCCGTTACCAGAATGTTTTCCTGACGGACGGGGAACTGGCAGACTTACAGGCCAGCTTTCCCACTGTATGGGGCCAGTACATCGAAAAGCTGTCCGAGTACATGGCTTCTACCGGCAAGCGGTATCAGAGCCATGCCGCCACCATCCGGCGCTGGGCCGGTGAGGATGCTAAAAAAACGATCACACCCTCACGCAACCGGGATTACAGCGTAAAGGAGGATGAAACTGTATGATTGAGATTACCGCAGAAATCCGGGCGTTCATCGACAAGGCAGCTGCCGGTGTGGAACTGGCTGAGGACGAGTATATAGATCCGTCAGACGGTCTCATCCACTGTAAGAAATGCGGCGGACAGAGGCAGACCGTTGTGCCATGCTTTGGGAAATCCGGCTACTTTATGCCGCGTTGCATCTGCCAGTGCCAGCAGGAGGCTGAGGAGCAGCGCAAGGCTGCTGAAGAACGGAAGCGCCGCATGGAGCGTATCAAACGCCGAAAGGCACAGGGCTTGCAAGACCGCTATCTCTATGACTACACCTTTGCCAACGACAACGGCCAAAACCCATTGATGGACAAGGCCCGCGCCTATGTGGAGAACTGGAAGGAGGCATACAGGAACAACACCGGCCTGCTTCTGTTTGGGGATGTGGGAACCGGCAAGTCCTTTTTCGCCGGTTGTATCGCCAACGCCCTGCTTGACCGGGATGTGCCGGTGCTGATGACGAACTTTCCCACCATCCTGAACCGTCTGACGGGAATGTTTTCCGAGGACAGGTCGGAGTTTATTGCCAGCTTTGATGAGTATGACCTGCTTATCATTGACGATTTGGGTGTAGAGCGCAGTACCGAATATGCTATGGAGCAGATGTTTTTCGTCATTGACAGCCGCTATCGCAGCCGCAGACCCATGATTATCACAACAAACTTGAAACTGTCCGAGCTGAAAAATCCGCCTAATCTGGCCCACGCCCGTATCTATGACCGTATTCTGGAACGGTGTGCGCCGATTCTCTTTGACGGGAAGAATTTCCGGGAAGAAAATGCCGGTGCTACCCGACAGACAGCAAAAGACATTGTAAACAGTAAGCACGACTGATTTTTTATCGGGCGGCACAGACCCGTTCGGAGAAAGGAGCGCCATGAACAAAGAACCCCGTACTATGCAGGTGGCAGACGCCGCTACTGCGTCCAGAGCGCCGGAAAACACGCCAGCGATGGTAAAGAAAATCGGCAAGACAACCTACAAGGTTCATGTCCATTTCAGCAATACCAGCACAGAAACCATGAGCGATAAAATCAAGCGTATGCTCAAAAATGAAATTCAGCAGATGTGACAGACTGATAAACGAAGCCGCCTTGTGTTAAACTGATGATGGTACACGCCAAAACTTTTAGCCAAGGAGGACATGAAAATGCTGTACACAGAAAAAGAGAAAAATGAGATTGAGCGCGTCCGTAAAGTGTTCGAGAAACACATCCAACAAATGACTGCTTATGATTTGGTTTGGTCGGACAAGGTCGGCTATGTGTGGCTGGCAATATCTATCGACCCAGTCTATATTGATACCGGCAACTGGATAGAGTCCGCTGCTGGCCTTTGTTATGAGTGCTTGAATGATATAGCACTGGATGTTTTTGGAATGACCGGAAACGACCATGACTTCGAGGACGCCGATCCGCTGGAACTGGCCGAGATTAAGCGGCGCTGGAAACCCTATATCGGCCAACTGCCGGAATATGCGTACCTTTGCGACGAACTGTTAAGCAGGAGCAAATAACCCATCCGCAAAAGTGTCAGGAGCTAAAATCTGCTTCTGGCACTTTTTTGTGGCTTTTTTGTGAATTTGATTAAAAAGTCCTTGACAATTTGTCTCTGGCAAGACAGCCAAAAGCATCTTGATTTCCTGCGGTGCGAGGCTGGCTCCCTTTGATATTCCCCAGCTTCGGGAGATCATGTCTTATGACGAACTGGAGCTGGATAAGCTGGGGGATGAAAAATCAGCGCTGTTCTTTCTTATCAGCGACACGGACACCACCTACAACTTTTTGGTTGCCCTCGCTTTTTCGCAGATGTTCAACCTTCTGTGTGAACGGGCTGACAACACCTATGGCGGGCGTCTGCCCTACCATGTGCGGGTGCTGTGGGACGAGGCAGCCAATACCGGACAGGTGCCGGGGCTGGAAAAAATCGTGGCTGTCATCCGCTCCCGTGAGATCAGCCTGACGCTTTTTTATCAGGCAATGAGCCAGTGCAAGGCATTGTACAAAGACCATTCCGAAACCATCATGGGCAACATGGACAGTATCGTATTCCTCGGAGGCCGGGAGGCTTCCACCCTAAAGGATATTTCGGAAAACTGGCTGGGCAAGGCCACCATCTCCATGCAGACCGAGGGCCGAAGCCGGGGACAGTCTGAAAGTTACAGCCAGAATATGCAGCGGCTTGGCCGGGAACTGATGACCACCAGCGAGATCACCACCATGCCCGGGGATAAATGTATCTTGCAGCTTAGGGGGCTCCCGCCCTTCCTGTCCCCGAAGTATGACTTGAAAAAGCACCCGAATTACAAGTACACAGCCGAATTTGATAAAAAGAAAAACGCCTTCCGCTTGGAAAGCCTGTTCCGCCACCGGCCATTGAGACTAAAGCCGGAGGACGAATACACGGTGTACGAAGTGGACGGCTCCGACACGGACGAAGAAGCTGACCTGTTGAATTTCGATGATCTGGACAGCGACGAGTTTGTGTAACTTCGGGCCATGATGACCCGAAGCGCCGCCGATGTGGGCGGCTTTTTTTGTACCCAAAACCATCAAACAAACAAAATGGAGGAACGTATATGGAATTTTTCAATCAGGCAATCGACATTCTTAAAATTCTGGTCATGGCTCTTGGCGCCGGTCTGGCGGTGTGGGGCGTCATCAACCTTCTGGAAGGTTACGGGTCGGACAACCCTGCGGCAAAATCACAGGGCATTAAGCAGCTCATGGCTGGCGGCGGTGTCGTTCTGATCGGCCTTCAGCTTATCCCTCTGCTGTCCGGCCTGTTCAGCTAAGTGTCACCCGTTGTCCCTTTTTCCAGAAAAGGAGCTGATGTATGGACTTTATCATCGACGCAATCGTTGAATGGCTGAAAGGTCTGCTCGTCGATGGTATCATGGGAAATCTGGACGGCCTTTTCGATAACGTCAATCAGAGCGTTGGCGAGATCGCCACACAGGTAGGCACGACCCCGGCGGACTGGAACGCCGGGGTCTTTTCCATGATACGACAGATCTCCGAAACTGCCATTCTGCCAATCGCCGGGGTCATCCTCACTTTTGTTATGACCTATGAACTGATACAGATGCTCATAGAACGCAACAACCTCCATGAAGTTGACACATGGATGTTTTTTAAGTGGGTGTTCAAAACCTTTGTGGCTGTGATGATCCTGACGAATACCTTCAATATCGTGCTGGCGGTCTTTGATGTGAGCCAGTATGTGATCCAGCAGTCAGCGGGCATTATCCAGAACGGGACAGAAATCACGCCGGATGTGCTGGACAGTCTGCGGACAGAACTTGAAGCGATGGAGTTAGGCCCTCTGTTCGGACTCTGGCTACAATCCTTCCTGATCCAGCTTACCATGATTGCCTTAAACATCGTGATCTTCGTCATCGTATATGGCCGTATGATTGAAATTTATTTACTCACAAGTTTAGCGCCTATCCCGTTTGCCACCGTCCCCAACAGGGAAACCGGACACATGGGGCAGAACTATTTCCGCTCCCTCTTTGCGGTGGGCTTTCAAGGTCTGTTGATCTTAGTCTGTGTCGCCATCTATGCGGTGCTGATCCAGAGTATCGCCACCGACGGCGACCCCATCGGGGCGATCTGGGGCTGCGTGGGATATACGGTGCTGCTGTGTTTTACCTTATTCAAAACAGGCAGTCTTGCAAAATCCATCTTCGGCTGCCATTAAGAGACTTCGGGCCATGATGACCCGAAGCGGAAAGGAGAAATCCATGCAGGAAAAAACTGCGGGCGGAACACCAGCCGCCCCTATAAAGCTGGATGTAAGCGTGCGGGTCATCGAACCTGTGAAAAACCTCATGGGCTTTGCCAGCGTGAAATTCAATGACTGCTTTGTGGTGGAAAATCTGAAAATCGTCCAGGGCAGCAAGGGCCTTTTCGTGGGGATGCCCAGCCAGCCGGACGGCAAAGGCGGCTATCGGGATATGGCCTACCCTGTTACAAAGGAGTTCCGTGAACAGCTCAATACCGCTGTGCTGCAAGCCTATGAGGCAAAGCTGGAACAGATGGCGGAGCGCGGCTCTGTGGGGCGTGCGTCCATCAGCGACCAACTCAAAGCCGGAAAAGCGGCTGCCGAACAGGCAAAGGCAGAGCGGCCTCCGAAGGAAAAGCCCAGCCGCAGTGCAGAGCGTTGACCTCGGGCCATGCTGGCACGAAGCAGAAAGGAGGCGGGAACCATGCCACGCAAACGGACGGGCTATGACGCGGCCTGCTATTACGACGGAAAACTGCTGGGCCGCTGTACCAAAGCGGACAGCGACGCCTATACCCTGTTGATGAACGCCTGCGGCGGGGAGGCCGCCCGTGTCCTTCGGGAATATGCCTATTTTTCCCCGGAACTGAAAGCCATCTTAGAAAAGGCAGCACTCATGCAGGCAGACCGGAGCCGGACGGGCGGAATGTTCCATGCGCCGAAAAGCTCCCCGTGGGGCGAGGTGCAGAATTGTGAAACCCTCTGTCCGGGGGTGTTTCTGGTATCTACCGCCAGCCACGGCGGAACGATGGTGGCAAACGAGGTAGCCGCCGTTCTCTCCCCAGCGGCCAAAAAATGTGGCTTCAAGGACAAGGGCTATATCTGCTATGAGGAGGACGCACAGGAAAGCGTAGTGCTCCGGGAGCTGCTGGACAAAAAGCTGTGGAAAATCCCTGACCGCATTAAGGACAAAGGACAGTTTGAAGAAAAACTCAATCAGTCCATCCGGCAGTATCACCCCGAATACTGGCGGGCAAGGCAGAGCGGACGAGAGGCCGCCGAAGCTGCCCGCAGCACAGCCCCGGCCAAAGAGGCCGCAAGATAACCTCGGGTCATGTTGGCCCGAAGCAATTAAGGAGGTGTACTTAAATGGCCTATGTGCCAGTACCAAAAGACCTTTCCAAAATCAAGACAAAGCTGGCCTTCAACCTAACGAAGCGCCAGCTTGTTTGTTTTTCCAGCGCGGCGGCGGTGGGCCTCCCGGCTTACCTGTTTTCCCGTGGCAGTATCGGGAACAGTGCCGCCATGTTCCTGATGATCGGCCTCATGCTCCCGTTCTTCTTTCTGGCTATGTATGAACGAGACGGTCTGCCGCTGGAAAAAGTGCTGAAAAACATCATCCGCACCCGGTTCCTCTATCCCCGTGTGCGGCCTTACAAAACCGAAAACTTCTATGCGCTGCTTAGCGCCAGAAAGGAGGCGCAGCCGATTGCGAAACAGCAGAAGGGCCGGAAAGCCCGCAGGCAGAAAGCCTGAAAAACAGGGCCTTACCGGCCTGTTCACGAAAGGAAAGAATATTCCCACCACCGCCCAGCAGACCCTCCCTTACCGGGAAATGTACCGGGACGGGGTGTGCCGGGTAGCGGACCGCTATTACACCAAAACCATTGAATACGAGGACATCAACTACCAGCTCGCACAGTCCGAAGATCAGGCGGCCATCTTTGACGGGTGGAGCGCCTGCCTTAACTACTTTGACAGCAGCCTTCCGTTCCAGCTTTCCTTCCTCAACCACCGGAGCCGCCCGGGCAGCCGGTACAGCGTGAACATCCCCATGCAGGACGATGATTACAACAGCGTCCGGTGTGAGTATGTGGAAATGCTGGAAAACCAGATCGCCAAAAGCAACAACGGCATTGTCCGCACAAAGCTCCTGACCTTCGGCGTGAACGTGGACGACCTTCCCACCGCCAGGGCAAGGCTGGAACGTGTAGAGGCGGACATTTGCGGGAACTTCAAAAAGCTGGGCGTCAAGTGCCGCTCCCTTTCGGGGCTGGAACGGCTGGAGCTTCTTCACGGGCAGCTCCACCCCGGCAGCGGCTCCCCCTTCCGGTTTTCATGGGATATGATCCCCAAAACCGGGCTTTCCACCAAAGACTTTATCGCCCCGGACAGCTTCGACTTCCGTTTCAGCCGTCTGTTCCGGGTGGGGACGACCTGGGGCGCCGCCTCCTACTTGCAGATTTTGGCCTCGGAGCTCTCGGACAAGCTGCTGGCGGAGCTTTTGGAAATGGATGCGGAAATGACCATCACTCTCCATATCCAGACCGTCGATCAGGCCGCCGCCGTAAAATCTATCAAGGCCAAAGTCTCCGACATTGACAAGATGAAGGTGGAGGAACAAAAGAAGGCAGCCCGGTCAGGGTACGACATGGACATACTTCCGCCCGACCTTGTAACGTACAGCAACGACGCAAAGACCCTTCTGGAAGATTTACAGAGCCGGAATGAAAGAATGTTCCTGCTGACCTTCCTTGTGGTAAACATGGCTCCGACCCGTCGGGAGCTGGACAATGACCTGTTCACGGTGTCCGGTATCGTCCAGAAATACAACTGCACCTTGAAGCGGCTGGACTTCCAGCAGGAGGACGGTTTTCTTTCCAGCCTTCCGCTGGGCCATAACGGCATTGAGATCAAGCGCGGCATGACCACCAGCTCCACGGCCATTTTCGTTCCCTTTATGACGCAGGAGCTTCGCATGGATGGCGAAGCCGTCTATTACGGGCTCAACGCACTTTCCCATAACGTCATCATGGCAAACCGGAAAAAGCTCAAAAACCCCAACGGCCTGTTCCTCGGCGTGCCGGGCTCCGGCAAATCCTTTGCCGCAAAGCGGGAGCTTGTGAACGTGTTCCTTGCCACCCGTGACCGGATCATTGTGGTTGACCCGATGGGCGAATACTCGCCCCTTATCAAGCGGCTGGGCGGACAGGTCATCGAGATTGCCCCGGACAGCCCCCACCACATCAATCCGATGGACATTGACCTGAGCTTTGACGAGGAAAACCCGATGGCGCTGAAAGCCGACTTTATCCTGTCGCTGATGGAGCTGATCGTTGGCGGCAAGGACGGCTTGCAGCCGGTGGAACGTACCGTCATTGACCGCTGTGTGCGCCAGATGTACCGGGAACATTTGCAGGACCCGGAAACAAGCAAAATGCCGACCCTCCAAACCCTGTATGACCTGCTCTGTTCCCAGCCGGAGGGCGAGGCGGTACGGCTGGCAACTGCCCTTGAAATCTATGTGTCGGGTTCCCTTAACGTGTTCAACCATGAAACCAATGTGGACCTGAACCGCCGTCTGGTATGCCTTGACTTAAAAAAGCTGGGGGCCGGGCTTCGGACGATTGCCATGCTCGTTATGCAGGACTTGGTAAATTCGCAGGTGTCCATGAATTTCCTCCGCGGTATCGCTACATGGTGTTACTTCGACGAATTTCATGTGCTGCTCCGTGACCGTCTGACGGCAAGCTATTGTGTGGCGATCTGGAAAATGCTACGAAAAAAAGGGTGCGTTCCGAGTGCTTTAACGCAGAACGTAAAGGATTTTCTGGCAAGCCCGGAGATTGAGAACATCTTTGAAAACTCGGACTTCCTTGTGCTGCTCTCGCAGGCACAGGGCGACCGGCAGATTTTAGCCAAACAGCTTGGGATCAGCCCCCACCAGCTTTCCTATGTGACCCATACCAATTCCGGCGAAGGACTGCTGTTCTTCGGGAATACCACCATCCCGTTTGTTGACCGCTTCCCGCAGAACACAGAGCTGTACGCCATTATGACCACCCGCCCGGAGGACAAAAAACAGGAAATGAACCGGGCATAACGCACTTCGGGCCATGATGGCCCGAGGTTTGGAAAGGAGGGATACATCATCGGAAAGAAACCGGATAAACGGAATTTTCAAAGGCCGGGGCCAACGGAGGATACCGGGAGCAATCGCCCCGGACCGGCTGAACGGGAAGGACCTTCCCCCGCACCGTCCCGATGCCTGCGGTTTGAGGACGAGGATACCGGGCAGGACAGTCCTTCGGACCACGATGGCCCGAAGTCCAAAAGCGGCAAGTTTCAAGAGGACAGCCGGAAAAGCCGTCCCTCTGACCGCATGAGGCAGGAAGATGAAGCGGGCGGGCCGCAGGATACCGGCAAGGCACAGGAGCCGGAGGGCTCCGACGAGAAGGCCGGGAGCAAAAAGGACAAGTACCAGAAAGCACAGGCAAAAGCGGAACACGCCGGGGGAAAGCTGGGAAAGGCCCGGGAGAAACTGGACAAGACCGAGGCAAAACGGGCAGCGAAGAAGCCGCCGGGGCTTGCAAAAAAGGCAGTCCGGGGAGTCCGTACAGAAGCATGGTTCTATGTCCACAACAAGATACACGAGGTCGAGCATGAAAATGTGGGTGTGGAAGGAGCCCATAAATCCGAGCTGGCCGCAGAGGCCGGAACCCGGAAACTGACCCGCTATGCCAAACGCCGCTGGCAGGAACACCCGGCCCGGAAGGTGGCAAAGTGGGAACGGAAGGACATAAAAGCCCGGGCCAATGTGGATTTTCAGAAGATGACCTCCGAGCACCCGGAGCTTACCAGCAATCCGCTTTCCCGTGTGCAGCAGAAATGGAAACTGAAACGCCGGTATTCCAAAGAGGCAAAGGCGGCTGCAAAACAGGGTGCAAAGGCCGCAAAGAAAACCGCTGCCGCTTCGGGAACTGCGACCCGTCGGGCGGCGCAGTTTGTGACCCGTCATCCCGTGGCGGTGCTGGTCCTGCTCCTGCTGTTGCTGCTCTGTTTTCTTGTGTCGGCGGTAAGCTCCATCTTCCCCACGCTTGGCAGCGGCCTTGCCAATGCGTTATCCGGCACCTCCTACGCCTCGGAGGATACGGACCTGCTGGGGGTGGACGAGGACTACACAGCGCTGGAAAACGAGCTGGCGCAGACGGTAGCGAACATCGAAAGCACCCATCCCGGCTATGACGAGTACCGCTATTCCGTGGACGAGATCGGCCATAACCCCTATGAGCTGGCGTCCTATCTCTCGGCAAAGTACCATGTGTATTTCCGTGAACAGGTGCAGGACGAGCTGCGGGAGATTTTCGAGGCACAGTATGAACTGACCTTGACGGAGGAAGTTGAGATACGCTACCGCACCGAAACCAGCACCGACCCGGAGACCGGGGAAACCACCACCGAGGAAGTCCCCTATGAGTATTACATTCTCAATGTGACCCTCACAAACAAGACGCTGCCCGCCGTGATCCTGCCGAGGCTTAACGAACAGCAGCGGGAAATCTACACCGTTATGCAGCAGCTCAAAGGCAACAAACCCTATCTGTGGGAAGGGATTTACAACGGCGGCGAAGATACCGGCCCCAGCTATGAGATACCCGGCGAGGCGCTGGATGACCCGGCTTTTGCGGCGCTCATGAAAGAAGCCACAAAGTACATCGGCTGGCCCTATGTGTGGGGCGGCTCCAGCCCGTCCACCTCCTTTGACTGTTCGGGCTTTGTCTGCTGGGTGTACACGGCCAGCGGCGTCCACAACCTGCCCCGTACCACGGCGCAGGGCATTTATAATCAGTGTGCTATCATTTCCCCCTCCGAGGCAAAGCCCGGCGACATTATCTTTTTCACGGGAACCTATGACAGCCCCGGCCCTGTATCCCATGTGGGGATTTATGTGGGCGACGGGATGATGCTCCATTGTGGTTCGCCCATCCAATACGCAAACATCAATTCAAGCTACTGGCAGACACATTTCTATGCCTTCGGGCGTTTGTGAACCAGAGGAAAGGAGTCCTTGCATGAACAAAATCGACAAGCTCGATAAGGAACTGGAAAAAGCCCGGGAGAAGGCCGCCGAATGGCAGGCCAAAATCCGGGAGCTGGAAAAGCAGAAACAGGAGGAAGAAAACAGCCAGATCGTGCAGGCGGTGCGCTCCCTCAAACTGACGCCCGCCCAGCTTATGGCTTTTCTGAATGACCCCAAAAACAGCCTTACCGCTTCGGGCCATACTGACCCGAAGCCGGAGGCACCCGAAAAGGAGGACACGGCCCATGAAGAAAACTAAATTTCGCAGGCTGGCGGCGATGGCTGCCAGCCTTTTGTGTTGCCTGATCTTTACAGTCCCGGCTTATGCACAGAGCAGCGAGCCGCAGCCGGAGACAGCTCCCTCCCCGGCAGAAACCGAAGCAGAGCCGGAAACCCAGAACCCCTTTACCCCGGACGGGACGGGAACCGTGGTGGACAACGCCACCGACGAGGATGGAAAGGAGTTCTACACCATCACCACAGCAGACGAGAGCGTGTTTTATCTGGTGATCGACAAACAGAAAACCAGCGAGAACGTCTATTTCCTCAATACCGTTACCACAGACGACCTTCTGCCTCTTGCTGAACAGGGTAAGGAACCGCCCAAAGAAGTGACCCCTGAGCCAGAGCCAAAGCCCACCGAACCGGTGGAGGAAGTTCCGGAACCCAAGCCGGAGAAAAAGGACAGTCCCCTTCTCTCTCTGCTCCTGATCGGTGCGGTGGTGCTGGCCGGCAGTGGAATTGGTTACTATTTCAAGATTTACAAGCCGAAGCATGAAGCCCCGGATTTGGAAGATGATTACTGCGAATATGAGGACGGGGAGCTGGAGGAGATCGCAGAGGAACCCGAGGACGAAGATACCCCGCCATGGGAGGAAGATACGGAGGAATGAGAATGAATTTTACAAGCAGCCCTTTTGAACGAATGATGAAGGAAGTACCGCACCCCGGCTGGGACAATGACGACCCTTGTAAGGGATGCCGTTATTACAAGGAGTGCAAAGGAAAGAAAAAACAGTGCCGGAAGAAGTTCCGGGCGCTGATCGTGGAGCCCCGCCCTTCGGGCCATCGTGGCCCGAAGTCATAAATGGACGCCCGGGAGCTGACCCGTGACGAGAAGAAGAAAATACGCACTCTGGTCACGGGGATGTGCGCCAACTATGACCGGGAAAGCGGCCTGTGCCTTCCTCTTGACTGTGCCTGCTATATGCTGCACAAGTGCTGGACAGGGGCGTACTGCCGTTACTTCCGTGAGGCTGTCCTGCCCCTTAACCCGGAGCTTCAAGCGGCGCTGACAACGGAAGGCATCTCCCCGGAGTTGCGGGCCTGTGCGGTCTGCGGAAAGGCATTTTTGCCCGAGGGGCGTCAAGCCTACTGCTCCGACGCCTGCAAGGCCGAAGGGAACCGACGGAAAAGCCGGGAACGCATGAGGAAAATGCGGGAGAAAAGGCCGGGCGGCTGTTACGATTTGCCGCCTCCAAAGGCTTGACATTCCGGGCTTTTTTGAGGGTGTTTCCGGGGTGGGAATATCTTATTACATTCCTCCCCGGTCTGCCCTCTTATTTCGTAACATCCAGCACTTCGGGTCATGTTGGCCCGAGGCACAGAAAGGAGGAATCTCTTGGAGACAGTACAAGGATATGTGATTTTGAAAGCTGCCACCTTTGAAACCGGACACGGCTTTGCGCTGGGGCATAATCCGGGAGCGCCGAGCCCCTTTGTGACCTGGCAGTTTACCGAGGGGGAAAACGGCCATCGGGATTACTACTGGGGCCGCTATGGAACCAGTCAGGCGTGGGCGCAGAGGGACTTTGACCGCCGGGTGGACGACTATCAGCAGTTTTACCATGCGGCGGTCAAGCATACCGAGCTGGGACCGAAGGGTGTTTACCGCTATTATTCCACCCAGCGGCCCGTGGACATAGGCACCTACCCGAAGCCGCCGGATAACCAGCCTCTTTCCATCGTCAACTACGATGACGACAGGCGGCGTCCTGTGGCAGACGGCAGGCTGATGGCATGGGGCGAACTGACCTACGCAAAGCCGCTGACCGAAAAGCAGATGGAGGATTATGAGCTGAAACCAGCACCGGGCAATCCTGACCGGGTGCGCCCATCCATTACCTCCCGGCTCAAAGAAGGAACCAGAGGGCAGGAACCCCCGAAGGAACCCGGCCAGAAGCGAAACCATAAAAACCATGAGGAACGATAAAGGAGGATTGCCATGCACGAAAAAGACAACTATCTGAAAACCGCCGAGCTCTCCACGGAGCAGAACTGCAACATGATCGACGGCGTACCCAACAACACGCCCATCCCATCCACGCCCCCGGAGCTGGACGCAAAACCGCTTGATAAGGTAAAGGAACCCAAAGAGCGCCGGAAAGGCCGGGAGCTGGAACGCTGATGGAGAACCGCAAGCGGAATGTCCATCTGCACGTCATGGTAACGCCGGACGAGCTGGCAGCCATCCATGAACGGATGGCTGAGGTGGGCATTTCCAACGCCGGGGCTTATGTACGGAAAATGGCTCTGAATGGGTATATCCTGCACATCGACCTTGCGCCCGTAAAAGAACTGATCTCTCTGCAACGGCGCTGTTCCAACAATCTCAATCAGGTTGCCATACACGCACATACCTATGGCGTGTACCCGGAGGAAATCGACGGATTGAAGCGGGACTATGAAAAGCTGTGGGGCGAGGTGTCAAAGGTGTTGCGGGAGCTTTCCGAGCTGGTGGCAAAGTAAGACGAGGGCGGCAGGCTTCCGTTGCGGGGCTTGCCGCCCTGCTCTTTTTTTACCACTTCGGGCCAGTATGGCCCGAAGGTTTGGGACAGGATTTACTAATCTTTCGCAACATTTATGTCCCCGGGCAGGCATGATAAAATAGAGGTAGGAAGGATAGATAAAGGAGGTTTTGAAGATGAAGATACTGCTGAAAATATTGGTTGCTCCCTTTGCTTTGGCGCTGTCCCTTCTGGCGGCTCTGCTGGTGTTTCTGTTTGAGATTTGTGCCGTCCTGCTGACGATTGCCTCTGTGATCCTGGCGGTGCTGGGTGTCGCTCTCTTTTTCACGCCGACGCCCATAGGCGGGATTGTATTTCTGTTTCTTGCCTTCCTTCTTTCGCCATATGGACTGCAAGCGGCGGCGGGCTCCCTTCTTTGGGCGCTGGATGGAGGCAAATCCGCTCTGTACCGGTTTCTGGCAAGTTAAACAACCTCGGGCCATGTTGGCCCGAAGTCGGGGCGGTCTGAATAGGCCGCCCCTTTCTCATGGAAAGGAGGGATGATTTCTGGCTACCACAACTTTGTTGCAGCGCCATGCGGGCGAAGGCGAAACGATTGCCGAGGCAATCCGGGATTGTCTGGACTATGGCAAGGACCCGGAGAAAACAGAAAGCGGAAAGTATATCTCCGCTTATGAATGTGATCCGGCCACCGTGGCAGACGAGTTCCTTTTGGCAAAGGCCAGCTATGCCGCTATGACGGGCCGAAAACAGAAAAAAGAAAATGATGTGCTGTGCTATCAGATACGACAATCCTTCTATCCGGGTGAGATCACCCCGAAGGAGGCGAACCGTATCGGCTATGAGCTGGCTATGCGCTGGACAAAGGGGCGGCACGCATTTATCGTTACCACGCATACTGACAAGCAGCACATCCATTGTCACATTTATTACAACTCCACCATCCTTGACTGTACCCGGAAATTCCGAAACTTTTGGGGTTCCAGCTTTGCCCTCCGTCGGCTCTCTGACAGGCTGTGTCTTGAAAACGGGCTGTCCATTGTGGAGAACCCGAAGCCCCGGAGCAAGGGCAAGTATCGGAACTATGGGGAGTGGCAGAAAGACCGGAAAGGGCCGCTTTCCTATCAGGACCGACTGCGCCTTGCCATTGATACCGCACTGGCCGAGCGCCCCGCCGATCTGGATGAATTTCTTGCCCTGATGAAACGGGCCGGATATGAAGTCAAGAAGGTTCGGGGCGGCGGTATCAGCTTCCGGCTGACCGGGCAAGGGCAGGAACGCTTCACCCGTCTGCGTGCCTCCACGCTGGGGGACGGCTACGACTTGCAAGATGTTTTGGCCGCCATTGAGGGCAAAGAAAAACGCCCCGGGCACTCGGAGCGGAAAATCAGTCTGGCGGTGGATATTCAAGCAAAACTGGCTGCCGGTAAGGGACCGGGATATGAACGCTGGGCGAAGGTATTTAACATTAAGCAGATGGCCGCTGCCCTTGCCTATATACAGGACAATGGACTGACCGATTATGAGCAGTTGGCACAGAAAGCCACCGAGGCGGCAGACCGTTTCCATGCCATTTCCGTGCAGATCAAGCAGACAGAACAGGCCATGAAAACCAATGCCGGGCTAAAGGCCGCAACGGTTCAGTATGCCAAAACCCGTCCGGTCTTTGAGCAGTATAAGGCGACGAAGTACAGTCGGAAATTCCTTGCGGAGCATGAGGCCGACCTTGAACTGTACCGGGCTGCACAAGCGGAAATGCGCTCTCTGCTGGGCGGGGCGAAGCTCCCTAAAATGGATGTGCTGAAGGAGGAAGGCCGCAAGCTCACAGCAAAGAAAAAACAGCTCTATGGAGAATACCAGAAGGCACGACGGGATATGCAGGAGATCGTCACGATCAAGGCGAACATTGACACTCTGATGGGCTACACCGAGCCGGGAAGAAAGCAGGAAAAGGAGCGTTAAGGTTATGAAAATAAGGAGCAAAGCGACGCTGACACTTCGGGCCATGTTGGCCCGAAGATACGGGTTTGGGGCGAGCCCCAACAAGCCGCCTTTGTGCCACTTGTGGCCACAGAGGCATTGCTTGCCATTTAGCGACAACCAATAATTGGGGTTTCTAAGATATATCTGAAAATCCCCAGCACTGTCTTATTTATATAAAAGCAATACTACTTGAAGGAACATCGTCCGATCTTTGTAGCAGCCTGATTTTGGGCGAAAAGTTGTACCCGCATTTGTTGGAGATTATAGGGCGGTGCAGGAGCGCATGGACGCCATACTGCCCCACATAATGGAGGCAACGGGCGTCACCGAGGAACTGAAAGCCCGTGGTGGGGCTGATGAACACGCTGAAAGCGCAGGTGGAGGAAATTATACAATCTGAGCTGATATTTCAATAATAGGGTGAGCGCCAGAGAACAATCTCTGGCGCTCATTTCTACTTTCGTTGTGAGACTTTTCTATACTCCAATGGCAATAATCCCGTACTCTTCCGAAATAACTCCGCGAATCTACTCGCGCTTGTATATCCAACGCTTTGTGCGACTTGACCAATAGATAAATCTGTTTTCGCTAAAAGGGTTTCTGCCTGACTCATTCGCCGTTGCTGTATGTATTCTGTAATTGTGCATCCATGATATTCTTTGAAAGCTGTCTGAAGTTTTCTGGCACTCATGCAAGATATACGCACGATCTGTTCTAAAGGAATATCCTGAATACAGTGATCGTCGAGATACAGTGTTAGGTTTTCTAATTGCTGAACATCCTGAACGGATAGTTTTTTTCGGACTTCTTTTCTTTGCTGTTGTAAGCGGCTCCATTCTACAATAAGTGAGATAGCTTCGGCCACTTTCCCTTCATAAAACAAGCCCGCAGAAATGCCGCTGCCTTTGTATGCCTCTACTTGTTTTAATAGGCGGGACATTTCAGGAAAATCCGCTGTCTGTCCAACGGCTTCAAATGCTTTGAGAGGATTTGCATATTCATCAGGATACTGCTCTTTTAAGTAATCCTCATAATAAGCAGACATTATTTCAATTCCAACAGTACGGATCGGAATTTTTTTATGTATGAGAACTTTGTATGTGGAATAGCCGCCAATAAAACTTTTCACACTCCCAGCTTCTAACCGGCGATAAGGGGATAATTCCTCACCGGAGATAGAGTCAAACTGCATGATGCTTAAACACTCTGGCCAGTTAAAATCCAGGATAGTGTCCTCGTTGAGATAGAAGTCGTGGATTTTGATGTCGAAAAGGTCCTGTCTGTTATAAATCCAGAATGTTCCTGTCCCAATTTTGTCATTTAGCTGCCAGGTGGTTCCGACCTCACAATAGTCCAGATTATTCGGAGCCGGTGTAAAACCCCGTTCCGCAAATTGTGTTACATAGAAATCTTCAATCTTATTCTTCATAACGCATTTCACTCCTTTGCCACGATAGCGCAAACTTATATCTTGATAACGCAAACATCCTTCCAAACTATTGTAAGAAGGATGTGAATAGAGTATCTTTGATTTGTGGTTAACGCTATCTAACCTAAATATAACATAAGAAATGGGGAGCGTCAAGGCAACGCTTCTCTGAAAAGGAGGATTTGGATATGTCTGCGCAATCATCGTATCTGAACAAGAAAGGTCTTACAGTCAAGGACCTTGTAACTATTGGTATTTTTACTGCACTATTTTTCGTGTTTGAGCTTATCGGCTCCCTTCCGTTTGCTCCAAACCCTGCGCTTACTTTCTATCAGCCGTTTGGGATTGCCCTGCTCTGCGGACCTGTGTATCTTCTGATGGTAGCAAAAGTACCAAAGCGTGGTGGTATTGTCGTTTTGGGCATTATCAATGGTATTATCTGGTATGTACTCGGAATGCACTGGGCAATGGATTTGGGATATATCGTCATGGGCATCATAGCTGAAATCGTCGCAGGTGCTAAAAGTTATCGAAACATCAAGTGGAATATTGCTTCTTTTTCTCTATTCTGCCTTGGGCCTGCCGGTGTATTTTTGGCTTATTTCGCCGATCCTGCTGCGTGGGCCGAAACAATGCTGAACAACGGAACTTCGCAGGAATACATTGACATGATGACTGCTTCTGCACCTGCGGGAATGTTGCCGGTTATCCTTTTGGGAACTATCATACTGGGAATTATCAGCGGCCTTGTAGGAAAGAAATTGCTCAAAAAGCAGTTTGAAAAAGCGGGGATTACCGCATGAGCAATGGGGAAAAACGCAGAGGGCTTTGGATAGACCCCCGCACAAAAATTCTGCTGTTGCTCTTATGTGTCCTGTCGGCAACGATGGCTCCGTCCCTTCTTTATGAAATGCTTGTCGTTGCGCTGGTAGCCTGCTTTGGAACTGCCTGTGGGAAAATACGCTACTCCATTATTGGGATTATTGTCTATGGAGTTTTCTACTTGTTGACACAGGCGGTGTTGCAGATGCCGTCCGGCAATGTACAGGTAATGTTGATTGCTTTCCTGGGGTTGGTTCATAAGGTTTATCCTTGTGGCATTTTGTCCGGCATTATCATTTCAACGACAAAAGTGGGGGAATTTCTCTCTGCCATGAACCGAAGCCATATTTCACAGAAGATTGTAATTCCTGTTGCGGTCATGCTGCGCTATGTACCTACAATTCGGGAGGACTGGCATTTTATCAAAGACGCTATGCGGATGCGGGATGTATCACCTAATCTCAAAAATTTTATATTACATCCGGCTATGACAATCGAGTGTATCTATGTTCCGCTGATGATGGCTGCATCCAAAACAGCAGATGAATTGACGGTCGCATCTGTAACAAGAGGAATTGAAAATCCCACACAAAGGACTTCGTATGTAAGGATTGGCTTTGGCATAGCCGACCTCATAGTTGTCCTTGCCTTCCTTGCCATGTTTCTTGTGGGGCAATTCTATGGGGAGGTGTTTTGAATGATTGAACTGAAAAACATAACTTTCTCATACGAGAGACGGGAGCAAGGCGGTTTGCGGAATATTAACCTGACTGTCAAAAATGGAGAGTGCATCCTGCTGTGCGGGCGAAGCGGCTGCGGAAAAACAACAATCACTCGACTTGTAAACGGACTCATTCCCCGATTTTATGACGGAGAATTAACAGGCCAGGTTGTGATTGATGGCAAAGATATTGCTGACCTGACTATGTATGAAATATCAGAAAAGGTAGGAAGCGTATTCCAAAACCCGCGCACACAATTTTTCAATACTGACAGTGACAGCGAAATTGCGTTTGGCCTTGAAAATCAAGGAATGCCAACGGAGAAATTGCGCCAAAGAGTAGAAACCACAGCGGCGGATTTAGAAATCCAGTCACTGCGTAATCGTTCCCTACACGCATTGTCCGGCGGCGAAAAGCAGAAAGTTGCGTTCGCCTCAGTTTATGCTATGAACCCGGACATTTACTTGCTGGACGAGCCATCCTCTAATCTGGATATGGATGCCATACAAGATTTAAGAAAGCATCTGAAACTTGTTAAGCAACAAGGAAAGACAATTTTAATTGCGGAACATCGACTCTATTATTTGATGGATGTTGTGGATCGTATTGTCTATATGGAGCAGGGACAAATCGCCGGGATTTACACGCCAGAGCAATTCAGGGCTATTGAAAAAGACGAGCGGAAACGCATGGGACTCCGGACCGTGAATCTCCATGAAGTACATCCGCAATTCACAAGTCCAGGCGCGGCAGAAAACAAAATTCTGAAATTGCAGGATGTGGGCTTGTATTATAAGAAACAAGCCATTGTGGAACATATCAACCTTTCAGCAGGAATTGGAGAAATCATCGGTGTTGTCGGCCATAACGGTGCAGGAAAGACAACTCTTTCCCGTACTCTGTGCGGACTGCATAAAGAAGCCAGTGGACAATTCCTGTGGAATGAAAAACCACAAGACAGGAAAGAAAGGCTGCAACGCTCCTACATGGTCATGCAGGATGTCAACTTTGAATTATTTGCTGATAGTGTAGAAGCGGAATGCTCCTTTGGTATCCGCAACCCAGACAAATCGCTAATTGAAACAACAATGGATAGCCTGGGCTTATTACCCTATCGCACCCATCATCCGAACACACTCAGCGGGGGACAAAAGCAGAGGGTGGCAGTTGCTGTCAGCATGATTTGTGGAAAAGAGCTTTTGGTATTTGATGAACCCACAAGCGGTTTGGATTTCGATAGTATGGAGCAGGTTGCGTTGCTAATCCAAAAGCTCTCTGCTATGGGAAAAGTGATTTTTGTCGTAACCCACGATTATGAATTTGTCTGCCGTACCTGTTCCCGCGTTCTTCATATTGACCATGGAGAGCAGTGCGATGATTTTCCGTTGGTTCCGGATAATGAAGAAAATCTAAAAAAGCTATTTTCTATATAGCCGTTGAATGGATATGAAAGGAGTGAGTTTATGCAGAAGGAGAAAAAGAGAAGTTCAATCAGGCTCTTGCTCCAATGGGCTGGAAAAGAAAAATATTGGATGTATCTGGCGGTCATCCTATCCTTTTTCAGTGGAATTTGTACCATGATGCCTTATTACGGGATTTACAGTCTGATGAGTGCTGTCTATACAGGAACCTGTACTACAGAATTTGTTATTCGGGATGCTGGCATAATCGCCGGCGGTATCGTTATCCGGTTTCTATTGTTTGGTGCGTCTGGTGTGGCATCTCACAAAGGAGCCTATCGCGCATTGCTGAAGGTGCGTTGTATGGTAATCGACCACATGGCAAAGGTACCTCTTGGTACGCTGAATGAGCGCAGTACCGGCGAAATCAAGACAGTTCTGAATGAAGATATTGAAAAGCTGGAACTGTTTTTGGCTCACAATGTGCCTGAATTGATCTGTTACCTTATAGGGCCGGTGGTGGTGTTTATTTACCTTCTGACCGTAAATGTACCTTTGGCATTGGTATCGCTGGTGCCTTTGGTATTGGCGTTATTCGTCATGTGCGGGATGTTTATGGGAGCATCCAGCATGATGGGGCGTGCCAATCAATCTGTTGCTAATTTGAACTCCGTAATGGTGGAGTATATCAGCGGTATGAAGCTGATAAAAGCCTATAACATGGGAAGTAAATCATTTCAGAAATTTTCTGCTGCTGTAAAAGAGGAAAATGATGTTTGGAATGAAATGTCTAAACGGATGGGGCCATTTTACGCTTCTTTTATCGTTGTGATTGAGTGCGGGATGCTGTTGCTGGTGCCGCTGGGCGGTATGTTTTTCCTGAATGGTTCCATTACAGCCAGTGTATTCCTGTTGTTTGCTTTTGTCGGTTCCATGTACCTGACGGAGATCCGTCCTTTGCAGGAAATATCCAGCAATATGGCGCAGGTACTCAAGGCGGTTACAAAAACAGAGGAAATTTTAGAGCTGCCGATTTATGAGGGTGGCGGTGATTTTCCCCAGGCACACGACATTGAACTGCGGAATGTGCGGTTTTCTTACGATGGTAAGGTAAATGTTCTGGAACATTGTAATCTAAAAGTCAAAAATGGAGAACGTATGGCTCTGGTAGGTCGCTCTGGCGCAGGAAAAAGCACTGTGATTGAATTGATTTCCCGTTTTTATGATGTGCGGGAAGGCGAGGTACTGATAGGCGGTAAGAATGTCAAGGAGATCAACTACGAAACACTTTTGCAGAATATAGCGATTGTATTCCAAAAGACCTTTCTTACCCGTGACAGCGTATTTGAAAATATCCGTATGGGTAGCAATGCCACTCTGGAAGAAGTGCGGGCTGCCGCAAAAGAAGCTCAGATTGATGATTTTATCATGTCTTTACCAGACGGTTACGATACGAAGGTGGGGAGTTTCGGTTCCCGCTTCTCCGGCGGCGAAAAGCAGCGGATTGCAATAGCGCGTGCTATCTTGAAAAATGCACCTATTCTGATTTTAGACGAGGCTACAAGTGCTGCAGACCCCGAAAATCAGGTGGAGATTGATAAGGCTATTGAAAACCTGTGTAAAGGCAAGACGGTAATCGTTGTTGCTCACCGTTTGGGGGCCTTGAAAATGTGCAATCGGGTAGCCGTTGTCGAAAATCACACGATTACGAGTGTAGGAACACATGATGAAGTCCGGCAGGATAATGCTTATTACAATCAGGCATGGACAGATTATGAAACGGCCCGCAATATTACTTATCAGTTGGAAGGAGGTGCAGATCATGCGTGAAAAGCCATTAAAGAAAAATAGCCGGTTTTATCTTGGTATGGTTCTAAATGTTGTGGAAGGTATGCTGTCCGGTTTTAACTTTCTGCTCCTTTATGAAGCAATGAAAATGCTGTGGAATGGTACAATCAACTCGCCCTCTCTGCTCCGGCTTTCTCTGTTTTTATGCGGCATTTTCATTCTGCGTATTGTGATTTACAGCGTTGGCTATACACAAAGTCAGATCGGTGGTGCAGCGGTCAGCAACCGTACCCGACTATTCCTGGGAGATAAAATAAAGCGCATACCACTGTCCAGATTTACGCAAGGCCAGACTGGACAATACATCAACATCGTTACCAGCGATGTCAACAATTATGAAAAAATCCTCACCCATACGGTCGGGGACATTGTTAAGCACATCACCTTTTGTACCATGATGATTATTTTTGTGGGCTGTATCTGGCTGCCGGGAGGCATCATCCTTGCCTGCGTCGAATTGGTTTTAATTCCGTTCCTTTGGCTCTCTTTTCGGGTTGTCCGCAAGTATGGTACAGAGAAAAATGCCGTCAGCGCCGAAACGGTCAGCAGTATTGTGGAATATGCCACGGGCATTCAGACCTTTCGAGCCTATGGTATTGGCGGAACAAAAAATGAGACGGTAACATCTACTCTAAAACATTTCAGTGATGTGAGCTACAACTACGAGAAACATGGTATTCCGACAAATGCAATACAATGTATCTTTCTGTGGATCGGACTACCTGTAATGATATGGGCGGCTTCTATCCCTATGCTGTCCGGGAAACTGGACCCGATTTCCTATTTGTTGATTTGTATGCTGCCCATGCTGCTTGCAAAACTTTCGGACTCCATCTCCCGTGGCCTGATGAGTTACAAAAACTTGAAAATCTCCAAAGATAAAGTTGTAGACATTATTGAAGAGCCAGAGGAAACCGGCAGTATGGAGCCGCTTCAAACGGCCACCCATGAAATCAACTTCGACAGTGTGGACTTTTCCTATGTGCCCGGAGAGCCGGTGCTGAAACACGCCACCTTTACAGTGCCAGACCAGAAGCTCACGGCCATTGTCGGGGACTCCGGTTCCGGCAAATCTACCATTCTAAATTTGATTGCAAAATATTACGAGGCAACAGGCGGAACAATTTCCATTGGTGGTAAACCTATAAACCATGTAGCTGCCGAGCGTGTACTGGAACAAATCTCTATGGTAGATCAGGATGTATTTCTCTTTGATGATACCATTCGTGAGAATATCCGGCACGCCCGCCCCGAGGCCACGGATGAGGAAATCGAAGCCGCCTGCCGGGAGGCTAATTGTGACGGCTTCATCCGCAAGATGGAAAAGGGATACGATACGCCGACCGGCGAAAACGGAAACCTTCTCTCGGGCGGTGAGCGTCAGCGAATTTCCATCGCCCGCGCTATCCTGAAAAACAGCCCGATCCTGCTTTTGGATGAAGCAACGGCGTCCCTTGACATCGAGAACGAGCTGGCAGTAAAGCAGGCCATCGCCAATCTGCTGAAAGAGAAAAAGACTGTGGTAATGATTGCTCATACCCTTTCCATCGTCAAAAATGCAGATCAAATCCTTGTGGTATCTGGCGGAAAGATTGCTGAAGCCGGTACTCACGATGAATTGCTGGCTAAAGGCGGAAAGTATGCGGCCATGTGGAACGCCGAACAGAAATTATCTGCATAAGGGAGGTCTTAATGAAACTTCATGCGTCCGGGGAGGACTATCTGGAAACCATCCTTGTTCTCCAAAAGAAACTCGGTATGGTACGCTCCGTAGATGTGGCCCGGCACATGGAGGTGTCAAAGCCCAGCGTGTGCCATGCAGTGGCTACCTTGCGGGACGGCGGCTTTCTCACAATGGACGAGGATCACTTTCTCCATCTGACCGATGTGGGCCGCGAGGTAGCCGAAAAAATCTACGAGCGTCACTGCTTCTTTACCGAGCAGCTTATCACTGCAGGCGTTGACCCCAAAACTGCGGAGGCCGATGCCTGTCGTATTGAACACATCATCAGCGATGAGAGTTTTGACCGGCTGAAAGAGGCAGCCGAACAAGAGCAAAACTAAAACCGAATAAGCCAAGCGATCCTGCCCCGCAAGACGTGGAAAGAAAAAAAACCGTTGCAGAGCAGGCAGCTTTGTGCGCCCAAAATGGATTTTCCGGGTACTGCGGCGGTTTTGAGTAACATCAAGGCCGCCGTTCCTTATGCCCTCGACAAAGGAGTGACGACTACACGCTGACACGGCGGCTTTAGGAGGGAACCGCCATGAAGCACATTGACCGCCGACAAATTCAGACGATATTTCACTACCGTCAAAAAAAGCCCAGTCAACGAACAGGCCCCGTCTGGTAGCCGGTGCGAAAATTGTCATTCTGTAAGTGAATATTGGAGTTTTTGCGCTCGAATAGCTTTCTGCTGTCCGGGCGCTTTTTTATATTTCCGAGTTTACTTCGGGTCATGTTGGCCCGAGTTCATACCCCGGTGTCGCTCACCACCGCCTCCGTTTCGGCTACCCGTCAACCCGAACACCCGAAACGGAGGTATTTATGAAAGTTATCAATCTGCGGGATATTTACCCTCATTATACACAGGATTGTTTTGTTGAAGTAACTGACGAAGTGGCCGATCTGTTTTCCGAGTTCGACCACAAAGAAGCGGCTTACCGTCTGCGTACATACCGGCACAAGGCATACTACTCCCTTGACCGGAACGACGGTATTGAGCATGAGGCTCTTTTCGTTGCACTTTCTCCGCATGAGCTGTATGAGCGCAAAGTGACTATGCAGGAACTTCATGCCGCCATTTCCCGGTTGCCGAACAAACAGGCGAAACGTATTTACGCCCATTTCATTCTCGGCATGACCAAAAAAGATATTGCCCGGGCAGAAGGTGTCCATGAGAAAGTCGTGCGGGTCGCCATTGAGCGCGGTCTGCGGAGCCTGGAAAAAATTTTGAAAAAAGTTCTGTAAGGCGTACCGATTTAGACCAAAAAATGAAATGGTATATGAGAGGCAGTCAAAGCCTCGGGCCACATTGGTCCGAAGTTCGGACAAGCCTTACTCAGCTTGAAAACTGAATAAAAAGATACCCGGATACGAAGGGTGCTTGTGTCCAGTGACAGGCCCGCCATGATCTCTATTGTCAGAGGATAGAGGGAGCGATAAGGCCCATGCCGCAGGCGGGCCTTGGCAGGTCAGCCGGATAAAACACAAAATCCCGGATACTTGCGATTAGTCACAATCCGAGCGTGCAGCGGTGTTGCGAACCGTGAGCCGTCGCAGGTAATGAGATCGCCTTGCCATCAGAATGGGGAGAGCTGAAATGCTATGGGGAGGAACGCCAGCCGCCCGTCCGGTCTATCTGAAAAGCACTTTTAACCCGTGGGGACCCCGCCGCTATTCTGTCTAATGATAGAGCGACCTTTCCGGCGGGGCCCCATACTTTTATGAACAGGAGAACCTTATGAAGAAAACTTATCCGTCCATTCCGGGATTGGAACCGGACGCGTGGAGCAACGACGCCTGCCGTGGTTATGTGATTATGGCAATGCATGACTGTGGCTTCTCCCATGAGGATATTCGCCGTGTGGTACGGCAGCTTCACGAAGCCTTTGACTTCCATACCATCAACGAGGCCGAGCAAAAATATTATCATGGGGACTATTGACCTCGGGCCATGTTGGCCCGAAGCTGGGGAAAGCTCAAAGAGCGGCACCTTCCGGGGTGCCGTTTTTTGATGTTTCCCCATTCGGACAAGAGGGAGACTGGTCGGCATTAACCTACACTGGAAAAGGGAGGTTTTCAATGGTTCAAGCTGTTACATACCAAAGCGATAAGCAATCTGTTTATTTTCAAGGCAAACTCATTGTGCTGGAAAACCTGACGCCGATACTCTCCCCGGAGGAAAAGAAGAAGCGAAAAAGAGAAATCGAAAATAACCTGTACGATATATTCAGCAAGTACGGGGACAGGTTTCGCTAATCAATCGCAACATTGTCGTCCGGGGCTGCTAATGGTATAATATAGTTGTAAGGTTGGTAGCTCCATTCCATACGGAAAGGAGCCCAATATGGACATTATCAGAGAAGATTGTATTTACGCAAGGCAGTCAGTAGACCGAAAGGACAGTATCAGCATTGAAAGCCAGATTGACTTTTGCAAGTACGAACTGAAAGGCGGGAGCTGTAAGGTATTCAAGGATAAAGGCTATTCCGGGAAAAACACGGACAGGCCGGAATTTCAAAAACTGCTGGGAGAAATCCGAAAAGGCAGGGTACGGCGGGTAATCGTCTATAAGCTGGACCGGATCAGCCGCTCCATTCTGGATTTTGCGAACATGATGGAGCTGTTTCAAGAGTACGATGTGGAGTTTGTTTCCTCCACTGAGAAATTCGACACCTCGACCCCGATGGGACGGGCCATGCTGAATATATGTATCGTATTCGCACAGCTTGAACGTGAGACAATCCAGAAGCGCGTGACGGACGCCTACTATTCCCGGTGCCTGAAAGGCTTTCACATGAGCGGGCAGGCCCCATATGGTTATCAGTTGGAGCCGACAGTGGTTGAAGGTATCCGCACAAAAAAGATGGTTGCCGACCCCGTAGCCGCCGACCATGTACGACTGATGTTTGAGATGTACGCCGAGCCGGAAACCTCTTTCGGAGACATTACCCGCTACTTTGAGGAACAGTGTATCAAGATTTACGAAAAGTCAATGGTTCGGAGTTTCCTTTCCCAGCTTTTACGGAACCCTGTTTACGCACAGGCCGACTTGGAACTATATGAGTTTTTCAAGAGCCAGGGCGCGGCGATTGTCAATGACGCTTCCGATTTTGCCGGAACCAACGGCTGTTATCTCTATCAGGGCCGTGATGTAAAGGAGGATAAGGACAGGTGCCTGAAGGACCAGATACTTGTGATTGCCCCACACGAAGCACTCATACCGTCTGATGTTTGGCTGAAATGCCGGAAGAAGCTAATGATGAATAAGACCTTTCAGCAAGGCCGCAAACCCAAAAATACATGGCTTGCCGGAAAAGTCAAATGCGGGCGTTGCGGATATGCTTTGAAAGCAACCCATGTTCCGAACAGTCCGGGATATTTCCGCTGTACAAAACGGGCAGAAAATAAGGGCTGTCCGGGATGTGGGAAAATCCGAAAGACTGAATTTGAAGAATTTATCTTCAATGCCATGCGGAAAAGATTTAAGAATTTTCAAGTCCGGCATGACAGGGAAGAAAAAGTAAATCCGAAACTGACCGCCCATCAGATCGAGCTTGCACAGGTCGAGGCTGAAATTGAAAAACTGCTTGATACACTGACCGGAGCCAATGCGACACTGCTTGCCTACGCCAACAAAAAAATTGAAGAACTGGACACTCGCCGCCAGACTATTTCAAAGGCGATTGCAGAATTGTCCGTTGAAACAATGTCGCCCCAAAAGGAACAGGAGCTTTCTTATTTCCTTGACCACTGGGACAGCATTGACTTTGAGGACAAGAGAAAAGCCGCTGACGGCCTGATTATTTCAATCAGCGCAACCAGCGACCACGTTCAAGTAGAGTGGAAAATCTGAACACTCTTGATTTTGCCACTCTACTTACTTTCAAATCTAACATTTCTTTTTAATCTTGTTTGTACCCCTTGTACACCGATGCTTATGTCATTAAAAACAAAACTGCGATTTGCTAAAAATTTTGCAAGAGCATCCATCGCTGAAGTTTTTCCGCTGTTATTTGCCCCCACAAACAGAGTTGTTTCTTTACTGATATCAATGTGACATCCAAATAGTTTTCGAAAATTCTGAATATCAATTCCTATTATTCGCATACTGTCTCTCCTTTGAAGTAGATGTTACTACAATATGGCATGATAAAATTTAGCAATAAAATCATTCAATCTACAAAAATCCCGTCTTTGCACTCCCTATCAAAAGAGACTATACTACCATCTTTATCTATCATCAATAATCGGTTGATGATTGTTATTTATCTGATATAGATCCAATTGTCCTTCATTTTGTACTTGTTTGTGTTCCAGAAAATTTTTTACATAGGTCTTTTGCAATATCACACTACCCGTATACTTCTCATTTTTCAAAATCTTTCGCAAGGTTTCCCTGCTCCATGTCTCCTTGCCTCTCGGAGAAGGAATCCCCATTTCTTTTAGGCGAGAGGATATCCTTGAGAGACTTTTACCCTCACCGGCCATCTCATAAATGAGCCGGACGATTTGCGCTTCCTTCTCATTGATTACGAGTCGGCCATCTTTGTTATGAGTGTATCCATAACAGATTCTCTGATAATACCTAGACTCTGGGTTCTCAAATGCTTTTCTCAGCCCCCATTTGATATCTTCGCTTTTGGAATAGCTTTCTTCCTGTGCTCTAGCGCAGACTACCGCCAGAAGAAACTCCGAACTTTCATAGAGGGAATGGATTCCCTCTATTTCAAAATAAATGTCGACCTTCCACCGTCGCAGCATCCGTATAGTTTCCAACGCATCTACAGTATTACGGGCAAAACGGTGTGCCGATTTTGTAAGGATCGTATCGATCTTTCCCCGCTGGCAAGCCGATATCATCGCATTAAATCTACGGCGTCCCTTCGCCTGTGTCCCGCTTCCAATGTCGGAATAAATACCGGCGAATGTCCAATGAGGAATTCGCTTAATCCATTCCTCATAGTATTGTTCCTGTGAGGACAAACTGGTCTGTTGCTCTAAGCTGTTCGTACTGACACGGCAGTATGCCGCCACCTTTAGCTGCGTGGGGACGAGATTATTTGGTGGTATTGTTCTGACGGACCACATGATTTTCCCCTTAAAGTTTACACTACATGAGAATGACTTTTTAGCCTGCTCCTATGGGCTTTTTCTTGTTGGACAATATCAAATAGTTCTCTGGAGATAATTGCCTCATGATGACCATTTATGACTGTCTGAGAAGTGTGATCGACCATCTTGACCTGCACGCCATTTTGCACCTGCGTTTTTCCTAAAATCACATCGCCCACATATTTCTCATTACTCAAAATCTTGCTAATTGTCTCTCGCGTCCACAACTCTTTGCCGGTGGGAGATTTCACCTTCATACGGGCCAGAGAAGCAGCGATTTTCCCTAGACTGTCTCCATCGGCAAATCGTTCAAAAATATGGAATACAATAATCGCCTCTGTGGGATAAGCTACCAACTTGCCTTCGGATGTTACTTTATATCCGTAACACACAGTGGAGGCTTTTGCAGATTCCCCAGTTTGGAAACTTTTTCGAAGCCCAGCTTTGATCTGCTCACTCTTTGTCGTATTCATCCTATCATGTTCCTTTCATAATTGCAATTTGAATAACAAAAGACACAGCCCGAAGCTGTGTCCTAAACATCTATACTTCATATTTAAATGCAAGAGGGTTCGACTCACTTAAAATCCATTTTCCACTACTTTAAGCGAAAAGAAAAGTTGACAAACCCTTGATATAAGCCGTTTTCTGGCTTTTGGGTTTGTCAACTTATCATGTCATGTGTTGACGAAAAAGATGCAGGTCTATCAAAACCGTCTGTAAGGCGGCATACCAAATCGCAACCCAGGGTCGTGTCAAGATTTTTTCGCACTTTAGTTTGCAAGCTCTGGCATGAATGGAGTCAGCCGGCAATGGAGGCATCCTCAATGGCGGCCTCCAGGTGCTTCATATTCATGTACTTTTTGTTGCCCCACTGGGAGCCAGCTACATGGCGTAGCCGGGCACAGACCAGCATAAGGGCAGAGTTGCCGTCCGGGAAGCTGCCCACTACACGAGTACGGCGGCGGATCTCCCGGTTCAGCCTCTCAATGACATTGTTGGTGCGGATACGGGTCCAATGCTCACTGGGAAAATCACAATAGGTCAGAGTCTCCTCGATGCTGTCCTCCACCTTCTTAGCAGCCTCTTTCAGCTTCATGGAACACAGCTCCTCCACTACGGCCCTGGCCTTTTCACGAGCGGCTTTTTTGCTCTCCTGGGCGTGGATCGCCTTGAGCATTTTGGCTACCAGTTTCACCTTGGAGCGAGGTGTGACAGAGAACACATTACGGTAAAAGTGGACGGTGCAGCGTTGGTATTTGGCTTCAGGGAACACTTCGCCCACGGCCTCCAGCATACCAAGGCACTTATCTCCAACGATGAGTTTCACGCCGTCCAGGCCACGGCCACGCAGCCACTGGAAGAAGTTGATCCAACTGGCCTTGTCCTCTTTCATGCCCTCGGCGGCACCTAAAACCTCACGATATCCGTCCTCATTGACCGCGATTGCCACCAGGATGGCCACATTTTCAAACTCTCCACCCCAGTTGCGGCGCAGATAGATCCCATCCACATAGACATACGGATACCGCCCGCCTTGCAGAGGACGGTTACGCCAATCCTCGATGTGGACATACGCTTTCTTGTTCAGCTCACTGATGGTGGAGGGAGAGACCTTACTGCCCCAGAGAGTCTCGGTAATATCCTCTACACGCCGGACGGATACGCCAGCCAGGTACATCTCAATGAGAGCCTCTTCCACGCTACTCTCCCGGCGGCGATACCGCTCAATGATGGCAGTCTCAAAGGAGATCCCCTTGAGCTTGGGCATCTTGAGTGTGACATCCCCAGAAGTGGTGGTAAGGTTGCGGTTGTAGTGGCCGCTGCGGTAGCCCTGGCGTTGCTCATTGCGCTCGTACCGGGCCGCCTGGGTCAGCTTCTCCGCTTCGGCCTCCAGCAGCTCGTTGAGGGTTTCCTCTACGCTTCCGCGCACAAGTTCCTTGAGCTGCCCCTTGATAACTTCTTCGTTTAGCTGTACAATCTTTTCGGACATGGTTTGCTGTCTCCTTTCGAATGGTGGTGTCGCAACTTCATTCTACCAGACATCTGCAAACCATGTCTCTTTGTCTTTTTGCGAAACTTATTCTACCTGACCCAACCCAGCGCAAGCGGCTGCGATTTGGAAAGAAGGAGCAGCAAAATGAGCGCGCTCTGACTTTTATAAAAAATCGGAGCAAGCGATACAAAGCTTGCTCCGATGTGGAACATCACAACACTATAGATGCCTGATTATTTTTCTAACGCAAGCAAAATTATTGAGCGACTTACTTTATTCTAATTCTTGTGGTATAATCTGTAGATTCCATCGTTCGTATTTTTCATGGTAATCCAAAAGGGCAGTACGATATTCGTCATCTATGTGAACAATCTCGGATAGGTTCCCAATATATCCGTACCCTAATTTAGTGAACTCGGAAATATGAATTTGCCCTAAATAGGACTCTCCGTTGTGAGTAAATTCTACCAGGGCAAAGGAGCGAATTACCTTTTGCACAACAGCATTCACTACATCACCAGTTTCAGGTTGCTCACCACGAGTTAATCCAAAATTTAAACGAGCGCCCAGCGACAATGCTCCATGCAAAGCATAGTGGACAAAAAGCCTCCACTCATCTGCAAGAATTACGCGCTCATCGCCTTTGTGCTGCCAACGATAGATTTTTGAGATGGGCATAAAATTGCCAAGAAAGCCAAGTCGATACAAATCCTCAATAACCTGATTAAAATGGGTATCTATAACAGTTCCTGCATAATATGTGGAAATTCTTTTCTTTAGTTGGGATACTGAAAATGCTGTCTTATACCCCATGAAACAATTGATTATCGTTTCTATTTCAGTAGGATCATATAAGGCCCGTAATTCTTCTTTGATTTCAGATAAGCTTTCCTCAGAGTAAGCTTTGCTAAGACTATTAAACACCGCCTGTGAAAAGACCTTGCTGTTATTCTGAAGTGCGTTTTTTGCAGTAGACAGCAAACGAACCATATCTCTAGGTTTACACCAACTATTATTCAAGATGTAATTGGCTGGCTCAATTCCGTGTATTTTTTCAGGAAACCACCGATTATAAATTTCTTTATAATTACATTCTTCAAATCCCTCACAGACGGCTATCCGCTTTAATACAATCTGAATAATAGGATGCATATATGAACTCGTATTCGCATAAATCCAGTTCAATGGGACAGAAAAACCTGATGTGGCTTTGTTGATCTCCTTCGTTACAATAAATCGTGAGATAGCATTTATTATTTCGCTACGAACAGAACAAATGATCTTTGTTTTGCCTGCATGTGATTTTGCAAATATTGTATTAAAACGTTTAACTGTAAATATGAGATCCCTGATAAGTGCTAAGTCTCTCTCAAAAATCTGTCTATTGCCGTAATATGCTTCCAATTCATCAATAAAGATATAATAAGGGATATCTGTTCTATTTACTTTTGCAAGAGCCGCTTCGGCTTCATCAATAAGTAACATAAAACTCTGATACGGAGCACCTTTATTGTTGCCCAAATCAACCTCAACTTCTGGAGACAATTCGGTTAAAGTGGCCGGATCCTTATATGGAACAGCAATCTTTATTTTGCTCGGAATTATGCTCTTCTTTTTGTTTAAAGGCGCCTTGATCTGATTAACTTTTCTTTCAAATTCACCCCAGAATTCATCATCAACAAATAGATTTCGATGATTATCCTCATTATCTGAAACAATACGCTTAAAAATTAACCATCGCCAAATATATTCAAATTCTCTAATATTTAACAAAGCTCCGGGTTCTACTGAAATTGATGATAAAAACCGATTGGATATTGCTTGTAATTCGTCACGCTTAGCATCGGTAAACTCTTCTTTGAAAAAAATAAACGATGTGCAGGTAATAGGATCTTGATATGTACCCAGAATTCTGGACACATAAAAAATTGAATTAGGTGCACATGGATGCCTCTCTGAATTTTGTAGGAGGCATCCATTTTGTTTTCTCTTGGATTCTTTCGTTGTTGTAGTAATTTATGTAGCCGTCAACAGCCTTGGCAAATGTTTCAAAAGAGGAATACTCTTTTTCATGCCCGTAGAACATCTCGTTTTTCATCCGTCCAAAGAAGGTCTCCATGATGCAATTGTCGTAACAGTTGCCCTTCCTTGACATGGATTGAATGATTTTGTGATCTTTAAGTGCCTGCCTGAAGTACACGTGCTGGTACTGCCACCCTTGATCAGAGTGAAAGATCAGGCCATCTACAGAGGGAAACTTCGTAAAGGCGCCGGCCAACATTCTCTGGATCTGTTCCATATTGGCACTTTGAGATAAATCATAAGAAATGATTTCGTTTGTGTTCATGTCGAGTATAGGAGAGAGATAACACTTCCCCCACGAAAAACCGAACTGAGATACATCGGTAGTCCATTTTTGCATAGGAGCTGTCGTGCTGAAATCCCGGTCAAGGATATTCTCAGCAACCTTGCCGACCTCGCCCTTGTAGGAATGATACTTTTCCTTTGGGCGCTTTCCTGCCAACCCCATAGTGTGCATAAGCCGTTGTACCCGCTTATGATTGACCTTGTGGCCGCGCTTTATCAGTTCCTGATATACTCTTCGCACACCGTAGCGGCCTTTATGCTGTGAGAAAATGTCTTTGATTTCATCTGCCAAGCAATGGTTTCGAACAGCAACTTGATCGGCCTTGCTCAACTCAAAATAATAGGTAGACCGTGCCATCTGCATAGATTTCAACAGATATTTCAATTGGTATCCTTTTTCACGCAGCTCTTTGATGATCGCTGCTTTCTCGCCTTGAGTTGCGCTGCGTGCCTCTCTTCTCTCAAGGCGATCTCTTTTTTTATAACTTCATTCTCCGCCTTTATATACTCGTTTTCTGCCCGAAGCCGGATCAATTCTTCTCGTTCGGATTCATTCAGTGGCCTTGCTTCTTCCTTTTTCATTTGGGGTACCCCTTTACTTGGACGACCTTTTTTCATTTCTACCAGGCCATTATACCCCTTTGTTTTATAGTTTTGAACCCATTGATACAATAGTCTATCTTGAATACCGGCCTCGATTGCCACTGACACACAGGATTTTCCGGACATTACTTGGGATACTAGTTCCAGCCGTTCTTCTGGTGTCCAGTTCCTGTTGAAATTTTTGTGTTTCAGTGCTTCTGGACCGCGGCTATCCTCTGCTCTTACCCATAGTCTCACTTTATCCCGAAAGGATTTATCGCTAACACCTTCCGGCGTTTCTGGCCATTTTCCTTCTCGATACAGTTCTACACATTTCCTTTTGTACTCATATGTGTACCGCATAATAATACCCCCTCTACTGGGTGTCCAGTAAAGGGGGTACATATCATCTTCGTCCTTCAACTTGTTGTCCAAATAAAATAGGAGAGCGGTTTTTCCAGTCCCTTTAAATCCTGTAATAAAGCAATTATTTCCATATAATAGAGAATCGAGTTGAAAATGGTCTGCAACAACAAAAGTCTTGATAAACTCCTCCAACCCCTCAAAGTTTATTTCGTCTTTTGCATCCGGTTTTCCAGTGTATAAATCTCTAATCTTTATCTCACTCATACATGTTACTCCTATTAACAGAATCAGCTACAGTAAATGCTTAATCTGAGTGTTTTCGACTAAACTACGACCAAACATAGTCCCAATAAGAGTATACGATAACCTCCTGCAAAAAACAATGCTTAAGATATTTTCAAATTTTAGTTTCTAAAAGGAAACAGGTGATGGACATCACACGTTTCCTTCTACTTCAGCCGTATAATCTGCTCGTATAGCAGCACACATTTTTTCCGAACGATCTCGTTCCTGTGGTAGTGTCCGAAGAAGTGATACTTGAACTGGCACCGCTGGCCGATCTCCTCCAGAAAGTCTGTGAGGGCATCTGGCTTGGACAGCGGCCCCAGGAGATCGTTCTGGATGCTGGTGGGACCGCAGTGGGTGAGGAGGTAGTCCACCGTCCACCCGGCCCGGTCGAGGTTGGCCCTGGCCTCGGCATACTCCGACTCGCTGGGCAGCTCCTCCCGCCACCAGGAGCGGTGGTTGACCCGGAAGGCCGCGCCCTGGGCGTTGAGCCACTGGAACCGCCACAGGAAGTCCGGCGCGTCCGGCTCCAGAACGCCGTCCTGGATGTCGTGGCTGCTGGCACCGCCCATAGTGAAGAATGTCCTGCCCCCCAGGTCGAACACCTGCCCACGCTCCAGCATCAGCACCGAGGGGCGGATCGTTCGCACCCTGCCGCCGTGCCACTCCGCCTGGGGGTAGGCAGCCAAGGCGTCATAGTTTTCATGGTTGCCGGACACGAAGGCCGTGGTGAATGGCCGGGAGTCCAGGAAGTTCAGGCCTGCGTCATCCCGGCTGTCGCCGTACCACACGCCGCCGAAGTCCCCGGCGACCAGGATGACATCTTCTTTTGTCAGTCTCTCTTGCTCATAAAAGCTCTCAGGCCGAAAACGGCTAAAGTCTCCGTGGGTATCTCCTGTGATGTAAAGTTCCATTCTATTTGTCTCCTTTTCCTAATTATATCACAGTTTTTTCTCCAGTTCCGCCCCTGGATACCGAAAGCGGATTCGGATGGTCTCAGCGTCCACCACTGTGATCCGTTCCACTGCCATGCGTACTTGTTCATCGCTGTACTGCTGGTTGACCTCCAGTTTCGCCATCCACTCCCGCAGTTCCGCCATCCGAGATTTCTGGGCTGCATTGTGGGTCTGGCTTTGCTCCGCTGCCGCGATCTGTTCCTGAAGGGCCTGTTTTTCGTCCATCATTGCCTTGAGCTGAGCATTGAGGATCTCGTCATCCATGTGTTCCAGCACCTGATCCAGCAGTAGTGCTTGTTGGGCGGTGATGTCCTTCAGTTTCTGACGCAGGTCGATGAGACTGACTCCATCAATGGCATCGCCTCCCCAGGCCATTGCAGTGAATGTCAGCATATCCTCCTTCACTTCCGTTCCAGCCTGGGCAAACTCGTTGATGGCCTCCTGGATGGCCTGATGCAGTTTTTCTTCGTCCAGTGTGGGGGAGTTATGGCAGTATTTCGTTCCAAATTCCAGTCGGGAGATGCACCGCCAAACGATCCGCTTTTTTCCGTTCCTGGCCCAGGTCACCCGCTTATAGGGCGTTCCGCACTCCCCGCACACCAGCAGCTCGGAGAGGGCGTATTTGGCCGAGTATTTGCCCAGCTCCGTCTTGCCAGTTTTCTGCATCACCTTCCGCTTGCTGGCCCGTCGGGTCATCTCCTCCTGTACCCGCTAGAACAGCTCCCTGGGGATGATGGCGGGGTGGTTGTTCTCCACATAGCTCTGGCCCCGCTCTCCGTTGTTCTTCTTCACCCGTTTGCTGATGCAATCGGTGATAAAGGTTTTACACAGCATGGCGAACCCAATGTAACGCTCGTTGGTGAGGATGTTGCGGATCACCTGATACGACCACCGCTGAACAGCCTGGGCAGTGGGGACACGGTCCGCCTCCAGCTCCTGCTGGATCTGGGACAGGCTACATCCATCCAGGTACCTCCGATAGATGCGCCGCACTGTCTCTGCCTCCTGCGGTTCGATCTCCGGCTTTCCGTCTAGCCCTTTCCGGTAACCCAGCAGTTTCTTATACTGGAAGGGCACCTTACCTGCCTTTTTGCTCTCCTCTTTGCCCCAGATGATATTTTTGCTGAGGGACTCACTTTCTGCCTGGGCGAAACCGCTGAACAGGGTGATGAGGAACTCGCTGGACTCGGTGAGGGTATTGATGTTCTCTTTTTCAAAGATGACGCCGATGCCGTGGGCTTTCAGCATCCGCACTGTTTCCAGGCAGTCCACCGTGTTCCGGGCGAAGCGGGAGAGGGATTTGGTCAGGATGGTGTCGATCTTGCCCCGCTTGCAGGCGGCGATCATCTTATTGAAGTTTTCCCGCTTTTTCATGCTGGTCCCCGAAAGTCCCTTGTCAGCAAAGATGCCGGCCAGCTCCCAGTCTGGATTCTCCTCGATCTTCTGGGTGTAGTAGGCTTTCTGCGCCTCGTAGCTGGTGATCTGCTCCTCGCTGTCGGTGGATACCCGGCAGTAGGCCGCTACCCTCTGGTGCTTCTTTTTCCCCGGCTGCGGGGTGTCAGTATCCCTCTTGGCGGGGATGATCCGCACCCGCCGCTGTACAGTCTGCTCCATGTTCTGTCCTTTCCCGGTGGCCGGATGGGAATGCCGCCTCCACCGTACCTTCTTCCGATAAGTTGATATGAGAAACCGCCAGACGGATATGGTCCAAGCACACATCCAGCGGGCGGTCGATTTGTTCCGTTATGTCGGGGAAGCAGGCGTACCGCGCCGCGGCCCCCTGCAAGATCAGGGAGACGATCTCCTGTGGATCGTCCGGGTGCTCCAGCCCCCGGTTGATGGCGTTGGTGAGACGCACGACCTCCCCGGAGGGCTGGTAGGATATCCGCTCTGGCCGCTCCTGTTCCGCCGTCTGGCGGGCGATCTCATCCAGCAGGACTTCGTCCCGCATGGTGATGACAGCGCCGCATTGGACACATTTCAGGTATAGGGTGTCGCTCTGGCGGTTCCTGCCGCCCATCCGATGGAGGGCCGCGCCGCAGGCGGCACAGTGCAGACGGCTTACCAACTTGAGGGCTGGCCGCTCTGCTTTGGGTGTCTGTTTTGCCGTTTTTTCCTGAATGCGGCTCTGGACGCAGTGAAAAGTCCCACCGTCTAAGATGGCCGGATAGCCCTTCTGTCCGGTGTAACGGGGGTTCTCCAGCAGGCGTTTGACCTTGTGCTTGTCCCATGCCGGCGCTTCCTGGCTGAAGGGGATATTCTTCTGATTCAGCAGGTCGGCCAGCTTCTGATAGGATAGGCCGTCCAGGTAGAGGCCCGCTATGCGATTGACCACAGCGGCCTCCTCCGGCACTAGGGTCAGTTCTCCGTTTTGGATCTGATAGCCATACAGTATCTTCCGATAGCTCACCGTTTTGCCCTCCCGACTTTCTCTGCCAGCTCAATTCCGCCATGGAGCCGGAACCGGATGCGAGTCTGGCTCTCTGCCACGATCTCCTCCACCAGTTCCTCGAACAGATCCTCGTCAAAGGTATCCAACCGTTCCGGCCCGGCCTTTATGGCGTCCGCCGTCTGATGCAGCCTGCCGATGGTGTCCTCGATATCGTCATGTTCCAGCAGGCGGCGGCGTTCTCTCCGAAGCTGGGTGAGCTGGATGTTGATGGCATTCAGCTTGGCGGCGCAGGCATCCGTGTCCAGCAGCCCGGCTGCTTGCAGCTTACTGATGTTATGGCTCTGCTCGGCGGCCTGGGCAATGGCCCGGTTGACCTCCAACATGGCGGGGTTTTCCCGTTGCAGGGCGCGCTCCAGGTCATCCAGTTGGGTCAGGGCCGGTTTCAGGACGATGTCCGCGTTGGCCCTGAGTTTGTTGTACATCCGAACGAAGGCGGCGTAGATCTCTGTTTCCGGTATCCGGCCCACTGGACAGCTTGCCGCATCCCTGTCGTGTTTTCTGCAAGACCAAGTCACCAGACCGCTACGCCCCGCCCTACGGCTGAACACAGTCCCGCATTGGCCGCACCGGATCTTCCTGACCAGGGAGGAACGGGGGTGTTCCATCCGTTGCCGTGCGCCCTTCCGTTGGAGCAGTTGCTGTACTTTTTCAAATGTCTCTCTGGACACGATAGCGGGATGTGTATTTTCAATGTAATACTGGTCGGCTTCGCTGTGGTTTCTCCGTTTGAGGAATGGGAAACCACCGGAGAGGTATTTCTGGTTCAGGGAGTCACCGATGTACTTCTCGTTGGTCAGGATATAGAGAATGGATGTTTTCTGCCAGTATGGAGCATTGTCCGGAGTTGGAATTCCAGCCTTTTCCATCTGTTCCGCAATCCACTCCAGACTTTTTCCTGAAAGATAGGATGCGAATATCCATCGTACCCGCTCGGCTTCTTCCGGGATGATCTCCAATTCTTTCCCCTCCACCAAGCGGTAGCCGAAGGGGGCTTTGCAGGTAATAAACTCCCCCCGTTCCATTCTCCGCTTGTAGCTCATGCGCTGGTTTTGGGAGATGGAGATGGACTCCTGCTGGGCCAGAGCGCCGGAGACGCTCACCATCAATTCACTGGTGAGCGTCCCGGTGTCGATATTCTCTTTTTCAAAGTAGACGGTCACGCCCAGGGCGGATAATTCCCGCAGGGCTGCGAGACAGTCCTTGGTGTTCCGAGCGAAGCGGGAGATGGATTTGCACAGCACACGATCGACCTTTCCCTTGCGGCAGTCGGCCAGCAGGCGCTGGAAGTCCTCCCGCTTGTCCATCCGGGTCCCGGTCAGGCCCTCATCCGCATACACGTCCACCAGCTCCCAATCCGCATGGGCGCCGATCTGCTCCGTGTACGCCTTGATTTGGGTGGCGTAGGAGTGGAGCTGGTCGCTGGAATCGGAGCTGACACGGCAGTACGCCGCAACCCGCAGGGCCTCCGGTTTTGCCGCCTTGGGCGGTATGTAGGTCACATTTGCTGCCATCGTCTCAACTCCTCTCAATTCATGATCCTACAGTCTGTCAGGCCCTCCAGATGGTATCTGGCTGCGGTCTCGCTGTCAAAGCCATCTACATACAGTCTGCCCTCCGGCTTCTAGGCTGTATAACCGTCCTCATAGCCAAGTGCTTCCGCCTCCTGGGCAGGCAGCACTCTGGCTTGGACAATCCCTTCTTTTAGCCGGTATATTTGCTCGGCGTAAAATGCGTATTCCATCGTGCTGACTCCTTTCTGCCAGTTTGGTCAACGCCAACACTACCACACTTGGGCTGGAATATCCATTACAATCCCCGAACAGTTTCCGGGCGGTATTTCTCTGCTGCCAGCCGCCGGATGGTCTCTGCCTCCTGGTCGTTGACAAGGCCAGCTGAACACATCTGTCCCAGGATACCCAGGGCGATCCGGTATTGCAGTTCTGTTTTGATGTTGCTCATGCCGCGCCCTCCAGGAAGTAGCCTTCCGGCTTCACAGCCCGTATGAACCGCTCCACATCCTTCAGGCTGTGGGTGACCGGCACTTCCGGCAAAGCAGTCAGCACGTCCCGGAAATAGCGCCGATTCTTCCCAGCACGTTCATCCAGGATAGCGACCACACAGGTATCTGTCTCAGTGCGGATCGCCCGCCCGAATCCCTGACGCAGTTTGATCTGCATCTCCGGCACCACCACAGCCCGGAGAAAATCATGAAGCGTGGCGTGTTTCATCCGCTCCTGTTCCTTCACTGCGTCCGGCATCGGGAACGGCAGCCTGGGGAGGATGAGCAGAGATACGCAGTCTCCAGGAAAATCAAAACCTTCCCACGCCGCTCCAGCAGCCAGCAGAACACTGCCTGGATGAGCCATAAACTCCGACATCGTGTGTCCGCCGTTCCGGCCCAGAGTCAACACGGGATAGGGCAAGTCCCGCTGTTTCAGCCGTTCACGCACAGCGGATATGGCCGCGTAGGAGGTAAATAGCCCCAGGGCGTGGCCGTTAGCTGCGTCCAACAGCTTGACGATCTGTTCCGCAAGGTCGTCATAGTAATCGCTGTCGGCCTGGCTGGGCGTTATTGGGGGCAGGTACAGCAGACAGTTTCGCTGGTAGTCGAAGGGAGAGGGTGCGATATGCTCCCGCACTCTCCCCTCGGCCAGCAGGCCAGTTTCCTCTTTGAACCGCCGGAAGTTGCTGCCCACTGCCAGCGTGCCGGAAGCCAGTATCATGGGCCGGTCCTGCTGCCATAGCGTCTGCCGGAGCTGTGCTGTAAGATCCGTAGCAGAGGCACACAGCATGGAACCGCCAGTCTCGTCCTCAGCGGTGTAATACACCATGTCCGGCTGGTGCAGGCAGAACAGCTTCGTTTTATCCAGCACTCGCTCCAGTTCCATCCTGGTGCCGGCAGTCAGCATCCGCCGGATCTGTCGGTGGATCACCGACAAGGTACGTTCCACCCCATCCAGGGGGATGCTGAAATGAGAAAAGGAGCTGTCTCCGCTCCAGGGCTTGGCTATCTCAGACAGCAGAAGCCCTGCCGTGTCCTCCAAGGTCTCCGCCGCCAGCAGGAACTGCTCCCTCCGCAGTTTTCTACATAGAGTATGCAGTTCTCCTGCTGCCAGTGTAATACCGAACATCTGCCGAGCGGTCTCCGGCAACTTGTGGGCCTCATCCATTACGATGGCGCAGCTATCCGGCAGAATGGGGCGTTTCCCACTCCCTTGGTGAATGGCGTCGGCCAGAAGGAGGTTGTGATTACAAACCTGGATGGCATATCTCTCTGAGGCACACACATCCAGATAGCAGAGATAGCGGCATTCAGTCTTGCCGCAGTCACACGTTGGAGGAACACAGATCCGTTCACGGTCATATCCGCTGAGATGAGGGGCCATGTCCAGGTCCAAATGGTCTCTCATGGAGAGGAGTGCCGCTTTTGCCAGCGGGTTCTTCCGATCCAGGTTCGCGGTCTGGAGCCGCTTCATCAGGCGGGCATCGCAGACGTAGTGGGATTTTCCTTTCCGCAGCACTGCTCGGAGCGGACTGTCCAACATACCATCAGCCATCATGACTTTGGAGAGGAACGGAAGGTAATCGTGGATGATCGCACCCTGGAGTGCGATGCTGGAGGTGGAGATCAGCAGGGGCTGGTTCGGCAGGCCGGCACGTGACCGGTATCGCCGAAACACTACCCCTGCTACCAGATAGGCGTATGTTTTTCCAATGCCTGTCCCGGCATCGCACAGGGCAATGCTACCATTCAGCATGGTGTCCAGCATCTGATGGCTCAGTTCCACCTGTGCCGGACGCTCCACCATCCCGTGAGCCGGGAGCAAGTCCCGGAAGACATGGTCAATATCTTGGTGAGGGTCTTTCCTGTAGTTACATTTTTCCATCATTCAAATCCTCATATCATTTGTTTGGTTACTGATCATCTCACCGCATTTGCAGCTCGCTCCCCCGGTGAGTTAGGAACAGCACGGAAAAGGTGTGGCAGACCTTCACAAACACATTCCGGGGACCTCTACTGCTTTCAGTCCAGGGAATGAGAAAACGACCTTGCCGGGGCCGTCCGATCCGCTGTGGTATCGCTCGCCGAGGCCCCGCAGGGGCCTCCGGGTCTTGGCGCACATTGGATCTGGTGTCTGTGTGGTGTTCCGCGCTGCTGGTATGAACTTGTCAAAGAACAATGGGGCCTGTAGTCAGGCTCCTTCAGGAAGCAAAGTGGGTGAGAATTCGATTCATCTCATCTAAATCTTCACCATGCAGCCCAATAGCTAGGCGTTTGAGCAGCGCTGTTTGTTTGGGAGTCAGTTTTGGCCGGTCCTGAAAGTACCAGTCTGCCATCCTGACCCCACCGCCATATCGGCCACGGACAGTCTCGATTGGGTAAGTAAGTGTGAGTTCTTCAATATCCCGGCGAATCGTTCGCTCACAGACACCAAGTTCCATCGCCAGATTTTGAATGCTATCACTCCGACGCTGACACAGCAGGCTGATAAGCTGCTGTTGCCGATCGTTCATCCTCACACACTCCCCCCCTTTTACCTACATGGCCGAATCATACAGGTTAAAGCGGACAGCTCATGTCCGGATTAAAAACTTTTTTCGAGATTTTTTATGTCAGCAAACAAAAAGCGTCCATCCAACTCGACCAAAGAGCTGGATGGACGCAAAAAGAGCCGCTTGATCTCGTTGGCATACGCCGTTGAGCGTCCCCACCATATTTTGTCCCTTGCTTTAATGTACTTTATTTTCCCATATAAAAATTAAAACAGAGAGTAGGGGTATACTCCTACTCTCTGTTTTTTGCGCACTGACCAGCTTAGATATTAGATAAAGGTTCGAGATATATAACTTTACCTGCAGAAATGTAAATATTTTTATTCACAGTACCGTCCTGTGCATGCCATCTCCTTGCTATATTCATAGCCGGAAGCATTTTTAGCATATGCCACCATTACAGCACGATATTTTACACCCGGCATTCCGTCAAAATAGAAATCGCCGCCGTGCTGTATTGTATCCATAGCATAGAAAGTGTCCGGATCACTGCTTCCGTATACAGTGAATTCTTCTATCCATTTGTTGGGGGCGATTTCGCTTTCAATCCGCAGACTATATACTCCAATTTTATCCATAGTATCTGTCCCGAATACACCGAACGAAACCGCCATTTCGCCCCCTCCCTTCGCGGATATGCCCAGCATATATGCATCAAAGTAGTGGCTGGCTCTTGCTTCATTCCAGATCTCTGCTGTGGCTGCAGAGGTAGGCATCATACTGGAAATGACAAAGAGTGCTAATAAAAGTACAGTTCCAAGTCTTTTTTTCATTGTTATCCCCCGTTTTCATAGATAGAATTGATCATTCTTTCAGCGTCTGCTCGGGAAATATCCCCTGTAATACTACATGTGCATTGACCATTTCTCCACATTATCTGCGTGTGTCCATAATTTTCTGAGATGGCATGTTCAATTCCGTGCGTCTGGTAAGTGTCTTTATACAGACCAGAATCCTTTTCTACCCACAAATCCGAAATATCTTCCGTATTTCGGTAGCAAAATACTCTGATAACAATACTTTTCTGTCCGTCTCTATATGTTGCCGATATAACGTCAGCTGACTCGACTTCCATCTCATAGATCTCGTCAATCGTATACCCAGGAGGAATCCATCCAGGCACGACCGAAATGTCAGTATACTTTTGAACAGCTTCCTTCAATGAACGATAGCCAGACACATTCGGTTCCTTAAGTTCCATAGTCCCTGGTATGTGCGGCACTGTTCCAAACAGTTCATCTTTCCATGTAATAATATAATCCTTCCAACCAAATGCTGCAGCGGATACGCATAAGAAAATAACTATAAGCACGGCAGCTTCGATACGCCATCGAATTTTTACAGCTCTATGAGAACTGGAAGGTTCTTTTTCGACACGATGCTTCGTGTGGAACAGCGCCCAAGATCGATCAAACGCACGTTCAGCGGCAGGATCTGGGGGGCTTACCTTCTCCATGGCTTCAATATAGATCTCTACAATCCGCGGATCAAATTCTTCCCCAGTCAGTTCCTCCTCATCATAAAGTTTTTCCAACTCCTCAATCAGTTCATCTGCGGTCTTTCCCCTAAGATGTTCTTTCAAATTAGCTTCGTTGAAGACGCTTTTAGAAGCAATGTCCTCACCGTTCCGCTGCAACATCTTATCTACCTCCTCACTATTATTAGTGGGTCCTATTTTCTAAAACGTGACATACTATTTAAATTTATTCCTTCATAATAATCTTTTTGACTCGGTCGCGGGCCCGTTTTAACTGCTGTCGAAGCGCGGTATCCTTCTTTCCGAATTCTTTCGCAATGTCTACGATATTGTCCTGCTCCTCATAGACTCTTTTCAACAATCTCTTATCGGATGGAGATAGGCTGCAGGGTAGAATCGTATCCAGGTTGAAGGATAAATCCTCCGGTGCAGGGACGTCTTCGTCCAACGGAAGATCCCGCCCTAATCTTCTGTGCGCTTGAATCGCCAGTCTGGCTGCAATCTTACACACATATGCGCGCCGATTCTCTGCCTCCTCAATCAAATTGAGCTGTCTGCATATCTCCTCATATGTATCTTGAAGTATATCATCCACTGCATCTGGCCATTGTCCTTTTAAGACGGATACAATGATCCGTTTTATGCTCGACTGATATTCATCCACCAACCGCATCACAGCTTCAGAATCTGACTGACTTAACCTCTTCCATGGTTTCTTTTTCATTTAAGCCTCACCCTTTTATAAACACACACAGAAAGACAAGCCCCGGAAGAATGTTCCTCCAAGGGCTTGCACTTTGCGCCTTTCCAGGTCGCTTTTGAAAAATCAGATTTGATTTTTTGAAGTATATCCCCGGCCGCTCAAATATTTTGCCGACATGAGCAAGTAGTCGGCATCTTCCTTTGTCATACTTTTTACACACCCCAGAAGCTCATGCATATATATCGAATCAATTCCGTCATCCCAAAAGAATTCTATCGGTAGCGTCTCAAGATATTCACATATCCTGAAAAATGCTCCCATGGAAGGCAGCGTTTTTCCAGAAGATATCTGCTGCAGATAACATTTGCTTTGTCCCAGCTCTCTGGACATCCTGCTTTCCGATACCCCTTTTTGTTCCCGAAACTTGGTTATCCGCTCCCTTAATTGTTTGGGATAGTCTGCCATCATATCACCACCTACCATAATATGATAGCCAATTTCTATCTATCGGTAGGATGATTAAAATAATAATTTTTATCATAATTTTAAATATATACTTTTTTAAATAATATTTTTTTGAAATGATACTATTAAAAGAATATTTCGAGCTATCATATTTGCTTCTTTCTTTTATTTTACAATATTAAATTTGACAAATTTTTTAATATTATATGTCACGATTTTTGCGTTTTTGCCCACTACAATATATAGAAGGACTTCTTTGGGAAACTTATTTTCAATATTCAGAAAAGGAAAGGGGGCTAGTTTCTGGTGTCCCAAGGAAGTCGGGCTATCAGAACGATATGAGAGGAGTATACATATGAAGGCACGAAAACGGTTCTCACGCGTTGTTGCTTCAACCCTGACCCTGGCGCTCCTTCTGGGGATGTTGCCGATGGCTGCTTTTGCGGCAGACCCCGACTATGCTCCCACAGTTGCAGAGCTCAAGAACATGACCATGGAAAATGTCCTCAATGCTGAGGAAATATCTCTTTACAGCAACGGGGAAATGACCAACTATTTCTATCGCGGCATAAACCTGAGTAACAACGCTCTGGTTAAGGTTGGTTATACCCTGGAACAATCCCAACCTGCCAGTCTGGCGCTCTACAAGATGGCGGAAGGGGATGAATGGACTGGTGATGAGGTCGAGCTGGTGCCGGGGGATACCACCGATCCTGAGCCCTTCCTGGCGGACTTTGTCGGTTATCTCTATGGAACCCGGGTCCTAGATAATATTGATAATCCGGATGAGGAGGCCGAGGAAGTTACCGGCCACCAACTCTCCAGGGAAGATTGGATGTATATTATCTCTGAGACTGCTACTGGTATGCGACCTCAGAAGGCGATTATTGGTGACTACGCATATGGCTTCGCCGGAAAGAAGCTCCCATTGGAAAAGTATAAGGGCGGTCCTACTCCGGAAAACATCTCTCCACTACCGACCGAAACACCGGTCGCAAGTCCCGAAGTGACCGATACTCCGACTCCTGTTGAGACGGAGACACCTCTACCGGAGGAAAGTGGAAATCTGCCCCCAACAGAAACAGAGTCTCCTGTTCCCGAAGAAAGTGAGCTTCCCGCCCCAGACGAATCTGCAACGCCGGTCCCAGGGGGGCCAGAAGAACTCCTGCCTTTCGAGTCGGAAAATCCCATTCCCAGTGAAAATGAACCAACTTCTGAGTCTACAGGAACGCCAGAGCAACTCTCCAACGCACTCTCTTCTCATGTTCCGGTCGGAATGGCTGGTGACCTACCTGAGCTCCAGGGAAGTGTAGCCACACAGGAGCCCATGATGCCTGAACAAGAGGGTGCCATGAAAGAATCTACACCTCCTGTCGAAACGGAGGCTCCCACTCTGCCTGAAACCACTGAGCCGTTGCCGAATGAAAGCGCAGTACCCACTCCAGAAGAAAGTGTTAGCCCTGCTCCAGAAGAAAGTGTTGTGCCTCTGCCCGAAGAAAGTGCACCCTCAATCGAACCCGCTCCATCTGAGTCGGTCCCTCTCCCGCAGTCATCCCCCTCCTCAGAGTTGGCGGATGACCCCCGTCCGGAACTGACATATGATGACGTTATCTTCAATCGCGGTTCGATATTTGCTTCCAATGGAGTTCTGGAAGACGCAGCCAAGTCCATCATCAACTACATCCTCTGGGACGGTCGCGTGGTCGAAAGTGAAGGTGCCGAGCCCTTCCTGCCCGAATACGAAGACGGTGCCCGCTATGTAATCGTTCTGGAGCCCACCACCGATATTGCAGCGGTCTATAATAGCTTCCTGGCCTTTGAAATCGACAATTCTGAGGATAATCTTGCGGATTGGGCTCAATTTTTGGAACTTTATCGAGTACTTACAGAAGATCATGTTGTCCTACTCACCGGCAGTTTTAGCTGGGAATATCAGGATTTTGCTCTCTACGGCAGGAATGATCTATCCTTCATACGTTATTATGAGTCCTCCGATGGGGAGCATAATCATGCTCTGGGAAACGGCTGGTCTCACAATTACAGTTATTCCCTGGAAACCGGCCTGCTCTATGCCAAAGTAACGCTACCTGGTGGTCATGACGTTTATTTTGACCTCATCTACGATGGCTCTTATCAAGCCAAGGCTGGCTCTGCCTACACTTTGGATCGGGATTCCACCGGCTTCCATCTGTCTGACCGGAATGGGACTGTCTACGATTTCAGCGATAACGGCCTGTTAGAGCGCATTTCCTATTTAGATGGGAATACTATTTCTCTCTCATACAATGGAGACCAGCTCACTCGGATCTCCAACGATACTGGTTCCTTTGCGCTCTCCTACAATAGCGAAGGCAATCTGGAAACCGTAACCGACAGCACAGGCCGTTCCATTCTTCTCAGCTATGACGGTGATTCTCTGATCTCCGCAGAGAATCCGGACGGTGACAGCCTCCGGTACACCTACGAAAACGGCCTCCTCGCCACAGTTCAGAACTTCAAGGGCGAGGTGTATGTAGAGAATACCTATGACTCCGAAGGCCGTGTCATCCATCAGTACGCCGCCGACATCGGCACCTTTGATTTTACCTATGATCCTGAAAACCGCCGCAACACCAGTACCGGGAGCGATGGCTATTATTTATCCATCGTGTATGACGAGCTTGGCCGCATCATTGAATCCACCAATGAGAATGGTACGCAAAAATTCAGCTACGACGAGTTGAATCAAAGGGTTTCCGAGACAGACCGTGAAGGCAATACCACCTATTATGAACACGATAATAATGGCAACATCTCCGCTATCACCTATCCCGATGGGACCAGCGAAAGCTATTCCTACGATGAAGACCGAAATGTCACCAGCTTCATAGACCGAAACGGCAATACCTCCAGCTATACCTATAATGGGAATGGACAGGTCCTGACCTCTACAGATGGAAGGGGTAATACGACCGCCTATGAGTATGATGCTATGGGCAATCTGCTTTCTCAAACGGATGCTGAGGGCAACACTACCACTTATACCTATGACAACACGGGTAACTGCACATCCGTCACTGATGCCAAGGGCAACAAGAGTTCTATGGAATATGATGGGCAGGGCCGCCTGATATCCCAGACCGACACCCAGGGAAATACCGTAACCTACGAATATACCGAAGCTGGCAAGCTGGTCAAGACTACCGATGCCCAGGGCAATATCCAAACTTATGTAGTGGACGGCAACGGCTTCAATTCCAGCGAGAGCGACTGGATGGGTAACCATACCACTTACGAACGAAATATCCAGAATCAAGTCCTCAAGATGACCGATCCGATGGGGAACTCCACGACCTATGGATATGATGAGCGCGGCAACATGACTGTGACCACGGATGCCAACGGTCACTCTACTACCTACACCTACGATGCAGCCGGGCAGATGATCTCTATGACAACTGCCAATGGCGGCACCTGGAGCTACAAGTATGACAAGGATGGCCGGCAGGTCTCCTCCACCGATCCTGCTGGCGGGACTTCTACCACGGTCTATGACAGTACGGGGCGTACCAGTTCTACCACCGATGCCCGCGGCGCTGAAACCTCTTATGCCTATGACGGTGTGGGAAATAATACCCGAACCAAAGACGCGCTTGGCAACAGCACTGTGATGGAATATGATGCTAACGGCAACCTGCTCTCCCAAACAGACCGCACCGGCGCCAAAACGACCTATACCTATGATGCCAACAACCGCATGGTAAGCAGCGTGGACGCGCTTGGCCAGACCACACATTACAGCTATGATGAAGTTGGAAACCTGATCTCCACCACCACCCCGGAGGGAAACCAGACCTCTACGGAGTATGATACCCTGAACCAGGCCAGTTCCTTCACTGACGCATTGGGCCGCATCACTGCGCAGGAATACGATACTCTGGGCCGTGTAACAAAGACTACTTATGCTGATGGCTCCAGCGTTTCTTACACCTACGATGCCAACGGGCAGGTGCTTACCACCACGAACGAGATGGGCGGTGTGATATCCTATACCTATGATGCCGATGGCCATATGCTCACTATGACTGATCCTATGGGCGGCGTAACACGTTCCACCTATGATGCAGTAGGTAACGTGCTCAGCAAGACAACCCCCATGGGGTTCACGACCACATATACCTACGATGGGGATAACAATATCGCCTCCGTCACCGATGCTAACGGGGCTACGACTACTTATACCTATGATGCTGCGGACCGGGTAAGCACGGTCACCGATGCGTTGGGCGGTACTACCAGCTATACCTATGATGCCGTCGGCAATCAAAGTACGGTCACCGATTCGGAAGGAGGCGTGACCCGTTATGAGTATGACCTGCTTGGACGTATTACAGCGATTACCGATGCCAGAGGAGCACGGACTACTTATGCCTATGACAATGAAGGCCGCCAGACCAATGAGACCGACGCCCTCAACTACAGTGCCAGTAAGACTTATGACGCCATTGGCCAGCTTATTCAGGAAGCTGATAAGAACGGTAACACCTGGCATTACACTTATGATAAAGATGGACGACGGACTTCTCAGACTGACCCACTGGGCAATACAACAACCTACGAGTATGATGCGGTCGGCAATCTGCTGAAGATTACCAGCGCCATGGGACACACCACCCGCTATACCTATGATGAACGTGACCGGAAGACCTCTCAGACCGACGCTCTAGGACACACCACGACATTCCTCTATGACAGATTAGGACGAGTAGTGGGTACCACCAATAAGGATGGCACTGAAACCAGCAACGTCTATGACGCCAATGGAAATTTGCTCTCCACAACCGATGCGTTGGGCAACGTGGTCTCCTACGCCTATGATGCCGATGGCCGCATGAGCTCTATCACTAACGCCATGGGTGGGGTTACCAGCTTTACCTACGATGCGGCGGGCAACCTGCTCTCTACGACCGACACCATGGGAGGCGTTACCAGCAACGTCTACGATGTCAACGGAAATCTGACCTCCACCACCGATGCTGTGGGCAATACCACCTCCTACACCTACGATAAACTGGGCCGGGCACTCTCCATTACCGATGCCAATGGCGGTGTCACCTATGCCCAGTATGATGCCAATGGGAATATCGTGAAGACCACTGACCCAGAAGGCAATGTGACCAGCTACACCTATGACGCCAGAAATCAACTTACAAGCTATACCGATGCCGAGGGGTATACCTTCTTCTACACTTATGACGGAAATGGAAATGTCGTCTCGGAGACCGATGGCAACGGCAATACTACCCGATATGTCTACGATGGACTGAACCGGGTGGTAGAGCAAATTAATGCTGAGGGCAATCCCTCCACAAACGAGTACGATGCAGACGGCCGGATGATCAAGGCAATTGACGAAGAGGGTGCAGTGACAGCATACACCTATGATGAAAATGGCCGCCTTACCCAGATGACCAATGCCCTGGGCTTCTCTACTTCCTTTGAGTACGACGCGATGGACCGGGTGGTCAAGGTCACCGATGCAAAGGGGAATGCCACCACCTATACCTACGATGCGGTGGGTAACGTGAGTACAGAGACCAACGCCAAGGGCGTGACCACCAGCTATGTCTATGACGCCAATTACAACCTGACCTCCTTGACTGACGCGGCAGGAACTTCCACCTACCTGTATGATGCAATGGACCGGGTGGTGGGCCAGACAGACCGCCGGGGCAATACACAGTGGTTCCGCTACGACGCCATTGGCCGGATCACTGCAGTGCGGGACAAGAACGGCAACCTGACCGAGTACATCTACGACGGCAACGGCAATATTGTGAAGACCATAGACGCTCTTGGAACTGAAGCGGTCTTTACCTATAACAAGAATGACCAGCTTATCTCCATGGATCTCCATCGTATGGATACAGTCAATAACGTGGACAGCCATGAGATCACCCTGTACGAGTATGACGGCAGAAACCTGGTGACCAAGGAGATCAACGCCTTGGGCGACAGCACCCTGTACGTCTACGACGGCAATGGAAACTTGGTGTCTAAGACTGATGCCGACGGCTATGTCACAGAATATTCCTACACAGCCCTTGATTTGGTGCAGAGCATCAATTACAATGGGGGTAAAGCGGTCTCCTACCAGTACAACAAGGTAGGCGAACTGATCCAAATGGATGACTGGACCGGCACCAACACCTTTGAATTGGACCTGCTGAGACAACTCAAAAAGGCCACTGACCACAAGGGAAATGTGACCGAATACACCTACGACGAGGTGGGCAATCAGGTTACGGTAAAGTATCCGGACGGAGGCATCGTTTCAAATTTCTACGATGCGGTCAACAATCTGACCAGTGTGATCGACCCGGACAAGGGCACTTATGCCTATACCTATGACGATGCCAACCGGCCGGTGAAGCTGCACTACCCCAATGGCTGGGTGGAGGAGTACACCTACGATGCCGAGGGGAATCTGATTAAGACGGTAGATATCGACCCCTTCCAACTCTACAACAAGACGCCATCTATCAAGTTTGAGTATACCTACGATGCTGAGGGTAACGTGACCCATGAGTTCCAGCGGGACAGCGATGCGGTGGAAAACAAGAAAAGCCATACAGACTATACCTATGACGCTTTGAACCGTTTGACCGGCAGCACCCGCAAGCTGGAGATCTATCCTTACAACACTCTCTCCTATACTTACACCTATGACACCCTGGGCAACCTATTGCAGGAGGCCGGTCCAACAACAAAGGATCTGGACACCTACCAGTATAACGACCTGAATCAAATGACGGCCAAGAGAGTATGCGGCTATGAGCAGACGATCACCCGTATCCATAATTACGGCTATACCTACGACAAGCGCGGTAATTTGGTGAAGGAAGAGGAAATCTGCTCCCCCACTACCACCGGGCCAGAGACCATCACCATCGCTACCTACAAGTATGATGAGACCAACCGTATGGTCCAGGGCACTAACAAGGCTGGTGAGGCAAGTCTCTACACTTTCAATGGCCTGGGTGTGCGCGTCGGGTCGGAGCTGATCTTGGAGGACAACACCCACGGCTACACAGACTTCCACTGCCAGAGTCCCAGCATCGAGACCACGGTGGGAGGCCCCCATGGCCCCGAGGTCGTGAAGGCAGACTATGTGATCGACTACACCCGGCTGGATGTCGATCAGCGGGTTTTGATGAAATCCGAGGAAGATGGCTATGACTTCCGCTATGTCTACGGCCTGGATAAGGTTCAGGTAAAGGTCACTGGCGAGGGCAGCGATTGGTGGGGGCAGAACATTCAGAAATGCGTGAACATGGCCTATGTTCACACCGACCGGCTGGGCAGCGTGGTGAATCTCTCCGACCAGTATGGCCGTGTCACGGCCCGGGCGGACTACACCGACTGGGGTGAGGTGCGCGCTTATACAGACATCACCGTAGACCAGGGGTTCCGTATCCTGCTCCCGGAACTGACCTATGCTACCCATGAGTATGACGATGTGCTGGACCAGTTCTACGCCAAGGCGCGGATGTACGATGCCCCCAATAAACGGTTTACCGCAATGGACCCATTGAAGGGAACACCAGATAATCCAACTCAATATATTCAGTATTTGTATGTTGAAAATGCTCCCATAACAAAAATTGATCCTGATGGCCGCATGGCGTTAACGGTAGTCCTTTCTGCTGGAGCATTTACTCTAATAGCAGCAGGCAGTGTTATATTGTTCAAAGGCCTCCAGGAGCTGTGTCGCACGGTCGCAGACATGGTTTATCCCAATTTGGTTGATGGCTACAATCGCGTTATAAATGATATCAATCGTGGGGTTCGTACATTTGAGACGTATTTTGAGTCTATCCAGGAGTATGAGGAGTATACAAAGACGCTGACAAATATCCAGGACATCGGAAAGTTTGATCAAGCGACCATAGGGGCCTATGTCCCCTCTACTTCTGAATTAGAAGGAGAACTACTGGATGCACTTGGTGTTGGCGCAAACACCCTCGAAAGAAATGAACTGAAAAGCTATATTCAGTCTATCAAAAACTCCGCTTACGACTACTTAGTCACGGTTGTAGATGGGTCTGCCATCGTAACGTATGCAGGAACAGAAGATTACAAAGAATATTTTACAAAAATTAGATGTGAAGTAAAGGCCAAGGTAGAGGCGAGGGCGAATCAGAAACTGGAACGCGGCTATTGTGTCTATGTACTAAATATACCGCCCAAGAATGATGTAGTTTATGTCGGTATGACTGTTGAGCCGGAAAGAAGACTTGCCTCACATAATGCTAGTGGTAAATTTGGGGATAAAAGAGTAGATTTAACTGTTGTTGCAAAAGCGACAGATAAAAATGATGCCCGAGCCAAAGAGATGTTCTATATGACCATCTACTTTGATGAACTGTATGCAGCAGCATACAACCGGATTAGAAGCATTAGCCCGGAGAAGATGGGATCTGACAAATACAGCAATACAGTAAAAGTTCTTGCGGAGATGGTCGGTGACATCACAGAGAACGAGCTGCTGTGTATGCTGGAAGAGACCGTGCCGCCTGGCTTCGGACACTGAATGAAAAAGGAGGAAAATAGGATAGATGGGTACATGGGACACCTCGTTGTATGGCGGCGATCTTCCGCTGGATATCAAGGATGAATACTATGAACAGCTTTATGAGGGTCACACGCCGGAAGAGGCGGCGGCCCTGGTCTGGAAGGAGCTGCGGCTGGGCGAGGAAGATCTCCCTGTATTCCGGCTGATCCTGGCGGACGTCCAGTGGAAGCTGGGCCAGATGACGGAGGATACGCTGCGCAACGCTCTGGAAGTATTGGACAACGGGGCGGCGATGGCGGAATGGGAAGGAGCCAGCGAGTCGGACCGCCGCAGTCGGCAACGTGTGCTGGATCGGCTGCGCAAGAAGCTGGAATCCCCCCAGGGGCCGCCCAAAACAGTAAAGCGTCCCAAACCAAAAAAGTTTAAGTTCAGGATAGGAGACGTCATTTCAATTTGCTTTATGCCTTGCTTTGCCGACCGAAATCCAGAGTTTGAGATGTACCGTAACAAATATTTTATGGTACAGGTGGTTGGGTATACAGATCACCCAACCAGTTGCAACCGCCATCCGTCAATCGAGCAGTGCGGCGACCTTGTAGTACTGGATTGGATGGGAGATGCCATCCCCGATATGGAAGCGTTTGAGGACGCGCCTATGCTGGACTTAAAGGAAGCGCTGTATTGGTTTACCAGAAGCTTTATTATTGCAGGGATGTACGGTGTGAAGGATGTTCAGTGTACCGTGATTGGACATGCTCAGGTAAAATTCAGTCAAGTTGTTCCAGAATGTGCTTGGCTAAATGATATAGATAATTGGCGTACTACTCTTCTGGCTATAGCCATGGCCTATATGACACAACATTCTGCGGACAACGACTAAACACACCTATCCGGCCCTCAGGCATTGTTCTGGGCTGGGGGCCAGAATGGTTTACCGAAGGAGGCGGAAAATGGGCACATGGGACACTTCATTGTACGGCGGAGATCTTCCACTGGACATCAAGGCCGAATATTATGAGCAGCTGTACGAGGGACACACGCCGGAAGAGGCGGTAGCCCTAGTCTGGAAGGAGCTGCAGCTGAGCGAGGAAGACCTCCCCGTGTTCCGGCTGATCTTGGCGGACATCCAGTGGAAGCTTGGCCAGATGACGGAGGATACCCTGCGCAATGCGCTGGAGGTATTGGACAGCGGGGCGGCGATGGCGGAATGGGAAGGGGCCGACGAGTCGGACCGCCGCAGCCGGCAACGTGTGCTGGATCGTCTGCGTAAGAAGCTGGAATCTCCCCAGGGGCCGCTCAAGACCGTGAAGCGTCCCAAGCCCAAAAAGTTTAAGTACAAGATAGGAGACGTTATCGCAGTTCGGTTTGTGCCAGAACTCGCCGAGCAAAATCCGGATATTGAGTCATATTGCAATAAATATTTCATGGTACAGGTGGTAGGATACACAGACTATCCCACCAGTCT